>Ga0101944_10000024_pt1 | contig 613116 bp, 525 predicted proteins | sample DewCreD2012metaG_FD_75245 | JGI IMG/M metagenome (GOLD analysis project Ga0101944, IMG submission 75245) | Hot spring sediment bacterial and archeal communities from British Columbia, Canada, to study Microbial Dark Matter (Phase II) - Dewar... ...
CGGCCGGCGGCGGTCTTCAAGAAGGCCGCAGGCGAGCCGGAGTTCTACACCGACGGGGTTACGGTCAACACCACCGAAGGCTGGCGGGATTTGCGGCTGAACGTGATGGACAAGCGTGAAGCGGGCGTGGCGGTGACGCCGAAGCAGTGGGCCGATTCCGGACGGGTGTTGCCCGAGCCGGCCGTGCGCATTGCCTGGGCATCGCTGGCGGCCTGCCAGAAGCAAGGCCGTGCGTGGAAACGGATGGGCCGGAAACTGGGGGTCGTGGACGATGAGAATCTGAGCATACTGGCCGACGGGCAGCGATGGATCTGGGATCAGGCCGCCCTGTGCTGGAAGAAGGCACAATGGGTGCTGGACGTATTCCACGTCAGCGAGCACATTCACGACTGCGGGAAGATTCTCTTCGGCGAGAAGAGCCCGCAGGCCCGGCCTTGGGCCGAGGCGCAGATGCAGCGTCTGGTGGAGGACGGAGCGGTGCAGTATCTGAAGGACCTGCAGGCGCTGCGGGCTGTGTATGCGGAAGAACCCAAACGCCAGGCCGTTGCCTCGCTGCACGACTACTTGCAGCCGAACATCGACAGCTTGTGGTATCGGCAGCGACTGGCCACCGGCCGACCCATCGGCACCGGCCTGATCGAGGGCGGATGCAAGACGATCGTGAGCAACCGGCTCAAACTCAACAGCGCCCGCTGGACACCGCGCCACGCGGAGCAGGTGGCCGCCCTGCGCTGCCTGGACTACAGCCGACTATGGAACGATTACTGGGCCGAACGGGCGGCCTGAGTGCCTACAACTTGAGTCACAGGCGCTGCGACGCGGCCATTCCTGGTCGGGGCTTTGTGGGCTTCAGCCTGCACCCCGGCGCGGCCCTGCGGCCGGAGGTTCACGCTCACGGTTACCGCACCAGGCTTCGGCCGAGCAGGATCGACTCGGCCACACGGGTGGTCATGACCTGGTTGCGGTAGATCAGCGGAAGGAGGAACCGCAGGTTCTGCTGCGGGCCTCGCAGGTACTGGCCCAGCGTGGTGCGCCACTTGTGGCGGTAGGGCTGGAGGGCATCCTGGAGATAACGCTCGTTCAGAGCCTTTTTCAGTACCTCCGCCGCGTGCAGGGCCGACCAGCAGTTGGGGTAGATGTCCTCGCCGCTGGCCGAGTAGAAGCCGCCGGCCGGGCCGACCAGCAGCGTGCGGTTGGCCACGCCTTCCTGACTGAGCGCTCCGGCCAGCGGCATGTCCAGCGTCCGCAGGTGGTCCAGGGACACGTGGGCATCGGCGGGCATGACGCCGTGCCGTTTGAGCACCTCAACCCAATGCGCCAGCATCTGCGGGGGGGGATGATCGCGCAGCGCGGCGGCGTTCTGGAGAACGGCCAGTTGGGTGTCCTGGGCGCCGGGGATGAGCCACGCCCAGGCGAAGGTGGCGGCCAAGTCCAACGACATGGGCATCAGCGGGCGTATGCCGCCGGGGGGCTGCGGGCCTCGCAGGATGACGAAGCTATAGCGGTGCAGGACGCCGGGATCCCAGGCCTCGGAAAGGGCCAGCAGCCGCTGATGGCACGGCTCGAGCTGCCCGGCGAGGATCAGCGCCCGGACCCGCAACGGGGTGGCCCCGAGGGTCAGGTCCGCGCCCGTCTCATCGATGCCATGCAACTGGATGGTCCTGGGCGCATGGAGCTGGACGCCCTGCTTGTGGGCGATGTCGCGAATCGCGTCTCGGACCTGGCGATACCAGGCGACCAGCGCCACCGCTGACCGTGCCCGGTACTCACTTCGCGTGGGCGGGTCGTCGGCCAGGAACTGCACGCCGAAGATGCCGCGACTGTCCAGGTGACGCGGAAGGGATTTGAGCAGGGGATGAAGCCGAAAAAGCGCGGGGTTGAGCAGGACCAGCCGATCCGGCGCAAGGTCGGTGGGGATCGTGCTATGGGCGATGCGGAGTTTGCGCCCGGAGGCCAGGATGGCTGCGGCCAGGAAGGCCGAAGGGTGCTCACCGAGCACCAGCACGTCGAAAGAAGCTGCGGCCTTGGTCATGGGCCGCGGTATCATACTGCCGGCGGGCAGCAGCCTACAGGGCCAAGGCTCAGCGGCCCGTCGCGGCGGCCGGTTGGGCGGGACGATCCGGCAGGCGGAGGACCATGCCCGCCTTGACCTTCGACATGTCCGGGCCGATGACCTGGCGGTTGGCCTCGTAGATCTTCTCGACGTAGTTGGGCGTGCCGTAGAACTTCATCGAAATCTTGTAGAGGCTGTCGCCGGGCTGGACGGTGTAGGCGTTGGGGTCGTTGGCGCCGCCGGGGATGTCCGCAGAGGACGCACCGGCAGTGGCCAGGGCCGGCGGAAGGACCTCGGTCCGTTCGGGCAGCACAATGGTCATGCCGGCCCGCAAGCGGTTGGCGGGGATTTCGGGATTCGCACGCATCACATGGGAGACGAAGGTCGCATCGCCGTACTGCTCCTTGGCAATCAGCCAGTAGCTGTCGCCCGGGCGAACGGTGTACAGGCGGCGGCCGGTCGGCCGAGTGGTCGGCGCAGGCGGTTCAGGGGTCGCGCCGATGGCGTAACGCGAGGGCTCGGCGGCCGGCAGCGGCGGGGTCTGTGTGCGGGCCACATCAGGAGCCAGGAGCCCCGGCGGTAGCGTCTCGCCGCTGAGCGCGCGGGCCCAGTCAAACCCGGATGAAGCGGGGGCCGGGGGGTCGGCGAAAACGGGAACGTTGGCGGCCAGTTGCTCGTTGCCTTGCTCGGAGGTCGCGGGATCGATGGCTCGCGGTTCCGCCGTCTGCGGAACGATGGCCGTCTCCGGGCCGGCTTCCGCGTGCTGGTTGTCGGCGGAGGTTTCAGTGACCAGCTCCGCGCCGCCCCGCGACGGACCGGCGTTGCCGCCCGCCGCGATGATGATGTACACGAGAACCGCCCCGATCAGAACGATGCCCACAGCCAGTCCGACTTTCACATCCTTGCGCATGGGGGACTCCTTTCCGCTGGCTACCGAGGCCGGCGCCGTTTGTTGCTGCCCCGCCGACCGCTAGCCTCCAATGCTCTGGAGCTGCCCGGCGGCGGGTCTGCTCCTGGCCGCTTCGGGCGCCTTGCCGCCGATGAGCAGGATGGGCGCCGCGATGGCGATCGAGGAGTACGTGCCTACTACTATGCCACCAAGCAGGGCAAAAGTAAAGGCGTGGATGCCCGCTCCGCCCCAGATGTACATCACCAGCAGCGTGACCATGGTCGTGCCGCCGGTCAGCAGGGTTCGCGAGAGGGTCTGATTGACCGAGTCGTTGATGATCTGCCGGCTGACGTGCCCGAACTTGCCGCGGTTCTCGCGGATGCGGTCGAAGATCACGATCGTGTCATTGACCGAATAGCCCATGACCGTCAGCACCGCCGCCACCAGCGTCAGGTTCATGCGGAACGGCTCGATCAGCAGGGCATCGCCCAGCCAGGTATAGGCCAGGTAGTGCGACAGACCGATAGCGCCGACCGTGATCGCCGAGTCGTGCAGCAGGGCGATGATCGCGGCCGAGCCGTACTTGAAGTTCCCGAACCTCAGCCACATGTAGATCATGATGCCGACGAAGGCCACCAGCAGAGCGGTAACCGCCCAGAGCATCGTGGCCTGGGCCACCTGCGGGCTGAAGCTGGTGACCTTCTGGAGGGCCGGGGGCTTACTGACGGCATCGACCACCAGGCTCCAGAGTTCGGCAGCCAGCTCCTGTCGCCAGCGGACCTCGTCCCTGAAATAGGAGATGCCCTCGTCGGAACTGAAAAGCACCACCAGCCGGCTGGGCTGGTCGCTCTTCAGCGGGGAGACGACCTCGAAGCGGTGATAGGGCTGGGCCACGCGGTCCGGCTGGAGGCGGGCCCGGTTGAGCCGGGCGCGGATCTCATTAGCCGACAGAGGCGGGTCCAGATTGCGCAACACCACCGCGACGCCGCCGATGTGGCCGGCGGCCTCGACCGGCGCATAGCGATCGCCGGCCAGGCCCGGCACGAAGAATGTCGAATCCTTGACCGGCAGGACGACCTGGTCCAGGGCGCGTTCGAAGGGCAGTTGCGATCCCTCGAACTCCGCCGGCACCTCGATCTTCAGGTACGGCTCCAGGGCGTCGAGGACGGCCTTGCGGACCTGGGGGGTATTGTCGTTGGGGGTGATGATCTCGTATTCGGTGCCGGCATCGGCGCCGGTGCCCACGGCCACCACCTGCACGCTGCGCAGGGGGTGGGTGGGGTCGTTGAACTCCAGCAGCTTGCGCACCTGGTCGATGGGCATCTTCTCCTTGAGCTCGAACTGCACCGCCGTGCCCGAGACGAACTCGATGTCGTACATCTCGCGGCCCTTGGCGAAGTAGGCGGCCAGGCCCGCGAAGGTGAGAACCGCGCTGCACGCGATGAAGATCCACGCCTTGCCCATCCAGTCGATGTGGGGCCGCAGCATCTGGTCCCATTGCGGGAACGTCAGCGGCAGGCTGCCCAGTTTCCGCACATTGAACTTCTCGATGGCGATGATGAAGACGGTCTTGGTGACGAACAGGGCCGTGAACATGCTGCTGAGGATGCCGATCAGCAGCGTCAGCCCGAAGCCCTTGACCTCCTCGCTGCCGAGCCAGTAGAGCACGATCGAGGTGATGGCCGTCGTCACGTTCGAGTCGAGAATCGCGCTCCAGGCGCGGTCGTAGGCATTGCGCAGGGCCATGCGGATCGACAACCCGCGCAACTGCTCCTCGCGGAGTCGCTCGAAGATCAGCACGTTGGCGTCCACCGCCATGCCCACCGTCAGGATGATGCCCGCGATGCCCGGCAGCGTGAGCGTGGCGTTGAACAGCGCCATGATCCCCAGGATCATGACCATGTTCATCACGACGGCGAAGGTGGCCACCACCCCCGAGAAGTAGTAGTAGCCGATCATGAAAAAGGCCGTGACCAGCAAACCGGCCACGCACGACCAGAACCCGGCCATCAGGTTGTCGTGCCCCAGTTGCGGGCCCACGGTCCGCTCGGAGACCGGCTCCTCCGACAGCTTGGCCGGCAGCGAACCGGCCGACAGCGTGCTGACCAGGTAGCGCAGCTCCTGCTCGGAAAAGCCGCCGCCGCCACCCTCGATGTATCCGCGGCCGCCCTCGATGGCGGTGTTGATGTTGGGCGCGCTGATGACCTTGTCATCGAGCATGATCGCCAGGGGCTGGTTGATGTGGGCTCGGGTGAGCTGGCCGAAGAGGGCCGCGCCCTGCTCGTCGAACTCGAACTCCACCACCGGCATCCCGCTGGGTCCGTAGCCCTTGTAGGCGCGACGGAGGCCCCACGGTCGGGAGTCCTTGGTGTGCACCATGGATTTCTCGGGCGTGGTCCAGGCCAGCACCCACTGCTTGTCGGCGAAGGTGCGGACGGCATGGCCCTTGAACTCCTCGGGGTTGTCCACCTCGTACCAGCGCATCACGTCGCCGGGACGCGGCGCGGGTCCCTGCTTTTCCAGCCGCTCGATCATTTCCCGCGCCTGGGGGGAATCCAGGTCGGTCACCAGAATGTGGAACTCCAGCACGCCCGAGCCGCGCAGCAGGCGCTTGAGGTCCTCCGCGTCCCCGGGCATTCCCTTGAGCTGGTTGAAGGCCCGGAAGGCCGCGATGAAGTTCTCCACCGCGGCGGCGCGGGAGGGCGAGTCGCCATACTGCTGACGGATCTGCGCCAGCCGCCGTTCCAGCTCCTGCCGTCGCGGCGCCGCCGCCTTTTCCCCGCCGTCCCGCTCGGCCTTCTCGACGGCCGCCTCCAGCAACTCCAGTTGCGACTGGATCTGCGCGATGGGGATGTTGGTCTGGTCGATCTCCCGGCGGATGCGGGCGATGGCGTCCTCGGCATCGGCCTGGGCGGCGATGTCGCCGCTCTTCCGCGCCGCCCGAAGGCGCTCGGTCTGCTCGAGAAGCTGGCGGAACAGCGCTCGGCGGGCGGGCACGCCGGCGGCCAGCGATTCCAGCGTCTTGTCCCGTGTCGCCGGGTCGGCCGACAAAGCCGCATCCACCTGCGACAGCCGGATATTGGTGGACTCCAGCTCCTCGCGGGCGGCGGCAAACGCCTCGCGAACCTGCCTGGCCTTGGCCGGGTCGCCGCTGAGGGGCATCTGGATTTCCAGGCGGTTGGGCGGCTGCGGACGCCACACCAGGTTCAGCACGCCGCGAGGGTCCACTCGCTTTTTCAGGGCCGTGGCCACGTTCTGCACCAGCTCGCCGCTGGCGACTTCCCCGGGCGGCACGTCGATCTCGTACAAGAGGCTCGTGCCGCCGGCGATGTCGATGCCCGGCTTGAGATTGATCTTCCGCGACCAGGGCAGTTCGGGGTTGAACAGCCGCTGCGGCGGGAAGATCCCGATCAGCCCGATGAGCAATACGACCAGGATGAGCACAACCCGGCCGCCGTACCTGTGTTCCATGATGGCAACGTCCTGAAAGAGCGGGTCTCACTTGGCCGCGGATTTTTCCTCGCCGAGCACGCGATGGATGGCGCTGCGGGCGAAGCGGATTTTCGTGTTGGAGGTCTCGTCCACCTTGAGCAGCACCTCCGTCTCGCGGGCCTCGACCACTGTGCCCAGAATCCCGCCGATCGTCTGTACCCGGTCGCCCTTCTTGAGATTGTTGAGCATCTCCTGTCGCTTGCGGTCCTGGCCCTTCTTGGAGCGGATCATGAAGAACCACAGCAGCAGCAGCACCGCAAGCAACGGCACCATGGGATACTTCACCCAGAAGGGGGCCGGCTCGGTCGGGGCGGTCGTCTGGGCCAGAATCGTCAGCACGTACTGCAAGGCAACTCCTTCTCGCGGCGATACGCCAAGGCTCACGGCCGGCCGGACAGTCCCGAGGGGCCGAGCCGGCAACGCGGGTCGTCGGCCATGAACCGGCCGAGCGTCCCGTCGGCGATGCTGCGGCGCAAATCCGCCATCAGCCGTTGATAGAAATGGATATTATGCACGGAAAGCAGCACGGGGCCAAGCATCTCGCCCGCGAAAAAAAAGTGGCGGATGGCCCCGCGCGAAAAATGCCGGCAGGCGTAGCAGTCGCAGCCGGGCTCGACTGCCCCCGAATCCCGCTGGTATTTGCTGTTTCGCAGCCGCAGCGGGCCGGCCGCCGTGAAGGCATAGGAGTTGCGCCCGTTGCGCGTCGGCAGAACGCAGTCGAACATGTCGATGCCCGCCGCCACCGCCGCCACGATGTCCCGCGGGAAACCCACGCCCATCAGGTAGCGCGGCCGGTCGGCCGGCAGCAGGGGGGTGGTGGTGCGGATCGTCTGCGCCATCGCCTCGAATCCCTCGCCCACGGCCAGACCGCCCAGGGCATAGCCGGGGAAGTCCATCGCCACCAAGGCTTGGGCACACCGGCGCCGCAGGTCCGCGTCGGTGCCGCCCTGGACGATGCCAAAGAGGGCCTGCTCATCCGGCCGCTGGTGCGCGGCCCGGCACTCGCCCGCCCAGCGGATCGTCCGCCCGACGGCCTGCACGTGGACCTCGTGCGGTGCGTCGGCCGGCGGGCACTGGTCAAAGGCCATGATGATGTCGGCCCCCAGCGCGTTCTGGACCCGGATGCTCTTTTCCGGGGTGAGGGTCACCAGGCTGCCGTCGATATGGCTCTTGAAGACCACGCCGTCGTCGGCGATGCGGCTGATGTCGGCCAGCGAGAAGACCTGGAAACCCCCGCTGTCGGTGAGGATCGGCCCATCCCAGGCCATGAACCGGTGCAGGTCGCCCAGTTCGGCCACCACGTCGGCCCCGGGGCGCAACATCAGGTGGTAGGCATTGGCCAGGATGATCTGCGCCCCGGCGGCGGCCAGTTGGTCGGGCAGGATGCCCTTCACCGAGCCCTGCGTGCCGACGGGCATGAAGGCCGGCGTGTCGAAGGTGCCGTGCGGCGTGTGGACGCGACCGAGGCGCGCGGCCGTGCCGGCGTCGCGGGCGAGAAGTTCGTATCGAAGGGCCAGACCCATGCAAGCCGCGGCCGATTCTACCGCCGCCGGCGCCTAACATGAATGCATGGCACTGGAGGCAAGGTTGCGGGTGGCTCTGAAGGAATGGGCGGCGGTGTGCATGGCCTTGGGCGAGGGCCGGCAGATCCTGCTCCTGCGCAAGGGCGGCATCCACGAGCGGGGGCAGCGGTTCGAGATGGAGCACCGGCAGTTCCTGCTGTTTCCCACCTACCTGCACCAGAACCCGGCCATGCTCAAGCCCTCCGAGCACGCGAATCTCAAGCCCATGGCGGCCGAACCGGAGGAGATCGAGATGACGCTGGCCGGCGAGGTCACGGACGTGCTGCGCCTGCAGTCGCGCAGGCAGATGGATGCGCTGGACGGCCTGCACGTGTGGACGCCGGCCCTGATCGACATGCGATTCGGTTACAAGCCCGAGAACCCGTTGTACCTGATGCTGGTGCGGGCGTACCGGCTGGCCACGGCCGTTCGCGTGCCCAACATCCCCGCCTACGCCGGCTGCCGCAGCTGGGTGCCGCTGAGAGAAACGTTTTCCACGGCGGGCGCAACGGCGGTTCTTGACCAGGTGGCATGGGAGGCGCGCCGAGCCGAGGTGGTCGGCCGGTTATGACTTACGCGCGCGGTGGGGCGGCCTCACCACGGAGCCACGGAGAAGAGCTCGGGCAAGATGCCCGAGCCACCGGCACGCTGGTTGCCTCGGGCGCTGCCTTCCGCCTTCTGACTACTGGCTACTGACTACTGGCTACTGGCTTCTGGCCACTTCCGCCGCCCTCAGCAGATACGGCCTCACCGCGGCCATGCCGCGCTGCAGGTACGCCACCAGCGACCACTTGGCGGCCATCTGTTCAGCGCAGGCCCGTGCGGACGGGAAATGGCCATAGACGCGGTCGGCGTGGGCGACATCGCTCTTCTGGCCGTCGCCCCGGCCGGCGTACATGACGGCCAGCAACTGGCGGGCCTTGCTGGTGCCCAGCGACTCGACGTACTGGATGAAGCGTGATGTGGCCTGATCGACCGGCAGGTGGTCGGGATGCTGCAACTGCTGCAGCAGCGCCTGGGCGGTCTGGACCGGCGGCCGGGGGTGCTTGCGTGCAAACTCGATCTCCGCCTCCTGGATGGCCCGCGCATGGTGCAGGGCGACGAGAATGTCCTCGTGGTCGATCATGCTGATTTCTTCGGAACGAACCCGCTGTCGCTGTAGTGGCGTCCGCCCGGCGCAAGGCCGATAAGGACCGGGTTGGCAGCGCCGTGGCAGGATGAAACGTCTGCGCCGGGGGGAGGAAGTAGCCATTAGTCAGAAGTCGGAAGGCAGAAGGCAGAAGGCAGAAGCCGCAAGAAGCCCTCTGACGCGCAACCCGCAACTCCCAACTCGCAACTACTCCACGTACTCACACCACGTCTTCTCGGTTTCCCACACGGTAACCGAAGCCAGTTTCGCGTTGCGCTCGGCGAACTTGGGCTTGAGCAGGTGATAGATGACCTTGGCGATGTTCTCGACGGTCGGGATCAGCGTTTTGAACGGCTCGACCTCTTCATTGAGGTTGCGGTGGTCGAAGGGCTCGATGACCGTCTCGGCGACGATTCTCTCGAAGGCGGGGATCTCCATGAGCACGCCGCTGTAGTCCGGCTCGCCGGCGATGGTGACCTGCACGATGTAGTTGTGGCCATGCCCCAGCGGGTTGTTGCACTTGCCGAAGGTGCGGCGGTTCTGCTGCTCGTCCAGGTCGGGGTTGTGCAGGCGGTGGGAAGCGGAGAACTCGAACTTCTGGGAGAAACGCACCATGGGATACTCCGATGCCAGTACGCCGACCGAGAGGAACGGCGAGAGCCATAGCCGCACCTCGTCGCAGCGGAGGTTCGGCGGGCAATCGCCCAGCCGCCTGAAGATGTCCTGCACGATGCCTGCGCCGCCAAAGAAGGTGCCCGCGTAGATATGCTCCTGCACCAAGGGGACGATCGCCTCGCGGGCAAAGCCGTCGATCAGCTTGATGTTCACGAGGTAGTTGCTGAGCGGGTCCAGCTCGCCGGCCATGGTGACCTGGAGCCGGTAGTAATGCCCCACGCCGGTGAGGGAGGGATAGCCGCCGTAGCTGTTGGTGGGGCGCTCGGCCCGCGGGTTGGAGCGGTCGAAGCTCCCCGGGTTGGTGTTGACGGCGAAGCGAACCTCTCGGGTCAGGCGGAACACGGCATAGTAAATATCGGTCCGATGTGGGATAATGTCCACTTTGCAGTATCGAGCGTGAAAGAGCGGTTGCCGCAGGAACGGCCGGCCGCCTCGTTGCAGGAGCAGATTCATGGCTGAAAACAGGTCCGCGCAGGCGGTTGCGAACGGGAGGGCGGCCTATGACGAGAACACCATCCAGGTCCTCGAAGGGCTGGAGGCGGTGCGCAAGCGGCCGGGGATGTACATCGGCGATACCACCTCGCGCGGGCTGCATCACCTCGTGTACGAGATCGTGGACAACTCGATCGACGAGGCGCTGGCCGGCTACTGCACGAGCATCCTGGTGAAGATCAACGCCGACGGCTCGTGCAGCGTGGTGGACGACGGCCGGGGCATTCCGGTGGGGATCCATCCCAAGATGGGAATCCCGACCGTCGAGGTCGTCTTCACGGTGCTGCACGCGGGGGGCAAGTTCGAGCACAACGAGGGTTCTCCGTACAAGGTCAGCGGCGGTCTGCACGGGGTGGGCGGGTCGGTGGTCAACGCCCTGTCCGAGTGGATGGAAGTGGAAGTCAGCATCGACGGCAAGGTGCACCACATCGAGTTCGAACGGGGGCGCAAGAGCAGCGACATCAAGGTCGTCGGCCAGCGCAACCGCACCGGCACCAAGGTCACCTTCAAGCCCGACAAACAGATCTTTCCGGACACGGAGCTGAAGTACGACGTGCTGGCCAGCCGCCTGCGCGAGCTGGCATACCTGAACGAAGGGCTGCACATCGTCCTGGAGGATGAGCGGACCGGCAAACGTGACGAGTTCCAGTTCGCCGACGGGCTGGTGTCGTTCATCAAGCACCTCAACGAAGGCAAGAACGTTCTGCATCCCAACGTGATCTATTTCAAGAAGGAGGACCCGGCCAGCCGGCTCGTGCTCGAGGTGGCGATGCAGTACAACGACGGGTACAGCGAGACGATCCTGTCGTTTGCCAACAACATCAACACCCAGGAGGGCGGCACCCACCTGAGCGGCTTCAAGACGGCGCTGACCGGCACCATCAACCGCTACGCGGAGCAGGCCAAGATCCTCAAGGACGTGCGCCCCAGCGGCGACGACGTGCGCGAAGGCCTGACGGCGATCATCAGCGTGAAGGTTCCCGAACCGCAGTTCGAGGGCCAGACCAAGACCAAACTGGGCAACAGCGAGGTCGAGGGCTTCGTGATCGCCGCCGTCAACGAAGCGCTGGGCCGTTACCTGGAGGAAAACCCCAGGGAGGCCAAGGCCATCTTCGAGAAGGGGCTGCTGGCGGCCGAGGCCCGCGAGGCGGCCCGCAAGGCCCGCGAGCTGACGCGTCGCAAGAACAGCCTGGAGGGCGGCGGCCTGCCCGGCAAGCTGGCCGACTGCCGCTCCCGCAGCAACGAGGACACCGAGCTGTTCCTGGTGGAGGGCGACTCGGCCGGCGGCTCGGCCAAGCAGGGCCGCGACTCGAACCTCCAGGCGATCTTGGCGCTGCGGGGCAAGATCCTCAACGTGGAGAAGGCCAACCTGGTGAAGATGCTGGGCCACGAGGAGATCCGCACGATCATCAGCGCCCTGGGGTGCGGCATCCGCGAGGAGTTCGACCTGGAGAAACGCCGCTACGGGCGGGTGGTCATCATGACCGACGCCGACGTGGACGGCAGCCACATTCGCACGCTGCTGCTGACGTTCTTTTTCCGTCACATGCAGGAGCTGATCCGCAGCGGGCGGCTGTATGTGGCCCAGCCGCCGCTCTATCAGGTCACCCGGCGCAAGAAGACCGAGTACGTGCTCAACGAGCGGGCCATGCAGCAGGCCCTGACCGAGATCGGCCTGGAGGGCACGCAACTGATCGTCCGGGACGCCGACACCGGCAAGGAGGCGCGGCGGCTGGCCGGCCGCGAACTGGCCGACGCGGTGGACGTGCTCAATCGCGTCGAGTCGCTGGTGAAGATCATCCAGCGGCGCGGCATCGACTTCGCCACCTTCCTGGGCAAGCGCGACCAGAACGGACGCCTGCCGCTCCACCGGGTGGTGGTTGACGGGCAGGATGTGTTTTTCCATTCGGCCCTGGAGCGCGATGCCTTCCTGCAGGAGCACTGCATGGTGGTGGACGACGAGGAGATGGCCAAGGTGCAGGGCGTGGCCCAGGAGAGCGACGCCGACACCAAGCGCATCCAGAAGAACCAGGAACTGCACGAGGTGAAGGACCTGGAACGGCTCTTCGCCCGGCTGGAGGAGTTCGGGCTGAGCATCGACGACTGGTTCCTGACCCAGGAGGAGTCGGTCAGCGGCGAGAAGCTGGCCACCCGATACGCCGTGGTCAACGAGAGCAAGGCGATCGACGTGGCCGGCGTCTCGCAGATCGTCCCGACGATCCACAAGCTGGCGCGCGAGCAGGTGGAGATCAAGCGGTTCAAGGGGCTGGGCGAGATGAATGCCGAGGAACTGTGGGAAACCACGCTGGACCCGGCCAGACGCACGCTGCTGCGCGTCACGCTGGAGCAGGCCTCGGAGGCCGAGCAGATGTTCAGCATCCTCATGGGCGAGGATGTGGAGCGAAGGCGCGCGTTCATCGAGGAGCACGCGCTGGAGGTGAAGAATCTGGATGTGTGATGGGCAGAAGAGGCCGGTAGTCAGTAGCCGGTAGCCAGTAGTCAGTAGCCAGTAGTCAGCAGCCAGTAGGCGGAGGAGACGGGCGGGTGTGGTCTATTTCCGCCGGGCCAGTTGGCGGGCGGTGTCCGAGAGCTTCTGGTGTGCCAGCTCGCAGGCATAGTCCACCTCGATGGCCCGGCGGTATGCCTCCATTCGCCTGATGGGGTCGGTTTCTGCGTCGGCGGCGGCGAGAAACGGCGCGTGCAGCCGCTCCCACAGGCCCATCACCCATGCATAGGTGCGGGCATCGCCTGGCTGCGCTCCGCGGGGAAGCTCATCGACCCGCAGGCTGATGGGGCCGCCGACTTCGCACGATGCTTGGGCGAGCGGCACGATCCGGACCATCAGGCCCTGGGGCGTCGCCTGCACGGACGCGAGGAAAGTCTCCACATAGAGCTCGCGCCGGCGCGCCAGGGTTCGGACCTCGACGGCCGGCTCGATCGTGTCCCATCCCGCCACCAGCAACTGCCCGTGGGGATAGGTCTGGATGATCTGCTCGGGCCGAAGCATCTCGGCGGCGCTGTGCGCCACCAGGTCCAGACACACCATGCCCTCGCCGCACCGCTGTCGCCGCTGGCGGCGGGCCTCCTGAAGCGGAAGATACAGCCGCGAGAGCGTGTCCCAATCGCCGGCCGACCAGGCCTCCCGCTCGACCTCCTCGAGGATGCGTTCGGCCTGGAGGTAGCGCATGGCCTCCAGCTGGCGCTGGGCCAGGTCGCATCGCTCCTGCAAAGCGGCGGAGGTTCTCATGGCCGGATGGTAGCGCCGGACTTACCGGTCAGCGTAGGGACTGGACGGCCTGACGGAGGGCGTCGATGGCCCTGCGCCAGCGGTGGCATGCGTCGGTCATTTCGTACCGTAGCATGTCGCCCAGCAGCACGAAGTCGCGCTGTTCCAGGGCGCTGCGGACCTGCTTGAGCTGGTCGGCGAAGTGCCGCAGCAACGGGCCGATCGGTTGACCCTCGCAGGCCACCTGCTGCAGGTCCAGCCGCAGCAGCTGCGACGTCTTGACCACCGCGTCCTGCGCGTGGTGCCAGACGGCAAAACAGCCGGAGAGTTTCTGCATCGCCCGCGAAATCTGCCCCTGGTCCAGCAGATCGGCCGCTTCGGCGCGCAAGGGGTCGGCCGCCGACAGTTGCTGATCCATCTCCTCAAGCACTTCCAGAGCCAGCGCTCGCGGATCGGCGGTCTCGACATAGAGCACATGCCCCTCCAGCGGCATCTGTCGCAGAGCGCCGATCTCCTCCAGGTTGGGCTTGCGCCCGTCCAACAGCACCTGCACGACAAGCCGCTGCTCCTTCTGCACATGCCCCAGCACGTGGCCGACCGTCGCCAGGCCCAGGGCGCCGGCATCCACAGGTTGCTGATCGATGAAGACGCTCATGCACAGACATTATCGGCCGCTGGAAGGGGTTTGCTTGTGCCCGGCGGGCATGGTTGCAGCGGTCCGGCGGCTGGCCAGCATCGCCGACCACAAGTCCCGCCGCACATACACCAGCAGCGGCACTTCCGGGCGGAGCCAGTAGTATTCTTGCACGTAAAGCTCTTGCCGGACGGACATTACGGCACGATCCAGCTGGGGCGATACGATCACAACCGGCGCATCCTCCTTAGCCGCTGCAAGGTCCGCATCGCGCCAATAGCCCACCTTGTTCAGCCGCCGCAGATACCACGGCAATGGCCAGGGGTCGTCGCTGAAAACATGGACCAGCGTGTTGGTCCCGTCCGGCGAGACGGCCGCCAGTTGTCGCAGGCGATTGTCCAGTTGCAGGATGTCGGTCGCGGCGTGCGCATAGACGTAGGGGTTGAGCCGCGATGCGGCGTAAGTGAAGCAGGCGTTGTGGCCGACCCAGGCCAGGTGCATGGTGCCGGCCGCCAGCAGCGCGCCGGCCGCCCACTTGCCGGCGGCAGCGGGGATCGCCTGTATGATTGCGGCAGCGCCGATGCCCGCCAGCAGGATCATGCCTTGCAGGAATCCCAGCATGCACCAGGGGGTCTTGTACGGAATGGCCGCATAGGCGGCCGTCAGGAGTACCGTATAGCACGTGAGCAGGCGGCCCAGGGGCATCTGTCGCCCGCGGGCCAGCGACACTGCCGCGCCCACGCCGGCCAGGGCGATGATGAACGCTTCCGTGAACACCGGCCCGCGGCCATAGCGGTGCCAGGCCAGCAGCCGCAGGTAGAAGTCCCAGGGATGGATGTGCCGGGGATCGCCCCCGGAGCGGGAGAGATACGGTTGCCAGGCCAGCACGGCGTCAAGCACGCCGCGGAGATTGGAGAGCAGGCCGGTGAAGAGCAGGGCCGCGACCAGGACTGCACATCCCGCGCTGATCCCCACGTTTCGCCATGAGACGCCGCCAAGCACCCTTTCCGGAGATGGAAGGGAATAGAGCCTGCGCAATCCCGCGTCGGCGACGATCGCCAATGCCATGCACGCGGTCGCAATGACCCACGTCTCCTTGGTCGCGGCCATCAGGCCCACGCACGTTCCGGTCAGGGCCGCCCAGCCCGTGCCGCCGTCGCGGAGCCAGCGCCAGCCCGCGCCCATCGCTCCCAGCGTGAAAAACACCAGCAGCGTCTCGTGGATGAAGTAGCGGCTGTAGTAGGACATGCCCGCCGACACCGCCAGCAGCACGGCCGCCCACACCGTCGCCGCCCGTCCCAGCCCGTCGGCCAATAGCAGCACCAGCAGCACCATCGCCGCTCCGGCCAGCGCCGGCACGATGCGGTACATCGCCTCGGTGGTATCGCCAAAGCCGCTGGCCCCCGACAACCCCAGCGCGATTCGCGTGAGGTAGGGGAGCGTAGGCCCGTGATATTCGGTGCGGTCGTAACGATACCGGCCGGTCTGCCAGAGGTCGGCGGCGATGACCGCCTGCACGGCCTCGTCCGTGTGCATGGGCCGGTCGTTCAGCCGCGGCAGACGAAACGCCAGCGACAGCGCCGTCGCCCCCAGCACGCCCGCCACCAGCCACGCTCGGCCGTTCATTTGTCCGGGATGCCGTACACCTCGACTTCGAGGTACTGGTTCTGTCCATCGGCCGTGCTGCCCCTGCTGTAGAGCCGCACGTAGCGGGCCACCACGCCGCCGGCGTCCACCAGCTTGCCTTCGCTGGTCTCGAAGTACTCGCGGTCCTTGCCGACGCCAAGGCCCGAGGAGTCGTCCTGGTCGTTGTTGAACAGGGTCTTGACATTCCGCACGAAGTCCTTGTCGTCGCTCACCTGCACCACCACGTCACGGAAGATCCGCGGGTCGGCGTGGTAGTGCCAGAACACGATGGCATAGATCCGGTGCGGCTTTTCCAGGTCGATCTGCACCCACTGGAGTTCCGGCCCCAGCTCGACCCAGTTGCCCTCCTCGGCCTCCTTGTTGCCGTCGGTCACCAGGTCCAGGCTGCCGATGATCGGGTTGGCATCGCTGGAGGTGACGGGCTTTTTCAAGGCGACATTGGTCACACCCGCGGGAGCCAGAAACGGCGGCCGGGGCTTGCCGGTGGGCTTTTCCACCGTCGTCCCCGGCGGGATGTTCTTGGGCGTGCCGACGAACTGGGGCTTGGGAAGCTCCAGCTTGATGGGCACCAGGTCCCCGGCCGGCCGGGACGACGGGCCCTGCGCCATCGCACAGACCGCCGCCGACAGGACCATCGTCAGAACACAGGTACCGCGCAGAAGCATAGCCGGGCCTTTCTACGTGAGAGTGTACCCGATGCCGCCGAACGTGTTGAGCCACGCGCTACGCCCGCGACGGCACGGCGAACCTCGAGGTGATGCGCGCAGTGGATCACGTGTGCCCGGTCCCACTTCGATCGCGTCGGTCTGCCAAACAGCGGGCTGGGATGCAGCAGCTCACCGCGGCATCAGGCTCCCCAAAAACCCTTCCAGCTTGCGGGCGCGGACCGGGTGCTGGAGCTTGCGGATGGCCTTGGCCTCCACCTGCCGCACGCGCTCGCGCGTCACCTTGAAGATCCGGCCGACTTCCTCGAGCGTGTAGGTGTAGCCGTCGCCGATGCCGTAACGCAGCTTGATGATCTCGCGTTCGCGGTAGGTGAGCGTCTTGAGCACCTGTTCGATCTTGTCGCGAAGCATCTCCTGCGTGGCGGTCTCGACGGGGTTGTCGGCCTTCTCGTCCTCGATGAAGTCGCCGAAGTAGCTGTCCTCGCTCTCGCCCACCGGCCGATCGAGGCTGATGGGGTGGCGGCTGATCTTCAGCACCCGCCGCGTCTCGGCGATGCTCATCTTGGCGCGCTTGGCGATCTCCTCGATGGTCGGCTCGCGGCCCACCTCCTGCATGATCTGCTTGGAGATGTTCCGCAGCCTGCTCATCGTCTCGATCATGTGCACGGGGATGCGGATCGTGCGGGCGTGGTCGGCGATGGCCCGGGTGATCGCCTGGCGGATCCACCACGTGGCGTAGGTGCTGAACTTGTAGCCGCGGCGGTATTCGTATTTGTCCACCGCGCGCATCAGCCCGGTGTTGCCCTCCTGGATGATGTCCAGGAAGGAAAGCCCCCGGTTGCGGTATTTCTTGGCGATGCTCACCACCAGCCGCAGGTTGCCGCCGGAGAGCTTGCGCTTGGCGTCCTCGTATTTGTTGAAGATCTTCCGCGTGGCGGTCACGCGGCGGTGCAGGTCCTGGGCGTTTTCCAGCACCAGGTCCTCCAAACCCGCCAGCTCCTGCTTGCAGACCTCCAGGTCCTCGCCGGGGTCGTCCAGTTTCTTGAGCTCCTCGATCTTCTGTTCCAGTTCCAGCATCTTCTGGCTGATGCTGGCCAGTTTCTTCATGAGGGGGATCACTCGGCTGGTGCGGAGGCTCAACTCCTCCAGCAGCTTCACGCCCCGCCGCCGACGCCGCCGGATCGCCAGTTTCAACTGCTCCTGCTCCCGCTTGGTGCGGGCGTTGCGCAAGGCCTCCCAGTCTCGCCGGTTCAGCTCCAGCATCTTCCTCGCCGACGCCAGGTTGATGGGAATCCGCTGGCCGATGGTGGCCTTGTCGGCCTGGTCCTCGGCCGTGCTGATCTTCATCGTGCGGTCGAAGGGCAGGTCTCCCTCGTCCACCTGATGAAGAATCTCGACGGCCGCCGCCAGGCAGTAGTCGCTCTCCAGCACTCGGCTGCGGAAGATCTTGCGGGTGATCTCGATCTTCTTGGCCAGGGCGATTTCCTCCTGTCGCGTCAGCAGAGGAATCTCGCCCATCTGCGTCAGGTACATCCGCACCGGGTCGTCGATGCGCTTGCGGGAGGCCTCGGCCAGTTCGGCCTCCAGGTTCAGGTCCAGGCCCTCTTCCTCGGCGGTCTCCAGAACGGGGATATCGGCCTTGTTCTGGGTCTGGACCCTGGGCGTTGCCGCCGCACGCGACCTGCCGCCCTTCTGGAACTCCTCCACGTCCATGTCGTCGATGAGCTTGATGCCCATCTCATCGATTCTCATGAGCAGCGAATCGAGTTTGTCGGGCGAGACCACCTCGTCGGGAAGTCGCTCGTTGAGCTCGTCGTAGGTCAGGTAGCCGCGCGCTTTGCCGGCTTCGATCAGCGACGCCACGCGGGCGTCCACTTCCTCCTGGGAGCCCGAACCGATCAGGGGGGTATCCGTTGTCATGCCTTCACACCATTCACTTCGCCGGTCCGCGACATCATCGGCGCGGACCCCAAGGCGCCCGCGGCCATGGGCCAAGGACCCGGGGGACATTCCCCGTCCCTGCAACGCATCGGACCGGACGCTCTTTTGTCCCGCGGCGGGTTGGGGTTGGCCACGGGACGGCGCGGCCCAAGCCGCGCCTACCAGCCCAGCCGCCGGAGATCCGGCCGCCGGGCCCGTTCCTGGATCTCCCGCAGGAGATCCACGTCTTTGCCATTCTCGAGCCGGCCGCCCGGAGGCTGGCACAGCTCGCTGACTATTCTACGCTCCTCACGCAGCCGCCGCACTTCGGCCAGATGCCCCAGGGCGGATTCCATCGCCTCCTCCACATCCTGCAACTGCTCCGCCTCGCTGGCCAGTTCCAAGGCCAGCGAGGCCATTTCCGGGGGCAGTTCGGTGAGCCACTCAGCGAGCACCGGTTCCCCCTCGTTGCGCTGGTGCTCCCAGTATAGGCTCGCCAACGCCCGCCGGTCGGCGTCGGCAAAGTCCTCGACACCGATGCGGGTCTGCGCTTCGTGCCACAGCGACGGCTGCCGCAGCAGCGCGCCCAGGATCCATCGCTCCGACCGCTCCACTCCGTCCGCCACGGTCCGTGCCACGATGGGTTCCTTCGCGCCGACCTGGGCCGCCCCGCGGCGAGGGGCACTGCGTCGCGCCCGAAACCGCCGGTGAAGGTCCTGCACCGGAACCTGGGTGAGTCGGGCCACTCGGGCCAGCGCCTGGCCCCATCTCAACACGTCCACGGGTCCCGAGCCCCGCGCCGCTGCCAGCAACTCCAGATACTGCTGCACGGCTTTCTGCTGGCCGGTCAGATCGCCTTCCGTAGATACAAACTGCCGCTGCAGGCGTTTCCATGCATAGGTGAGGGCATCGAGGGCACCTGCCAACAAGCGCTGAAACTCCGCTGCCCCGTGCCGCACCAGAAACTCGTCCGGGTCCATGCCCGCAGGCATCGACGCAATGGCGATCTCCACCGGCTGGGTGAGAAACATCTCCACCAACCGGCCGACCGCCGCATCGCCGGCGGCATCGGCGTCGAACAACAACACGATCCTCTCGGCAAACCTCCGCAACATCGCCACCTGCTGCTCGGTCATGGCCGTCCCCAGAACCGAAACCACATTGGTGACGCCAAACTGATGGGCCATGACCACGTCGGTATAGCCTTCCACCACGGCCACGGTTTTGGTTTCCAGGATCTGCTGACGGGCCAGATCCAGCCCGAAAACGGCGCGACCCTTGGAGAACAACGCTGTTTCCGGGCTGTTGAGGTATTTGGCCGGGTCGGTGGAGCCGGGCATCACCCGTCCGCCAAACGCAATGATTCGCCCTTGTTCGTCGCGAATGGGAAAGAGGATGCGGTTGCGGAAGGTGTCGTAGTGGCCATTGCCGCCTTCGCGGGCCTTCACCAGCCCCGCGGCGGCCAGCACCTGGGTGCCAAACTTGCGTCCCACCGGTCCACTGAGCAGGGCATCCCAGGCGTCGGCCGCCAGTCCCACGCCGAAGTTTCTCAGCGACTGGTCGTTGAAACCACGCTCGTGCAGATACTTGCGCGCCGCCTCTCCCTGCTGCGGATGCCAGAGCAGATTGGCAAAGAATCCGCCGGCCGCCACGTGGGCATCCAGAAGCGCCTGTCGTTGGGAGATTTGCTGCCTGTCCTTGTCCTTGGCCCAGCGTGTTAGCTCGATGCCGGCCTGTTGAGCGAGGGCTTCCAAGGCGTCCCGAAACTCGATGCGGTCGCGGCGGATCACGAAATCGATCGCATTGCCGCCGGCCTTGCATCCATAGCAGTAAAAGAACTGTCCAGCGGGGTTTACGTGGAAGGAGGGGGTTTTTTCCTGATGGAACGGGCACAGCCCGACATACTCCTTGCCGCGTTGCTTGAGCGGGACACTCTGGCGGATCAGCTCGACGATATTGATCGCCTGGAGAACTCGAGCCTTGTCATCCGTCAACATGGGTGTCCCTGAAGCGAAACAGCGAGGCAACGTCCTGGTTTGTCGCGGTTCACCCCGAGGCAGATCCCCAAGCGGGAACGATAAACCGCCACTGTTCCTAAGCCTCGCATTGGCCGAGGCTTAAGCCTCAAGGCGCGATAATCTTCACAAATATACCACGTATTCAATAAACGGTCAAATGGGGGTCGGGAAGGTTGCCAGGGTTGTCTATCCGTCCTGCCTTTCCCGATGACGTTCTGCCAGAAGCATGTGCCTACAGGGCATCGTCGTCAGTTAGAGCCGGTTCGCCGTCAGGCGGCAACAGGGCCTGCGCATCGGCCGAAGGCAGTTCCTGTACGCTTCTAAGCTTGCGGCCGATGACGCGGCTTCGGCGGGCGGCGTCTTCCACGGTGTTGGATGCCTCCTGCAGTTTCTTCTGGACCTTGTCCAGGACCTGGCCGTACTTGCTCCATTCGGTCTTCACCGCAGCCAGCAGATTCCAGACCTCGCTGGAGCGTTTCTGAATCGCCAGCGTGCGGAACCCCATCTGCAGGCTGCTGAGGATGGACCACAACGTCGTCGGACCGGCGATGACCACGCGACAGTGGTTTTGCACGAAGTCCGGCAGACCCGGCCGGCGAATGACCTCGGCAAACAACCCCTCTGTGGGCAGGAACAGAATGCCGAAGTCTGTCGTTCGCGGCGGGTTGAGGTATTTGCTGCTGATGTCGTTGGCGCACTGCTTGATGCGGGCCTCCAGTTGAGCCGCGGCCGCCTCGGCCGCCGCCGGATCGGCTCGCTCCTGGGCCTCCACCAGGCGTTGATAGTCCTCGACCGGGAACTTGGCGTCGATGGGCAGCCAGACAACCTGATCGTGGTCGTCGCCCCGGCCGGGCAGTTTGACGGCGAACTCCACCCGTTCGCCGCCATCTTTCGGGGCGACGTTGGCCGCATACTGGTCGGGGTTGAGCACCTGTTCCAGAAGTGCCGCCAGCTGCACTTCGCCCCAGGTGCCCCGGGTCTTGACGTTGGTCAGGACCTTCTTGAGATCGCCGACGCCGGCGGCCAGGGCCTGCATCTCGCCCAACCCCTTATAGACCTGTTCCAGTCGATCGCTTACCAGCCGGAACGACTCGCCCAGTCGTTTTTCCAGCGTGCCCTGGAGTTTCTCATCCACCGTCGCCCGCATCTGCTCCAGTTGACGGGAGTTATCCTGCTGGATGGCCGTCAGCTTCTGCTCGACGCTGCCCTTGAGCCCCTCCAGTTGCTCCTTCTGGCTGTCGCTGATTCGCGTCAGCGTGTTGACGATCGAATCGTTGAAATCCTTGAGGGATTTGCCGACCTCCTCGCGCAGGTTGGCGGCGGCGACGTTGGCCTCGGTCTGCATGGCCGAGAGTTTCCGGTCGTTGCTCTGGATCAGCAGGCCCAGTTGCTGGTAGATGGTGTCGCCGACGGCCTTCAGGGCGGCGGACAGCTCCTGCCGCGATTGCTGAGCGGCGTGGGACGCCTCGTCGCGGTTGCGGGCGATCTCCTCTCGCACCGACCGTTCGGTGCGTTCGTGGGACCGCTCCACGGACAAGAGGCTCTCCTGCAGCGGCGAGAGGTCCAGCTCGACCTTCCGCCGCAACAGCAGCACAAGCAGCACCAGCGTGGCGGCCAGCAAGGCGATGCACGCGAACAGGAGGATGTCGGTCATGGTGTTCCCCGGCTTAGCGGACCTGCGGGCATTCTACCACACCGCCGCGCAGTTGCTTTCCCCGGCCGCGGACGTAAGATCGCCGCTCGGGAGTCCCATGCAGCGGTTTACGCTAGAGTTTCACACGGAAGGCAACTGCCAGATCATCAATGTGTCGCCGGATCTGGCCAGGCACGTGGCCGGTCTCAAGGGCGAGGGACTGGTGCATCTGTTCGTGGTCGGCAGCACCGCAGCGCTGACGACGATGGAATATGAACCGGGTCTGGTTCGGCACGACATGCGCGAGGTGCTCCAGCGGCTCGTGCCCGACGACGCGCATTACGAGCACGAACAGACCTGGAACGACGATAACGGCCACAGCCACATCCGCGCGTCTCTCATCGGCGCCGAGCTGACCGTGCCCTTTGCCAACGGGAAACTCCTCACAGGCGAGTACCAGCAGGTGGTGCTTCTGGACCTGGACACCAGCCCGCGGCGTCGCACGATCATCGCCACGGTGATGAGTTGAAATCGCCCACGCGCGTTGCCGGGGTGGGCCGGCCGCCAAGGCGGTACACGCAAAGGGTCTGATTTGCCAACTTGGCGGCTCCCGGCGTGAGCAGCAGGTGGTACGCCGCGTGCCACCTGGGGCGAACTTTCTCTACCAGCACATATCCCAGCGCCTCCAGCCCCTGGAACCCGCTGTAGTCGTGGCCCGTCAGTTCCTGGAACATCCTCGCCCGCGCCGGCCGGCGGGCGAAGTCGGCCAACCAGTCCAGGTGCTCCTGGTCAACCAGTACCAGAGGCGGTCGGGCTGAGGGGTCGGCGATGAGCGCCTGCAGCGGCTGGCCATCGATCCGGTACCCCAGGTACGAGAGCCGCGAGGAGCCGGGCCTGCGGGGATGCATCGAGAACAGGTTGATGGGGGTCTGCCGGTCGGCGTTTTCCACAACCCATCGTTCCACGAGGCTTACCGGAAGTGCCTCCAGCCACAGTCGCACGTAGGCCGCGCCGCTGCAGACGGTTGCCAGGCACAGCGCCGTTGCGCCGGCGGCCACCCAGGTTGCGCTGGCGGCTGCGATGCGCCGGGCGTGCCTGCCGCAATGGGCAAACACGGCCGCCACAGGCAGGACCGCCGCCATGCCCACGGGGACCATGAAGTACGTCGGCATGTAGCCGGCGACCAGCGTGACCAGGATGGTGTGGCTCAGCAGCGGCAACCACAGGAGCAGCGCTCCCGGCGGCCTGGTGAATGCGGTCGCCACGGCCGCCGCCACGGCCATCGCCACGCCCGGGTATCCCAGGACAGTGATCCAGGCCATGGCGGCATCGCGCAGGTAGCTGCCCGGCGTCTGTGTCGAGGCTGCCCAGATGCTCGGGTCCTTGAGCGGGCCGAAGACGATGTGCATTCGCGTCCACCAGGACGCAGGGGCATAGGCGATGTTGATCAGAGCGTAAGCAAGCAGGCCGGCTCCCACCGCAGTGGCGTAGTCGCGGAGAAACAGGCCCGATGCGTCGCGGTCGGCACGGCGTTGCCACAACCCGCCTGCCAGCAGGCCGGCATAGGGAAGGACAAACAGCAGGGACGTGGTCTCTTTGCAGGAGACGGAGGCGACGGCCAGCACGCTCATCAGCACCGCGCGGCGGCGCGTGAAGCCGTCCAGCGCGATCGCGGCGTAGCACGCCATGGCCAGCGTCGCGAAGGTCAGCATCAGCCCGTCGGGATGGGTGCAGCCCAAGGCGGTCACTGCAGGTGGAGATGTGCAGACGCAGACCAGGACTGTGACCGCTGCCAGCCATGGCGCGCCGGTGAGGCGGCCCATCTGCCGGGTCAGCAGCGCCAGGGCCACCGCCCCGCAAGTCGCGACCGTGATGCGGGCGGCCAGCACCATAGCGCCCATCTGCTCGTGGGGGCGGGGAAGGCCATAGGGGTAGTCCGTGCTGGGAGAGGGAAACTGGCCAGTGCAACGCCACCATCCCAGCTGGATCGCGTACACCGGCGCGAAAAGGAAACTGGGAAGAGGTCCCCACTTGTGGACCTCCTGTCCGCGCGAGTAAAAGAAGCGAAGCGTCTTGACCGGCTCATAACTCTCGTGGATGACGTCCCCGATGTTGGGCAACTGAAAGACGATCAGCGGCCGGACGCACACCGCCAGCGCAAGCACCGGCAGGAGCAGTGCCCATCGTCCTGAGCGGCCGGAATCAAGCCGTGATGACATATTGCCCGATCAGGCGGCCGAGCGGCTGAGTTCTTCCAGCCGCTGAACCAGGTCCAGGGCGTTTTCCTGACGCTCGCCGACCGAACTGGTCCAGACCAGCGTCTGGTTGGTCTGGATCGCCCGCTCCATGCGGCGGCAGGCGCTGATCACGGTGCTGTGATTGCGGCGGCCCATGTGAGCGCTGATCTCGGGAAAGCTCAGTTGCGCCAGCCGCCTCACCAGGAACATCGCCAGGCTGCGGGCGAGGCTGATCGTGCGTTGACGGCGACTGGACAAGAGGTCGGACGGCTCGAGGTTGAAGTAGCCGCACACGGCCCGGACGATGTTTTCCGGCCGGACCGGGGCGGCGAGGTTGCGGTCCAGATCGGCCAGGGCCTGGGCCGCCACAACGCGGTCGGCCGGCGCGCCTGTGAGGCGAACATGGGCCGAGATGCGAGTCAGAGCCCCTTCCAGCTCGCGGACGTTGGTGGTGACGCGGCGGGCGATCCAGTCGATCACGTCCTGGGGAACCTCGAACCGGCTGCGATGAGCCATCTGCCGGAGAATCTGGCAGCGGGTGGCGTAGTTGGGCGGGTCGATGCGGACGACCATGCCGCTGACGAAGCGGTTGGTCAGCGATTCGCCGAACTCTGCGATCATCTTGGGATGGCTGTCGGAAGCCAGCACGACCTGTCGTCCCAGCGCCTCGATGGCGTTGAACGTGTGCAGGAACTCCTCCTGGGTGGCTTTTTTGCCGGCCAGAAAGTGCACGTCGTCGATGGCCAGGAGGTCCAGGTCGCGGACGTTGCGGCGGAAGGCTTCGAGCTTGTTGTTGCGCAGCGCCAGGAGGAACTCGTTGGTGAACTCCTCGCCGGTGAGATAGATCCATCGGAGCGTGGGATGGTGTTGCGCGAAGCGCCGGCACAGGCCCTGGACCAGGTGAGTCTTGCCCAGGCCGCATGCCCCGTGGATGAACAGGGGGTTGTACTGGGCGCCCGGGAACTCCGCGACGTAGCAAGCGGCATTGTAGGCCAGCTGGCTGCCGGGGCCCACCACGAACGTTTCCATGTCGTGGCGAAGGCGTGGAACAGAAGCGTCCGCAGGCGAACGGCGCAGCGCCTGCGGGGATGGGCGCGCAGGAAGTGCCGCCGGTGCCGGCGCATCTGCCGAAGTGCAGGGGCTGCTGGTTCGGGGAACAGCCGCGTGCCTGTTGGCGGCGACAGGGCCGTTACCGCCCTTGTCGCTCTCCTGGAAGAGGCCGGGCTGAACCGAGAAGCGAAGACTCAGCGAACAGCCGAGCACCTCATGGGCCGCTTCCTGAATGGGCTTGGCGAAGTTCTTGCCGATCCATTCGCTGATGAAATCGTTGGGGACAGCGATTTCCAGCGCATCGTGCCGCAGGTCCAGGCGGGTGGAGTTGTCGAACCACACCCGGAAACGTTGCGGGCCGACGCGCTGGGCAATGGCGCTGGCCAGGCGAGATAACTGCGTGTCGTGGGTGGCGATGCAGCTCACGGCGATCTCCTCGGGCGCTTCCGGCCCATGCCGGAGCCAGGCGCCACGCGGCTGGAGGATCATCCCAAAGCGGCGCGCACCTCATGCGCAATCGGCGGCGCCGTGTCACCAACCGGCCGAAAACTGACGTGTGCAGTTCGACCTTCCCTTGCGCATTCCGCCTCCTGCGGCAGACCGAGCCTGTTCCCTGGCGGTAGCGTCCCTGCGAAGTGTAGGCAGCATCCGTCCGGGCCGATTCAAGCCCGTCGCTGCACCCCAGGCCCATCCCTGAGCCGTGCCGACGCGCCCAGGCGCTGTCGGCGAGCCTCACGGAATCAAAATATAACGCTTTGGGGCTATCGACAAGGGACCGACGGCCCAGATTCGCGCCCACAAAGGCGCAAGTCCCGAAGCCGCCGAGGTGGAGGCGACGAAAAAAAATTTTTCCCACGCCGCATGCACAGGATTCATGGCGGCTGTGGACGGCCGGTGGACAAAACCGACGCACGATCGGCCAGCGCCCGCAGGTCCCGCAGCATGGCCACGCGGCGCACGATGCTCTGCATGCCGTGTCGCCAGTAGAGCCGCAGGGCCGGGCGATTGGACGCATCGACGGCGAGGGTCAGCCGGCAACGGCTGCGTCCGGCCAGGTAGGCGGCATGCCGCATCATCCGATCGCCCAGACCGCGACCCCGCGCTTCGGGCACGAGCCCCAGGTAAACCAGTTCCAACGAATCGCGGTGTTGTACGGGGCTGAGGATCAGCACGCCCAGTGGCGATTCGCCCCGGCACAGCAGGAACCAGAGCGAAGGGTCGAATTCGCCGACGGCCTTGTGCCCGGCCACGATGTCCTCCATGCTTCGCATGCCGTTGAGGGCGGGGCAGTCGAGGCTGAGCTGGTAGGTCCGCTCGATCGTCCGTGCGAACAGATCATGGCTCTGCGGTGAATAGGTCTGCCACCGGTACGGCGGCGGCAGCGGCGGGTCTTCGGGAAGGCGGCCAAAGTATCGTTGAAGGTAGATCAACTCCGCCAGGCGGGAAAAACCCCATTGCGAAAACAGAGCGGCCAGTTGGCTGTCGGACGGGTCCAGCAGAGCCTGAGCCAGATGAACGTCCGCGTCGGCGGCACGACGACAGATCTCGGCAACCAGCCGGCCGGTGATCTGCTGATGTTCGGCGGTGGGGTAATAGGCGGGAACGAACAGAAGCATCGTCCTGCCGGGGCTGACGACCGGCAGGACGGCGGAGACCAGACCGTCGATGCCGCAGCCGACCATCAATCCCAGGCTTGGGCTGTGCGGCAAATGGGCCAGGCGAACCAGATCCCGCACCTGTTGGGGGTCGGCGGGGGCCGAAGGGCTGGCGAGGATCAGCCGAACGGCCGGCTCGATTTCCCGGGCTTCGGCGCGGCGAATCTGTCCGGCGTCCGGCTCCGCCGGCGGCAACGTGACAAACCTGATGTTTGACAGCGTGTCCACCGGTTGTAAGAATACCCGCGCCGGGCGTAATGCCAAGTTGCCGCGTCGAAAAGTTTTGCTCCTGCCGCGATTTAGCGGAACGGCGGGCGGTGCGTGGAGGCTTGAAACCGATGTGCAAACACCTGCTGGGCCTGGTTGCAATGACGGTGTTGGCTTGCGGGGCGTGGTTGCATGGATATCCCAAGCCCAGTCCTTACCCGGTGTCCTGGGAGGTGAAGTTCACACACGGTCAGCCCAAGCGGATCGTGGTGGCCGCGCCGGGCGAGGCGCCCAAGGCCTACTGGTACCTGACGTACCATGTGGTGAACGACACGGGCAAGGAGATCGCGTTTCTGCCGGTGTTCACGATGCTCACTCAGCGGGATCAGCTGATCCGGTCGGAGCGCAACATCCCGCGGGCGGTGTTTGAACAGATCAAGGCGGTGGAGAGGATCCGCTTCCTGGAGCCCACGCCGGACGTGGCGGGCAGGCTGCTGGTCGGCGAGGATCAGGCTCGCGATGCGGTGGCCATCTGGCCCGAGCCCGAGGCGCGGATGGGGCGGTTCAGCATCTTCGTGACGGGGCTGAGCGGCGAGGCGGTGATCCTGACGGACGACCGGGGCGAGCCGGTGAAGGATGACCAGGGTCAGCCGGTGGTGCTGCACAAGACGCTGCGGCTGGACTATCATGTGCCCGGGGACGAGGTGTACCCGCAGTTGGATAAGGTGGATTTCCTGGGCAGCCAATGGGTGATGCGTTAGGCGCGGTTGAAATGAGCGGCGCCGGCGGATAGAGTTCCGCCCCCCAGAGCGGCGCAGGGGCGAGAGAAGGTGAGTTATGGCGCATAAGAAAGGCGGCGGCAGCAGCCGCAACGGACGTGACAGCAATCCCCAGTACCTGGGCGTGAAGGCCTACGGGGGCCAGAAGGTGCTGGCCGGTACGATCATCGTGCGCCAGCGCGGCACTCGGTTCATGCCGGGGTTCAATGTCGGCATCGGCGGGGACGACACGCTGTTTGCGTTGAAGGACGGCAAGGTGGAGTTTCAGGGCCGCAAGGTCCACATCCGTACTGCCTGAATCGGACGGATCGTTCGCGAACGACCCGCAGGCACGCAGTGGGTGTCGCCACTTCGTGCCTGCGTGCCTTAATGCCTTTCCTGCCTTCTTTGCCATGTTTGTCGATGAAGCGCGCATCCACGTCAAGGCCGGCGACGGAGGCAACGGCGTGGTCGCCTTCCGGCGGGAGAAGTACATTCCCAAGGGAGGTCCCGAGGGGGGCGACGGCGGTGATGGCGGCAGCGTCATCTTCGTGGCCGATCCCAACAAGAACACCCTGATGGACTTTGCCGGCAAGCATCATTGGAAGGCCCGTCGCGGCCGGGACGGAATGGGCAAGCGGATGGCCGGGGCCGACGGCGAAGATCTGATCATCCGCGTTCCTCCGGGCACGCTGATCCATGATGAGGACAAGGGGGTGCTGCTGGCCGACCTGGATGAACCGGGCAAACGGGTGGTGGTGGCCAGGGGCGGTCGGGGCGGGCGAGGCAACTGGCATTTTCGTTCGCCGACGAACCAGGCGCCGCGTTACGCAGAGCCGGGGCGGCCGGGCGAGCAGCGCCACCTGCGTCTGGAACTGAAACTCATCGCCGACGTGGGGCTGATCGGCATGCCCAACGCCGGCAAGAGCACGCTGCTGCGGGCGATCTCGGCGGCAAGGCCCAAGGTGGCCGATTATCCGTTCACGACGCTGGAGCCCCAGCTGGGGATCGTGGAACTCGATGGCGAGCGGAGGATGGTGGTGGCCGATATTCCGGGCCTGATCGAGGGCGCCCACCGGGGCGCGGGCCTGGGCACGGACTTCTTGAAGCACGTCGAGCGGACCAAGGTGCTGGTGCACCTGCTGGATGCCTGTCCGGCGGACCGGTCCGACCCTCTGAAGAACTACCGCAAGATCCGCAAGGAACTGGAGGCTTTCAGCGAAGCACTGGCGGGCAAGCCCGAGGTGGTGGCGCTGAACAAGATGGACCTGCTGCCTGAGCGGAAACTGGTCGTGCGTCTGAGGAGGGCCTTGCGGGGCCGGCCGTTTTATGCCATTTCCGGGGCGACGGGCGAGGGACTGGAGCCAATGCTCAGCGGGCTGTGGATGATGGTTCGTGACGGCGGTGCCGCCGCCACGCAGGAGACGGCCCGCGGCCGAGCGGCGAATGTGCGATAGAGCCCTTGGCGCAGGAGAAAAGGATAGTAAAATCCAACAAAATATGGCGGCCATCGTCGGCGCGCCGTGAAAAGGGGCTGTCGCAGGCCGGCAGCGGACGCCACGGTCCACAGGGGTGCGCGATGAAGATCTTCCGTCAGACCACCCAGTATGCGTTGCGGGGCGTGGGGGAACTGGCCAGCCGCCAGTCGGCCGAGCCGGTGATGCTCGACGAACTGATCGCCGGTACATCCCTGCCCCGGGACTTCATGGCCAAGATTTTCCAGAGGCTGGTGGCCGCCGGCCTGCTGCGGAGCCGCAAGGGGCGGGGGGGAGGATTCTTGTTTGCCAGACCCTCGCGGCGGATCAAACTCGCGGCGGTGATCGAGGCGGTCGAAGGGCGAAAACTGTTCGAGCAATGCTCGTTGGGGATAGGCCGCTGCTCGGATAAGACTCTCTGTCCGCAGCACGATCTCTACAAGCCGATTCGCCAGCGGCTGCGCGATTATCTGTGCGGGACCACCGTGGCGGACCTGGGCGAGGCGGTTCGCACCAAGCGGCAGCGGATGCAAGACGCCGCCAAGCGCCGCCGGCCAGGTCGCCGAGCCGCCGTCGGTTGAATCGGCGCTTGAATATCGTGGGGCGCCGGATATCATAACTGGAGATTGTTATCCTGTTATGACCGGTCGCCTCCATGCTCTCTCCACAGATGTGCGTCGGCGCTGGCTCCTGCGGGGTCAGGTGCAGGGGGTGGGTTTCCGGCCGTTTGTCTGGCGGCTGGCTCGCCGGCGGGGCCTGGCGGGGTTTGTTCGCAACGACGGCCAGGGCGTCACCATTGAGGTTCAAGGCGGGGCTCAGGATGTCGAGGCGTTCGGGCGGGAAATGCTGGCCTGCCTTCCGCCGCTGGCCGTCGTCAAACACGCCGACTGGCGGGACCTGCCGCTGGAGGACGGCCCGCGGACGTTCCAGATCGTCGGCTCGGAGTCGGGGGCCGAGGTCCGGGCGGACGTCACCGTGGATACCGCTGTGTGCGAAGACTGCCGCCGCGAGATGCTTTCTCCGGCCGACCGGCGCTTCGGCCATGCGCTGATCAACTGCACCAACTGCGGCCCGCGGTTCAGCATCGTCCAGCGCATCCCCTACGACCGGCCCAATACCACGATGGCGGTGTTTCCGATGTGCGACCGCTGCCGCGGCGAGTACGCCGACCCGGCCGACCGGCGCTTCCACGCTCAGCCCATCGCCTGCCATGACTGCGGGCCGGCGGTTCGGCTGATCGATCCGGCCGGGGCGCCCATCGACGGCCAGCCCATCGCGACGGCCGCGAGGATGCTGGCCGAGGGCCGCATCGTGGCGGTCAAGGGCATCGGCGGATTTCACCTGGCGGTGCGGGCCGATGACCAGGCGGCGGTACGGCGGCTGAGGCAGCTCAAGAAGCGCGACCACAAGCCGTTCGCCCTGATGTGCCGCGACATCGCGTGTGCCGGGGGGCTGGTCGAGCTGGGCGAGGCGGCGCGGATGGCCATGCAGTCGCCGGCGTGCCCGATCGTGCTGGCCAGACGGTGCTGTGGCGCTGTGGTGGCCGATGCGGTGGCGCCGGCGTCCCATCGCCTTGGCGTGATGCTGCCCTACACGCCGATTCATCATCTCCTGTGCGCGGCCGGGGCGCCCGATGTGCTGGTCATGACCAGCGGCAACAGCACCGACGAGCCGCTGGCGATCGACAACGGCGAGGCGTTGGCACGGCTGGGGCCGATGTGCGATGCGCTGCTGCTGCACGACCGCGGCATCCAGCGGTGCGTGGACGATTCGGTGGTGATCGACATGGCCGACCAGCCTCCGCTGCCGGTGCGGCGGTCTCGCGGATATGCGCCGTCCTCGCTGGCGTTGCCTGTGGCCGGCGAGGCGATGGGCCTGTGCGTCGGCGGCGAGCTGAAGAACACCGTGGCCGTGGTGCGGGACGGCCGGGCGGTGCTCGGCCAGCACCTGGGCGACCTGACGCACGTGTTGGCCTTTGAGAACTTCCGGCGGGCCATCGATGACATGCTGGAACTGTTCAGCGTGACGCCGCGATGGATCGCCCACGACCTGCACCCGATCTACCTGAGCACAGCACACGCGCGGGCCTTGGCCGGCCGGCGCGGCATCGAGCTGATCGGCGTGCAGCATCATCACGCGCACGCGGCCAGCCTTCTGGCCGAGCATGGCCTGGCCGGCCCGATTCTAGCGGTGGTGTGCGATGGAACGGGCTACGGCGAGGACGGGACGATCTGGGGCGGGGAGTTGCTGCTGGCGGATCTGAAGTCGTACCGGCGACTGGCGGGTCTGGTGCCGTTGATGTTGCCGGGCGGCGATGCGGCCGCGAAGGATACGCGGCGGTGCGCGGCGGCGCTGCTGGAAGGCACGAAGGCACGGAGGCACGAAGGCACGAAGGGAGGGACGAGCGAGGAAGGGATCAGTGGAGCGGTGGAGCGAGCGATGGGCAGACTGTTTCCCGATGCCGGAGAACGGGAGATGATCTGTGCGATGCTGGCCCGCGGCACGGCGTGCGCGGTCAGCAGCGGGGCGGGGCGGTATTTTGACGGCGTGGCGGCGCTGCTGGGGTTGTGCCAGCGCAATCACTTCGAGGCGCAGGCGGGGATGGCGATGGAGGCCGCTGCCGCAGGGCCGGCTTCGCCGGCCGCGGCCGGCACAGCCGGGCCTACAGAAACAGAGGTGGGAGAGTTGTTTGCGATCGTCGATGGCGATGTGGCGCGCATCGACCTGTCGCCGCTGACGGTGGAGATCGTCAGGCGAGTGGAGGCGGGCGTGGCGGTCGCAGAACTTGCCTGGCTTTTCCACGACCAGTTTGCGGCGGCGTGGGAGCGGGTGGTCGTGGTTGCAGCCCAGCGGTCTGGCGTGCAGACTGTGGGCTTGTCCGGCGGCGTGTTCTGCAACGTGCTGCTGACGAGGATGCTGAGCGAGCGGTTGTCGCGGCATGGCCTGCGGGTGCTGCGGCACGAAATCGTGCCGCCCAACGATGGCGGGCTGGCGCTGGGGCAGGCGGCCGTGGCCGCCGCCCGATGGGCGGACCGAAAGGATGGTGCGTGATGTGCCTGGCTGTACCGGCGAAACTGGTTGAATTGCGGGCCGACGCGGCGGTGGCCGACTTGCACGGCAACCGCGTCGAAGTCAATACGATGCTGACGCCCGAGGTGAAGGTGGGCGACTGGGTGCTGATCCATGCGGGCTTTGCGATCCAGCAACTGGATTGCCGGACCGTCGAGGACACCTTTGCCGTGCTGGAGGACCTGAGGCAGCGGACGGAAGGAGGCGGCCATGACCCGGCGAAGCGTTGAGGTCAGGGAGTTCCTGATGCGCCTGGAGTGGGCGGCGGCGAAGCTCGAGCGCGATGTGGCGTTCATGGAGGTCTGCGGCACGCACACGGTCAACGCGTTCCGATGCGGCCTGCACAGCCTGATGCCGCCGAACGTAACGCTGCTGAGCGGGCCCGGCTGCCCGGTGTGCGTGACGGCCCAGGGCGACGTGGACCAGATGATCCACCTGGCGGGCAGGCCCGGCGTGACCCTGTGCACCTACGGCGACATGCTGCGCGTGACGGGCTCGCACAGCAGTCTGGAGCTGGAGCGAACGCGGGGAGCGGATATTCGCGTGATCTACAGCGCGATGGACGCCGTGAAGCTGGCGGCCGATGAGCCGCGACGCGAAGTGGTGCTGGCGGCGGTGGGTTTCGAGACGACGGCGCCGGCGACGGCGATTGCCGTGCTGGAGGCGCATCGCCGGGGGCTGAAGAACTTCAGCGCCCTGGTGACGCACAAGCTGGTTCTGCCGGCCATGCGGGCGCTGTTGGATGGCGTGCCCGTGAAGCTGGACGGCTTCCTGTGCCCCGGGCATGTGTCGGTGATCATCGGCGCTGAGGTCTATCGGCCGATCGTCGAGAAATACGGCAAGCCCTGTGTGATAGTGGGATTTGAAGACCTGCAGTTGGCTGCGGGGCTGTGCCGGCTGGTGGAACTGGCGCTGGACGGCACGCCCCGGCTGGAGAACCTCTATCCGCAGGCCGTTTCGCCCCGCGGCAATGCGCGGGCTTTGGAGGTGCTGGAGCGGGTATTCGAGCCGGTGGAGGCGCGGTGGCGCGGGCTGGCGGCGATTCCGGCCAGCGGGCTGGGCCTGCGGGCCAAATGGTCGCAGTATGACGCGGCGCGAAAGTTCGGCCTGGAGGCGGTGGATGCTCCCGAGCCGCCGGGCTGCCGCTGCGGCGAGGTGATCACGGGCCAGTGCACGCCCCACGACTGCACGCTGTTTGGCACGGCCTGCACGCCGGTGCGGCCGATCGGGCCGTGCATGGTGAGCAGCGAAGGCACGTGCCAGGCGTGGTTCAAGTACAAGCGGGCGAGGACTGCGAAACATGAATACGTGAAGACATGAAACATGAAGACATGACGAGGGCGGCAGCGCATCTCTTGCTGTTTTCCTGTCTTCATGTTTCACGTTCTGCGGCGGCTTAGACATGGACCGACCCACACGTATGGCGCACTGGAAACGCGTGCTGCTGGCCCATGGCGGCGGGGGACAGCTCACCGACGACCTGGTGGGCGGGGTGGTATTGCCGCGGCTGGGCAACAGCGCGCTCAATGAACTGCTGGACAGCGGTATCGCGACGGCGGGTGACGAGCAGTTGGCGCTGACCATCGACAGCTACGTGGTCCAGCCGCTGGAGTTTCCCGGGGGCGACATCGGCAAACTGGCCGTGTGCGGGACGATCAACGACCTGGCGGTATGCGGGGCGGCGCCGCTGGGGCTGGCGATGAGCCTCATATTGCAGGAGGGCCTGGAGCGATCGGTGCTGGAGCGGTTGATGGACTCGGCCGCCGCCACGGCAAAGGAAGCCGGCGTGGCGGTCATCACCGGCGATACGAAGGTGGTGGGGCATGGCCAGGGGGACGGGGTGTACATCACGACGGCCGGGCTGGGCCGTTTGCGATCGGGGCTGAGGCTGCACCCGGATCAGGTCCGCCCGGGTGACGCGATCCTCATCAACGGGCCGATTGCGGATCACGGGCTGGCGGTGATGCTGGCGCGTGAGATGCCGCAGGTGACCAGCGTGCTCAAGAGCGATGTGGCGCCGTTGAACAAGATGATCCAGGGTCTGCTGGACCGTGTTGCGGGCATCAGGTTCATGCGCGACGCGACGCGCGGCGGGCTGGCGGGGGTAGCGGCGGACCTGGCGAGTCGGACGGGCCTGCATGTGGTGCTCGATGAGGCGCAAATCCTTGTCCGGCCTGGGACCAGGCACGCTGCGGAGATGCTCGGACTGGACCCGCTGGACGTGGCCAACGAGGGCAAGGTGGTGATCGTGGTGGAAAAAGAAAAGGCGCCCCTTGCATTGGAGACACTTCGTGAATATATTCACGGAGTAGATAGTCGTTTGGTCGGGTGGATCGAGGATCGGCCCGACGGGATTTGCGAACTGAGGACCACAATCGGCGGCCGCCGGGTGCTGCAGAAGCCCTACGGCGAGCAGTTGCCGCGAATTTGTTGAGACCGGACCCGCCAAAGACAACAGAGAGGATGCGATGTCAATTGCGATTGCACGGCCGCCGCTGCCCTCGCAGGACAAGCGGTGGAAACTGGTGGAGGCCACCATCCGCAGGCACGGATACGCTGGCGACGCCCTGATCGAGGCGCTGCACACGGTGCAGGAGTGCTTCGGCTACCTGGACGAGCAGGCGCTGCGGTACGTGGCGGCGGCGTTGAGGCAGCCGCTGAGCAAGGTGTTCGGCGTCGCGACGTTTTACCACCACTTCACGCTCAAGCCACAGGGCGAGCACACCTGCGTGATCTGCATGGGCACGGCCTGCTACATCAAAGGTGCGCCGGCGATTATCGCGGCCATCGAAGAGAAACACGGCGTGAAGCCGGGGCAGACCACGGCCGATCGCAAGCTTTCGGTGCTGACGGCCCGCTGCCTGGGTTCCTGCGGGCTTGCTCCGGCGGTGGTGTTTGACGGGGCGGTGGCGGGGCGGATCGGCCAGGCGGAGGTGCTCAAGAGGCTGGAAACGCTGTTGGAGGCCAAAAAGGCATGACCCCGGAAGAACTGAGCAAGATCGTAACCATCGAGCAGGACACGCAGCGGCAGTACAAGCACTGCGTTCGGGTTTGCGTGGCGGCCGGCTGCATCTCCTCGCGTTCAGATGAGGTGCAGCAGGCCCTGGAGCAGGAGGCGGCCCGGCTGGGCATCGACAAGGCGTGCCAGGTGAAAGGTGTCGGGTGCATGGGTCTGTGCGCCGCCGGGCCGCTGGTCACGGTGGACGGCGAAAAGACCATGTATCGTCAGGTCAAACCGGAGGACGCAGGGGAAATCCTGGCATCGCTGGACGGGGAGCCGGTCAAGCGGCTGGCGTGCCCGACCGACGTGCCGTTTTTCACGCGTCAGCGGAAGATCGTCCTGGAGAACAGCGGGGCGATCGATCCGGAGCGTATCGAGGAGTACATCGCTGCCGACGGGTACAGTGCTCTGCTGGACGCCCTGACGACCATGACGCCGCCGGCGGTGATCGACACGATCACGCGAAGCGGCCTGCGTGGGCGCGGCGGGGCGGGTTTCCCCACCGGCCTGAAGTGGAGCACGGTGGCCAAGGCCGGCGGCGGCGGGCAGAAGTACGTGATCTGCAACGCCGACGAGGGCGACCCGGGCGCGTTCATGGACCGCAGCGTGCTGGAGAGCGATCCGCACCGCGTGCTGGAAGGGATGGCCATCGCGGCCTATGCCGTGGGCGCCAACAAGGGCTACATCTACGTGCGGGCCGAGTATCCGCTGGCGGTCAAGCGGCTGAAGACGGCCATCCGTCAGGCCGAGCGGCTGGGGCTGCTGGGGAGCAACATCTTCGGCACCACCTTCAGCTTCACGGCGGAGATCCGTCTGGGCGCCGGGGCGTTCGTCTGCGGCGAGGAGACGGCGCTGATCGCATCCGTCGAGGGCAAGCGGGGCACGCCGCGGCCGCGGCCGCCGTACCCGGCCGAGTCGGGCCTGGACGGTCGGCCGACGCTCATCAACAACGTCGAGACCTTCGCCAACGTGCCGACGATCCTGCGCAAAGGCGCCGAGTGGTTCGCGGCGATAGGCACCGAGAAGAGCAAGGGCACGAAGGTCTTCGCCCTGGCCGGCAGCGTGGCCAACACCGGCCTGATCGAGGTGCCGATGGGCATCACGCTGCGGGAGATCATCTACGAGATCGGCGGGGGCATCCCCGACGGCAAGAAGTTCAAGGCCCTGCAGACGGGCGGGCCGTCGGGCGGGTGCATCCCGGCCCAGCACCTGGACATGCCGGTGGACTACGACTCGCTGGCCAAGGTCGGCTCGATCATGGGCTCCGGGGGCATGATCATCATGGACGAGAGTTCGTGCATGGTGGACGTGGCCAAGTTCTTCATGGAGTTCTGCCGGACCGAGTCGTGCGGCAAGTGCGTGCCGTGTCGGGTGGGCACGGCGCAGATGCACGACCTGTTGTGCAAGATCACCGACGGGCGGGCGGGCATGGCCGACCTGCAACTGCTGGAGGAGCTCAGCGACCTGCTGAAAAGCGCCAGCCTCTGCGGCCTGGGCCAGACCGCGCCCAACCCGGTGCTGACGACGCTGCGATATTTCAAGGATGAGTACCTGGCGCATATCAACGAGCAGCGGTGCATCGCCGGCGCCTGCGCCCATCCGAAGCAAGCCGAAGTGGAGGCCGCCGTATGACATCCGGAGCGAAGGTTCTGACATTCAAGATCGACGGCCGCGACGTGAGCAGCCGCGAGGATGAGACGATCCTGGAAGTGGCGCGGGAGAACGGGATTGCCATCCCGACGCTGTGCTACCTGCGCGGCCTGACGCCGGTGGGCGCCTGCCGCATGTGCCTGGTGGAGATCGTCGGTTCGCCCAAGCTGCTGCCGGCGTGCGTGACGCGACCGCAGGAGGGCATGCAGGTGGTCACCCAGTCGGAGCGGCTGATGCGGTACCGGCGGCTGATCGTGGAGCTACTGTTCACCGAGGGCAACCACATCTGCTCGGTGTGCGTGAGCAACGGCAACTGCGAACTGCAGGCGCTGGCCCAGAGCCTGGGCCTGGACCACATTCACCTGCCGTATCGCTACCCGCGCCTCAGCGTGGACATGAGCCACCAGCTGTTCCGGCTGGACCAGAACCGCTGCGTGCTGTGCGCGCGGTGCGTTCGCGTGTGCGACGAGATCGAGGGCGCGCACACCTGGGACATCAAGGGCCGCGGCATCGAGGCCGAGATCGTCGCCGACCTGGACACGCCCTGGGGCGACTCGGACACCTGCACCCGCTGCGGCAAATGCGTGCACGTCTGCCCGACGGGCGCGCTGACCGAGAAGGGCACGGCCGTGGCCGAGATGACCAAGCGGCGCGATTTCCTGCCGTACCTTTCGCTGATGAGGAAGGAAGCCCATGAATAAGGCCAAGATAGCGACGACGTGGCTGGACGGCTGCTCGGGATGCCACATGTCTTTCCTGGACATGGACGAGCGGCTGGCCGACCTGGCCGAGAGGATCGAGCTGGTGTACAGCCCGCTGGTGGACCACAAGGAGTTTCCGGAGGGAGTGGACGTGGCGATCGTCGAGGGCGCTGTGGCCACCAACGAGGACGTGGAGAAGATCCACAAGATCCGCAAGCGGAGCAAGGTGCTGGTGGCGCTGGGCGATTGCGCGGTGGCGGGCAACGTGCCGTCGATGCGCAACCCGCTGAAACTGGCCGAGGTGTGCGACCGGGCCTACAAGGAGAACGCGCAGCTTCAGCAGCAGATGCCCACGAAACTGCTGCCCAGGCTGCTGCCGCAGGTGAAGCCGGTGCACGAGGTGGTGAAGGTGGACGTGTTCGTGCCGGGATGCCCGCCGCCGGCCGACGCGATCTTCTTTGTTGTTTCCGAGCTTCTGGCCGGCCGCGTGCCCGACACGTCGGCGGTGACGCGGTTCGGCAAGTGAACCGAAGCGTGAATGCGAGAAAACAGATATGAGCCGCCAGATAACGATCGATCCGGTCACGCGCATCGAGGGACACGCCAAGATCACGCTGATCCTGGGCGAGGACAACAGCGTGACCGACGCGATGTTTCACGTGACGCAGTTCCGGGGTTTTGAGAAGTTCTGCGAGGGTCGGCCCCTCAGCGAGATGCCTTCGCTGATGGCTCGCACCTGCGGCATCTGCCCGGTAAGCCACCTGATGGCCGCCTCCAAGGCGTGCGACCAGTTGCTGGCGGTGAGAATCCCCCGGACCGCCGACAAGCTGCGGCGGATCATGAACCTGGCGCAGATCGTGCAGTCGCACGCGCTGTCGTTCTTCCACCTCAGCAGCCCGGACTTTCTGCTGGGGATGGACGCCGACCCGGCCAGGCGGCACATCTTCGGCGTGCTGGCCGAGCACCCGCAGATCGCCAGGGACGGCATCGTGCTGCGCAAGCTGGGCCAGCAGATCATCGAGATGCTCGGCGGCAAGCGCATCCACCCGGCGTGGACGGTTCCCGGCGGCGTCAACGAGCCGCTGACGGCCGAGAAGCGGGACAGGATCGCTTCGATGCTGCCGGAGATGCTGGCCATCGCCGAGCGCACGGTGCGATGGTTCAAGCGCAAGATCGACGACTTTGACGAGGAAGTGCGCACGTTCGGCAACTTCCCTACGATGTACCTGGGACTGGTGACGCCCGACGGCGCGCTGGAGCACTACGACGGATTCCTGCGCATGTGCGACGCCAACGGCAACATCATCGAGGACATGGTTCCCGGCGAGCGCTACGCCGATCTGATCTCCGAGGCCGTCGAGCCCTTCAGCTACATGAAGTTCCCGTACTACAAGAAGAAGGGCTACCCGCAGGGGATGTACCGCGTGGGCCCGCTGGCGCGGCTGAACATCGTGGACCGCTGCGGCACGCCGCTGGCCGACCAGGAACTGGCCGAGTTCCGCTCCCTGCAGCGCGGAGCGGTGTCCAGCTCGTTCCACTACCACTACGCCCGGCTGATCGAGATTCTCTATGGCATCGAGCGGATCGGGCAGTTGCTGGCCGAGCCGGATATCCTGGACCGCAACGTCCGCGCCCGCGCCCGCGCCAACGCCACCGAGGGCGTGGGCGTCACCGAGGCGCCGCGCGGCACGATCATGCACCACTACCGCACCGACGAGGATGGGCGGATCGTATGGGGCAACCTGATCATCGCCACCGGGCACAACAACCTGGCGATGAACAAGGGCGTGCTGCAGGTGGCGCAGCATTTCATCGAGGGCCCCAAGATCCCCGAGGGCGTGCTGAACCGCATCGAGGCGTTGATCCGCTGCTACGACCCGTGCCTGTCGTGCGCTACGCATGCCTTGGGCAAGATGCCCATGCGCATCGAGCTGGTGGACGCGAAGCGCAATGTGCTGGACGTGCTGGAGCGGCACTAACTTCAGCGGGGCCGGCCATGGGCGTGCTGGTCATCGGCTACGGCAACCCCTCTCGCGGCGATGACGGGCTGGGCTGGCACGCGTGCAGGAGGCTGCAGCGGCTGCTGCCGGCCGGGCGGGCCACGATCACGACCGTGCACCAGCTCACGCCCGAGCTGGCCGAGGATGTCAGCCGCTGCGACCTGGCGATCTTCATAGACGCGGCGTGCGCCGGCGGCTCGCCGGGGGACCTGCTGCGGCACGATGTGGACCTGGCCGGCGCAACGTCCGACGGCTCAGGGCATCACTGCACGCCCGAGGCGATTCTGGCCTATGCCCGCGCGCTGTACGGCCGCGCCCCCCGCGCTGTAACCTTCTGCATCGTCGGCCAGAGCTTTGATTTCTCGATGCGCCTGACGCGGAAGGTGCGGGACGCGATGGAGGACCTGTTGCAGCAGGTCGTGGCGGAGATCGACGCCTGCCATGCGGGGGACCAAGCCCATGCATGAGTTCTCCCTGGCGACGGCGATCCTGGATCTGGCGCGTCGGCACGTGCCGGCCGGGGCCGTGCTGCGGGCGGTCCGCGTGCGTGCCGGCCCCTTGCGGGCGATCGACCCGGAGGCCATGCGGTGGGCGTGGACGGCGACGCTCGACGGCCAGCCCGAATCGGGAGCGACGATCGAGCTGGACCTGCTGCCGTGGAAACTGAGCTGCGGCGATTGCGGGCGGACGTGGCAGGGCGAAGATGTGCTGGCCGCCTGCGCATGCGGGTCGAAGAATGTGAACGCCGATGGCGACGATGACCTGACGCTGATGTCGATCGAGGCGGAGACGATCGATGAGTAGGCCAACGAGGGTAGCGTCGTGGGGGCCGATGGTTCTGTTCCACAAGCCCCGATGGGAGACTGCATGAAAGTATCGGTTATCGAGAACGTCTTAAGACTCAACGACGAAATCGCCGCGATGAACCGCAAGGTTCTGAAGCAGGCGGGGATCTTTGTCCTTGACCTCATCGGCGCCCCCGGCTGCGGCAAGACGGCGCTGGTCGAGGCGACGATTCAGAAACTCCAGCCGGCGTTGCGCGTGGGCGTGATCGTCGGCGACCTGGCCACGCAGCGCGACGCCGACCGCATGGCCCGATGGTGCGACCAGGTGGTGCAGATCAACACCGGCAAGGGGTGCCACCTGGAGGCCAATCACGTGCACCAGGCGCTGGGGCGGATGGACCTGTCGCGCATCGACGTGCTGTTCATCGAGAACGTGGGCAACCTGATCTGCCCGGTGGGCTTCGACCTGGGGCAGGATGTGAAGGTGGGCATGTTCTCGGTCAGCGAGGGCGACGACAAGCCGGCCAAGCATCCGTACCTGGTGAAGGAAGCCTCGGTGATCCTGCTGAACAAGACCGACCTGCTGCCCTACGTGCCGTTCAACAGCGAGGTCTTCCACGCCGATGTACGGCGCCTCAACGACACCGCGCCGGTCATCTCCATTTCCGTGACCCAGGGCAAAGGCATGGACGCGTGGCTGGCGTGGCTGGGGCAGATGCGATCAACGTACGCCGGTGCACAGGGGGTGTCCTGCACCTGAACCATTGTGGTGCAGGCTTCAGCCTGCACCGAAGGTTCGACGCGCTGAAGTCCGGGCACAAGGCCGCTCTACCTGTCCTGGGCCGGTTTCTGTCTCCACTGCCCGTCAGGGCCCTTGAGGAACTCTCCCGGCCGGGCCTTGCGGAAGTTGCGCGCGGCGTTTCGCGCGGCCACCAGCTCCGGCGTGGTGGCCTCATCCCTGGCGATCAGTTCATAGAGCTGTCTGCGGTCGGCGTTTTCCTCGTTGACCAGCCTCTGTGCCTCGGCGGTGCCGTTGCTGACAATCTCCAGGTATCCCAGATGCGTCTCGCCCACGACGCCGGCGGTCTTGAGTTTCAGAATGGCCGGGTAGCGCTGTTCGAAGCGCTTCTGCAGCTCGGCCAGGGTTGGGCCGGCCCAGGTCGCCGCCGCCAGGCCGACGACCAGCAGCGTGAACGTGCTCAGTGTGCGAATGCTCATGGTTGCCTCCGGTGGTATCAGTGCGCTTCGGCCGACTGGGTCGCGGGCACGGTGGCCGGGCCGTTGCCCGGCTGGACCTTGTCCTCAAACGCGAAGAACTCGTCCAGGTCGCGATCCACGCGCACGGTGATGTCCATGGTGATGTGGATCGGCTTGATCTCGATCGGATCGACCGACACGCGGGCGCAGCCGGCCAGGGCCAGCGGAACGGCCAGGGCTGCTGCAAGGCTCAGGGATCTCATGGTTGGCTCCTAGCGTCCGCGGCTTCCCATCCACAGGAAGCCGTCGAGAAACTTTTGCTGGATTCTCAGGTTGATGTCGGCCGTCACGGCCTGGCGGGCTCCGGTGCGGCCCCGGCCGGCCAGGTGCAGCCTGAGGATGATCCATCCGTCGTCGTTGGCCAGGTCGGCTGCCAACTCCTGGAAACTATAGTCGGCCAGAGCCGCCAGGACCCGCCGGCGGACCTCGTCGGCGGTGGTGGTGCCGTCGCCGGCCGGCAGGGCCGCGGCCAGTGCCGCCACATCCCGCACCTGCAGCGTGCCGTCACCGGCTGCCGTGATGCGGCCCCGGCCAAAGGTGAGGCGCGGCCAGTCGATGCGAACCGGGATGCGCCCGCTGACGCGGCCGGTGCCCGAAGCATGTGTCGATGCGAACGTCGCCAGCAGATCTTCCAGGTCGAGCTTCTCGGCCTCGATGGCCAGTTCAACCACCGGGCTGTGGGTGTCGAGGGTGAAGCCGGCCGCCGCGATGGTCCCGTCCATCCACTGCCACTTGGTCTTCTCGACGTCGATCAGGTGTCCATCGCGCAGCCGCAGGCGGATGTCGCCGTTCTCAAAATGCAGCTCGCCCACGCGGGCGTTGCGCACGCGGAGATGCTGGCTGTCGGCCGTGGCCAGCGGCGAGAGGCTCGTGAACAGCACCCGGCCGGAGATGCCGCCCAGCTCGGCCGTCCAATACCCGCTGGCGAAGGAGGCGTTGTCGGTGCTTACGGTGAGCATCGCCTTGTACGGGGAAAACTCCCCAGCCACCTGGAAGACACCCGTGATGTGCCGCAGTTTGGGGTCGTTGACATCCGCGAAGCGCACGGCCACGTCCCTGGCCTCAACCGTTGCATCAATGCGGTGTTGCGCGTCGGTCTTACGCGACCACGTCGCCTTCAGTTGCACTTTGCCCGAAGCCGTGAGTCGCCAATCGGGGAGAAACGTGCGCATGGCCCCGGCCGCGATGCTGGCGTCCAGCAACTCGCCGTGGGCGCTGAGTTGCCAGGCATCGCCGGACAGTTCGCCTTCGATCAGCAGCGGCTGGTCGGGGGTGTCGATCCTGGCTGACAGCAAGTACCCGGCCGGGGCGTGTGCCAGAATCGTGGCCGTAGCAGGTTGGCCGGCCAGCCGAAGCCCGCTGGTCGCGACGGCGTGCACGCCGCCTCGCCAGAGCGAGAGGGGGCTGTACCCGACGTCAACATGGTCCGCGCCGCTGTCGGCGTCGAGGCGCAGGCGCGAGATTCGCGTGGTGAAGAAGGTGGCGTGATCGATATCAAAGGTCGCCTGGGCAAACCCAAGCGAGGCCAGCACCTGGGACGCCTTGGCCCGGGCGATGGCCGGCAGCACGAGCCAGCGGGCGGCGACATAGGCCGCAGCGATGGCCAGCACGGCTGCCAGGAGCCTTCGTCGCCATCTGCGCACGCGGATCATTATAGCAGAGACATAACGGGCCGGACCTCGTTGGGGCTGGGCGCGAACGGCCGGCCGGCGGGCGGGTATAAATCCCGTATGCGCAAAGCCGTTCTGCTTGTGGTGGCGTTCACGTGGGCCCTTGGCACGTTCGCTTACGCCCTGATCAACGTGAAGTACACGCCGGTGGACCTGGTGCGGCGGTCGGAGATGATCCTGCGGATGGAGCCGGGGCCGATCGAAGATGCGGTCAACGGCTGCGTGGTTGTACCGCCGTCAGCCGATGGCCCGGCCGCCGTTCATGTCCTGTGCGACGGCGGCGACCGCCTGATCGCCGGCGGAGCCGACATGAGCGCCAAGTTCAGGCTCACCAGCAAGTCGAAGCACGCCGCCTGGGCCGAGATGGATGGCGACGGTCGTTTGGACCTGTTCTCATGGGATGCCAAGGTGCTGAAGGCGTACCTGATGGGTGCGCACGGCACGCTGGCCGAGACGCCCGTGACGATGCCGCTCGAAGCCTGCGTCGGCCCGGCATCGGTCGGCGTGGGGGCCACGGCGCAGTCGGCGCTGGTGGTGGCCGTGTCCAACGCAGTGCGCATCGTGCGACTTGCTGGCGAGAAGCCGTCGATGGCCGACTCACAAGGCGATGTGACGACCGCTTGCGGGCCGTGCGTTGTGGAAGATTTCGATGGCGACGATGTGAATGACATTGCCCAGGAATATTCGGCCGGGCTGCCGTTGCACCGCGGGCGAGAGGGCAACGGTCCGGCCTGCGAGGCGTCGGCGATGGTTGCGCCGATCTGGCCGGAAGGTTCTGCCAGCGCCATGCGCTGCGGCGACTTCGACGGCGACGGCGTGCGGTGCCTGGGGGCTCGTCTGGCGTCGCGGTCGTCGCCGGCGTTCTTCGGCAAGCCCCAGAAAGGCCCGCTGAAGCTCACGTGGAAATGGGCCGGCGCGGATCAGAGCCGCCAACGGGCCGTGATCAAGCCGACGCAACTGGAGCTTCCCGTGTCCGGCCGCTAACCTGCCCGCCAATGTCTGTGTTGTCGCACAATGTGATCACGATGGAGCCGGCGGTGGTTCCGGTGCTGGTGGGGCCGCTGCAGGTATTGTTTGCGATCCTGCCGGGGTTGATCCTCGCGGTGCTGGGGGCGGTTGTCTCGCTGCTCAAGCCCTCGGCGATGCTGGCGCTGCTGAAGGTGCTCTGGCGGCTGAAGGTCGCGGTGTCGATCGCAGTGGTGGCCGTGGGCCTGCTGGTGTGGGGCGCCAGGACCTTTCTTCCGCGGTGGTGGGGCGGCACGGCGTCGGCGGCGCAGGTCGGCGGCGGCGACTGGCTCGTGTTCCGGGGCTCGCTTGCCCGCACGGGCTGGGCCGCCGACCAGGAAGGCCCCGGCGGCGGCGGCGTGAACTGGATGCACAGGAGCGGCGGCGAGTCGTTTCTCTCGTCGCCGGCGGTCGTGGGCAATCGCGTGTACGTGGCGTCGGCCGACATGGGCGTGATTTCCGAGAGCGGCACGATCTACTGCTTGGACGCCGACAGCGGCGCCGTGGCGTGGAAGGCGGCGCCCCGCGGATACCGGCCGACGTTCTCCTCGCCGGTGGTGTGGAAGGACTACCTGGTCTGCGGCGAGGGGCTGCACGTGACGCGCGATGCCCGCGTGATCTGCCTGGATTTGCGCCCGGGGCGAGAGGGGCAGGTGCGGTGGACGTACCGCACGAACAGCCACGTGGAATGCGCGCCGGTGATCGCGGACGGCCGCGTGTACGTGGGCGCCGGCGACGACGGGTACTACTGCTTCGAGCTGGAGCCGGACGCGGCGGGCAACGCGCGGGTCGTCTGGCACCTGGAGGGCAAGGACTATCCCGACGCCGAGACCTCGCTGGCCGTGCACGAGGGCAAGGTCTATGCGGGTCTGGGCCTGGGCGGCCGCGCGCTGTGCGTGCTGGACGCGGCGACGGGCCGGGAGCTGAAAAGACTGCCGACTCCTTATCCGGTCTTCGGCCCGCCGGCGATCGCGGGCGGGAAGCTGTACATCGGCATGGGCAACGGGGATTTTGTCAAGACCGCCGAGGAGGTCCTGGCCGACCGGCTCAAGGCCATGCGGCAGCAGGGGGCGTCCGAAGCCGAGATCGCCGCGGCACGTGCCACGCTCGGCCCGGCCGGCGAAGTGTGGTGCATCGACCTGGCCACGCTGAACGTGGACTGGAAGTACAAGGTCGGCCGAACCGTCCTGGGCGCTGTCGCCGTTGCGGGCGATCGTCTGTACTTCGGGTCGCGCGACGGGAATCTGTATTGCCTGGCGCGCGACGGCCGGCTGCTGGGCCAGTGGAACGCCCACGCGCCGATCGTCACCTCGCCGGCCGTCACCGACCGCCACGTGTATTTCATCACGAACACCGGCACGATCCACGGCCTGGACCGCCACACCTTGGAGCCGTTCTGGCAGTTGGCCGTCAGCACCCGGCCGCTGTGCATCAGCTCGCCGGCCGTTGCCCGCGGGCGGCTCTACGTGGGCACGCAGCACGACGGGTTCATCTGTGCGGGTCAACCGCAGCAGCGCCGCCAGGTGCCCGTCTGGGCCGGCCATCTGGGCGGACCTGGCCGCGGCGGCAACCTCGACTCCTCGCCCCTGCCCGAAGCCGGCACGCTGCACTGGCAGTACCCGCCCGACCAGGCCGGCCAGACAACTGACGCCGTGGTGAGCGCGCCGCCGGCGATTCTAAGCGGCCGGGTTTTCGTGCCCCTGGCGTCGGGCCTGCGGAAGGGAGTTGCGGTGCTTCCGGCCGATGCGAACACCGACCAGACGCCCGCCGAACTGGCCATTCTGCCGACCGACCAGCATGTAACACGCTCGCCGGCCGTCGTGGGCGACCTGGCCCTGGTTGTCGATGGCGGCCCCGGCGAAACCAGCCGGCATCTCCACGCCTTTGACGTGACCAGCGCCAAGGAGCTGTGGCGTTACCTGATCGTCGCCGGCGCTTCCGGCGCGATGACCGCATCGGCCGACATGGTCCTGCTGGTCGATCAGCCGCGGGCCGTCACCTGCCTGGCCCTGGATGGCCGGGCGCTATGGTCAGCCGGCGTCGGTCTTGTCGAGCATCCGCCTGCCGCGACCAGCACGATGATCGTCGTTGCCGTCGATGATCCGCCCATGCTGGTGGCCTTGGATCGGTCGAGCGGCGCGGAGCTGTGGCGCGTCGCCCTGGAGCACAAGGCCCTGGCGGCGCCGGTCGTTCACAAGACCACGATCTGGCTGGCCACGGACAGGGGCATCGAGGCCCGCAGCCTGATCGACGGCGCTCCGCTGCCGGCCTGGAGGCTGGACGGCGGGCCGGCCACGGGCGACCTGGTCGTGGGCACGCGAGTCATCGCCTACACCAGCGCTGCGGGGCAGGTGGTGGTTCTCTCGCGTGAAGATGGCACGGTTCTCCGCCGCATCGACGGCGCGGCGGGCAACATGCCGCCGCTGCTGTCCGGCGACTGGCTGCTGTACTTCGGCAAGGACGGGCCAATGCGCGTGTCGCTGGCCGATGAATCATCCCCGCCGATGCTGTGGATGGATACCGCGTGGCTGGGCAAGCCGGTTACCCCGATGGTGCTGGCGGAGTCCAGGCTGTACATCGGCATTCCTGGATGGGGCATGGTGCGACTGGGGGCCAACCCGTGAGCGATCGCTGGGTGTACGACTTTGATGATCCGTTGCCCGAAGGCCCCGATGCCCGACGGCTGCTGGGCGGCAAGGGCGCCAGCCTCAAGCAGATGACGCTGGCGGGCCTGCATGTGCCGCCGGGGTTCACCATCACCACCGAGTGCTGCCGGCAGTACTACGCCCTGGGCCGCCGGTGGCCGCCGGGTCTGGAGGAGCAGGTCCGCCAGCACCTGCAGCGCCTCGAGCAGAAGACGGGGCGCACGTTTGGCCGAGGCCCGCGGGTGCTGCTGGTGTCGGTGCGAAGCGGCGCCGCCGAGTCCATGCCCGGCATGATGGACACGCTGCTGAACTGCGGGTTGCACCCGGGCCTGGCAAGCGCGATGGGCGGTGGCGATGCGCTACGGCGGCTGTATGCCCAGTTCATCCGCATGTTCGCGGGTACCGTGCATGGCATCGGGCACGAGGCCTTTACGTCGGCCGGGGCCGACCCTGACGCGCATCTGCGAATCTACGAGCAGCGGGTCGGCAGGCCGTTCCCGACCGACCCGTGGCTGCTGCTGGCCGAGTGCATCAACGCCGTGTTCGATTCGTGGCAGAGCGAGCGTGCCGTGGCCTATCGCCAGCGGCACGACATGACGCATCTCATCGGCACGGCCGTCAACGTGCAGATGATGTTCCCGTCGCAGGTTTCGGGGATCGTCTTCACGCAGGACCCCAACGACCCGGCCGCCGGGCGCATGGTCATCGAGGCCTCCTATGGGCTGGGCGAGGCGGTGGTCAGCGGCGATGTGACGCCCGATCGCTTCCTGGTGCGCCGGGCGGATTTGTCCATCATCAGCGCCGACATCGGCCACAAGGCCGCGGTCGTGGCGGCCGAAGGCCAGTCCGTGCCGGTGGACCCGGACGCCCCGAGTCTCAGTACCCAACAGGTGCGAGAGCTGGCCGAGCTTTCGCTGCGGATCGAGAAGCACGTCGGCAAGCCGCTGGATATCGAATGGGGCTGGGCGTCGGGTGAGTTCGCCCTGCTGCAGTCGCGGCCGATCCGGGGCCTGGACGTGGCCGAGGATGTGGAGCTCGCCCGCCAGCAGGAGATCAACCGCCTGCGGGCCATGTGCGACGGCCGGCGGGTGTGGATCACGCACAACCTGGCCGAGACGCTGCGATTTCCCACGCCGCTGACGTGGGACATTGTGCGGCGGTTCATGGCCGGCGACGGCGGCTTTGGGCGGATGTACCGGATGCTGGGCTACCGGCCGTCGGAAACGATCTGCCGCGAGGGGTTTTTGGAGCTGATCGGCGGGCGCATCTATGCCGACCCGGATCGACTGGCGCAGTTGTTCTGGGATGGCATGCCGCTGACGTATGACCTGGACGAGGTGCGGGCGGCGGGGCCCGCGGCGCTGGACCGCGCCCCCACGAAGTTCGATCCCAACCGCGCCGACACGCGGTTTCTGGCCCGGTTGCCGGCGAATCTGCTGGCGATGTGGCGGGCCGGCCGGTCCACGCGCAGGGCGCGCGTCGATGCCCGCCGGCGCTTCGAGGAGCAGATTCTGCCGCCGTATCTGAAGTACGTGCAGGAGAAACGATCGCAGGACCTGTCGGGCCTCTCCGATGAGCAGGTCATCGGGGAACTGGAGGAGCGTCGGCGGCGGGTGCTGGACGAGTTCGCTCCCGAATCCCTGCTGCCGGGGTTTTTCGGCGGACTGGCGTTTGACGCGGTGCAGTCGCTGCTTTCGCAGCTCATGGGCGAACGAGAGGGGGCGATGTGGGCGACAACCCTCACTGGCGGTTTGGAGGGCGACACCACCTTCGAGCAGGATGCCCTGCTCCATGATGTGGCCCGGGGCCGGGCGACCCTGGAGGAGTTTCTCGGCCGCTTCGGCCACCGCTGCATCGGCGAGATGGAGCTGTCCGAGCCGCGCTGGCGAGAGAACCCGCAGTACCTGCACCAGATGATCGGGCGGATGAAGGGCGCCGACGGCCGCAACCCGTCCGCCGTTCACGAGGAGAACGTCCGCAAGCGACAGGAGGCGGAGAAGCAACTGCCACGGGAACTGGCCCGGTGGGGCGGCAGCAGCCTGCGCGAGCGCCTCGAGGCGGACTTGGCCGACGCCCAGGCGCTGCTGCCATACCGCGAATCGGGCAAGCATTACCTGATGATGGGCTACGAGCTTCTGCGGCTGGCCATCGAGGAGCTGTCGCGGCGGTGGGAGCTGGGCCGGCGCATCTACTTCCTGCACTTGGACGAGCTGCCGCGGTTCACGGCCCAGCGCACGCAGCTCACGGAAACCATCGCCCATCGCCGCGTGCGCTGGCAGGCCCTGCAGCGGCTGGACATGCCCGACGTGATCGACTCGGAACACCTGCACGACCTGGGCCTTTCGCGCGTGCTCAAGGGTGCCGACGAGATGACCGCCACCACGCTGGCCGGCGGCGTGGCCACGGGTCCGGCGAGGATCGTCTTTGACCCATCTCAGGCGGGCGACCTGGGAACCGATTACGTGCTGGTCTGCCCATCGACCGACCCGGGCTGGACGCCGCTGTTCCTCCACGCTCGCGGGCTGATCGTCGAGCGCGGCGGCGTGCTGTCGCACGGCGCGATCGTGGCCCGCGACTTTGGCATTCCGGCCGTCGTGCTGCCTGGCGCCACGCGCCTGCTCAAGAGCGGCGACCGCATTCGCGTCGATGGCAACACCGGCAAGGTCGTCGTGATCGCGCGGGAGGCAGCCCATGCTTGAGTGGTGGAACGGCATCTGCCTGACCGTCATGGACGGCCTGCTGGGCTGGCTGCTGGGGCTGCCGTCGGATATCACGCTGCTGGCCGTTGCCATCGGCTCAGCGCTGATCCTCACGCTGGTGCGTCTGTTCACGACCAACCAGGAACTGCTGGGGCGGGTTGCGGCCGACCGCAAGCGCCTGGGGCAGTTGATCCGCCAGGCCAAGGCCGCCAGGGACCGCGACGCCGTCAGGCGTTACCGCGCCACCAAGGCGACGATCTCGTTGATCGCGCTAAAGGCCGAGGGCCTGCCGCTGCTGGTGTCGCTGCTGCCCATCGCGATGCTGGCAACCTGGTGCCTTCACCGGTTGGACTTCCACCCGCCGCGGGTTGGCGAGACGGTCACAGTGGCCGCCTACACACCGCTGTCGATGGCCGGCGAGGCGATCCATATCGTGCCGGCCGACGGCCTGGAAGCCCCCGAGGGCTGGGTGCGGGCCGTGCGCGCGGTGGAGGACCAGGGCCCGCCGCACGGCATGGCCACGTGGACGGTCCGCGCCACGGCCCCGGGCACGTTCCCCCTGCGGTTTCGCGTGAAGGATGCCGCCTTCGCCTGCGACCTGTCGGTCGGCCGGCGCACCTATTCACAGCCGATTGTTGATCACGGCAACGAGCTGGTGACCGAGCTTCAGATGCGCCCGGTGAAGCTGCTGGGCATCGTCCCGGGCATCCCGCAGATCTTCTTCCCCCCGTGGCTGGTGGCTTATCTGCTGATCGTCATTCCGTTTGTGTTCCTGCTGAAGCGCGTGCTGGGCATTCACTGATACGGAGTTGCAGCCGAGAGCGTTTGCGGGATCATTTCTGCCATGCGGGCGGCGGCACGGCTTCTGTTGGCGATCGTGGTGACAGCGGCGCTGCTGGCGGTGCTGCTGCAGGCCGTCGCGTACGCCACCTGGTGGCTCTCGGGCGCCGGGAGCACGCCGCTGGCCGATCTGTCTGTGCTTGTCGCGCCGCAGCGTGCCCCGGAAGATGCGCTGGTCCGCCACACGGTGTCGGAATGGCCGCCGGAGCGTCCGCGCATCTTCAGGGAAGCCCCGGCGCTGCAGGCCCTGGTCAGCGCCGGGCAGCTGCCGCCCGTGGCGCAGCGTCTGCCGGCCGAGCCGCTGGTAATCACTCCCCCGCAGCGAACCGGCCCCTACGGCGGCGTTTGGCGGCGGCTGGCCCGCGACCAGACCACCGACTTGCAGGTGCAGATTCTCTGGCGCATCGGCTACGAGCCGCTCATTCGCTGGGACACGATGGGCCGTGGTTTTGAGCCGAACCTGGCGTCGCAGTGGATCGTGGATGACCAGGCCACTACCTACATCTTTCGTCTGCGCCGCGGCGTGAAGTGGTCGGATGGCCGGCCGTTCACCGCCGACGACATCCTGTTCTGGTTCAACGACATCATCTGCTTCGAGGAGCTGGTACGCACGCCGCCCAACGAGCTGCAGCGCGGCGGGACGCTGGTGCAGGTGGAGAAGCTCGACGAGCTGGCGGTGCGTTTCCGCTTCGCCGAGCCGTACGGCCTGTTCCCGCGGTTCGTCGCGTCCAGCATCTGGGCGACCGACATGGTGGGCTCGCCAGCGCACTACCTGCGGCAGTTCCATCCGCGTCACGTGGACCGGCAGAAGCTCCAGGCCGACGCCCGCGCCGCCGGCCACAACACCTGGCAGAGCTTTTTCGAGGAGATGCGTTCCTGGCGGAACCCCGGCCTGCCCACGCTGATGGCCTGGCAGATCACCGTGCCCCCGCCGGCGCTGCAGGTGGTCTGCCAGCGGAACCCGTACTACTGGAAGGTCGATCCGGAGGGCAACCAGCTGCCTTACATCGACACGATCACCTTCGATGTAACCGACGCCGAGACGCTCATGCTCCGCGCCATGAGCGGCGAAGTGGGCATGCAGTTCCGCGGGCTTTCGCCCGACCGTTACCCGCTGCTGATGGAGCGGCAGTCGTCGGGCGGCTACGAGGTGCGGCACTGGGTGGGCGGGGCGGGCGTGGTGATCGCGCTGAACCTCAACCACCGCGACCCGGCCCTGCGAGCCGTGTTTAACGACCGTCGCTTCCGCATCGCCCTCTCGCACGCCATCGACCGCGACGAGATCAACCGCATCGCGCTCTACGGCGCCGGCGAGCCGCGGCAATGCGCCCCGTCCCGCGCGTCGCCCTTTGCCTACGAGCCGCTGGCGCACGCGCACATCGAACACGACCCCGCGCGCGCCGCGGCGATGCTGGATGAGCTGGGCCTGCGGCTGGCGCGAGATGGTGTCCGGCGCCTGTCCGACGGCCGGCCGCTGCGCCTGGCCATCGAGACCATGGAGACCAACAGCGCGGTGGTGCACCTGGTGGCCGAGCACTGGACGCGCCTGGGCGTGAGGACCGACGTGAAGGAGGAAGCCCGCCAGTTGTTCTATGCCCGCAAGGCCGCCGCCCTGCACGATGCGGTTGCGACGGTCGGCGGGGCCGAGGGCGATCCGGTCCTGGAGCCCCGCTTCTATCTGCCTCACAACGCCGAATCCAACCAGGCCGTGCTGTGGGCGCAGTGGTTCCAGAGCAACGGCCGCCAGGGCGAAGCGCCCCCCGACGAGGTGCGGCAGACCATGGACCTCTACCGGCAGATCGAGCGCGCCCCCGACCCGCGGCGGCAGGTGGAGTTGTTCCACCGCATCCTGCAGCTCAACGCCGAGAACCTCTGGGTGATCGGCACGGTGGCCGGGATGCCCGTGCCGGTGGTCGTGCGCAACGGCGGCGACTCGCGCGGGCGCTACGAGAAGTTCTGGAACGTGCCGGACGTGGCCGCCACCGAGTGGGTCTTCCGCTCGCCGGGCAACACCGCTCCCGAGTGCTACAGCATCACGACGCAGGAGGGCCAATAGCCATGCTGGGCCTGATCCTGCGGCGGCTGCTGTGGATGGTGCCGACGTTCTTCCTGATCTCGGTGGTTTCGTTCGCGATCATCCAGCTTCCGCCGGGCGATTTCCTCACCAGCTACATCGCCGCGCGCGAGGCATCCGGCGAGCGCGTGGCCGAGGAGGAGGTCGCCGCCCTGCGCCAGCGCTATCACCTGGACCGCCCCATGGTGGCGCAATACTTCCTGTGGATGGGCGGCGTGCTGCGCGGCGACCTGGGCCAGTCCATGGAGCACAACAAGGCCGTCACGTCACTCATCGGCGAGCGACTGCTGTTGACAATCGTCATTTCGATTGTCACCGTGCTGTTCACCTGGGCGCTGGCCATTCCCATCGGCATCTACTCGGCCGTGCGGCAATATTCCGTAGGCGACTACGTGTTCACGTTCCTGGGCTTTTTGGGCCTGGCCACGCCCAACTTCCTGCTGGCGCTGATCTTCATGTACGTGGGGTATGCGGCGTTCGGCGTCAGCGCCGGCGGGCTGTTCTCGCCGCAGTACCAGAACGCGCCGTGGTCGGTGGGCCGGGCGTGGGACCTGGCGGCGCACCTGTGGGCCCCGGTGATCGTCATCGGCACCTCCGGCGCCGCCGGCACCATCCGCATCATGCGCGGCAACCTTCTCGACGAGCTGCGCAAGCCCTATGTGATCACCGCCATGGCCCGGGGCCTGCACCCGCTGAAGCTGCTGCTGAAGTATCCCGTGCGCATCGCCCTCAACCCCATCATCAGCACCCTCGGCTGGCTGCTGCCGTACATCATCAGCGGCTCGGTGATCGTCTCGGTGGTGATGGGCCTGCCCACGGTGGGCCCGCTGCTGCTGCAGTCGCTGATGAACCAGGACATGTACCTGGCCGGCAGCCTGGTGATGATCCTGGCCGTGCTGACGATGATCGGCACGCTCATTTCCGACCTGCTACTGATCTGGCTGGACCCGCGCATCCGCATGGAGGGGCCCCGGCCGTGAGCGCAGCCACCATCCAGCCCGGCCTTGTCCAGCCCTCGCGGTCGGCCGACTTCTACGCCGCCTCGCAATGGCGGCTGATGTGGTGGCGCTTCCGCAAACACAAGGCGGCTATGGCCAGCCTCGTGCTGGTCGGCGTGTTGTATGCGCTGGCGGCGGCCTGCGAGCTGGTCGCGCCGCACGGCCCGCAGACTCGCTTTACCCATTACGTGTACGCTCCGCCGCAGCGCGTGCACCTGCTGGGCGAGGGCACGTGGCGGCCGCACGTATATGCGCTGCGATCGGCCCGTCACCCGCAGACGCTCAAGCTCCACTACGAGGAGGACCGCAGCCGCGCTTACCCGCTTCGTTTCTTCGTTCGCGGCGAGCCCTATCGGCTGTGGGGGCTGATCGAAAGCGACCTGCACCTGTTTGGCGTGGACGACGGCGGCACGCTGTTTCTGCTGGGCACCGACAGCATGGGCCGCGACCTGTTCTCGCGGCTGTGCTACGGGGCGCGCATCTCGCTGACCGTCGGTCTGCTGGGCGTGGCGCTGAGCTTCATCCTGGGCGTGACCATCGGCTGCATCAGCGGCTTCTTTGGCGGATGGATCGACAACATCATCCAGCGCTGCATCGAGGTCCTGCGGTCGTTCCCGACGATCCCGCTGTGGATGGCCCTGTCGGCCGCGCTGCCGGCGGCCTGGTCGCCGCTGGCGGTGTACTTCGGCATCACCGTGGTGCTGTCGCTGATCGGCTGGACGGGCCTGGCCCGCGAGGTGCGCGGCAAGATCCTCTCGCTGCGAGAGGAGGACTTCGCTCTGGCCGCCGTGCTGGCGGGGGCAAGCCGCCGCCGGGTGATGTTCCGCCACCTGGTGCCGGCGACGATGAGCCACATCATCGTGGCCGCGAGCCTGGCGATCCCGGCGATGATCCTTGGCGAGACGGCCCTGAGTTTCCTGGGCCTGGGCCTGCGCCCGCCGGTCACCAGCTGGGGAGTGCTGCTGAAAGAGGCACAGAACGTGCAGGCGGTGGCGCTGCACCCGTGGCTGCTGGCGCCCGTGCTGATGGTGATCCTGACGGTGCTGGCGTTCAACTTCGTGGGCGACGGCCTGCGCGACGCCGCGGATCCGTATTCCAAGTGAATGCAGCGGAGGAACCGCAGATGAACGCGGATGAACGCAGAGCCCGGGTCAATGACATTACAGAGAAGATCATCGGCTGTGCACTGCACGTGGCCAATACCTTGGGAAGCGGCTTTCTGGAGAAGGTATATGAGAATGCGATGGTGATTGCGCTTCGAAAGGCGGGGCTGCAAGTCCAGGCACAGCATCCGGTTGCAGTCCGTTTTGAAGGCGAGGTCGTGGGAGAGTATGTCGCCGACCTGCTCGTCGCCGATTGTGTGGTGGTGGAGTTGAAGGCCGTCAAGGAACTGGACGACATCCACCGCGCGCAGTGCATCAACTACCTTCGCGCCACCGGCCTCAAGGTCTGTCTGTTGATCAACTTTGGCAAGCCGCAACTGGAGATCAAGCGTATCGTCCACAACTTCTGATCCGCGTTTATCCGCGTTCATCGGCGGTTCCAGTGCCCTCCGTGTCCGACCCATCCTCGCCCCGGCAGCAGCCTGTGCTGAGCATCGACGGTCTGCGCACGCACTTTTTCCTCGACGAGGGCGTGGTCCGCGCCGTGGACGGCGTGAGCCTGGTCGTGCCGCGAGGGCGGACCGTCGGCGTCGTCGGCGAGAGCGGCTGCGGAAAGTCGGTCCTGGCCTGGTCGATTCTGCGCCTGGTCATGTCGCCGGGCCGCATTGTCGAGGGCCGTATCACGCTGCATCTGCCCAAGGAGGGCGACACGCCTCCGCGCGACGTGGTCCTCACCGACCTGCCGCCGAGCGGCCCCGAGATGCGCTCCATCCGCGGCAACCGCATCGCCATGGTCTTCCAGGAGCCCATGACCGCCCTCAGCCCCGTGCACACCGTCGGCAGCCAGGTCGCCGAGGCGGTGGTGCTGCACCGCGGCCTGCGCGGTGCCGCCGCCCGTGCCCGGGCCGTGCAGTCCATGGCCATGGCCGGCATCCCCGACCCCGACCGGCGATTCGACCAGTACCCCCACGAGATGAGCGGCGGCCTGCGCCAGCGTGTCGTCATCGCCATGGCGTTGGCGTGCGATCCGCTGCTGCTGGTGGCCGACGAGCCCACTACCGCCGTCGATGTGACCATCCAGGCGCAGATCCTGGACCTGCTGCGGCACCTGCAGTCGCAGTTGGGCATGTCGCTGCTGCTGATCACCCATGACCTGGGCGTCGTGGCCGAGCTTTGCGACTACGTGGCGGTCATGTACGCCGGGCGCATCGTCGAACAGGCCCCGGTGGCCGCGATCTTCGACGCCCCGCAGCACCCGTACACGCGGGCACTGCTGCGGTCGATGCCCGGCGCCGAGGCCGACCGCCGCGGCCGTCTGCGTGTGATCCAGGGCTCCGTGCCCGACCCGCTGACGCGGATAGCGGGTTGCCCGTTTCACCCGCGCTGCCCCCATGCCCAGGAGGGTATGTGCGATGTCGGGCCGCCGCCGGCGCTGATGCAGGTGACCGTCGGCCACCACAGCGCCTGTCCGCTGCGTCCGCCGGAGGGCCAGGATGGCTGAGGCACCCAGCCAACCCGCCGCCGTCGTCGGTCCGCCGCCGCTTTTGAGCGTGCGCGGCCTGGTGCGGCACTTCGCCGTGCGACGCGGGTTCCTGCAGCGCACCGTAAGCGTCGTGCGCGCCGTGGACGGCGTGGACTTTGACGTGGCGGCCGGCGAGTGCCTCGGCCTGGTCGGCGAGAGCGGATGCGGCAAGACCACCGTCGGCCGGACCATCCTCCGCGCCTACAGGCCCACGGCCGGGCAGGTCATCTTCCACATCAACGGCCGCGACGTGGACCTGGCCACGCTGCCCCAGCGCAGGCTCCGTCCGCTGCGGCAGCACATGCAGATGGTCTTCCAGGACCCGTACTCCTCGCTGAACCCGCGGATGACCGTCCGCGACATCGTCGCCGAGCCGCTGCTGATCCACGGCGTGCCCCGCCGCGACCGCGACCCGCGCGTCCGCCAGATCCTGGAGCAGGTGGGGCTCAATCCCCAGCACATGCACCGCTACCCGCACGCCTTCAGCGGCGGCCAGCGGCAGCGGATCGGCATCGCCCGGGCGCTGGTATTGCGGCCGAAGCTGGTCGTGGCCGACGAGCCCGTGTCGGCGCTGGACCTGTCCGTGCAGGCGCAGGTGCTGAACCTGCTGGCCGACCTGCAGCAGCGGATGGGCCTGACGTACCTGTTCATCACGCACAACCTGCCGGTGGTGCGGCACCTGTGCGACCGCGTGGCGGTGATGTACTGCGGGCAGATCGTCGAGATCGGGCCGGTGTCGGCGGTGTTCAGCCGCCCGCGCCACCCGTACACGCAGATGCTCATGTCGTGCGCCCCGGCGACCCACCCGTCGAAGCGCGGCCAGCGGCCGCCGGCCGTCGGCGACGTGCCCGACCCGGCCAACCCGCCGGCCGGCTGCCGCTTCCACCCGCGCTGCGCCTATGCGACCAGCCGCTGCAGCGCCCAGGAACCGCCGATGATGCAGATCACGCCGCGACACCTGGCCCGCTGCCACTATGCGGATGAGCTGCAGTTGAGTAATCCTGCGAGCGGGGCATAATGTCCACATGTCGGCCTCGTGGCGGAATTGGCAGACGCGAAGGACTCAAAATCCTTTGCCCCAAAGGCGTGTGGGTTCGAGTCCCACCGAGGCCACTTGCGGAAGGCACGCAGGCACGAAGGCACTCAGGCACGAAGTGGGCGGGCCTGGGGTGAGGCGGTCTATGCCTGCCGGGCTTTTCTCATTCTTGTCGGCACGAACGCACAGTTGGGCTCCTCGGCCAGGTAGCTGTGGGTGTCGGCGTAGGCCCGGGCCCGGCAGCCCATGCACACGCTCTTGTACTCGCAGCAGCCGCACTTGCCCTCGATCTTGGAGTCATCGCGCAGGTCTGCAAAGACCGCGCTCTGCCGCCAGATCTTCGGGAACGGCACCGCTTTCACATTGCCCGAGCTGACCGGCAGGTATCCGCACGGGAAGACCTCGCCGGTGTGCGAGACAAAGCACACGGCCTGCCCGGCCAGGCAGCCCTTGGTCATGGCCGACATGTCGGCGTGTCCGCCGGGGTGGCCGCCGGGATGCCCGGCCGGGGCCATGCCGCGGTGCGGGTGGGCGGCGGCGGGCATGGGCCGGCCATCTTCCTTCGCACGCTGGCGCATCACGCGGAAATAGTGCGGCGCGCACGTGGCTTTCAGGTGCAGCTTCTGTTCCAGGCTGCGGTCGTAGATCCAGTTGAGCGCTTTCTCGTATTCCTCCGGGTCGAGCATGATGTCCTTGGACAACTCCATGCCGCATCCGACGGGCACGAGCATGAAGATGTGCAGGGCATCAGCGCCCAGGTCCAGCGCCAGGCGATACATCTCATCCAGTTTGCGGTAGTTGTGCTGCGAGATGGTCGTGTTGATCTGCATCGACATGCCCAGCTTCCGCAGCAGCTTGAAGCCGGAGATGGACGAGTCGAATGCCCCGTCGATGCCGCGAAACTTGTCGTGGGTTGCGGCGTCCGGGCCGTCGAAGCTCATCGACACGCGGCGGAAACCCACGTCCACCACGCGGCGGGCCACGTTCTCGTCCATGATCGTGCCGTTGGTGGCCAGGGCGATGGGCAGGTTGATGCTCGTGGCGTATTGGGCCAGTTCAAACAGATCCGGCCGCATGAGCGGCTCGCCGCCGGAGAAGACCAGGATGGGCCGGCCGGTCTCGGGAAGCGTGCCGATGAACGCGCGGGCCTGCTCAGTGGACAGGTCGTCGCGGCTGAGCGTCAGCGACACATCAAGTCGGCGGCAGTGCACGCAGGCGAGGTTGCAGCCGGTGGTGGTTTCCCAGAACAGCAGCCGAAGCGGCGGGGCGGTGCCGGCGGCGCCATCGGGCAGGAGTCGCGGCTGCGTATCGGACAATGTCGGCAGAGGGTGGCTCATGTTCAGGCCAACGGATGACAAAGATAGTCGGGCCGACGCCGCATGGCCACCTCACGCCCGGAAAACGCCATGACCCTGCACATCGGCTCCCGGCGGATGGGGAGGTGGCAGTGGTTGGGGCCATGCCTGTATCATCCCCGCCCGTGACCACTGTCCCGGACCTGACCCATCCGTCCCAGGCTCCCGATCGAATGCCGCTGCTGATTGCCGCGGGCGTGTTCTCGGCCCTCTCACTGGCCGCCGCCATCGCCTCCGACGGCTTCCTGGAGGCCGATGCCTGCACCCATTATATGTTCGCCCGGTTTGCCCTTGGCGAGCCGCATTACCTGGTGAACATCTGGGGCCGGCCGCTGGTCACGGGCCTTTACGCGATTCCCGCGGCCACGGTGGGCCTGATGGGCGTGCGGGCGACGAGCCTGCTGCTGGCGCTGCTGTGTGCGTACCTGACCTACCGCATCGCGCGCGACCTGGGCATGCGCCGGCCGCAGCTGGCGTTCATCTTCGTGCTGGCCCAGCCGCTGCTGTTTTTGCATTCGTTCTCGGAGCTGACCGAGCTGCCCTTCGCGGCCCTGGTCGCGGCGATGTTTCTGGCGTATGTGCGGCAGCGGTGGATCTGGCTGGCGATCCTGGCAGCGCTGGGGCCGCTGTGCCGGCCGGAGGGCTTCGGGTTTCTATTGCTGGCAGTCGCGGCACTGGTTTGGCACCGCCGGCCGTGGCACCTGCTGATCCTCCCGCTGGGGCTGTTGGGGTGGAGCATCGCCGGGCGGCTGGTGCACGGGCCCGAGGACGGCGTGTACTGGTACAACTGGCTGATCGTGCACTGGCCGTACTCGCCCCAGAGCCCCTATGGCCGGGGCTGGCCGTGGCATTTCCTGATCCGCCTGCCGACGGTGGTGTCGCCGCTGGTGTTTCCGTTCATGTGGATAGGGTTGTGGCGATGCGCCACGAGGCACGGGCAAGAGGCACACCCAGGCGGCAAATGTGCTCCGGTCTTTTTCCTCGTCGGGCTTATCCCGATGCTTGTACTGGCCGGGCATTCGTTTCTCTGGTGGCGGGGCTTGATGGCCAGCAACGGCGAGCTTCGCTACATGCTGGTGGTCGCTCCGTTCTGGGCGCTGCTGTCGGCCGAGGGCTGGGCGTGGGCGTTCGATCGCATGAACTGGCGCCGGCCGATCCTGTGGGCCGGGGTTGCGGCGCTGGTGCCCATCCTGGCCAACCGGGCGTATCCCTGCGTGCCGGTCCGGATGGTGGACAACGACCGGCTGGCGCAGCAGGTGGCGCAGTGGTACCGGGCCGACGAGCAGCTGCAAAGGCGGTATCCCCGCGTCATGGCCGCCCATTCGGGCGTGTACTACCACCTGGACGTGAGCCAGTCGGACCGGCGGCGGTCGGTTCAGTGGAAGCGTTCCAACGTGGACGGCCGCCCGCCCGGCACGCTGTTGATCTGGGATCCGATTTCCGGGCCCTACAACTCCGATGCGGAACTGTGCGTGACCCGCGAGCATATCATCGAGGCCGGCTGGCAGCCCCTGCGGCAATGGGACAAGGGCTGGGAGGCGTTCGTCAGCGACCCGGAGCCCTCGCCGACGCGATGAACTGCTCCATGGCGTGGTGTGCGTCGGCATCGGTCATTTGCCGCGGCGGATGCTTCATCGTCCAGGCGCAGGCTGCCTCAACGGGCCCGGCCAGGCCGCAGTCCAGCGCGAGCCTTGCGCAGCGGATGGCATCGACCACCACGCCGGCGCTGTTGGGCGAGTCCTCGACGCTCAGGCGCAGCTCGATGTTCATCGGCACGCCGCCAAAGCCGCTGCCCTCCAGCCGCAGGAAACAGACCTTGTTGTCCTTCAGGAACGGCACGTAGTCGGCCGGGCCGACGTGGATGGCAGCGGGCGAAAGCGGAACCTCAAGCTGGCTCTGCACGGCCTGGGTCTTGCTGATCTTCTTGCTGGCCAGGCGCGAGCGGTCGAGCATGTTCAAAAAATCCGTGTTCCCGCCGACGTTCAGCTGGTAGGTGCGGTCGAGGCGCACGCCGCGCTCCACCATCAGCCGGGCGAGCGTGCGGTGGGTGATGGTTGCGCCGACCTGCGCCTTGATGTCGTCGCCGATGCACGGCAGGCCGGCCCGCGCAAAGCGCTTGGCCCAGGCCGGGTCCGATGCGATGAACACCGGCATGCAGTTGACCAGGGCCACGCCGGCCTCCAGGCACGCGCGGGCGTAGAACTCGGTGGCCTTCTGTGCCCCCACGGGCATGTAGTTGACCAGGATCTGTGCCCCGCTGCGCTTCAGCTCCTGCGACACCTCCACGGGCCGCACGTGGGCCGGCTCAAAGCGACACGCCGCCGGGTAGTGTTTCATGTGCGCGGCCACGCCGTCGAGCACCGGGCCCATCTGCACCTTCACGCCGCCGCGCACGCGCGGGCAGAACGCCTGCGTGTTGTTCGGCGAAGCGAAGATGGCCTGTCCCAGCGGCCGGCCCACCTTGCGGCGGTCGATGTCGAAGGCCGCGACGACCTGGATGTCGCTGACGCGGTAGCCGCCGATTTGCTGGTGCATCAGGCCGACAGCGTCGCGGCGACGGGCATACCACGCCAGCCCCTGCACCAGCGAGCTGGCGCAGTTGCCGACACCGGCGATGGCGATGGGGATACGAGCCATGGACGGCGCATTGTAACGGACGGCCCCGGCCGGCCGTGCAAATCCTGCACGCGCCTGTCAGGACGGGGCGTGGCCATTCTTCGTAGGGGCCTTGTGGCGCGGGCTTCAGCCTGACTTCGACGAGCGCAGTCGAGTCGCACGGTGGCGTAGGCTGGCGCAGGCTGAAGCCTGCAGCACAACGTGGCCAAGCGGCGGCCCCACAAACACTAGCCAAGCCCTCAGGACGCCGCGGCGGCGGCTTCCTGCGCCTTGGCCGGATGCTGCAGCTTGATCGGCAGGGTGATCCAGAAGGTGGCGCCCTGTCCGGGGGCGCTTTCCACGCCGATGGTCCCGCCCAGCAGCCGCGTCAGCTCGGCGCTGATGGCCAGCCCCAGTCCCGTGCCGCCGTGCTCGCGTTGCCTGGAACTGTCCAGTTGGCGGAACCGCTGGAAGATCAGCGGCTGCTTGTCGGGCTCGATGCCCGGGCCCTGGTCGGTCACACTGATCCGCACGGTCTCGTCGGAGGCGCGGCTGGCGCGGAGGGCGATGGTTCCGCCCTCCGGCGAGAACTTGATGGCGTTGGAGAGGAAATTGAACAGCACCTGCTGGAGCCTGGCCCCGTCGGTGTGCACGATCGGGACATTGGCGGCGGTCTCGGCTACCACAGCGAGTTTCCGCTGGTCGGCTAGGGGCCGGATCATGCTGGTCAGCCCCTCGAACAGGTCGCTGAGCGACAGGGGCTCGCTGCGAATCTCGATGGTCCCCGCGTCGATTCGGGCCAGGTCCAGCAGGTCGTTGATCAGGCCTAGGAGACTCTTTCCGCTGGAGATGATCGTCTGCAGATAGCGGGCGCACCTCGGGTCGGCGGCGGCAGGGGTGTCTTTCATCAGCTCGGCGAAGCCGAGGATGGAGTTCAGCGGCGTGCGCAGCTCATGGCTGACGCTGGCGACGAACTCGCCCTTGATGCGGTTGGCTTCGTCCAGCTTCACGTTGGACTGCTCCATCTCGACGACCTTGCGCTGCAGCGCTGCGTTGATGTTCCGCAGCTGTTCCTGGCTGGCAGCCAGCCGCGCCAGCATGCCGTTGAGCGTTTCGGCCAGCTGCTCGAACTCGTCGCCGCTGTCCACGTGGGCGCGGACGTTGAGGTTGCCGTCGCCGACCCGCTCGGCCGTCTCCTGCAGCACCCGCACGGGCTTCAGGATCAGCCCGGTGATGATCAGATACAGCACGACGATGGCCAGGGCGCCGGCCATCCCGCCGGCGGCGAAGATGAACACCCGGTTGATGAGCTTCTGCCGCTCCACCACGGGTGACGAGGCCTCCAGCTCCAGCGTGCTGATGCCCAGCAGCGGCGGCCGGCGGTCGGCGGCGGGCCGGCTCGCCGGCAGCACGGCCACGGCGGTGGTGGAAACGGCGGACACGTCGGCGGCGTGGCAGGCCAGGCAGTCGGGCGCGGCTCGCAGTGCCCAGACATATCTAAGCACCGGTTTCCGCTCGCCAAGGGTCACGAAGAACCGGTGGAACTCGGGCGCATCGCCTCGCAGAAAACGGCGAATCGCCCGTTGTTCCTCCAGCTGCATGAGCGTGGTTTGGGTGATCTGCGAAAGCAGACGAAACCGCGGCAGCGAAAACGTGGCGGGCGCGGTGGTCGGCAGCGTGGCCGGACGCGTGGTCCGCCCCGGCGCAGCCGGTCCCGCGGCCATGAGCCGTTGACGGGCGACGTGATCGTCGAGGGCACGCCGCGTCAGCTCCTCGGCCGTGCTGTCGGTGAACTGATCGGTCAGCGACTCCATCCGCCACCACGTGACCAGCAGGGCGGCCGCGAGGATCAGCACCACGGCCGCGCCAAACAGGAGTTGGCACTTGGCCGCCAGCGGAATCCGCATCCGGCGAACACGCCTGAGCATCGCGGGGATTCTAACCCAAGTCCGCCGAGCGCGCACGAACCAGTTGCACACCACCGGCTTTGGTGCGACAAGGGTGTCCATGGGAAGCCTTTCGAGTCGATCCGCCAGGCCGTCCACCAGGACCGATGGCTCGTCTCGAATCATGCTGACGACCGTTTGCGCGAACGGCAGCTCGAACTGTGGCAGGTGCTGGACGGGGTCGATGAAGCAGCCCTCTTGGAGGAGCGTCCCCGGGGCGAGCCGAATCCCAGTGTCGTCTTGAAGCAGCGACTTGCCGACGGGACGTCGATCATCGTTGTCTGGGCGTGGATAGCTCCCTTGGGACTTGCTAAACTTGTGACGGTTTGCTTCGTGGGCTGAACGATGGATATTCCCGGCAAGCGCGTGAAGCTCGACAAGTGGATCCACTCCCGCACCTGCGTGGTCCGTGTGGAGGTGGACGCCATCATCCCCGACGCGGATCCGTCGGATGCGTGCCTGGAGCCCAAGACCGTGCGGTGGCTGGACGAAATCCAGCAGCTGGCCAACGAGGGGAAGGTCGAGGAACTGGCCGGGCTGGGCGACGTGTACGTGCGCCGGTCGGCGTAAGCGTTCGACGGCATCGATACCATTGACACATGGGCCGGCCGAGGCGGTTTTCGTCGCGCGGCAGGAGTTCTTCGGTCCGCTATCCAAGGCGCTCTACGCTCGCCCGTGTTCGACCGATATCTGCCCTTCGCCCGCCTATTTGAGCATCGCGGAAGCCGCGAGCTTCGGTAACATGTGCCCATGAATATCGACGTGGCGGTTCTGCCCTCGCACCTGCCTTCGCCCGCCGGCCGATGCGTGGTCGTTTTCGACGTTCTCCGGGCCACCACGTCGATGGTCGCGGCGCTGGCGGCGGGCGTGGCCGAGATTCGCATTTTCGGCGACCTGGAGTCGGCGCGTGCAGCGGCTGCGGTGCATCCTGGGCCGAAGCTGCTGTGTGGCGAGCAGCGATGCCTGCGGCCGGAGGGCTTTGACCTGGGCAATAGCCCGGCCGCGTTCAATCGCGAGGCCCACGCGGGGCGGGTGGCCTTCATGGCCACCACCAACGGCACGCGGGCGATCCTGGCGGCGGCCGCGGTGAATACCGTGCTGATCGGCGCGCTGGTGAACGCCGGGGCCGTGGCCGGCGAACTGGCCCGGCGGGATCAGGACGCTGTGCTTCTGTGCGCCGGGACGGACGGGCAGGTGACCCTGGAAGACCTGCTGGGCTGCGGGGCGGTGCTCGATGAGCTGTCTCAGCGCGCCCAGGTCGCGCTGGCCTCGGACACAGCGCGGCTGGCCCTGCGTTTGTGGCGGGCCACGCAGCACGACGTCGTCGCCGCGCTATCCGACGCCCAGGGCGGCCGCAACGTCATCGCCGCCGGGCTGGCCGACGACATCGCCTTCGCGGCGGCCGTGAACTCGGTTCCGCTGGTGGGCGCGGTTCAGCGCGACCCGCTACGGGTTGCTGGGCTGGGTTGAGGGCGGGGCCGGCCGCAGCGTTACCGTGGCCGTGCCGCTGGTCGGGATGAGCTTCACCGTGCCCGTGAGGGTTCGCCCGGCGTCGTCGGCCGCGGTGAGCTCGTATCGCCCGAAGAAGCCGCGAAAGGCGACCTGCCCCTGCCCGTCGGTGCGCCCGCGCAGGTTCGTGCGCCACTCCTCGTCGAGCATCTTGAACACGACCTTCCCGGCGGGGGTGTAGTTCCAGTTGTCGTCCACCAACGCGGCCAGGTTCTGCTTGAAGTGGTTTTTGGACCAGAAACCCCAGAAGATGAAGCACTCGACCTTGGGGTGGCTGAAGCACACGCGCAGAAACATCTCCAGGGTGCGGGCGCGAAGCTCCTCATCCGGCGTGATGCTGCTGACCTCGGTGATGTGGATGGGCAGGTTCAGCTCACCCAGGCGGTCCAGCGACGCCAGGATTTCCCGCGGGCCCAGCCGAGGCTGCGGCGGCGGGCCCCAGCGGCGGCGAAAGCCCTGCCAGGGCTGTGTGGCCGGCGGCTCATCGTCCACGCTGAACCGCTGCACGCCGTGGTCCTGCACGCCGATGCCGCGCACCGGCGCGCCGGCCTCCTGCAGGCTCTTGATCAACCGGACGTACTCCTCGACCCGCGGCGGAATCGTCAGGATCGAGTACTCGTTGGTGAACAGCACCGCGTCCGGGTCCAGCTCGGCCACCCGCTTGAACACGCGGGCGTAGATGTCCGGCCCCAGCCGCTCGCGGTAGAACGTGCCGTCGAGGATCTCGTTGCACACATCCCAGCAGATCACCTTGCCGCGGTAGCGGGGGATCAGCGCATCCAGGTGCTGGTCCAGTTCGGTCTGCAGTTGCTCGGGGGTCAGGGCGTGTTTCCACTCCCTCACCCACTTGCCCTTGCACCACAGCACGCAATGCCCGCGGAGGGGCAGGTCGTTGTCCCGCGCGAACTTGGCCAGCGCGTCGGCCGGGCCGAAATCGACCACATCCTTTTCCTTCTCGATGTCCCACCACTTCATCGCGTTCTCGGCCGTGAGCATGCTGAAGTGGTCCAGGATGAACTGGCGGTAGCGCCGGGTGTCGGGGTCGTCGGCCATGAAGTTGGAATCCACGGCCGTCCCGAAGCCGAAGTGGCTTCGGGTCTGGCGGACCGTGACGTCGAGGTTTCCCAGTGGCTTGCCGTCGGGGTCGATGAGCCTGACGACAAAGTCTCCCTTGCGGATCTTCTCGATGCGGGCGTCGGCCTCGGTGCGCCAGTCGGCGCGGACTGGAGCGGCTTCTTGAGCCATCGTCCAGAGAACCAGTCCGACGGCCCAGACGATCGGCGAGTGTTTTCCCATCTCGCCAGATTCTACCGGCCGGCTGCGGCGGCGTTGTCGGCGATGCGGCAGGGCGGCAGCGCGTTGTCGCGACAGACGCTTGTGATATTCTTTCGCGCTCGGACGAAAGGATTGTTTGGCGATGCCGAGAATGCAGGATCTGCTTGAGCGTGCCCCCAAGGTGTTGATCGGCAACTACGCCCGCGAGCCGGTGGTGTTCGTGCGCGGGGAGGGGAGTTTCCTGTGGGATGCCGACGGCGGGCGCTATCTCGACCTGTTTGCCGGTTTCGGCGGGGCGATCCTCGGCCACGCCCACCCGGCCCTCGTCGCCGCCGCCTCGCAGCAGGCCCAGAAACTCTGGCATGTCGGCAACGTGTTCTACAACGAGCCGCAGATCCGTTTCGCCGAGCGCCTGGCCGAGGTCGCCTTTACGGGGAAGGCCTTCTTTTGCCACAGCGGCGCCGAGGCCAACGAGGCCGCCTGCAAGCTGGCCCGCCTCCGCGGCAATCAGCGCACGCCCAAGCGATGGAAGATCATCTCGCTGGAACGCAGTTTCCACGGCCGCACGCTGGCGATGATCGCCGCCACCGGCAACCCCAAGGTGCGCGTCGGCTTCGAGCCGGAGGTTCCCGGGTTCGTGCGCATCCCCGGCGGCGACTTCGACGCCCTGCGAAACGCCGTCGATGACGAAACCGCCGGCGTCATCCTCGAGCCCATCCAGGGGGAGGGCGGAATCAACCTCTATCCGCCCGACTACCCGCACCTGGTGCGCCAGTTCTGCGACCAGCGCGGCCTGACGCTCATCTTCGACGAGGTCTGGACCGGCTGCGGACGCACCGGCGACTGGTTCGCCCACCAGCACTTCCGCACCCCCGACGGCCGGCCCATCACCCCCGACATCATGACCCTGGGCAAAGCCGTCGGCGGCGGCCTGCCCGTGGGCGTGATGTGGGCCCGCCCCGAACTGGCCGAACTGCTCGGGCCCGGCACCCACGGCAGCACCCTGGGCGGCAACGCCATCTGCATGGCCGTCGCCCGCGAGATCTTCGATATCATCGAGCGTGAAAAGCTGCTGGACCACGCCCGCCGACTGGGCCAGCGCGCCATCGAACGCTTCACCGGCGACCGACGTCTGGCCTCGAAAATCGCCGCGGTGCGCGGCCGCGGCCTCATGCTGGGCATCGAGCTGACGCAGCCTCCCGACAAGCTGCCGGCCCGCGCCCTGCAGCGCGGCGTCATCATCAACCTCACGGCCCAGAAGGTCATCCGACTGGCGCCGGCCATCAACATTCCCGCCGAGCTATGGTCGCAGGGCTTGGATATGGTCGCCGAACTGATCGCCGCCCTGGAGTGACGCCCATGAGGCTTGCGGGCATCATTGCGGCCTTGCTGCTGGCCGGGTGCACCGGGGAGCGCGGTCCCGAGCCGGCGCGGCCGACCCGCCCGGCCGGCGGGGGTCCCGTCCGGCGTCTGGAGCCGGTACGTCCACCGCGCCCGTCGGTCCCCCGCGACGACCCCCGCTCCCGATCGCTGATGGCCGTGCACATGACCCTCCACCGAATGACCGTCCCTTGGGGCGCCGTCAGCCGCAGCGAGGAGTTCTGGAAGCACGTGGACGAACAGGCCGTCGATCCGGCCGCCGCGGCGCGGCTGCAGGTGAACGGATTTCGCGTGGGCATCGGCCGGGCCGACGACTGGCCCTATTTTCGCCGCCTTCTGGAGCAGCATCCCGTCGAACGGCAGGTGGAAAGCTGCCTCCGCCCCGAAACCGCGGGCTTCATGACCCTGGAGATGAAGCTGTCGGTGGATGTGCAGACCATCTTCGACTTCGGGCCCGGCGGCGTGATGACCGGAAGAACCTACGAGAAATGCGACAATCTGCTGGCGGTCTCCTTCCAGCCGGCGCCCCGGAAGATCGGCTATGTGCGCGTGGCCCTCACGCCCGTGGTCAGGAGCCTGCGCACCCGCCTGGTGGCCGTGGGCGATGTCGAGCAGACCGAGGTCAAGTTCGTCCATCCCGAGAAATATTTCGACCTGGGCCTCACGGTGAACGTGGCGATGGACGACTTTCTGGTTGTGGCGCCTTCGCCCCACGCCGCCGCCTCCACCAGCCTGGGCCGGCATTTCCTGGTTGCCGACGCGGCCGCCGAACGTACGGAACAGGTCCTGATCTTCGTCCCGCGGGTGTACCGCACCCCTGACGAGGCGCCCGGTCGGCCATCGACCGTTCCCGCCGGCCGCGGTCCGTAGGGGGCCATGCCCGCCGCCCGGTCTGTTCTGCTGCCAGCCCCTGGCGGGATTCTGCTCGGCCGGAGCTCTGCTACTGCCCGCGGCGAGTGTGGGCCGGCCGGTGCAGCCGCCGAGCCGACCTGCCTGCCGTGCCGCTTCTCCACGGCCGGCTGCTGGAAGGACAGAGATGGGGTTTGTCAGGGTCCCGGGCGGTGAAAGCGTGCTGCGGCCTGCAAGAACGGGCAGCGTTTCGCAATCGCTCTTGCCTTCGGGGGTGGGGGCGGGTAGGGTATTGGGGCTTAAGATCGCCTTGAGGTCTTCAATCGTCGTGGGAAGTGCGGGGCTTGTCGATTGCCACGCATGCCCCGGGGCACTGGAGAGGTAATGAAGTCCGGCATCCATCCCAGATACCAGAAGTGCACCGTGCACTGCGCCTGCGGCAACACGTTTGTGACCCGCAGCACGCTGGCGAAGATCAACGTGGATATCTGCAGCGCCTGCCATCCGTTTTTCACGGGGAAGCAGAAGTTCGTGGACACGGCCGGCCGCGTGGAGCGTTTCAGCAAGAAGTTCGGCGGGACGTATAGCTTCCAGAAGACGGCCGCCCCGCCCAAGCCCGCCGCCGCAAAGGCTTCGCCGGCCAAGTCGTAGGCCGGACTGCAGGCAGACATCGTAGATGGCGCCGCGGCCGGTCGAGCCCCCGTCGAGGGCCGTCCGCGGCGCTGGTTTGCAGGCGGTGTCCGAGCCTACGATGACGGGCGGTTGTGATGAAGCGGCGAGTGGAGGGGTAACACGCATGCCCGTGATCGACTACCGAACGCCGACAACAACTGCTGAGGGGCAGGAGCCCGACGGCGACGAGAGCCGCCAGGAGAGGGCGTCCATCAATGCTCAGTTGATCGCACTGGGTGTGATTGCGGCGGCGTCCGCCCTTTGGCTGGCGGGGATGAAAGTGCTGCTGTTTCTGACCAAATAGGAGAGGACCGGCGCTGTCGGCGCCACAAGGAAACGAACCATGACACAGACACTTACGCGTACAGCGAAGCCCGCCAAGTCGGGTCTGGAGTTCAAGGTCGCGGATCTGTCGCTGGCCGAGTGGGGCCGCAAGGAGATCATGCTGGCCGAGGATGAGATGCCCGGCCTGATGGCGGTCCGCGAGCAGTACGCCGCGCAGAAGCCGCTGGCGGGCCTGCGGATCATGGGCTCGCTGCACATGACGATCCAGACGGCGGTGCTGATCGAGACGCTGGCTGCGTTGGGAGCGTCGGTGCGGTGGTGCTCGTGCAACATTTTCTCGACGCAGGACCACGCGGCGGCGGCGGTCGTGGTCGGTCGGCCGGATACCGGCGGGACGCCGGAGGATCCCCGGGGCGTTCCGGTCTTCGCGTGGAAGGGCGAGAGCCTGGAGGAGTACTGGTGGTGCACGGAGCGGGCGCTGGATTTCGGCGGTAGCCAGGGCCCCAACCAGATCGTCGATGACGGGGGCGATGCGACGCTGCTGATCCACAAGGGATACGAGTATGAGAACGCCGGCAAGGTGCCCAGCCCGTCGGCCGACGACAGCGAGGAGTGGAGGGAGATTCTGAAGCTGCTGGCCAGGTGTTTCAAGGCCGACCCGCAGCGATGGCACCGCGTCGCCAAGGATGTGCGGGGCGTCAGCGAGGAGACCACCACCGGCGTGCATCGGCTCTACGAGATGCAGAAGGCCGGCACGCTGCTGTTTCCGGCCATCAACGTCAACGACAGCGTGACCAAGAGCAAGTTCGACAACCTGTACGGCTGCCGGCATTCGCTGGTGGACGGGCTGATGCGGGCGACGGATGTGATGCTCAGCGGGAAGGTGGCGGTGGTGTGCGGCTACGGCGATGTGGGCAAAGGATGCTGCCAGAGCCTGCGGGGCCAGGGGGCACGGGTGATCGTGACCGAGATCGACCCGATCTGCGCCCTGCAGGCGGCGATGGAAGGCTACCAGGTGCTGACGGTCGAGGATGTGCTGCCTTACGCGGACATCTACATCACGGCCACCGGCAACTGCAACATCATCACCGTCGAACACATGGCCAAAATGAAGGACAAGGCGATCATCGGGAACATCGGCCACTTCGACAACGAAATCGACATGGCCGGCCTCTACAGACTCCAGAAGGCCGGGAAGGTGACCAGGACCAACATCAAGCCGCAGTACGACATGTGGACGTTTGCGGACGGGCACAGCGTGCTGATTCTGGCGGAGGGCAGGCTGTTGAATCTGGGTTGCGCCACGGGACACCCGAGCTTCGTGATGAGCAACAGCTTCACGAACCAGGTGATCGCCCAGATCGAGCTGGCCACCAACCGACAGGCCTATGAGAAGAAGGTTTACGTGCTGCCCAAGCACCTGGACGAGAAGGTGGCGCGGCTGCACCTGGACAAGATCGGTGCGAAACTCACGAAACTGACGCCGCAGCAGGCCAAATACATCGGAGTTCCCGTGGACGGGCCGTACAAGCCGGATCACTATCGGTACTGAGGCGGGCGGAGGGCGGACGGATTCACCACGGAGGCACGGAGGCAAGGAGAAGGCACAAAGGCGGACGGCAGTCGGTGTGGAGCCGCCCGCATGTCACTCCTGACGGCGGGGCCGCGGGATCATCGCCTGCAGCGGCCACGCCCCCACGGCAATCGCGGCGACGTAGGCCGGGATCAGCAGATTCAACATGCCTCCCATCTCATCAAGCCGTGAATCGATCAGAAGCGCCAGGCCCACGGCACCTTCCAGGATGGCCAGGGGCAACAGCCCCGTGACCACGCGCACCGGCCGCGCGGTCAGCATGAGCACGGCATAGACCAAACCCAGAACTCCAAAACCAACCAGCGACTCGGAGAGCCGGCCATCACGCCCACGCGTACACCACCAGGCGAGAATGCCGGCGACCGCCGCCAGCGGCCAGATCCACACGCCGAGCCGCAGTGGCCTGTTCCCGCGAGTCTGGGTCATTGCCTGTCCCTTACGGCGCGCTCATTCTACGGGGCATCGCCCGGTAACTCTCACGGCCGGGCCGGCCGTGCCACGGCTCCGTTCTCCGTGTCTCCGTGTCTCCGTGGTCAACCTCCGTACGCCATCCACCGAGCCTATGATTCTAGGATGTTGTCTCGAATCGCCCTGCTGACGTGCCTCGCCCTGCTGCTCGCGGGGGCGCTGGCAGCTCAGACTTCAACCACCCAACCCGCCATGAGCCAACCCGAACGTATCGTCCGCACCGATGAAGAGTGGCGCAAGCTGCTGACGCCCGAGCAATACCGCGTGCTGCGCCAGGCCGGCACCGAGCGGGCCTTCACCGGCGAGTACACCGACAAGACCGATCCCGGCACGTATCACTGCGCTGCCTGCGGGGCCGAGCTGTTTGCCTCGCAGCACAAGTTCCACTCCGGCTGCGGTTGGCCGTCGTTCTACACCGCCCTGGCCGGCGACCGCGTGAAGCTCAAGCCGGATCGCTCGCACGGCATGGTGCGCACGGAAGTCACCTGCGCGCGATGCGACTCCCACCTGGGGCATGTCTTTGATGACGCCCCCGACCAGCCCACCGGCCAGCGCTACTGCATCAACTCGGTGGCGCTGAAGTTCGTCCCGGCCGCCCCGGCCACCCGCCCGGCGGGCAAATGAGCCCCGCGGGTCGGATGCACGTATAATCCACGCCCATGTCGGCCGAGCGCGACCGGTGCATCTGCCTGCTGCGGATCGAGTACAGCGAGACGTCGCAGATCCTGCTGCTTTTCGGCCGCGAACACGGCACCGTCCGCGTGATCGCGCGGGGAGCGCACCGCAAGACCAGGGCCGGGGCCAGCAAGTTCGGCGGCGGCATCGACCTGCTGGACCTGGGCGAGGCGGTGTTCATCCGCCGGCCGGAGCAGAACCTGGGCACGCTCACCGAATGGGAGCTGGCCGACGGGCACCTGGAGCTTCGTCGCAGCCTGCGGGGGCTGTACCTGGCGCAATACTCGGCCGAGCTGGTGGCGCACCTCATCGAGGAGCATGATCCGCACCCGGAGTTGTTTGACCGCCTGGAGCGGACGCTGGGCGAACTGGCCACGCCGCGGGTGGAGCAGTCGTTTGTCGCGTTTGAGCTGGATTTGCTGCGGCAGACGGGTTACCTGCCGCAGCTGTCGGCGTGCGCTGCGTGCGGATCGGTGCCGGAAGTGGACGAGGCGGTGGGGTTTTCGGTGGCCCGAAGCGGGGTGGTGTGCCGCAAGTGCGGGGACGGGACGCCCGATGTGCGGCCGCTGGATCGGCGTCTTTTGGCGGTCATGCGGTACCTGGCGACATTGCCGCCTGGGCAGGCGCTGCCCGCTCTGACGCGGGCGCAGGCCGATCCGATCAACGTTCTGCTGGCCGACCACATCCAGCACACGCTGGGCAAGCCGCTGCGCCTGCCGCGTTACGTGCTGCCGGCCGAGGTTTGACTCATCGGGCAGCCCGGCTAGATTGACGCGCCATCATGCGGATCAGCCTGGAATGGATGGCCGAGTACCTGGAAGGGCCTCTGGATGCGCGCGCGGCGGCCGAGGCGCTGACGCACGGCGGGCTCAATGTGGAGCTGATCGAGACGCTCCCCGAAACCGGCGACACGGTGATCGACGTGGAGGTGACCAGCAACCGGGGGGACTGCCTGTCGTATATGGGCATCGCGCGGGAACTGTCGGCCCTGCTCAAGCGGCCGCTGAAGAGCGTTGTGGCCGATGCGCCGCAGGCGGCCGAGCAGGCGACGGCCGTGACCTCCGTGACGATCGACGCGCCGGACCTGTGCCCGTATTACACCGCGCGGATCGTCCGCAACGTGCGGGTCGGACCCACTCCCGACTGGATGGTGCGTCGCTTGGCCGCCATGGGCCAGCGATCGGTGAACAACGTGGCGGATATCACCAACTACGTGATGTTCGAGACCGGCCAGCCGCTGCACGCGTTCGACTTCGATGCGATTCGGGGCCGGCGGATCATCGTGCGCAAGGCTCGCGCGGGCGAGAAGATGTACAGCATCGACGGCCACGAGCGGATTCTCGAGCCGCACATGCTGGTGATAGCAGACGCCGAAAGGCCGGTGGCGCTGGCGGGCGTGATGGGCGGGCTGGAGAGCGAGGTTTCCGGCAAGACCACGAAGGTGCTGATCGAGTCGGCGCGGTTCGACCCGCTGTGCGTGCGGCGGACGGCGCGGGGCCTGGGGATGAAGAGCGAGAGCTCGTATCGCTTCGAGCGGGCGATCGACCCGGCGATGGTGGACTTCGCCAGCCGTCGCTGCGCGCAGTTGATGCTGCAAATCGCCGGCGGGGAGCTGTTGTCGGGCATGGCCTCCGCGGGGCGGGTGAACACCGCCGGGCGGGCGCTGTCGCTGCGGCTGAGCAAACTCCGGCGGGTTCTGGGGATCGACCTGTCGGCCGAGACGGTGGTCGATGCGCTGGGCCGGCTGCACCTGTCGCCGGCGCTTCGCGACGGAGCCGTGCACGTGACCGTGCCCAGCTACCGGGCGGACCTGAATCTGGAGGAGGACCTGGCCGAGGAGGTTGCGAGGCTGATCGGTTACGAGAGGATTCCGGTGCGAGATGAGATCCATATCCGCCTGACGCCGCCGGAGCCCGAAGCGCGGACGCTGGATGACATCCGCACGGTGCTCGTGGGTGCGGGCTACTTCGAGGCGATCACGGTCACGTTCGTCAGCGATATCCTCAAGGATGACTTTGTACCGGCGGATGGGTCGTTGCCGCGGGCCGACCCGATGACCCGCAAGGCCGATGCGCACCTGCGCCCCAGCCTGCTGCCGGGGCTGCTGGAGTCGGTGCGGCACAACGAAACGGCCGGCACGGCGGGGGCCAAGCTCTTTGAGATCGGCTCGACATTCCGCTGCGACAAGTCCGGCGCGATCGACGAACGCCGGCGGCTGGCGCTGGTGGGCAGCGACGACCTGCACGAGGTGCGCGGGACGGTGGAGGCGCTGCTGTCGCGGCTGGATGCGGACCGGGCCATCCGCGTGGTGCCGGAGCAGCGACGGGGCTTCGCGCCCGGCGTGTGCGGGCGGATCGAGTGGGGGGGGCAGGCGGTCGGGCACGTGGGGCGGACGGATTCGCGGGTGCTGTCCAAACTCTCCCTGCGGGGCCGGCCCGCGGCGGCTGAACTTGACCTGCTGCCATTGCTGAAATACGCGCAGCACGTGCCGCAACTGCATCCGCTGCCGCGTTATCCGGCCGTGCGGCGCGATGTATCGCTCATCGTGGCCGAAGCGGTGACGTATCGGCAGATCGAAACGCTGCTGGGAGGTCTGGGCCTGGCGAATCTGGAGCAGGTGGAGTACGTGACCACGTACCGCGGCAGGCCGTTGGAGAAAGGCACCAAGAGCGTGACGTTCCAGCTGGTTTTTCGCTCGGCCGAAGGGACCTTGACCAGCCAGCAGGTGGATGGGGCGGTACGCCGGGCGATCGACGCTGCCGGGAAGCATCTGGGTGCGACGGTGCGTGCCTGAAGGCCAACGGGGCACAGCCGGCCCTACAATGCGAGGTGGACGGGACCGGGTGGGGCCGGCTGTGCCGGCGTCTTTGCGGTTCAGGGAGACTGCCATGCCTAACGAACAGAACAATCCATCCGCCTCGCAGGTGCTCAAGGCCGAGCACGAGGTCATACTGCGTGTGCTGGGCGTGCTGAACAAGCTGGTGGACCGTTTCAACAACGGCCAGGGCTTCGAGGCCGAGGCGTTCGGCAAATGCGTGGAGTTTTTCCGCCTGTTCGCCGATGCCTGTCACCACGGCAAGGAGGAGGACCTGCTGTTTCCCAAGCTGGAATCGCGCGGCATCCCGCGTAACGGCGGACCTATCGGGGTGATGTTGCACGAACACAAGCTGGGGCGCGAGATCGTAAAGCGCATGGCCGCGGCGCTGGAAGCGCCCCGGTCGGACAAGCAGGCCCAGGTTCGGTGCGTCCAGGCTGCGAGGGAGTTCATGGCACTGCTGTCGCAGCACATCTACAAGGAAGACAACATCCTGTTCGTGATGGGCGACCGGGTGATGACCGAGGCGGATCAGAAGGAACTGGGGGCATCGTTCTGCCACGTGGAGTGCCGGAAGTTCCAGGGGAAGACGCGCCAGCAGCTGGAGGCGCTGGAGGGGGAACTGGTGCGCGCCTGGACCTAGCCGCGGGGGCTTGACAGGGGCGGCGCGGGTATTACGATTCTTACCATTGGTAATACCATGCGGCGCGACGGCTCCAAGGGTGTCGGACGGATCACGGTTTCCCTGCCGCGGGGCCTGCTGAAGGACCTGGAGGCGATGGCCAGGCAGAAGGGCTGCCGCAACCGCTCTCTGCTCATCGCCGACATGGTGCGCGACTGGCTGGTGGAACACCGCGGCCAGTCGGGCGACCACCCCATCGCCGGGACGATCACCCTGGTCTATGACCACCACAAGCCGCACCTGCAGGAGACGCTGACGGCCATTCAGCACGATCATCACCATTGGATCATCTCGACGCTGCATGTGCATCTGGACCACGATCACTGCCTGGAGGTGCTGGTGCTCAGGGGGAAGGCGGCGGAGGTGAGGAAACTGGCGGATGTGCTGATCGGCACCAGGGGGGTGAAACACGGCAAGCTGACCATCACCACGACGGGAAAGGATCTGGCGCGATGAACGGGACCTGGGTCGCGGCGGCGGGGATTCTGGCGTGTGCGGCGGCGATGGCCGGACGGCCGCTGATGACCAACGATGCCGAGCCTCTGGAGCGGGGCCGGTGGCAGGTCGAGGCGGCAGCAGGATACGTCCGGGCGGACTCGCATGACCATTTGGATCTTCCGCTGACGTTGACGTACGGGATTCTGCCGCGCGTGGAGGCGGGGGTCGGATTCGGGGGGCATTTTGCCGAATGCGAGGATCACCGCGGCCGAACGGCCTACGAGGAGAGCGTGGGCGACCTGACCGTCGGCTTCAAGTGGAAGCTGCTGGATCAGGACGAGGCTTGCTGCGACCAGGCGGTGTCGGGCACGGTGAAGTTCCCCACCGCCGACGACGACGAGGACATGGGATCCGGCAAGACGGACTTTGACCTGACCTACATTCTGACGCTGGCGGTGACGGACCGGATCAGCGGCTTGATGAACGTCGGCTACACCTGGCTGGGAGGCGAGGGCGACGTGCTGCATTACGGCCCGGCCGTGACCTGGCAGAGGAACGACCGGTGGCAACCCGTCGCCGAGCTGGTTGTGGAAACGCCCGTGGACCGCGGAAGGACCTCGGCCGGCGTGAACGTCGGCATCCGCTACCAGCTCAAGGAGGGGTGGACGCTGGACGCGGCGGCGATGGCGAGCGTGGCCGGCGACTGGCCGGATTTCGCCGTCACGGCGGGCATCACCTGGGTTTTCTAGAGGATCCGGAGAGGACAGAGCATGCACATACCCGATGGATTTGTGGACCCCGCCACGGCGACGGTTACGGGAGTTCTGGCGGCGGCCGGGCTTGCCGGGGCGGTGCGGCACGCGCAGCGCCACCTGCCGCCGGCGCGCGTGCCGCTGCTGGGCTTGTCGGCGGCATTCGTGTTTGCGGCGCAGATGCTCAACTTTCCGGTGCTGGGAGGCACCAGCGGCCATCTGATCGGAGGAGTGCTGACGGCGGCGTTGCTGGGGCCCAGCGCGGCGGTGATCGTGATCTCGGCCGTACTGATCGTGCAGTGTTTCCTGTTTGCCGACGGCGGCGTAACGGCCCTGGGCGCCAACATCTTCAACATGGCGCTGGTCGGCGCGGCGAGCGGTTGGGCGGTCTTTGAGCTGCTGCGAAGGCTGGCGCCGAGCCTGACGTGGCGGGTCGTTTCGGCAGGGGTTGCGGCATGGGCCAGTACGGTCCTGGCATCCATCGCCTGCGCCGGAGAACTGGCCGCCTCCGGCACCGCGGCGTGGTCGGCGGTGTTGGGGGCCATGGCCGGCGTACACGTGCTGATCGGCGTGGGGGAGGGCCTGATCACCGCGTTGGTGCTGGCTGCCATCGCGAAGGTCCGACCGGAACTGGTGGGGGGAACGGCGCTGCAGCAGAGGGGGTTCGATGTCGTGATGCCGACCGGCGCGCCGTCCGCCGGCGCTGGGGCGGTGGCGCATGCCGCGTCCGCGGGCAACCGGGAAAGCGCCAAGTCGCTGGTACTCTATGGGCTGCTGATCAGCGCGGGTCTGGCGCTGTTCGTGGCACCGTTCGCCAGCCCGTGGCCCGACGGCCTGGACAGGACCGCCCAGACCCTGGGTTTCGAGGACAAGGCCAGGGAGCCGGCCATGCCCGCGCCGATCCCCGATTACCGGATGCCGGGGATCCCTTCCGAAGGACTGGCCACCGCCGTGGCGGGCGTTGCCGGCACGGCGGCGGTCTTTGCGCTGGCATGGATGGCGGCGCGTGCGCTGGCACCGCGAGGCCGGGTTGCGTCGTCCGGCGCGCCGCGGTAAGGCGGAGTGATGCAGGCCGACTTCCTTGACCGCTACAGCCGCCTGGACAGCCCGGTTCATCGACTGCCGGCCGGCGGCAAACTGACCGTTGCGGTGTCGCTGATGGTGCTGACGGTGGCGTTGCCGCCGGGGAGGGCCATGGCGCTGGGGGCGGTGGCGGCGTTGCTGGCGGTGACGGCGGCGGCGAGCCGGATTCCCTGGCGGTTTCTGCTGCGGCGGATGCTGTGGCTGGAGCCGTTTGTCGTCGGGGTGGCCCTGTTGAGCCTTCTGCAGCCGGGCGGAGGGCGGGTGTTTCTGCTGCTGGTCGCCAAGAGCAGCCTGTGCCTGCTGGCGATGCTGCTGCTGGCCAACACCACCCCATTTGCCGAGCTGCTGCGGGTGTTGCGAACACTGCGCGTGCCGGCGTTGCTGCTGACGACGCTGGGGCTGATGTACCGCTACCTGTTCGTGCTGGTGGACGAGGCGCAGCGAATGCGTCGGGCGCGGGCCAGCCGCACGTTCGTGGAGCGGCGCCGCTGGACGTGGTGGACGACGGCAACGGTCATCGGTCAGTTGTTCGTGCGGGCCAGCGAGCGCGCCGAGCGGATCTACGCGGCGATGTGCGCGCGGGGATGGTCATGACGCCGGCGCTGGAAATCCGCGACCTGCGGTACAGCTACCCGGACGGCACGCCGGCACTGCGTGGCGTGAGTTTCACGCTCGCTGCCGGCCGGCGGGTCGGGCTGATCGGACCCAACGGCGCCGGCAAGAGCACGCTGCTGCTGCACCTCAACGGTCTGCTGCCGGAGCGGCCGGCGGATGAGTGTGCGGTGTATGTGGAGGGCCTGCCGGTGCGTCCGCCGCATCTGCCGGAGATTCGCCGGCGCGTGGGGCTGCTGTTTCAGGATGCCAACGATCAGCTGTTCTGCCCCACCGTGTACGAGGATGTCGCTTTCGGGCCGCAACAGCTGGGTCTGTCGCGGGAGGAGGTGGACCGCCGCGTCGCCGAGTCGCTGGCCCAGGTGGCCCTGAGCGGATTCGAGCGGCGGATGCCGCATCACCTCAGCGGCGGCGAGAAGCGGCGTGTGTGCCTGGCGGGCGTGCTGGCGTGCCGGCCGTCAATCCTGGTGCTGGATGAACCCACGGGCAACCTGGATCCCCGCGGTCGCCGCGAGTTGAAGCAACTGCTGCGCGGGATTCCCCTGACGCAGCTCGTGGCGACGCACGATCTGGAACTGGTGGTGGAACTGTGCGACCGCGTGGTGGTTCTGGACCAGGGCCAGGTCGTCATCGAGGGTCCGGCGGCCGAGGTGCTCAACGACGAGGCGTTGATGATCGCCCACGGGCTGGAGCGACCGCACATCCTGCGGCATCGCCACCCGCATTGAGCCGTCAGATGATGCGGTCGCGCATCGGCTCGCCGTGGGTGAAGTGGTGCAGGTTGGTGAGGAAATGGCGGACGATCCGCAGCGGCTCGCCCTCGTGGCCCCCGGCGGTGTGAGGCGTGATGAAGCAGTTGGGTGCGCTCCACAGGGGGTGGTCGGGAGGCAGCGGCTCGGGGTCGGTCACGTCGATGTACGCGGCGGCCAGTCGGCCGGACCGCAGCGACGCCAGCAGGGCGGCGTGGTCCACGGTGCTGCCGCGGCCCAGGTTGTAGAAGCACGCTCCCTTCTTGAGCAGCTCGAACCGGTCGGACGACATGAAGTTTCGCGTGCCCTCGCCGCCGGGCAGCAGGTCGATGATGTGGTCGGCCTCGGGCAGGATGCTCAGCAGATCCGCTTCGAGGCAGCAGCGGACGGTCTCGAAGCCCGTGACGACGCGGCGGACGGCCGTGATGTACATGCCGAAGGGGTGGAGCAGTTCGGCCAGGCGCCGGCCGATGGCACCGAAGCCCAGCATGAGGACATTCTGTTTCCGCAGCAGCCGCGAGCCTCTGCGGATGTCGCCGGACGGCCAGCCCCTGGCCAGCCGCTGGTTATCCCAGGCGGCGGGCAAGCCTCGCGCCAGGGCGAGCATCATGGCCAGGCAATGCTGGGCGCAGGGCTCGGCATAGACGCTGGAACTGCTGGTCAGGATCGCGTCGCGTTTGTGAAGCGCGGTGCGGACCTCGGCGGTGTCAAAGCGCTCATAGCCGGCCGTGGTCAGGTGCACCCAGCGGAGGTTGGGCGCGGCGAGCACGGAAGGTACGTCCGGCTGGCCGAAGGCGATATGGGCGGCGGTCAGGTCGGCGTCGGGCTCGCCGGCGACGAGGTTGGAGGCTTGGAGTTTGCGCGCAAAGACGATCTTGTGGGGTGAGGCGCCCTGGCAGAGCTGCTGGCGCACGTCTTCGGGAAAGCGGGCGTTGCACCAGATGATCAGGGAGTTGCAGCACATGGATGGCAGTGGATTGGCCTATTGTCCCGCGGAGGAAACCGAAGCCCATCGGGGCAGCCGGGTCATGCTGAAGGCCTGCCGGGTGCCCGCGAAGACCAGGTAAGCCGTGAGGATCATCAGCACGAGATCGGCCGCGAAAAGCGTGGCGTTCCCCCGGCCGGCTGCGGCGGGCAGGTACTGTACGGCCAGGAGAATCAGGCTGGCGCTGGTGGTCAGGAGCATGAAGATGCCGGGCGCCAGCAGGTAGCGCACGCGGCGGCCCTGCCGCAGCAGCCAGACCGTGCCGAGGCTCAGGACGAAGGCGGCCAGGACCTGATTGGACGTGGCGAAGATCTTCCACAACTGGAGTATCCCGCCCGACATGGCCAGGAAAATCATGAGCCCGACGGCCAGCGCCGAGTTGACCCAGTATTGTTGCAGGAACAGCAGCATCCAGCGGAGCACGCCGCTGGTGGGCGTCGGCCGAAGGGCGGGTACGGCGGCGATGTTGACGTAGTCGGGGATTCCTCCGGAGCCGGCGGGGACCGGGGCGGGCGAGGCGGCGGCGTCCTGCTGCGTCCAATAGGCCGCCCGCGTCCCTGCATAGACATCGAACCGGCCGAACAGCTCCTGCCAGATCTCCTCGATGAGATAGCGGTTGAGGCGGATGGCCGTGTCGAGCGTGGTAATGACGAAGCCCTCGAGCATGATCATCGCGGCCAGAGCGCCGGCGGCCACGGGCAGGCCGAAGGCCAGATGTCCGGCGGCGCCAGTGGCCGCGGCAAAGCCAAGGACGGGGTTCTCGCTCCGGCCCACGGGGAACACGTCGTCGAGGTAGTGGAGGCGCGTGGTGCCGATCATCATCACGGCGATCACCCCCAGGGCCAGGAACGACTCGAGGATCATGGCCCAGTAGCCGATGTGCCGCGTGGCCGCCTCGGTCTTGAGCTGCTTGCTGGTGGTGCCGCCGGCGCAAAGGCTGTGGAAGCCGCTGACGGCGCCGCAGGCGATGGTGATGAAAAGGGCCGGCCAGAAAAGGCCCAGGTGCGCATAGCCGGCCTGGGCATCGAAGACCGGCAGAGAGTCGCCGGCGGCGCCGGCTGGGGCGCGCAGTCCCGCAACCAGGACCGTCACGAAAAGCGCAGCGATTCCGCCGTAGAGGATGTGCACGTTAACGAAGTCGCGGCTCTGCAGGAACATCCAGACCGGCGCCCCGGCCGCGACGAGCGTGTAGATGCCCAGGAGCACTTTCCACGCGTCGGTGCCCTTGACCTGGATGCCGGCGACGGTGAAGGTCTCGGGGAAGGCAACGGGCATGCGCAGGCCCAGGTAGATGCTGGCCGCGCACAGGGCGATGGCCACCAGCGAGCACTTCCACACGGCCACCTGCTTTTTCAGGTACATCCAGCCGATCAGGGGCGCCAGGGCGGTGATGACGATCACGCTGGTGGAGGCGATGCCGCCGATGATGACCTTCTGCTGGCCGGCCACCTCGACCACCCGGAAGAGCGTCTGATCGGCGGCAAGTCGCATGCGCCCCATGTCGAGCATGCTGACCAGCGCGGTGGCGGAGGTGTTGAGAAACGCGGCGGTGACCAGCCCCAGCATGAGGACCAGGAAGAACATCATGGCCAGGAAAGGCCCGCGTCCCAGCAACCTGCGGGCGATGGTGGCCATCGACTGGCCTCCCTCGCGGACAGACATGTAGGCGGCGATGTAGTCGTGCACGCCGCCCACGAACAGCCCTCCGAGGACGACCCACAGGACGGCCGGGCCCCAGCCATAGCACATGGCCAGCACCGGGCCGAGGATCGGGCCGGCACCGGCGATGGAGGCGAAGTGGTGGCCGAAGACGATCGGCGTGGGCGTGGGCACGTAGTCGCGGCCGTCGTTTCGGAGCAGCGCGGGGGTGGGTCTGCCGGGGCTCTCCCCGAAGTTGCGCGCGAGGATGCGCGAATAGGCCCGGCCGACGGTCAGGAGCAGCAGTCCGCAGACAGCGACGACGAGAAGGGTGGTCACGGTGGCGCTCCGATCATGTATGGCGTTGGCCCTTGAGCGGGGGCGGGCCGCCGATGATCTATTGTAACCAGCGGGCCGAGGCGCAACAGGGCCGGCGGACAGCGGCGAGCCTTGGGGCCCAGGTCAGCCGCGTCGCAGGACGCTCCGGATGAACGTCAGGTATCCGCGGGTGCCGCCGTCCCTGCTGTGGCGATCGACCGACTTGGCGACCTTTCGCAGGGCCTGTCTCACTTCCGCGCGGGAGAAGTCGTTGAGGCTGAGGACGATGCGCAGGGCGAAACGGATGTGCTGCCCCAGCGGGTCGTTGGCCGGCGGCGTGTCCGGGTTCATCGCAAGCTGATTGAGCGTCAGCAGCACCTGGGCGTCGGTCAGGCTATGGTGCCTGTTGGCGTAGTCGAGGATCGTCTCCTCGATGGGCAACAACAGCGGCAGGAACCGTGCGCTGGACGGATCGAAAACGTCCGAGCCGGTACCGGCGCCGTACAGCTCCGAGAGGCTTTTGATGGGGCAGACCTTGGGCCCGTCGGGCGTCTGCAGATGGACGGTGCCGTCTTCCTCGTGGATCTCGATTGGCTGCTGGTTGCAGCCCGGCTCAACGGCCTGGCGGAAGAGAGCCTCCAGTTGCGTATCCATTGGACCTCCGTGTTCCTGATGGAGTGTAGCAGGTAGTGGGGGCGTTGTGCCAGACCCATCCGCGGCGCGGGAAAGTGGGGCCGCGGTGTTTGACTTCTGTTGGCGCTTTCTTATACTTTCGACCCTTCACCGCTCCCGGCCTGCGCGGGAGCTGTTCCGGCCGGCGGCGCGAGCGATGAGTCGTGCCACAGCGGCTTGGGTTGTGAGGACGCTCCCGCTGGCATAGCTCAGGGGTAGAGCGCGTCCTTGGTAAGGACGAGGTCGTGGGTTCAATCCCCACTGCCAGCTATGGTTGCACTCGGCAAGCCTCGAGGGGCTTGGGGTGCTGGAAGAAACGACGGCGAGGCCGGCAGGCAATCACCTGCCCCAGACTAACCCCCATTGGGAGGTTTCGACAATGGCAAAGGGCGTATTCGAGCGGAAGAAGCCCCACGTGAACGTAGGCACCATCGGTCACATCGACCATGGCAAGACGACGCTGACGGCGGCGATGAGCGCCAGGTCGGCGCTGAAGTTCCCGTCGGTGACGGCCAAGGACTACAAGTCCATCGCCAAGGGCGGCACCGAGCGCGACGCGACCAAGACGGTGACGATCGCGGCGGCGCACGTGGAGTACGAGTCGGAGACGCGGCACTACGCCCACGTGGACTGCCCGGGCCACGCCGACTACATCAAGAACATGATCACCGGCGCCGCCCAGATGGACGGCGCGATCCTGGTGGTGTCGGCGGCCGACGGCCCCATGCCCCAGACCCGCGAGCACATCCTGCTGGCGCGGCAGGTGGGCGTGCCCCGGATCGTGGTGTTCCTGAACAAGGTGGACCTGGTGGACGACCCGGAACTGCTGGAGCTGGTGGAGCTGGAAATCCGCGAGCTGCTGACCAAGTACAACTTCCCGGGTGACGAGACGCCGATCATCCGCGGCAATGCGCTGGCGGCGATGCAGAATCCGGCCGATGACGCGGCGGCCAAGTGCGTGGACGAGCTGATGAAGGCGCTGGATGAATACGTGCCGATCCCGCAGCGGGCGATCGATCAGCCGTTCCTGATGCCCGTCGAGGACGTTTTCTCGATCAAGGGCCGCGGAACGGTGGCCACGGGCCGCATCGAGCGCGGCCGGGTGAAGATCGGCGATCCTCTGGAGATCGTGGGATTCGGCGAGACGCGGACGACGGTCGCGACCGGCATCGAGCAGTTCCAGAAGACGCTGGACGAGGGAATCGCCGGGGACAACGTGGGCGTGCTGCTGCGCGGCATCGACAAGGACCAGGTGGAGCGCGGGCAGGTTCTGGCCGCGCCCAAGAGCATCACGCCGCACACCAGGTTCCAGGGGGAGATCTATGTGCTGACGAAGGAGGAAGGCGGGCGGCACACGCCGTTCTTCAGCGGCTATCAGCCGCAGTTCTACTTCCGCACAACCGACGTGACGGGAGTGGCCAAGCTGCTGAGCGGCGAAATGGTGATGCCCGGGGACAACACGACCATCGAAGTGCAGCTGAAGGCTCCGATCGCGATGGAGGAGAAGCTGCGTTTTGCGGTTCGCGAGGGCGGCCGGACGGTCGGTTCGGGCGTTGTCACGAAGATCCTGGAGTAGGCGGCGCCGGACCGCGGCGAACCTAGGGCCTGCCGCGGCCGTCTGGAAGAACAGGGCAGGGCGATTCTCCCCCTGGAGCGGGAATCGCCCTGCTGTGCAGAGGTGCGACGATGGCAAAGGAAAACCGGGAAATGGTGTGGCTGCAGTGCACGGAGACCGGCGACCTGAACTACCGGACGGAGATCAAGGTGGCCGGAGGCGCCCCCAAGCTGGAGTTGAAGAAGTATTGCCCGCGTCTGAAGCGGCATACGGTGCATAAGATAAAGAGGAAATAATGCAGAGGGATGAAGGAGGAAGGATGAAGGATGAAGACGAATCCCGGTTCATCCTTCTGCCTTCATCCTTCCGGTTACGCCGGTAGCTCAATTGGTAGAGCAGCCGTCTCCAAAGCGGCAGGTTGCGGGTTCGATTCCCTCCCGGCGTGTTTTGCGGGCCGAACGGAAGGATGCGGCCCGTCGGCCCTGACAGGGACACACAATGGCGGTGGTATCCGGCAACAGCGAGAAGAAGGGCGCGATGGCCGAACACGAGTTTTCCGACGATCGGGAGGAACCGAATCGGCATCGCCCGTCGCGGGAGCAGCCCCAAGCGGTTTCCGGTAGCGGATTTCTGTCCATCTACAAGCCCGGGCAGGGCTACTACACGCGGATGGGCACGGTGCTGGCGGCAGGGACTCTGATCGCCCTGACGGCGTATTTTCTGTTCACGCACCTGCGGGTGTGGCTGCCGCCGCAGACGTCGATCCTGGTGCCGATGGGCGTCACGGCGGGCGTGGTGGCGGCGTTGTGCGTGGCGCTGTACGTGGTGCTGAACAAGCCGTCGGTGGTGGATTTCCTGATTGCCACCGACAACGAGATGAAGAAGGTCAACTGGGCCACCCGCAAGGAGTTGTGGGGCTCGACGCGCGTGGTGATTCTCTTCATGTTTCTGATCGCCGTGCTGCTGTTTGTTTTTGATCTGCTGTTCGCTTCACTGTTCTACTGGATGCGCATCCTGCAGTTCCACCCGTTCCTCTAAGACCCACCATGCAATTCTTCGTCCTGCGAGTCGCGAGCAACAAGGAAGACCAGGTCCGCGAGAAGTTGCTGCGGAAGGTCAAGATCGAGGGCCTGGAGGGCCAGGTTGGTCGGATCCTGGTCCCCACGGAGCGCGTACGCACCACCAAAGGAGGGGTGCGCAAGGAGTCGGATCGTAAGCTCTATCCCGGGTACGTGTTCATCGAGCTGGAACTGGACGCCGACGGGCGGATTCCCGACAAGGTCTGGTTCATGATCAAGGAGACGGAAGGAGTAGGCGATTTCATCGGCTCCAACGGCAAACCCACCCCGATGACCCCCAAGGACCAGGCCAAGATGCTCGAGGAGGCCGAGCGCCCCGCGGAGGCGGCGACGTTGCCCACGACGTTCCGCAAGGGCGACAAGGTCAAGGTCACCAACGGCGCGTTCATGAACTTCGAGGGCGAGGTGGACGAGGTGGCTCCGGAAAAGGGCACGGTGAGAATCATCACCACGATCTTCGGCCGGTCCACGCCGCTGGAACTGGAGTACTGGCAGATCGAGAAGATGTGAGAAGAAGTAGCCAGGAGCCAGTAGTCAGCGGGCGGAGGGGGAGCGGTTAGGGCCGGATGCGCTGGGTTCGATCCCGTGTCGCGCCGTGTAGGCACGGGCCACTGCGGCACAGAGCCGCTGGCCGGACCGGCCCCAGTGCCGGCAGCCGGCGGCGAGGTCCGCCGTCCGGCCCGGGATCGGCATGGTGAGTCGCCCGAGGTGGACCGGCGGGTATAATGGCGGCATGTTCCGATTCACGCAATACTACGGGCGACTGGAGGGCTGGCGCGGGGGGTGGATGGGTCTGCCCGGTTGGGCCCGGCTGCTGGTCGGGATTGCGGCCTTGCCGGGAATCTTGCTGGGGGTCTTGTCAATCCTGATGTTTGCGGTTAGTGTTCTTGCCCTTTTCCTGCTGGCGCTGCCGGTGTACCGGCTGGTCGGCGGGTTGCGGGCGGTGCCGGTTGAGCAGGACGTTGACGTGGTGACGGTGAGCCCCGGCCGCAGGACGATCGACGCGACGGTGATTCAGTAGCGAGCAAACCATGGCCAAGAAGGAAGTAGCGGTTCGGTTCAAACTGCAGGCGCCCGGCGGGACGGCGACGCCGGCTCCGCCGATCGGCCCGGCGCTTGGCCAGCACGGCGTGAACCCCGGGCAGTTCATCCAGCAGTTCAACGCGGCCACGGCCAGCCTCAAGGGGCAGGTGGTGGGCGTGGTGGTGACGGTCTATAAGGATCGCACATTCACGTTCGAGGTGCGAAGCCCGCCGGCGAGTGTGCTGTTGAAGGAAGCGGTCAAGGCCGAGAAGGGCAGCGGTGCGCCGAACAAGGAGAAGATCGGCAAGGTTACCCTGTCGCAGTGCCGCGAGATTGCCCGGAGGAAGATGAAGGACCTGAACGCATTTGACGAGGAGCACGCGGCGAGGATCATCGCCGGCACCGCGCGGTCCATGGGGATCGACGTGGAAGGCTGACCGTGAGCCCGGCACGAGTCAGCACGCTGTTGCAGGAGCGGCCGTTCGAGCCGTTCACGATCCACACGGGCAATGGCTCGACGGTGGACGTGCTGATGCCAGAACTCGCTTTTTGGGCCCCGGGCGGCCGGAGGTTGACTGTCCATACGCCCAGGGAGCCCAGGGCGATGCAGCAATACGATTTCCAGCAGCACCGGATCGAGGTGTTGCTGATCACGAAGTTGGCGTTGCCGGTTGCCCGGGGCCCGCGCCACGGCCGGGCGAAGAAGCCGGCGAAGTAGGACATAACCAGGGCGGACCACGGCCCGCAACAGTGGGAGCTTCGGCGGGCGGCTGCGGTGAAGAGCCCGCCAGAGAGGCGAAAGAGTTCATGCCGGTTGCTGTCAAGCGGTCCAAGCGTTACCGCCAGGACATCCAGAAAGTCCCCCCGAAAGCCGTCTCCGTGGAGGAGGCGGTGGCGGTGGTCAAGAGCTTCAAGGCGACCAAGTTCGACCAGACTGTGGAGCTGATCGTGTCGCTGGGGATCGACGCCAAGCAGGCCGACCAGCTGGTGCGAGGGTCGATCTCGCTTCCCCACGGCATCGGCAAGACCAACCGCGTCGTCGCGTTCTGCCCGGAGAACCTGGTGGAGCAGGCCAAGGCCGCGGGCGCGATCAAGGCGGGAGGTCAGGAACTGGTCGCCGAGATCGAAAAGGGCGGTTTCACGGATTTCGATGTGGCGATTGCGACGCCCGACATGATGCGCTACGTGGGACGTCTGGGCAAGGTGCTGGGCCCCAAGGGCCTGATGCCCTCGCCCAAGGCCGGAACGGTGACGGCGGCCATCGCCAATGCCGTGCGCGAGTACGTGGCCGGCAAGATCGAGTTCCGCAACGACCCGGGGGGCAACATCCACTGCGCGGTGGGCAAGCAGAGCTTCGAGGCCCGGAAACTGATCGACAACATCAACGCGATGCTGGGGCAGTTGCGGCGGATGAAGCCGGCGACCAGCAAGGGCACGTACCTGAAGAAGGCGGTCCTCAAGGGCACGATGACGCCGGCGGTGGCGCTGGATGTTCACTAGCGGAAGTGGGCGGCAGGCAGTAGCCAGCAGTCAGTAGCCAGTAGGCAGTGGGAAGAAGCAGGCCGGCGGAGATGAACCGATGAGCAAGACCATCAAGAACCTGATCATCCGCGAGCTGGGCGAGCGGCTGAAGGATGTGGACGGGGTGGCCGTGATCAACCCGCGGGGGATCGACGCGGTCAAGAACAACCAGATTCGCCGGCGGCTGAGGGAAAAGGGCCTGCGGATGACGGTGGTCCGCAACACGCTCGTGAAGCGGGCGATCGGCGAGTCGAGGCTCAAGGGCTTCGAGTCGTTGTTGGAGGGCCCCTGTGCGCTGGTGTACGGCAAGGCCAGCATCGCGGCCATTGCCAGGCATCTGCTGGAGGAGCAGAAGCAGGAAGAGAAGCTGGAGCTGCGGGGGGTCTTTTTCGACGGGGAGGTGTATCCGGGCCAGCAGGGCGTCGAGAAGGTCAGCAAACTGCCGACCCGCGAAGAGGCCATCGGGACGATCCTGGCGGCATTGCTGGGCCCGGGTCGGAAACTGGCATCGTCCATCCAGGGGCCCGGCAGGAGGGTGGCCGGGGTGTTGCGGACCGTGGAAGACAAGGCCTGGGAGAAGGAGCCAGCCGCGCCGGCCGCGGCATGATCCAACGGAAAATCCGGCCGCACCGACTGTCCCCGCAAGGGGTTAAACCGCTTCAACGGGAGGCGGGCTCTCGGGGGCCGAGTGGTTTCGACACGTTTGGGACACGACACGTCCCGGAGACAAAGTCATGGCGGAGTACGCTGCGGAAATCAAGGAACTGGGCGATCGCATCGCGGGTCTGACGCTCAAGCAGGCGGTGGCGGTCGCAGAGTATCTGAAGGAGGCGCATGGCATCGAGGCGGCAGCGGGCGGGGCGGTCGTGATGGCCGGTCCGGCCGCGGGCGCGCCCGCGGCAGCGCCGGCCGAGGAAAAGACGACCTTCGACGTGGTGCTCAAGAGCGGCGGCGACAAGAAGATCCAGGTGATCAAGGTGGTGCGTGCGGCCACGGGTCTGGGTCTGAAAGAAGCCAAGGACCTGGTCGAAGGCGCGCCCAAGGTCGTCAAGGAGGGTCTGCCCAAGGCCGATGCCGAGAAGCTCAAGAAGGAGATCGAAGAACAGGGCGGCGTGGTGGAGTTGAAGTAACTGGGCGGGTTTCGGGCCCGGCGGTGGCGGTCTGAGGGCATGGAGGCAGGCAGACGCGCAGCAGCGGACGTGGGCACGCAGCGGTTGCGGCCGGCACGGCCGCCCCCCCCGGCCATGCCGCCCGCCGCACCCGCCAGGCGAAGGACTCCGCGGGCGATTGGGCTGCGGCTGGGCCTTGACGGTGCGAGGCCGGGCCTGTAACATAGCCGCTGTCAGGATTGACGAAGGCGAACGACACAGAATCGGCCCGGTGACCAGAACCCCTTGGAAACGGGAAAGGGGAGATTCTGGGCATTGTTTTTGCGCTTGACGCGTCGGCGAAGAACCCTATAATCGTTGAAGCGGTTGGTGCGGCGGAGTCGGTCTGTCGATGTTCTCCGTGTGCGAGGCCTGATGCCAGCGGTGAGGCGGCGGATCTTATCGGCGTGCGTGGTGTTTGGCAGGTGGTCGGGGGCACCGTCCGCCGGCCGGCGGCATCGGTGTGGGCGGCGGGGCTTGCGACGGGCGGCTCGATCCCCTTTTTCCCAGAACTGAAAAGGAACTCTGATGCAAGTGCATGAAGTGCGCGACTTCAGCAAGCGCGGCGAGGCGCTGCCGATCCCGAACCTGATTGATATTCAAATCGAGAGTTACCAGCGGTTTCTGCAGAAGGACACGGAACCCTCCAAGCGGAAGAATGAGGGCCTGGAGGGCCTGCTCCGGGAGGTCTTTCCCATCGAGAGCTACGACGGGAACCTTCGTCTGGAGTATCTGGACTACGCGCTGGCCGAACCGCGGTACACCCCCGATGAGTGCCGAGCGCTGCGGCTGACGTACGGGATGCCGTTCCGGATCCGCGTGCGGATGATCCGCAAGGACAAGGACGAGGTCGTCGAGGACTCGATCTACGTGGGGGAGATCCCCATCATGATCGGCGGCGGCGAGTTCATCATCAACGGCGCCGAGCGCGTGATCGTCAGCCAGCTGCACCGTTCGCCGGGGGTGGACTTTCTGGTCGAGGAGCGGGAAGGCGACCGCCCCCTGCACGGCTGCCGGATCATTCCCGAACGCGGAAGCTGGATCGAGGCATCCGTCACCAAGAAGGACGCGCTGGTGGTGCGCATCGACCAGTCGAGCAAGATCCCCGCGACCACGTTCCTGCGGGCGCTGGACAAGAAGTACTCCGCCACCGAGTCGATCATCAGGGAGTTCTATGCGGTCGAGACGGTCAAGACCAGGGACCTGCAGGCCGCCTACTACGCCGCCGCCCCGATCATCGACGCCGAAAGCGGCGAGGAACTGGTCAAGGCCGGGGCGCAGATCGGCGAGAACCTCGGCAAGATCCAGGCGTCCTCGCTCAAGAGCGTGGCGGTGGTCACCAAGGCCAGCGACCCGCTGATTCTCAACACGCTGGCGGAGGACAGTTCCGACAGCCACGAGAACGCGCTGCTGAAGATCTACGCGCGTCTGCGTCCGGGGAATCCGCCGCAACTGGACAAGGCCGTCACGTTGTTCCAGGAGAAGTTCTTCGACGAGGCCCGTTACCGGCTGGGGCGGGTGGGGCGTTTCCGGATCAACCGAAAGTTCGAGCAGAATGTTCCCGAGACGGTCATGACCCTCCGCAGCGAGGACCTGGTCAACTCGATCAAGTACGTGGTCAAGCTGCGCAGGAACGAGGGGTACACGGACGACATCGACCATCTGGGCAACCGCCGGCTGCGAACGATCGACGAGCTGGCGTCGGAGGAGCTGCGCAAGGGGTTCCTCAAGCTCCGCCGCACGGTGCAGGAGCGAATGAGCCTCAAGGACCCCAACGAACTGGGGCGGATCGCGGAACTGGTGAACTCCAAGAGCGTCAGCAGCGCCATCGACTTCTTCTTCGGTCGAGGGGAGCTTTCGCAGGTGGTGGACCAGACCAACCCGCTGAGCCAGCTGACGCACGAGAGGCGGCTGTCGGCGCTGGGTCCGGGGGGGTTGAACCGCAAACGGGCGGGCTTCGACGTGCGCGACGTGCACATCAGCCACTACGGCCGAATCTGCCCGATCGAGACGCCGGAAGGCACGAACATCGGTCTGATCGCGTCGCTGGCGATCTACGCGGACATTGACGAATACGGTTTCCTGATCACGCCCTACCGGGTGGTGAAGGATGGGAAGGTCAACGGGGAGCACAAGTACCTGCGGGCCGACGAGGAGATGAAGGCGGTTCTGGCGCCGCCGGATGCCATCGAGAAGGATGGGCACCTGCACCGGGGCACGGTGCTGGCCCGCAAGGAAGGCGACCTGACGTCGGTGCCGAGCAAGGAGGTGCAGTATGTGGACATCAGCCCCCGGCAGACGGTCTCGGTGTCGGCGGCGCTGATTCCGTTCCTGGAACACGACGACGCCAACCGCGCGCTGATGGGCTCGAACATGCAGCGGCAGGCGGTGCCGCTGTTGCGGACCGAGCCTCCGATCGTGGCGACGGGCCTGGAAAGAGCGGTGGCGCAGAACAGCGGAATGGTGGTGCGGGCCGAGCGAGCCGGGGTGGTGACGGCGGTGGACGCCACCCGGATCCTCATCGACAACGCCGACGAGTACATCCTCAGGAAGTTCGTCGGCCTCAACGAGCGGACGTGCCTGAACCAGAAGCCGATCGTCCGCAAGGGCCAGCGGGTCAAGCGGGGACAGATCATCGCCGACGGCGCCGCCACGCACCTGGGCGAGCTGGCCTTGGGGCGCAATGTGCTGGTGGCGTTCATGACGTTCGACGGCTACAACTTCGAGGATGCCATCGTCATCAGCCAGCGGCTGGTGAAGGACGACACGTTTACCTCGGTGCATATCGAGGAATACGACGTGGAGATCCGCGAGACCAAGCTGGGGAGGGAGGAGTTCACGCGGGAGATTCCCAACGTCTCGGAGCGTGCCCTGGCGAATCTGGACGAGATGGGGGTGGTGCAGGTGGGCACTCGCGTGGGGCCCCACGACATCCTCGTCGGCAAGGTGGCGCCCAAGAGCAAGAGCGAGCTGACGCCCGAGGAAAAGCTGCTGCACGCCATCTTCGGGCGGACCGGCGAGGACGTGAAGAACGACTCGCTGGAGATGCCCGCCGGCGAGGAGGGCGTGGTGATCGCCACGCAGCGCTTCAGTCGCCGCATGCACATGACCGACGAGCAGAAGAAGGCCCTGAAGAAGGAGATCGACCGCTACGAGAAGGAGATGGATGCCCGGGCCATCGCGATCTTCAAGCAGATGATCGAGGAGATCAACGAGGTGACCGGCCAGACGCTGGTGGACCCCAACACGCGTCAGAAGGTCGGCCAGTCGGACAACGCCGACATCATCATGGAGCAGATCGAGACGTTCGATCTGAACTGGGTCAAGGGCAGTCGCGAGGCCAAGGAGCAGGCGGCCGGCACCTACAACCGTTTCTGGCCGCGGGTGCAGGCGGTGCTGAAGGAGAAGGCCCGCCGCAGCGAGCACATGAAGCGCGGCGACGAGCTGCCCAGCGGCGTGCTGGAGATGGTGAAGGTGTACGTGGCCACCAAGCGGCAGTTGTCGGTGGGCGACAAGATGGCCGGCCGGCACGGCAACAAGGGCGTGATCGCCCGGATCGTGCCGGAGGAGGACATGCCGTTCCTGGAGGACGGCACGCCGGTGGATATTCTGCTGAACCCGCTGGGCGTGCCCAGCCGCATGAACGTGGGGCAGATTCTCGAGACGCACCTGGGCTGGGCGGCGGCGGTGCTGGGCTTCCAGGCGGTGACGCCCGTGTTTGATGGCGCCACGGAAGAGGAGATCCACAAGGCGCTGGAGGAGGCCAACCAGGCGATCCGGGACCGACGCCGCGACCGCGAGAAGAACCGCGTGCCGCTGGGGGCCAGGGAGCTGGACGTGCTCATGCCCTACGGCGGCAAGGTGCAGCTCTATGACGGGCGGACGGGAGAGCCGCTGGAGCAGAAGACCACCGTGGGCTACATCTACATGATGAAGCTGCACCACCTCGTGGATGACAAGATTCACGCCCGCTCCACGGGCCCGTACTCGCTGATCACGCAACAGCCGCTGGGCGGCAAGGCCCGCACGGGCGGGCAGCGCTTCGGCGAGATGGAGGTGTGGGGCCTGGAGGCGTACGGGGCGGCCTACGTTCTCCAGGAGCTGCTGACGGTCAAGAGCGACGACGTGGAGGGCCGCACGAAGATCTACGAGAGCATGGTGAAGGGCACCAACACCCTGGAGGCCGGAACGCCGGTGAGCTTCGACGTGCTCTGCAACGAGATTCGCGGGCTGGGGCTGAACATTCAGCTGGAGAAGAAGAAAGGGCTGGGCGTGGAGGAGGACCAGGACCTGATGTGACGCACGGGTTGGGGGGAGCGTGCCACGTGAGACGCAGCAGGCGGGCGCAGAGGCTCTGGAAGGAGCAAGTCGGATGGCTGAGAACATCTACGATCGGGTGAACGATTACGGTTCGGTGCGGATTCAGCTGGCCAGCCCCAACGACATTCGGTCGTGGAGCTTCGGGGAGGTCAAGAAGCCCGAGACGATCAACTACCGTACGTACCGCGCGGAGAAGGACGGGCTGTTCTGCGAGCGCATCTTCGGCCCCGAGCGCGACTGGGAATGCTCCTGCGGCAAGTACAAGGGCACCAAGTACAAGGGCATCATCTGCGACCGGTGCGGCGTGAAGGTGACGCACAGCCGCGTGCGCCGCAAGCGGATGGGCCACATCAACCTGGCGGCGCCCATCGTGCACATCTGGTTCTTCAAGGCCCTGCCGTCGCGGCTGGGCGCGCTGCTGGACATGAAGACCAGCGACATCGAGAAGGTGGTCTATTTCCAGGACTACGTGGTTACCGATCCGGGCAAGACGCCGCTGAAGCGAAAGCAACTGCTGACGGAGGAGGAGTACCGCGCGGCCTACGAGAAGTACGGCGACGAGTTCGATGCGCAGATGGGCGCCGAGGCCATCAAGACGCTCCTGGGGCAACTGGACCTGGCGGGCGAGGCCCGGAAGCTCCGCGCCGAGATCGAGAAGACCAACAGCAAGCAGAAGATCAAGGACCTGACCAAGCGGCTGAAGATGATCGAGGCCGTCCGCAACTCGCAGAACAAGCCCGAGTGGATGGTCATGGACGTGATCCCGGTCATCCCGCCGGACCTGCGGCCGCTGGTCCTGCTGGAAAGCGGCAACTTCGCCACCAGCGACCTGAACGACCTGTATCGCCGCATCATCAACCGCAACAACCGCCTCAAGAAGCTGGTGGACCTCAACGCCCCCGAGGTCATCATCCGCAACGAGAAGCGCATGCTCCAGCAGGCCGTCGATGCCCTGTTCGACAACGGCCGCTGCCGCCGGCCGGTGCTGGGCTCGTCCAACCGCCCGCTGAAGTCGCTGACCGACATGATCAAGGGCAAGCAGGGCCGCTTCCGCGAAAACCTGCTGGGCAAGCGAGTGGACTACAGCGCCCGCTCGGTGATCGTCGTCGGGCCGGAGCTGAAACTGCACCAGTGCGGCCTGCCCAAGAAGATCGCCCTGGAGCTCTACCAGCCGTTCATCATCCGCAGGCTCAAGGAGCACGGCCTGGCCGACACGATCAAGTCGGCCAAGCGCATGCTGGAGCGTCGCGACCCGTATGTGTGGGATATCCTCGAGGAGTGCATCTACCAGCATCCGGTGCTGCTGAACCGCGCCCCGACGCTGCACCGCATGGGCATCCAGGCGTTCGAGCCGGTGCTGGTCGAGGGCAACGCCATCAAGATCCACCCGCTGGTGTGCAAGGGGTTCAACGCGGACTTCGACGGCGACCAGATGGCCGTGCACCTGCCGCTGAGCATCGAGGCGCAGGCCGAGGCGCACGTGCTGATGCTGGCGCCCAACAACATCTTCTCGCCGGCCAACGGCAGCCCGATCATCACCCCGTCGCAGGACATCGTGCTGGGGACGTTCTACATCACCAGCGAGCGGGAGGGCGACAAGGGCGAGTTCATGTTCTTCGAGAGTCCGCGCGAGGCGCTGATGGCGTATCAGCTGGGCAAGATCGCCATGCACGCGAGGATTCTGGTGCGGCTCAAGGACCGCAGCCAGGTCGTGCCCGATGAGAAATCGCCGCCCGTGCCCATCGAAACCGAGTCGTGGAAGAGCCTGGAGACGGTGCGCAAGGCGCGCGACGCGGGCTATGCGGGGCGGCCCAGGCCCGAGGGCCATCGCGGGTCGGTGCTCCTCACCACGGTCGGGCGGTGCATCTTCAACGACATCCTGCCCAGGGAGATGCCGTTCTACAACTATCCGCTGACGGCCAAGGGCTCCAGCCGGGTGATCGCCGACACCTACGCGCTGCTGGGCCGGCCGGCGACCATCGACCTGCTGGACAACCTCAAGACGGTGGGGTTCCGCTACTCGACGCTGGCGGGTTTGAGCTTCGGCGTGACGGACATCCGCCAGCCGGACAGCAAGGCGCGGATCCTGGAGGAGGGCCAGAAGAAGGCCGACCGCATCGAGAAGAACTACCGGATCGGCGCCATCACCGAGCAGGAGCGTAAGGCGCAGCTCATCGACGTCTGGGGCCACGCCCGCAAACAGGTGACCGACGAGCTGATGAAGGGTCTGAACGAGGACTACCGCGACCCCGAGGGACGGCCCGTCAGCAAGGAAGAGGCTCTGGCGAAAAAATACCCGCGGTACCTCAACCCCATCTCGATGATGGCGGTGTCGGGCGCCCGCGGCAACGTGGACCAGATCCGCCAGCTGGGCGGGATGCGCGGGCTGATGGCCAAGCCGTCGGGCGACATCATCGAGACGCCGATCAAGAGCAACTTCCGCGAGGGCCTGAGCGTGCTGGAGTACTTCAGCTCCACGCACGGTGCCCGCAAGGGCCTGGCCGACACCGCCCTGAAGACGGCCGACTCGGGGTATCTCACCCGCAAGCTGGCGGATGTGGCGCAGAACGTGATCGTCAACGAGCACGACTGCGGGACGATCAACGGCGTGAACAAGACGACGATCTACAAGGGCGAGCAGGTCGAGGTGGAGCTGAAGGACATGATCGTGGGCCGCACCGCCCGCGACACCATCCGCAACCCCATCACCGACGAGGTGATCGTGGAGGAGAACCAGATCATCACCAGCGAAATCGCCGACGCGATCAAGGACCTGAAGCTGGAAACCATCCGCGTGCGCAGCCCCCTGACCTGCGAAAGCGCCCGCGGCGTGTGCGCCCGCTGCTACGGCGTGGACATGAGCACCAACCAGATCGTCGAGGAAGGCCTGGCGGTGGGCATCATCGCGGCCCAGTCCATCGGCGAACCGGGAACGCAGCTGACGATGCGGACGTTCCACACCGGCGGCGTGGCCACGGGCGCGCTGATCGAGAACGACATCAAGTCGATCAACGGCGGGACCGTCAAGCACTACGACATCAACGCCGTCGAGGTGGCCGACGCCGAGGGCAAGCGCCTGGTGGCTCTGAAGCGCAACGGCGAAATCGCCGTGCTGGATGCCAAGGGCCGCGAGATGGAGAAGTACAAGGTTCCCTACGGCGCGACGGTGATGGTCGCCGACGGCGAGAAGGTCAAGCCGCGCCAGCCGCTGGTGGCGTGGGACCCGCACATCACGCCGATCCTGGCCGAGAAGAGCGGCGTGGTGCAATACGAGGACATCGAGCCGGGCGAAACCGTCCGCGTCGAGGAGGAAAAGAAGGGCGCCGGCGGCAAGCTGGTGGTCATCGAGCACAAGGGCGAGCGCCATCCGCGCGTCACGATCGTGGGCTCGGACGGCAAGATCCTGGACTTCCACTACCTGCCGGCCAAGGCGCGTATCGAGGTGGAGAACGGGCAGAAGGTGGAGGCGGGGCAGATGCTGGCCCGCCTGCCGCGAGAGGCGGCCGGCACGATGGACATCACCGGCGGCCTGCCGCGGGTCACGGAGATTTTCGAGGCCCGCAAGCCCAAGGACCCGGCGGTGCTGGCCGAAATTTCCGGCACGGTCGAACTGCGGTCGGACCGCCGCCGCGGCAAGATGACGATCATCGTGCGCAGCGAGACGGGCATGGAGTGCGAGCACCACGTGCCCCAGGACAAGGAACTGCAGGTGCACGCCGGCGACTACGTCGAGGCCGGCGACCCGCTGATCCGCGGCCCGCTGATCCCGCACGACGTGCTGCGGATCAAGGGCGAGGATGCTTTGCACCAGTACCTGCTGACGGAGGTGCAGAACGTCTATCGCAGCCAGGGAGTGAAGATCAACGACAAGCACATCGAGATCATCCTGGCGCAGATGCTGCGGAAGGTGAAGGTGGAAGACCCCGGCGACAGCAAGTTCCTGCCGGGCGACGTGGTGGACAAGTTCCGCTTCCGTCAGGTCAACGAGCAGCTGCGCGACAGCGTGCGGATCGTGGATCCCGGCGGGACGGACTTCAAGGAAGGCGACATCGTCACGCGGGAGCAGTTCAAGGAGGCCAACGAGGCGGCCGAGGCGGCCGGCAAGGAGCCTGCCAACAAGGGTAGGAAGCTGCAGCGTCCGCGGCTGGCCAGCGGCAAGACACTGCTTCTGGGCATTACCAAGGCGGCGCTGCAAAGCGAGTCGTTCATCAGCGCTGCGTCGTTCCAGGAGACGACCAAGGTCCTCACCGAGGCGGCTCTGGCGGGCGCCGTGGACCGGCTGGTGGGGCTCAAGGAGAACGTGATCCTGGGGCACCTGATTCCCGCCGGCACCGCTTTCGCCACGTACCAGGCGATTCGCGTGAAGCATCTGGCGGCCCCGCCGGTGGAGGAGAGGCCGCAGCCGGCGGTGTCGCCCGCTGCCGTTCGCGCCCCGACGCCCGAGCCGGCGCCGCAGGCGGGAAGCTGAACGGATGCAAGCCTGCTGACGAGCCGCGGCGTGGGCCGGATCCGGATGTCGGTGCGCGGGTCCCGCCCGCTTGCGCTCTCGGCGGGTTCTGGGAATGCGGGCTTCGCCCTGCACGGGGTCGGCCGAGGATCCCATGATCGCAGTCGTGCAGCGGGTGCTGGAGGCGAGGGTGACCGTCGAAGGCCGGCTGGTCGGGCAGACCGGTCCCGGCATGGCGGTGCTGGTGGCGGTGCACCGCGACGATACCGACGAGGATGCCAGATGGATGGCGGGGAAACTGGTGGGCCTTCGCATCTTCCGACAGGGCGACAAGCACTTTGAACTGGACGTGCGGCAGGTGGGCGGGGCGATCCTGCTGGTGAGCAACTTCACCGTGGCCGGCCAGACCCGGCGTGGCCGACGGCCGTCGCTGGAATCCGCGGCAAACCCCCAGAAAGGCCGCCAACTGTTCGATCGGCTGGTGTGCCAGGTGGCCGCGCAGGGCGTGCCGACGGCCACGGGTCATTTCGGGGCCGACATGCACGTGCACCTGATCAACGACGGGCCGGTGACGTTCATCGTGGACAGCCGGGGCGAGTAGTGCTTCTCACCACGAAGGCTCGAAGGCACGAAGGCGTTCTCGGTTCGGTGCACCTCAACTGCAGTCCGCGCACGTTGTGGTCGCAGATCCTGCAGGCCTTGGTGTCTTCGTGCCTTCGTGGTTACTGCGACTTTCCGCGCGGCCAGCGGCCCTTCATGTATTGCACGAACTGCGGGATGCTCTGCTCGGGGTCCGGGGCGTCGGCGTGCCAGCGTTTTTCGGTTTCCAGGCAGATCCAGTCATCGTAGCCGATGCCCCTCAGTGCCTGAAACATCTCCTCCAGCGGCAGGTCCCCCTCGCCCAGCAGTCTGGGGATGTTCTTTCCGTCTCGACGGACAGAATCCTTGACATGGACGTGGCGGACGAACGGCCGCAGCGCCGTGGCGGTATCGACGGGCCTTTCGCCGCGTCGGTAAGGGTGCTCCAGGTCCCACAGCACGCCCACCTGCCGCGGTTCGAAGCCTTCCAGCATCGCGAGCATGGCCGGCGCGGTAGCCCAGTCATCGTGGGTTTCCAGAAGCGGCAGGCACGACTGGGCCGCGCAGATATGCACGACCTGCCGCAGATGACGGCGGGCCATCGTCAGGGCCTCCGCCGGCGTCATGCCCTTGGGCACCGCGCCCCCGAAAATGCGCAGGTAGCGGCTGTGGGTCTGCGGCGCCAACATCGCGTAGCGGTGACATTCCTCCAGCATCATCTGCCAGCGGTCGGCAGCCGGCGACACCAGCGTTACCGAAGTGTTGAGGCAGGGCATGGCCAGAGCATGCTGGCCGAACAGCGCCAGGGTGTGCTTCAGCTCCGCCTGGAAGTGGCTGCTGCGGGTGATGTCGATCTCTTCGCCGATGCCGCGGAAGTCGATGCCTTCGATGCCATGGGCACCGGCCGCGCTGACCATCTGCGCAATCGACCAGCCGGGGCAGGCCAGCGTCGAGAAACATAGTTGCATGGACACAAGGCTAGCGAGTCGAGGTCGGGAATCAACGACGCAGAGAGGCGGGTGACCATCGGCCTGGGCCGGTTCCCCAGAAGATGGGCCCTTGGCAACCCTTGCGCCCGTGGTGGGACGACCGAGTTTGTGCTATTCTTCACAAGCCCCAACCGCCGCAGGGTCCGGGACCATGGACAATCTCCTATCCGCCCGTCTGCTGATGACCAACTCGCTGGTGTTCCACATGGTTTTCGCGGCCATCGGCATCGGCCTGCCCCTGCTGCTGGTGATCGTCGAAGGCCGCTTCCTCACCACCGGCCAGGAGCACTACCGCCAGCTTGCCCGAAAGTGGGCCAAGGCCACCGGGATGCTCTTCGCCGTCGGCGCGGTCTCGGGAACCGCCCTTTCCTTTGAGCTCGGATTGCTCTGGCCCAAATACATGGAGATGACTGGCGCGGTGGTCGGACACATCTTCGGCCTGGAGGGCTTCGCGTTCTTCACCGAGGCGATCTTCATCGGCCTGTATCTCTATGGCTGGGATCGCCTTTCCCCCAGGGCCCACTGGCTCTGCGGCGTGGTCATCGCCATCAGCGGCATGGTTTCGGGGTTGCTGATCCTGGGCGTCAACTCGTGGATGCAGGCTCCCGTCGGCTTTACCCTGGACGAAGCGGGCAAGGTCCTGGTCACCGACCCCATCGCGATCTTCAAACGCCCTCTTTGGGCCTACATGGCCATACATTCCACGCTGTCCTGCTACATGGCCGTGGGCTTTGCTGTTGCCGCGGTTTACGCCGCGGGCTGGCTCCGCGGCCGGCGCGATGCGTATCACCGCTCGGCGATCAACGTGGCGATGGCGGTCGGAGCCGTGGCGGCGGTGCTCCAGCCCATCAGCGGCGATTTTCTGGCCAAGTTCGTCTTCCAGACCCAGCCGGCCAAGTTCGCCGCGATGGAAGGGCAGTTCGTCACCCAGACCCACGCGCCGCTGCGGATCGGCGGCCTGCCCGATGTTCAAACCGGCCAGACGCGCTTTGCCATCGAGCTTCCCGCTATGCTCAGCGTTCTGGCCGGCTACACCCCGGGAACCCAGGTCACGGGCCTGAACGACATTCCCCGCGACAACTGGCCGCCTGTCGAGATCACGCACATCGCCTTCCAGATCATGGTGGGTCTGGGCATGTTCCTGCTGGCCGTTTCAGTGTGGTACTGGATTGGCCGCTGGCGGAGGGGCGAAAGCGTGCTGGCGGGCAACAGGCTGCCTCTGGCCATAATCGTGGCTGGCCCGATGGGCTTCGTTGCGCTTCAGGCCGGCTGGTTCGTGACGGAAGTTGGCCGCCAGCCTTGGGTTATCCAAGGCATCCTACGGACCTCGGCCTCGGTAACGCCGGCCGCGGGCGTGGTGCAGGTTCTCTATGGCTTCACAGCGATGTATATCATGCTGGGTGCGACAGTTATATGGCTCTTGCGGTACATGGCCCGTCCGTCGACGCCCGACGTGCGGCCCTGAGAGCGGGGAAGAAGGATCATGGAATACGATACGCTGGTCAACATCGCGGCGGCCATTGCGCTGGTGGGGCTGATGGCTTATGCCCTGCTGGGTGGAGCGGACTTTGGCGGAGGGGTGTGGGACCTTTTCGCCACCGGCTCGCGGCGCAATGTCCAGCGGCAGGCGATCGCTCGGGCGATGGGCCCGGTATGGGAGGCCAACCACGTCTGGCTGATCTTCGTGATCGTGGTGCTCTTTACGTGTTTTCCGCGTGGGTACGCACCGTTGGCCACGGCGATGTTCATTCCTTTCCACCTGGCGCTGGTGGGGATCATGTTGCGGGGCGCGGCATTCGTCTTTCGCGGCTACCTGTCGCGACCGGTTGGGCGGTCGGCTGGCGAGCCCCCGGGTTTTTGGGAGCTGTCGTTTGGCATATCGTCGGTGATCAGCCCCCTGCTTCTGGGAGCGGCGTTTGGCGCTGTGACGGCCGGAGGCATACAGGTAACTGCCGACGGAACGGTTTTGACGACCTGGCCGCCGGCCTGGCTGCGGCCGTATTCGCTGGGGTGTGGGGTGCTGGCCTTGTCCACATGCGCTTATCTGGCCGCGGTTTATCTTACCGTCGAGACCGAAGGCGAACTGCGGGAGGATTTCCGGTTGCGGGCCATCATCGCGGGCACGGCGACGGCGGGTCTGGCGTTGGTGGTGCTTGTCCTGGCCTGGAGGCAGGCGCCGTGGTTCTTTGAGCAGCTGACACGACCACGGGCATGGCCGGTGCTGGTGGCCGGGCTGTTCTTTTTCGCGGCAAGTGCGTGGGCTGTTTTCAGTCGGCGGTACAAACTCAGCCGGGTGTTTGCGGCGGCAGAGGTCGTCTGCCTGCTGACGGGTTGGGGCCTGGCCCAGCACCCGTATTTCTGCTACCCGGATCTGACGCTGATGGGTTCGGCTGGTCCCCAGGCCACGATCAAGTTCCTGCTCGGAGCGTTGCCGGTCGGCGGGGTGGTGCTGGTCCCGTCGCTCTGGCTGCTTTTCCACATCTTCAAAGCGACTTCGCGGCCGGTGTCTGGGTGAGTGCCAGAAGGGAGCTTGACGGGTTTGCCGTCAGGTTCGGCGGTTGCCAGCACACGGTTTGTCCACACCTTTCGACAGGGGGGCGGTGTATAACTTAAAGAGGCCTTATCTTTACTGGCGGCCAATGAAAAATCATCAGTAACCTAACGTATATCCATGGCGCGGGTTAGGATCGGTACCGGCCGGATTGCCCAACATCTGGTAAAGTTTCTGTTGACGACTACCAGATATGGGGTATAAGTGAACGCAGTCGTTTCCAGTTCGGCGTCCCCATCGGAGGCGGCTCGGAGCCAGATCAGCCGGCGTGTCCGGCATCCGAAATGCCCCAACGGCAAGCTGAAGGCAGCGGTGGTGGAATCCGCCGTGGGGACGCCTTGCTGGCTAGTGGATCAACTCACATGGCGACTTCGTGGAGTCGCCATGCGCGGATAGTTCGTTCGGCAACGGGGATGCATCATGAGGATCACTCGCCGATTCACGAAACCGGGGCTGGATGTCCTGTCCAGTGTCGAATATGAAAAGCGGACCAGCCGGATCACCAATCCGGACGGCTCGCTCGTCTTCGAGATGAACGATGCCGAAGTGCCCAAGCACTGGTCGCAGCTGGCCACGGACATCATGGTCAGCAAGTACTTCCGCAAGGCCGGCGTGCCGCAGACGGACGCCAGCGGCGCCGTGCTGCGCGACTCATCGGGCAACGTGGTTACCGGTCCGGAGCGGTCGGTCAAGCAGGTGGTGCATCGCCTGGCCGGCTGCTGGCGGCACTGGGCCGAGAAGCACGGGTACTTCGATACGCCCGAGGATGCGCAAGCGTTTTACGACGAGATCGCATGGATGCTGCTGCATCAGGTGGCGGCGCCCAACAGTCCGCAATGGTTCAACACCGGGCTGCACTGGGCCTACGGAATCACGGGCCCGAGCCAGGGGCATTACTATTGCGACCCCCGGAGCGGGGAGCTGATGCGGGCAAGAGACGCCTACTCGCACCCCCAGCCGCATGCGTGTTTCATTCAGTCCGTCCAGGATGACCTGGTCAATGAAGGCGGCATCATGGACCTGTGGCTGCGGGAGGCGCGGCTGTTCAAGTACGGTTCGGGCACGGGCACGAACTTCTCCCGCCTGCGGGGCGAGAATGAGCCGTTGTCGGGTGGCGGAAAGTCGTCGGGTCTGATGAGCTTCCTGAAGATCGGCGACCGGGCGGCCGGCGCCATCAAGTCGGGCGGCACGACGCGGCGGGCGGCCAAGATGGTGTGCCTGGACCTGGACCACCCGGACATCGAGGCGTTCGTCAACTGGAAGGTGCGGGAGGAGCTGAAGGTGGCAGCGATGGTGGCGGGCATGGCGGTGCTGCCGCCCGAACAGCGCCGCCTGGCCGAAAAGCTGGGTCTGAGGCTGGATTACGATTTCAACGGCGAGGCGTACGCGACGGTCTCCGGGCAGAACTCCAACAACTCGGTGCGGATTCCCAACCGATTCCTGCGTGCCGTGGAGGAAGGCGGCCCATGGAAGCTGACGTGGCGAACCAGCGGCAAGGTTGCCAAGACGCTGGCGGCCAGGGATCTGTGGGACCAGATCGCCTTTGCCGCGTGGCGTTGCGCCGATCCGGGGGTGCAGTTCGACGACACGATCAACCAGTGGCACACCTGCCCCAAGTCCGGGCGCATCAATGCCTCCAATCCATGCGTGACGGGCGACACCCGCGTGCTGTGCCCGGGCGGGATCTGGCGGCGTATCGACCAGATGATCCACCTGCCGGGGCGGATCGTGACCAACCTGCACGCGCAGGAGGTTCACCGCACCGATGGCGCGTTTCCAACGGGCGTGCGGCCGGTGGTGGAGTTGCGGACGGAGTGCGGATACGGTCTGAAGCTCACCGCCGACCACAAAGTCTGGACGCGGCGGCGAGGCTGGGTGGCCGCGGGAGAACTGACGAGCAGCGACGAGGTGCGGCTGCCGGCCCGCATCGCCGCGGTGCAGGCGATCGGCGAGCCGCAGGACGCCCGGCTGTTTCAGCTTCTGGGGCTCTTCGTTTCCGACGCCAACGGGGATTCGACGGCCATTCGCCTGGACCAGTGCCTGAGCGAGACGGCGCTGATCGACGAGATGTCCCACTATGTCGTGGAGCAGTGGGGTCAGCGGCTCTACGACGACGACTACGCGGACCAGCTGATGGTCTGCGAAGAGGATTGCGTCGGCGGCAACACGCTGACGCTGAAGCTGACCAACCGGCGGCTGATCAGCCGGCTGGGCGTGTTCACGCGTCTCTGCGGGGGACAACGTCGCCTGTCGGAGGATGCGTTCACCTCGGGGCTGCCGGCGCAGAAGCACCTGCTGCGGGCGCTGTTTACGGCCGACGGCAGAGTGTGCGACGGCACGCTGGAGCTGAGATCGCGGAGCCTGGGGCTGCTGCAGGACGTGCAGAACCTGCTGCTGGGCTTCGGCGTGAAATCGCGGCTGGTGAGCGCAGAACCCGCGGCGGACGACTCGCGACTGGCAACGGATACAAGCAGCGGAGCGCTGCCCGATCGACGGATGTTCTCCCCGGACTCCGGCCGCGATGCCCGCGAAGGCACGGCCTTCGTTTCCTCGGCGTCGCGCGACGCGGTATCGAGACGCCACGGCCTGCGTATCGACGCGGGCAGCCTCCGCTCTTTTGCGAAACACATCGGCGTTCTGCCGGGCTCACTGCAGCGCGAGATGGAGAGGCTGTTGGAGGACTGTGCGGCCGCCCCCGCCGAGCAGGCCAACTGGGACCGGGTGGCGTGGGTGCGTCCGGCGGGAGAGATGCCGGTGTTCGATCTGACCGAGCCCCGGACGGGGTCGTTCGTGGCCAACGGCATCACGGTGCACAACTGCTCGGAGTACATGTTTCTGGACGACACGGCGTGCAATCTGGCGTCGCTGAACGTGATGGCGTTCTTCGACCCGGAATCGCGGCGGCTGGACGTGGAGGCCTACCGCCATGCGCTCCGACTGTGGACGGTCGTGCTGGAGGTGTCGGTGCTGATGGCGTCGTTCCCGTCGGAGGCGATTGCCCGGCTGTCCTATCGCTTCCGCACGCTGGGCCTGGGTTACGCGAACCTGGGGGCGATGCTGATGCAGGCGGGGATTCCCTACGACTCGGAGAAGGCGCGGGCGGTCTGCGCGGCGCTGACGGCGATCCTCACCGGCGAGGCGTATGCAACCAGCGCCGAGATGGCCGCCGAACTGGGAGCATTCCCCGGCTACGAGGAGAACAAGGCCGACATGCTTCGGGTGATGCGCAACCATCGGCGCGCGGCCTACGACGTGGCGCACGACGCGGCGGCCCGGCAACGGCTGGGCGACTACGAGGGGCTGGAGATCCTGCCCGTGGGGATCGACGCCTCGCAGTTCTCCGAGAAGGACACGCTGGCCAGCGGCCAACTGCTGTCGGCGGCGCGGGAATGCTGGGACCGTGCCATATCTCTGGGCGAGCGGCACGGCTACCGCAACGCGCAGACGACGGTGATTGCTCCCACGGGGACGATCGGCCTGCTGATGGACTGCGACACGACGGGCGTGGAGCCGGACTTCGCGCTGGTGAAGTTCAAGAAGCTGGCCGGCGGCGGCTACTTCAAGATCGCCAACCAGTCGCTGCAGCCGGCGCTGCGGAATCTGGGGTATTCCTCCACGCAGGTCTATGACATCGTCACCTATGTGATGGGTAGCCTCACCCTGGACGGGGCGCCGCACGTCAACCGCGACTCGCTTCTGCTGGCGGGCCTGACCGACGATGACCTGACGAAGATCGAGAAGGCGCTTCCGTCGGTTTTCGAGCTGTCGTTCGCCTTCAGTCCGTGGGTCCTGGGCAAGGCGGCCATGGACCGCCTGGGCATACCCGAGTCGCAGTGGCGGGCGCCGGGCTTCAACCTGCTGCAACGGCTGGGCTTCACGAAGAAACAGATTGCCGAGGCCAACGACCACATCTGCGGTCACGGCACGGTCGAGGGGGCTCCGCATCTGCGAAGCGAGCACCTGGCGGTGTTCGACTGCGCCAACAAGTGCGGGCGATACGGCACGAGATTCATCGGCGTCGAGGGGCACATCCGCATGATGGCCGCGGCGCAGCCGTTCATCAGCGGAGCGATTTCCAAGACCATCAATCTTCCCAACGAAGCCACGGTGGAAGATATCAAGAAGGCGTACTGGCTGTCGTGGACGCTGGGCCTCAAGGCCAATGCGCTGTATCGCGACGGGTCGAAGCTGTCGCAGCCGCTGAACATCAAGAGCGACCAGGAGCTGGAGCAGAAGACCGACCCCGAAGACGAGCAGGCGGTGGCCGAAGCCAGGGAAGAGGTGGCGCGCGATGTGGCCGAGGCGGCCAAGCAGATGATCGATCGGCCGTCGGACGTCGCGGATGGCAGGAGCCAGGAGGCGAACCCCAAGGCGACCGTGAAAGCCGACAACCTCGCCCCGGCGCATACGCATATCGTCGAGAAGATCGTCGAGCGGATCGTGGAGCGGCCGCTGCGGCGGCGACTACCGGATACCCGCAACGCCGTGACGCACAAGTTCGATGTGGCCGGCCATGAGGGATACATCACGGTGGGCCTGTACGAGGACGGCTCGCCCGGCGAGCTGTTCACGATCATGGCCAAGGAAGGCAGCACGATCGGCGGGCTGATGGACACGATCGCGACGCTGGTGTCGGTGGCGCTGCAGTACGGCGTGCCGATCGAGAGTCTGGTGAGGAAGTTCGAGCATGTGCGGTTCGAGCCCAGCGGCATGACCCGCAATCCGGATATCCCGCTGGCCAAGAGCCTGGTGGATTACATCTTCCGCTGGATGGCGATGCAGTTCGTGCCGGGTTACAAGGCGGCCAACGCGCCGAGGCGCGACACGAATCCGGCTCCGTCGCCGGCCGACAAGGCCGAGCCGCGCGCTGCGCAGCCGGGGACGGCGCCGCGAAAGGGCGGCAACGGACACGGGCCTCGCATCGAGCCGGACACCGCCCAGCCCTTCGACTACGGTTCGGGCCTGGAGCGGCTGGCCGACACGGGCGCGTCGCCGCCGCCGGCCACATCGGACGGCCCCAACCCGCGACTGGCGATGGTGGCCGACCCCCTCAGCCAGCACGGTGCGGAGTTGCAGAGCGACGCGCCGGCGTGCGATGTGTGCGGCAGCATCACGGTGCGCAGCGGCACGTGCTACAAGTGCCTGAACTGCGGGAACTCGATGGGGTGCAGCTGACTTGCCGGCCATGCGAAAAAGGAGCGAGAAGGCGGGTCTGCGGTGGGAATGCCCGGTTGTCGGCGTGCTGCTGGCGGCGTGCGCGGCCGGATGCCTCTCGTCGGCGCCGGACGTGAAGGCAACGGACCCTGTGACGGCGCAGGCCGCGCTGAATGACGCGCAGGCCCGGGTGTACGCTGTGCCGCCCAAACAGATGGTCGAGAAGCTCCAGGCCGTTCTGGCCGCCCCGCCGGTGAACCTTCGGGTCGTGAAGGTCGAGGGCAACCGGCTCACCACGGATTGGCGGGAATACCCCGGAGAGTTCCACATCGCCCGAAGGTGGCAGGAGCGCACGCGGTTCGTGATCACGGTGGTGCCGGACTGGCAGCGGCCGGGCGAGGCGTGCACGCTGCAGGTGGCCGTCGAAACGCAGCAGCGACACTCGCCCAAGGCGCAGTGGTTCGAGGCCCCGGAACTCAAGCGTCCGCAGCGCGCGACGGCGTTGCTGCGGGAACTGTCGTCCCAGTTGAGCGGGTAGCGGCGCTCACTGCACCGTCACGTTGACCACATGGCTGCCGGGCCCGGCGGGCGGGGGGATCAGGTTGTCGGGCAGTTTCACGCCGTCCAGTTCCACCGTGACCTTGCCCTTCTGGATGCCTTGGCGCTTCGCGATGCGGATATCGTAGTCGGCCCCTCGGTACTTGCGCTGCATGCGGGCCTCGGTCCAGTGGCTGGGCATGCACGGGTCGATGCGCAGGCCGCCGGTTTCCGGGCGCACGCCGAAGATCCACTCCCACACCACGATCAGCGTCCAGGCGGCCGTGCCGGTGGCCCAGGAGTGCGAGCCCTCGCCGGGCCGGTGGCTTTCGGGGGCATAGATGAACTGGCAGGCGACATAGGGCTCGATTCGGTACAGGTCGGGATCGGCCTCGTGTCGGGTGATCGGGCTCATTTTCCGCAGGATCTCGTAGGCCTTGTCGCCGCGCCCGCCGTAGCACTCGGCCCAGATGCGCCAGCGGGATGAATGGCCGAAGATCGCGCCGTTTTCCTTGGTGCCGGGGTAGAAACGGCTGATGATGCCGGCCCGGGGCTCGGGCTGGCCAAACGGCGGGTAGAAGGTGTAGCTGCCCAGCTCGTGGTCCAGGTACTTTTCGAACGACGCGTAGATTCTGGCGCGCCGCTCGGCGTCGGCCACGCCGCTGACGATCGCGAAGCTGTTGGGGTTGGCCCAGATCTTGCCGTACTCATTGGTCTTCGTGCCCAGGATCCAGCCGCTGTCGTGCATGGCACGCTGGTACCAGTCGCCATCCCAGCAGATCGCGTTGACCGTTTCGGCCAGCTTGTCCAGGCGCTGGCGGTAGTCGGCCAGGCGTGCGTCATCCTTCATGTGCTCCATGCAGGTGCAAAACTCGCGGATGCAATAGATGGCCCAGCAGGCCAGCATCACACTGTCGCCCTTGCGGGCGTTGCCCACCTGGTCCAGGGCGTCGTTCCAGTCGGCCTTGAGGATCAGCGGCAGGCCGCGGGCGCTGAACATCCTGAAAAAGAAGTCCAGGCCGCGGATGACGTGGTTGTAGATGGTGTCGGTCTTGCTGCTGGGCCCGCCCTCGACTTTCAGGTAGGGCGTGGTTTCCTCCAGGATCGAGTAGTCGCCGGTCTCGCGAACATATTTGGCCAGGATGAAGCACGGGTTGATCGGGTCGTCGCTGTGGAGGGTGCGCGTGCCGACGTAGCTGACGAAGTTGCCGCCGTGGGCCCAGTCGCCATCTTCGAACTGCCAGATGAAGATGCGCTTCACCAAGTGATCGCGCACCCACTTGGGGTCGGCCGGCAGCACGCTGACGGCGTCCTGGCAGGCATCGCGCACGCCGAAGTTGTAGATGCCGAAGTAGCAGTACCCCGTATTGCGGTTCCACCAGGAGAGGTTGGCGCCCTGGTACTTGAACCAGTCGTTGACCAGCCTGTCCAGGTCGGCGTCCGGCGTCTGGATGCGCGGGCTGCTGGTGACCTTGGCCCAGTAGGCCTGGTTGTTGGCGAAGGCCGCATCCGCCTTCTCGATCGACAGGTACTTGTCGGTGAGCGAACGCGCATCGGCATCCTGCGCGGGAATGGCGCCGAAAACCAGCACGTACTCAACGCTCTGCCCCGGCTCGATGGTAAAGCGATGCTGAAGGACCTCGCAGGCATCGCGGCCGTGGCCGATGTCGCTGCGGAGCTCGCCGGTGTCCATGGCCTGGGGGTTGGACAGGTCGCGATACGAACCCACGAACGCGTAGCGGTCGCCCTCGTAGCCGACCACCGGCGCGCTGGAGGCCAAAAAGACGGCCTTGTCGAAACCGATGTTGTTGGCGTCGCTGTTGGCCGCCTGCCAGCCGCCGATGTACTTCACCCACTGGGTCGAGCGCGTATAGAGCACGCCGTCCTTGAACTCCTGGCGGTTGAACAGCAGGTAGAACTCTCGCCAGCTGGTGTCCTCGAACCAGTTGCCCAGCGCCACCTCGACGTAGTTGGTGGCGCTGATGGTGCGCTTCTTCTTGCTGTGGTTGGTGAGTCGCACGCGCCAGATCAGGCACGGGTCGCCGACATCCTCGCCGGTGGCCGTGGCGGCATCCGGCATGGGGCAGAAGTAGGTGATCTGGGCGCCGATGCCATCATTGCGCGAGACGATGCGGTTGTAGCCCAGGCCGATGTGGCACTTCCAGCTCGTCAGTTTGCGCGTTGGGGGATAGCCGTTGGCGCACCACCACTTACCGCTCTCCTCGTCGCGCAGATAGACGAACTTGCCGACGGTGTCGCGGGGCACGCCGTCCACGTGCCAGCGGGTGATGCGGCTGACGGTGGGGTTGCCCAGGAACGAGTATCCGCCGCCCAGGTGCGATGCGACATAACACCAGGCGCCGTTGGAGAGCACGTTCATCCACGGCCGGTCCAGCAGGGGCCGGGTGAGGATGAACTCTTTGCCGTCGCGCGAGAAGTTTCCACAGGATGTCGTTTTCATCGTGTCCTTCGTTGGGGATCGCAGCAGTGTATGGACGCGGCGGGTGCGTGCAAGGCGAGATCACAGCATCCATTGCCCCCCGACCTGATGCACGACGATGCGATCCGCATCATGGCCGGCCGCGGTCAAAAACCGCTCGATCGGCTCGTGCATCGGCTCGCGGCTGAGGCGAAAGACGCTGTGGTGCATCGGCAGGATGTGCTCGGCGCGGAGGTGGTTGGCCATCTCCCAGGCCTGCTCGGGGTTGGCGTGGGCGTGCAGGTACGGGTTGTATCCGCCCAGCCCCACGCACGCCAGATCGACCTTGCCGATCGCGCGAAAGAGCTGGTGGTAGCCGGAATCACCCCCGAACAGCACGCGGCGCCGGCCGGCTTCCAGCAAGAACGCCGCGAAGCCGCGCCAAGTGTCGTAGAACGTGCGTGCGCCCCAGTGCACGACCTTCTGCGTGGTGATGCGCAGCGGCCCGACCTGCATCGACTCGCCCCAGCGCAGTTCGGTGATGTTGCCAAAGCCCAGGTCGCGAATCAGGTCGGAGTTGTGCTCGCTGGTGATCACCGGCAGACGTTTGCTGAGGCGCACCAGAGTCGGCCGGTCGAGATGGTCATAATGGGCGTGCGATACGAGCACCAGGTCCAGCGGCGGAAGCTGCTCAAGCGGCAGCGCCGGGGCGATGTGCCTGGCCGGGCCGGCCGTGACCAGGCCCAGACCCAAGCCAATGCGGCTGCTGAAGACCGGGTCGGTCAGCACGTTCATCCCGGCGATGCGCAAGAGCACCGTCGCGTGGCCGATCCACATGGCGGCGAGTTCGGCCGACTCCCAACGGCGCAGATCCGGCGTGAGGGGCGGGGGGGCCGGGCGGCAGAGCCGATCCAGCAGGCGCATGCGCCCCCGGCTGCGGCCCAGTTTGTCCGCCGCACGCAGCACCAGCAGCTTGTGCTTCGCCCAGTCAGCAGCCGGTTGCCAAGCCAAGGCATCTCCTGGTCACGGAGTCGCACTATAGGATTTCGGCCGCCACGGGGAAGTGATCGCTGGCGTACCTGGCGAGGCGATCCCGCTCGACCCAGGCATCCTTGATCTGCGCGGGATCAGTACCCCAGGCGAAGATGTAATCGACGCGCTGGCCCGGGTGTTGCGTGCTGAAACTTCCGACAGTTGCCGCGTCCTCCGGCCGGGCGGCCGCCAGCGTGTCCACATAGCCCGCGTCCAGCAGCCGCTGCACGACGCGGCGGGGAATCCGCCCGCCGTTGGCATCCCATTCGCTGCGGCTCTCGGGTTTCAGGGCGGCCGGGTCGATTCGCTGCACCGGCGAGTTGGCGTTGAAATCGCCGGCCAGCAGGTGCGGCGTCTGGGCCTTTCGGTGGCGTGCGAACACGTCCAGCACAACCTCCAGTTCACGCTCCCTGGCCTGCTCATCGGCCTCGGAGGCGTGCGGGTGAAGGTGAAGTACGCCGACGACCCACTGCCGGCCCGATGGCTCCTGCACGACCGCCTCCAACAGGCTGCGCGACAGGCCCGGCCGCAGCAGCGCGTGGTTGATCGATTCGACGATGGGCCAGCGGCTCAGCAGGGCCGAGGCGTTCTTGTTGCCCTCGGCGACCACGTAGTCCATGTCCAGCCGATGCGATATGCGCTCCAGCACGTCGGCGCAGTTGGCCTCGACAAGGGCGACGATGTCCGGGCGCTGGGCGAGGATGACCTCGCACAGCGGGTCGGCCCGGCCCTCGCCGCCCTTGAGGATGTTGTAGCTGACGATGCGCATAGGCTGATGCGCGTAATATTGTGGTGCAGGCTTCAGCCTGCACAAGCAAGCCGGGCGACGCAGGCGTCGCCCCTACAGCGGCCTGCAGCCGTCGGGCGGTGCAAGCACAATATGCGGGCGCAGGCCGCGGATGCGCGTGGCCAGCGTCTGCTGCTGGGCGAAGATCTCGCGGTTGATCGAGTCCATCGCCCGGCTGTCGGCGCGGTAGATGTCGCCGGTGAGCGTGCGGGCGATGGCCGACTCGATGTACTCCACGCGGGCGGCCTCCTGCCACTCGGCCCGCACGACCACATTCACGCCGCCGTCGCCCAGGACCAGCAGCCCCCATCGCGGCGGCAGGTCCTTTTTCTGCACGATGCCGGCCGGGGCGAGGATGTAGTGCAGGTTGGCCAGCGGCTGGAGGATGCACGTGCGGAACTTGCCCAGGTCCTCGCGTCGGGCCCAAAAACGCGGCCGGCGCCGGGGCCTGAGCCCGAGGCGCCCGCCGGCCTGCCCAGGAAACAACCCGCCGTCATCGCCCAGGTCGCGCAGGAAATCGCCGCGCGACGCCTTGCACTCGATGAAGCACGCCTGGGGCATCTGGCGCCCCAAGGCAAGGTAGTTGTGGTACGGTCGGAACAGCCCCGTGCCCACTGCGTCGATAATGCCCACCGGGCGAAGCCGCACCTCGGCGGCGATGCACGTGTAGCCCATGCGATAGAGCCAGCGGCAGGCCTCTTTCTTGAGCGTGCGATGGAGATCCGTCTCGCCGGGCAAGGGCAATCCTTTGCATGCAGAAAGTCCGGGCATGATATCCGCTGCCGGGCCGCGGCGGCAATGGTGCGGCGCGGGTCATCACCGCCCGGGAGACTGGGCTTGGGCGCTGCGGACGGTGTTGCGAAGAAGCATGGCCACGGTCATCGGCCCGACGCCACCGGGAACGGGCGTGATGAAGCCGGCGCGGTCCTTGACGGCCTCGAAGTCCACGTCGCCGACGGTCCTGCTCTTGCCGTCCGGCAGCGTGATGCGGTTGATGCCCACGTCGATGACCACGGCCCCGTCGCGGATGTGGTCCGCGCCGATCCACCGCGGCTTGCCGACGGCGACAACGAGCACCTCGGCCCGGCGGCAGTGCTCGGCCAGGTCGCGGGTGGCGCTGCGGCAGATGGTCACGGTGGCGCGCTGCTCGGAGAGCATCAGTGCCACCGGCGTGCCGACAATTTCGCTTGCCCCCACGACGACCGCTTCGGCGCCGCGCAGGTTCGCGCCGGTGGATTTGGCCAGTTCAAACGCCGCCATGGCCGTGCACGGAGCGTTGAGCGCCCGGCCGTGCATGAGCCACCCCAGGTTGGCCGGGCTTACGCCCTCGACATCCTTGATCGGTGCGATGGCGCTTTGCAGCGCCGTGGCGTCCAGGTGTTGCGGCACCGGCATGTGCAGCATGATGCCCGTGACGGCCGGGTCGGCGTTGAGCTTCTCGATGGCGGCCGTCACCTGCGCCGCCGTGCTGTCGGCCGGCAGCGTGAGCAGGTCGTAACCAATGTTGGCCTCGCGGCAGGCGTCGCCCTGGCGCTTGGCGTACATCTCGGCTGCGGGCGTCGAACCGATGAGGATGGCGGACAGCCTCACCGGCCGGCCGCGGTCGGCCAGGGCACGAGCCTGTTGGGCGACTTCCTGGCGGACCTCGGCGGCGATCGCCGCGCCATCGATGATCTGGGCTGACATTGGGCGAGGATTATAACAGGCGGGCGATGCAGGCGTCGCCCCTACAGGTTGCTCGTAAGCTCATCCCACGTGCGATAGACCGTTTCGGTGTTCTCCAGGGGCATGCCGGAGGACAACTCGAACTGTGCAATCGCGCCGCCGTCCTGCCAGAGGTTGTCGTACACTCGCTTGACGGCCGCCTTGACCTGGGCCTGGGTGCCGTGGGGCAGGATGTGCTGGCGGTCGATCTCGCCCCAGAAAGTGATCCTGCCTCGGCAGCGCCGGCCGATTTCCTCGATGTCCATGCAGAAGAGCTGGCTGTTGATGGCGTCCACGCCGATCTCGACCAGGTCCTGGTAGATGTCGATGATGCAGCCGTCGGAGTGCATGAAGAACTTCTTGCCGGCCGAGTGGGCCACCTGCACGTACTGGGCATAGATGGGCTTGAAGATGCGCCGCCAGGTGTCGGGGCTGATCAAGAGCGACCGTTGGCTGCCCCAGTCGTCCATCATCACCAGGGCATCGACACCGGTGGACGCCCAGCGCTGGTACTGCTCCAGGTAGAACCCGTGCACGATCTTCAGAAGCTCGAAGAACTCCGGCGGCTGTTCGGCCAGGTCCATCAATGTGTTCTCGCTGCCGCGCAGGAACTGGATGCGCTCAAAGGGCCTGGCCCAGCCGCTGGCGAAGATGAACTTGTCGGTGGTGCGGCAGAAGGCGTTGGCGGCCTCGATGTCGATGTCGAGCAGTTCCGTCGGCGGGCGCAGGTCCGAGAGCTTCGACCAGTCGTCGATCAACGGCTGCTTGACCTCGCCGTGCACGCCCGCGACCAGGTTCTCAAAGACGCAGCCCCACTCGTCGGTGCTGCGGCCGGGCTTGTACGGATCGCCCTGCGATCGCAGCGGCCTGGGTTTGCCCGCGGAGCACTGGACGAAATCGGTCGGCCAGCGTTTGCGAAAGGCATCGATGGCCGACTGGCCATGATGGAGGATCGCGCCGGGCAGCATCCACAGGTCGCGCGGGGCGCGATCGGGCTTGGCAGACTCCAGGCAGCGCAATACTCGCTCTCGCCCGGTCATTGGCGTTTGGCTCCCTTGAGCGGAATCACGGGCATGGGCATGGTGACGGCCGCGCGAAGGCCGGGAATCCATCGGCCAAACAGCGCTATGGCCTGGGGGTCCTGACGGTTAATGGCCAGCACGAACTTGCCGGCGCCGCGCCGGCCCATGGCGTACCACCCGCACGCGCCGCCGCCGACGGCAATGTACCCGCAGGCTCCGCCGCCCAGTGCGATCAGCCCCACGCTGCCGCCGCCGACAGCAAAGACGCCCAGCGCCCCGCCGCCGACGGCAATGACCCCGACGGACATGCCGCCCACAGCCACCACGCCGACCGCCAACCCGCCCAAAGCAAACACGCCCACCGCAGGACCGGGTTGACGCCCACCCTGCATACCAAGGCTCACCAGCGGCAGCGGGCCGATGCGGATCGCTCTCAGCGTTCGGCCCACCACCGGCACCATCGCCAGCGGCAGTACGGCCAGCCCGAGCCACAACGGGATCATAGCGAGCAACGTGGTTCGCCTCATCACACGCAGAAACGCCTGCACGTCAAACGCCGGGTTGTCCGGGCCCAGCATAGGATCGAGCTTCCTGCGCAGGCGCTGGTTCTCGCGCTCCAGCAGGTCGATGCGCTGCTCCAGGTCCGAGATGCGCTGCGGCGACGGGTCGTCTTCCGCCATGGCGGATATCCTAACCGCTCAGCGAATCTTGAGGCTAATGATCTGATAGGGCCCGTAGGGAATCTCGATCGCCCCGCCGCGGATGCGAGCCGGGCCCTGCTCTTCCTCCAGGATGTTGCAGAACGCGGCCGACTTGTGCGGGAAGTCCAGCGATAGCCTTGCCGTGCCGCGTGCCCCGTGGGCCTCGTAAAGCCGCACAACCATGGCATCGTCGTCTTCCGCCTTCTTGATCGTGTCCAGCACCAGGTTGCGGTCATCGACGGCCGCCAAACACCGCGCGGCCGGCGCCTTGGCCACGGGCACCATCAGCAGGGGCGAGTTGAACCGCGCGGCCTCGGCCACCACGCCGGCTGCCTGCCACGACCCGCCGTGCGGAAAGAGCGCATACGCAAACGAGTGCCGGCCGCGGTCGGCCTGCGGATCGGGGCTCTTGGGCGACCGCAGCAGGCTCAGGCGCATCGTGTTGCCGAAGGTGCTGTAGCCGTACTTGCTCTCGCTGAGCAGCGCCACGCCAAAGCCGTGCTCGGAGAGATCCGCCCACTTGTGCCCCGGCACCTCATAGCGGGCCAGGTCGTAGGGAGTGTTGTAGTGCGTCGGCCGCTGGACGCTGCCGAACTGCATCTCGTAGGTGGCGTCCATCGCCCGCACGTTCACGGGGAAAGCCACCTTGAGCATCGTGTGGTCCTCGTGCCAATCCACATCGCACGAAAACTCCAGGCGCTGGGCGCCGGCACGCAGCGTGATGCGGTGCACCAGCGTGCTGGCCCGGCCAAGTTTCCGCTCGAAAGTCACAGTCGCCGTGAGTTTTCCCCGCGACAACTTCGCCTCGACCAGTTTCGCCGGCGTCGCCTCCTTGCGCGTCTCGAGGTGGAACGGGTCCACATCCCACGCATCAAAGTTCGTCGGGCGGTCGTCGTACAGCTCAAACACGTTGCCGGGGGCGGCCATCGTCTGTCGCCGCGTTGGCTTGTGCACAAGGCTCAGCAGCCGGCCATCCTTCGAGACCGTGGCGCGCAGCAGCGCGTTTTCCAGCACCGCGCCGCGCGGCGTCTGCGTGAGTGTCACCTTGTCCGGGGCATCGACGATCTGGCCGACGCCATAACTGGGCGCGAGCACGAACGCCTCGCGCCCGCCGGGCAGGCCGACCGCTTCGCACCGGTCGAAGCCGATCGTGTTGATCGGCGCAAAATCCTTGCCCTTCCCGCCGCCCAGCAGGTCTGCGGCGGCCGACTGGCGGAGCATTTCGCCGCTGGCGCGGATCTCCGCGTGCTGCTTTTCGGCATCCTCGTACACCAGCGTGATCGACGAGCCCGGCAGGATGTCGTGGAACTGGTTCAGCAGCAGCAGTTTCCACAGACGGTCCAGCTCCGCCGCGGGGTAGCGATGCTTGCCCAGCCGCGACGCGGCGGCCGCCAGAAACTCCACATCGTGCAGCAGCAGCTCGTTCTTGCGGTTGTTGCGCTTGGTCGAGGCCTGCGTGGTGTAGGTGCCGCGGTGGTACTCGAAGTACAGCTCCCCCACGATCAGCGGCCGGTCGGCGATGTCCTTCTCCAGGAGGTCGAAGAACTCGTCGCTGCTGCGCTGCTTTGTGCGCGGCAGTCCCTGCAGGTCGCGCACGCGCCGCAGCATCTCGAGCATGTGCTTGGTCGGCCCGCCGCCGCCGTCGCCGTAGCCGAACAGCATCATGCCGTGCCGCGAGCGGTCGTGGTCCTTGTACTCGCGCTGGTGCTTGCGCAGCTCGGCGACGTCGGCCATCGCGTTGTACGTGTCGGCCGGCGGGAAATGCGCCAGCACTTCGCTGCCGTCGATGCCCTGCCAGGTGAACGTGTGGTGGTGCGGCTTGTTGAAACGGTTCCACGACAGTTTCTGCGTGAGAAACCGCGTGATGCCGGCCAGCCGCATGATCTGCGGCAACTGGCCGTTGTAGCCGAACACATCCGGGTTCCAGAACTCGCGGCAGCGGATGCCGAACTCGCGCTGGAAGAACCTCTGCCCGTGCAGGAATTGCCTGGCCAGCGATTCGCCAGAGGGAAGATTGCAGTCGGGCTCGATCCACGTGCCGCCCACCGGAACCCACTGCCCTCGCTTCACGGCATCGCGAATCCGCCGGTACAGGTCGGGGTTCTGGCGCTTGATCACCGCGTACTGGTACGCCTGGGAACAGGCGAAGCGGTACTCCGGGTAATCCCGCATGTACGCGATCTGCGAGCTGAAGGTGCGGGTGCACTTGCGGTGCGTCTCGGCCAGCGGCCAGAGCCACGCCGTGTCGATGTGGGCGTGGCCGATGGCCGACAACTCGTGCGTGGTGGTGGCGTTGTGGCGGGCGTAGAGCTGCTTGAGAATCCGCCGGCACTTGCCCCATGTGGCGCGGTCGGCCGCGTCGTATTCGTTGGCCACGCGGTTCAGCTCGTAGAGCAGCTCGCCGGCGAACGGCCGGTCCGTCGTGCCATCCTCCTTGGCCAGGGCGGCCTCCAGTTCGGCCAGCACGAAGTAGTCGTAGTACAGGTCCCACGCCTCCTGGTCGAACAGGGCGATATCGCAGCGGTCCAGGACGAAATCGCTGACGCGGTCGTACATCCTGCGGCCGGGCGCCCCGAAGACCCGGTTGCAGGCCATCTCGATCTGGAAGGCGACCTGCTGGCCAGCCCGGGCCTTGTCCAGGAGAATCGCATCCGGCCGCGTGGCCTTGTCAAAGCTGGTCGGCTCGTGGTTCAGGCCCTGGAGGGAGCGGCCATCAACCCACAGCGTGGCCTCCGAGTGCGAAATCCACAGCAGGTCCACGCGCTGCCCGGCCCATTCGTCCGGCACGCGCGCCCGGGCCTGGAACCAGTACGTCGCCCACAGCGGCCCGAACTGCTCGCCGAGCTTCGCCGGCCGGTACTTGAGCTTCTGCGCCTCATCGCAGGTGATGCGGTCCACGGGCCCGGCCACCAGCAGTTGTTCCACCGGGCGGCAATGCGGGTAGATCAGTTTCTTCATCCTCTCGGCCAACTGACGGATGCGGGTGCGGGTGTAGTCTGGATGTCGCAGCAAAGACGTTCTCCTTGTTGTTGCGGGGCGGGGAGTATAGCCGAAGCCTTCCGCCGCGGGAAACTCCGCCGCCTTGATTGACACCGCCGGGCCGGTGCGATTAGCCTGCCGGCCGTCAGCCGGACCATTCGACCACGAGACCGAAGGACGGGAAATGTCGCACGCACGCAAGCATACGGAACCCGCAGGCCAGCCGATCACCCTCCGCAACGGCAAGCTGGAGGTGCCGGATCATCCGATCATCCCGTTCATCGAGGGAGACGGCACGGGCCCGGACATCTGGCGGGCATCGGTTCGGGTGTTCGACGCAGCTGTGAACAAAGCCTATGGCGGCCGGCGAAAGATCGCGTGGAAGGAAGTGCTGGCCGGGGAGAAGGCCTACCAGACCGTCAAGACGTGGCTGCCGGAGGAGACCGTCGAGGCATTCCAGAAATACCTGGTGGGCATCAAGGGTCCGCTGACCACGCCCGTAGGCGGCGGCATGCGGTCGTTGAACGTGGCCCTGCGGCAGTTGCTGGACCTGTACGTGTGCCTGCGGCCGGTGCGCTATTTTGCGGGCGTGCCGTCGCCGGTGAAGCGGCCCGAGGCGGTGGACATGGTGATCTTCCGCGAGAACACGGAGGACATCTATGCCGGCATCGAGTACCCGGCCGGCTCTCCCGAAGCCAAGCGGCTGCTGGATTTTGTGCGGGAGACCGACCCCAAGGCGTTCGGCAAGGTGCGATTCGGCAGCGCCGGGCGGATCGTGGAATGGCACCAGCAGATCGGCGATGGAGCCGATGAGTCGGTGCAGGTGGGCGTGGGCCTCAAGCCCATGAGCCGACAGGGCAGCCAGCGGCTGGTGGCGGCGGCCATCCGCTATGCCATCGAGCACCGCCGCAAGAGCGTGACGCTGGTGCACAAGGGCAACATCATGAAGTTCACGGAGGGCGCGTTCCGCGACTGGGGCTACCAGGTGGCTCGGGAGAAGTTCGGGGCGGTGGAGATCGACGGAGGGCCGTGGTGCAGAATTCCCGAGGGCAGGCCCGGCGCGGGCATCGTCATCAAGGATGCCATCGCCGACATCGCCCTGCAGCAGGTGCTGACCAGGCCCGAGGACTTTGACGTGATCGCCACGCCCAACCTCAACGGCGACTACCTCAGCGACGCGCTGGCGGCGCAGGTGGGCGGCGTGGGCATCGCCCCCGGCGGCAACATCAACTACGTCACCGGCCACGCGGTCTTCGAGGCCACCCACGGCACGGCGCCCAAATACGCGGGGAGGGACATGGTCAACCCGGGCAGCGTGATCCTCAGCGGCGTGATGATGCTCCAGCACCTGGGCTGGCAGGAGGCGGCCGACCTGATCGTCGAGTCGCTGGAGACAACGATCGCGGCAAAGACGGTGACCTATGACTTTGCCAGAATGATGGAGGGGGCCAGGGAAGTGAAGACCAGCGAGTTCGGCGATGCGATGATACGGAACATGGGGTGAAGCACTCTGGTGGCACGGGCTTCCAGCCCGTGGTTCGATCCGTGGCCATCGGTTTTCGCTCGCGGCCGCTGCCCTGCTCTTGTCCGGCACAGCCGGACCTACCGAACCGAATCGGCATACAACCCGAACTGCTGCCGCACCAGGCGCGCGTACAAGCCGTCGGCGGCCACGAGCTGGTCGTGCGTGCCGCTCTCCACCAGCCGGCCGCCGTCCAGCACCAGGATGCGGTCCACGTTGCGCACCGTGCTCAGTCGGTGGGCGATGATGAAGCAGGTGCGCCCGCGCATCAACCGGCCCAGGGCCTCCTGCACCATGGCCTCGCTCTCGCTGTCCAGGGCGCTGGTGGCCTCGTCGAGGATGAGGATGCGCGGGTCCTTGAGGATGGCGCGGGCGATGCTCAGACGCTGGCGCTGGCCGCCCGACAGGTTCACGCCGCGCTCGCCCAACAGGCTCTCGTAGCCGTCGGGCAGGGACAGGATGAAATCGTGGGCGTTGGCGGCTCTGGCGGCCTGGATGATCTGCTCGTCGGTTGCGTTGGGCCGGCCGTAGGCGATGTTCTCGCGGACGGTGCCGCTGAAGAGGAACGAGTCCTGCTGGACGATGCCGATGCTGCGCCGCAGCGCCCGCAGGCCGTACTCGCGCACGTCGATGCCGTCGATGAGGATCCGGCCGAGGGTCACGTCGTACAGCCGGGGAAGCAGCGACACCAGCGTGGTCTTGCCCGAGCCGCTGGGACCCACCAGTGCCACGCGCTGGCCGGACTCGGCCAGGAAGTCCACATCGCTGAGGACCCACCGCCTGGTGCGGTTCGTGGGGAAAGCGGGGGCGTGCTCCTCGAGGCTGACCCGCGATTCGTCGCTGTCGTCCTGGTAGTCGAACCACACATGGTCGAATCGCACCTCGCCACGCTGCGGGGACTTCTTGACGGCCGAGGGGCTCTCGACGATCCGCGGGGTGATGTCGAACACCTGGAAGACGCGCTCGATGGCCGCCAGCGACTGCTGATAGACCACGTTCACCTCCGCGAACCGCCGCACCGGCAGGTACATCACCGCGACGTAGCCGATGGCCTTGATCACGTCGCCGGCCGACAATCGCGACTCCGCCGGCGCCATGGCCAGGTAGCCGCCGATGCCGATCACGATGGTGGTGCCGATGTGCACGAGGAACTCGCTGGTGGCGCTGACGCGCTGGGAGAGGCTGCTCTGCTCCACCACGCGGTCGTAGTGCTCCTCGGTGTCCTCGTAGAACCGCTCGCGCTCGTGTTTCTCGGCGGCGTAGGTCTTGACCAGGGCGATGCCCGCCAGCCGTTCCTGCACGTTGCCGGTGATCTTGCTGAGCTGGCTCTGCACGCGCAGGCTGGCCCGCTTGACTCGCGGGTTGAGCGTCTTGAACAGGATGGCGTAAAAAGGCCAGACGACCAGACACGCCAGCGTCATCTTCCAGGAGATGCGCACGATCAGCACCAGCCCCAGCACCAGGTGCGTGAAGTCCATGATGACGGCGATGATCCCGCCGTTGATCAGCTGGCTGGCCTGCTGAATGTCGGTGATGAGGCGGGAAACGATGCTGCCGGTGCGCTCCTTGGAATAGAAGTGCAGCGACAGGCGGTGCAGGTGATCGAACAGGTCCTGCCGGAGGTCGGCGATGACGCGGTTGCCCAGGCGGGCCGTGAAATAGCCTCGGCCGTACGTGGCGATCGCGTGCAGGGCCGAAAAGAGCACCCCCAGCCCCAACAGCGACCATAGCCAGAGGTAGCGCGTGGCGTGATCGGTGGCATAGCCCTTGGCCTCGGGGTTGATCACGCGGTCGATGGCGGTGCCTGTGAGCCACGGAAACGTGTAGGCCATCGAGAACTTCATCACTCCCATCAGGATCGCGATGGCCAGCAGGCCCTTGTAGTCCAGCGCGTAGGCCAGGAATCGGCGGAAGTAGCGGCGGTTTGCGGCGTCGATCATGGAACGGTCAATCTTTCGCTCCGGGGCGGATCGTACCGGATTCGGCCCCGCGCGCATATACCCGCAAACCCCGTTGGAGGCCATCTCGCCGCCGGACCTGCAAGCGCTGTCAGGAGCGGAACGGCGGCGGCTCGGGCATGGGAACCGACGTAACGATGTTCTCGTCGTCCGCGCGCCGCCGCGGCGGGACGGCCGGCGGAACCGGCATCCGCGGCAGCTCGCCGTTGACCGCCTGCTCGTACAGGCGCAGCATCTTTGGCAGAACGGCGTCGAGACTGTAGCGGTCGATGATCATCTGCTCGGCGGCCCGGCCCAGGGGTCGATAGGCGTCGGGGTCGCTCAGCACCTGCACGGCCCTGGCGGCCAGCTCGTCCACGTCGTAGAAGTCGAACAGCAGCCCGTTCTCGCCGTCGCGGATCATCTCCTGCACCGGCGGCGTGGCCGAGCCCAAAACCACCGCCCCGCAGCTCATCGCGTCCATCATGCTCCACGACAGCACGAACGGCACGGTCAGGTAGATGTGCAGGTCGCTGCTGGCCAGCAGCCTGCCCAGGTCGGCCGGCGCGAGCCTGCCTGTGAAGACGAACCGCGACAGGTCAAACTCCTCCTGAGCCAGCGTCCACTCCTTGAACGTCTTGTGGGGTCTGATGAAGCTCTCGTCGCCGCCGTAGGAGATCTGGTCGGAGCCCACCACGAAGAACAGCACGTCGGGATACAGCCGGGCGATGCGATTGGCGCCCCGCATGAACAGGTCGAAACCGCGCATCGACTCAAAGCCGCGGCTGACGTAGGTGACGATGCGGGTGCCGGCCGGCACATCCACGCCGCAGACCCGTCGCGGCGAGCGGCTGGACGCCGGCGGGCGCAGGGCGTCGTCGTGGCCGTGATAGATCGACCGGTCCACGCCGTCGAAGATGGTCTGAAGTTTGTGCTGGTACTCGGCCGGGAAGCGGCTGCGCTGGAACAGCGTGGGAGTATATCCGCCATCGCAGGCCTGCAGGTCCAGCAGGATCATCGCGTTGCGGCAGTAGGCCCGCAGGTAGTTCTCCACCGGCGGCACCCAGCCCAGATCCTTGCGGAAGTCCATGTCGTTCATGGGGTCCCGCGGGCGGTAGTAGTACTCGAAGAGGTTCAGCAGCGGCACGCCGCGGTACAGGTCGTGCAGGAACAGCGTGCTGCCAAAGCCGCTGTGGCCGACGATCAGGTCCGGCCGCAGATCGGCGCGGTCCTTGAGGGCGTTGTACACGCCGTCGCAGTGCCAGACGGTGTTCTCGAAGGTCCGCGAGCACCAGTGGTTCTGGGCGGTTGCCCCGCCGCGCACCTTGTAGGTGATGCGCTCGATGCCCTCGTCCTCGCCGGCCGGCGAATGCGTCACGAACGTGCACCGCCAGCCGTGTTTGCGGACCAGATGGCGGGCGATGTGCCCGAACTGGGCGGGGAAGTTCTGGTGGACGTAAAGGATGTGCATGAACGCGTCCCGCCGACGACGCGGCGACTGTGCCGGACGGCGGCCATGTTGTCAACGCCGGCCGCCCAGCACCAGCTTGACGCCGTCGAACGTCAGCGTCCGCCCGCCGATCACCACCGCGTCGCCCTCCTGTCGCACATCCGGGGCCCGGCTCTTCTGCAGCGTCATCACATACGCCCTCTGGCCGCCGAGTTTCACTTCGGTGGTCTTCGTGGCGTAGCCGCCATCGCCCTTCACGTCGGCAACCTTCGCGGGCTTGATGTCCATCCAGTACTCCACCTGATAGCCCACCATCGGCCCGACCATCGCCACCAGCAACTCCGCGCCACAGGCGCCGCTGAAATCCACGGCCAGCGACGTGGGCTTTTCGCTGAGGGTTGCCACATCGAGCGTCATCTTGTTGAACTTCTGCCCGTAGCACAGCGCGCTGACTACGCCGGAACCGTCCTTCTCGAACCTGGAGTACACCGGGTAGCTGGAGTAGAACATGCCCGGGAAGCGGTAGTACGCCCCGCCCTTGCCGCCCAGGCCCTTGCCATAGACGTACACTGAACCGCCGGCCGCCATGCCCCTGCCGTTCTGGTGCGTCGGATGCGTGCCCAGTAGAGCCGACACGCAGATGTCGCCGCCGTCGGCCGACCAGCCATTGCGGAAGATGAGGTAGCCTGCGGCGGTGTCGTGCAGCACGCGCGGGAACAGATCGGGCTGATCCTGCGGGTTCTTCTCGGCCACGCCGATCGGCCAGTTGGCCAGGGCATAGATGGCCGTGTGCGGATTGGACAGCACGTCGAACGTCTTGTCCGGGGCCGGCTCAACCTGGTGGTTGTAAACCCACTTGAGGGCCGCCGCGTATTCCGGCGGGCAGACGCCGAAGCCCAGGGCAAAATCGCCGTTCTCCGACCACTGCCCACCCCGCGGGAAGTTGCGGCAGTACATCCCGCGCTGCGGGTTGGTGTAGGAGCCATCCGGATTGAGGGCGAACTCGTAGATCCACTTGGGCGCCAGCCAGCGAGCGTTTTCTTTTTTCGCGACCAGATCCTTGCCGGCGGCCACGCGATAGGCCTGGATGAACGGAACCAGCCCCGTGTTGGAGCTGATCCGCCCACACTGGTGCCCCTCGAAGTAGTAGCCGCGGTCGCCGTAGCCGATTGAGATCTCGTCCCGCGCCTGCTTGACGATTCGTCCCAGCAACTCCTCCACCTTCTTCTGATCCGTGCCCGCATCGCCGCGAATGGCCAGCAATCCTACGCCCACGCCGCCCACGGCCGCCCCGTAGTGGTTGCAGGAGGGCATGATCGGCCCCTTGGCCGCGATGCTTGCGGTGAACGGGTTCTCCTGAATGGCCAGCGCCACCTTCCGTCGGAAGTCCACGTCCCATCCAGCGTGGTTCAGGTCATAGGCCAGGCCCACCGCCGCGATAGCAGGCCCGGCTCGCATCGCCCCGCCACTGCCCGGATTGGCAAAGCCGTAGCGGTTGTCTTTCTCGTCCTTGCGCTGGTTGTCGATGATGTCGGCCACCAGAGTTTTGGCCTTGTCGGCGTGGGTCTTGTCGCCGGTGAGCTGATAGAGCAGCCCATAGCCGGCCGGATGCCACAGTGTGAACTTGCCCTCCAGCAGTGCCTGCAGACGCGCGAGGATGACCCTCCCTTCGGGCGTGGCGGCTCGCTTCTTCAGCGACTCCAGATCGGCTCTGCGGAAAACCAGTCGGGGGTGCTCGTCGGCCGCTACGGGCTGATGGCCCGGCACCTCGAGGGTCCAATCGGCGGCGTCATAGCCCCAGTTGGCATGCTCCCTTTTCTGCACTTGGCCGTGCACCGTCGCGACCAGCATCGTGACCGCGATCACCGCGCAAACGCATGCCATTCGATTCCGATGCATCATGACACCTCCCTGAGCCGTACCTTCCGCCGGGAAACGCGACCCTGCGCAATGTTACCATCGTCGGCGAGATCCGTTCGTTCCTGCGCGCAGGATCACGCGTTGCACAGCCGGCTCAGCGGACGGCCCGGGTCTCGGCAGGCTGGGAGGGCCGAATCGACAGGATCCACGCGTTGGCCCGGCCGATGCATCCGTCCTGGGCGCGCATGCAGCGCGCCAGGTTCTCGGCCGCATGGGGCAACTGCCTGGCCGTGCTTGCCTCGCGGGCCCGCTGAAAAACCTGCCATGCCTCGTCGGGCCGATCCGCCAGGAGCAGGATGTTGCCCCTGGCCGTCAGCGTCGCAAAGTCGTCGCCGTCCAGTTCCCGCAGGATGGTTTCATACGCCGACCCGTCCACCTTGATCGACGCCAGAATCTGGCCCCTGGGCCAACCTTGGGGAGCGGGGCGAACTGACGCGTCAGAGGCGACCGTGGCGGGTCCCACCGCCGGCTGCGTCGTGGAACCTCGCAACTGCTCCAGCCGAAACTTGGCCGAAACGCCGGCCTCCTGACCGTTCACTTCGTCCAGAATCCGGGCGATCAGATCAATCGCCTCTCCCGTGCCATCCATGGAGCAGACGTTGTACAAGGCCTTGGCCTCCGCCAGCGCTTCGGCCTTGCGGCCGGCCGCCAGCAGCGCCTTGACCCGCCACGTCTGCAGATCCTCCACGATGCCGGCGTTGCGGTAGGGGTCGTAGGGCGCGGCGAGAATGCCCTCCAGGGCCAGCAAGGCCGCCGCGTCGCCCTGACCGCTCTCCACCAGCGCCTTGAGGACATCGCCCATGCCCAAAGTCGCCCGGCGTGCATCCTCGTCCAGCGCCTGACGCACGGCGGCCAAAGCCGCGTCGGTCTGACCGCCGCGCACTTGCGCGGCCACCTTGCGCATGTCCACCTCGGGCTTTGGCGGCGATTGCGCCCAGGCATCCGTCCCTCCCACCGTCAGCACCACCGCCAGAAGCATCACAAGCACGCATCGCATGGCCACCTCGCTGGGCCGGATGCCCTCCTTCACCGCGGCACCGTCTGGAACCACAGCCGCTCCCAAAGCAGCCGCACGTCGAGCAGCTTATCCGGCCGGCCCACCTTCACCGGATACCTCCCCGCAGACTTGACCGTGATCTGCGATACATCGAAAAAGCCCGATCCCTTCACCATCGCCAGCCGATAGGTCCCGGGAATCAGCCGCACCTGCTGCACCCCGCTGGCCTGCAGCGGAACCGGCTGCAGCAGCATCCCCGTCGGCACGTCGATCACCAGCAGACCGGCCTTGTCTTTGCGTTCCTGCGCCAACTCCCCCGCGAAGCCTTCGTCCACCGTTACGTCCAACTCCACCGCCACCCCCTCCTGCAGGGCCACGTCCACGGCGGCATCTTCCTTCAGCTCCACCCGACGCGCCTGCGGCGGCCAGCCCTCCGCCCGCACCACCAGCACCCCCGGACCCTGTGGCATCGGCTCGAGACGGGCCTGCCCGTTGGCATCCGTCTGACGCTGGTGGTTGTGCGGTTCGCCCATCCACAGCTCCACCGGCACCTTCGCCAGCGGCTTGCCGTCCTTGCCCGTCACCCGGCACGTCAAGGTCAGGCCCTTGTCCAGGTCCAGCACCAGCGGCTCGCCCACCTTTTCCAACTCCAGATCCTTCATCAGCCCCAGATAGCCGCGATGCTGCACGTGCGCCCGGTATCTGCCCGGTACCAGCATCGCCGAGACCTTGCCCACCTTGTCCGTTGTCAGCCGGCTCTGGCCGCCCACGCCGTCCACCCGGCCCAGGATCACCTCCACGGCCTCCAGGCCCTCCTGGGTCTGGCGGTCGCGCACCACCACCGGCGTGGGCTGCAGCCCCGCCACCACGAACTTCACCTGTTTGGTATCGGCCGCGATCGTGAACTTCGGGTTCACCAGGTACAGCTTCTGGGCCTCGAGTTGCGGCAGGCGAAACTCGTATTCCCCGGGCGGCAGTTGCCTGAACGAGCCTCGCCCACGCTCGACTACCGCATGGTCGTACTGCGAGCCGGGTTTGAAGTCCACGGGCATAACCGGCCCCATGCCGGTGAGTTCGAACACCTTCTCATCGGGCCCCTCTTTGTGCACCAGCACGATCTCGATCCGCGGCGGATGCGGCGTGACCTCGATACGGATCGGCCGCGTCGAGGGCGCCCACGCCTTCACCTCCGCACGCTGGTACTTGCGGGACTGAAGCGCGATGAAGGTGTACTGCCCATCTTGCGGCAGAGTGATGATTCGGAAACAGCCATCCTTGTCGGTTCTGGGTAAGGCCAGAAGCGTCGTGTCGCCATAGATATCCATGCCACGGCACTCGACAGCCGTGTCCGCCACGCCCTCGTCCGTGCCGGCAACCACAACCCGCCCCTCAATTTTGGTTGCAGGCTTGGCGAGGATCACGACCTCGTTTTCGAAATCCTCGGCGGTTTGGGCGCGGAAACGCGCTTCCCCGACCACCGGCGCCTCCTGGGTGGGATCGAGCCGCAGGATATATTGCACGCCAGGGACGGCGTCGAAGGTGAACCGCCCGTGCTGGTCCTTGGAGAGAGTCGAACCAGTGGGAATGTTCTGGGGAGCATTGAGGGTCGTGAACGAGATAACGGCGCGATAGACGCCCTTGCCCGTTTCCGCATCCACGACCTTACCGATTGCCTTAAAGACCCGCGGAGACTGAGGCTGGGTCGATGGACCGGCAAACGCTTGGACCGCAACCGTCACGACGAGCAGCAGAACAAGCCACCCGCTAACAGATTGCCTCCTGAACACAACAGCACCTCCTGCTGGCAAAAGTTCCATAGAATGGCCCACGAATCATCGGGTCCCGTAAACCGCCTGGTCTCTGAACCATCCGTCGTCCTCGGGACGCTGGTGTCCCCAGGAAACGCTCATGCCGTAAGCATTCACCGGGATTTGCACATCGAGCTCCGCAAGCGCGCCGACCCAACCGAGAGCACTTCGGGACGTGGCGCGGACCAGCGTGCTGGACGTAATGAACAAACGATAGGTCTGGTCCACGGTGGGCGCCCAAAGCCCTCCCACACTCGCCCCCCAAGGCGCCATGGCATTGGGACCAGTAAGCGAGCAGCGCAGCATAGAGTTGGCGACACTGGGCCTCGTTCTACCATCCGCTAGGTCAAAGACACCCCACAATACGATCTCAGATGCGTCGTCCACGGGCGTCGAGAACTGATCGCATAGCAGGCCCAGCACACTCACAACCGCCCCGCACGCCTGCAGCACGGGGCCAACAGGTCCGCCGACAAAGAGGCCCGTCACAACCAAAGCGGCACCGGCAACACCAAATCCCGGCGCGCAAGAGCCGGAACTGGATCTCCAATCAAGCGTTGCACTGGCAGAAGCGCCCGGGAACAACGTGAAGCTGCCGTTTAAGGCGTTTATCGCTGCCGTCGGTCCTTGACCTACGACGGGCACGTCCCAGCAGTTATTCGCTTTCCCGGGCTGCACAGTGTCAAGGTAACAGACCCAAGCCACACCCAGTTGCTGATCCTTGGACCTCGCATCAACAACGCCACCCGCGTATACATCCATCAACTCGAAGTCGTCAGCCAGATAGCTCCTTTGAATGTAACCGCCATTGTTGAGCTTCAATGTCACCCCGACCAATCCGTCGTTGAAGCCGAAAAGAGCCAAGGCGTTGCGCGGCCTATCGCTCGGCTGCGGAAGGCTCATGTCGCCCCGAAACACACTGACAGCTGCTCGATGTACCTGCGGCTGCCGAGTTTCCACCTTATCCGCAGGCAGCCACTCGTCTTTTGCCAGCTCGATGACCTCAATCGTCTTATCGCCAAAGTCGATTCGGCGTGCGTCAGAGGAGAGCTCGAACAACTGACCCTTTGCATCCCGCCCAGTCAAACCGACGATGCCGATCTGAGCTCGCACCACCTGTCCATTCGTACTCACCTGGTTCAGCACATCGGTCATCAAAGATTGCCACAAACTCTTTCTCTTTCCCCCTTGGCCCAATTGGCATTAGTGGCTTACGCAAGATTTCGTGGCTCTTGGTTACCTGGTCCGTGCGGAACTCGAGAGTCCCGCCCGTTATGGTCACCGGTTCTTGCACGTTGTCCACTCGAAACTTGATGGGTATCCAAGATTCCGAGTCAGCGTAGTAACTGCCCGGCACGCTGGTGATCACCACCCTCGGCTCGGGCCTATCCCCAGCCCGTGCCGTTGCTGCCAGGCCTGCTCACACCGCCACCCACGCCAGCAATCTGAAGTGTCGCATGGTCAACGCTCCCAACCAAGACCGCTGTATCCCGGGCGCGGCGGCACCCCGGCCGCCTTATCCACCAGGGACTCCCAGTATTCCATCTCAAGAGCCCGGACACGACCCTCGTTCTTCCATTTGTCCAGCCACTGCCGGGCTTCCTCCACCCGCCAGCACTCCAGCAGCGCCCGCACAAAGCACTCCTTGGCCCACACACTGAAGTACGCCCCCTCATATTGGGCGGCCAGCGGATGATGCTCGACCGATTCGCTGTAGCGACCCGCGCGGTCCAGCGTGCTGGCCAAGATCCAATGGGCCTCGGCGATCTCGTATTTGCTGGCCTGGGCAAGATGGGGGGCCTGGTGAAGCTCGGCCGCGTGTTTCAATGCCTTTTCGATCCACGACGAGCGGTCCTCCTGCGTCCACGCGTAGGTGCGGTTGGCCGCATCGACGGCCAGGACCTTCGCCTGCCGCCACTTGAACGGGTCCTGCTCAAACCGCGTGAGCAGTTCGGCGGCCTGATAGCCCGGCTGGCATGGCCGCTTATAGAAAACAAGCGTGCGGGCCATCGCCCAGAGGAGATCCACGGTGTCTTGTTGCTGGGGAGTCAGCGCTCCAGGCCGGGCATCGGCCAGTTCCCGGGCCGCTGCCGCTGCCGCGGCCACGTAGCAGGGGTAGGCCAATTGATCGCCGTGGACATATCCCAGACAGCGGCCCAGTTCGTACAACTGCCGGGCCGACATCGTTTCACCGCGAAGGATTTCCTCGAGTTGGAAGATTCGATATTCCGAAGGCTGGCGGCCCTTGGCCACAACGTTCTGCTCCCACGAACTCAGCCAGTCGGCCAGGGCGGTCGAATGGGGCTTGAGGATGGCCTGGGGCTGGGGCAGCGAGTCCGAGCCATAATGCCGCGGTTCCTCCTTGGGGGGCATCTGGGTCGGCATGCTCCAGCGAGCCGGCGGCGTCCAGTGGGTCAGGCCTGCCAGCGGCACATGGACCGATTGCCCAAGCGGTGGGGGCATGGGCCATGCGGACGTGTTGGCCGGTGCGTCCTGGGCCCGGGGGGCCGGCGGTGGCGGCGGTGGCGGCTGGGACAACCGGTGGCGCGGGCCCGGCGAAGCGCCGGCGGCCTGCGCGTTGCCCATCGCGGCAACCGTTGCCGGAGTCGGCCGCGGCTCGAGGCCCACGACCGCCGGCGGGCCTGGCGGTCGGTCGGGTCGTGCGGCAGCCAGCATCCGATAGAGGCCCCAGCCGGCGAGGGCTGCAATCAGAGCCGTCAGGGCGCCGCATACCGTGAAAAACCGCACCCTGGCCTGCATCGAATCCGCCCTGAAGTGACCAAACTGCATTCTGCGGGCGACGAGCGAGGAAATCAAGTTAAGAATTTGTCATATGGCGGGCCGGGCATGCAACGGCGAGACTCGGGCGGCGGATACGAGGATGCGTCCTCGCGTTTGCGCATGAGGCACAGGCCCATCGGCCGAGGAATCGCTCAGGAGTGGACGGCGTTGCACACGGCGGGAAAGATTCCCAACAGCAAGGACGATTCGATGGACCTGCCGGTGATCCAGGATGTTCCGCGTGCGCCCGGGCCGGGCGATCTGCTTCGCCTGTACCTCCAGACCGAGGTGCGATGGTGCGAGCACCTGGCCGAGCCGGCTCAGTTGGACGTGGGCAGCGCGTTTGCCAATTCCGCTCTGGTCGGGCTGGCCGATGCCAACCAGATGCTGGATGCGGTGCTGCCGGCGGGGATGGCGCCAGCCCAGGCCGTTGAGCTGGTGGAGCGACACTATGCGTCGGCGGGCACGCGCTGCTGGCGGTGGACGATGAACGTCTCGGCACCGGCGGAGCAGACGCAGCGTCTGGTCGATCATCTGCTGGCGCAGGGGTACGCACGGCACAGCGCCGTGGTCATGCGGCTGTCGCGGCCGCCCGCGAGGCCGCTCGTTCCGGTCAAGGGGCTTACGGTCATCCCCGCGCGGGCGAGCTATCGGCACGTGGAGGCGATCGCGCGAGAGTCGGCGGCCCGATGGAACGTTCCGGGGCTGGTGGAGGCAGCGATGCTGCACCTGGACGACCCGCACTTCGACGCGATCCTGGCCCTGCGCGAAGGCCGGGCGGTTGCCTATGGTGGCGTGCTGGCGGTCGGCGAAATGGGGCGGATCGACCAGGTGTTCGTGTCCGAGGCGCACCGCCGCCAGGGCATTGGGCGGACGATGGTGGGGCGGCTGTGTGAGATCTGCGCCCGCTCGCAGTTCCGTCATGTGCTGCTGTCAGCCGAGGCACACGACCGCGCGGCCCTGTCGCTCTACGAGGCGATGGGGTTTGCGACGGTGGGGTCCATCGAGAGCTTCTGCCCACCGGACGCCGTGAGGGCCACGGCCGCATAGAGCTTCCGCCACTCGTCCAGGAACCGCGTCAGGGCGAAATACTGGTAAGCCTCGGCGCGGGCGCGGTCGGCCAGCCGCCATTGCAGAGAGGGGTCCTCACGCATCCGCAGGAGTTGGCGGGCCAACTGCGGCGGCGAGCGCGGCGGCGCCAGCAGGGCGGTATGGCGGTCCTCCAGGAGTTCGCTGAGGGTACTGGTGACGACTGCCACGATGGGCAGGGCGGCGCCCATCGCGACACACACCGGCAGCGTGGGCACGGGGTGGGCCGAAGGGGCCAGCACCATGTCGGCGGCCGGCAGGAGCTGCTCGAACTCCACCGCTTGGCGCAGAGCAGTTTCGGCGAGCACGAGGAGGCGACGGTGGCCCAGGGTGTGTGCGAACCGGAGGCAGGCCGCCGCGCGATCGCCCCTTCCCCACAGCAGCAGCCGCCAGCGGGGATCGAGGACGTGGAGGATGGCGACAGCCCAGACCGCATCGTCGTGCCCCGAGGCGCCAGTGGATTCGCCGGCCGCCAGTACGACAATGTCCTGGGAAGCCAGGCCCAATGCCTCGCGAAGCCGCTGGTCGCGGCGGCGCTGGAGGCGCGCGAAGTTCACGCCCGGGCGGATCACGTGGCGCCGACGGGGTTCGATGCCGTGGCGGGCCAGCAGCCGGGCCTGCGTGACGGTGGGGCAGACCACGGTAACATCGCGACAGGCGGCCACGGCCGAGAGCAGCCGCACATCTGCCGGCCGCAGGTTCGATGGCGGACTGAAGATCAGGGGCTGCGGGCGGGAGAGGGCTGCGGCCAGCAGCGCCCGCCTGCCCCAGGCGTGCACGAGATCCGAGGGCGGCGCGCGACCGAGGCGGACCGCGGCGACAGGCGTGTTGGTATAATCCCCGCCGGGGCCGATGGAGCGTACCGTCGAGGCATGTCCGGGCCCGGCATGCTGGCAAAGATCGGCGATGCTTCGACGCGTCTCAAAGTCGCAGGCGGCGTCGTGAAGGTGCAGCACGCGGATCATCGGGCGGGTAAGGTAGGCGTGGCGCGGCGTCAGGGCAACAGGAGTCCTGCAATGAGCGGATCGCGATGGTTTGGGGCGATCGTGGCATGGGCAATGGTCTGCCTGGCTGCGGCGGTGCATGCGCAGACGCGACCGGCCGACCAGGAGCCGGCGGAGCAGTACCTGCGGCTCCAGCAGCGGCTCGTGGAGAGTTTCCGCGTCCGGCGGTATGACCAGGCCGAGAGCATCGCCCGGAAGATCATCGAACTGGCGCCGAATCGAGCCGAGGGCCCGTACAACCTGGCGTGTGCCTTGGCCCGACAGGGAAAGACGGATGAGGCACTGGCGGCGCTGGCGGATGCGGTGAGGCTGGGGTATGGCGACCCGGAGCACATGGAAGGGGACGCGGATCTGGCCTCCGTCAGGGGCAACAGGCGGTTCGAGGAACTGCTCAAACAGGCGGGCGAAAACCAGGCCAAGGCGCCCTTTGAGCAGGGCAAGCCGATGGCGGGGTTTCGCACGATCGAGGATATGCCGCCGGGCGGGTTGCGATATCGGCTGCGGCTTTCGGAGCAGGCGACGAAGGACAAGCCGCACCGGCTGGTAGTCTGGCTGCATCCCGGCGGCGGTTCGGGCAACGACGCCGCCGAGAGGCTTGCCCCGGCGCTGGCGCGGCAGGGATACGCTCTGCTGGTGCTGACCCGCAAGTCGTTTGCGGGATGGAGCGAGGCGGATGCCCGCAAGCTCCTGGACAAGACGCTGCCGCACGTGGCGCAGGTCGAGGGCTTGGATGCCCGTCGGCCGGTCCTGCTGGGGTACAGCGCCGGGGGGCAGATGGCCTTGGAGTTGTGGCGGGAAGATGCGGGAAGGTTCGGCGGGGTGATTCTCGATGCGGCATACCCCATCGACATGGAGCAGTATGCGCGGGGCAAGTTGGCGGTGATGCCGTTGCCCCAAAGCCCGGCCGTCAGAACCACGCCGATCTTCGTACTTGTCGGGGCGGAGGATGACGGATCGAAGCTATGGCAAAGCGCAGCGAGGTCTTGGCGGGAGGCCCAGGTTCCGCTGACCCTGCACATCGTCCCCAATGGCCGCCATCAGTGGCTGTTCGGGAGGGAGCAGGTGGCACTGCTGGAGACGTGGCTGGGCGAAGTCGCCAAGGGCCAGTTGCCGGCCGGCGCAAGCGACCCAAAGCCTACCAGCCGGGGCGGTTCGGGGGCCCCTGGCGAGCGAGCTGGACAACAATGATCTTGATGTCGGTAACTCCATTATGGAGAATGACTTGCGCTGCAAAACTTAATCTGTGCGGCAGTTGATCTTGTGATTGACAGACTCCCCTTGGGCCGTTATAGTCCTTTCGGCTGCGGCGGGTTGCCGGTCGCAGCCTTCATTTTGAGAACTAGCGGCTTGTATCAAGCCGTGGCGCACTTCCGGAGGTGGACTGGAGCCACACTTCCGGAAGTCTTTTTTTGTGTTTGTTGACCCATGGCGGACGTGGCGCAAACAGCAGCAGCGCATCGCGGGCAGTTCCTGGCCCAGGTCGTGGCTAACCGGCCGCTGTGCCGGGATCACTATCTGCTGACCCTGCAACTGGCCTGGTTTCCGCCGACGCATCCAGGCCAGTTTGTGCAGGTGGCTTGCGACGGTGTGTCGGGGGAGGCTTCCGCTGTGGAGGTGGATTGGCCCGAGGGTTCGCTGCCCCGTCTCAGCGGCCAGGAGATCCGCAAGGCGGTGCCGCTGATTCGCCGGCCGTTCTCGCTGGCCGGACGGCGTGACACCGCCCGCGGGGTGGAGCTGGACATCATCCACCGGGTGGTGGGGATCGGCACGGCATGGCTGGCCCAGCGGTCTTGCGGCGACGAGGTCAATCTGCTGGGCCCCTTGGGCAACCACTTCGTCCCGCCGCCGGACGGTGGCATTGCCGTCCTTGTGGGAGGAGGCGTGGGCATTCCGCCGATGATCTACCTGGCCAGCCGGTTGGCGGGCACCAGGGCGGTGGTTTTCAGCGGCGCCACCACGCGCGATCTTCTGCCCCTGACGCTGACGGCCGATGCGCCCGTCCCAACGTCCGCAAGCGTCGAGCCGCTGTACAACGTCGATGAGTTTGCGAGGCACGGCATCCCGGCCGTCATCAGCACCGACGACGGCAGCTATGGATTTGGCGGGCTGATTACCGATGCTCTGGCGCTCTATCTTGACCGCTATTTTGCGGATGCTCCGGCGCGGCAGCGCGTCACCATCTACACCTGCGGGCCCGAGGCGATGATGAAGCGGGTGGTGGAGATGGCCGGCCAGCGCGGCATGGAGAGCCAGGTTTCGGTGGAGCGGGCGATGGCCTGTGGCATGGGCACCTGCCAGAGCTGCTGCATCCGCGTGCGCAAGCCCGACGCCGCCCAGCCGCCGCTGGCGGGCAGCGACTGGTGCTATCGTCTGGCGTGCACCGATGGGCCGGTTTTTCGCGGAGCCGACCTGCTGTGGTGAAGCCGGTTCCCATCGCGGGGCTGCTGGTTACCGCCACCGACACCGGAGTGGGCAAGACCGTGGTCGCGGGGGCTATTGCGCAGTGGCTGAGCCGACAGGGCCGGCGGGTGGCCGTGTCCAAGCCGCTGGCCAGCGGTTGCGTGCATCGGCGCGAGGGCCTGGTCAGCGAGGATGCGGAGTTTCTGGCGCACTGTGCCGATGCGCGGCATCCTCTGGACCTGATCTGTCCGGTGCGGTTTGCCGAGCCGCTGGCTCCGGCCGTTGCATCGGAGCGAGCCGGCGAGCCGGTGGATTGGGAGTCGGTGCAACGTTCGCTGAGCCTCATGTGCCGCGGCAGCGATGTTATCGTTGTTGAAGGGGTGGGCGGGGTGCTGGTGCCTCTGGACACGCGGCACACGATGGCGGACCTGGCCGGGTGGCTGGGCCTGCCGGCGGTCGTGGTGGCGCGGCCGGGCCTGGGCACGATCAACCATACGCTGCTCACGCTGGAGGCGCTGCGGTCGCGCGGCGTGAAAGTTGCGGGCGTGGTCATCAACCGCTACCCCCCGGACAAGGCGTCGGTGGCCGAGGAAACCAACCCCCGGGTGATCGAGAAGTGGGGCAAGACCACGGTGTTGGCGATTGTTCCGGATGAGCCGATTTCGCTTGTCCACGGGATCCCTGCGATACCGAGGGGCATCCAGGCTGCCATCGCTGCCGTGGACTGGCTGCGGTTGGCCGAGTCAGGCGGTTGTCGGCCGTAGGGCGGTTGCCTATATTCTGCACATGGACGAAAAGCCCGAGCGCATTTCTTCGGCAGGCGCTGCGCCTACTGATCGTGAACTGAACATCCTCAGAGGCATCGGTCAGGTCTTTTCGGGTTCGCTCGACTTGAGGGAAGCGTTTACGAAAATCATGCAAATGCTTTCCGAAGAGTTGGATATGCGACATGAGGCGCTGGTCCTGCTCGATGAATCGACAGGTCGTCTGCACATTGAAGCGGCAGTCGGTTTGACGCCCGAGGAGATCGAGCGGGGGAGATGGGCGGTAGGAGAGGGGATCACGGGAGCGGTAGTTGCCACCGGACGGGCCAGAATCGTGCCCGACATCCGCAAGGAGCCGGATTTCCTCAACCGCACGGGCATATGGGATTTCGCGGCGATTACCGAGCCGGTCAGTTTTTTGTGCATTCCGCTGGTGGTGGGCGGCCGGGTGGCCGGGGCAATGATCCTCGACAAGCCGTATCGCGGGGAAGAGCAGTTGCGGCGTGACGCGGCCTTTCTGGAGATTGTCGCGGCGTTCCTGTCGCAGGCGATCGTCATCCACCGCATCGTCGTGCAACAGAAGGAGCAGTTGCTGGAGGAGAACCGCCAGCTGCGGGCACAGGTCCGCGACCGCTACCGGTTCGAGAACATCATCGGCGACTCGCCGGCCATGCACGAAGTGTTCGCGACGGTGGGGCAGGTGGCCAACAGCCGGGCGACGGTGCTGCTGCTGGGCGAGACGGGAACCGGCAAGGAGATGATCGCCAAGGCGATTCACTACAACAGTCCGCGGAAGGACAAGCCGTTCATACGGGTCAACTGCGGCGCCCTGTCGGGAACGCTGCTGGAGAGCGAGCTGTTCGGGCACGTGAAAGGCTCGTTTACCGGCGCCATCCGCGACAAGGTGGGGCGGTTCGAGGCGGCCGACGGGGGGACGATCTTCCTGGATGAGATCGGCACGCTCGAGCCGCAGCTGCAGGTGAAGCTGTTGCGGGTGCTGCAGGAGCGGGAGTTTGAGCGCGTCGGCGACACGGCCACCGTGAAGGTGGATGTGCGTGTGATTGCGGCGACCAACGTGGACCTGCAGGAAGAGGTGGCCCGCGGCAACTTCCGCGAGGACCTGTTCTACCGGCTGAACGTGGTGAGCGTGTACCTGCCGCCGCTGCGCAACCGCCGCGAGGACATTCCGCCGCTGATCGACTTCTTCCTGGACAAGTACAACGCCATCAACGGCCGGAAACTGCGGCGGATCAGCCGCGAGATGCTCAGCATCCTGCTGCGGTATCCCTGGCCGGGGAACGTGCGCGAGCTGGAGAACGCCATCGAGCGGGCGGTGGTTCTGAGCAGCGGGGAGGACTTTGTGGAGGACCTGCTGCCGCAGAGCGTGAAGATGTTCGCGGCGCAGCGGCGCAGCAGCCAGCCGAGCGAGTCCATCGAGACGCTGTCGCGGCGGCTGGCCGACCAGGCCATCGCCGATTACGAGCTTCGCGAGGGCGAGATCTACGCGCTGGCCGTCGAGCAGGTGGAAAGGGCGCTGATCGAGAAGGCACTGGCCAGGTGCGACGGGGTGAAGACCAAGTCGGCCGATTTCCTGGGCATCAACCGCAACACGCTCAACAAGAAGGTCAAGGACCTGGGGATCGAGGCCAGCGACTGAAGGCAGTGCGGCTGAAGCCCGCACCACAAGTACACCGGGCAGTTCTGGGTGGCTGGGTTCGGCATGGTGGCGACGATGCGAACGGTTCTGCTGAGAGTGGCCGGGATGCTGGCGTGCTGCGGGGCCGTCTGCATGGCCGCCCAGGCGCCCACATCGAAGCCTGCCTCGCCGGTGGCCGGCGGGGTGTACGTTACGGCCGAGGGGCTGGTGAAGTGCAGGGATGTGCCGCGGCGCATGCCGGCGCCGGAATCAGGTGAGCTATGCCATGTCTCGCTTCCGCGGCTGTTCGCGGCCGTGCGGGCGCTGAGCGAGGCGGGCAAGCCGCTGCCGGCCGACATGCTGAACCTGGGCGGCTTGACGCAGGTGCGGTATGTGCTGGCGGACCCCGACCGCAAGGACCTGGTCATCGCCGGGCCGGTGCGGCCGACGACCATGCCGGCCAACCGCGGCCGGCCGACGCTGAAACTCGACGACCTGATCATGATGATGCGGTTCGTCCGAGGCAAGGGCTGGTTTGGCTGCAGCATCGACCCGACGCCGGGGTCGATGGAGCGCAGCAACCAGGTCATGAAGGACTTTGCCACGGCCAGCCGCGCGGCGCGCATGGCGGAGATGGCCAAAGCGCTTGGCCCGCAAGTGGTAACCGTGTTCGGCACGCCGCCCGAGTCGCGCATCTCCAGCGTGACGGTATTCGCCGACTATCGGATGAAGCGTTGCGTGCTGGGTCTGGACCCGGTGCCGGGGCTGGGCAACGCGTTTGACGCCAGCCGGACGGCGGCGTTCCGGTTCTGGTTCGAGGCCAAGTACGATCCGCTGCTGGTCAGCGACGACGGGACGGCATTCCAGTTGCGCGGGCCGCGACTGCACCTGCTGTGCGGGGCGCTGAACTTCGACCCGCGCGGCGCGACGCCGGCGGCCAATGCGTATGCCAGGGCCTTTACGGAGAAGATCCCGGCGCTGGCCGGGGCGATGGTGGAGTTTGCCGAACTGCAGAACGTGACGGACCTGTCGATCGTGGCAGCGCTGATCCGTATGGAAAAACTGGACCAGCGCGTGAAGTGGGACCCGTCGTGGGTGCTGGAGAACTTTCGCGCTGAGCGGTTCACGCCGCCGCGGACGGCCGAGGTACTGGTTACGACGGCCGGCGGCAGCATCGTGGCGGGGGGCGTGAGGCTGGCGCCGTTCGAGGCGGTGGAGCGTATGGAGCGACAAGCGGACGACGGTAGTCTCGGAGGGGTGCGCAAGGCCGTTCCGCAGGGCCGGTGGCGGGTTACGGGCGGGTAAGCGGTGGCGCAAAGAATTTCTTTGACTTTAGCGCCGGCGCGTGGTTGAATAGGGATATGAGTCGAGGCCCAATCCTGTGTGCGGCGGTGTTGCTGTGTGTGGGCGTCCTGTGCATTGGGGCTTCGCTGCTGACGGCGCAGGTCAATGATCAGCCGCCCACGACGCAGGTGACCGGCGGGGTGAAGGTCGAGCCGGGCAGGACCGTAACCGACATGGAGCGGCACAAGAGCGACGCCGCCGAGAAGGTCAAGAAGCCGGTTCCCGAGGGCGACTGGCGGACCACCACGCCGGACCCGGCCGGCCGAAAGTGAGCCGCGCTTTACCGCCGCCGCCGTGCCCGCTACTCTTGGCCCGACCATGACCAGCCGCGTTCGCCAGGAGTGCATCAATCCCGACTGCCGCGCTACATATGAGGTGGACGAGGTCCACGTGTGCTGCGCCAAGTGCGGGAGCCTGCTGGACTTGTGCTATGACTGGTCGCGGCTGCCGGTGCCGCGCAGCCTGGGGTTCTTTGAGCATCGCTGGAGCACCAAGGGCACGCAGATCGAAGGGCGGCTGGATTTCTCGGGGGTATGGCGTTTCCGCGAGCTTCTGCCGTTCTACCACAACGAAGACCAGATCGTGACGATCGGCGAGGGTCGGACGGTGCTTCAGCAGGCCGACCTGCTGGCTCGGCAGATGAACATGAAGCCCGGCCGGCTGCTGCTGCAATACGAGGGCCTCAATCCCAGCGGCAGCTTCAAGGACAACGGCATGACGGCCGCGTTTACCCACGCGAAGATGGTGGGGGCCAGGCGGGTCGCGTGTGCGTCCACCGGCAACACATCCGCCTCGCTGGCGATGTTCGCGTCGCTGGCGCAGATGCAGGGCATCGTCTTCATCGGCAGCGGCAAGATCGCCTTTGGCAAGCTGTCGCAGGCGCTGGACTATGGCGCCAGGACGCTGCAGATCCAGGGCGACTTTGACGCGTGCCTGCGGCGGATTCGCCAGATCGCGGTGGACCGCAAGGACCTGGGCATCTACCTGATGAACAGCGTCAACCCGTTCCGGCTCGAAGGGCAAAAGAGCATCATGTATCGGGTGCTGGAGGCGTTGGAGTGGCAGTGCCCGGACTGGATCATCGTGCCGGGGGGCAACCTGGGCAACTGCTCGGCGTTCGGCAAGGCGTTCATGGAGCTCAAGGAACTGGGGCTGGTCAAGAAGATCCCGCGGCTGGCGGTCATCAACGCCAGCGGGGCCAACACGCTCAACGAGCTGTATTCCCGGCGGAACCTGCGGTGGAACGGCGGGAGGTATGACAAGCAGACGGTGCAGAAGCTGTATGCGGCGATGGACGAGGCCAACTACCACCCGCACACGCTGGCCAGCGCCATCGAGATCAGCCGGCCGGTGAACCTGCCCAAGGCTCTGCGGGCGCTGGACGTGATGAACGGCGTGGTAAGGGAGGTCAGCGACGAGGAGATCCTGGAGCACAGGGCGCTGACGGCGCGGTACGGGTTTGGCTGCGAGCCGGCCAGCGCGGCCACGGTGGCGGGATTGCGGCACCTGTTGTCCGAACAGGTGGTCTCGCCGGACGAAACGGTGGTGTGCATCATGACCGGCCACGAACTGAAGGACCCGAACATCACGGTGAAGTATCACACCGGCGTGGATATGAAGAGCGTGCAGGATCTGGCACCCCGCGAAGAGCCGCACGGGGCGCTGGTGAATCAGCCGGTGCCGGTGGCCGATGACCTGGAAGCGATCATCAGGGCATTGTAGATGTCGGATTGTGGATTGACCGTTCTCGCAACTCGTAACTCGCAACTCTTCCCATGATTGACATCGGCGTCACAGGCGCGGCGGGACGGATGGGCCGGAGGCTGATCGCTTTGGCGCGAGAGGAGTCGGACCTCAGGGTGGTCGCGGCCGTCGAAAGGGCCGGCGCGCCGCAGGTCGGGCGGGATGCCGGAGAGGTCGCGGGCATTGGGCCGATTGGGGTGCCGATCAGCGCGGCCCTGGACACGGTTCCACAGGTGCTGATCGATTTCAGCGCGGCAACGGCGACGACGGGTTGGACCGCGACCTGTCGGCAGAAGGGCATCGCCCTGGTGATCGGCACGACGGGGCTGGGACCGGATGTTCACGCGGCCATAGATGCGGCGGCCAGGGACATCGCCATCCTCCAGGCCGCGAACATGAGCCTGGGCGTGAACGTGCTGATAAAGATCGCAGCGCAAGTGGCGGCGATGCTGGGCGAGGACTACGACATCGAGATTCTCGAGTCGCACCACCGATTCAAGAAGGATGCGCCCTCGGGGACAGCGCTGGCGCTGGCGGAAGCCATCGTGAAGGCGACGAAGAGGGGGACATCCGACCTTTCCTATGGCCGGCGGGGCGACAACGTGCCGCGCCGGCCCCGCGAGATCGGCATCCACGCGATGCGCCTGGGCGATGAGGTGGGCAAGCACACGGTGCACTTCGCGGCGCTGGGCGAGCGAGTGGAGCTGACGCACACGGCCACCAATCGAGACACCTTCGCTCGCGGCGCGCTGCGTGCGGCGCGGTGGCTGGCCGACCAGCGCCCCGGCAGATACACCATGGCGGATGTGCTGGGGCTCAGGTAGGGCCGATTCCACGTTCTTTCGTGGCGGGCACAGCCCGCCCTACGAAATCAGAGCGGGCGCGTAGGGCGGGCTGTGCCCGCCGTGCCGGTTCCTGGGGCTGCCGGCTCGATGCAGAGATCCAGGGCCGCCGGCGGCGCAGCGGCATATTCGGCGTGAAAAGCGGCCAGTGTGGCGTACGGTCGTGACGGCAGGCATTTGCAGGGCACGGTCAGATTGATGGATGGCGCGGCGAACGGCCAGGGATCCAGGGCCAGGCCGTCTCGATGCGCGGCGAAGCGCAGCGCGATGGGCTTGGCGCCCCGGCGGCCGGGCAACTCGATCTGGTCGAAGGGCACCTGCGAACACAGCAGCGCCAGGCTCAGGCTGTCCATGGCCGAGAGCATCGCGTAATCCCAGCGCAGTTGTTCTTCGGCGGCGATGCCGCGCTGCACGGCCAGGCCGAGCTTCACGGGGATGTCGATGCGCAGGCCAAGCTTGGATCGCAGCGTGGTCTGCAGCTCGATTTGCCGGTGTTGGAAGCAGTTCAGGTCGAAGACCGCCTGCCGGTCGTGGGCCTTGGATGCGGCCAGCGACGAGAGCTTAAGCACGTGCACACTGACCAGCAGCCCGGCGTAAGGGTCATCGCCGGCCGCGAGAAGAACGGACTGCTCCCAGCACGGCAGGACGACCTCCGGCGGGCTCTCGAAGACATCCAGCGGAAGGCCCTGGGCGTTGAGCGTGGGTTGGGCGTCGTGGATGGGCCAGCCGGCATCGTGCATGGCGATGGCCCGCAGAACACGCTCGGACGGGCGGGCGGTGGCGGGCAGGTGTTGGGCCAGTTGTGCCGCCAGGCGCGCATGATCGTGCTGCAGGATCAGGGCATGGCCGCCGACAATCTCCCGTCGAATCACGCGGCACAGGATAAGCGGCCGGCTGGTCCTATGACAGGGCCGCGGACGCACCGTAGAATCGCGGGAATGCGAAGCCCATGGGCGGCAACCGTGCTGTTGGTACTGTGCGCTGCGACGGCGGCCGACGACGCGGCCGTAACCGTGCGGCAGGAACCGATCACATTTCCGGTTGTCGCCAACAAGCCGCGGGCCAACTGGTCGGCGCCGGCGGCCCAGCGACTGTCGGGCAAGGACAGCTACACGACGACGGCGGTCATCCTCGAGAACCAGTACCTTAAAGTGACGGTGCTGCCGCAGCTCGGCGGGCGGGTCATGAGCGCCGTCTTCAAGCCCACCGGCCGGGAAATGTTCTGGCAGAACCGCCAACTGAGCGACAATGTGCCGTGGATGCCGGGCGGGGCGCGGTTCTCGTTTCCATTTCATGAGCACGGGCGACATTACGACGAGACGGCCGGCTACGTGATCGTGCGCGGGGCAGACCGCTCGGCGACGGTCGCGGTGGACATGCGATTCGAGCAGTTCATGACGGCCGCGGAGCTGAACCGCTACGGCCGGGCGACGAACCTGCAACTTCGGCAATACATCACGCTGCGGCCCGGCCGGGCGTCGTTCACCTACGCCGCGCGGGTGGAGAACCCCACGCCCATTCGCCTGGGGTTCAAGCTCTGGTTCCTGGCGCGGTACGACAACGTGGCGGGGACGATGCCCATCCTGCCGGCGGCCGCGACGACGGGCCACGGCGCGCCGTCGCTGGACCCCTGGCCGGCGTGGGGCGGCGTCGATCACGGCACCACCGGCGACTGGGCCGACAGCCGCTTTGCGGTGGGCATCCAGCACGACTTCGGCGGGTTCTACCATCCCAAAGATGGCGTCAATCATCTGCTGCTGGCGTCGCACACTGCCGCGCCCGGCGCGAAGCTGGTGATCTACAAGAGCGGCCCGGAACGCGGGTATTACGAGGTCTGGCGGGGCAACCACGAGGTCTTTGAGGAGACCGGCCGATTGCTGCCGGCGCTGTGCAGCCATCGCATGGATGTGGAGTGCTTCGTGGCGCCGCGGATCGGCAAGGCCGACTACGCCAACCAGCACGCGGCAATGCGTGTGGACCTGTCGGCCCCCGGCACGGCGCGCGTGGCACTTTTTCCGCTGCATCCGCTGGCCGGGGCCAAGCTGCATGTGGGTGACAAGCCGGCGGTGGCGGTGGATGCCGCGCCGGATCGGCCCTTCATGCAGGATATCGCCTGCGACGAGGCCCGTCCGCGGGTTCGGCTGCTGGCCGCCGATGGAACCGTGCTTGTGGACCAGCAGTTTCCGCTGGAGGTGGGTCCCATGCCGCAGGAGCAGTTCCAGCGCGTACAGGAGCGTGTGAAGGGCACGTTCGCCGGCGGCAGGGGGCTGTTCGCCGAGGCCATGCCGCTGCCGACGGAGCACTGGCTGACGTTGCCGCGCTATCGCAAGGAGCTGCTGGCGACGGCGGAGCAGTCCAACGACCTGGCGGAACTCAACGACACGGCCCTTCGCCTGCTGCAGCTTCCCGGGACCGACGAGGCGGTGATGACGACGACGGCCAAAGCCCTGACAATCGATGCAAAGGACCCGCGGGCCAACCTGCAACGGGCCATGGCGCTGCTGCAGGCTGGGCAGGATGAACAGGCCATGGGGCATCTGGAGCATGCCCGGTCGCTGCCCGGAGGGCTGTACCTTTACGCGATGCAGCACTTCCGCCGGGGCGGGATGCAGGATGCGGTCCGGGCGCTGCAGGCGCTGGTCGCCATGCCCATCGACGCCGGCGACGGCCCGGCCGCGGCGCTGCTCACGCCCGGAGCAGCGGCGACATGGCAGGGGCCGAAGCTCATGCTCGCCGGTATGCTCCAGGCCCAGGGCAGGAAGGCGGAGTCCGAGGCGGCTTTGCGGGCTATTCTGGCCGACGACCCGGCGTGCACGGAAGCGTATGAGCTGCTGGGCGACAAGGCATCGCTCACGACGCTCTACGAGGGCAACGAGCCCGGGAGGAAGTCCGTGGAACGGGCGCTGGGCGAGATCAGGGACATGCGCTGGCGGGGGATCGGCAGGCCGCAATGAGCGACCAGCAGCTGCGAGAGGCCGTGATGGCGGCGTCGCGTCGGCCGGAGGTTCTGGCGGCGGTGGGACGGGTGTATGGCGATCTGCAGGAGGCGATCGATGCCCGCCGGCCGGTGTGCGTAGTTTCGGGGCGGTGCTGCCGGTTCGACGAGTACGGCCATCGGCTCTATGTGACGACGATGGAGCTGGCGGCGTTCGTGGCCCAACTGGACGGGCCCGGCGAGGCGGGAGACGGGCGGGGTTGTCCGTTCCAGGTGGGGCGGCTGTGCGGCGTGCACGCGATCCGGCCGTTCGGCTGCCGAGTGTTCTTCTGCGATGCCAGCGCCGTCGATTGGCAGGCGGATGTGTATGAGCAGTTCCACGCCCGCCTGAAGGGCCTGCACGAGGCGATGGGCGTGGCGTATTTCTACGTGGAATGGCGGCGGGCGCTGGGGGCGGTGCTGCGGGTCGCGGCAAACGCAGGCAGGTGAATGAAGGCGCGCGTGGCCATTCTCTGTGGGGGCCTTGTGTTGCGGGCGTCAGCCTGACCTCGGCGAGCTCAGTCGAGGCGCACCCCGGCGTGGGTTGGGGCGGCAGGCTCAAGCCTGCACCACAACGCTTCCCCGCGGCGGGCCCACGAACCATGGCCGCGCTCGTGCGGGCATCGCATTGGACGGGTCGCCCGGTTTCCGATAGATTGCCGCATCCCTGTACCAACGCAAGGAGTTTTCGAGATGGCGAAGGAATGGCGTTTTGGCATCGTCGGCGTGGGCGTGGTGGGCGAGTGGCATGTGCGGGTCACCCCCAAAGTTCCCGGGGCGAAACTGGTGGCGCTGTGCGATCTTCTGCCGGAGAAAGCCCAGGCGGCCCTGGACAAGAACAAGCTCAGCGGCATCCCGATCTACACCGACATCAAGCAGATGCTGGCCAAGGAGAAGCTGGATGTGGTCACCGTGGCCACGCCCAGCGGCAACCACATGGAGCCGGCGATCCTGGCCATGGAGGCCGGCAAGAACGTGATTAGCGAAAAGCCCCTGGAGATTCAGCTGGACCGCATCGACAGGATGATCGAGGCGGCCAGGAAAAACAAGGTGAGATTGGCCGGCATCTTCCAGAACCGCTGGAACGAGGCCAACCGGGTGCTGCGCGACGCGGTGGCCGAGGGGCGGTTCGGAAAGATCGCCTGGGCGGGGTCGTTCACGCCGTGGTATCGCACCGACAAGTATTACGAGGAAGGCGGCTGGCGCGGCACGTGGAAGCTGGACGGCGGCGGGGCGATCATGAATCAGTCGGTGCACGCGATCGACCTGCTGCAGTGGATCGTCGGGCCGGTGAAGCGCGTCAGCGCGTACGCCTCCAGCCGCATCCACCCGAAGATCGAAGTGGAGGACACGCTTTCGTGCGCGCTGGAGTTTGAGAACGGCGCGTATGGCACGATCCTGGGCAGCACGGCGATGTATCCCGGGGGGCCGGTGCGGATCTGGGTGGGCGGCGAGAACGGCACGGCGATTTCGGAGAACGGCCTGCATACCTTCAAGTTCAGGGATGCCCGGCCGACCGACGCCGAGCTGATCGAGAAACTGAACACCAAGAAGGCGACCACCACCGGCGGGGGCGCCAGCGCCACCGATGTGGCGACGGACCTGCACGGCCGGAACATCGCGGCGATCCTGCGGGCGTGGGAGGAGGGCAAGGACGCCGAGACCTGCGGCCCGGAGGCGCGCAAGGCGGTGTCGATCATTCTGGCGATGTACGAGTCGGCCAGAAAAGGCGGCGCGCCGGTGGACGTGAAGTAGGCGCGGTGCAGGCTGAAGCCCGCACCACAACCTGCGCCAGGCCGTGCCCTGGGGTTATGCGATGGCCACCTCGCGACCCTTGGCGGCGCTGGCATAGACGCCGTCGAGCATCTTCTGGACCATCAGGCCGTGCTCGGGCGGGGCCTCGTTGGCGCGGCCGTCGCGGACGACCTCGACGAAGTGGCGCATCTTGTACTCGAAGCAATCCCACTTGCCGATGAAAGCCGGGATCTGGTTGACCATGTAGCCGTTGACATCGGTGAAGATCTGGCTGTTGCCCCAGTCGGCGCCGCCCTTCTCGCCGAGGATCTGGATGTTCCACACATCCTTCTCGATGTGGGCGACGAAGCTGGCCTCGATGGTCAGCATCGTGCCGCCCTCGAAGCGGATCTGCCCGACGGCCAGGTCCTCGACGGTGTAGGTCTTGTAGTCCCAGTTGGGCCAGGTGCACATCACGTTGGAGGGCTTGTTGCCGGCGTAGGTCCAGGTGTTGCCCGTGGCGGTGAGGGGCTTGGGCGAGCCGATCAGGTAATGAGCGGTCTCCAGGATGTGCACGCCGATGTCGATCAGCGGCCCGCCGCCCTGCAGTTCCTTTCGGCCAAAGACGCCCCAGTTGGGGATGCCCTTGCGGCGCAGGGCCTGGGCGCGGACGTAGAGGATCTTGCCGAAGGCCCCGGCCTTGATCTGCTCGCGGACCAGCCGAGTGCGCGGCTCAAAGCGGTGCTGGAAACCGATGACCAGGTGCTTTTTGGCCCGCTTGGCCGCGTCGAGCATCTTCTGGCCTTCCTTGGCGTTCATGGCCATGGGCTTTTCGACCAGCACGTGCTTGCCGGCCTCGAGCGCGGCGATGGTGTTGGCCGCGTGCAGGCCGTTGGGCGTGCACACGCTGACGGCGTCCAGTTCCGGCAGCGCTTTGAGCATCTGGCGGTAATCGGTGAACAGATGCTGCACGCCGTACTCGGCCTTGACGCGCTGGAGCATGTCGCTGCTGATATCGGCGGCGGCGACGATCTCCACGCCAGCGATGGCCTTGAGATGCTTCATGTGCGCCCGGGCGATGCCGCCGGCGCCGATGAAGCCGACCTTCAGAACCTTTGACTGCTTGTTTGCTGACTCGGACATGGCGAACGACTCCTGATGCTCGTGACGCGGGCGTATCGTCATCGGCCCGCCCGCAAGGCCGGGGAGGAATGGTAAGGGGGAGGGGAGGGAGAAGCCAGAAGCCAGTAGCCAGAAGAGAGAAGGCGGAGGTGGCCACGAATGCACACGAATGGGCACGAATCAGAATCGCGTTCGTGATGCTTGATGGCCCTTTGTGGACCCACTCTTGGGTGGCACGGCCTCAGTACGGCCTGCTCTTGCTCCTGCCTTTTTCCTCAAGCGGCGGGTAGCACATCACGCCCCAGTCCTCGTCAGCGCCATGGTCGGTGATGACCAGCAGGACCGCCGACAGCAGCGGCCGCATGATCTGTGTGCACAGGGCGAGCGACTGGCGGTTGAGCTTGCCGCCATACGTGGCCGCCCCGTGTGCCAACTGGCAGCGCAGCAGGTAGACACGCTCCAGCAGGCGGTCCAGCAGCATGGCCCACATTTCCTGGTCATACCATGTCCGCGCGTCGTAGCGGGCCTTTCTCGATTGGCTGGCGCGGCGGTCGGTCGGGTCCTCCCAGAAGTAGTCGCTGAGGTACTGATCTTCCAGCAGCGCCATGGCCAGGTCGCGGTGATCGATCAGCACGGCCTTGATGTGCCCGCTCGCGTCGAGGCGCAGCAGCCGATGAAAAAAACGGCGGCAGCCTTCCCAGTCAGGCTGCGGCTCGCGGCGCTGCGTGTCCCATTGCCCGTAGAAGCTGTTGAGCGCGATCCACTGGCACAGAAGCACCAGGTCGGCGTCCTGGCCATCGGGCGCATCCTCAGAACGCTGGTACCAGCTCAGCGCGCGGTGCATGCGCACAACCGTGGGGTGGTTGGGGTGGCGGGCCAGCAGCCGCTCCTTCACGGGTTTCCAACGGCTGCGCAGCTCGGGGACGGTGAGCGGGGGCACGGCAAGTCCTCCTGTCATTTCCACGCCTGCGGATGATCGTCTCGCACCGGCGGCAGGTCGGCCGCGGCGGCGTTGGATTCCACCTGTTTCACATCCTTGCAGCCGGGGATGACGGCGGTGACGGCCGGATGTTGCAGGCACCAGGCCAGTGCCCACTGGGCCATGTCGGTGCCGGCCGGCACTTCCTCGCGGGCGATCTTTTCCACTTCGGCCAGGCGCTGGGCGAGTTTGGCCGCATCGTGGCCGGCACGGACGTCATCCTTCGGGAACGTCGCACCGGGCTTGTACTTGCCGGACAGAAATCCGCTGGCCAGCGGGACGCGCGCCAGCACGCCCAGGTCCTGGCGGATGCACGAAGGGAACACGCGCTGTTCGGGTTTGCGGTCCAGGCGGTTGTACACGACTTGGATCACCTCCACGCCCGCCCAGCCGCTGCGGTCGGTCTGGTGGATGTTGTCGTTGCTGCCGATTGAGTTGCCGATGTGCCGCACCTTGCCGGCCTGCACGGCCTTGTCCAGCGCAAGCCGCAGCTCGTCGTTGTCAAACTCGCCGTCCTTGATCGAGTGGTACTGCAGCAGGTCCACGTAATCGCTGCGCAACGCCCGCAGCGAATCGTCAAGCTGCTGCTGCATGTGGGCGGCGGTGCGCTCCTCCGTGCGGTTCATGTGCCCGTGGAACTTGTGGCCGAACTTCGTGGCCAGGATCCACCTGTCGCGCTGGCCGGCGATGGCATGGCCGATGAACCGTTCGGAAGTGTGGTCGCCATAGCACTCGGCCGTGTCGATCAGGTTGATGCCCAGCTCCAGGCCCCGGCGGAACATGGCGTCCACCTCGGCCTGCGTGAAGGTCTTGCCCCACTCGCCGCCGAACTGCCACGTGCCGATGCCGACGACGGAAACCTTGAGATTCGTCTTCCCGAGCCTGCGGTATTTCATGGGGCGGATCGTAAGAGAGACTGCGTGCTCCAACAACCGTCGATCTGGTGTGGGGCCGGCTATGCCGGCCGCGATGTTCCTTGTCCACATGCCCGAAGACGGCCGGCGGAGCCGGCCCTACGGGATGGCGGCCAGGCACTTCAACAACCCGCCGGTCGCGGCTATGGTAGCGGGCTCATGGGTTGGATAGGGCGGACACTGCGGCTGCTGGCGGTGCAGGAGATGGGCCTGGTGGCGGTGGTCCTGCTTCTGGGGGCGGGGCTGACGGTGTTCGGGGGCAACATCACCGACCTGGAAGGCCGGACCGTCAACAACTTCCTGCGTCTTCCCAACCTGCTGGGCATTCTTTCGCCCATGAGCCTCTTTGCGATCATGGCGCTGGGCGTGAGCATCGTGATCATCGCCGGCGGGATCGACATCTCGGTGGCGACGATGTTCGCGCTGTCGGCGCTGGGGACGGTGGCGGTGGTGCAGCACCTGCCGGCCGATTCGTCGGGGTGGATCGTGATCCCGACGGCGCTGGCGGTGGCGTGCGCGATCGGCACGGCGTGCGGCCTGCTCAATGGCGCCCTGGTCGTGGGACTGCGCATTCACCCGTTCGTGGTGACGCTGGGGACGATGAGCATGTTCCGCGGCATCTGCAACGTGGCCGTGCCCACCAAGACGCTGCCCGACCGCACGCTGGGGCTGAAGGTCCCCGACGCCCTGACGTTCGACTTCATGCAGTATCAGCCGGTGCGGGGGCTGCTGCCGGTGCCCATCGCGATCATGCTGATCGTGGTGCTGGCGGCTTGGTTCTACCTGCGATTTACCGTGGCCGGACGAGAGACGTACGCCGTGGGCGGCAACGAGGAGGCCGCGCGCTACAGCGGCCTGGCGGTGGGGCGGATCAAGGTGCGGGTGTACGGCCTGTGCGGGCTGGCGGCGGGTATCGCCGGGTTCGTCTATGCCGGCTACTACGGCTCGGCGTCCAGCGACACGGGGCAGGGCTGGGAACTGATCGTGATCGCCGCGGCCGTGGTGGGCGGCGCGAGCCTCGCCGGCGGGCGCGGCACAGCGCTGGGGGCGCTGCTGGGCACGCTGGTGATCAAGCTCATCGAAAACGGTATCTTCATCATGCGTTACGACCAGCAGTACAGCACGATCATCGTCGGCGCGGCCATCATCGTGGCCGTGTCGGTGGATCGCCTGGCCGAGTACGCTCGCGGCCGGCGGCTGGCGGCAAGCGCGCAATAGACAACTCGTTTGGAGGACCTGCGATGCGGACACTTCTGATTGCGGCGGCGATGTGCCAGATGGCGATTGTCGGCTGTGGGAAAGAACAGTCGCCGCCGGGCACGGGGGCCGTGAAAACCGTGAAGATCGGCTTTATCGGCAAGAGCCAGGCCAACGCGGTCTTCCAGGCCGCCCACTCGGGCGCCCGTTCGGCCGCGGCCAAACTGGGCGATGAGTACGGCGTGAAGATCGAGCTGATGATCCAGACCCCGCCGTCGGAGGACCCGCAGAAACAGGCCGAGGCCATCGACAACCTCGTGCGTGCGGGCGTGGCGGGCATTTCCATCGCCTGCTCCAACGCCGAGACGGTTACGCCGGCCATCAACCGCGCTGTGGACGCGGGGGTGGCGGTGATGTGTTTCGACTCCGATGCCCCGGCCAGCAAGCGGTTCTGCTACTACGGCACGGACGACATCGACTGCGGCAAGCGGGTGATGAGCGAGCTGGCCAGGGCCATGGGCGACCAGGGCGTGGTGGCGATTCTCGCGGGCAACCCCAGCGCGCCCAACCTTCAGGCCCGCGTGCAGGGGGTGCGGGAGGAGTTGAAGAACCATCCGAAGATCGCGGAGCTGAATGGCGGCAAGGGCGTGTTCTATCACCCCGAGACGCCGTCCGATGCGGCCGAGGCGTGGAAGACCGCCCAGCGCACCAACCCGACGATCACGGGATGGGCGCTGATCGGCGGCTGGCCGCTGTTTGTGAAGGGCGCGGTGGACTGGGACCCGGCCAAGGTGAAGGTGGTTTCGGTCGATGCCCTGCCCGACCAGATCGACTACGTGGAGAGCGGGGCGGTGGTGATGCTGCTGGCGCAGGACTGCTATGGCTGGGGGACCAGCTCCGTGAAGTTGCTGCTGGACAAGATTGTGAAGAAGCAGGACCCGCCGACGCTGCGCGTCATCGCGCCGCTGACGCCGGTGACGAAGCAGAACGCGGCGGAGTTCCGGGGGATGTGGAGGCAGTGGGAGGAGAGGTGAAGGAATCTCGGATGTCGGATCTGAGATCCCAAATCTCGGATCGGCGCGTGCTGGTTGAACTTCGCAACATCGCCAAGAGCTTCGGCGGCGTTAGGGCGCTGGCGGATGTGTCGTTGTCGGTCGAGCGCGGCGAGTGCCATGCGCTGATTGGCGAGAACGGCGCGGGCAAGAGCACATTGGGCAAGGTCCTGGCCGGAATCCACCGGCCGGACAGCGGACAGATCGTGATCGACGGCCGGGTGCGGGTGTTTGGCTCGCCGCGGGATGCGTCGGCCGCGGGCGTGGGGATGGTGCACCAGGAACTGGCGTTCTGCCCGGACTTGTCGGTGGCCGAGAACCTGTGCATGGGCCACTATCCGCGTCGGCTGGGGATCCTGGCGGACCGCGGCGCGATGCGCCAGCGGGCGATCGCGATGCTGGCGCGCATCGGCGTGGGCCTGGACGTGGACCGGCCGATGCGGTCGCTGTCCACGGCGCAGGAGCAGCTGGTGCAGATCGCCGCGGCCGTCGGCACCGGCGCGAGGATACTGGTTTTCGACGAGCCGACCAGTTCGCTGTCGCAGCCGGAGAGCCAGCGGCTGTTTTCGCTGATCGAAGACCTGAAGCGCCACGGCGTGACGATGATCTACGTGTCGCACCGCCTGCCGGAGGTGCTGCGGCTGTGTGAGCGGATCAGCGTGCTGCGCGACGGCCGGCACGTGGGGACGCTCGGCCGCAACGAGGCCAGCGAGGATGCGCTGGTGCGGATGATGGTGGGGCGGCATGTGGAGGTGTATCGATCGGCCGAGCTGCGCCCATCGGGCGGGCCGATGCTGAGCGTGAGAGGGCTGTCCTCCCCGGGAAAGTTCCGGGATGTGAGCTTCGAGGTGCGGGTCGGGGAGATCGTGGGTTTTGCGGGGCTGGTGGGATCGGGCCGAAGCGAGGTGGCCGCGGCGATCTTCGGCCTGGACGGCCGGGCGCGGGGACAGGTGCTGGTTGACGGTCGGCCGCTTCCGCTGGGCCGGCCGGGGGCGGCGATGGCGGCGGGAATCGGCCTGGTGCCCGAGGACCGCAAGCGCCAGGGCCTGGTGCTGAACATGAGCGGCAGAGCGAATGTGTCGCTGGCGATGCTGCGGCGGCTGAGGACGATGGGGCTGCTGCTGCAGCGTCGCGAGCGAGGCGTGGCGCAGGAGATGTACCGGCGGCTGGATGTGCGGGCGGCGTCGGTGGAAATGCCCGTGGCCGCCCTGAGCGGAGGAAACCAGCAGAAGGTGGTGCTGGGCAAGTGGCTGGCGCGAGGCGGGCGCGTGCTGATCGTGGATGAGCCGACGCGCGGCGTGGACGTGGGGGCCAAGGCGGCCATTCACGCGATCCTGGGCGGGCTGGCGCAGCAGGGCATGGCGGTCCTGCTGATCTCGTCGGAACTGCCGGAGCTGCTGAACCTGTCGCACCGCGTGCTGGTGATGCGCCAGGGAAAGCTGGTGGGGGAGCTGTCGCGCCGGCAGGCCACCGAGGAATCGGTGCTGCGGCTCATGGCGGGCGTAGGCAACAAAAGGATGAAGGATGAGGGATGAAGGATGAAGCGGGCTATTGCGGTTCCGGGCCGGCGCGCAGGGCCTTCATGAGGCGCACCGAGTCCAACGTCTTGAGGTAGGGCAGCACGTCCAGGCCCTGGGCGATGACAAAGTCGGTCAGTTGGCGCTTGACGACCTCGTGGAGTTCTTCCTTCGTCCAGGGCTTGGCGATGTAGTGGTTCAGGCCGGCCTCGTTGACGGCCTTGATGGTGTCGGCCAGGCCCGCGTGCCCCGTTACCAGCACCTTGCGCGTCGGCGCGGTGCGGGGGTCGTTGTTCAGTTCCACCAGCAGCTCGACGCCGGTGGTGCCGGGCATGACGTGGTCGGCCAGGACCAGCCCCACCATGCGTCCCGACCGCAGCGTATTGCGGATGATCTGCCTTGCCTCGTCGGCCCGCTCGCACGCCTCGATGTCGAAGCGGGAGGCAAAGGGCTCCAGGTCGCGCACCAGGGCATCGAGCACCTCGCGTTCATCCTCGACGCAGACGATTACGATGTTAGCCATGATCAGACCCCGGATCTTCCCCGGGCAAGGGGGTGTACTTTACGGGAAGAACCACTGTAACGCACGTTCCCTTCGAACTGGATTCAATACTGATTCGCCCGCTGTGCCGCTCGATGATCTGGCGGCAGATCGCCAGGCCCATTCCAAGGCCGAACGCCGACTGGCCGCGCTTGGTCGTGAAGTTCAGGTCGAAGACGCGCTGGAGGTGCTCGGGCGGGATGCCGTGGCCGGTGTCGGTGAGGCGCACCCGCACGTGCCGCTGGTCGGGGGCGTCAACTTCGACGGTGAGCGTGCCGCCGGATTCCATCGCCTCCAGGGCGTTGGAGATGAGGTTGGTCCAGACCTGGTTGATCTGCCCGGCGTGGCACTCCACCTGCGGCACGGGCTGGTATTGCCGCACCAGCTCGACGCGCCGCAGTTGCGGCCCGAACAGCAGCAGCGTGTCCTCCAGTTCCTGAACCAGGTTCACCATGACCGGCGTCTGGACGCCCGGGCGGGCGTGCGACTTGAGGCTGCGCACGATCGCCGCCACCCGCTCGCTGCCCGAGCGGATGTTCCGCAGCGACACGCCCAGCTGATGGGCGTGCTCCAGCAGCGCCAGTCGCTGGGCCCGCTGTTGACGGTCCAGGCCGCCCACGGCCGCGTGGTACTGCTGCATCGTGGTGATGCCCACGCGGAGCAGTTGCCGCACCAGGTCGGCATCGCCCAGGGCGCTTTCCAGCGCCATCCGCCGCTCGCGAAGCTCCATCGTGGACAGCGGCGCCGTGTCCATGGCGCTGTTCATCGCCTTGGCGATGCGATCGGCCTCGGGCAGCGAGGCGGTGAGGGCCGCCACATCCTCGGCGACGTGGTCGGCCGAGCGGCGGATGGCCGCGATGGGGTTGTTCAGTTCATGCGCCACGCCCGCGGCAAGCTGACCCAGCGTGGCCATCTTTTCCGAGGCGATCAGCCGCATCTGCGTCTTTTCCAGCTGCGCCAGGGTTTCGGCCAGATGATCGCGCTCGGCCGAAAGAGCGGCGTTCAGCTGCTCCACCTCCAGCGTCAGCGAGGCGATGTGGCGGATGCGGTTGGCCAGCGACCGCACCAGCACCGTGGCGAAGCACACGTAGAGCACGGGGCTGCGGCGGAAGGCCAGGTCCAGTTGTTCCCAGGTCAGGGGCATGACGGTCACGTCGGTGGCGGCGGTGCACGTGAAAAACGCGTGCTGCCGCTGGGCCAGGGCGAGCATCCCGACGATGCGTCCGGCCGACTGGGGATCAAAGACGATGTCGCGCCCGCCGACGCGCTGGGAGAGCCGCACGCGGCCCTCGAGCAGGACCCAGATGCTCTCGACGGACTGGCCCTCTTCCAGGAGCACCGTGCCGGCGGGAAGCCTGCGCCGCTGCGGATGGCCCAGCGTCTGGTCCAGTCCGTCCACCATGGCCTGCTCGACCTGAGCGCTGTCGATGTCGTCGGAATCGAGGATGCTCTGCTGCACGACCTGCAATTGCGAGGAGATCTCCCGCCGGGAGCGCTCGGTGATGACGAACGCGGCGGAGAGCGTCGTGGCATCGACCAACGGGCCAAGCCGGTCCATCAGCTCGGGGCAGTAGCGCAGCACGTGGGCGGTGGCCAAGGGACGCAACGCCGCCGACAGTTGCTCGAGGGTCCACGGCAGGGAGACGCGGCCGTCGGCCAGTGCCGTGGCGTCGGGGTCATCGCCCACCAGCAGGGTGCCGGGCGTGGCCCAGGCGACGCCGGCGCCGATGAGGCGCAGCGCCTCGTCGGCCGCCAGTTGCGGCCCGCCGGCCACGCACACGGCCAGGACCTCCCGACCGGCGTGATCGGCGCTTTTCAGGCGTTGCAGCAGGTCGGCGATGGTCTGGAAGGCCTCGACGCGGGCACAATCGCCGCAGATGGCGCGAAGGTCGCGCAGCAGCGCCTCGCGGACGGCCGGGTCGGCCGCCAGACACAGCACCGCGAACTGCGGCGGGTTGGCAGGCGCATCGCTCATGGTCTGGTCACGCCGGCGGAAGAATTCCCAGCAGCCGCCACAGCCACGGGCCGACCGTCACGAACGCCGCCCAGCCGATGCCGCCGATCAGCGCTCCCACGATGGCCATGTCGCGGGTCTTGACCTCTCCGGTGGCGAAGGCGATGGCGTTGGGCGGCGTGCTGATCGGCAGGGCCATCGCCAGCGACGAGCCGATGGCGATGAATATGCCCGCAGCCACGGGGTCGATCGCCACCGTCCCCGATCGGGCCAGGCTGATGCCGATGGGCACCAGCAGGTTGGCCGTAGCGCTGTGCGAGATGAACGTGCCCACAAGGAGCGACGCCCCGGCCAGCACGGCGATCAGCACCGCGGCCGACATCTTCCCCCACGGAAACAGGCCGATGAACCACTTGTCCATGCCGGTGGCGCCGATGCCCGCGCCCAGGGCGATGCCGCCGGCCACGAGCCACAGCACGTGCCAGTCGAGGTTCTGCAGGTCCTTGACGGTGAACACCCGCGTGCACAGCAGCACCACCACCGGCACAAAGCCCACCACGTTGGAGTTCAGCCCGTGCAGGCTCTCGGTCATCCACAGCAGCACCGTAACGATGAATGTGCCATAGAAGACCCACGCGCTGCGAGAGCGGTCGAAGCTGGATTGCAGCGACATCGTCACGGACTTCTGCGCAGTGGGGAACATCCACACCAGGATCAGCCACGCCAGCAGCAGGAACAGCAGCATGAACGGCGTGGCGCCGATGGTCCACTGCATGAAACTGGGCAGGTTGGCGACCTTCGCGCTGGACAGCGCGCCCAGGGCGATGGCGTTGGGAGGCGTGCCGATGGGTGTGCCGATGCCGCCGATGTTGGCCGCGATGGGGATGCTCAGGGCGATGGCCGCCCGCATGCGGTCCTTTTCCGCAAACTGGGCCATCAGCGGAATGGCGACGGTCATCATCGTGGCCGTCGTGGCGGTGTTGCTCATGAACATCGAGAACACGGCCGTGATGAGCATGATCCCCAGCAGCACCGTGCGCGGGCGGCTGCCGAAGGGCCGCAGGATGACGGCCGAGAGGTTCCTGTCCAGGGCGAACTTGCTGGCGCCGTCGGCCAGGAAGAAGCCGCCCAGGAACAGGATGATCACCGGGTCGGCCAGCGTGGCGAAGAGGCTCTTGTGCTCGATGGCCTTGAAGCCGGCCGGCAGTGCCACGACCGCCTTGTCGCTCAGCAGCAGAACCTCCAGCAGGATGATCAGCGTGGCCGTGGCGTGCATGGGCACGGCCTCGCTGATCCACAGCACGATGGCCATGATGAAGATGCCCAGCATGCGATGCCCGGCCGGCGAGAGTTGGCTGCCAAGGGGGATCAGTTGGGGTAGCAGCAGCCCGGCGATGGCCAGCGCCAGGCCGGTCCATTGCGTGGCGGAGAGCATCGGCGGGCGGGGAACGGGGGCGTATGCGTTGGCGGTGTCGGTGGTGGACATTCTGGTTCGCCTCAGGCGGAGCGAAGTAGTCTTTTCACGCTCAAGGCACTGTCAAGGGCTGCCGCGGCGTCACCTGGTCAGAGAGGCGTGAGGAGGGTTTTGGGGGGCGTTGTGGCGCGGGCCTGGGCCTCCGGTGCGGCGCCCGGGGCATCATAAGGGCAAAGGGCTGAGCCCGGTAGAGACCCATGCCCCGCCCCGGTCGCGTGCCGGGCCGTTCGCGGCAGCGGCCCGCTGGTGGCCAACGGCCGCGCGCAGGGACCGCAGGGCGGGAAGCCGCACGACAAGGAGCGCAACGCGGCAACGATCGCATGTACGTCGCCAGCGACCAGTTCCTCTATTGCATCGGGCATACGAAATGAGGGACCGCCATCTACGCCAACAGCGGAAGCGTCTGGAAGCCGCCGCCGAGAATCGCCCTGTCGTCGGCGCCGAGCCAGTTGCGCAGGACCGTCGCGTACACTTGCCGGAAGTCCACTGCATAGGGCACATCGCCGCGGTGCAGCTTGGCGGGAGTCAGGTCGGGGGCCGGCCCGTGGATGCCGGCCTTGACCGAGCCGCCAAGGATGAACATCGGGGCCGCCTCGCCGTGGTCGGTGCCGGCGCTGCTGTTCTCGGCGACGCGCCGGCCAAACTCGCTGAAGGTCATGATGGTCGTGCGCTGCAGGTGGCCGAGCGCATCCAGGTCGGCCGCAAACGCAGCCAGAGCGTCGCCCAGTTCGCTCAGCAGCCGGGCGTGGCGGTCGGCCTGCTGCGAGTGCGTATCGAACCCGCCGATGCTCACGTAATACACGCGTGTGGGCAGGCCGTCGGCGATCATCTGGGCCAGCAGTTTCAGGTCGGCCGCGAAACGCGTGGCCGGGTACGTCGCCTTGTTCTGCACGCGCGTGGTCGATTGGCGGATGCGGTCGGCGTAAAGGCGGGCGGTGAGGGCGGTGCGCTGGAGGAACTGCGTGGTCTGGTCGGCGTCGGCCGGGCGTGTCGCGGGCGCCATCGCGTCGGGGCTGTTGATCTTGTCGAAGGCGTCGGCGACGGCGCGGTTGGATGAGCCGGGGCGATAGGTCAGGGCCTGGGGCGATCGGAACACCAGCGGCAGGAACTTCTCGCCCTGCAAGGTCTGCGGCGGCTCGCCGGTGAGGGCGATGGCCGCGCTGGAATCGGCGGGCCTGGAAGCCGCGTCAGGAGAGGGGTCCTCGCCCTTGCAGCAGCTGTCGAAGTATCGTCCCAGCCAGCCGGACGAGGCAACCTTCTGGGGCTCGGCGGTGGCCCAGATGTCTGTGCTGCGAAAGTGCGAGCGGTTGGGGTTGGGATAGCCGACGGACTGCACAATGGCCAGGCGGCCGTCGCCGTAGAGCTTGGCCAGTCCCTTGAGCGACGGGTGCACACCCAGGTCATCGGTGAGCTTGATCGCTGCATCGCGGGCGATGGCCAGTCGCGGGCGGGCCTTGTAGTAATCGTCGCTGCGGAAGGGGACCACGGTGTTGAGGCCATCGTTGCCGCCGGCCAGCTGCACCACGACCAGCACGCGGTCTTTTCCGGCCGCGGCCTGGGGGTTGGCGGCGTGCTCGGCGGCCATGGCGCGGGCGCTGCGGTCGAGGAACAGCGGCAGCGTGCCGGCGACGCTGAGGAGCTGCGCGCCGCGGGAGAGAAAGATGCGTCGGGAGAAGAGGATGCGGTCGGACATGGCGGCCTCGCGAAAAAGGGGTTTACTGCATCTGGTACTCCGGGGTGCTGACGACCAGTGAGACAAGTTGGCGCAATCGGCGGTCGGCGTCGGAGGTGCCCAGCCGGATCGGCGCATCGCCCAGCGCGCCCAGCAGCGCCTGGCGCTTGTCGGCAGGCAAGGGGCGCTGCAGGAGGCGATCCACGGCGGCATCGACGACGGCCCGGGGCGTTGGGGCGCGGCCCAGCAGCTCGAAGAGCGCGGCCATGTCCGGGCCGACCGGCCGCTGGGGGCGCGTCGCGGGGCCGGCGCGTGGCGCGGCGAAGACGATGCCGCTCATGGAGTTGTAGCGGATGTAGAGGGTGGAGGTGGTGATCCACAGCTCGCCGCCCGGCCAGCCGCGGACGTTGGGAGGCTGGAAGAGTTCCTGGCCCATGGCGCGCAGGCCCTGCGTGCTGGCGGCCGTCAGCAGCGGCGGCTCGGGGCGAATCTCCAGAAGCCGCATCGTCTGCACGAACAGCTCGACGGGGCTCTTGACCAGAGAAAAGCGTGCCTCGGGCCGGTAGAACGCGTCGCTGGTGAACAGAACCCGCAGGGCGGGCCTGAGTTCCCAGTCGTTCTTGCGCAATGCCTCGGCGACGAGCGCGATGTCGGCCGGCGCGGGCTGCGGGCACCCGAAATACTGCCACAGGCGGCGGGCCAGGTACTCGGCCGGCTCGGGGCGATCGAAGATCAACTTGACCACGCCATCGGCGTTGAATCGGCCGGTCTTGCCGAAGATGGTCTTCTCACCGGCGTCGTGGCGCATGGGGCGAAAGACGAACCCTTGCGGGCCGACGCCCAGGCCGGTCAGGGCACGGGCGACCTCGGCGATGTCGCGCTCGGTGTAGCCGTTGCCCTCGCCCATGGTGAACAGCTCCAGCAGCTCGCGGGCGAGGTTTTCGTTGGGTTTGCCACGAACGTTCTGGTCGGCGTTGAGATATCGCAGCATGGCCGGGTCGCGGCAGATGGCGGCGGTCAGCGAGCGATAGTTGCCCATGGCCTGGTCGTGGAAGAGCCGGCACTGGCGGGCCATGAAATCCGGCTCGCGCACCTCCATGATGCCGCTGGTGAACAGGCCGTGCCAGAAGAGGGCCATTTTCTCTTCCAGCGGGCGGCCGGTGCGAATCATGCGCTCCAACCACCAGTTGCGAAGGCGAACGACCTCTTCGCGGCGGACCTTGGCGCCTTCCTGACCGGCGGGGATGGGCTTGGTGACAAACTCTGCCAGGTCGGTCTGAGGAAATGGGGCCTGGGCGCCGGCCGGCAGCGACTGGTCGAGCAGGTAATCGACGGCGGCGTCGCGGCCCAGAGCATGAAGGGCATCGACCTGGGCGGGTGTCCCGCCAAAGCCTGCCCGGCGGAGAAGGTGGGCGGCGTCGTCGCGCGTCCAGGTATCGGCCGCGACGGCGACGGATGCCAGCAGCAGCACCCAGGCGGCCGCGCAAGCAATCCGGTCTCTCAAACTGAGCGGCATGGTGAGCATCTCGCCTCCGGCCAACATCATATACCTCAACGGCGGCGAATGGTTTGTATTTCGATTTGTGGTGCGGGCCTGGGCCTGCGCTCAGGGCTCGGCGCGGATCAATAGATTGCCTTGTCGCGTGAACGCGGCCAGTTCCGCGGCGGTGCGGATGTGGACCAGTCTCCAGCCGACCCAGTGCACCTGATAGGCGGGCTGGAATTCGACCAGGCGAGAGAAGATGTCTGCCGGCGTATGTCCGGCCGCCGCGCACGATTCGGGGTTATGCTCCATGAGAATGGCCGGGGGGCGGGCGGAGCGCAGCAGGCTCTCCATCCCCCCGAGGGCGATGTACTCAGCGCCTTCGATGTCCATCTTGATCACATCCGGCACACCGTCCAGGTGCTTGTCCATGCGCACGGTGGGGACGGTGTATTTCGTGCCGGTTGGCACCAGCGAGGCGTAGATGCTGGCGATGCCATGGTTGGCGTCGTCGGGGTGGTACAGTTCGACCTGCCCGTCGCGGTCAGACAGGGCCACGCCATGCACGCGGACGCGGCCGGCCAGGTCGTTGAGCGCCAGGTGCTCTTCCAGGCGGGCGCGGTTCACGGGGTCGGGCTCGTAGGCATCGATGCGGCCGGCGGGGCCGATGATCTTCGCGGCCAGCAGCGTGAAGTAGCCGATGTTCGCACCGGCATCGACGAACCAGGAGCCGGGCCGAAGCAGCCGCCGAAGCGTGCGATACGTGTCCAGTTCGTACAGCCCGACGGCCATGCAGCAGTCGGGATAGGTGCCCAGGTCCAGGCGCATGCGCAGGCCGGCGGGGGTCGTGAAAGTGCCGCACCATTGCGCCCGCGGCAGCAGTGCTCGGGCAGCGCGGACCATGCGGTACGTGCCGCGCTGGGTGGGGGCGATGCGCGAGTAGCCGCGGAGGATCGACAGGGCACATCGGCCGGCGACGCTCATGGCGCGGCTCCCAGTTCGGCCAGGAACAGGTCGCGGTAGGCGGCGGCCATGCGCTGGAGGCTGAGCTGTTCGGCGCGGCGGAGCGAGCGGGCGGCCAGGTCGTCATGCAGCGCCTGGTCCGATGTCAGCCGCAGCATCGCGTCGGCCAGTTTGCCGATGTCGCCGACGGGCACGAGGATGCCATCCTGGCCGTCGCGGAGGATCTCGGCCGGTCCGCTGGGGCAGTCGGTGGAGATGCACGGCACGCCGAGCGCCATCGCTTCCAGCAGCACCAGGCCGAAGCCCTCGAAGATCGACGAGAGCACAAAGCCGCGGGCCTGGCGCATGTAGGGGAAGGGGTTGTCGCGGTGGCCGAGCAGGTGGACGCGCTGGCCCAGGCCCAGCTGGCGCAGCAGGGCTTCGATGGCGGGTTTCTCGGGGCCGTCGCCGAGAATCACCAGGTGCTCGGCCAGCCCGCGCGAAACCGCCGCAGCATAGGCCCGCAGCATCGTGGGGTAGTCCTTCTGCACGGCCAGCCGGCCGACGGCAAGGAGGTAGGGCGCATCGGGGATGCTTTCGGCCGGCTGAAGGGCCATTGCCCGAACGCGGTCGATGTCGATGCCGTGGGGGATGACGCGCGTGCGGCCGATGGCGAAGTGCCGGCGAAGATCGTCGATAACGCCCTCGGACGGCGCGACAACGAGGCGTTGTCGATACCGCCGGTGCATCATCCATCCCAGCAGCCGTCCAAAGCGGGTCGTGCTCATCTGTCGCGACAGGGCGTTGTGCACGGTGAGGATGATGTTGCGCCGCGGCGCGGCCAGCGGCAGCAGCAGGTTCATGTAGTTGCCCACGGTGACGACCAGATCCGCGTGGATGTGGCGGAGGGCGCGGCGCAGGCGCAGGAGATCGCGGAGCGGCTCGTAAAGGCGACGCCAGTTCTCGTGGACAACTCGCCCCAGGATGTGGATCGCGGCAAACGTGTCGCGGTCGGTCGGCACCACGCTGGTGTCGTGCATGAGCAGCAGCTCGACGCGGAACTGATCGCCGTGGAAGCGATGCAGAGCCTGGGCGAGCAAGCGACAGTAGGTGCCCGATCCGCCGGCCAGATCGACGATGGCCAGCAGGATTCTCACGGCTGGGCGGCCTCGGAAGGGGGCGGTACCGCAGTGCCCTGCGGCGGAGGCCCGCTGCTCTGCATCTGCCTGAGCTCCAGAAGCTTCAGCGTGATCTGGTGCTCATAGGCGGCCAGCAGCAGGCAGAAATGGAATCCCACCAAGCCGTCCAGGAAGCCCAGCTTGAACAGGTACATGTAAAGCCAGCGGAAGAGCCACTTGGCAGGCAGCTTCGGCCAGATGTTCTGCTTGATCCATCGGCGGCGCTCAGACGGCACCCAGAACGACACCGCGGGCGTCTGAACCTGGCCGCTGAGAACTTTATGATACTCGCGCGCCTCCAGTGTGCTGTACTGATTGTGCTTGGCGATGTAGTACTCCATGCCGCGACGGTCGTTGTGCTCCATGTCGTGCTTCAGGTAGCCGACCTTGCCATCGACGATCATGTGCTCGTGAACCTGCCGGTCCTCGTAGCGAGCCTTGCCCTTGCGGAGAAACCGCACGTTCCAGGATGGATAGTATCCGCAGTGGCGGATTCGCTTGTTGAGGAAGATGAAATAGCGGTTGACGTAAAAGGCATTCTCCTCGCAGTTGTCGGCGGTGGCGATGCTGATCAGTTCGTCGCGAAGCGGCGGCGTAATCACTTCGTCGGCGTCGAGGATGAAAACCCACGGGCAGGTGATGGGCAGGTTGTCCAGGGCCCAGTTCTTCTGCCCGGCATAGCCCAGCCAAGGGTGGAAGGAGAACTGCGTGCCGAAACTCTCGGCGATCTGGCGGGTGCGGTCGGTGGAGCCGGAGTCCAGCACGAAGACCTCGCGGGCCCAGCCGCAGATGCTCTGCAGCGCATAGGGCAGGTTGATCTCTTCATTCTTGACCGTCAGGAGAAACGCGATGGGGGCTTTGTCGCTCATGGGGTTTGGGAGGGCTGTCGCAGTATCCGTTGTTTGATGACCCGAGCCGGGTTGCCGGCGACCACAGACCCTGGGGGCACGTCCTTGACTACAACGGCGCGGGCCCCGACGACCGACCCGCGGCCGATGGTTACGCCCGGGCCGATGAAAGCCTGGGCGGCGATCCAGCAGTCATCCTCGATCACGATCGGCGCTCCGGTCAGAGCGTAGGCCGGGTCGGTGTAGTCGTGGCTGGCCGTGCAGAGGAAGCAGCCCTGACTGATGATGACGCGATCGCCCAGGGTGATGCCGAAGGCGTTGTAAAGGTTGACCCCCGCGTCCACGTAGGCGTGCGTACCAACTGCGAGCTTCCACGGGCTCCAGATCTTCACCGAGGCGTCGAAGCGACAGTGGCCGAGCCGCGCTCCCCACCACTTCAGCAGCGTGCTGCGCCATCCGCCGGCAAACCACGGCGTCGGCCGGAACAGCAGCGCCCAGCAACACTGCCACAGCAGCCGGGCAACGCGGTTAGCCCGGGTGTGGGGGTTGCGAAAGGAGGCCGGGTCGGTCTGCATCATGCCGACGTCTTTCGTGCCAACAGGAACGTGCTTGTTTCCTGGTGCGGGTAATCCAGTTGCGCATCCCGCCGCTGCAAGGGTTCGAGCCTCCGCTCCAGTCGGCGCAGGGACGGCTCGCTGCGCCAGGGCCAGCGGAACTCGTGGATCTGTGTGCAGCCGAAGATGCGGCCAAAGGTCATCGCCTGAGCCCTCACCAATGCATAGCGCCGCGTGTAGGTCTGGTGCCAGTTGGGGTAGTTGGGCAGGCAGCGCTCGGTGCGCAGGCCGTTCTCTTCCATCAGCCGCGAGAACGACTGCCGCGTGTAGTGGCGGAAGTGGCCCATGAGGGCCTTGTATTGCGGCCAGTAGTAGGTGTAGGGGACGGCCGCGATCAGGATGCCGCCGGGCTTGAGCACGCGGGCCAGCTCGCGCACGGCCCGGGCGTCGTCCTCGATATGCTCGAGCACCTCCAGGCACAGACACACGTCGAAAACGTCGTTGGAATAGGGCAGTTCGTAGATGCTGGCCTGCGTGATGTGCGCCCGGCCGCCCAATCGTCGTCCGGCGATGCGGACGTTGCGCCGGGCGAAATCCGTTCCGTGCAGCACATATCCGTCGGGCATGCGGGCCAGCACGTCACCGAGGCCGCAACCCACGTCCAGGATGGCGGCGCCCGCAGGCGCATAGTCACGTAGCGTGTTTAGAATCGTTTCGCCGCGGAGAACCATGCGGCGGTCCAGGTCGTAGAGTGCCAGGTCCTTCTCATCGAAGAACTGCTCGTAGAACTCGGCGTATTCTTCGCCGGCCTCGCGAGTGAAGGCGCGGCGGCGGAGCTTGGCCAGCCTCAGCAGCCACAGCGAGAGCCGGTCGGCCCACGTGGGGGAGCGCTGCGGGCCGGCAGTGCGGGTTGATGGCTCTGGCGGCATGTCCTCTGCTAGCCTCCGTACGCTTGGCGCTCGACCTCGAACATGGCGCGATAGAAGGTTGCCAGCTGCTGCACGTGCAGCCCAGCGACCGCGGGCGACCCGACCATCGCGCCGGCAATGACGGCGGCATGCGAGAGGTCCGAGTCCCTGTTCCGCAGTCGGTCGAGAACCTTCCTGAGCGTCGCGCGGCGGGAAGCGCGCTTTTCCTGTTGCCACAGCCATGGGCTGACGTCGGCCATCTGCACGGTGAAGGTGTCGGGGAAGAAGCCCAGGTGCACGATGTAGTTCTGGAAACTGTACGTCAGCCTGCATCGTCGGGGAGCAAACCCCTGGCGAAGCAACAGGCTGACCGTATGGTTATCGGCCGACAGACGGCCCTCGATAAGACTGGTTTGCCCAAGCGTGTTCAGTTCGTAGCGGACCGCGTCAGCGCGTATGTCGCCGCGCGCGAAGAGGCATGCCAGGTCGATAAAGTGCAGGGCGTAGTCCAGCAGCAGCGTTCGCGCCTTGCGCTCGTCGCGCAGCCACGAGGCCGATTCGTCGGCGACCGGCGGGCTCTGGAAATCCAGGTGTACGTGCAGGAGCCGGCCGGGGTTGTGGCGGCTCAGCATCCGGAGCATCTGCTGCGTGTTGTCCTTGAGACGATAGTTGTGGCAGACCAGCACGGGATCGGTTCGCGACGATGCGAAGGCCAGCCAGCGATGCAGATTCTCGGCGGTGCAGGCAAGCGGCTTCTCGACCAGGACAGTCCCCTTCGCATCGCTGAGCAGGTCGATTGCCTCATGATGGACCGGGCCCGGCGTGGCGACAATGAACAGGTCCGAATCGCCCGGCCGCGATTCCCCGATGCGCTCGATGCGAATGCCTTCATGCTCTCCGGGCAGCAGGTCGTAGGCGCGGAACGGGCCGCCGCATCCCAGTCGCTTGAGCGCGGGCAGATGCTTCCGCCTGACAATCCGTCCGAACCCCAGAAACGTGACGCAGTGTGCGGTCAAAGCGGGCAGCGGCCCGACGGTCGGGGGCAGATCAAAGTTCGGTTCCTGACCATCCATCGACTCGCGGAGCAATCGCTTCCAGTCGAGCGTCAGTTCCATGCCCAGGCGCTTCTGGGTGAGGGCGGGGTCAAACTCCTGTTTCGGAAGACGCGCCACCAGCTTGGACCACGGGCGGAGCTTGCCCTGTCCCAGCAGCGACGCGGTCAGTTGCGCGCATGCCGCAACGCCATACCACACGGGCACGGGAAGGCGCACCACGCCGGTCCCGCAGCCAAGCAGATCGCAGCAGGCCTGAAGGTATTCCGCCCGCGACGGCGAGTTGGGCGAAACCAGAAGGAGCACTTCGCGGTCATCGGGCGGGGTCTCCACCGCCAGCCGCACCGCCTGATGGACCTGTTGGCGGCCGATGAGCGGCAGGGGGCTTCTGGCGTTGCCCATGACCAGCAAGCGGTTCCACGGCAGACGCACGCCCGTGCCGACGATGGGGTTGACCAGGCCGGGGCCAAGGATGAAGCCCGGGCGCACCAACGTGAGCTTGATATCCGCGGGAAGCTCCTTGAGTATCTGGTGGTCGGCCGCCGCCTTGATCGCGCCATACGGACCCTTGCGCATCGGGTCGGGCTCCAGCAAAGCGTGTTCGTCGATGCGCTTGAGCGAGGTCGCGTAGGAGCTTATCGACGAGATGTGGATCAGGTGCCGGACGCCTCGGTCTCGGCAAAACGCCAGCAGTGAGCGGATGTACGCCGCATTGGCCGCGACGTCTGCATCCTTGAGCATGATGTAGTTGATCACCGCGTCGAAACCGCCCGCGAGGTGCGGGTTCTCGAGCAGCGCCTCGACCGGGCCGGTAACCTGATCATCGGCTGCGCCAACAGGCCCGCGGGTGAAGCAGATGACCTGATGGCCGCCGTCTCGAAGCGCCTGGGGCAGCCCCTTGGCGGCGAAGCTTCGATGTCCACATAAAAGAATTCTCATCGGCCGTGAGGTCCCATGCCAGAATGGCTGCATGCCGGCCCAATCGCCGGGGTGAGGCACTATAGCCGCGCTGCGCGCAAACGCCAGACTGCGCCGTCGTCAGGGCGGTTGCGAACCAGGCGACGCCTCCGTCAGCTTCCCCAGCCATCGTACCTGCGGCCAGCGGCGTGCCACCGCCATCACCACCGCGATCGTGCCGATGCCGCCCAGGACCACCGCGGGCACCGGTCCGAACAAAGCGGCCGTCAGCCCGCTCTCCAGGCCCCCCAGCTCGTTGCTGGCGCCGATGAAGACCTGGTTGACGGCCGACACCCGCCCGCGCATGTGGTCGGGGGTGATCAGCTGCACCAGCGTGTGCCGCACCACCACCGAGATATTATCCATCATCCCCAGCACCACCAAGGCCGCCATCGACAGCCAGAAGTTCTTCGACAGCCCGAAGACGATCGTGCACACCCCAAAGCCCGTGACGGCCAGCAGCAGCGCCTGGCCGGCGTGCTTCATCGGCGGCAGGTGCGCCAGCGTAACAGCCATAGCGAAGGCGCCCATGGCCTCGGCGGCCTGCAGCCAGCCCAGCCCCACCGGGCCGACCTTGAGAATCTCCTTGGCGAACACCGGCAGCAGGTACGCCGCTCCGCCCAGCAGCACCGCAAACAGGTCCAACGTCAGCGCGGCCATCAGCAGCGGAGTATTCCATACGAACCGCAGCCCGGCTGACAGGCGCTGCAAGGCGGTGTGGCCATCGTCCTGCGCCGTGGGCATGGGCCGGGGACGCGGAAGCATCGTCACCGTCGCGGCCATGACCACCAGGCACGCGGCGTGTATCGCATAGGCCGGCCAGACCGACGCGTATCGCCGCAGGCTCAGGTCGATCACCCACCCCGCGACGGCCGGCCCGCACATGGCCGAGACCTGGAAGATCATGGAGTTCCACGTGACGGCGTTGGGGAAGACCGCCGGGGGAACGATCTGCGGAAGCAGCGCTGCGCGGGCCGGCCGGGCGCAGACCATCGCCGCGCTGCTGATCACCACCAGCACGTACAGCGGCATGACGCTCAGGCGGTAGGACACCATCGCCAGCCCGGCGGCGCAGGCGGCCGCCGTCAGCGATGCGATCGTGATGATCCGCCGGCGGTCGAAGGTGTCGGCCAGTTGCCCGGCCGGCAACGCCAGCAGCATCAGCGGGATGACCTGGATGCCGGCGATCCACCCCAGCGACAAATAGGAGTGTGTGCGGTCGAAGATCTCCCAGCGCAGGGCCGTGGCCTGGATCTGGTAGCCGACGATCGCGACGAACCAGCCCACAGAAAAGAGGCGATACGGCCGCAGACGCATGGCGGCGTAGGGGTCGTGGCGCGGCGGGGCGGGGAAGTAATCCAGCCGGTGCACGGCCGGCACCTCGCGCTCGATCTGCTGTTCGGTGGGCGAGGCCGAGGTGGGCCGCTCCTCGAGGGGGGCCTCGTAACCGACCAGCGAAGAGTCCGATGGATCGCGTGGTGCTGCCATGGCGCTTGCGCGGTGCATTGTGGGCATCGCAGGCGGCGTGGCAATTGTGGTGCAGGCTTCAGCCTGCACGGACATATCGGCGCAGGCTGAAGCCTGCGCTAAAAACCCAGGTCGTCGAAGCGGCGGCCGGTGGCGTCGATGAAAACATCCTCCAGCGTGGGCTTGTGGATCGACAGGGAATCGATCAGGCCGGGAGCGGCCTCGACGAGCTGCGGCACAAGCTCGTGGGCACGCGGCCGCTGGATGCGTATGACGCCGTCCAGCGCATCGGCCGCCAGCCCCAGCCTGATGTTCAGCGTCTCGGTCAGGAGGCTTGGCTGTCGGCTGGTGAGGGTGATCACCTCGCCGCCGATGCGCTGCTTGAGTTGCTCGGGCGATCCCTGGGCGACCATGCGTCCGCCGTCGAGGATCGCCAGCCGGTCGCAGCGATCTGCCTCCTCCATCAGGTGGGTTGTCAGAAGGACCGTCACGCCGTCGCTGGTGCGCACCTGTTGGAGATACCGCCACATCTCCAGCCGCGCCGACGGATCCAGGCCGGTGCTGGGCTCGTCCATGATCAGCAGGCGAGGCCGCGTGAGCAGGGCCTTGGCCAGCTCGACCCGCCGGCGCATGCCGCCCGACAAAGCGCCTGCCAGCTCGCGGCGGCGCTCGTGCAGGTCGAACCGCTTGAGCAGATCGTTGATGCGGCCGGCCAGCTCGCCGCCGCGCAATCCGAACAGGTGGCCATGGTGGACAAGGTTCTCCTCGGCGGTCAGTTGCTTGTCGATGGCCGGGTGCTGGAAGACCACGCCGATGTGCCGTCGGACGTTGTCGCGGGCAAGCACGATATCCATGGGCTCAAGGCCCGGAAGCTGCAGCGACACGGTTCCGTCCTGCGGGGCTATCAGCGTGGAAAGGATGCGAAACAGCGTGGTCTTGCCGCTGCCGTTGGGACCGAGCAGGCCGAAGATCTCACCGCCCTCCACGCTCAGCGAGAGCCCCTGGAGCGCGGTTCTTCCTGCGTAGCGGTGCGACAGGTTCTCGATCGTCACCGCCGGGGTCATCGCTTGTCCATCATCAGGACGGCCAGCAGCAGCGGGAGATACACGATCGACGCGATGAACAGCTTGCGGGCGTCGGGGCGGGTCCGCGCCGACGCGCACGACAGGCCGAACTTGAGGAACACCAGCCCCAGCGCGACTGCGGCCGCGAAATACGCGGCCGAGGCCATGCCCATCAATGCGGGGGCGAGGCTCACCGGCAGCAGGCAAAGGCAGTAGATGATGATCTGTCGCGAGGTCATCGACAAATCCGGGTCGATGACGGGAAGCATCCGGAAACCGCCGGCGGCATAGTCGCGGCGGTAGAGGATGGCGATGGCCAGAAAATGCGGCATCTGCCAGATGAACAGGATCGCGAACAGCGCCAGGGCTTCGGGGCCAAGGCTGTTGCGCACGGCCGTCCAGCCCATGACAGGGGGAATCGCGCCGGGGATGGCGCCGACGATGGTGCACAGGCTGGTCCACCGCTTCATCGGCGTGTAGAGCAGGATGTAGCTGAGGAGGGTGATGGCGCCCAGCAGGGCCGTCAGCGGGTTGACCAGCAGCGCCAGTTGCGCCAGGCCGACGGCGGCCAGGGCGATGCCCAGCCCCAGGGCATGGGCCGGCTCGACTCGACCGGCCGGCAGGGGGCGGTTGGCGGTGCGCGGCATCAATGCATCCGGCCGCCGCTCGGCGTACTGGTTGAGTGTGCTGGCGGCGGCGGCCGTGAGGGCCGTGCCCACCAGCGCATGCAGCAGGTGCAGCCAGTCCACCGGCCAGCGCACGGCCATGTAGTAACCGACGGCCGTCGTGACCAGCACCAGGAAGTTGAGGCGCGGCTTGGCCAGCTCGATGTAGTCGGCCAGCGACGGAGCGGTGGCGGCTGCCGGCGCCTGGGCCACGTTGATCTGGGTAGCGGGGTCCATGGATCAGGCGGCCGCGGGGCTCGAGGGCGAAAGTGGAGTAACGGGAAACGCGGGTTGATGGCCCGGGGCCAGCGGCCCGAGGCGCCAGGCGCGCACCGAGATGATGAACGTCAGCAGCAGCACCAGCGCACCCACGGCCACGTGGGCGCTGGCGATGTCGGCGGGCTTGCGCCAAAGGACCGTCAGAATGCCCAGCACCCACTGGGCGATCAGCAGCACGGCCAGCAGGACGGCCGGCCGAAGCAGCAGCGGCTGGCCGGCGTGTCGCCGCACGATGCGGAAGATGAGCCAGGCGATCGGCACGGTGACAATGATAGCACCGATCCGATGGGCAAAGTGAAGCCACACCTGGCCGAAGGTGACGACGGTGGGCAGAAGGTCAGGCTTGCCGGCGCGCAGCCCGTTGGCCCGCTGCAGTTGCTCATCGCTGGCCGGCGGGAGCAGTTGTCCGTAGTGCAGGGGAAAATCGGGGATGGCCAGGCCGGCGCGGTAGTGCCGCATGGTGGCGGCTACCGCCAGCTGCGCCAGCACCAGCGCCACGCACAGCGACGCCAGCGCCGGCAGGCCGACGCTCAGCGTCGAATCGGCCTGGCCGGCCGTCCACCACCGCGAGGTCATTGCGACCATGAGCGCAGTCAGGCAGAAGAAAGCCTGTCCGACGAAGGCGTGGACGATGGCCAGGTCCAGATCCATCCAGACCACCCGCAGGCCGCCCAGCACGCCCTGGAAGGTTACGCCGACCAGCAGGATGACGGACACGGCGCGGACGGCCATGCTGGCGCGGGCGAAGGCGGCGGCGATGATCAGCGCGATGGTCAGCACACCCACCAGTGTGCCCAGCAGGCGATGCGTGTGCTCGTAGAACACCCCGCCCACCCACAGGCTGGGCGGGAAGAGGAACATGTTGTAGCCATAGCTGTTGGGCCAGTCGGGCACGGAAAGCCCCGCGCCGTGGCTGGTGACCAGGCCGCCCATGAACAGCAGCGGGAAGGTCGCCGCGGCCGTGGCGATCGCCAGCCAGTGCACGTAGGGGTTGTAGCGTGGGTTGCTCATGTGGGGCGGGTATCATCGCCAGCGGCCGACGGCCACGCAACCGGGCGGACGAAGGGCCGTGCAAGGCGGGCATGAATGACCAGGGGCGGGGCGCTCATGCAGCAGGCATCACTCGCCGGGATCCAGCAGATTCCGGCCCCGGCCGCCGCTGAGCAGATCATCGCCTATTCCGCCCAGCAGCACATCGTTGCCGTTGCCGCCGAACAACGAATCGTTGCCCTCGCCGCCGGCGAGCAGGTCGCGGCCGTTGCCGCCGCTGAGGTAGTCGTCGCCGGGCCCGCCGAAGAGTTTGTCGCGGCCGTTGCCGCCGTAGAGGGTGTCGTTGCCGGCCCCGCCATGAATCCAATCGCGGCCATTGCCGCCGTGGATCAGGTCGTTGCCGCTTCCGCCGTAGATGGTGTCGCGGCCGTTGCCGCCGTAGATTTTCATCTCGACGTCATAGGCGCCGTTGGTCTCATCGACAGCGATGCGGTCGGGTCCATTGCTGCCGTAAACGGCGACCGACTTGACGGCATCGACGGCGAACACCAGCGGCGGGTCGCCGTTGATGTGCACCTCGACGCTGGCAGCGTCGGCGCTGAGGCCGATGCGGATGTCGCCGCCGCCGCGAATGCTCAAAGCCCCGTCGGGGGCGAGGACCACCGATGAAAGAAGCGTGCGGGATTCAAGCGACTGGATGAACGCGCTCATGTCTTGTCCCTTCCGATGATGGTTGGGGGCGTCGCCCTGGCCACCCGGCCTGCTGCGACGGTCCGGCTCCGGATGTTTCCAACGCCTTCAACTATAGACGGGGCTGCGGGCGTTGTCAGTTGCTCAGGCCTGGAACTGGTGCACGCCCGCATCCAGCGTGCGGATCTCGCCCAGCGGATCGACGAACTCCGCCTCCATGCCGGCCGGAAGCTCGATGCGGACGGCCAGCTGGTCCTCGGCGACCTTTTCCCACTCCACGCGGATCGGTCCCAGCGGCGAGGGGACCACTCCGCGCGCAAAGTCCAGGCCCGCCGGCAGGGGGGCGATGCGAACCTGTCGCCAGCCGACGTTCACGGGCATCACGCCCAGCACCTGCTGGCTCAGGTGGTAAACGGGCGAAGCGGACCAGGCATGGCAGAGGCTGCCCTTGCGTTCCCAGCCTTCCCAGAAGGTGGTGGCTCCGGCCTCGATCATCTGGCCCCACCTCTCGCGGATGATCTGAATGATCTCGGCCCGGAAGTTGGCTTCGCCAAGCGCGTCGAGCACATAGGCATAGAAGAAGGGCGAAGCCGTCAGGACCTTGCTGCGCTTGGCCAGGGCGGGCTTCAGGAGGATGTCCTTGGCCACCCCGGGATTGGTTTCCGGCTTGACATGCAGCAGGATCGCCAGGGCGTTCATGTGCTGCGAGGTCTGCTCCACGCGGTTGCCGGTGGCCGGGTCCCATCCGTCGCGCCAGGCCCTGGCCTTGGGGTCCCAGAAGCGCTTCTCGATCACGTCGGCCAGGGCGGTGGCCTTGTCGTTGTATCTTGCGGCATCCTTTTCCTCCTCGAGCACCTGGCAGAGGGCCGCGGCCCAGCGAAGGGCCTGCAGGTACATGAGGTTGAGGACTCCGCTGAAGTCCTGTTTGTAGAGTTCCTGCCAGTCGAGAAAGACCCAGAAACCGTCGAATCCGCCGATGAGGCCTTGGGGGTTCTCATGGGCGGCGAAAAACTCGAAGAGGCGATGCATCACGGGCAGGCACTGGCGGGCTAGCCGAGGATCGCCCGTGTGGAAGTAGTGCTCCCAGAGTGTGCCGACCCAGGTCATCATGTAGTCGGGCAGGTACGCGTTGCGGGCGTCGGAAGGCGGGTGCGCGTGAAGCGCTCCGTCGGCGGCCTGGGACTGTGCCACCTGGCGTATCCCCCGCTCCAGCAGCGTCACATCGCCGAAGGCATAGGCGCAGACCTTGAACTGGACCCGCGCATCGCCCCACCACTGGGCCTGCTCGCGCCAGGGGCAGTCCACGTAGGCGTCGAACATGCAGTTGCGCAGCGTCTCTCGCCCCACCTGCCAGATGCGGTTGAGGCGCTCTTCGGAGCACTCGAAGGCGCCCAGGTCCTCCACGGCGGCCTGAACCTGCCGCAGGCCCACGAATCGCACCTTCAGCGGTCTGGCGACGTTGCGGAACACCAGCGTCGCGTAACGGAAGCCCTTGTAGTGGAACGGCTCCCACTTCTGAGGTCCCGAGCGGCAGCGGTAGCGGTCGGCGGTGGCCTCCTCGCAGCCGCGCGGCTTGGGCCCGCCCACCAGCAGCGGCCCGCCGGACTTGTCGATATCCTCGGTGTAGAGGATGTCGATGATCTCGTCGCCGGCGGCCTCGGCGATATCGAGCATGATGTGCCCGGTGCGCTCCTGGCCCAGGTCCAGCACCAGCGCCAGGTGATGGCCGTCGGGCGGCGGGGCGATAGTGGTCGCTTCGCCGTCATCGCGCAGCATGTTGCCCGCGCCCTCGATGGGGCTCTTGTCGCGCTTGCGCGTCTCGTTGATGGCGAGGCGATACACATCCTCGGCGACCTTGTAGCCGCGGGCGTTCTCGCCGCTGAACTGGGCGATGACCGACACAAAAGGCTTGACCGTATCGGCCAGCAGGGGCACGCCGCGCTCTTCCATGGCAAGCCATGGATGCGTGCCGACCGGGCCGTGGACAAACGGCACGGTCCAGCCGTCGGCCTCGGAGGGCACGTACGCCGTGCCCATCCAGCCGATCGGGTCGGCATCGGCGTCGAAGTGCTCCTGGAAACCCATCTGGATGCTCAGGCGAACCACGTCGCGCCGCCAGGCGCTGCTGTCGCGGCAGACCCAGCCGTCGGGCGTGTGCAGGGCGATGGCCTGCCCGCCGGCGTCGATCTCGCCGTCCAGCACGAAGCCGCAGGCGCCGCGATAGACGCTCTGCCACGTCGGCACGCCGAACTGGTGCACGATGGCGCAGATGGCGTTGGGGCCGGCTTGCAGGAAGGGCGCCAGGTCAAGGGTGTCGTAGCTCTGGAACTCCGGGAAGCACCGTGCCGGTCCCATGTGCACCCGCTGGCCGTTGACGTAGAGCGTGTAGCGGGCGTCGGCCGACACGCGGACCAGTGCCTGCCGGGGCCGGTCGGGCAGTTCCACCAGCTTGCGAAAGTACACATAGCGGTTCCAGGGCCGGGATTCGTGCATCCTCGGCCAGCACCACTTGGCCCGCCACGGCTGCGGGGTATTGCCTGCTCTTGCCGGTTGTCGGCTCATCGTTGCTTTCCTTGTGCTGCGGAAGGCATAAGAATACCCTACGCCGCAGCGAATGGGAAACCGTGGCAAGAAGATGGAACCACAGATGAACACGGACAAACACGGATCGGATCACGGGCTGGAAGCCCGTGCCACCGGAAGAGCAACACACGGGCGAGCCGCCCGTGCCACCGGAAGAGCAGGACACGGGCTGGAAGCCCGTGCCACCGTAGAAGCGGCACACGGGCGGGCCGCCCGTGCCACGCGTTGTGCCTCCGTGGTGAATGCGGGCTTCGGCCGGCGAAGCCGGCCCTACTGACTGCTGACTACTGACTACTGGCTACTCTCTTCCATGCCCTCTGTCGCCCTGTTCATCACCTGCCTGACCGACCAGTTCTACCCGCGCGTCGGCGTGGCGGTCACGAAGATCCTGGAGCACTTCGGTTGCGCGGTGCATCTGCCGGCCGGGCAGACCTGCTGCGGCCAGCCGTTCTTCAACAACGGCTACCACGACGAGGCCCGCGAACTGGCCAAGCGGATGGTGCAGCTCTTCGAGCCGTATGAGCACGTGGTGACGCCAAGCGGAAGCTGCTGCGCGATGGTGCGCGAGCAGTTCCCGCGGCTGCTGGGCGAGGATCCCGCCTGGGCACACGGCGTGCGGAGGCTGTGCGCGCGGACGTATGAGTTCGTCGAGTACCTGGACCGCGTGCTGAAGGTGGACCTGACGGGCCTGAAGCTGCCGCGGCCCGTGAAGATGACGTACCACTACACCTGCCACCTGCGGGGTATTGGTGTGCGAGATGAGGCCGCGAAGATGCTCCAGCAGATCGGCAACGTGCAGTTTGCCCCGCTGGAAAAGAGCGACCAGTGCTGCGGGTTCGGCGGGACGTTCGCGGTGAAGTACCCGGCCATCAGCGGGGCGATCGTCGAGGACAAGGTCAACTGCATCGCGGCGACCGAGGCGGAGGTTGCCGTCTGCAACGACGCGGGATGCACGATGAACATCGGCGGCATGTGCCGGCGGCGAGGAGTGAACACGCAGATGAAGCACATCGCCGAGGTGATGGCGGAAGCGATGGGGATTAACATCGACGAGTGGTGAGCCGATCCGCCTGTACATGGATGAGCACGTGCCGCGTGCGGTCACCGAAGCGGTGCGACGTCGCGGCGTGGATTTTGGGAGGCATGGCTCAGGCGTCCGAAAGCGCCGCTGGGCGTGCGAACGCCTGGCGGTCGCTCCTGGATCTGGCTTTCGAGCAATGCCACCGCTTTCGGACGCCAGAGGAATGCCTTACAAATCCCGCGGCGAAGCCGCGTCCGGTTTGTTCGTACCGCGGTCCATGGGCGATTTGCGGTGGCCATGTGGAGTTCCTGTGAGCACGACGCACCAACTGCCCATCTTCGACTTTGACTCCGCCAGCACGCGGGCCGCGGGGGATGAGCGGCTGAAGCGCTCGGTGGGCAGCGCCGTCCTGCGGCAGTACGTGGCCCGGCAGGCGCGGCTGGCCGAGCTTCCCGACAGCGACGGCCTGCGCACGCTGGCCGGGCAGATCAAGCAGCACACGCTGGATCACCTGGACTGGTACCTGGAGCAGCTGCGCGACAACGTGCATCGCAACGGCGGGAAGGTGCATTTTGCCGCGACGGCCGAGGAGGCCCGGCGGATCGTGCTGGACATCGCCGCGGCGGAGAAGTGCCGGCGGGTGATCAAGAGCAAGTCGATGGTCAGCGAGGAGATCGAGCTGGCCGCCGCGATGGAGAAGGCCGGCATGGACGTGGTGGAGACGGACCTGGGCGAGTTCATCGTCCAGATCAGCCACGACAAGCCCAGCCACATCGTCACGCCCATCGTGCACAAGGATGTCAAGTCCGTCGCGACGCTCTTCCAGGACTACTTTGGCATGCCGTACACGGAGGACCCGACGGCGCTGACCAGGCAGGCGAGGTTGCACCTGCGCGAAAAGTTCCGCCGGGCCGACCTGGGCATCACCGGGGGCAACTTCCTGGTCGCCGAGAGCGGGCAGGTGTGCGTCGTCGAGAACGAGGGCAATGCCCGCCAGAGCACGACCACGCCGCGGGTGCTGATCAGCATCGTCGGCATCGAGAAGCTGGTGCCGCGGCTGGCGGACCTGGCGGTGATGCTCAAGCTGCTGGCCCGCAGCGCAACGGGCCAGCCGATGACGGTTTACACGAGCCTCTTTGGCGGCCCACGGCGCGAGGGCGAGAAAGACGGTCCCGAGCGGTTTCACCTGGTGCTGGTGGACAACGGGCGGACGGAGATCCTGGGCAGCGAGTACCGCCAGACGCTGCGGTGCATCCGCTGCGGGGCGTGCCTCAACGCCTGCCCGGTCTATCGCAAGATCGGCGGCCACGCTTACGGGCACGTCTATAGCGGGCCGATCGGGGCGCTGATCACGCCGCTGTTTGCGGGCATGGACAAGTTCCAGGACCTGCCCAAGGCGTCGAGCCTGTGCGGCGCGTGCTACGAGGCGTGCCCGGTGAAGATCGACATCCCGACGATGCTGATCCGCATGCGACGGGACATCGTCCACACTCGGCTCAACAGCCCCATCGAGCGGCTGATCTATCGCGCCTGGGCGTGGGCCTATCGCAGCCCGCTGCTGTACTGGTTGATCGGGAAGTTCCAGAAGTGGGAACTGCGTCGGCGGGCCGGCGGGAGCGGCTGGGTGGAGAAGATGCCGTCGGTGGCGGCCGGCTGGACGCAGATCCGCGATCTGCCGGCGCCGGCGGCAAGGACATTCCAGCAACTGTGGCGCCAGAGGCAGAAAGCTCAGCCACGAATGGACACCAATGAACACGAATAGAGTTGGTGGCACGGGCTTCCAGCCCGTGGGTTGCACCTTGTTCGCGATGGTCTGCGCGCTGGTTGCCGTTGCGACGGCGGCCGCCGCCCCGACCGAGATTCCGGGCGTGCCCGGCGCAACCCGCATCGCCTTTGACATGCCCGTCGATGGCCAGGCGCTGCCTTCCACCCGCAATCGCCAGACGAACCAGCGGACGTATTTTCTGCCGACGTTCTTCAAGAAGGAGTTCTGGAGGGACCACTGGCAGAAGAAGATGGACGCCGGGGAACTGAAGGACAAATCCTTCATCTGGTGCGACCAGAACGGGGATGGCAAGCAGCAGCTTGAGGAAGTGGAGTTGTTCGACGACAAGCCTTATGGCGGCAACCCGTTTGGCGCGCCGTTCTTCGGCAACTGGGTGGGCTATGACCTGACGCTGTGGACCAACAAGGTGCGCCTGGCTCCCTCGCGCTTCACCGACAAGGCCGTGCCGATCTACGAAGCCAAGGCCATGCAGCCGTTTGATTACGGCAAGCTGGCGCCCGTCTATCGCAAGTCGTTCACGGTGCGCTTGGGCGCATCGGCCAATGCCAAGCCCGACTACGGCGGCACATCGATCCAGACAACCGATGGCAACCTCGTGCTGGAAGGCCAGCCGTATGTCGTCAAGCCCGACCTGAGCATCAAGGGCGGCAGCCCGACGTTCGATGCCAAGCCCAGGAACGGCCAGTCCTGGGACCGACGCGAGCTGCCCACCGACTACGTGCCGCCGATCCCCGGGCGGATCATGGACCAGCCGCTGCACTTTGTCGGGTCGGCCATCACCAGGTCGCCGGCCGGCGAGGTGGCCATGCTCAACGGCAACAACGGCCAGTGGTTCATCTTCTCCTGCCAGGACGGCGTGCTGCTGGGCGAGATCTTCACGGGCAGGGACGGCTCGTGGTCCACCGGCCTGGAGCCCAAGCGCGGCATGGACGTCACCGGCCGCAAGCAGGACTGGGAGTGTTTCTTCGGTCACTTCACCGGGGCCGACAACGGCAAATACTACGTCGTGGCCGGGCACACTTCCATGCCATCAGCCGGATCGAGGGCCTGGACGACTATCGCGTGACGGAAGTGCCGCTGAAGGTGACGCCGACGGACTTTGCGGCCAACAAGGCTCTCAGGCCGCAACTCGTCGCGGCCGCCGCAGCCAAGCCCGAGGCCGAGAAGAAGCTGACGATCCGCCCGCTCGCCAAGCGCACCACGGGCCACAAGCTCGACGGCGACTTGGCCGACTGGGGCGATCCGGCGGCGTTCATTACGATCGGCGATCCCGCGATGAAGCTCAGCTTCGATGCCGCCTACGACACCGATGGACTGTACATCGCCTACCGCGGCACCAGCGACCTGGGCAATGCATCCGAGAAAATCAGCACGCTGTTCAAGACGGGTTTCTCGATGGATTTTCAGTACCGGTCAAACCCCAACGCCAAGGGTTCCGCCGTGGCGGTCGGCGATCGGCGCATCGTCATCGCGCCATGGAAGGACAAGTGGACGGCTACGCTTTACGACTACCTGGACCCGGGTACTCCGGCGGACAAGTACGTCGAGTTCTCCTCGCCGTTGATCACGACGCGGGTGGCGCACGTCGGGCCCCTCGCCGAGGGCAAGGTGGCGGTTGTGGTGCGCCAGCCCCCCGCGAAGCCGGGTGAGCGCGCGATCTCGCAGTGGTCGGCCGAAGTGTTCCTGCCGTGGAAGCATCTGGGAGTCAGACCCGACCCCAAGACGCCGCTGCGCTGCGACTTTGGCATCCTGACGCCCGACTCCGGCGGCGTGCGCGTCGAGAAGCGGACGTATTGGAGCAATCGCGCCACGGACATGGTGGCCGACCTGGGCATGGAAGCGCAGATCAATCCGGCCGCGTGGGGGACGGCGACGTTTTCAGAGTAGGGCCGGTTCCACCGGCCGATCGGCGGCCGGCACAGCCGGCCCTACAGCAGTTCCTTCACCGCGGCGATCTTGTCGTCCAGAGAGGCGAACGCGCCCACGAAATGCATGTGCGGGTGCGGTGCCCACAGGCGCTTGAGCTTCAGTCCGCTGGCGATGGCGGCCTGCGGGTGCTCGAAGCGGCAGGGGTTGGAGGCATCGGCGTCGTAAAGGCCCAGCACGGCCGAGGTTTCCAACCAGATCACCATGTCATAGCGTGCCAGCTCGGCCGCGTGCGTCGTGCCCAGGTCGCGCCAGTAATCGTCCGGACCGTCCGGCCAGTAGGCCGCGCCGTCGATGGTGCCGCGGTCCAGCAGCAGATCGCGGCCGGCGGCTTGGGCGGCGATGCGCTGTTCCTGCTCGATCTGCAGGTGGTAGATGCGCCGCTGCACGTCGCGTCGGCCGGCCGTGTCCAGCCGGTCCCATCGCGTGTTGAGCAGGTCATAGACCTGCGTGGCGGCTTCGGGGACGAGCAGGTAGCGGTCGGGATGCGCGGCGACGATGGCGGCCCCGACCACAGTTTTGCCCGCGCCGGGCCCGCCGGTGAGCACGATGCGTTTCATCGTTGTAGTGCAGGCTTCAGTTTGCACAGCCAGTTCGGACGCAGGCTGAAGCCTGCGCTACAAGCAGCGCCGTGCTACACCAGCGGCGGCTTGCCCAGGCTCCGCCGGATCAGCGTGATCTGTCCCGCGTGCATGGTCACGTGAAATGCCATGAAGTTGATCCTTTGGCCGACGGTGGAGAACAGCCGGTGGGGCTTCTCCAGGGGCTTGTTGATCTCGGCCTCGCTCATCGACCGCGTGTGATCGATCAGCCTCTGGCGCAGCTGGTTGAACAGCGGCAGCAGGGCGGTCACATCGCCGAAATCCTGCGCCTTGGGCGCTTCGCCCTCGCGGGCGAATCGCTGAGCAAAGCCGGCCGGCGGTTCCGGCACGTTCGCCACGCCAAGCCCCTTGAGCGCGCCATGGTCCGACAGGATCAAATGCCCCAGGATCCACGCGGCGCAGTTGGCCTGCGGGCTGGTGCGGTGCAGGTAATCCTGCGGCGTCAGGTCGGCCACGTAGCTGTTCAACAGTTTCTGCGACGTTTCCAGGCTGTGCACGAGAATGTCGTTTGCTGTTGCCATGGCCGTATCTTCGGCTGGTCTGCGGGCGAAGGCAACAGCCCGCCGGGCGGCTATAGTGGATGCATGCCCCGGATCATTGATCATGCGCAGGTTCACGCGCGGATGCTGGCCGATGGTTTTCGCGGCGCCTACCCCAACGGCGGTGCGTACGCCTTTGCGCGCGGCACACAGGTCGGTGCGCGGGGATGGGCCTTGCGCGACGACCCCACCATACGCCCCGAAGCCCGCTCGGTGCTTCGCATCCTGCAACCGGAAGTGCCGGCGACGCTTGCCCGGGCGGCCGTGGCGGTCTGGCAGCAGCACCTGCCCGGCGTGGTATGGGTGATGCCCATGACGCACTGGGCCTACGAACTACGGCACGGCGGCGGGGCGGCGCTGGAGTCGCTGGTGCGGGGCGCGGGCATCGATCCTGGATCGCTGCGCGACCGCGCGGATGGCTCGGCCATCGAATTTGCCGAGGGCGAATCGGCGGCCCTGGCAGCCCTGTTGGAAGGCCTGCCGGGCGCGCTGGAGGACAGCGACTTTCTTCTGGCGTTTCCGGGCCGGCCGGCGCTGTGCATGGTGCACCATCACGGTCAACTGTGGTGGACGACCTCGGATGCACGCCTGCTGGCAGCGCTGGAGGGCGTGGCCATTCTTTGTGGGACCGCCGCGGGGCCACGTTGTGGTGCAGGCTTCAGCCTGCGCCCCAACCCACGCCGCGGCTGAAGCCCGCACCGCAAAGCCCTCACAAAGAAATGGCCACGCCCGCGCTGGACGATGTGGCTGGCCGCAGTTGGCCGCAGGATGCGGCTCGGGTATAGTTGGGCCCTGGCGTTTCACAAGGAGCGAACTTTGGACTTTGTCATGCGGGCTGCGGTGGTGGCGATGGTTTGTCTGGCGGGGCCCTGGGCGCTCTGGGCGCAGGTTCCCAGAGGTGCGCCGGCGACGAGCCCCGCGCCGGACCGCAACAAGGTCGTGATCACCGTCGGCGAGCAGACGATGACGGCCGGCGAGTTCGCCGATTTCGTTGCGGACCTGCCGCCGGAGTATCAGGCGATGGCCGCAGGCCCGGGCAAGCGCAGACTGGCCGACGAGATCGTGAAATTCAAGGTGCTGGCGGCCGAGGCCCAGAAGCGCGGGCTGGACAGCGACCCGAAGATGCAGCGCCAGCTGGCGATGATCCGCGAGCAGCTGCTGGCCCAGTCGCTGTTGTCGGCGGAGCAGGCTCGCGTGGTGGATGCGGACCTGGAGAAGTATTACGCGGATCACAAGGAAGAGTTTGAGCAGGTCAAGGCGCGGCACATCCTCGTACGGACGGATGGTCCGGGCGGCGAGGCGGCCGCGAAGAAAAAGGCCGACGACATCCGGCGAACGCTGACGGATGCGAACTTCGCCGAGATGGCCCGCAAGGACTCGGACGACAAGGGTTCGGCCATCGCCGGCGGAAACCTGGGCATGTTCCAGCGGGGTCAGATGGTGCCGGAGTTTGAGCGCGCGGCGTTTGCCCTGAAGACCGGCGAGATCAGCCAGCCGGTGCGAAGCGACTTTGGCTATCACATCATCCAGGTGCAGGAGCGAAGCAGCGTGGCCTACGAGCAGGCCAAGCCGATGATCCGCGCGCGGCTTTTGCCCCAGCGGATCGACGCCCTGGTCGAGCAGCTCAAGAAGACGATGAACACCACGCTGGACGAGGCTTTCTTCGGCGCGGCTCCCGCGCCAGCGCCCGTCCCGGCAGCCGGGGACAAATAGGGGCCTGGCCATTTGTTTGCGGGAGCCTTGCGTGCGGGCTTCAGCCTGACTTCGGCGAGCTCAGTCGAGCCGCACCGCGGCGTGGGCTGGCTGAAGCCCGCACCACAACGTGGCCCCGCGGCGGTCTCACAAAGAAGGGCCACGCGCGACAAATAGCCCCTACGGCAGCGTGCCTTGCGGGCGACAACGCGCGGTTCTAGGCTGTGCGCCGCGATGCTTGGCCTGCTGTCCCAGCGCCTGCTGCCGTTGCTTCAACTCACGCGATTTGCGCTTGTGTTCACGGCAGTTGCCGACAGCCTCACGACGCTGCTGCTGTGGACGGCGCGGGCAACGCCGCCGGGGATGCCCTGGAACTACCGCCTGCTGGCCATGCGGGCGGCCGTCGTGGCGACCATCTCCGCGGCGCTGTATGCCTTCGGGATGTCGCTGAACGATATCATCGACCGGCGTCGCGACACGCAGATTGCCGCGGATCGTCCCCTGCCCAGCGGAAGGATGCCCCTGCGGGCCGCTCACGGTGTCTGCCTGGGTTCGGTGTTGCTGGCCGTGCTGAGCGGCGCGATCTACAGTCGCCTGTCGCCGGCCGACTGGGCCAGCCTGGTGCTGGTGCTGTGGACGGGCCTGCTGATCGCATTCTATGACCTGGCAGGCAAGTACCTGGTGGCGCCGGGGCTGTTGACGCTGGGGCTGATCCGCTTCTTCCACGCGGTGATCCCGGTGCCGCAACTGCCGCTATTGTGGCATCCGCTGCTGCTGTTGAACCACGTGGCGATCCTGTCCACGGTGGCCTATTACTGGGAACAGAAGCGCCCGCCGCTGACCCGACTCCACTACGCAACGGTCGTCGGTGGATTGGTGGCGATCAACGCAATGGCCATCGGGCTGGTGTGGTGGAGAATCCACCCCCGCCCGTTTGTGGAGGGGATGCGAGTGCAATGGGGCCTGGTCTGGCCTGCCCTGGCCGTCGCGGCGTTCGCAATGCAGGCGTGGTGGATACGGCGGCGGGCTGGCGGATCGCGCGCCGCCGGCAAGCGGCTGATGCTGGCCGGGCTGCTGTGGCTGATCGTCTTCGACGCGGCGTTTGTGGCCGGTTACGTCGGCTGGAAACAGGCGTTGGCGGTGTTGGCGATGCTTCCGCTGTCATATGCGGCAGTGCGAGTGCTGCGACTGTGGAGCCAGGTGGTGGGGCTTTCCCAGACGCCGCAGTTCAAGCGGCTGGAGCTGTGAGGGCCACGGAGGCGAGCGGATGGCTCAAGTGGCAAGGAGAAGATGGCGAGTCTCAGTATTTCTACGAGTCTATGCAGTTTGGGCAAAATTTCTGCTTTATCCTATTGACTTTGGAAAAGGCGGTGTTACACTTGCGTCACAGTCGAGTTGATTGAGACCCTCCAGCGCCCGGTCGCACGCCCTCCAGCGGCCGGGTGCTCCTTTTTTAAGCATTGGCATCCGGTTCAATGAGTGAAGCCGGCCAGACTGTAAACCATTGGCAGGCGAAGGGTTAACAACCAAAGGCCCAGCGTCACTGCGGAGATGACGGTGGTCCAGAACACGCAGTCGGCGGCCAACTCGGCATCGCCTTCCAGTTCGAGGGTCAGCAGGAGCGTATTGACGGCCGTCGGCACTGCCGCGGTCAGGATCAGCAGTTGCGCCGGCCAAGGCCACAGGTTCAGGCCGCCAAGCACGGGAGCCAGCGCGGGCCGGCTCGCCAACAGCATGTGCAGTGCAAACAGCAGCAAGGCCATCTGGATCGGCGCATAGACCAGCCGCAGGACCAGCACGGCGGACACGGGCCGCCAACGGGGCCAGCGGGGGTTGGCGGCCAGCTGCGCTCCCAGCGTGACCAGTGCAATGGGCACCAGCCCCCCGGACAGGAACCGCGCTGTTTCGCTGATGACCTTGGGCAGCTGATGATCGGGGCCGGCGGACAGGTACCACTTGGCTGCAAGTGCTGCGGCCAGCGTCGGAATGAATGGAAGGCGAATGAGCATGGCCATGGCCCGGCCAAAGCCGCTGGTGCCGGCCATGGCGGCGATGGCGCCGCCGACCGTAAAGGTGAGGATGTTCTGCGCCATCAGGACCAGAGCCTGCGCGGCGGCGCCGTCCGTGCCGAAGGCCAGCTCGGCCAGCGGCAGGCCGAAGTTGCCGCTGTTGTAGAACATGACGGCCATGGCGACGGCGGCCAGGGTCTTGTGCGCAGCGCCCGCAATCCGGCCGATCCCGAAGACCAGGATCCCCAGGAGAAGAACCTGGAGGACGGTTACAGCGGCGATTCCGCCCATGGCCGACCAGGCCAGGCTGCTGGTGCTGACCTTGTCGAAAACGAAAGCGGGCACGAAGAGATGGATGTTGAGCTTGGTGAGCGTGGTGATGTCGATGCGGAACTTCCACCGCAGCACAGCGCCCAGGAAGACCATCAGCAGAATCGGCGCCAGGATGTTGAGGAGGATGTCGCCGAACATCGCGGGCGGCCACGATACGGGGCGCAGCAGCGGCGGGCAAGGAGGCAGGGACAGATGCGGGGGCGCCGATCATGCGGGTCGGCGCTTCTCGGACTTGCCGCGGCACCCGTTGAGACGCCGATTCTACCCAAAAATCTCAAGATTCTGCTTTACTCGGCTGGTTTCTGAGGTAATGATGCAGACGTGGGCCTGGGCGTGGCCTGATCGTTCCTTGGCGTGGGTGAGAGCTTGCTGCGACCTAATCGAACAGATTCTCGGTTTCCACGGGCCGTCGGCTTCACGCTGGTGGAGCTATTGGTTGTGATCGGCATCATCTCGGTGCTGATCGGGATCCTGCTGCCTGCGCTGACCTCGGCCCGTGAGCAGAGCCGCAAGACAGGCTGTCTGGCGAATCTGCGCACTCTGGGGCAGATGATGATCCTCTACAGCGAGGACCATCGCGGCCGGCTGCCCAACAGCAATCCCAGGAACACCACGGGCACGGCCAAGGTGCTGATCGTGCTGGCCAGCGATTATGTCAAGTCGCCCGGGACGTTCTATTGCCCATCGGACGCCGATACCCCGCCAACGGAGATTGTGACCGACGAATACGAGATGCCCGATTCGGCGCGGACCAGCTATGACTTCTACAGCGTCTGGTGGCTGCCGGAGCGTGGGCCACGCTGGTCGAGGCTCAAGGGCGGCCGGGCGCCTCTGGCATGGGACCTGTGCGGCGGGGCGGCGAAGTTCCAGTCCACGCACGTCTATCACATGCAGAATCATGGCGGAGGCGGCGGGAACGTCGTGCACGCCGACGGGCATGGCGAATGGCAACCCGCATCGATGTGGGACAATGGCAACTTCCCGAACCCCGCGTCGGAGTATTACGAGCAATAGGGCCACGCTGCGGCGAGGGGTATTTCATCTGGAGCCAATGCCGTGCAGTTTGAGCGACTGGAAAGCCGCACGCTGCTGAGCGCCTACACGGTCCTGGACCTGGGGACCCTGGGCGGCGCTTCGAGTTGGGCATACGGGATCAACGACCTGGGCCAGGTCGTGGGCTGGTCGCTGGATGCCAACGGCATCGAGCGGGCGTTCCGCACAGCGCCCAACAGCGCGATCAACCCGGCGACCGACAATCTCGGCGGCTTCACGGCCACCGGCCGCAGCCGGGCATACGCGATCAACAACGCCGGGCAGGTCGTGGGCGATGCGCGCGATGCATCGAACGTCAGCCGGGCGTTCCGTACCGCCCCGAACCAACCGATCCAGCCGACCGACAGCCTGGGGGCGCTGGGCACGGGCAGCAGCTACGCCTACGACATCAACAACCTGGGCCAGGTCGTCGGCGGGTCGTCGGTGGGCAACAGCTACCGCGCGTATCTGTACAGCAACGGCGTGATGACCGACCTGGGGGCCCTCAAGAACAACAACTACAGCGAGGCGTGGTCGATCAACGACGCGGGTGTCATCGTCGGCTGGAACAGCGGCAACGGCGCCGACACGTCGGTACGATGGACGGGCGGCGCCATCAGCAACATCGGTTCCACGCTGGGCAGCTACAACTACGCCTGGGCGATCAACTCTTCAGGACAGATCGCCGGGGAAGGTTTTGACGCGGGCAACACTGAATACAGCGCGTACCTGTACAGCGGCGGGATGTGGACCGCGCTGGGCGTGCCGGCCGGCGCATCGGATACCGAGGCCTACGGCATCAACGACGCGGGCGTGGTCGTGGGGCGCATCAACCTGGGCTCGGGCAACCTCCGCGCGTTCGTATGGTCGGACGGGGTGATGACCGACCTGAACAACCTGATTCCGGCGGGCACCGGCTGGACGCTCCAGGTGGCGCGGGCCATCAACAACAACGGCCAGATCGCGGGCTACGGCCTGCTCAACGGGCAGGTCCGCGGTTTCCTGCTCACGCCCGACGCGGCCACGAACATCCAGGGCACATCGGGCAATGACACCATCGTTCTGCGCCGCAGCGCCAGCGGAAACCAGATCGAGGTTCTCCTGAACGGCGTGCCGCTACCGTCGGTGTCGGCGACGGCCGTGCTGAATATCAGCGGGCTGGCCGGCGATGATCTGCTCACGCTGGACTTCATCAACGGCAGCCCCATTCCATCGGGAGGGATCAGCTTCGACGGGGGCGTCGGCAAGGACACCCTCCGGGTCCAGGGGCAGGGGCAGAGCTTCACCGTCAATGCGTCGCAGATGACCCACGGCAGCGGCGTCGTCGCTCTCACTGCGGCCGAGGCGCTGGACCTGGACAGCGGCAGCTTTGTGATTGCGGCCGACCTTGGGGGTGCCGAGTTGGCCATTGGCGCATCGGCCAGCGCCACCGTGCTGGCCTCGCAACAACTGGCGTCGCTGTCTGTGGCCGGCACTGTCCTGGTGGGCCCGGGCGGAGACAAGCTGGTGACGGTTGATGAACTTGGCATCGCTGGCGGGGGACGGCTTGACCTGGCGGACAACTTCCTGCGGGTGAACTACTCGGGCGCCAGCCCCCAGGCCGCCATCCGCGGCTGGCTGGCAAGCGGTTTTGCCGGGGGCGGCTGGACCGGCAACGGGATCAGCACGTCGTCGGCGATCGCAGGCCAGACGGCCCTGGGCCATCGCGACATGGGCGGGTATGTGCTGGTGAGGTACACGTGGTACGGCGATGCCACGCTCGACGGCAATGTGAACTTCGCCGATCTGCTCAGGCTGTCGCAGAACTACGGCAAGGCCGGCATGGGCTGGGCCGATGGCGACTTCAACTACGACGGCAACGTCACGTTCTACGATCTTCTGAGGCTCTCCCAAGCCTACAGCCGAAGCAGCGCGCAGCTCTGGCCGGCGCCTTCGCCTTCCAGCATGAAGCTCCTGAAGCTCTGAAGCGGGTCGCTTTTGCGCGTCGCTCTGTCGCGTTACCATCCAAGAATGGAACAGGGCCTGGAGCGGGCGGGTTTCGCGCCCAGGGTTGCGGCGGCGGCGATCGACCTGCTGATTCTCATCGGCATCTACTGGCTGATCTGCCAGGCCACCGGCTGGCATGTCGCCCCCGGCTTCCTGTGGGCCAGCGTGCGGATCGGCGGGGTGCTGTGGCTGGTGTACTTCCTCACCGAGGTCATTTCGGCCGCCTCGCCGGGCAAGGGTCTGCTGGGCCTGCAAATCGCCAGCGAGGACGGCCAGCGGGCGACTCGCCTGCAGCTTGTGCAGCGCTATGCGATCAAGCTCTCGCCGCGAATCTGCGGAGTGGTGGAAACGGCGCTGGCGATGCTGGCGGTCCGCCGGGCAGCCACGGCGACGGGCCTGGCGATTTTCGACGCCCGGCCGTTTGAGTCGCTGTTGCTGCGGGGCCTGGGCGAGGCGATGCTGCTGGTCGTGGGCGTGGGGTGTTTCATGGCGCTGGGTCCGCGTCGGCAGGCACTGCACGACCGACTGTGCGGGACGGCGGTGTATCGCCGGCCGTTGCGGGCGACGGCGGTGCGGGGTGGATTCCGGCCGGTGGTGCACGTGACGCCGCTGGAGTCGCGTCGGCATGTCTAGGCATAACAAGGACTAACGACAGGCCGCGGTTCGCTCTGGCGGCAATCGGCGAGGCGATTCAACGGCTGCCTGGCGGGCCGGTATATTTTCTGGCGGGGCTCGTGCCGCGGTGTTCGCGGCGGTGCTCCGTGGTCGATTGCCGAAGGTGCGGCAAGGAGATGATTGTATGCGGACGTTGTCGAGTGTACTGGCGCTGGTGGCGGTGTTGATGCTTGCCGGCGCGGCTTATGCCGAGGATGGCGGCGGCGCGAACAAGGCCCCGAAGCCCAAGTCGCTCAAGGGTGAGGTCGTGCGCGTGGACGGCGCCAACGTGATCATCAAGGTCGGCAAAGGTGCCGAGGCCAAAGAGGTGACGGTGGCCACGGACGCCAATACGCAGGTGGTGATCGACGGTGTGGCGGCCAAGGTGGGAGACCTGAAGGCCGGGCAGAAGGTTGCCGTGATGCCCGAGACGGGCACGGCGACGAAGATCGTGGTGGCGGCCCAGAAGGCGGCGGGCGAAGGCGCGAAGAAGAAGAAGGGCGCAGAATAGGGGCGCGTCAGCCGGCGGAAGTGGGTGGCCGGATATCGGGGCGGAGGGGACGAAGCATACCCCCGGCAGAGAATGGTCTGTGCCGGGGGTTTGGCTGTTGGTGGGGGAGGATCCGCCTGGGCGGGCCGGCGCACGAAAAACGCCCGCCGGCTTCGTTTTTCACGAGGCTGGCGAGCGCGTAGAAACGATCAAGACCGCCTGTGCCGTGTGAGGGAGGGTAATGGACAAACCCTTTAACAAAGGTGGGTGATAAACGAAGCAGGAGGGTTCTCCTGTTGCTCCAGCACATTTGCTTCCCGTCATCGGTCCGGCGAACCGGACTGGCGCGGGCGTGCGCCTGGCTGGCGGTTATCCCCGTGGGTTTGCTTATCGGTTTGCCAAAATAGCTGCCCTCAAGCACGAACACCGCAGACTCGACCGGTCCAGGAATCATATCGACCGCGGCCACGGGTGACAATAAGCTCTGGTGAGATTTGGGCGAATGTACTGGCCGCGGCGCCTGCCTGCCCGAACGGCCGATGGTTCTGTAGAATGTGGCAGGGGGACAGGTTATGAGCCGAGCGAGCGTATTTCCGACCGCCATGGCCGAGCGCCTTGCCGTCGGGACGCTCCAGACGACCACGCCCTACATCGACCTCAGGAGGCTGCACCCGGAGGCGACGTTCCTGCGCATCCTGGGGGTGAACTATGTGCACCTGAAGACCGAGGACGATGGCGATCTGTACCTGACGGAGCACGGCGTGCCGTTCGCCAAACAGCTGATGCCCACGAGCTGGTACGAGCCGCAGTGGTTCAAGCTCAAGCGGCAGCGTCTGGAGGGGACCAGCACGGTGTATCGGCTGCCGACCCGCCCGCTCGCCGGCGTGAGGCCGCCGAGCCTGGACCTGGTGGTCAAGTGGTCGCGAGTGGGGCAGGATGTGCCGCTGAACACCTTCACGCTGGACCGCAACATCAACGCGGAGTTCAACACGCCCTTCGAGGAGTTCTCGCTGGTGGAGGAAATGCGCCGCGGGGAGTACGGCCCGCCGCAGCTGCGCATCCGGACCCAGCGGCCGCTGGCGATCTACGTTCCGCCTGAACAGTTGCAGCTGTGGCAGACGGGCCGGTCGCGGGAGAAGATCCTGGCACGGGTACGGCGGCATCCAGGAGTGGAGATCGACGTGATGCGGTCGTACATCCTACTGTATGGCTGGATCGACGGCGTCAACGCGGTGGATGCGTTCCGGTCGTGTTCGCACGATGCCGAGGAGGCCGGCCGCCAGCTGGCGGAGCTGACGGCGCGGGTGGAGGGGGAGATGCGCAGCAAGGGGTATATGGTGGCCGACCACAAGCCTGCGCACATGATTCTGCGGCTGAGACATGGGGATGTGCTGAGGCGTAGCGGGCAGGTGATCTATGCCGTGGTGGACTATGAGCTGCTGGCGCGCACTCCCGAGCACGACAACGCGGTTCGGTCGGCCCGTCGCAGCGAGTATCTGCTGCGGCAGCGGGATCGTTTCAAGCCGCGTCCGGCGTCGTCGTTTCCGCCGGAACTGCGTCCGGCGCGCGTGCTGGGGGTGGATTATGTCTATGGGCGGGTGGAAAGCACGGCGGGCGTGCTGTGGGTCGTGGGCAACGATCCGGAGCTGTTCCCGTACTTTCTTCCGGAACGATGGCGCACGAAGATGGTGCGTCTCAGCGACACGGGCGAGGTGTACTACACACAGACCAAGGACCGCATCCACATGGTGTGGAAGGTCTCGCGGGTGGGCGAGCTGCCTCCGGGCAGACTCTCCGACGAGGGGTACAGACGACTGCTGCTGGCCGGGTACAACAGTCCCTTCGAGGAGTTCTCGCTGGCGTTGGAGATGCAGCGCAAGGGGGTGCGTTCGATCTACCCGCGGGCGATCTACATGACGGCCAGTCCGGGCGAGGTGGCCAACGCCGTGCTGGACGACCGGCGTTTCCGCAGCATGGCCCGCACGCTCTCGCCGGACGGCCAGCCGGTGCTGCCGATGGACCACGACTTCGTGGCGATCTGGGGCTATTGGCGCGGGCTGGAGGACGCCGACGCCCCCGAGGACAACGCGCTGTGGTCGCCGATCGGCGGCGCCCAGGCCGCGGCCAAGGGCATCATCAGCGACGAGGAGCTGATCGAGGCGATGGCGCGGCACCAGGAGGCGATGCGGGCGGCGGGCTTTGAGGACCTGAATTTCAAGCCCGACCACATCCTGCTGTCTTACATCCCCGACGGGCCCGTGAAGCGTGCGGCCGACGGCGCGCTGGAGACGCGGCAGTGCAACTTCGAGTTTGTCCGGCGCATCCCGTAGGCCGGCGCTGGCCATGAAGCGAGAGTATCTCAGCCGCAGCCCGCAGCAGACGCAGGACATCGCCGCGGAACATGCGCGCGGCCTGCGCGGCGGCGAGTGCATCGCGCTGCACGGCGAGCTGGGGGCAGGCAAGACTCAGTTCGTGCGCGGGCTGGTGGCGGGACTGGGCGGACAGCAGAGGAGCGTGTGCAGCCCCACGTTCGTGCTGCTGAACGTCTATGAGGGCGGCAGGCTGACGGTGTACCATCTGGACGCCTACCGCGTGCGGGGCGCGGAGGACTTCGAGGGCATCGGCTTTGCCGAGCTGCTGGAGCAGGGCGGCGTGGTGGTGGTGGAATGGGCCCAGCGCGTGGCCTCGCTGGTCCCTGCGCAGGCCACCCGCGTGCGCATCGAGGTGCTCTCGGAGCACGAGCGGCGGATTACGATTGAACCGTGACCGCTACGCGCCCGTCCACCGCTTGCGCAGCAGATGCGCGGCCATCTTGGGCTGGCGGTTGCGGGTGAACACGCCCTTGCGGTTGCCGATGACCCGGCCGGTGCCCTGCTTGGTGGCAAAGTCCGCGAAGTTCCACACGTGCTCGCCGATCACAAAGTCCAGCGAGTCCATGGCCTTGCAGTAGTTGGCGATCAGCTCGCACTGATACTCCTCGGACCACATCACCGGCGGGTCGCTGTGGAAGCCGTGGATGGTGTCGGCGCCGAACTCGGTGATGAACAGGGGCTTGTGGAAGCGCTCGTGCCAGCCCCTCAGCAGGCTCGTGACCTCCGGGATGATCGCCTCCAGCACGCCGCTGTGGCCATACCAGGCCGTGTAGCTGTTCCAGCAGATCACATCGACGTACTGGCTGCAGGTGGACTGGTGCGGCCAGAGGCACTCGATGAGCGTGATGGGGCGGTTCTGCGGGTCGAGTTTGCGGGTCTCCTCGCAGACGACCTTGAAGTATTCGCCGGCCGCGGCGTGCTTGGTGTCGGGCTCGTTGGCCACCGACCACATGACCACGCACGGATGGTTCTTGTCGCGGGCGATGAGCTGGCGCATGACCTCCAGGTGGTGCTCCAGGCGTTTGGCGGCCGAATCCTTGAGTTCCTGGCTGATGTCGGCCGTGAAGAAGGCCTGGTTGCCCTTCATGCCGACGGCCGGCGACTCGTCGATGACGACCATGCCCAGCCGGTCGGCCAGGTTCATGATCTCCTCGGAATAGGGATAGTGGCTGGTGCGGAAGGAGTTGGCGCCGATCCACTTGAGCAGATTGAAGTCCTTGACGTTGACGGCGTCGTCCAGGCCCTTGCCGCGGATGTCCATGTCCTCGTGCTTGCCGAAGCCGCGGAAATGGAACGGCTTGCCGTTGATGAAGAACTGCTTGTCGGTGACCTTCACGGTGCGGATGCCCACGGGCAGGCGATAGATATCCTCGCCGCCGGCGACCTCCAGCGTGTACAGGTAAGCCGCGCCGGGCTGCCAGAGCCGCGCGTTTTTCACGGTGAGGGTGCCGGAAGCGCCGTCGGCCTCGGCCACGGCGGCGTTGGTGTGGTCGATGAGCCGGACGCGAACGGGCGCACTTCCGCCGGCCAGGTGGACATCGTATTGGACGATCCCGTCCCTGCCCTTCACGTCGGTGACGACCGTGATGTCATCGACGTGGATCTTCGGCGTGCAGTAGAGACGCACCGGGCGGTGGATGCCCGCGTAGTTGAAGAAGTCGTGGAAGTACTCCTGCGTGGTGTAGCCGGGCTTGAGGTGCTCGTGCGAGACTTTCTTGACGATGCCCGGGGGCAGCGTGGTGAAGTCCAGCACGTTGTTGACGACGATCGTGACGCGGTTCTCGCCGCCGTAGTGCACGAGGCCGGAGACATCGGCCTCGAAGGGCAGATAGCCGCCGCGGTGGCTGGCGACCTGGCTGCCGTTGACCCACATCACGGCGTGATGGGTGGCCGAGCCGACTCGCAGCACGACCCGCTTGCCCTTCCAGCCGGCCGGCACGAAGAACGTCCGCTCGTACCAGACATCGCCGATGTGGTCGCGGATGGCCGGGTCCTGGGTGATGTCGTTGTAGCTGGCCGGCACGGGCATGGGGATCGTCTCGGTCAGGGGCCTGGCAAACCACTTCTGCTCGCGGCCGACGTTCTGGGCGTCGAGTTTGAAGTCCCAGATGCCCGACAGGTCCTTGACATCACGGCTCTCGCTTTCGCGTGGGTAAAGCATGGCTGGATTCCTGTGTGTGGGCCGATTTCACCGGCCGTCATTCGTATGCACGGCCGGCACAGCCGGCCCTACGGACTCGCTTTCGCGTGGGTAAAGCATGGCTGGATTCCTGTGTGTGGGCCGATTTCACCGGCCGTCATTCGTATGCACGGCCGGCACAGCCGGCCCTACGGACTCGCTTTCGCGTGGGTAAAGCATGGCTGGATTCCTGTGTGTGGGCCGATTTCACCGGCCGTCATTCGTATGCACGGCCGGCACAGCCGGCCCTACCGATGATCCCGATTCAGACGGTCCACTTGCCCATCACCGCGTCGAAGTCCACCAGGAACTTCTCTCCCGTCTTCAGTTCCAGCCGCAATCCGGCCGGGGCGCCCGAGGGGGCCAGGTCCAGGTATTCCATCGCTGCGATCGGCGACAGCTCGGAGTCGGTGAACGGCTTTTCGTCGGTGCGATGCAACATCACGCATACGGCCAGGTCCATTCCGCTGTAGTGGGTTTTGCGCTGCCGGGTGGCGTACACGACCGTGCTGGTCGGCGCCTCGGGATTGAGTTTTTCGTGGGTCTCGGCATCGACGGCGTCCCAGCTGCGGCAGGCGACCAGCGCCACGCTTCGCCCCGCGCCGGCGGCGATGACGGCCGGGCGTCCGTCGATCTGCTTCTTCACGACCGTGGCGGAGATGCCATCCACATGGGGGATGGGCAGATGCCCCAGGCGCAGCTCGTGGGCGATGGCGATGCTCAGGCGGTCCACGCGGATCACCCCGCCGGGGATGACGATGTCGGCCAGCGACATGTGGCTCATCCAGCCGGGGATGTCGATCTGGCGATAGAGCACGCCGCCGACGTGGCCGCAGAAGCGCAGGTTGCTGTGGCACATGAAAGGCATCTGCACGCCCAGGTGGCGGATGCTGTAGGCGCAGGCCGTGGCGCCGGCGGGGTTGTCCTCCTCGCCGGGGAAGTGCGTGTTGTACACCAGCCGCGTATAGCTGGGGTTGCTCTTGGCGGCCGGCGCCTTGCCGGGGCGCAACTCGGCGGCGCCGGTTTTCCCGTGCTGCGTGACGGTGAGCCCCGGGCCGTTCAGCACGACGGTCTTGTGCCCGTCGCCGATGGCCGGCCAGTCGCCGTCGTTCTCCCTGGCGGTCCAGAATGGCGAGTCGGCCGGCAGGTGAAGCGCTGTGAAGATCTTGGCCAGCCAGAACGGCGAGGCGGCGCAGCTGTAGGCCTGCACGAGCGGCTCGAAGGTCCCGTAGAAGCCCAGCGAGGGCGTGCCGTCGCAGAGCAGGTCGTGGCGCGAGAGGAACTGAAGCAGATTGCCCGAGGCGATGCGGCGGGCCCAACCTGGGTCCAGCAGCGGCTGCCTGAGGAGGAACGCCGCCACCAGCGGCGCGGAAGCGGCGCAGCGGTAGATGATGCTGCGGCCCCACATCAGGGAATGGCCGTTGCGGCCGAAGAGCATCGGGTAGGTTTTTTGGAGTTCGCGATGGTGGCTCTCGATCGCCGCCGCGATCCTGGGCTCTCGCTGATAGCCGTAGAAGCTGCACCATAGCGGGCCGTAGAACTGGAAGGCCCAGGCGCTGTAGAAATCGAACTCCTTGCCGTCGCGGTACCACCCGTCGCCGGCGTAGTAGGCCAGCAGGTTGTGCAGGTGGTCCAGAAGCATGGTCCGATCGACCTCATAGCCGTTGTCGATCAGGAAGGAGCCCATCATCACGTTGAACCATCGCCAGTTGTGGGCGTTGGTCATGGCGTGGGCGTAGTCGCCCAGCACCTCGGCCACCTGGTCCTTCTGGGCTTTGGTGTAGGAATCCCAGATGACCTTGCGGCTCATGAGCAGCCCCAGGCAAAGCGCTGCGCCCTCGGCGGTGTGCTGGAACAGCGGCGTCTTGTATCGCACCGACATCTCGCTGATCTTGCCCAGGTATTGCGGGGCGGCCGGGTCGGTGGCGCGGAGGATCTGGTCGGCGTAATAATGGCGAAGCGAGTAGCCGGCGACCGACACGTCGGGCTGTTCGGCGATGAGAGGGGCGGCGATCATGAAGGTGCGCGCCAGACCCTCGAACTCCGCGGCGCGGTGCTTCCATGGCGGGTCGTCGGGCTGGGGGTAGGTCTTGCCGGGCTGCTTGGGCAGGGCAATGGGTGCGCCGGGGCCCTTCACGTGGCGGAAGACCCCCTCCAGCAGATACTTGCCGGCCTGGAGCCAGTGTTCACGGCCCATCCCTGTCAGGGGGCTCAGCGACGTATGGGCATCGGCAACCTTGAACGCCATCGTGCTCCTTTTGCTTGGCGACCGGGAGGCCAAGATACTTACCGGACGCCGATTCCTCAACGGCGCATCCGCCCTATCGCCCGAAGCGCTTTGCGCGTAATCTGTTGATCCATGGCCGACCAGCCGGTCTTCGCATTTCTGGCGTTTACCAGCGGCTCCTACGAGGGGGCGATCCTCCGCGACATGCGGCTGGCCAACGCCCTGCATCGCCGCGGATTCCGGGTCGTGGTGTACTGGATGATGGAGCGCAATGCCGAACTGCCGGATGAGGGCATTGCCCAACGGACGCTTTCTTGCGGGATGCGCTTCCAGTTCCGCCGGCCCAGCGAGTTGTGCGACCGCATTGGCCGGCTGCTGCGGTTGCTGTGGCCGGCGTGGCGGCGGCGGCGGTTCATGCAGCAGCATCCCGACTGGGTGCAGAGGCTGGCGCACAACTTTGTCGGCGCCATCTGCTGCGAGGCGGGCACGGCCGACCCGCGCCTGGCGGCGAGGCTGGCGAGGTTCATCCAGCGCGACGGCGTGACGCACCTGATGCCGACCTTCGCGATGCTCTGCCCGCTGGCGCAGGCGGCACGGCGTTTGAGCCGGCGGCCGTTCGATTACGTCGCCACGTTTCAGGGCGAGGAGATATTCGCCAACTACGCGGCGGGGATCGGCCGGCTCGAGGACTACCATCAGCGTCTGCGCGAGGTGGTGGCCCAGTCGCCCTGGCCGGCGATTGCCGTCAGCCGCGATTACATCGGCCGGCTGCGCGACGAGATGGGCATCGACGAAAGGCGTTTGGTGGCGATCTACCCGGGCATCGAGCTTCCGCCCCCCGGGCCCAGGCCGGCTTTCGAGATCGCCTGGAAGAAACTCCCCGGGCTGAGGCCGGATGTCCCCATCGTGCTCTACTTCGGGCGGCAGGATGCGGAAAAGGGCATCGACCTGCTGCTGTACGCCGCGAGGATGCTGCAGGATCGCGGGGTGCGGATGCAGCTGGTGGCCTGCGGCGGCTCGAGTTTCGGGCAGGTGTATCGGCTGGCCTGCGAGCAGATCGCCGCCCACCTGCGCGTGCATGTGTACTGGAAGCGGCGCATCCCCGACGACGTGCGCGATGCCCTGTATGCCCATGCGCGATGCGTCGTCTATCCGTCGATCCACCGCGAGCCGTTCGGCTTGGTCGCCGCCGAGGCCATGAGCCACGGCACGCCGGTGCTCGTGCCCGATTACGGCGGCATCACCGAGGCCATCCAATGGGACGGCCGGGCCGGCGGGCTGACGTTTCGCGCGTGGGACACGGCCGACCTGGCGCGGCAGCTGGAACGGCTGCTCACCGACGAAGCTCTGCACGCCCGGCTGTCGGCCAATGCCCGGCCGATCGCGGAGAAGTTCTCGGTGGATGCGATGACCGACCGGGTGCTGGCCCACATCGGGCTTCAGCCGTATCCCAGTTCTTTCAGGTCATCCTCGTCCATGCCGAAGTGATGGCCGATCTCGTGGAGCACGGTGGTGCGGACTTCCCGCAGGAGATCCTCCTCGCTGTCGCTGACCAGCTCGATGTCTTCCTGGAAGATGTAGATGATGTCGGGCATGCGGCCGGAATGCTCGACGCTGCGCTGGGTCAGGGGGTGGCCATGGTAGAGACCCAGGAGCAGGTCGTGCTCGTTCAGGCCGGCGCTGCGGAGCTGCTTTCGGGTGGGGCGGGTGCGGATCTCGATGGCGACTTCCTCCAGGTGCGTCGCGAAGGGTTCGGGGATGTCGCGGAGGGCCTCCTGGACGATCTGCTCGAAGCGCTGTTTGCTGACATGACAGGGCAAGGCGATAATCTCCCTGCGGCCATTGGAACGGCCGATGGGTCGGTTGGCAACTGGCGGAGTCGAACGATGCGATGTTTCCTGATTGCGGTGTTGGCGGGTTTGGCGTCGGGGTGCGGGGTGCCGAGTTTCCTGATCACGCCGGTTTCGCACGCGGGCGGCCTGCGCGAGCAGGTGGTCCGCCGCGGGAAGGGGTTGTCGCCGGACAAGGTGGTTCTCATCGAGGTCGAGGGGATGCTGCTCAACGCCCAGTCGGGCGGCTTCATGCAGCCCAGCGAGAACGCCGTCAGCCGTTTCGTGGAGCAGATGGACAAGGCCGCGCAGGACCCGCGAGTGAAGGCGGTGGTGCTGCGGGTCAACTCGCCGGGAGGAACGGTCGCGGCGTCGGACATCCTGTATCAGCGGGTGCTGCAGTTCCGACACGCCACCGGCAAGCCGGTGATCGCCGCGCCGCAGGATGTGGCCGCCAGCGGGGCGTATTACGTGTCGTGCGCCGCCGACGCGATCGTGGCGCATCCTGCCAGCATCGTGGGGAGCATCGGCGTGATCTACCAGACCTTCGATGCCTCGGGCACGATGGGCAAGATCGGCCTGAAAAGCGAGGCGATCAAGAGCGGTCAGCACAAGGACATGGGCTCGATCTTCCGCCCGCTGGACGACTCGGACCGCAAGCTCATGCAGGCGATGGTGGAGGAGTACTACGGACGGTTCCGCACGGTCGTGACGGCCAGCCGGCCGATCGCCGACGAGCAGAAGCTGGCGATGGCGACCGACGGGCGCGTGTTCACAGGCACCGAGGCGGCAAAGCTCGGGCTGGTCGATGCAACGGGCATGCTGGACGACGCGATCGACCTGGCCGAGCAGATGGCCGGCGCCCGCGACGCCAGAGTCGTGCTCTACAAGCGGCCGTACGGGTACAGCGGGTCGATCTACGCCAGCACGGAGATGCCCGCAGCGGCCGAGTATCGGGGGATGGAGCTGAAGCTGCCGGCGGCGGGCCCGCTGCTGCCGACGGGGTTCTACTACCTGTGGCGGCCGGGGATGTAGCGTGCTGGCCTTCACACCGGGAACACGAGGAGTGGTGCACGGCACTGGGCGCACAGGCGTTCGCCGAGGCTCTCGTTGAGGGCGGCGTCGGGGCCGCTTCGCCCGCGCGAGGCGATCACCACCAGATCCGGTTGCTCGCGCTGCTCGACCGCCAGGAGCAGATCGACCGGATCGCCGTTCAGCAGTTCGGCACGGCAGGGCACGCCCTGCCGCGCGGCGTGGGATTCAACGGATGCCAGGCGCTGGCGAAGCTGGGTTTGCTCGACCTGAAGAAGGACGTTCGTGGTTGCGGGAAGCAACTGGGCCGGGGCGCTGCGGGCGGGCGAGAGGCTGTTGCGGGTGGGCGTCACGCCCACCAGAAGCACGGAAGCCCCCAGGGCCCTGGCGACGTCGATGCCCCGACTCGCGCCCGGCGCATGGTCGGGCACCACATCGACGGGCACGAGGATGGACCGGACCTGGTCGTGCGGGGGCTGTCCGCGCGGCGGCCGGAGGAGCACCGGCAGGCGGGACCGCTCCATGACCCGCTGGGCGATGCTGCCGAACACCGCGCGGGACAGCCCGCCGGCGCCGTGCGTGGTCAACGCGACCAGGTCGGCGCCGATCTCCGAGGCGTGGTCCACGATGCTGCCGGCCACGTCGCCAACGCGTGGCGCATGCGTGTGGGTCTCGACGTGGACGGCCGCCGGAAACGCCTGGCGCACCTGCCGCAGGTACGTTTCGGCTTCGGCGTGGTCCATGAGGTGGCGGTCGGCGTGGACGTGCGGGCGCGCGTGCCGCTCGAGCAGGTGGAGAAGCGTCACGCGGCTGCCCAGTTTCTCCGACACGAACGCCACCAGCGGCAGGATGCCCTGCGCGAGGTTCGAACCGTCCAGTGGAACGAGGATATGCCCGAACATTGTCATGCCCCCGCCAGCAGCCTCACGAGCAGAAAGAGATTCAGTGCGATGATCAGCGCTCCGCAAACCGACGCCGCTACGGTTGTGGGCCATCGGTTGGCCAGGTCGCCCATCAATCTGCGCCTGGCCGTGAAAAGGACCAACGGCACAACCGCAAACGGCAGTGCCAGACTCAGCACCACCTGGCTGATGACCAGCGATCGCGTGGGGTTGAGGCCGGCGAGGATTACCACCATCGACGGGAGGATCGTGACCAGCCGACGTACCCACATGGGGATGTGGAAACGCACGAAGCCCTGCATCATGACCTGCCCCGCCATGGTACCCACCACCGTCGAGGAAAGCCCCGACGCGACCAGCGAGATCGCGAAGGCCCAGCTTGCGGCCCGGCCCAGCAGGGGCTCGAGCGTACGGTGAGCTTCCTCGATCGACGCGATCTCGACGAGCCCGGCGCGGTGGAAGGTCGCGGCGGCCATCACCAGCATCGAGGCGTTGATCAACCCGGCGACGCCCATCGCCAGCACCACGTCGAGCACCTGGAAACGGAAGAGCCGGCGACGCTGCAGCGGGTCGGTCACGCGGATGCGTCCCTGAGTCAGAGACGAATGCAGGAAAATCGCGTGGGGCATGACCGTTGCGCCCAGGATGCCGGCCGCCAGCAGCACGCTCTCGGTCCCGCTGAAGCGCGGCACGAAGGCCTGACGGGCAAGCGCCCCCCAGTCCGGCCGGTCCAGGATCGTCTCAACAACGTAACAGCCGGCGACGATTCCAACGAAGACCGTTATGGCAATCTCAAGAAGGCGGAAACCGTGCCGCTGCAGCGAGAGCAACATGAAAGTCACCACGGCCGTGATGATTCCGCCGACCCACAGGGGAATGCCCGCCAGCAGCGCGAAACCCAGCGACGCGCCGACGAACTCGGCCAGGTCGGTGGCCATCGCCACCGCTTCCATCATCACCCACAGCACCCAAACCGCCGGCAGCGGCAGGTGGTCGCGGCACATCTCGGCCAGGTTCTTGCCGGTGGCGATGCCCAGTTTGGCCGAGAGCAACTGGATGAGCATGGCCATCAAGTTGGAGGCCAGCACCACCCAGAGGAGCATGTAGCCGAACTTGGCGCCGCCCTCGATGTTGGTGGCGAAGTTGCCCGGGTCCACGTACGCGACCGAGGCTATGAACGCGGGCCCGAGGAACGGCATGACACGGGCCAGCAGCGACCCGCGATGGCGGCCTTCGAGAACCTGCCGGCCATTAGCGACCGTCTGGCGATCGGGGACGGCAACCTGATCAGTGCGTACCTCCATTATGGCCTCTTCCTGGCAGCGTAAACCATGCAGGCGATCGATGTGGACATGGCGGCGAGCAGCGACAGGCCCGTCGCCAGGCCAACGACGAAGAACCAGTTCATCCCGCCGCCATCGTCGCCCCCGGGCCAGGGTCGCATTGCACAGGACCAGGGCCAGTAGAGCGTTCCGAGCAGCGCGTTGGACAGCAGCATCCAGAACAGCCGCCATCGCCGCAGGGCGAGGCCCGCCAACGCGGCCAGCATCGCGGCGGTTGCCTGAGCCACAAACGGCACGGCCGGCTCGTATGGCGAACTGATTCCGCCGAAGGTCGGCAGTGCGGCCAGGGCGGTTACGACCGCAGCCCACACGAGGTTGAACACCAGCAGAGCTGTCATCTGACCTGCAAAGCGAAGGGCCGTCCGCTATGATTCGTTGGCGATGATCCGTCTGATCTGCACCAAGTGCAAGAGCGAGCTGCTGATCGACGATGCCTTTGCCGGCGGGGTGTGTCGGTGCCAGCACTGCCGCACGCTGCAGACGGTTCCCGAGAGCCTGCGGGGCAGCGCGCCGGATGAGCCGCAACAGGCGCACGCGGGCACTCCGCTGGCCCATCCTCCACCCACTCCCTCGGTGGCACCGGCCGACGAAGACAACAACCTGGCGGCGCTGGCGGCGGCCGCGTCGGGCAGCGGCATGCCCGGCTGGCGGCATCGGCCGACGCCCACGCCCGGGGGCGGGCCGGGCTTGCCCACGGCCGCGGCGGTTTCCGCGCAGCCGCCGCGACCCGCACCCCTGCAGCAGCTTCGGCCGACGGTCGTGCGCGAGGGCATCCCCATCGGCTACGTGATCCTGATCGCGCTGGTCACGTTCGCCCTGGGCATGGCGGCGGCGTGGCTGATCCTGCACAAGCCGCAGTGATCAGCGAGGGCTGCCGGAATGCTTCCAGGCCATCAACGTCGGCGTGGTGATGAACAGAACGTAGCCCAGGCCCATTACCGTGAAGGACCTGTCGGCATCGGAAGGAGTCCAGTCCATCAGTGCAACCAGGCCGAAGAAAAGCAGGCAAAGGCCGCAATGGGCGGTGCCCACGCCGACGGCGATCCACCGACGGGCGCTGATACCACTGGCCGTCGTGGCCGCACCGAGCACGAACAGCAGCGGACCAGGCCATGCAACCACCTTGACGGTGAAAGCCACGACCAGCAGCCACATCAACATGCACAGGCACCACGAGGCGATGAGAAGGAAGTTGACCGGCCGATCCCATCTGGACACGACCGTAGCCGGCCGGGCGTAATCCAGCGGGATGAGCGGGCGGGGCTCGCGCATTTTCCTGCTTGCGTGGTCGGCTACCACGCATAGGCCTCGGGCGCCTCGCCGCCCGGGCCGGGGAAGATCTCATCCAGCTTCTTGAGCGTCGGCTCGTCGAGCTTCACTTCCAGCGCGCCCAGGCAGCCGGTCAGTTGCTCGATGGTTCTCGGGCCGATGATCGGGGCGGTGACGGCCGGGTTCTTCAGCAACCAGGCCAGGGCGACATCCGCGGGCTTGCGGCCGAGCTCCTTGCACAGGGCTTCCCATTTCTCCAGTTGCGGGCGCAGTTTTTCGATGCGCCTGACGGCCTCGGGCTTGGCGCGGCGGCTGCCCTTGTCATCGCCCAATACGCCACCGAGCAACCCGCCGTCCAGCGGGCTCCAGGGGATGACGCCCAGGCCATAGTGCCGACATGCCGGCAGCACCTCCAGTTCCACCGTGCGCGTTACGAGGCTGTACTTGGACTGCTCGCTGACCAGGCCGAGAAAGCCCCGCTGGCGGGCGGTCTGGCAGGCCGTGGCGATGTGCCAGCCGGCGAAGTTGCTGGAGCCAACATAGACGATCTTGCCCTGGGCGACGAGGGTCTCCATGGCCTGCCAGATCTCATCCCACGGCGCGGTGCGGTCGATGTGGTGCATCTGGTAGAGGTCGATCCAGTCGGTTTGCAGGCGCTTGAGGCTGTTCTCGCAGGCGCGGATGATCTTGCGCGCTGACAGGCCGCGGTCCATGTTCGGATTCGGCTCGCCTTCGCGGTCCATGGGCCCGAAGACCTTGGTGGCCAGCACGACGCGGTCGCGCCGGCCGCCGCCCTTGGCAAACCACTTGCCGATGATCTGCTCGGTGACGCCCTCGCCGCGCTTCCAGCCGTACACGTCGGCCGTGTCGAAGAAGTTGATGCCCAGTTCCAGGGCCTTGTCCATCTGGGCGTGGCTCTGGGGCTCGTCGGCCAGGGGGCCGTAGTTCATCGTGCCAAGACACAGACGCGAGACTTTCAGGCCGGTGCGGCCGAGCGTGGTGTACTGCATGGCGAAGATGTTACTGAAGGGCGGAAGGCTTGAGAAGACTCAGGCGGCAGGTGGGCGGGTGGAAGGGAAGCGGACTCTGCCGCGCGTGGCGGGGCAACGATTATCCGGCGGCGATATCGAGCGGGTCCGGCACGAAGAGCGGGCGGGAGGCGTTTGGCGGCCTACTGCGGCGAGTTTACAGGTCTGCGTCCGAGAATGCGTGTCATGGTCGTAAAGGTCGAGCCGCATCGGTTCGATACGATAGATGATGGTTCGTCCCTGCGCTGCGCCGGCTCTGGGCCGTGCCTACGGCATGGTCGCGATCTGGGCGTGTATCGTCATGGTCGCGCTGGTGGGGTTCGTCTCCTACGGCGTGGACTTGGGGCGGGTGTACGTGGCCAAGGCCGAGCTTTCCCACGCGGCCGAGGCGGCGGCCCGGGCGGGCGTGACGGGTCTGGCCGTCAGCCCCACCGAAGCCCGCAACCGCGCTATCGCCATGGCGGCGGCCAACACCTGCGACGGCTCGCCGGTGGTTCTCACCACCGACGACATCGAACTGGGCGAGTGGGATGATGACCTTCAGACCTTCACGGTCCTGACGGGAGCCGACCAAGCCAGCGCCAACGCGATGCGGGTTACGGCGAGGCGCCTGGCCAGCCGCGGAACCGGCGTGCCGCTGGTCTGGGGGCAGATTCTGGGCAAGCCCACGTGCGACGTCCACGCCAGCGCAACCGTGATGCGCGTCGCCGGAATGACGGGCATCGGCCTGGCCGCCCTGTCCCAGATGAAGATGGAAAACCGAACCGCCATCAACAGCTGGTCCTCCGCCAGCGGGGCGTACTCGGCGGCGCTGGCGAGCGACGCCGCGGAATGCGCCTCCAACGCCGACATCGAGCTGACCGGCACGGCCCGGGTCGGGGGCGACGCCCATCCTGGCGTGGGCAAGACCGTGAAACTCGGCAAGACGGCGGTGGTGACCGGCGACAAGACGGCGCTGACCGGCAAGCTCAGCTATCCGAACGTGTCGGCCGGCACATACGCCACGGTCAACGACAACGCGAGGCTTCCGGTGCCGCCCTTCAACGCGGGCAACAAAGAGTTCAAGATGAGCAGCGGCAGCGCCACCATCCCCGCCGGCACCTATTACATCACCAAGTTCGAGATCACCGGCACGGCGCAACTGACCACCAGCGGCGCGGCCACCATCTATGTCAAGGACTCCATCAAGTTCAACGACAACTGCGTCGTGAGTGCCCACCAGAACCGCCCGGGCAACCTGGCCATCAAGTTCATCGGCAACGCCGACGTGACGTGCTACAAGAACTCCAGCGTCTATGCGGACCTGTATGCGAACCGCAGCATCTTCTACTTCGAAAACAACGCCCAGTTCCACGGCCGGATCATCTGCAACAAGTTTCTGGCCAAGGACGATGCGTTCTTCCATCACGACAAGAGCCTGACGGATCTTCCGAGCGCGATCTTGACGGTCCGATAGCCGGCCGCCTCAGCCGATCAGCATCGCGGTCTGGGCCAGGAAGGTGAGGCTGTCGTGCAACTGCTTGCGGTCCAGGCCGCTTTCGGCCATCAGGGCGGCGTGGTCGCGCGTGCCGTCCAGCAGAGGCACGAGGCGCTGTTCGGCGGGCGAAAGTTTCACCCGCATGTGGCAGTTGTTGGTGACGATCCTGCCTTCGCGGGCCTGGACGCGTGCGAAGGGACCGGCCACGGGGCGGTCGCTGACCGTCGATACGTAAACGGGCGGACAGGTGAACAGTTCGACGCCGACGCCCACGTGGGCTTGGGCGATGGAGTTCATCAGCGCGGCGGCGGGGTCATCCTCGCGGCTGTCGGAGGGAGTGAGCCTGGCCTGCGCCCGGGCAAGCAGGTCGGGAAAGGCGAGTCGCTGCGGCCAGATTTCGCGCAGGATCATGAAGGCTGCCCGAACCAGGGGGCTGTCCACGCGAATCCATCCCACCGTGCCCTCGAACCTGCCGTCGTCGCGCGGCTCCAGACGCCCGGAAACGTACAAACCTGCCACGCGCCGCGGGTCTATCGGGCGGGTCAGTTGCACTTCCTTCCTGCAAAGCAGGGTCTGGCGGAAGGCACGGGTGATCAGCAGGTCCATGTACTGCTCGCGGCGGATGACGTCAGGCCCGAGCCGACGCAGCCACTCCTGCACCGGGGGCGTGAAGCGAGCGAGCGTGACGGTATGGAGTTGGCAGTCCGAGAGATACTGCAGGCCGGCCTCGGCCGCCTGTGCCGCAAACTCATGGAACCAGACGGGGTGGTTCTCGGCCTCCAGGTGCTCGTGCAGGAGGTAGTCGTCGTCGGCCTGGAGCAGGCTCGCGGCGTCACTGCGGAGCAGGGCCGAGACCGGCGATTTCTCCTGGGCGAGGCTCTCGGCCAGAAAACCAAGCACCTCTCGCCCACGGGCGAGGCGAACGTGCGGCTCGGCGGATTCACCCGCATGGTACAGCATCACTTCGCGGAGGATGCGGCGGATGTGCCAGCCCGGGAAGGCATTGAAGCTCACGTAGGCCACGCCGTTTTCCGAAAGACATTCTCGGCAGATGCGGAAGATGGCCCGCCGGCGTTGCTCGTCCACCCACGACCACACGCCGTGGCAAATGATGTAATCGAACGTCCCGAGGGAGGGGCCGACCTCCAGCAGATCCATCTGATGGAACTGGACGTTGGCGAAGCCGGTCTGGGCGGCCTGTTTTCTGGCTAACTCGATCTGCGTGGCCGAGTAGTCGATGCCGATGAAGCGAGCATTGGGCAGGCCGTCGGTGATGGCCAGCAGATTGGCCCCGCCGGCGCACCCCAGCTCGAGCACGCGGCTGGTCTGTACGTCCGGCGGCGACAGGCCGAACAGGACCGCGGTGGTCGCAAGTCGGTCGGGGTGGGTGACCGAGTGAGTGCGGTTGGTGTAGGGAACCGAATCGTAGGGGTTGGCGGCCATCCTGGGATACAATAGCCCCAGCAGCGGCAAGAGAGAAAGGCCGCAGGCGCATATGGCGCCAGAAAAATGACCGAGCCACAGCAGGAATCTTTCCGGTCCGAATCGCCGCGATGCGCTGTCTGCGGCAAGAAACTGAACCCGGCCGCAGAGGACTACGGGCAGACGGTCCTGTGTCGCGCTTGCGGGACGCCCAACCTGCTGCCGGCGCTTGCCCCGCCGGATGATCCTGCACCGATGCAACCATCGCCCGCGTCGGGCGAGAAGGCCTCCTCCGGCGACCGGGCCGTTGGTTGGGTCGCCGGGGTGGCGGCCGTCGTGCTGTTGGGCCTGGCCGCCGGGCTGGTGGCAGTGGTCCTGCGGCACGGGCGTGCCACGACCGGCGGAGCGCAGGAACCGTTGCACGCGCAGGTGCGAGCGATGCGGTCCGAGGCCGAGCGGCTGGCGATCGACGGTCGCTACCGGGAGGCTTATGACAAGTACCAGGCGTTGTGCGATCTGGTGGGGGAGCGACTTGCCGACGACAGCCATCTGGCGGAGCAGATCGAGCAGGTCCGCCGCGATCAGCAGCGCATCTTCCGCATCCTCACGGACCCGGCGCGCCTCTCGCTGCCAGCCACTGCTCCGTCGGCCGAGCCTGCACGAAATGCGCCGCCACTGCCGGCCACCTCGACCGCCGCGACGCGTACGGCTCAGCCGCCGGCGACGCGGGTTGTACGCGAGCCGCCGGACGTGCCCCTCGAGCCGCCGGTGCGGAGGCGGCCGGCCGTCAGACCCCTGCGCGAAGCGCGAGGGGGCCCGACCGACGAGCAGATCGGCCGGTCGATCCAGCGAGGAGCCGACTACCTGATCTCGCAGTTTCGTGACGGGATGCTGCCGGGGGCGACCCGCAGCCGGACGGCCTACCAGAGCGGGCTCAACGCGCTGTGTGTCTATGCGCTGCTGCAGTGCGGCCAGTCGATCCGGGATGAGCGGCTGGACATCCGCAATGCGTTCATGAAGACGCTGATCGAGAAGATGAAACAGAGCCCGATGGAAACCGACAAGGCGACTTATGCGCGGGGCCTGCGGGCGACGGCGCTGGCGCTGTACGCCCGCCCGGAGGACCGGCCGGCGCTGTGGGCCGACGTGCGGTGGCTGCTGAAGGCCAACCGGGACGGGACGTATGGCTACAACGACAGGGATGCCCCGCACTGGGACAACTCCAACGGCCAGTACGGCGTTCTGGGCGTGTGGAGCGGAGCGGAGGTGGGCATCGAGGTGCCCAACTCGTACTGGGCTGCCGTGCAGAAGCACTGGGAGGATACGCAGGCGGAGGATGGACAGTGGGGCTACCAGGGGCCCAACCGAGGGGGCACGCGGCTGAGCATGACCGTCGCCGGCATTGCCACACTGTTCGTGGCCCACGAGTACCTGGACATGGTGAAGTTCGGCACGCAGGTGGGTCGCGAGCCGTTCAGCCCGGCGCTGGCCAAGTCGTTGCGGTGGCTGGAGGCGGGCAACAACGCCGTGGATCTGGGGGGCGCGTGGTGGGGCTACACGCTCTATGGCCTGGAGCGGGTGGGACTGGCTTCGGGGTTCAAGTACTTCGGCGATCACGACTGGTATCGCGTGCTGGCGGCCGAGGTGATCGCACAACAGAATCCCGACGGTTCGTGGGGCGACCTGGTCAACACTTCCTATTCGCTGCTGTTTCTGGCTCGCGGCCGGCACCCGATCCTCATGAACAAGCTGCGGTTCGACGGCTACTGGGCCAACCGCCCGCGCGACCTGGCCAACCTGGCGCGGTACGCCGGAAGGGAACTGGAGCGGCCGCTCAACTGGCAGGTGGTTTCGATCGACCGGCCGTGGCAGGACTGGACCGATTCGCCGATTCTCTACTTGGCGAGCCACAAGACGCCGCAACTGGCGAAGGGGGCCCTCGAGAACCTCCGGGCGTTTGTGCTGGCCGGCGGCATGCTCTTCACGCACGCCGACGGGCCGGCCGGCGGGCAGTTCAACGCTTTCGCCGAGGACCTGGCGGCGGCGTTGTTTCCGGGCAATGAGATGGTCGATGTGCCACTGGATCACCCGGTGTACACGGCACATTATCCGATCGAGCCGGCGAGCCGCCCGAAGCTGCGGATGGTGAGCAATGGTTCGCGCATCCTGATGCTGCACTCGCCGACGGACATCGCCCAGCACTGGCAGATGAGGCGGGAAAAGACGCAGGCGGCGATATATCAGTTCGGCATCAACCTGTTCGTGACGGCGGCGGGCAAGGGCGATCTGCGCAACCGGCTCGACTCGCGATACCTCGCCGAGCCCGCGGAGCCTCCGGAGGCGTTCCTGCGGGTGGCGCGGCTTCGGTATGCGGGGATGTGGGATCCCGAACCGTACGCGTGGGTGAGGTTTCCGAGGTGGTTCCAGCGGCAGACCGGCCTGGGTGTGCGGCCGGTGGTCGTGGACCTGGGCGACCTGAGTATCGCCACGGCGCCCCTGGCGCACCTTGCCGGCACGATGAAATACACTCTGACCGACGCCGAGGCGGCGGCGCTGCGGCGGTATGTCGAGGACGGCGGGGTGCTGCTGATCGAATCCTGCGGCGGGGCGGATGCGTTCGCGGAGAGCGTGCTGACGGACTTCCTGCCGCGGGCCCTGGGGGCGTCGCGGTTCTTGCCCCTGAGCACCGACCATCCGCTGCTGCGCGGAAGCGGCGACGGGATGGTCGATCTGTCCCGACCGCGGCTGAGGCCCTATGCCCAGGCGCGGCTGGGCGCGGGTGTTGGCGGTTTGTACACATTGAAACTCGGCCGGGGCCGGGTCATCTTTTCCGGGCTGGACCTGAGCACCGGTCTGTTGGGCACGGACACCTGGCCGATCCTCGGTTATCATCCCGACTACGCCCAGGCGCTGATGAGGAATCTGGTGCTTTGGGTGTGGGATGGGGCTGGCGATGCTTCCAACGGTACCTGAGCGATGCCGCTGACGATCCGTTGTCCCTCCTGTGGAAAGATTCAGCCGCTGCGACCGGCGGACCTGGGTGGCGCCGTGCGGTGCGTGGCGTGCGGCGAATCGATGCAATGCCCGTCGCTGATCGAACTGCGTGTGGCGGCGCAGCGGCCGGGATCGGGGGTGGTGGAGGCGAGCGGCTGCGAGCCGCCGGCGCCGGTGCCGGCGGCGGGCCGGCAGCGCCACGGCCATCGCGCGCTGGTCGGGGCGCTGCTGCTGTGCCTGGTGGTTCTGGCAGGGGGCGCGGCGTACACGGTGCGCGCACTGCGGTTGCGCGGCCCGACCGCGAGGCTCGATGCGAACAGTCCGGCGCCAGCGACACGGCCGGCCGAGGACATCGAGGACCAGCTCCTGGCACTCAAGGCCCAGGCCGAGGATCTGGCCATCGCGGGGCGCCTGCAGGAAGCGCACGAGAAGTACCGCCAGTTGGAGCGGCGTCTGGCCACGCAGAAGATCAGCGATCCGGCCCTGCGGGCGACGCTGGAGCGGGCCCGGCAGGACCAGGACCGCATCTATGCGATCCTCCTGGGTGCCGTCGAGAGAGGCTATGTGCCCCGCACCGGAGAGCCGGCCGAGGGGCCTGGGACGGCACGGCGTCAGCCGCCGACGACAGCCGCGGCAGGCGAGGCGGGCGAGGCGCCCGCGAGGCGGTGGGTGCCGGCGGCAGGAACGGATGCGGGGCGCAACGGACAGAAGGCGGTGCGTCCGCCGCGGCGGTTGATACACGCCGGGGCGGAGCTGGATGAGCAGATCGGCGTTGCGATCAGCCGCGGGATGGACTTGCTGCTGGGGCAGATGCGCGATGGCGAGGTCGTGCTGGGACGCGAGGTACACCCGACCTACCGCCAGGCCCTCAATGCGCTGGTGGCCTGGGCGCTGCTCGAAGGCGCGTTGGCCACCGGAGACCAGCGCGTATCGCCCGACGCGGCGTTCACCGTCGTGCTGCTGGAGAAGATGAAGCAGCACGCGATGGTGGCCGATTCGGCCAACCCGGCGGCGCCGGCTACGTATGGCCGCGCCATGCGGGCCGCAGCGCTGGCCGTTCACAACCGCCCGGAAGACCGCGATGCGCTGGCCGCCGATGTGCAGTGGCTTGTGCAGGCCGCCCGAAACGGGGCGTATTCACAGGGGAACCGCCCGGTGGCGGAAGCAAGCGATCCGGTGCCTGCCGGTGCACAGGCGCCGCCCGCGATCGTCCGTGGGCCGCTGGATGCCGGTGCAATGGAGGCCGGCGCGGGCAACGGAGGCTGGGCCTGGGACAACGCCAACTCCCAATATGGGGTGTTGGGGGTGGCGGCCGGGGCCAACGCCGGAATCGAGGTCCCGGAGACGTACTGGCGCGAGGTGGAGAAGCATTGGACGGGCTGTCAGCTTCGCAGCGGCGAATGGGGCTACCGTGCCGGGGACAAAGTCGGGTCTTTGGCCATGACGGCCGGCGGGGTGGCGTCGCTGCTGGCGGCGCACGATTTCACCGATGCGCTGGTGCACGGCGGGCAGGTGGGCCGCGACCCCTATTCCGAGGCGCTGGCCAAAGGGCTGAACTGGCTCAAGGGGGGAGTTGGGGCGCTGGAGGGCCAGGCGGGGCAAGGCGGGCGGCTGGGATACGACCTGTTTGGGGTGATGCGCGTGGGCCTGGAATCGGGCTTCAAGCACCTGGGGCCGCTGGACTGGTATCGCGACCTGGCGGCTCGTGCGTTGCGCCTGCAGGGCCCCAGCGGTGCGTGGGGGCGCCAGGCCACCAGCGCCGAGGCGATGATCGAGACCTCGTATCACATCCTGTTCCTCTCGCGGGGACGCCACCCGGTGATGATGGCCAAGCTGCGGTTCGATGGCTACTGGTGCAACCGCGCCCGCGATGCGGCCAACCTGGCACGATATGCCTCGCGGCAGTTGCAAAGGCCGGTGAACTGGCAACTGGTGGCGATCCACTCGGACGTGGGGCAGTGGATGGATGCGCCGGTGCTGTCGATCGCCTCGCATGAGGCGCTGCGGTTCCGCGAAGAAGAGATTGCCAGGTTGCGGCACTATGCCGAAGCGGGGGGATTGCTGTTCACCCACGCCGATGCCGACAGCGCCGAGTTCACCCGGTCGGTTGGCGAGCTGGCCAGGAAGCTGTTTCCGCGATACGAGATGAAAGACCTGCCGGCCGACCACCCGCTGTATTCGATGAACGGACCGGTGCAGCCGCCGCTGGGGCTGAAGCACGTCAGCAACGGCTCGCGGCTGCTGCTGGTGCATTCGCCGACGGACATCGCGGTGTACTGGCAGACCCGCGCCGAGGCCCAGCGTCCCAACGCGTTTCGGCTGGGGCTGAATCTATACCTTTACGCCGTGGGCAACGGGCCGGGGGCGCATCGCCTGGCGACGGCGTATTTGCCGGCGGCGGCGGTGCGGCCCCAGCGTAGCCGGCCGGTGGCGCGCGTAAGACATCACGGGAACTGGGACCCCGAGCCGTTCGCGTTTGAGCGGCTGTCCCGATGGCGGCAGGCGGACAGCGGCGAGTCGCTGGAACTGCGCGAGGTGGATCTGAAAGACCTGGCTGGCGAGCCGGCCCGCCTGGCTCACCTGACCGGCAACGCGCGGGTGCGGTTCACGGACAGCCAGTGCGAGGCGCTGCGGGCCTATGTGGAGGGCGGGGGGACGGTGCTGATCGACGTTTGCGGCGGGGGAGGCGGCGGCCTCAATGGCAACGGATTCGCGGCGTCGGTGGCCGACCTGCTGCAGCGCGCGTTTCCCGGAGCGACGCCGGAGCAGATGCCGGCGGACCATGTTCTGCTCCGGGGCACTCGGCCTGCGCTGCGGTCCGGCCCGTCCACCATGGTGGGGGGCGCGAGCACCGGTCTATACAGGCTGCCCCATGGCCAGGGCCAGGTGATCTTCACGCCGTGGGACATCACCACGGGCCTGGTGGGCGCGGGCGCCTGGGGGGTCACCGGCTATCAGCCCGAGTTCTGCCTGGATTTTCTGGACAATCTGCTGACCTGGGCGGCGGCGGTGCGGTAAGAGCGCACGGCAGCTAGGGAGGCGTGGTCCGCGGTTCCAGCAGAATGCTGTGGTCGGGCCGGAGCCACCCGTCGATGTACCGCCTTCCGTCCGGCATCTCGTAGGAAATCGAGAAATGCGATGGGTCTGACGGATCGGGCCGGCCTGCGTAGGCCCGCAGGACCTGCGGGCCGGTGAGCCCGTTGGCCACGGTATAGAGCGGCGAGACGACCAGTCGGGGTCGCTGAAGCAGTGTGCCGGGTTGGAAGACGTGAGCCTCGATGGCGGCGGGTTGGTTGGGTCGTGGCGGGCGAAGCTCAAGACAGACCAGGTGCGCGGGACCGCCCGGGGCTTGCAGGCGACCGAGGAAGAGAGTTGCGGCCGGCCAGCGGCCCGGGGGCGACAACAACCTGTAGAAGTCGAGCCAGAGCGGCGCGGCATGGATCACAGGCGCGGCGTCGCCGCCGAGACGACGGTACGACGCGTCAGCGGCCAAAAGCGCCTCCTGTCGGGCGGGGTCGGTTTCCAGGACCACGTGGTCCGGCGGCGCGGCGTAGTTGAGGCACCGGCGCTGCAGGTGGAGGATTCTCAGTCGCAGGGCGGCGTGGGGGACCAGTGCGACGGCGCAGGCGAGGGTTGAGACGGCGACCAGGACCACCAACGCGCGTCGAACCCAGCGGGGTCGGGGCGGGAACTTCGGAGCATAAGCAAGCGGCATCCGTGCCATGGGCCCGTGGTTTGCGGTAGAAGGCTACTCCTGCGTGTCGCGGGTGTCGATCTCGAGGGGGCCCTGGAGCTTTTCGGGGCTGCTTTCGCGGCGCACCTTCCAGATGCACCAGCCCAGCAGGAACGTGACGAACCCAACCGAGAGCGCCATGGTGACCCAGCCAGCGGGAGTCAATGCGTAGTTCCCGGTGGGCGCGGCGGTCTGGGCAAGCAGGCAGGGCGTCAGTGTGTTCATCGGCGTACGACCTCGAATCCGCGCTGCTGATCGCGCTGCCAGCGGCGTGCGGCCTGGGCGACGATCAGCGCGAAGAACACGCCCACCATGACAATGAACACCACCGACAGCAGCACGACCTCGTCCTTGACGATGGCCAGGAAGCGATTGGCTTGGGGCGGCGCGCCCAGCTGCTGCCAGAGGAACGCCAGGAACACGACGAGGAGGAACACCGGCGAGACGTAACGGACCAGATAGACCACGGCGCGGGGCACGCGCATCTCGGCGCCGCGGTTGATCTCTTCATAGCCCTTCTCCGGGCCCATCACCCATCCGAAGAGAAGGACCTGGAACGTGGCCACCAGGTAGATGCAGAAGGTGCCGACCCAGAAATCGAACGTGTCCAGGGCGGTCAGGCCCTTGGAGAAGTACATCACGAAGCCCGAGCCGCACAGCACGATGAACGCCAGCACGGCGACCGAGGCGCGCCGCCCCATTCCCGCGCCCTCCTCCAGCAGCGCGATGGCCGGCTGAAGCATCGATACCGAGCTGGTCAGGGCGGCCAAAAACAGCAGGAAAAAGAAGAGCGTACCGACCAGCCGCCCCAGCGGCATCAGGTCAAAGACCATGGGCAGCGTCTTGAAGCCCAGGCCGAACGTCGAGCCCACCGCGCCGGCCGCGCCCAGGAACACGAAGGCGGCCGGGACCGTAATCATCCCTCCCAGGGCGACCTCGCAGAACTCGTTGCCTGCGGCGCTGGTCAGGGCGGAGAGGGCGATATCCGCGTCGCGGCGGACGTAGCTGGCGTAGTTGACGATGATGCCAAAGCCCACCGAAAGCGAGAAGAAGATCTGCCCGGCGGCCTCGAGCCACATCTGGCCGTTGGACAGCGACGCCAACAGGCCGGCCTTCTCCGTGCGGGGGTTCCACATGAAACCCAGTCCCTGATTGATGTTGTCCAGCGTCAGCACGCGGACGAGCACGATCAAGGCCAGCAGGACCAGGGCGGGCATGGCCCACTTGGCCAGCCACTCGATGCCCTTGACCAGACCGCGGTAGATCAGCACGAAGTTCAGCAGGAAACAGATGGCGATGAAGACGATCGTGGCGTCGCCGCCGTGGCGGAAGAGAAAGCCGTTTTCCCTGAAGCCAACCACATGATCGAAGAAGCGACCGTAGGCGTCGCTGCCGCCGGAGAGAGAGAGCCTGCCGGTGAGGGTGTACCAGGCGTAGGCCAGGCACCATCCCTCGATCAGCACGTAATACATGTAAATGACGACGGGCACGAGCACGGCCAGGGCGCCAAAGTAAGGGGCGGCGCGGTTGTTCCAGATGGAGCGGTAGATTCCCGCGGCCGAGTTGAAACCGCGAGCCCCGCCGTATCGTCCCATGGCCCACTCGACCCACGCCAGCGGCAGGCCCAGCAGGAAGAAGGCGACGAAATAGGGGATCATGAACGCGCCGCCCTCGTACTTGGCGGCGAGCCCTGGAAACCGAAGGAAGTTTCCCAGCCCCACGGCGCTGCCGGTGACGGCCAGGATCACGCCCAGACGGGTGCCCCAGTGTTCACGAAGGGTCGCGTTTTCGGCCATGCTCCATCCCTGTCGAACAGGCCCGTGGGCCGCACCGTGAATGGTAAATGCGCCATCTAGGACTTGAACCTAGAACCCGCTGATTAAGAGTCCACCTATCCGCGTTATCTGCATCCCGCACGACAGGCCCTTCCTGTGGCCATAACCCATTGTTACGGCTATAGTTTAGGCATAATGAGCTTTGGACTGCCTTGGGCGCAGGTTTAGACGCAGGGTCTATTACCCGTCTATTAGGCGGACCGAAACTGTATAGCAAAGGAGTGTCCAACATGCGACGCGTACCCCTCATCTCGACGCAGGATACCGGCCCGGCCGAGCGGGTGCAACTTCGGCGGCGGCGGCTGACCGAGGCCTTCGTCGATAGGCTGCCCTTCACCGAGCAGGGGCAGCGGATCGTCCGCGACACTGAGATTCAGGGCTTCGGCCTGTGCATCGGCCGGACCGCCAAGAGCTACTTCGCCGAGGCCCGCGTCCGCGGCCGTGGCCTCGCTCGCCGCGTGCTGATCGCGCGGTGCGAGACGATCTCCTGCGACGACGCCCGCACCGAGGCTCGTGGGCTGCTGCTGGCGATGGCCCGCGGCATCGACCCGGTCGAGGAGAAGGCCGAGCAGGAGCGGGCCCGCCGCGAGGAGCAGCAAGGCCAGATCCGGCTGGCCGACCTGTGGGCCGAGTTCCGCGAAGACCGCCGCCTCAGCCGCAAGCCGCGCACACTTCACGGTTACGCCAACCTCATGCGCAGCGTGTTCGGCATCGGCAAGCCAACCCGGCGCCAGCCAACGCCGCACGCCTCGTGGGCCGACCGCAACGTCAAGGACCTCTCGCGGCTGGAAATCTTGGCTCTGCACCGCAAGCTCGGGAAGGACTGCGGCCCGGCCCTCGCCAACGGTGCGATGAGGGTCCTGTCCAGCGTGCTGAGCTTCGGCGTCAGGCAGGGCCGCATCGAGGTGAACCCGGTGCAGGTGCTGCGGCGCGAGTGGTTCAAGGTCAGCCCGCGCAGGACGATCGTCAGCGACGAGCAGTTGCCGGGATGGCTCGCAGCGGTTGACCGCATGCGCTTCGACCCGGACAACGCCATTGCCCGCTTGGCCGGCGACTACTTGCTGTTCGTGCTGCACCTCGGCCTGCGGCGCAGCGAGGCCGCACGCTTGCGCTGGCAGGACGTGGACCTCGACCGCAAGACGCTGCGCATCGCGGACACGAAGAACGGCCGCGAGCTTCACCTGCCGCTGTCCGACTTCGTTGTGGGCCTGCTGCAGCGGCGCAAGGAGCACGCCGGCGGCAGCCCGTGGTGCTTCCCGTCCCCGGGCCGCAAGGGCGCAGGCAAGCCCTTCGGCGAGCCCAACATCGCGACCTCGATGGTCGCCCAGCGGTGCGGCGTCAAGCACACGATCCACGACCTGCGCCGGAGCTTCGCCACCGTGGCGGTGCAGCGGATGCCCTTCGCCTGCGTCAAGGCGGTGCTGAACCACGCGGCGTCGAAGGTTGGCGACGTCACACTGGATCACTACACGGTGCTGGGCCCTGAGGAGATCCGGCCGCACCTACAGGCAGTCTCAGATTACTTCGTGATGAAGCAGGCCGCTGGCCTGGGCCTGAAGTTGACCAAGACACAAGGAGCTTGAACATGAACGACGATGAGCGACTGGTAAACGAGAAAGAAGCTGCCCGCCTGCTCGGCTACTCGACATTTTGGTTTCAGCAGGCGCGGTGCTACGGCGGCGGGCCGCCGTACATCAAGATCAAGAACTTCGCCGTCCGCTATCGCCTCGGCGACCTGCGAGCGTGGTTGCGGCAGAACTCCGTCGAGGTGCGGCCCAAGCCCGCCGCCAGGCCAGCGAAAGGAGGCCTGTGATGTACAATGACCGATCTCGCCTCGACCCCGAAGGCCGCTACCCGGCCGATGGGCCGCGGATGGTTGAGCGCAACGCCTTGCGGGTCCTAGCCTGCGTCCAGCCCACCCGCATCGAGCGGGCCCGCGACGTCATCGAGATCGACGTCGGCGACGCGGAGACGGGCATCGTCATCTTGGTGACGCCGGAGGCCCTCGAACTTCGCCTGCCCACCGTCGAGTGGACCGGCGGGGCCTACGGCCCGGTCGCGGCCAGCCGCCTGTGGAAGCGGGTCACGACCGCGCGGCTCTCCGACAAGCGGCTGGCGTCACTGATCCGGCAAGCAACCGAGTTCCGACAGGCCGAGTTCGTGAAGTGCCCTCACTGCGGGCGGTCGTTCCCGCCCGAGCATCGCCACGGCGACGTCTGCCACGGCTGCTGCGAACGCGACTTGGGGATCGTGCATTGAGTCCCGCCCTCGACAAGCCCACGGCCCAGGCGGGCCCCCACTGGACCCGCCTGCGGCCTGCCTAGGGCCGCCCCGTCAGCCTATCCCCGGCAACGTCATCGCTTCGAGGGCCGCGCAAGGCCTGCGAGGCCGTACTTGGCGTTGAGACCTGGAGCGGCCCGCGGGCAGGCCCGCAGATTTTCCGCTGGCCGATCCCCGGATCGTATGCGAGGCTTCAAGCATGATTGAAACCGACTTGCTACCGATTACGGCGGTGCCGGGCCTGCCCTGCGTCCGCCGATGGGCCGGCGGCGAGCTGCCGCCGGCAACGGCACGAAGCTGGGCACGACTCGGCCGGCAGAGGGGCGGTCTGAAGTTGGAGACGCTCCGGCTCGGCAACTGCGTGTACACAACCCGCGAGGCCGTTGAGGCGTTCCTGCGGACTTGGAACCGACCACCGCGGAAGCCCCGGCGGTAGCGGCAACAAATAAGCCCGGCAAGCATGGGAAGTGCCGCCGGGCTGATTGAGGATCGACTGATGGGACTATACACGGCCGGGCAGGAGGGCGCAAGCCCCCCGGCCCACGAAGGAAAGGCAGCGTTCGTGGACAGTGTCGGAATGCTACTCGCCGAGCCCCTGCCGCAGCGCACGCTGAAGCGGTTGCGCAGGGCCTCCCGCTACGGCAGAGTCACCCACAAGGCGATGCAATCAAAGTCCAGCAGCGGCCGCTGGCTCCCGCAGATCATGTGGAAGCTGCGCGTCCATCAGCCCCTGCCCCGGGCCTTCGTCCTGCTCGCCGAGATCGCCGCAGAGCGCGATGTGCGGCTCGCCCTGGCCGAGGCCGACCACGACCTGTACAGCCAGTCGGGCGCACTGGACCTTGCGAAGCTGGCGGCCCTCAAGCAGCAGTACATCGCGGCGCAGCACCACGGCAAGCTGTCTGAAATCCACGTCGCCCTCGACCTGCTGAGCAGCACGACAGACCTGGCGCAGCAGATGAAGCGTTGGGTGTGGCAGCATCTCGCCGTTCCCTACCACCGCGGCAAGGTGAAGCACTTCGAGAACTGCAGCTACACGGACAGGCGACGCTGGCGCAAGAGCGGGTTCTGCCTGTACGCGGACAAGCCCTCCAAGGTCGAACCGGCCCGGCCCTGCTGCCACATCGAGTACAGGGCGATGGGCTGTCACCGGGTTCGCATGTTGGGCGTCCACAGCGTCACCGACCTTGCCGCCCTCAACAACGACCTCGCGGGCTTCTGGTCAAAGCGGTTGCTGCTGGACGGTTTTACCCTCGACCGCGAGCTGTGTGTTGTGGCCCGCTATGGTGAGCTTGCCATTGAGGATGAGGACATGACGGCGCTGGGCATCCGCCGTGCCTGTAGAACCTTGGGAATCCATCCTGAGAAGTACCTCAAGCGCATCGACAACAGCTGTGTCCTTGGCCCACCCAACGGTAGTATGACCGAAGTATCCGACCCGTCCTACATCCCTCAGTTCCAGCCCCAGCCACAGGGCAGCCATCCAGCTACAGCAGTACAGCCTCTGGTACCTATCTATGAGATACCGGCCCTTTCACGCGTTTCCTCCCGACCAGCCCCACAGGACCACGCCCCAGCTACTGAAACAGCAGTAACAGCAGCAGCACGACCTCGCATTCGACTAGAAGACCGTCGTTGTGGCGGTCTTCGTCTTGTTTCTCGGGTTCGATTGAACCCAATCACTTTTCAGGAGACCGTATGCCCGTGAAAGTTCTACATCCTCTCGGACTTGTTGATGGAGCGTTCGACCGCGATCTTCAGCAAGCCTACGGCGAACTTCTGTCCGCCAACTGTTTTGCTCTCTCCTCGATTGTCAACCGCACCAAGGGCCTCATCGCCGAGGTGCAGAAGGACAGAGGCCTGAACTCTGTTGGTCAGGCAGATCGCATCCGGCAGATCGTCGCCTCGGCGGTGTCCGAGATCGAGGCCGAGACCACCCTGCGCCGCAAGATGCTGGACCGCGACCGCAAGGCGGCCGAGCAGACCGCGACCTTGCGTTTGCCCAACCCCAGAGAGCTATCCGCCGAGCGTGGTGTCAGCCGCGAGGTCCTACAACTCGAGATGCAGGAGGTCCGCGCCTTCTTGCACACGCAGAAGCCCTTGGACCGCGACAGCCTGATCCGCTCGGCCGGGACCAACGCCGATGCCTTGACATTGACGGCCGTCGCCTTTGCGCCGTCCTGTATGCGCATCGCCAGTGCCGAGGTCCTCGAGGACGCGACCACCAAGTACATCGAGGCCAAGCACCCGGAGGCTATCGCCAAGCTGCGTGTGGTCGATGCCGCCCTGACGGCCCTGCGCGGCAACGCCGACACGGCCGCCAAGCACCTGACCCCGGCAGGCACGACGCCGCTGGACCTCAAGTTGGACGAGATAAAGCGGGCCTCACAGGCCGCTGTGGCATGACGCGAGGTCCTTCTCCCTTCGCGGCCGGGTGCAGCTCCTGGCCCGGCCGCGTTTTAGAACACGCCATTCCCAGCGAGGGTCAAGGACGACCCTCGTGGGAGCGGGCAAGAGATGAGGTGAAGACATGAGACTCAACCTGCCGTCAACAATCGGAACCTACGGTCACGACGAGCGTGGCAGGTTCACAGCCGGCAACCGCGGCGGCCCCGGCAACCCGCACGCCCGCAAGGTCGCCCGGCTCAGGTCCGCGATGTTGCGGGCCGTCAGCAAGCAGGACATCGCCGAGGTGATCCAGACCCTCGTGCGCCGGGCCAAGGGCGGTGACACCGCCGCAGCGAAGTTGCTGCTAGAGCGGGTCCTTGGGCAAGTGCCGCCTGCCGACGTCCGCGAGCCGCTTCAGTTGCGCCACGACGGTGAGAAGATCGAGCGGGGGTGGGCATGAAGATGACCCACGACGAGGTGCAGGCCATCGACAGGGCCCTGCGGCTGCAGGACGCGATCGAGGCGAAGCTGCTGTACATCTGGCGCAGCAGCTTGCCGCTGCGCATCAAGGAGGTCCGCATCAGGGCCGTGCTTGAAGAGTGGGCGCGGGTGGTCGAAGCGATACCTCATGATGCGGCGGCAGGGGGCAAACGGACGGCGGCCTCTCGCCGAAAGGCGAAGCCGCGCCCCCGCCGCCGCGTTCTTTTGCACTGACGCCCCCGGGTGGGCCGGACCCGGCCTAGGGCTGCGCGTCAGACGCACGATCCCCGCCTCGGCAGGCCGCCCGGCCTGTCGGGCCGTCGAAGGGGCCTCAAACGCGCAGCCCTCGACCGCCCCGGGTCCGGCCAGCCCGGCCGGATCGGGCCCCGCCTGCGGCCTGGGCCAGCCTGCTGGACACCTGCGATTCGGCCGCCTTGGGTCTATTACCCGTCTATTAGCAGCCCAAACGGCCTGTCCAGGCGGCAGGTCGAAGTGCGACGTAACTCGTTGTCCTATAAGGAAATGCGCCATCTAGGACTTGAACCTAGAACCCGCTGATTAAGAGTCAGCTGCTCTGCCAATTGAGCTAATGGCGCTCCGACGCGAGCATCTTTGGGCAACACCGGCGTGTTGTCAAGCGCCGCCGGCAGCCGCCATTGAACATAACGTCAAAGCATCCGACAATGTTCGCCATGAGCACAGTTGCCGCGCCGCGGCTGGCGATCGAAGGGGGTCCGCCGGCCGTCCAGGAGGCCCTGCCGGGTGGCCTGCAGGGCGTTACCGACATCGGGCAGGCGGAGATCGATGCGGTAACCGAGGTTCTGCGCCGCAAGACGATTTTTCGATTTCTCAACGACGAAAAGGTCAGCGAGTCGGCGCGGCTGGAGGCGGCCTGGCGCGAAATGTGCAAGGTGCCCCATGCGCTGGCCCTGGGCGGCGGGGGGACCGGGGCGCTGATCTGCGCGCTGGTGGGGCTGGGCATCGGCACGGGAGATGAGGTGATCATTCCCGGCTACACCTACATCGCCACGGCGGCCGCGTGCCTGACGGTGGGGGCGATCCCGGTATTGGCCGAGATAGACCAGTCGCTGACGATCGACCCGGCGGACATCGAGAAGCGCATCACGCCGCACACGCGGGCGATCATCCCCGTGCACATGCGCGGCACGCCGTGCGACATGGACGGGGTGATGGACATCGCCCGGCGGCACAAGCTCAAGGTGCTGGAGGACTGCGCCCAGGCCAACGGGGCGTCGTACAAGGGCCGGCCGGTGGGGTCGATCGGCGACGCCGGCGCCTTCAGCCTGCAGCACTACAAGGTCATCACGGCCGGCGAGGGGGGGATCGTTACCACGCACGACACACGGGTGTATCGGCGGGCGGCGATGAAGCACGACTCGGCGATGCAGTTCTGGCGGGAATCGGAGGACTGGGAGACGTTCGCGGGGGAGAACTACCGCATGTGCGAGCTGCGGGCCGCGCTGGGGCTGGCGCAGATGCAGCGGATGCCGCGGATACTGGAGAAGTGCCGGGCGGCCAAGCGCGGGTTGCGAGCGGCAACGGCGGGCCTGCGGTACCTCATCCCGCAGCCGCTGCCGTGCGACGAGGGGGATATCGGAGTCACGTTCGCATTTTTCCTGCGGACCGCCGATGCGGCCCGGGCGTTCAGCGAGGCGCTGTCGGCCGAGGGCGTGCCCAACGGTACGATCTACAACAAGCTCATCCCCGACCGGCACATCTACTGCCACTGGGATTATGTGATGGAGAAGCGCACCAGCGACCCGAGCGGCTGGCCCTGGAACGCTGCGCATCGGCCGATCGAGTACCGGCGGGACATGCTCCCGCGGACGCTGGACATTCTGGGGCGTTGCATCTCGATCGCCCTGAGCCAGCACTGGACCGGCCGGCACGTGGAGATGGTCGCCGGCGCGATTCGCAAGGTGCACGACGCTCTGGCGGCCGCCGGCAAGTTGTCGTGAAGGCGAACGCGGAGCGTGGTTGCGTGTAATCCCATTGAGGGTATTGGCAGACAATGGGACCGCATCCGGGGATACGTTGGGTGCTGATCCTGGCTGCGGCGGCGGTGACGCTGGGCGGCGCGGGGGCATGGGCGCTGTTTCGCATACTCAAGTCCGCGGCGCCCCCAGCGGTCGCTACGGGCGAGGCACCGACAGACGAGGAGGCGGGGCACTGCGTGGTGCCGATGGCGACGGTGCCCTGGCAACGGGGCGGTCGGCCGGGCGATGTGGCCGTTGAGGTGGCGACGGCCGCGACTCCCTGGGCAAGGACGGCGGCGCAAGCGGCGACTACGAGAGTCGCCACGGCAGCCACCCCTTGGGTTCGCGACCGGCAAGAACCAGAAGCGGCGGTGGTATCGCTGGCGGCGACGCCGCGGCTTTGGCCGGCGTCTCGGCCGGCGGCACGGAGGCATTGACGTGTCGGGAGCATGGCGATTCACGGCGATTGTCTGCATGGTTCTGTGTTGGCGGGCCATGGGTCAGAGCCGCCCGGCGGCCGAGGCGCCCCGGCCGGCCGCGGCGGTGATCCAGGAGTTGGTCAGCCAACTGGCCTCGAAGGATGCACGCGTCCGGGCGGAGGCGATCGAGGCGCTACGACATCGCGTGCTGTCGCCGCATCGCGGGATGATCGAGCTGCGGACCATCTGGTTTCGGCCGCTGATGGCCGGCAGATACTACCAGGAGGTCCTGGATCTGACGGAATACGGGCTGCTGACGTACCCCAATGACACGAAGGGTGTGGAGGCACTGCTGTCGCTGCGGATCCGCGCGCGGCTGGCCGCGGGCCAGCGCGCCGAAGCGCTGGCCGATGCCAAGCGGCTGTTCAACGTGGCGTCGATGGAAGGGACGGCGGATGCGATGCTGCTGGTGGCCGAGTGCCTGATGGCGGCTTATCCGGACGATCCTGAAATCTACCAGAGGTACCGCCAGGAGCAGTTGGCGGGCGCCTCGACGCGGCCGACGACGCGCGCGTCAGACCGGCCCCGGCCGATCCTGGCGGCTGTGGCGTGCGAACCGGAGCCCTACTTGTCGGCGCTGCAGGGCTTCCCGGGGGAGGATTTCGCAAGCCTGCTGGCGCGGGGCAACCTGTTGCTGATGGCCGACCGGCCGGGGTCGGCGCGGGCGGTCTTCGAGCGGCTGTACAGCATCGCCAAGCCGACGGAGCTGGCCGAGGCCAGCGAGTGTATCGCGCGCACGATGAAGGCGGAGGACGGCACCATCGGCCGGGCCAACGCGTGGGTGCTGTCGATCCGGCCGAAGTCCGAGGCGACGCACGGGGCTACGACGGGAAGAAGTGCACCTTGATGTAGGTGTACAAGAGGGCGATGAGGGAGACGATGACGCTGGCCCAGAGGGTGATTTTGAGGATGCGGATGCGGTTGGCGACTTCCTTGTCGCGCCACTCGGCCAGACGGCGATCGATCTCGTCGAGTTTGCGGTCGATGCGGGCCTCGATCTCGTCCATTTTCTGGTGCAGGTAGGCGTCGGCGGTGCGCTTGAGCCGGCCGGTGATGCCGCCGATGAGGCCGGCCTCTTCGATCTCGTCACGGAGAGAAGCCGCAGAGCCGGCCGGGCTGTGGGATTCCTGCTGCGGCGGAAGAAACTGGTAGTCGGCGGAGCGATCCTCGCCGATGAGTCCCGAGACCAGCGAAGCGAGCAAGGCGCGACGTTTGCGGGCGATCTTGGCCAGCAGGCCTTCCTGCTTCTTGAGCAGCCGGACCAGCTCTGCGTCGGGCATATCGGCCGTGGCCTCGATGCCCCGCATGAGGGCCAGCACTACCAGGCCGCGATGCGACAGGCCGGCGAATCGCATGCTCTGGATGGCGACGATCTCACGGGCCAGCTGATCGCGTGTGGCGTTGACGGGGACGGGCCTGCGGCCCCAGCGAATCACGTCCAGCATGGCCTGGCGGTCCATGGCGGCGATGCACTGGAGCCGGCGATGCAAGGCCACGGCGACGTGCTGGGGGGTGGCGTAGTCGTGGGGGTGCAGGCCGTAATCGCCGGCCAGGGCCAACAGTTCGTCCCGCGGCATCGCCTGCAACTGGGCGAGGGTCGGCCCTGCCGGGGACGGATGCTCCGCGGCTTCCGCCGGGGGGGGGCCGAGATCCAAAGGACCGTGATGGGGGTCGGGCGGCATCATGCGCCTCACAAGTGGCCGTTTTCGATCATGCTATGCAACGCCCACATCAGCACGAACACCACGCACAGCAGCGCGCAGATCAGCAGGTCGCCCCAAAAGGTCTTGAATCGCAATCGCAGGCCGTGGACGATCACGTAGCGGCGCAGAAGCGACATGTACCGGTCCTTGCCGGCAAGCCAGGCGACCCAGCCCCAGATGGACTGGATCGTGATGACCGTGGCGTACACGGTGACCACGATCGCAAGCAGGTATCGCCAGAACTTGAACAGGTCCACTTCGGGCATGGCGAACGGAATTGCCGATGGCCCGGTGCGAACTACGGATTCCAGCGGCCGGACCCCTGATCCGCATTCCGCAGTCATCCTCCCTTCCTCAGCTGCGCATCCAGGTCCACCTCGGGCGATTCGTCCAGGTCGTGCGCGGGTCCTCCGAACAGGGCCGAACCGATCCGCACCAGCGTGGCGCCTTCCTGGATGGCCGGTTCGAAGTCGTTGCTCATTCCCATGCTCAGGTGGCGGAAGGCAGCGCCGCCGATCTTGTGCCAGCGCATTTCCTCGAACAGCTCGCGGGTGCGGCCGAACACGAACCTTGCCTTGTCCATGTCGTCGGTCAGCGGGGCCATGGTCATCAAGCCCACGAGGCTGACGTGCTCCATCGAGGCGATCTGCTCGGCCAGGTGCACGGCGGCCCCGACGGCGACGCCGAACTTGGTGCGTTCCTCGCTGGCGTTGACCTGCAGGAGCACCGAGACCCGCCGGCCGGCCTTGCCGGCCTGGGCGTCAAGCTCCTCGGCAAGCCGCAGGCTATCCACGCTGTGGATCAGGTCCACCAGCGGCAGGACGGCCTTGACCTTGTTGCGTTGCAGGTGCCCGATCATGTGCCAACGCAGGCGAGTGGGCATGGCCGGGTCGGCCTGGGCCTTGCGGCGCTGGAAGAACTCGTTGATCTGCGCCACCCGCTGGCCCAGGGCCTGCACGCGGCTTTCGCCCAGATCGCCCACGCCCAGCTGGATGATCTGCCGCACCTGCTCGGGCGCGGCGTTCTTGGTGACGGCCACCAGGGTCACTTCGGCCGGCTCGCGTCCGGCCTTGGCGCAAGCGGCCGCGATGCGGTCCCTCACCTCCTTGAGGTTGTCGGAAAGATCCATCTTCCTGCCCACCGTCTGCTCCTTCCTGTCCCGCCAGGCATTATAGAGACGCTCCGCGAGGGCGTATAGGGTGAAGACGCGGTCGCGCCCGTTGCAAACCCGCTGTCCGCGTCGATACTGAGGGAATTGATTCAAGGAGACTCGACATGCCCGGTTCGGTTATCGCGGCTCAGTTGTACACGTTGCGTCAGTTCACGCGGACCCCGGCGGACATTGCAGCCACCCTCCGGAAGGTCAAGCAGATCGGTTACGACGCGGTGCAGGCCTCTGCGCTGGGGCCGATCGAGCCGAAGGAGCTGGCCCGGATTCTCCAGGGCGAGGGACTGGTGTGCTGTGCCACGCATGTTGCGTTCGAACGTATGCGCGACAAGACCGAAGAGGTGATCGAGGAGCACCGCATCATCGGCTGCAAGTACCCGGCCATCGGCGGGCTGCCGGGCAGCTACCGCAATCGCGACGGATACCACGCCTTCGCCAGGGAGTGCAGCGAGGTCGCCAGAAGGCTCAAGGCTGCCGGACTGACTTTCGGCTATCACAACCACTCTTTTGAGCTGGAGAAGTTCGATGGCAAGACGGCACTGGACATCCTGATCGACGAGAGCGACCCGTCGGCCGTCACGTTCGAGGTGGATACCTACTGGATTCAGCACGGGGGGGGCGATCCGGCGGCATGGATCCGCAAGCTCAAGGGGCGCATCCCGCTGGTACACCTGAAGGACATGGTCGTGGGGCGGGACCAAACGGCCCAGGTCCCGCAGCGATACGCCGGCGAGCCGGAGGCGGAGTACAACAAGCGTCTGGAACAGGCCAAGTCTGTGCGGCCGATCATGGCCGAGGTGGGCGAGGGAAACCTGAACTGGACGGCCATCCTGTCGGCCTGTCGCGAGGCGGGAGTGGAGTGGTACATCGTCGAGCAGGACACCTGCCAGCGCGACCCGTTCGAGAGCCTGGCCATCAGTCTGCGCAACCTGCGCGCGATGGGCGTGCGGTAAAGAGGCGGGCCGTCAGACCTTGGCGGGCTTGGGTGGGGGGGAGGGCGAGCCGGCCGCCTTGCCACGCTCGGGCACGCGGAAGGACATCTGGCAGTATTGGCATTTGACCAGCTTGCCGCGGGCCTCGTCCGGTGCCGAGAGGATCTTGCGGCACCTGAGGTTGGGGCAGATCAACTGGATGGCCATACTCTCTCTCCGGGTGCGCTATCGGCAAGTTCGAAGGGGGGCTTTACCGGCCCGGGTCAGGTCAGCGACACGAACTTTCGCAGACGGCTGACCAGATCTGCCGCCTCGTAGGACTCGGATAGCTCGATGGGCAGAAAGACGCCCTGGTTGTGGTCGGAGGCGATTATCAGGTGACGGGGGCCATTGAGCACAAAGCCCGTTTCCTGGGGCTGATGGCCGGTGATGATCGTCCGTGCTCCGACCCGGTCGGCGAAGGCGGCGGCGGCCTGTGGGGTGATGTTTCGGCCCCAGATGAGCTGGTAAACCGGGCCGGTGCGTCGGGCGTAGTCCTTGCCGGTCAGTTCGCGGTCGAAGATCGAATAGTCGAAGGTTTGGACCTGCTCGTCGGTCGGCAGGCTGTGGCAGCAGAAGATGCCGTTGTCCGCCCGCACGGCCAGCGGGCTGGAAATCAGGAACTGCGTGATGGCGTAGGTGACGGTGGCGGCGGAGGGTCCGAAGCTCTTTTTCACACCGGCGTTGAACGCCTCGCAGACGCTCAAACCGCCCTTCATGATGCCCTCGCCGTGGATCTGGGCCAGGTCGTGGTTGGCCAGAAGGAAGTGGACCTGCGAGGGGAAATCGCACTTGAGTTCGGCGGCGCGATAGAGGGTGATCCAGCTCTCCTCGGCTCCGCTGAGGTCGAAGTGGTCGCCGTGGATCAGCTCGTGAAGAACCAGATGCCGGTCGGGGTGGTTGCCCAGATCCGCTGCTTTCACCAGTTTCTCGAAGTTCCTGCGGTGGTCGTGGATGTCACCGGTCATCCAAAGTTCGCCCTGGCCGGGCAGGTGGACGACCTGGCCTTTGCGAAGCGGGCTGATCTGGTTTTCCTCGGCCGCGACCGAGAAGGTCTCCACCACACCATCGACGCTGAAGGACATGGCCTCATTGGTAGTACCGGTGGGCCATGCAGTCAAACCGGCCGGTTGGCGCGTGGCGCGGCGCCGCGGATGTTCGCGGGGGTTGGCAGGGCGGGCTCGGCCCTGCGCCACACGGCAGGTTATCGGACGGAGCCATTGCCATGGAACGTCGTCTGCGTCCATTGCACATGGGGGGGCTGGAAGGTGTATAGTGTACGTCCGCTTCACGGCATCCCCTGGATCCATGAGCACGACCGTTCCTGCACTCGACCTCCGATCGCCGCGCGGCAGAGCCAACGGGCGAAGTCGTGTGGTGGAGGGGAAGACGAATCGCGTGCGGCGCGACGGCAAGTTCTTCCGTCTGGGCGACGAGAAGTTCTTCGTGAAGGGGGTGACCTATGGTCCGTTCGCGCCCAACTCGCAGGGGCAGTATCTGCCCGAGCCCCGGCAGGCCCGCCGCGACCTGGAGCAGATCGTCCAGCTCCATGCGAACGTTCTGCGGGTCTATCACGTTCCGCCGCCGTGGTTCATGGACCTGGCCCATGAGTTGGGGCTGAAGATCTTCGTCGATATCTCGTGGCCGAAGAACCTGACGTTCGACGGGGATCAGCGGGTGATCGAGGCCGCCCGCGGGGCCGTGCGCGACGCCGCCCGTCGCTGCGGCAATCATCCGGCGATCTTTGCCCTGAGCGTGGTCAACGAGATTCCCGCGGATATTGTGCGCTTCGTGGGCCGCAGGCGCGTGGAGGAGTTCATCGACGAGCTGGTGGCGACGGCGAAGGCCGAAGCGCCCGACTGCCTGGTGACCTTCGCCAACTACCCCACGACCGAGTACGTGCAGCCCCGGCAGATCGACTTCGTGTGCTTCAACGTCTATCTGGAGGAGGAACGGGTGCTGCGCAACTATCTGGCGCGGCTCCAGAACATCGCCGGCGAGCGACCGCTGATGCTGGGGGAATACGGTCTGGACACGATGCAGCGGTGCACCGAGGCGCAACAGGCGGAGGGGCTGTGCGGGCATATCCGCGCGGTGTTCGACGAGGGGTTGGTGGGGACCTGCATTTTCTCGTTCACGGACGACTGGTACACGGGCGGCCGGCAGATCGAGGACTGGGCTTTCGGGCTGGTGCGGCGCGACCGCACGCCCAAGCCCGCCTTCCAGGCGGTGCAGCGGGCGTTTGAGCGCGTGCCGCAGCTGGCCGAGGAGAAGCTGCCGAAGGTGAGCGTGGTGGTTTGTTCGTACAACGGTGGCAGCACCCTGGAGGGGTGCCTGCGGTCGCTGGAGAAACTGCACTACCCCGACTACGAGGTGATCGTCGTCGATGATGGCAGTACGGACGATACGCAGGAAATCCTCAGCCGCTTTGCCTGGGTCCGCAACATCCGCCAGAAGAACATGGGCTTGTCCCACGCCCGCAACGAGGGGGCCCGGGCGGCCACCGGCGAGATCGTCGCCTACACCGACAGCGACTGCGAGGCCGACCCGGACTGGCTGTATTACCTGGTGTTGACGCTGATTCGCAGCCCGCACGTCGGGGTGGGCGGGCCGAACCTCATCCCCGACGAGGGGTCGTGGATCGCCGACGCGGTGGGCCTGTCGCCGGGCGGGCCGACGCATGTGATGCTCGACGACCGCACCGCCGAGCACGTGCCCGGCTGCAACATGGCCTTCTATCGATGGGCGGTGCTCAAGACGCTCTTCGACGAGCAGTTCCGCAAGGCCGGCGACGACGTGGATTTCATCTGGCGGCTGCAACATGCGGGCTACACGATCGGGTTCTCGCCGGCGGCGCAGGTCTGGCACTACCGGCGCAACACCATCGACGCCTACCTCCGCCAGCAGCGCGGCTACGGCGAGGCCGAGGCGCTGCTGAAGTACAAACACCCGGATCGTTTCAACGCGCTGGGCGCCAGCTTCTGGCGGGGACGGCTGTACGGCACCGACGGCATCGGCATCCGCGTCGGCGGGGACGTGGTCTATCATGGCGTCTTTGGCACGGCCCTGTTCCAGACCATCTACCACCGCCCGGCTTCCGTGCTGGCGGCGATGCTGATGAGTGTGGAATGGCACCTGCTGACGGGGTTCGTGCTGATCCTGGCGCTGGCCTGGCCCGCCCTGCTGAACCTGGCGGCGGTGATGTTCCTCACGCCCATCGCGCTGGCGATCGTGGCGGCGATCCAGGCGCCGGCGCCGCGGCATCGGCACTGGCTCAGCCGGCCGCTGGTCGCCTACCTGCACTGGCGCCAGCCGATCACACGCGGTTGGGCGCGCTACGCGGTGCGCCTCAAGGCCAAGGTGATGAAGCACGAGACGGGCGGGTACCGGCGCGGGCGGCCGTTGCCCTTCGACCCGGCCGACGAGCGGACCCTGCGCTACTGGAGCAAGCAGCACGACCGGGTGGACCTGCTCAGGGAGATCATCCGGGAAGCCAGCGCGCAGGGATGGCGCATGCGCCAGGACAGCGGCTGGGCGGGGTGGGACCTGGAGATCTTCGCCAGCCGCTATGTGAAGGTCCGCATCAGCACCGCCACCGAGCAGCACGCCGAGGGCAACAGGCTCACGCGGGTGCGAGTGGAGACGCTGATGAGCAAGTTCTGCCTGGTGCTGCTGGGCGCCGGACTGCTGCTATCGCTGATGCTGATGGTTTTCGGCAACCTGTGGCCGCACAACCGCCCGGCGGTGCTGATCCCCCTGATGGTATGGGCGATGTACGTCGTCAACCGCAGGATGGTTACGCCGCCGGTGCTGGGGCTGATCGATACCGTGGCCGAGCGCTGCGGCTTTGCGCCGGTCCCGTCGGTGAACCTGCGGCTGCCGGACGAGACCGCGACGGCACATGGTCCTGGAACTGCCGACGGGGCAGGGCGTGGTGATCAAGAAATAGGCTGCGCGTGCGGCGGCCGCGGTTGACCCGCGGGGGGCGGCGCGGGTCGCGATGCCTCAGAACTTCCGATCCAGTAGCCGATACTGCACCGCCTCGGCCAGATGCTGTTCCTGGATGTGCTCGCTGCCGTCGATGTCGGCGATGGTGCGGGCGACGCGGCGGACCTTGTCGTACGCTCGCGCTGACAGGCCCAGCTCATCCATCGCCTGCTTCATCAGCAGAAGGCACCCATCGCTCAGCTCGCAGTACTTCTTGAGTGCCCGGCTGTCCATCTGTGCGTTGGTCGTCTGGTTGCCGAATCGCCTGTGCTGAACCTCCCGCGCCGCCAGCACCTGCTTGCGCATGGTTTGGCTGTCTGTGCCCGGCCGGCGGCTGGTCAGCTCGCGGTAGGGCACCGCCGGCACCTCCACGTGCATGTCGATGCGGTCCAGCAGCGGCCCGGAGAGCTTCTGCAGATACTTGTCGCGGGCCTTGGGGTTGTCCGATGCGTACCCGCTGGCCGTCGGGTTCATGGCCGCGATGAGCATGAAGCGCGCGGGGAACTTGATGGACCCATGCACGCGGGCGATGGTCACCTCGCCGCCCTCCAGCGGCTGGCGGAGCATCTCCAGCACGTAGCGGGAGAACTCGGGCAGCTCATCCAGGAACAGGATGCCGTTGTGGGCCAGCGACACCTCGCCGGGGCGGGGGATGGTGCCGCCGCCGATCAGCGCCTGGGCGGTGGTGGAATGGTGGGGCGTGCGCACGGGGCGCTGGTCCATCAGGGCCACGCCATCGGGCAGCAGGCCCAGCGCCGAGTAGATGCGGGTGGTCTCCAGCGACTCGCTCCGCGACAACGGCGGCAGGATGCCCGGGATGCGCTGGGCGAGCATGGTCTTGCCGGTGCCCGGCGGGCCGATCATCAGCAGGTTGTGCGCGCCGCAGGAGGCGATGGTGATCGCCCGCTTGACGGCCTCCTGCCCGCGCACATCGGCGAAATCCGGCGGCGGCGAGAGCTTCGAGGCCTCGTACACCTCGCCATCCAGCTCGTAGGCATCCAGCGGAAGCTGGTCGTTGAGGAACGCCACCGCCTGCGAGAGGCTGGAGACCGGGTACACCTCGACGCCCTCGACCACGGCCGCCTCGCGGGCGTTTTCTTCGGGGAGGATCACCCCGGCGATGCCCTTTTCCCTGGCCAGCAGGGCCATCGACAGCGCCCCCTTGATCTTGCGGATGCGGCCATCCAGGGCCAGCTCGCCGGCCACCACGTAGCGCTTGTGGTTGTCGGTGGCGATGGACCCCGTCCCGCGCAGCAGGCCAATCGCCATGGGCAGGTCCAGCGACGCGGCCTCCTTCTTCAGGTCCGCGGGGGCCAGGTTGATGGCCAGTGCGTGGGCCGGGAAGGGAAAGCCGCTGTTGATGATCGCCCGGCGGATGCGCTCGACGGACTCTTTGACGGCCGCCTGCGCCAGGCCGACCATCACGACTTTGCTAAGGCCCTTCTGCGAGACGTCCACCTCCACCTCGCACAGCAGGGCCTCGATGCCGAAGAGGACGAAGGAGTGAACCTTGGCGAGCATGGGCGGCCTCCCCGCAACGGGATGTGGGAATGATACAGGAAGGCAGCAGCCAGTGGCCAGCGGGCGGCAGAGTGGCCGTTACAGAAACGCGGCCAGTTCCTGGCCCGACCAATGCACGCACACCACGGGCATTCCCTTGCGGATGTTGCCGTAACAGCCCTGGTTGCACTTGTCGCAGCGGCCGATTTCGGCCAGGCGGTCCTCGCGGACCTTGTTGGGCCACTGGGCATCGCGGATGAGTTGCCGCCCCAGGGCGACCAGGTCGCACCGGCCGGCGTCGATGGCCTGGGCCGAAGCGGCCGGGTCCTCCAGGCCGCCCACGGCAATCACCGGCACGCCCAAGGCGCGGAACGGCTCGGCCAGGTCGGCCACGGCCTTGTCCTGGGCCGGGGAGATATCCAGCACGTCCACGCCGGCCTCGACCAGCCGCTTGGCCAGCGCGAGGCTCTCTTCGATGCCGTAGGCCTCGCCGCGGGGCGTATGGCGATACAGCACGACCATGGCATCGTCGGTGCAGAGGCGCATCTGCTGGACGATCTGCACGGCCAGGCGGCAGCGGTTCTCCAGCGACCCGCCGTAGCGGTCGGCCCGGTGGTTGCGGTCGGGCATGAAGAACTGGTTGAGCAGGAAGCCGTGGGCTCCGTGCGGCTCGACGCCGTCAAAGCCCGCGCCGCGGCAGATTCGCGTGGCCAGGGCATACTGCTCGGCCAAGCGCTCGACCTGCGGGCCGGTGAGCGTATCGGGGACCTGGGGGCGGTCGAACTTCGGCGGCGAAAGCTGCATGACGGCCGCGGCGCCGTGCTCGTGGATGGCGGCAGCCAGCGGGGCGAGGTTGTCGGCCGTCAGTTCCGACTCAAACCGCGAGATGGCCGTGCCCTCGACGATGACCATTCCCGCGCCGCCGGCCGCCAGGCGCCGGTACCACGCGATGCCCGGCCGCGAGGTGATGGGCCGAAGCTGCAGCATCGGGGGCGCGACGATGCGGTTGTGGAGCGTAACGGTCTTGATGCGCAGCGGCCGGAAGATGGCGTCAAAGCGGCTGTCCATGTCAGGTGCGGTCGTTGGCGAAGAACTCGATGATTTCGCCGTCGGGGCCGGTGCAGAAGGCCAGTCGCACGGGCGTGGGCGGCGTGCTGGGGATGTCCACGTTCTTGGGCTCGACGGTGACGGTGGCGCCGGCGGCGCGGGCTCGGGCGATGGCCGAGTCCACGTCGGTGGTGCGCAGGGCAAAGTGCAGGATCACGCCCTCGGGCCGCGGCTGGGCCGATCCGCCGGCGAAGATCTCCAGGTAGTTGCCGTCGCCGGTGTCGAGCATGATGGCTCGCTTGTCGCCCTCGCCCCAGCGGATCTTCTCGACGAAGCCAAGGGCCTGGGTATAGAAGCGGACCGATGCATCAAAGTCGTGGGCGCGGATGGCCACGTGGTGAAACCCCCCGCCGCCGATGGTGCTGTTGGTGCCTTTGGGCAATACGCCTCCTGTGTGTCAGGGGCGGCATTGTGCCGCGCCTGGTCGGCGAGGTCAAAAGTCTGCGGGGCGGGCCGAGCCCGCCGCGGCACTTTCAGTCATCGTCCGGCTGGTTGGCCGCGAAATCCGCCCAGGCGGGACGGTGGTCGCTGACCTGCTCGGCGGCGGATTTGTCGTCGTTGTCAAACCGCGTCTCGTCGAATTTGACCACGCCGGCCTTGCCTGCGTATTCGCCGGTGAACTTCCGGTCGATGAGGATGTTGTCGTAAGTTTCGCGGCCGGACAGGTTGGTGCCCTGTCCGATCAGGCGGCTCCATCGCATCGCGTCGAAATCCGAAAGGAAGTTCCGCCGCTTCTCCTCGTTGAAATCGCCGACGACGATCAGGTCTTTCTCAACGGATGCCGCCACCAGCCGCGCGGCGATGCGGGCCAGGGCCCGGGCCTCGGCCTGGCGGCGGGCGACATCCGTGTAGCTCAGGTGAACGCTCAAAAGCAGGAAGTCGAAGTTCCCGCAGCGGAAGCCGGCGAGGTAGGGCGTGCGGTCAAAGACGCCGGCCTCGGGGTCCTGCACGAATCGCGGCTTGGCGGTTTCGGCGACGCGGTCGCCGCGGTAGATGAACACGAACCGCTCGTAGTTGCCGGTCATCGGGCTGAAGCTGGTTGCCCGCCAGGGCGGGCCCAGCGTGTTCAGCAGCCGGTCCACCGCCTCGCCTTCCTTCTTGACTTCCTGGATGGCGACGATGTCAAAGCCCCCGTCGTGGATGATGGACGCGACGGTGGCCAGTTGCAGCCCCGGGCGAAGGGCAAAGTGCTTGAGGTTCCACGTGGCGATGCGGACGGCATCGGCCGTGACGGTGGGAGTGGGGGGCTGAGGCCCGGGTGCCTGCGGGCCCTGCTGAAAGTACCAGCCGACCACGGCGGCCGCCACAAGCAGCAGGCCGAGCAAGAGTTGCGCTTCGCGGGGCAGGCCGGGTTTCTTTCGCCTCCGTGCCATGTCGGCCTATCTCCCAGGGGGCATCGTCCCCGACGGGCTTTAGCGGATTCTAGCGAACTGGACACCCCGTACAATCCTGTGATGGATGGCGATGAGGGGCAATGGGCTGATGCTCGGCCGGAGGTGGACCGGATCCTTGCACAGGCCGTCGGCCGGCGGGCCTCGGACGTTCATCTTGAGCCCACGGCCGAGGGGTATGAACTGCGCTATCGCGTCGATGGACTGCTGGACACCGTGCGGCGTTACGACGCCGCGGCCGGCCGGGGGATCGTCAACCGCCTGATGGTCATGGGTCAGATTCTCACCTACCGCATCGACGTGCCGCAGGAAGGGCGGGTGCGGGCGGTGGTCGGCCAGCAGGTGCTGGACATGCGTCTGGCGGTGATCCCGTCGCTGCACGGCATGCGGGCGGTGCTGCGGCTTCCGGCGGAGCTGGTCCAGCCGCGCACGCTCCAGGAGCTTGGCCTGCCGCAGCCGGTCATGGACGGCCTGCTGGCCTACGCGCGGGCGGATGCGGCCGGGATGCTCATCCTCACCGGCCCGGCCGGGTCGGGAAAGACCACAACCATCTACGCGCTGCTGGCCGAGATCGTCGAACTTTCGCCGGGCCTGAGCGTCATTGCCTTGGAGGACCCGGTCGAGCGGGCGCTTGCGGGCGTGACGCAGATAGAGGTCTCGCCATTCGGGCAACTGACCTATGAGAAAGCCCTGCGGAGCATCCTGCGCCAGGACCCGCAGGTGCTGATGCTGGGCGAGATCCGCGACAGCGCCACGGCATCGCTGGCCGTGCAGGCAGCACTTTCCGGCCATCGGCTGATTTGCACGCTGCATGCGGGCACGCCGGCCGGCGCCATCGCCCGGCTGGCCGAGATGGGCCTGGAGCCGCATCAGATCAGCAGCGCGCTGTGGGGCGTGGTCAACCAGCGGCTGCTGCGGCGGCGAGGTGGAGATGGATACGAGGGCCGCGTGCCGGCGGCGGAGATCGTGGTCGTCGATGATGCCCTGCGCAGCGCGATCCTGCGGCGGGCGGATGTGGCCGAGCTGCGGCGGGCCTACGCGCGCGGCGAGTACCAAAGCCTTGCCCAGTCAGCCGCGGCGCTGGTGAGGCAGGGCATCACGGACGAAAATGAAGCCCGTCGGGTCGGGCTTCTTGTTGTATAGTGGCGCGAGCCGGAGGTTGCGATGACGCAAGCGGCCTTGCCCGGGACGTTCGCCTATCGGGCGCAGACGCGCGATGGCGTGGCGCTGAGCGGAACCATCGAAGCACGCGATGTCGAGGAAGCGTCGCTGCGGCTCAAGTCGCTGCAGTTGCACATCATCGAGATCGAGCCGTCGTGCCGGCCGCTCCCGAAACCGCGGGCGATTGGCGGCGACGATTTCCTGATGCTCAACCAGCAGTTGGCGCAGCTCACGGCGGCCGGGCTGCCCGTGGACCGCGGCCTGCGGCTGATCGCACAGGACATCGGCAGCGGACGCCTGGCCGCGACGGTGCGGCAGATCGCCGAAGAACTGGAGAAGGGCAAGCCGCTGGAGCAGGCGTTCGCGGCTCACCAGTCGCAGTTCCCGGGGATGTACTGGCGGCTCATCGAGGCGGGGGTGCGCAGCAACAACCTTCCGGGCATTCTCTTTGGCCTGTCGCGGCATCTCGAGCTGGTGGGGCGGCTGAAATCGGCCATGTGGCGGAGCTTTTCGTATCCGCTGATGGTGCTGGCGGGGCTGTGCGTAGTGATCATGTTCCTGGGGTGGTACGTGTTGCCGCAAGTCCAGGAATCCTTCGCCGAGCTTCAGCGGATGGCCGCCGGCTTCCAGGTTGCGGGCGGCGCCGTGGGCCTGCCGTGGGCGACGCGACTGCTGATGTTCGTGAGCAGGTGGCTTCCGCTGCTGCTGGTGGTGTTCCTGGCGGTGGTGGTGCTTTGGCCGCTGCTGGCTCTGGCCCTCAGACGCAGCGGAGGCGACCGCGTGCTGGTCGATCGGCTGGCCCTGCCCCTGCCGGTGGTGGGTCCGGTGCTGAAGGCGAACCTGCTGGCCGGCTGGTGCAATGCGCTGCGGCTGGGGGTTGAAGCGGGGCTGGACTTGCCGGCCGCGATCGGCCTGGCGGGCGATGCATCGCGCTCGCCGGCGCTGGCCGAGGATGGGCGGCGGCTCACCGGCGCCCTGGAAGCCGGCGCGACGCTCGAGGCCATTGGCCCGGGCGGGGTGATGCCCGCGACGGTGCCGGCGGCCATCGCCCTGGGCATGACCAGCGGCGACCTGCCAACCACGCTGGCGGGCCTCAGCGAGATGTACCAGCGGCAGGCCGAGAACCGCCTGGCCCTGTTGCCGGGCATTCTGACGCCGCTGCTTCTGCTGCTGATCGCCGGATTCGTGGGCCTTGTCCTGGCCGGCGTGCTGCAGCCTTTGGCGGCGTTGATGCGGTTCACGACGCTGTTTGGGTGATCCTGTGATGTCCCAGCCGACTCCATACCGAACGCCGGACGCCCGCGATACGCGGCCGATCCCCAGTGCCGTCCGCGAAGCGGCGTTATTTGCCGCGTGGACCTTCGGCGGGATCGTGCTGATCGGTATCACGCGCGGTGTTTTGTCTGCATTGGGCACGCCACTGGCTTCGGCCCTGTCGCCGGTTGGAGCGGTCATCATTGCCGCGTCGCTGCTGCATCTGCTGCAGACCTTTCGTCGCCGGCGGGCCATGCAGATCCTGTCGTACATCGAGCAGGCGGTGCGGCTGAACCTGCCCTTGCCGCGGATGCTGCGGGCGGCCGAGGCCAGCGAGCGCGGCGTCACGCGCAAGCGCCTGATGGCCGTGCGGGAGATGCTGGAGTTTGGCGGGACGCTGGGCAACGCACTGGACCGCGATGTGCCGGAAGTGCCTCAGCGGCTGGTGCAACTGATCGCCGCGGCCGAGAAACTGGGGCGGCTGGGGCCGATGCTCCGGTCGGTGCTGCAGCAGGAGCAGCGCGTGCGCTCGGGCGATGCAACGCGGGCGGTGTACACGGCGGCGTACCCGCTGGCGATCCTGCTGGTGCTGGCCGGCGTGGCGTGGATGGTGTGTGTGTTCGTGCTGCCCAAGTACCAGGAGATTCTGCGGGATTTCGGCGTGGCCCCGACCTGGCCGATGCGCTGGCTGGTGGCGGCCTGGCTCTGGTTGCCGCCCGCGCTGGTGGTCAGCGTGATCGCGCTGCTGTGGTACCTGGGGCTGCGGTTGTGGGAGATCTTCATGCCGGCCAGCCGCGCCCGCGGGCCGCACCGCCTGCTCGATTGGCTGGCGTGGCACACGCCGCTGGTGGGCGGCATGGTGCGCGACCGGGGCCTGGCGGATGTCTGCCGCGTGGTGGCCGATGGCATGCGTAACGGCTTTCCCCTGGACCGGGCTGTGTTGGAGGCCGGCGACCTGCGCGTCAACAGCACACTCAAAGGCCGCATCCATCAGTGGATGCTGGGCCTGGTATCGGGGCTGCCGCCCGCCGAGGCGGCGCGGCAGGCGAGGCTGCCGGCGCTGGTGAGCGGGATGCTGTCGGCCGGCGGCGCCGACCCGGCGGCCGCGATGGATTTCCTGGCCGGCTACTACAACGGCCGTTTCAGCCGGACGCTGATGCTGTTGCACGGGGCGATGATCCCGGGCATGGCGCTGGTATTCGGGGCGTTTGTGGCGCTGGTGGCGCTGGCGATCTTCACGCCGATGATCGATCTGGTGAACACGATCAACCTCAGTTGGGGGTCACCATGAACGCGCGACGCGGGTTTGCCGTGCTGGAGGCCGTTGCCGCCATCGTGGTGGTGGCGGCGCTGGCCACAGCGCTGGCGGTGATGGCCAACCGCCAGAGCCGCGCTTCGCAGCGCCTGTGGGAGCAGCGCGAGGCGGTGCGGATGGCCGAGGAGGCGGCGATGTCGCTGCATTGGTCGCGGCCGGTGCAGGCCGAGGGCGTGGCCGTCGTAAAGATGCAAGCCGCGGCACCGACGGGCATGCGATGGGTGCGGATCACCGCGAACCATGCGGGACAGGGGGCGAGCCTGGTGGCGCTGGTGCCGGAAGGGGGACGGCCATGATCCCGCGCCGGGGCTTCACGCTGCTGTCCGTACTGGTGGCGATTGCCGTGCTCGGCGCGTTCGTGGTGGTGGCCGAGCGGCTGACGACGTCGAGCATCCGCCTGAGCCGCCAGGCGCAGGAGGCGCAGACGCAGATGATCCGGTGGGAGGGGCTGCTGCGAGCCCTGCGAAAGGATGTGTGGCGGGGGACGCTCGTGCAGGTGAGTGACAGGCGGGTCCGGCTTGGCTTGCCCGAAGGCATAGAAGCGGTGTGGACCGCCGACGCCGAGGGTACGGTGATCCGCACGGCCGATGGGCAGCAGGACAACCGCTGGCCGCGGGTGGCCGACGGTGTGCGCTTCGAGCACTGCGATGGAGGGCTGGTTGTGGTTGTCGAAGACCCCGCCGGCCGGCGGATGAGCCGGGTTCCTCTGGCAGCGCAGCTGCCGGCGCGAAAGGACAAGCCATGAAACGCCGAGGCTTTGCCATGATTCTGGCGCTGATTCTGCTGGTGCTGACGGCGGTGGCCTTGACGGGGCTGACGCAGCTGGCGGCGGCGGAGTTTCGTCGCACCCACGAGTGCCGGACCGACGCCCAGTTGCGGCAGTTGCTGCTGGCCGGGGCGGCCGATGTGCAGCAGCGCGCCACGCGCTGGCCGGCCGGGGCGGTGAAGCTGGCCTGGGACCTGCCGCTGCCGGCGGAACTGAACGATGCGTCGGCCGGCGTGTCGGTGGCCGTCAGCCGCCAAGGCGCGGACCGGGCCGTGGTGGAGGTGACTGCAAGGCTGCACGAGCGATCGATGCGGCAGGCGCTGATCCTTTCGCGCGGGGACGGCCACTGGCGTATTGGCGATGCTCGGCTGGGCGAATAGGAGAGCGACAGACACAAGCGGGCCGTCCGTGCCACGGTGTGCTACCGGTCCACTTCGCCCATCACCACATCGATGGAGCCGACGATGGCCGGTACATCAGCCAGGAGGACGTTGCGGCAAAGTTCGCCGATCACGGCCAGGTTCACGAAGCACGCGCCCTTGATCTTCACGCGGTAGGGGATGGGCCCGCCCTGGCTCTCGATGAAGAAGCCCAGGTGGCCGCGGGGGTTTTCGTATTCGCAGTACACCTCGCCGGGCGGCACCTTCATCGCCCGGGGCAGTTTGGCGCGATACGGGCCGTCGGGGATCTGCCTGATGCACTGGCGGAGGATTCGGACGCACTGCTTCATCTCCTGCATCCGGACCCAGTAGCGGTCCCAGCAGTCGCCGGTCGTGCCTTTGAGGCCTGAGCCGACGCACACCTCGAACTCCAGTTCCGGATAGACGCTGTAGGGTTCGTCCCTGCGCAGGTCCAGGGGGATGCCGCTGCCGCGGATCACCGGGCCGGAGAGGGCATAGGTGATGGCCAGGTCCCTGGGAATCACGCCGACGTTGGCGGTGCGCTTGATGAAGATGTGGTTGTAGCTCAGCAGGTCGTTGTACTCGTCGATCTTCGGCTCGAAGTAATCGAGGAACTCGCCGAGTTTCTCGAGGAACATCGGCGGCAGGTCCCAGGTGACGCCGCCAACATTGATGTAGCTGAGCGTCAGGCGGGCGCCGCACATCTGCTCGAACAGATCCAGGATGTACTCGCGTTCGCGAAACGCGTAGAGGAAGGGCGTGAACGCACCCATGTCCAGGCCGTAGGTGCCGAAGGAGACCAGGTGGCTGGCGATGCGGTTGAGCTCCGCGGCGATCACGCGGATGTACTCGGCCCGCCGCGGAATCTGGATGTCGGCGAGCTTCTCCACGGCCATGGCCCAGGCGTGGTTGTTGTTCATGGCCGCCAGGTAGTCCAGGCGATCCGTGTAGCCGATGTACTGGTAGTAGGCCAGGTTTTCGCCGATCTTTTCCTTGCAGCGGTGGAGGTAGCCGATGTGGGGGACGGCCTCCAGCACCATCTCGCCATCGGTGCGCAGGACGATCCGCAGCACGCCGTGGGTGGAGGGATGCTGCGGGCCCATGTTGACGAGCATTTCCTCGGACTGGACGTCGATTTCCTCATCGACATCGCCGGGAGCCAGGGCATAGTTGGCGGTGCGCGTGTCCATCGGGTCTTTCTCGACACGGCGATTCTAGACGCCCGTGGCCGTTTGACAATGCCCGCCGGCGGCTGTGTAATATCCGCTCATGTCGGACATTCGGCGTATCGGCGTGCTCACCGGCGGGGGCGACTGCCCGGGGCTCAACGCGGTCATCCGCGCCGTCACCAAGGCGGCGCTGGGGCGTTTCAAGCTGGAGGTGTACGGGGTGGAGGACGGGTTCCTGGGGTTGATCCAGAACCGCATGCGGCCGCTGGCGTGGAATGATGTCAGCAACATCCTGACGCTGGGGGGGACCATCCTGGGCACAAGCAATCAGGCCAATCCGCAGCGCTACCCCGTCAGGCGCGGGGACAAGACGGAGTTCTGCGATGTGACCGACCGCGTGGTGGAGCACCTGGCGGCCAACCAGATCGACGCGCTGGTGTGCATCGGCGGCGACGGGACGATGACCGGCGCGGCCAACCTCATCCAGCACGGCATCAACTGCATCGGCGTGCCCAAGACCATCGACAACGACCTGGAGGGCTGCGACATCACGTTCGGTTTCGATACGGCCGTGACCACCGCCACCGAGTGCCTGGACAAGATCCACACCACGGCGATGAGCCACCATCGCGTGATGGTCGTGGAGGTGATGGGGCGCAACGCCGGCTGGCTGGCTCTGCATGCGGGCGTGGCCAGCGGAGCGGATGTGATCCTCATCCCCGAGAACCCGTACAGCATGGAGAAGATGTGCGACCTGCTGCGATATCGCGCGGGCCGCGGCAAACGATTCAGCATCGTGTGCGTCAGCGAGGGCGCCCGGCCGGCGGGCGGCGAGCAGGTGGTTGCCCGCCGCATCGAGACCAGCCCCGATCCGGTGCGCCTCGGGGGCATTGCCAACAAGCTGGCGGCCGAGATCGAGGCTGCCACGGGCCTGGAGACGCGCGCGACGATCCTGGGGCACGTGCAGCGCGGCGGCACCCCGACGCCGTTTGACCGGGTGCTGGCGACGAACTTCGGCTTTCACGCGCTGGAGGTGCTGCTGTGCGGGGGCGTGGGAAAACTGGTCGTGCACCGCAACGGACGTATCGACGACATCGACATCTCCGAGGTGGCCGGCAAGCAGCGAAAGGTCCCGCCGGATCACCCGCTGCTGGCGGCCGCGAGGGCGGTGGGGACGAACCTGGGGGACTGAGGGCCATCCACACGCGCATGGTGGGGCAGGCTTCAGCCTGCACGGGGAAGCGCGCAGGTTGAAGCCTGCGCCGCAACGCCTCGTTACGCGCTTGTTACGCAACTCCTGCGCTGCTCTGTGGTCCATAGGGACAGTCAACCACAGGAGGTTCTATGACACGCAGAGAGTTGTTCACGGTGGCGGCCTGGGCGGTGGCGTCGGCGGGCGTGAGCCTGGCGATGTTCACGCCGGTTCCCGTCGGTGCGCTTGACGAAAGCCAGCGCCTGGTGGCGAAGGTCGCCACGCCCACGCTGAATGTCGAGGGGTGCCGGCTGCAGCTGCGGCCGAAGGGCGACCTTGCGGCCAACCAGCAGCCGGAGTTTGAGCTGGTCGCGACGAACCCGACCCGGCGCGATGCGACGCTCAGCTGCACGGTGACCCTGAACGCCGCTGAGCCAGCGTCGCGCATGTCGCGGATGATGCCACGGTCGATGCAGTACTGGCGCCATGAGCAGTCGCTGTACGTCAAGGCCGGCGAAACGCGCGCGCTGAAGCTCTCACCCAGCACCGCGGTGCCCGCCGGGATGGAGGCAACGGTGCTCCTGACGGCCGGCGGGCAGACGGTCGTTGCGGCGAGCTTCACATCGGCCATGGGCGCGGTCCAGTCCGGTGAAGGCGACCGCCTGGTCAGGCTGGCGCGGCAGCGGGTCGCCAACCAATGAGCACGGCCGGGCTGCGACTGGTCGGGGTGACAATCGGCCTGGCGCTGGCCGGCGCGGCGATGGTTGTGCTGGTCCCGCAGGTAGCGCCGCGCGGCAGCGCCGGGCCGGTTCTCTCCGACTGCGACGGGGCATTGCGGACGATCGCGGTGCACTACACGCCCCACGGCGCGTTCGCATTGCCCGCGTACCGCGAGTTTGTGCGGCAACTGCCGGCGGATGTCGAGGTGCTGGTGGCGTGCCCCGATCGGGCGGCGTTCGATGAACTGGCGGCGGCGCTGGGCGACGTGCCGTGCCGGCTGACGCCGGCGGTCGCCGGCCACGAAATGACCGTCTGGTCGCGCGACCGGTGGCTGGCGATGGGAATCGGCAGCGACGGCCGGACGCTGCTGGTGCCGCCGCGACAGGAGGCGGGCAGCGGCGTCTGGCCGCAGCGCGCCGGGGATGAACGGATTGCGGCGGACCTGGCCGCCGCGCTTCCGCGGCGTATCGCCGCGTATCGCAGCCACCTGGCGTTCGACGGCGGCGACTTCGTATGCGACAGCGAGACGGCGTTTGTTACACCGGCGGTGGCCCGGCGGAACATCCAGCACACCGTTCAGTCTCGTCAGGAACTGGTGCGCGAGCTGGAAAAACTGCTGCGCAAGCGGGTCGTGCTGCTGGAGGAAGCTCCCGATCATCACGCGGGCATGTTCATGATGGCCGCCGGCAACCGCACCGTGCTGGTGGGCGATCCGTCGCTGGCAGTTCCTTTACCTCTCCCATCGGGAGAGGTCGCGTCGGCGGCGCAGCCGCAGACGCGGGTGAGGGCATTGGGCACACCTGGTGCGCGACACGCCCTCACCCCGGCCCTCTCACAGGGGGAGAGGGAGATCATCGGCGACCTCCCCGACGGCGTTGATACATCCACCGAAACGCAGGCGAAGTTCGACGCCGTGGCCGGTCGCGCTGCGGCCGAGGGCTACCGCGTGCTGCGTATTCCGCTTCTGCCCAGCCGAAACGGGCGGGTGTTCGTGACGTACCTGAATGTCATCCTCGATCAGCGCGATGGCCGGCGGATTGTGTACATGCCGGTCTATCGCGGCTACGAATCACTCAATGACGCGGCCGAGGCGGTGTGGCGCTCGGTCGGCTGTGAAGTGCGACGCGTGGACTGCACCGACGTGTTCGTGCACTTCGGCAGCCTGCGGTGCCTGGTGAATGTCGTCCAGCGCGGATAGGCCGCTATGATATGCGGCCATGCGCATCGGCCACGTACAGCTTGCCGCGCCCTTTTGCCAGGCCGGGCTGGCCGGTTACAGCGACCGGGCGATGCGGCTGGTGGCGCGGCGGCGCGGCTGCCCCTATGCCGTGACCGAGGCGCTGCTGGACACGATCATGCTCCGTGGCGGGGTGGGCCTGCGCCGATCCATCGACATCAATGACGAGGACCATCCCATCGCCGGGCAGATCATCGGCAGCGAGCCGCCGCAGATGGCGGAGGCGGCGAAGATCCTGGCCGATCGCGGCTACGACGTGATCGACCTGAACTTCGCCTGCCCGGTGAAGAAGATACGCAACAAGGCCCGGGGCGGGCACATGCTGCGGGATGTGCCGAGGGCGATGGAGATTCTCCAGGCCGTGCGCGATGCGCTTCGGCCGGAGGTGCCCACGACCCTGAGCGTGCGCAGGGCGTTCGATGACTCGCCCGGGGCGGCCGAGGCGTTCGAGAGGATCACCGACGCGGCCTGGGCGCTGGGCTACGCGGCCATTCGCGTGCACGCCCGCACCGTCGAGCAGAAATACGTCGGCGCCAGCCGGTGGGAGTTCCTGCGGACCTTCAAGCAGCGCTACCCCGCTCGAACGGTGCTGGGCAGCGGCGATGTGTTCACGGCCGAGGACGCCGTGCGGATGCTGCGGGAAACCGGCGTGGACGTGGTGTGGATCGCCCGCGGGGCCATTGGAAATCCGTGGATCTTCCGGCACGCGGCGGACCTGCTGGCCGGGCGGGCGATCTCGCCGCCGACCATCCACGAGCAGCGCCAGGCCCTGCGCGAGCACTTCGCCATCGCCCGGGAGATTCACGGCGAGCAAGGGGCCGGCCGGCGCATGCGGAAACTGGGCATGCGCTATGCGCGGTTTCATCCGATGGAGGGGCAGGTGAAAAGCGACTTCATCGCTGTGCGCAGTGCCCGCGACTGGGCCGCGGTGCTGGACCGGTGGTATGCGGCCGACGGGCCCGGCGTCTGGCCGGCGGCCAACGCGGCCGACGAAGTCAACGACACCCCGGCCGACTGCGAGGCGGCCGCCTGAGGGGATGAACCATGGCCGCACGAGGCGCCATCCGCAACCGCCTGGCCAAGCAGCTGCCGCAGGAGTGGCGGCGGTATCTTGTGGAACGGGGCGTGCCCAGGCGCAAGTACACGGCGGTGTGCCGCGCGACGCTCGTCACCGGCCGGGTCATCGAGGAGCTGGTCATCGAGGAGGGGTGGATCATCGCGCTGGATCGCAGCGGCCTGGCCGGCGTGTTCGAGCAGCGGATCGACTTTGACCCGCGGCAGATCGAGTCGCTGCAGATCGTGCAGGTGGCGTAGGGTGCTCGACACCGGCGCAAACCCCGATTACTTTTGCCTTTCCTATGCTCGAAAGCTCGTTTCTGGTTCAGCGCTTCGCCAAGCTGAACCTGGGCTCTTTCCACATCATCGGGTACAGCGTGGCCGGCGAGGAGACGGTGGTTCAGGTCCCTGAACTGGGCGTGTGCTTCGACATCGGGCGGGCGCCGCATTTTGCGCTCACCAGCAACATCATCTGCATCAGCCACGGCCACATGGACCACCTGGCGGGGCTGGCGTATTACCTGTCGCAGCGGCACTTCCAGGGGATGAAGCCGGGCACGGTGCTGGTGCCGGAGGAGTTGGCGCGTCCGGTGGACCAGATGCTGCGGTGCTGGCGGGATGTGGAGCGCCAGGCCACGCCCTATACGCTGGTGCCGATGTCGGCGGGGTCGGTGCATCAGGTGCGGAAGGACTTCATCATCCGAGCCTTCGAGACCCACCACGGCGGCGGATCGCTGGGCTATGCGCTGGTGAGCGTGCGCGAGAAGCTCAAGGCCGAATACCTGCCGCTGCCCGGGCCGGAGATCGCCGCGCTCCGCCGCAAGGGGGTGGAGATCCAGTATCGCCTGGAGGTGCCCTTGGTGGCCTATCTGGGCGACACGGCCAGCGGCGCGGTGTTTCGTCAGCCGGACGTGGTCCAGGCCGAGGTGCTGCTCACCGAGTGCACCTTCTTCGATGCATCGCACAAGAGCCGGGCCAAGGTGGGCAAGCATCTGCACCTGGATGGTCTGGTGGAGGTGCTGCCGGGACTGAAGAATCAGCGTATCATCATCCTGCACGTGTCGCGGCGGATCAGCATCCGCCGGGCGCGGAACATGCTGCGCAAGCGCGTCGGCGACGAGCAGATGCAGCGGATCCATTTCCTGATGGACTTCGAGGGAGCCAGCGATGCCGGCGATGTGGAGCAGGAAGGTCCGCCGCCTGCCGACCAGGCGGAGTGATGTGATCGTGCCGAGGGCGGAAGAATGGCCAAACACACGATAGTACTGATCCCTGGGGACGGCATCGGGCCGGAGGTGACGTCGGCCGGACGGCGCGTGCTGGAGGCGGCCGGGCTGGATGTCCACTGGATCGTTGCGCCGGCCGGTGCCACGGCCCTGGAGCAGGGGTGCGAAAACGTGCTGCCCCAGCGGACGCTTTCGGCGATCCAGACCCACCGCGTGGCGCTGAAGGGCCCGGTGACCACGCCGGTCGGCAAGGGGTTCAGGTCGGTGAACGTGCAGCTGCGGCAGGCATTGAGGCTGTACGCGGCGGTGCGGCCGGTGCGGTCGCTGGAGGGGGTCCGCTCGCGTTACAGCGGCGTGGACCTGGTGATCGTGCGCGAGAACACCGAGGGCCTGTACAGCGGCATCGAGAACGAGATCGTCCCCGGGGTGGTTACAAGCATGAAGGTCGCCACCGAGGCGGCGTGCCTGCGAATCGCCCGCTGGGCATTCCGATACGCCCGCCAGCGACACCGCAGGAAGGTGACCGTGTTCCACAAGGCCAACATCCTGAAACTGACCGATGGCCTGTTCCTGGAGGCGGCGCGGAAAGTGCACAGCTCGGAATACCCCGACGTGCAATACGACGAACTGATCATCGACGCGGGCTGCATGCGGCTGGTGCAGGACCCGACTCGGTTCGACGTGTTGCTCATGGAAAACCTCTACGGAGATCTGGTCAGCGACCTGGCGGCCGGCCTGGTGGGGGGGCTGGGCGTCGTGCCGGGCGCGAATATCGGCGACGACGCGGCGGTGTTCGAGGCGGTGCACGGCTCAGCGCCCGATATCGCCGGCCAGGGCATCGCCAACCCGCTGGCGCTGATCATGAGCGGGGTGATGATGCTCAACCACATCGGCGAGACCGACATCGCCGCGCGAATCCGCAACGCCTACAACGCGGTCCTTGCGGAAGGCAAGTCGCTGACCCGCGACCTGGGCGGAACCGCCGGCACCGAGCAGTTTGCCGATGCGGTGATCGCGAAGCTCTAGCCGCTGCCCGGCGGCCGATGCGTTGTCCAGCATAGACCGGAACTCGACTTTTTTTTATTTTGTCTTTGTCGTTGGCTGGCCCGCGGGGTATAGTCGAGGGGATCGGCCAGCTTGACGTCTGCCCATCCGTCGGGGCTTGCCGGCCGGGCGTCTTGCCCAAGTTGGAGGATGCATATGAGTTCCGTTCCCGGATCACTTGGTACAGACGCCGCTCAGGGGGCCACGCAGCTGGTATCCGGGGCTCGCCGCGGCCTGCGCGGCGCGGCACGGCGAGCATTGAGCGGGGCGGCGGCGGTCGGCCGGGCCTTGGGCGTCAACCGGTTGCTGGGGCTGGTCGTGCGGGCCATGCCCAGACCCTTTCGCATCTGGTTTGAGTCTCGCCGGACGCGGCTGCGCGTGGCTGCGGGAATGCTGCTGGTGCCGGCCGAGCGGCTTGAACAGCGGCAGGTCCAACTCCTGGAGCATCTGGTCGCGAAAGTCGGCCGGGAGAACGTGGGCGACTACCTGGAGTTTGGCGTGTATGCCGGCACGTCCATGGCGTGCATGTACCGCGCCCTGGAGAAGGTCGGGCTCGACAAGGTGCGGCTCTTTGGATTCGACTCCTTCGAGGGCCTGCCCGCACAGGCCGCCAACGACGACGGCGGGCTGTGGCGCCCGGGCGACTTCTGCGCCGACGTCAACTTCGCCCGCGAATGCCTTCGCAAGCAAGGCGTTGACATGAAGCGCGTCCAGCTCGTGAAGGGCTGGTTCAGCGACACGTGCACGCCACAGTTGCTGGCGCGCCACAACATCACCCGGGCCGGCGTGATCATGATCGATTGCGACATGTACCTGTCGGCCAAACAGGCCCTGGACTTCGTCGGCCCGCTCATCGGCGACCACGCGGTGATCCTCTTTGACGACTGGCACTCGATGGACCTGGCCCGGCGGAACCTGGGCGAGAAGAAGGCCTTCGAGGAGTTTCTCGCCGCCAACCCGCAGTTTGCCGCCACGCAGGTCGAGAGCTACACCGACAACGCCACTGTCTTCACAATCGCAAGGCGGGCCATGATGGCCCTGTTGGCGCCCTTCGCAGGGCTGTTTGAGCTGGCCGGCGACGCCGCGTTGCTCGTGGCGTCGATGGCGTGACCTTTCGCGGCCGCGGCCTCTGAGGTTAGACTGCCCGGCGCGAAAGGAGCCTATCTCATGCGGACACTCTGTCGCCTGGCGCTGATCGGCGCTGTTGTGCTGGCCATCGGATGCGAGCGAACGCCCCAGCCCGCGGGGGCGTTGCGGCTGGCGGTCATCCCCAAGGGAACCACGCACGTGTTCTGGAAGAGCGTCGAGGCCGGGGCCAAGAAGGCCGGCCAGGAAGAGCAGGTCCAGATCATCTGGAAGGGCCCGCTCACGGAAAACGACGCGGCGCAGCAGATCGCCCTGGTCGAGCAGTTCGCCACCGAGGGGGTGAGCGGCATCGTGCTCGCCCCGCTGGACGCCAACTCGCTGCGCCGGCCGGTGCAGCAGGCCATGGCCCGCAAGGTGCCGGTGGTCATCTACGACTCGGGCCTGAGCGGCGAGCCGGGCAAGGATTTCGTCAGCTTCGTGGCCACCGACAACCGCAAGGGCGGGACGCTGGCCGGCGAAGAGCTGGTGCGGCTGCTGGGCGGCAAGGGCAAGGTCGTCCTGCTGCGGTACAACGTCGGCTCGGCCAGCACCGATGAGCGGGAGAAAGGGTTTCTCGAGGTGATGGCGAAATACCCCGGCATCGTGATGCTGGAAAAAGACCGCTACGGCGGCGCGACCGTTGGCGAGGCCCAGAAGAATGCGGAGAACCTGCTGGACAAGCTCAAGGAGTGCGATGGAATCTTCTGCCCCAACGAATCCAGCACGCTGGGGATGCTCAACGCGCTCAAGGCCAACGGCCTGGCCGGCAAGAAGAAGTTCGTGGGCTTTGACGCCACGCCCGCGCTGGTGACGGCGTTGAAGGCCGGCGAGGTGCAGGCACTGGTGGCCCAGAACCCCACGCACATGGGCTACACGGCCGTCAAGACCATGGTCCGGCACCTTCGCGGCGAGAAGGTCGAGCCGGTCATCGACACCGGCTGCGAACTGGTGACGCTGGAGAACCTGGATACGCCCAAGATCAAGGCGATGGTGGAGCAGTAGGCCGCGGAAGAAGTCAGAATACAGAAGTCAGAAGTCAGAAGGGGAACCGGCAGACAGCAACTTGTGACTCGCAACTCCCAACTCCCAACCCCCAACTCCGTGCTGCGCATGCACGGCGTCCACAAGCGATTCGGCGCTACGGTGGCGCTGGACGGCGTGGACCTGTCCGTCTCGGGCGGCGAAGTCCTGGCCCTGGTCGGCGAGAACGGCGCGGGCAAGTCCACGCTGATGAAGGTGCTGTCGGGCGCGATCCGCCCCGACGCCGGGCAGATGTGGCTGGACGGCAAGGCCTACTTGCCTCGCCACCCGCTGGATGCCCGCCGCGCCGGCGTGTGCATGATCTACCAGGAACTGTCGCTGGCCCGGCACCTGTCGGTGGCCGAGAACATCCTGCTGGGCATGGAGCCGACGTTCGGGCCGCTGCTGAGGTGGAAGGAAATCCGCCGCACCGCGGCCGACGCACTCCAGCAACTGGGCCGCGGCGACATCCCGCTGGATGAGCCGGTGGGGCGGCTATCCGTCGCCGAGCAGCAGTTGGTCGAGATCGCCCGCGCCGTGGCCGTGGGCTGCCGCGTGCTGGTGCTGGATGAGCCCACCAGCAGCCTCACGCGCAGTGACATCGAGCGCCTCTTTGCGCTGGTGCGTCGGCTTCGCGGCCAGGGCCACGCAATCGTCTATATCTCGCATTTTCTTGAGGAGGTGAAGGAGATCTCCGACCGCTACTGTGTCCTGCGTGACGGAAGGAGTGTCGGCCAAGGCATCACCGCCGATGCGTCCACCGGCCAGATCATCGCTTTGATGGTCGGCCGCACCGTCGAAGACCTGTACCCGCGCTCGCAGCGCACGCCCGGCGAGGTGATCCTCGAGGTGTCCGATCTGTGCGGCACTGCCGACGGCGGGCGCCTCCGCAGCGCCTCGCTGCAACTGCACCGCGGCGAGGTGCTGGGCATCGCAGGACTCGTGGGCGCTGGACGCACGCAGTTGTTGCGGGCGCTGTTTGGCCTGGACGCCGTGCGCAGCGGCCGGATTCGCCTGGGCGTTGTTGAGGGTCCCGCATCGCCGCACCGCCGCTGGCTGAACGGCATGGGCATGCTCAGCGAGGACCGCAAGGCCGAGGGCCTGGCACTGGGCCTGTCGCTGGCCGACAACGTTACGTTGTCGAACCTGCCGTGGCTGATGAGCCCATCGAGCCAGGCGACCCGCGTGCAGAAGTGGATACAGCGCCTGGATATCCGCTGCCGCTCGCCGGGTCAGCCGGCCGGCGACCTGTCCGGCGGCAACCAGCAGAAAGTCGCGGTGGCGCGGCTGCTGCATCACGATGTGGACGTGCTGCTGCTGGATGAGCCGACCCGCGGCATCGACGTGGGGTCCAAAGCCCAGATCTACCGCGTGATCGACGAGCTCGCCCGCGGCGGCAAGGCGGTGCTGATGGTCTCCAGCTACCTACCGGAGCTGATGGGCGTGTGCGACCGCATCGCCGTGATGTGCCGGGGGGTGTTGGGCCCTGCGCGGCCGGTGGCCCAGGTCAACGAGCACCAGATCATGCTGGAAGCCACCGGCGCAACATTGAATGAATGACTGAATGAATCAATGGATCATTCATTCAATAACTCAATGAAGACGATCGATTGGAGAATCATCCTCAACCGCTTCGGCCCGCTGATCGGGCTGGCGTTTGTGTTTGTGCTGTTCACGATCCTGTCGGCCGTGGTGCCGGGAGCATCGCGTTTTGCCACGGCCGACAACCTGGAGCTGATGCTCCGCCAGACCGCCGTGGTGGGCATCGCCGCCCTGGGCATGACGATGATCATCATCTCCGGCGGCATCGACCTGTCGGCCGGGTCGAACATCGCCCTGGGCACGGTGGTGATCGCGCTGGTGTTGCGCGCGCACGGGGGACACGCGCCGAACCTGGCCGCGCTATCGGGCATCGGCGTGTGCGCCGCGGCGGGATTGCTGATCGGCGTGCTGGTGGCCGGCGGCCGGCTCATGCCCTTCATCGTCACGCTTGGGGCGTGGGGGGCGCTGCGCGGCCTGGCCGAGGGGCTGTCGGGCAACACGCGCGTGTATCCCTCGCCGCTGAGCAATCCCGACGCGTGGCGGGCGACGTGGCTGTCGGGCCTGATCGAGCGCCTGCCGGAGGAGCGACTGTGGATGCTTTTTCCTCCGGGCGTGTGGCTGATGATGCTGCTGGCCGTGCTGGTGTGGGCGATCCTGCGCTACACGCGCTTTGGCCGGCACGTGTTTGCCATTGGCTCCAACGAGTTGACCGCGCGGCTCTGCGGAGTGCCGATTGCGCAGACGAAGATCCTGATCTACACGCTGGCCGGCGTGCTGGTGGGGCTGGCGGCGATCCTGGATTTCTCGTGGAACGCGGCCGGCGATCCAACCGGGCGGGTCGGCGCCGAACTGGACATCATCGCGGCCGTGGTGATCGGCGGGGCGAGCCTGTCGGGCGGGCAGGGCTCGGTGGCCGGCACGCTCATCGGCGCGCTGATCATGACCATGGTCGCCAACGGCTGCACGAAGCTGGGCCTGGAGAACTGGGTGCAGAAGATCGTCACGGGCGGCATCATCGTGCTGGCGGTGACGCTGGACCGCCTGCGCCGGCGCGCCTTATAGGAAAAGTGCCGTGACAATTGGTCAAGCGATGAACCAAGCCATGTCGCACCTGCACGCCGGGCGGCTCGGGCAGGCTGCGGAGTTGTGTCGGCAGGTGTTGTCGGCCGACCCGAACTTCCCCCATGCTCTGCACTGGCTGGGGTTCATTCTCTGCCAGCAGGGACAGGTGCAGGAGGGCCTGGCGATGATGCGGCGGGCGTGCGAAATCTCGCCGCAGACGTTCGACTACCACCAGAACCTGGCCGTGGTGCTGTTTTCCCTGGGTGAGCTGGAGCTTGCCGAGCAGTCATGCCGGCGGGCGCTGCAGATCCGCCCGGACGATGCTCCGGCGTGCAGCAACCTGGGTACCGTCCTCAAGGCCCGTGGGCAACTGCAGGAGTCGGTCGAATGGTACCGCAAGGCGGTCTGGATCCAGCCAGATGCAGCGCCGCTGTGGAACAATCTGGGCACCGCCCTGAGCGCCAGCGGGCAGTTCGCCCAGGCCGTCGAGGCGTTCGAGAAGGCCCTGCGGCTTCAGCCGCGTTTCGCACAGTGCCTCAGCAACCTGGGCACCGCCTTCAAGGAACTGGGCCGGCTGGGCGAGGCGATCAACGTTCTGCACCGAGCCATCGAGTTGCAGCCGGACCTGGCCGACGCGCATCACAATCTTGGCATGGCTCTTCTTGATGCCGGCCAGGCCGAGGCGGCCGTGGACAGCTATCGCCAGGCCCTGTCGGCCGACGCCGACGGCGTCTCGGGCAGCGGCCTGCTGATGGCCATGCAGTGCCTGCCGGCCGTGGACCAGTCCCAGATGCTGCAGGGGCACCGCGCCTGGGCCCGTCGCCACGAGCCGGCCATGGCCCGCCTGCGCCGGCCGCATGAAAACAGCCGAGACCCCGACCGTCGCCTGCGCATCGGCTATGTCTCGCCGGATTTCCGCCAGCACTCGGTGGCCACCTTCATCGAGGCGGCGATTTCGCATCACGACCATGCACAGGTGGAGGTCTTCTGCTACAGCGACGTGATTCGGCCTGACGCGGTCACGCAGCGTCTGGCGGCGTGCGCCGACCACTGGCGGAGCATCGTGGGCCTGTCGCACGAACAGGTGGTGCAGATCGTCCGCGACGATGCGATCGACATTCTCGTGGACCTGGCCGGGCACACCGCCGGCAACCGGCTGAAGGTCTTTGCGGCCCGGCCGGCGCCGGTACAGGCGACATGGCTGGGTTACATCGACACGACCGGCCTGGAGTCGATGGACTGGCGCATCACCGACGGTCTGTGCGATCCGCCGGGCCTGACCGAGCAATGGCACACGGAGAAGCTCCTGCGCTTGCCGCGGACGTTCGCCTGCTACACGCCGCCGGCCGATGCGCCGGATGTGTCGCCGCCGCCGTCGGCCAAGGCGGGGCACGTGATGTTCGCGTGTTTCACCAGGCTGGCGAAGATCAGCCCCGCGATGTTGTCGCTGTGGCAACGCATTCTCGGGGGCGTGCCTGGGTCGCGCCTGCTGGTCGGGGCTCGCGGGTTGCAGGAGCCCTCGCTGCGGGAGCAGTTCCTTGGGACGTGCTCGAGCGCGGGCATCGACAAGCAGAAGGTCGAACTGCTGGGCCGCATGCCGTTTGACCAGTGGCTGGCCCTGCACGCGCAGGTGGACATCGCCCTGGATACCTGGCCGATCAACGGCCACACCACGACCTGCCACGCGCTGTGGATGGGCGTGCCGGTCGTCACGCTGGCCGGGCAGCGCTATGCCTCGCGCATGGGATGCAGCGTGCTGAGCAATCTCGGACTGGGGGATCTGTCGGCCGACAATTCCGAGCAGTACGTGGAGATCGCCACGCGCCTGGCGTGCGATGGGGATCGCCTCCAGATGCTGCGCCGGACCCTGCGCGAGCGGATCTCCAGGTCGCCCCTGATGGATGCGCCGGGTTTTACGCGGGATCTGGAGGCGGCCTTCCGCGGCATCTGGCGGCAGTGGTGCTCGTCATCAACGTGAAAACCGCCGGGCGCGCAGTACAATTGCGTCCATGCGCGAAGAGCCCGAGCAGGACCCCGAGAGCCGCGGCGGCGACCCCGCGGAGCTGGCGCGTGAGAGGGTCGAGGAGCTGCGCATGCACGCGCAGCTCTACGCGACCTTCGAGGGCACGCGGAAGCTCGACGCGGTGGTGCGGCCGGGATTCGACCCGAAGCTCGCCCGCGACATCCAGCAGCGGATGGCCAGGCTCGAGAAGAGGAAAGTCGGCGAAACGCCGGTGATCGACCAGCCGGGGCACAGGGATGCATCCAGGCTCCTCAACGTGTTCAAGGTGCGCAGGTTGCCCACGAACGACTACCACGTGTATCGCCGGCCGGGCGAGGTGATGGTGTTCCGCTGGCTGGCCGGGGACCAGGTGCAGACGTTCTACGAACGGCTGCAGGCGCACATGGACGCGGCGCTGGAGGGCGAGAAGGAGGACCAGCGCAACGCCCACGGGTGGAAGCAGGATGCCCGCTGGCAGGCGTACCTGGCGGCGCTGGAGAAGATGCGGGTGAACATGGAGGAAAGGTATCTGCGGCCGCTGATCCGCGACGGCGGTCTCTACGTGCTGTCCACGCAGGTGGCCGACGAGATCAACATCTCGTTCCTGTGCGAGCAGGTGATGGGCATTGCGCCCGAAGAACTGGTTGGCGCGGCGTCGGCGCCGCCGGACGTGCCGACGGAAAACGATCTGGCGTGGTTCTTCAAGCTCTTTTCCCTGCGCGGGATGAAGGGCAGGACCGAGCGGATGTGTTTTTTTGCGTACCTGCAGAAGGCGGGGGAGGAGTGGTGAAGGGCTGAAACATGAACACAGGAAACCTGAAGAGGTCTCTTGTCCTCCTCATGGGTTCATGTTTCATGTCTTCACGTCTTCCTCTTCCGCTACTGCAGCAACTGCAGCACGCTCTGCGGCGTGGCGTTGGCGGTGGCCAGGACGCTGGTGCCGGCCTGCGTGAGAATCTGCGCCCGCGTGAGGGCGGCGGTTTCGGCCGCGAAGTCCGCGTCGCGGATGCTGCTTTCGCTGGCGGTGACGTTCTCCAGCGCCACCGACAAGCTGTTGATGTTGGTCTGGAGCGTGTTGCGCTCAAAGGCCCCCAGCCGCCCGCGCAGCACCGATACCTGGCGGATGGCTCGCTCGACGATGCGGCTGGCGGTGGCGGCGTCGCCGCCGACGAGGCTGGCGGTGCCGCCGGTGACCAGGTCGCTGAGGAAGCCGGTGTCCAGGTCGCCCAGCTTGCTGGCGGCGACCGACGAGATGCCGATGTTCACCTGGGCGTTGCTGGAGACCTGCGGGCCCAGCTGGAACTTGGCTCCGCCGCCGGTGATGGCGAAGCTGGTGGAGCCGGCGCCGAACGAGGCATCGAGCGTGAGCTCCACGTCCAGGCCGGTGGTATTGAGCTTGACATTCAGTCCGTCGGCGACGGTCAGGGCGCCGTTGATGCTGGCCAGGGCGTCCACGCCGACGGCGCGCTCGGTGGTGTTGCCGTTGCCGTCGACGGTGGCGAAGGTGCCGGCCTGGGCGCGGACGGACACGAAGCTGCGCGAGCCGTAACCGGTGCTGGCGAAGACGATGCCCGAGGCGGGGTTGGCGCTGTTGATCAGGGAGGCCCGGACGCCGGTGACATCGCTGATTCGGTTGACCGCGAAGGCGATGGCCGAGGCTGCGGTGGCGCTGGTGAAGGTAAGGACCTCCACGCCGGTGTTGCCGGTGATCTCCAGGGTGACCGAGTTGGTGATGGCGCTGGTCTGGAACTCGAGCTGCGCCACGCGGGCGCTGGTGAGCACGTTGACCTGCACGGGGATGTAATCGTTGCTGCCGAAGTTGGCCTGGTTGATCTGCAGGGCCTTGATGGCCGAGGTGTCCACGCCGCTGGTGAGGTAGTCCAGGCTGCCGTTGAGCAGTTGCAGTCCGGCGAAGGTGGTGGTGTTGCTGATGCGGGTGATCGACTCGACGGCGGAGTCCACCTGGAGCTGATTGGCCTCGATCTCCTCGCGCGACAGCGCGCCGGAGTTGGCGGCCTCGACGATCAGGTCCTTGATGTTCAGCAGCAGCGAGGCGACTTCCGACAAGGCGGCCTCGGCGGTGGCGATGACGTTGCTGGCGCGGGAGGAGTTGTCGATCGCCTGTCGGATGCCGGAAATCTCGCTGCGCAGCCCCTCGGACGCGATGAGTCCGGCGGGGTCGTCGGCGCCGCGGTTGATCCGCAGGCCGGTCGAGAGCCGCTGCAGCGTGTCGGCCAGTTGTCGCTGCGTGCGGGCCAGTCCGCGCTGGGCGGTGAGCGAGGCGACGTTCGTGTTGATGCGAGCCATGCCAATCCTCCGTGATTGCAGATGGCAGAGCGGGCCGGGTTTGCGTGGCGGCCCGCCGCGATGAGTCCCCGTTCCCTGGGGCGGCGCTCGGGCGCTACGGCTTGTCCGGGGCCTTCTGGTCCTTTGGGTTGATCTTTCCGAGACCCGAAAGATCCTCGGGTTTTACCTGCGCCGCCTCCCGGTTTTCCCGCCGGATGGCGTCGTACACTTCCTTGCGATGGACGCTGATCTCCTTGGGGGCGTTGATCCCCAGACGCACCTTGTCGCCGCGGATATCCACCACGGTGACCTCGATGTTGTCCCCGATCATGATCGTCTCATCGCGCTGACGCGACAGCACCAACATAATGGCTCCTTCCTGGGAAAGAGGCCCGGCCCGTCCGGACGCCAGACCCGTGGATGTCGCGCGATCTCCGTATCGCGCCGCACCGCACGGCCTTGCTATATCATAGGCCGCCGGAGCATTCCCTGGTGCGCTTCTCCGCTGCGAAACGGGCGGCCGTGCCTAGGCCGACTTGGCCAGGGGCAGGGACGATTCGAGCCGCAGCAGGGGCTGGCGCGTCGTCCATCGTTTCTCGTTGAGCACAACCTGCTGTGCCAGGCGGTTTTGCGTGTTGATCAGCAGCGGGCCCTGAAGGTTGCCCGTCAGGTACTGCCCGACCTTGTTGCAGATCACCAGCACCTGCACGTCGGCCGGGTCGGTCAACGCCAGGTCCTGTTGCGTTTCCTGCCGCAGGCCGACCTGGTAGTCCTTGAAGTAGATCCCGGGGTCGGTGACCACGAACGCCAGGTTCGGGTCCTCGGTGCTCTGCAGCCAGAAGAAGTAGTTGTCCTCTCCGGCCTGGATCAGCGCGAAGCTGTGGTGGTCGGGAAAGCCCAGCAGTCCGCGGGGAAAGGTGATGATCCGCCGATCATCGACCTCCAGTTTCCCGAACCGCGTCGTCTCGATCTGCATGCGAACTCCGTTTGCTGTGGCGGCGTTGGGCCGCCCTGCCCATCGCGGCATCCGGCCGCGAAACTTTCCTCTCCGCGCTGCGCCGCTCTCCGAGGGCGCCTCGCGGGCGATGGTGCCCCGGTCTCCGCCGGGCGCGTGCGGCTCCGCCGCATGTGGCCGCTGCCGGGGCGTCCGCCCCGGGATTCTGCCCATCAGATTCGCCCGGTGCAGGCTGAAGCCTGCACCACAAAGTCCACCGATGTGCAGGCTGAAGCCTGCACGACAAGGCCGATTCTGCGCTGCTGCGCAACTCCTGCTGCGCATCGGGGCCTATAACTGCTTCCTATACATTCACAATGCATGCTGCCATATTGCCCTGCAATCGCCATGCCACGCCTATCTCAGGAAATCCAGCAGGTTCAGATTCAGCATCCGCCCGGTCATCTCGAAGTTCGCCTGCAACGCCAGCTGGAGCGTCTGGAACCGCGACACCGCCTCGTTGAAGTCCACATCCTCCAGGCTCGAAAGCAGCGACCGGGCCGCCAGGTCCTGGTCCTCCAGGTGGCTCTTGCGGCTCTCCAGTTCCGCCAGCCTCGCGCCGGCCCGGCCGCGGACGTTGACCAGCCGCTGGTAGTCGGCCGACAGCCCCTCCGATGCGCGGGTGATGGCCGACGGGTCGCTGGCCTGCAGCGCCGCGATCAGTTTGGCCAGGTTGCCCAGCACCCCGGCCGACTCCACGCTGTTCACGTCGCTGCCGGTAAGCGTCGTGCCGGACCATGTCCCGTCCAGCCCCAGGTCCCTTGCGGCCGGCGAGAAGTTCACGCTCGTCAGTGACGGCGCGCCGCTGCCGCCGGTCGTGTCGGTCAGGACGATGCCGTTGCCCGTGGATGCGAACGATGCAGTCATTCCGCCGCCGCCGTCGGCCGCGTTGATCGCGTCGATGACATCCTGCACGGTGCCCAGGCCGCTCAGGTCCACCTCGAAGCTCGTGCCGTCGGCGCGGGTGATGCGGATGTCGGCCCCCGTCACGGTGCGCACGCCGCTGCCGTTATTGAGCTGCGCCAGGGGCGTCGCCGGCGAAAAGCTGCGCACGCCCAGGTCCGTGGCGGTGGTGCCGCCGGCCTCGGAGATCTGCATCGCCGTGCCCTGCGTGAGGTTGACGATGTCGATGCCCGTCCCGTCGTCGTTGATTCGCGCCCAGACGCCCAGGTCGGCTCCGTTGATCGCGTTGAGCAGGCCCTCGACGTTCGCCACCGCCGACAGGTCGATCGTCGCGCTGGCCGCGCCGTTGGTGATTGCCAGCCCCGTGGTGTCGATGCCGCTTCCGCCGCGCAGGGCCGCCAGGGGCGTGAAAAGGGTGAGCCGCGGCCCCAGCGCCTGGCCGGTCACATTTACGCCCGCGCCGCCGCCGGTGGTCGTGAGAATGCCCAGGTCGGCGGCGGCCGTGCCGCCCCGTTCGGTCACGGTGATATCGTCGGCCGGGCCCGCCGACAGCAGCAGCCCTGCACCGCCCGGAGCGATCGATGCGGTGATCGACCCGACCCCCGCCGCGTTGATCCGGTCGATCACATCCTGCACGTTGTCGGCCCCCGACAGGTCGATCGTCGCCGACGCGGTGCCGTTGCTGAGGTCGAAGGCGCCCAGGGCGATGCCGGCGCCGCGGGCGCCGCGGAGATCCGCCAGGCGGGTGGAGGCCGTCAGCGCAGGCGTCAGGTCCTGACTGCCGAGAACGCGGCCGCAATAGGCTCCGAAGATCTCCGCGCCGTTCTCCATGAAGGGCAGGAGGGCGTTTTCTCCGAAGAAGTTGCGAAGGCCGTTGGCCGTGCCCACGAAGCGCACGCCTCCGCCGGCCTCGACGAACGGCTGCTGCGTGCTGCGATCCCCGGCGAAAAGGTACACGCCGTCGGACCGGCGGTTGGCCAGGCCCAGCACCTGGCTGTAGAGGGCCTTGACCACCTCGGCGGCGCCCAGCCGCTGCTCGGCGGTGACGTCCGAGCCGACGTTGGCCGAGGCGATGGTCTGGGCCTGAAGGAGCAGGTCGGCCACCTCGCCGAGCGTCGTGTCCACCTCGGCCAGGTGGCGGGAGGCGGCGCGGATGTTGTTGGCGAAGGCGATGCGCTGCTCCAGGGCCTTGCGGACCTGCTGGACCAGGGCGGCGTCGCCGGGAGCGTCGCTGGGAACCGACAGGCGTTTGCCGGTGGCCAGCTGGTTCTGCACCTGCAGCAGTTGCTGCTGGGTGCGTGAGATGTTGTTCTGCGACACGCTGGTTCGCAGCTGGTTACTGACGCGGGCGAGTTGTAGAGGCAGGATCGCCATGGCTACACCAGTTGCAGCAGCGTTCGCATCAGCTCGTCCACGGCCGCGATGAGCCGGGCAGCGCCCTGAAACGCCCGCTGCTGGCGCATGAGATTGACGGCCTCCTCATCCAGGCTCACGCCCGACAGCGCCTCGCGCTGGGCCTGCAAGGTCTCCTTGAGAATGCGGCTGGCCTCGGCGTTGGTCCTGGCCCCCGACGCCGACACCGCCACCGTGTTGATCATCTGCTGGTAGCTGTCCTTGAGGCTGATACCCGACAGCGCGGCCAGCGGCACCGACTCCAGCGCGGCGATGGCCAGGGCGGTCTGGTTGTCGGCCGGCTCGCCGTTGCGAGCCGCCGCCAGAAAAGTCGGCGCCGCGACGATGCTCTGGCTCACGGCGATATTGCGGGCGGTCGATCCGGTGAAGAACGTATTGATGCCCAGGGCGGCCAGCACGCCGCTGGTATCCTGGCTGAAGGTGAACTGGATATCCGCGCCGTCTGCGCGGATGGTGAGTTTGCCGGCGTTGATGCTGGCCGAAACGCCGTCGATCGCGTCGATGTCGGCCCGCAGCGACTCGAGGGTCGTGTCGTCGCCGTTGAGTCCGTCCAGGTCCACCTGCACCAGCGTGCTGCTGACCAGCCCCGTGGCCGTCTGCCGCACGTGCAGCACGAAGCTGCCGTTGGCCGGAAGATGATGCAAACCCGCGGCGGCGCTGTTCAGGGCCGCCGTCGTGCTGTTGACGCTGTTGGCGGCCGTCGTGGTCGAATAGCCGCCCAGCCCCTGTCCGGAGGCGTGAAGCTTGTTGAGCTCGAAGATCAGGTTGGATGCCAGCGCGTCCAGATTCCGCAGGACCGAGTCGATCTGCTCTCGCACGCCGCCCAGCGCGCCCATCTGCCCCGAGGCAACGCGGATGGTTCCGCCGTCGCGGGCAAAGACCGGCGTGGCCACCAGCTGGCCGTCCACGGACCCCTCGCGAAGCCGCACGCCGCGGTTGTCGGTGCCAACGACCAGCGGCTCGGACCCGACCAGCACGTTGATCATGCCGTCGCCGGTGTCCACGGTGCGGATGTCCATGAGTTCGGCAAGGCGGCCCAGCGCCGCGTCGCGCTGATCGCGCAGACCGTTGGCCTGCCCGCGCCCGCCGGCCTCGGCCAGCACGATCTGCGAGTTCAGGTCCGCCACCTGCTGGGCCAGCGAGTTGGCGTCCAGCGCCAGCCCGCGCTGGCGGCCGTCCAGATCCTGCAACAGGCTGTCCAGCTGGCCGCGCAGCTGCTGGAACCAGCTGGCGACGGCCTGGCCGCTCTGGATCACCACCTGTCGCAGCCCCACATCCTGGGGCTTGTTGGCCAGGCTCGACCAGCTGGCGAAGAACGCGCTGAGCTGCGTGGACAGGTCCTGGTCGCCCAGCTCGTTGAAGATCGCCTCGATGCGGCTGATCCACTGCTCGGCGGCCGCGGCGCCGGTGCTGTCGCTGGTGGCCGAGCGCAGCCGCGATTGCAGCGCTTCGTCGATCTGCCGCTGGACGGCCGTGAGGTTCACGCCCGTGCCCAGGAACACGTTCGGGCTGATCTGCTGGTCGCGGTTGGGGACGATCGACGAGGTCTGGCGCGTGTAGTCGGCGTTGCCGGCATTGGCGATGTTGTTGCCGGTGACCTGCAGAGCGGCCTGCTGCACGGCCAGGGCCGACTTGCCGATGTTGAGCGCGCCGATCAGAGACATTTCATCCAACCGCTTCCATCGCACCAATTCTCGCCGTCACGCGGGGGATGCCTTGTTTCGTGTAGGTCCCGCTTTGCTCCACCGCGCCGGCCAGCACCCGCACCACCGTGTTGAGGTACCCCAGCACGCCGGCGGCCAGTTTGGCCGCCACGGCCGCCCGCAGACGCACCTGTTCGATCAGCGCCGTCAGGTCCTGCCGCAGCGCCAGCAGGACCGCGCGCCGCTGCGGGTGGGCCTCGGCCAGCTGGGCCAGGGTGGGCGGAACCGTGCTGCGCAGCGAGCCGGCCAGTCGGCCGGCCAGCAGCCGGCGCCGCGACTCCAGCGACGCGATTCGCATTCGCGTGGCCTCCTGCAGGCGCGAGGCCGCTTGCATGCCGGCCAGGTCCAAAGCGCGCATGGCATCCAGCTGCCTCTGCAGCTGGGCCAGCAGCTTCTCGTGCTCGGCGACGAGCTGCCGGAGAATCATCTCGAGATCAGCCAGGGCGGGCGACATGCTTCCTCAGGGCTGGGGTCGGCGCTCGCAGCGCCGCCTTCCGGGCCTGTTCGTTCCGGCGGTAGGCGTCGCTGCCTTCGATCTTCCTCACGATGGAGTTCACCAGGGTCCGGTCCGACGAGCGGGCCATGTGATCGGCCAGGTTCTGGTCCAGCAGCATATGGAACACCTGCCCGCCGCGGCCTCCCTCGGTCAGGTCGGTCCGGAAGGGGCTGTTGCGCATCTGCTTCAGCAGCGTGCCGTAGAACGTGTGGGCGACCCACCGCTGCGCCTGGCGGCGAAGCTGCTCGTGCTGTTCCAGAGGCGCCGGCGCAGGCCGGCGCGCCGTCGCCAGGCCCCGGGCATGCTGCGTGGATTGGATTTCGCTGCCTGTCATTCGCGTCTCCGACGCCTGAGTTGCCGGTCATTCCACCAGCAGCTTCGCGTGCAGTTTGCCGGTCTTGTGCAGTTCCTTGATGATCGTGATGCGGTCCTCGGCGGGGACCTTCAGCTGGTCCAGCGCCGCCACCAGGTCGCGCAGGCGGGCCCCGCCCTGGCCGGTGGTATCCAGCGGCACAACGTGGCTCTCGGTGATGACGGGAGCCCCCAGCCGCGGCGTCGGCGGCGGGTTGGTCGTGGTGATCGTCAGCCCCTTGTGGCTGATCACCACCGGACTGATTTCCACGTCGCCGGTGATGACCATCGTGCCCGTGCGCTCGTTGATCTGCACCCGCGCCTCGGTCGGCAGCAGCGGAACCGGCAGTTGCTGGATCCGGCTGATGAACACGTCCGGGCTGCGCCGCTCGGCCGGCGGGATCGTCACCACCACGTTCTTGGCGTCCACGGTCACGGCCAGCGTCTCGCCGGTGCCCATGGCGTCGTTGATGATCTGCGCGATGGCGCTGGCCGTTACCCAGCTGGCCGCGGCGTTCTCCAGCACGAGGCTGAAGCGGCCGTCCTCGATGTACCTGGCCGGAAGATCGGCCTCCATCACCGCGCCGCCCTTGACCACGCCGACGGTGGGGGTGCTGGGATCCTCGATGATCACGGGTCCGTCGGCCAGCGCGTAGATGCCGCCGCCGGGCACGGGGCCGGTCATCGGCGTGACAAACAGCCGTCCGCCCTTGAGGCTGGCGGCCGCGCCCACGCTGGTCACATACACGTCCAGACGGTCTCCATCCCGCACGCCGTTGGGCGGCACCGTGGCTGTTACAGTGACCAGCGCCACGTTGGCCGCGTTGGCCAGCTCTCGCACCGTCGCAGGATCCGCAAAACGGGAAAGCATGGCGGCCAGCGGCTTGATGGCCGGCTGGAAGTCTCCCCCGTCGCCGGTTCCGCGCAGTCCCACCACCAGCCCCAGCCCCGTCAGCACATTGGTGCGCTGGCCGCTAAGGCGCGTGATGTCGGCGATCTTCACCGCCTGGGCGCCTGACGCCGCCAACAGCACCGTGAGGATGAGCAGGTATCTGGCCATGTCCGAGACGTCAGCCGGGCCTTGCCGTCCGCCCCATAATCCGCGGGCGGGTGTCGTCTGAATCGTCAAAACGGGTTGAGGAAGTCCAATAATCGGGCGACCAGACCGCGCTTGGTGGTGTCTCGCACCGCACCGGTGTGGCGCTTTTCCAGGTTCACGTCCGTCAGCTGCGTGCTGAGCACCGTGTTGTCGGCCGTTACATCCTCCGACCGGCACGTGCCGCTCAGCAGCATCTCCTGGACCTCCTCGTCGGTCTTGATGCGCTTGCGGGCGGCCAGCACCAGCGTCCCGTTGGGTTTCACGTCCACGACCTGAGCCGTGATGCGGGCGACGAAGCTGTCGGTTCGGTCCACCGTGGCCTCGCCCTTGAAACTGCGGTCGCTGCCGCCGGCGATACGCGGGATCGGGGAACCGACGTTGCCGCCCTTGATCTGCCAGTTATCCAGGTAGAGTTTGATGAAGTCCTCGACGCGGGCGTTAAGGGCGGCCTGTTTCTTGAGGTCGGTCGTGCCCTCCGACGAAAACTCGCTGACCTCCCGCACGATGATCGTGACCAGGTCATGCTTGCGGATGATCCGCGGCTCGGGCTCGGGCACGGCGTAGAGGCTCACCTGCGAGAGCCGGGCACGATAGGGTTCCGGCGGCGTATTCAGGCTCGTGCGCAGCAGCGATCCGTTGTACGGCGCCGGGGCGGGGGTGTCCGGCCGATCCGGAGGCTGCTGCGCCTGGGCCGCCCAGCACCAGATCCACAGCCCCAGGGCAGCCGACAGGTACCTGGCCATCGCGTCTCCTCCGGGCGGATGGGGCGCTCCGCGTCCCGCCCGCCGCTGGGTATCTCCGCCTGCCTCCGCAGCGGTGCTAATCCTGTGCCGACGCCACTCCGTTGCGCGCATGGAGCCGCGCCGTCTGCGGGCCGGTCATCACCACCTCAAACTCCTCCCGCGTCCCCGGCTTGCGGACGCGAACCACCTGGCCATAGGCCGCGCTGTGCCGTGCCTCGGCCACCGTCGTCACCTGCACCTGACCCGTCTGCAGCGTGACGGTGACCAGTTGTCCCGTGTGCACCAGCGGCACCGCCTCCACCGTACGCGCCGTGAAGACCGTTCCGGCCGGCATCGCCCGTGCAGCCCGCTGGCCGATCACCTGCTCCACCTTCAGCAGCGGGTCTTCCTCGATGCGGCTCACCAGCACGGTCCGCTCAACCACGTCCTCGGCGCGGATCACCTGCTGGGCCGCCAACGGTCGGACCGCGACGACCTGGCGCTGCCAGGCGCGCGCCTCGCCGGCAATCTGGAGCTTCTGCGACTGACCGGCCGCCGCAACGGCGACCTCCCATTGCACCTGTCCCAGATCGCGAATCCGCCGGCCGTCGATCGAGAACTGCACGGGCGGCTGGGAAAGGCGAAGCGCCGCCTGATCCTTGTCGGCAAACCGCACCTCCAAGCGATCCACCGGCAGATTCAACCGGGCGGCCAGGTCGTCCAGCAGAAGTTGCCGCAACGTCTGCACGGGAGCCGTGGTGGAGGGGGTAACGGCGTTGGCGGCCGGCGCCAGCGGGTCCAGCAGGCCGGAGGTGTCGGGCGGCTCGTTGGCCAGGCGTGCCTGGGAAGCCCCCTGCCGCAGCTGCCCGTCCGGGTTGGCGGGCGCATCGCCGCGGACCACGACGCACTGGGTGGCGCCGCTCAGCCGCACCGAAGCCAGGTTCACCCCGGCATCGTGAAGGAACTGGCGAAACTGCTCCATGGAGATCGTCGCACTGGGCGACGGGCCGCTCAGGCGCGTCAGGACCAGGTCGGCCACGGGCTCGAACGCCGCCGCGTCGGCCGCCGACCAGCGGGCGATCTGCCGCAGTTGAACTTCCTGCCCGACCACGCGGGCTTCGGGCAGCAGCCGCAACGTTGCCGAAGAGCCTGGCGGCAGGGCCGCCGGCACGAACCGCTCGGTCGGCTCGACGGCCCGGCTGGCGGCGGCGGCCAGCACCATCGTCGCCAACAGCAGCATCGCCTGCGTCGCCAGCCGCATCAGAATCTCCTCAGGTTGCCGATGGTCTGCAGCGCCTGGTCTGCGGTCTGGATGGACTGGCTGTTGAGCTCAAAGGCGCGCTGGGTCTTGATCAGCGACACCAGCTCCTTGACCGGGTCCACGTTGCTGGCCTCCAGGAAGCCCTGCAGCAGGATGCCCGCGCCGTCCTCGCCGGGGCGGCTCTCCAGCGGGGCGCCCGAGGCCTCGGTCTCGGTGTAGATGCTGCCGCCCAGGACCTTCAGGCCCTGCGGGTTGATGAACTGCGTCAGGCGGATCTCGCCGACCTTGGATCGCGTCGTGCTGCCGGACACGCCCACTTCGACAATGCCGTCCTGGCTGATGCTGATGTCGGTTGCGTTCTTGGGGATGTTGATCGGCGGGATCAGCTTGTAGCCGTCGCCCAGGCCGATCACCAGATCGCCCTCGGCGTTCACGAAGAACGTCCCGCTGCGCGTGTAGCCCACGCCGTCGCCCACCGTGTCCATGATCTTCACCTTGAAGAAACCGTCGCCGCTGATGCCCACATCCAGCTGGCTGTTGGTCGGCTCCAGACTGCCCTGTTCCATGTCCAGTTGCGTGTTGGACACCTTCACGCCCAGACCGATGAAAATGCCCGCCGGCGAGATCTCGTTGGCGGCGTTGGTGATGCCCGGCGGGCGCTCCATCAGGTACATCAGGTCCTCGAAGTTCACGCGGCTGCGCTTGAACGCCGTGGTCTCGGCGTTGGCCAGATTGTTGGCCACCACGTCGATCTGCGTGGACAGCGCGCGAAGCCCCGTTGCGGCGGTATTCAATGCGGTGATGGACATGGCTCAGTGAATCCCGAATCTCAGATCTCGCATCTCAGATCACCCGATCTTCCCGACCTCATTCACAAGCCTGCTGAGGGTCTGATCCTGCGTGCGGATCATGTTGGCGTTGGCCTCCAGTTGCCGCTGCGACTCCATCAGCCGCGTCAGCTCCGTGGCCGGATCGACGTTCGATCGTTCGGTCATGAAGGCCTGCACGTCGGCCTTGGCGGCCACGACCCGCCCGGCGTATTCGTACAGGTTGCGGCCGGCCTTGTTCAGCAAGCGGGGGTCGGCGGCATCCACGATGCCCAGCCGCGCGACCTGCTGGCCGTCCTGCTTGATCGAACCGTCGCGATCGATCTGCGTGGACAGTCGCGGGTCGAGAACGATGGGCCTGCCGGCCTGGTCCAGAACGCGCTGTCCGCCCTGCAGCGTCAGGTGTCCCGTGCGGTCGATCAGGAATCGGCCATCCCGTGTGAGGCGGAGCTTGCCGTCGTCCATCACGCGAAAGAACCCGCGGCCGATCAGCGCCACATCCAGCGGGTTGGCGCTGTCTTCCATCGGACCCTGGGCCTGGTCGATGTGCGTGGGCAAGGCCGCCAGTCCGCCGCCCAGGCCTTCCAGTGTCGGGTTGGTGTAGCGTGCCGCGGCCATCCTCTGGGCGGCCGCTTCCGTCAGCCGCTCCTGGAACACCGGCACATCGCGCTTGAAGGCGGTGGTCTCGGAGTTGGCCAGGTTGTTGGTGATGACATCCTGCCGCTGGGCGTTGGTCAGGATGCCCGTCGCCGAGAGATACAGACCGTAGATCATCTGGCCCCCCAGGAGGAGAAAAAGAGCGGCCGCGCGAGGCGACCGCTCTTCGTCGGCAACGGATCGTCCGTGAAAGGCGGGGCAGCCTTACTTGTCCCGCTGTCGCCGGCTCCGCCGGCCTGGTCCCGCTGCCGGGTTGACCTTTGCACTTCCTGCTCGAGGTGGATGGCGACGGCCATCCTGGCCGCCTGCACGATCCTTTCGCCCAAGTGATTCCACACGTTCGCCATGCCGGTCCTCCATGACCTATCGGGGCAGGGGTACAAGCGGCGTGCCAGGTCAGCCAGAGCATCAGCGGAGCAACGCGTGGCAGATCGCAACCTCTTATCAGAAAAGGAGTTGCGATCTGTCAGCGCCCGGCCGACGCAAATGGCTTGCGGTGCGGTGGCCTGCGCAGCGTATGCGTTGACCGCGCAAAATCCGCCGGATCTATGGGCGGGGGCCCGGTGGGATGTAGGGCTCGCGGATCTTCGCCTGCAGTGCCTGTCGTTGGGCGGGTGGAAGAACCTCGACGGTCAGCGAGATGGATCCGTCGGCGATCTCAAGCTGGGTCAACCGCACCGCCACGGCGTGTGAGTTGTCCAGCAGCGGCACGAAGAGCACCGCGCTGGCCGGCCGGTTGTCCATGGCGCTGAGCATCAGTTTGCCGGTGGCCGCTTTCACCGCGCTGAGATTGGCCGTGCATGTGGCATCGATGTTGGCCGCGGCCTGCCATGCCGGAAGGCTTCGTGCCACGGCATTTCGCAGCACCTGTTCGCCATGGCGCGTAACGGCAGAGGGCAGGGGCAGCTTTCCACCCATTCGTTTCACCAACCGCAGCTCCAGTTCTCCGTCGGCGGTGATGCCCGCGGCAAAGTGCAGGCTGGCCAGCGTGCCCAGGTCGCGCCAGCGCGCGGCCAGGATGATGTGTCCATCTCGCAGGAAGATCGCCGGGTCGGTGATGGATCGCTCGTATTGCGCGCGAAACGCGCGGCTCCAGTGGGCCAGGAAGGCGTTGAGCTCGGCCTCGTCGAAGCGGACGGTAACCGACGTGGGAGCGGCCGACGCGGCAACAACCTGTCCGCGGGCCTCGGCCGATGCGCGGGCGCGGGCGGCGGCGGCCATGTTCTGGGGGGCGGCCAACTTGTCCAGGGCCTGCTGGGAATACCGGGCGCGCTGCTCCTCGGTCCATTGATAAGCGTGATAGAAACCCGGCGTGCCGCGGAAGAGCCACCAGACTGCCAGCGCAGACAGCGCCGTGAGCAGCAGAACCGCGGCGACGATGCGCTTGAGCCGTTTCATCGAATCCGTCACTGGCCGGCCGCAGAACCGTTACCACCGGCACGTCCGGAGGCACATCATAGCGACGGCCGGGGCGCGGAGCGATTGTGGCCTTGAAATCGCCGTGGGCGGTGTAAACTGGAGGTGGATGCAAACAGACCAGGCGCCTCATCTCCGGCACGCTTCCTTTTGCCGTGCGGCCCGGCGGCTGAGGTGGCGCCTGCGCGGCCGGCCGGAAGCGCTGCATCGGTCGTTGCGGCACCTGGCCGACGCCCGGCCGCCGCCCCGGGAGGCGACTGTCAGGTTCGGCCCGGCGCGGCAGTTCTGCATGGAGGTGACGATGGCGCTGGAGGGGCCGGTCCTTCGCTATTCGCTGCGCGAATCGCTGCTGCGGCGGGCAGAGCAGCTGGGCCTGGAGCGCTTCGAGGCGAGCCTGCTGATCTCGATGGTGCAACAACAGATCGAGAGCCACCAATGGACACCAATGGGCACAGCGCGGGCTGCGCCCGCAACCCAAGGCACGCGGGCACGGAGGCATGAAGGCACGAAGGGATGGACGAAATCTTCTCGCGGCCAGAAGATTTCGACGGACTGCAATAGGAATAGGACAGCGGGCCGCCCGTGCCACAGCGATGACGCGTGGACATGCGAGTGTATTGGCGGCCATCGTCTCTGGGTGTCCTCCGTGCCTCCGTGCCTCCGCGGCAAGTCTTTCTGGGCGGCCGTGGCGTCGGTTGCCGCTCTGCAGTCGATGATCATCGTTGGGGCCTGGTGGTTGCTGATGTAGTTACGGCAACTGCCATCGCCGCCGCAGAAGCCATTCGGTGGCCAGCAATACCACCACAAGCATCCCCTGCATGGGCAGGTCGTAGCGAACCGGCCAGCGGGGCGCAGCGCCCAGCAATGCCGGCACGGCACGGATGATGTTGCTCAGCGGCACCTCCTCCTGCCTGGCCGCGATGGCCGTGCCGGTGCGGATCAGCTCTTCGAGCAGCCTCGGCAGTTCGGCCAGATCGTAGTGAAAGCCCTGGGTGGCCTGCGACAACTGGGCCAGCAGCTTGGGGTTGGCGGCGATCTTGAGCATCTCCTCGGCCGGCGGAATGACGGTGAACTTCAGCTGTGCCTTGCCGAGTGTGTCGCCGTCCTTGGTCGCGACCAATTCCACGGTGTAATCGCCCTTGTCGGGGCTCGGCAGGATGGCCTCGTAGAGTCCGTTGCGGGTTTCGACCCGACGCAACGGAATCTGCTGCTGATCCCGCGAACCGGTGCGGTTCAGCACCAGCGATACCTGGGCAAAGGCCGTGGCGTCGCCGCGCTGGTCGCGCACCATCGCCCGCACGCGGACGCTCTCGCCCAACTGGTAGAGGCTCTTGTTCAGCAGCCCCTCGATGCCGGCGCCGCGCTGGCGGCTGCGGACATCCTCGCCGGCCAGCCACCGCACCAGCTGCCCCCAGAATCGGTTGTACGGGCTGTCCTGGCCCATGCCGCGCAGGGGCAGATACCACAGATAGGTCGTGTCGGCGGTGAACGCGGCGCTGCGGCCCTTGCCGTAGAGTTGAACGGCCAGCACGATCTGCGGTTTGCCATCGGGGCCGGGCCGGTCCTTGTGCACCAGCAGCACCTGGGCCCCGCTGCGGGCCCGCGGCACAACCACGTTGCCTCGCAGCGGAGGCAGCTCCCGCTCAGGCGGTGTGTCCTCGGTGCCGAACCACGCGGCCAGGCCCTCCATGGCCGGATGCATGGCCCCTTCCGCCGTCAGCCGCGGCACAAACTGCGTCTTTTCCTGGGCGGCGCTGAGGTCGCCGACGAACACCGGCAGCGCCTTTTCGACCGGCGTGTCCTTGTACGACCCCGGACCAAAGCTGTTTTGTCCGCCGATCATCAGCAGACCCCCGCCGCCCAAGACGAACTGTTCGATGGCCGACTGCTGCGGCGCTGAAAGAAAGCTGGCGTCCAGGTCGCCCAGGATCACCACGTCGAACTTCCGCCATTGCTCCATGCTGGCCGGCATGCCCTGGAGCCTTTCGCCGTCGACGGTTCCCGACACGGCAAAGCGGTCCTGCTGGATCCGCAGCAGGCTGGCGACCTCGATGTTGGCATCGCGAGAGAGGGCCCGGTTCAGCTCGCGGTATTCCGGCCGGACGCGGCCCTCGATGTAGAGCACCTTGATCCGCGGATCCAGCGCCAGGCCCTGGAACTCCTGACGGTTGTCCACGGTGCTGCGCTCCCCGGCGATGGGGTCGATCCACACCGCCAGCCGCTGCACGCCCACCGAAGTCGGCTTGTAGGCCAGTTCCACCGTCTGCCCCTCGGCCACCGGCTGGAGGACCAGTTTCTGGGTGGTGATCTGGCCGGTGGGCCGGCCGGCGTCGTCCAGCCGGGCCATCTTCACCTCAATGACGCGGTTGGCCAGGGCCGATGAGCGGATGGTGGCCTTGAGCTTCGATTCGTGATCCACGATGAAGTCGTCCGGCGCCTCGACGTTCTCCACGGCGACATTCGCCAGCATCGCCGGCTCGGTCTGCTCGGAGCCGACCCGCAGTGTGTGCACCGGCCGGGGCCACGCTGCGGCAGCGGCCGCCACATTGGGCGAGGTATTGTCGATGCCGTCGCTGATCAGCACGATCGCAGCGTCGTCGCGGGTGACGGCGGCCATCGCCTTGCTGATGGCCCCGGCGATGTCGGTGGCCGGGCCGTCGGCGGCAAGCGTGTTCAACTCCTCGGGGTTCTTCAGCTCGGCAAGGTCGGTGGAGAACGTGAAGAAGCGCGGCACGAAGTGCTCGCGTATCCGCGGCAACTGCGGCCGGAGTGTCTGCCACGCCGATTGCAGGCGTGTCGGGCCGTTGGGCACGTCGGGGAACGACATGCTGCCCGAGGTGTCAATCAGGAAGAGGATGGGGCGCTGGGGCCGGGGTTTGCTGATGAACCGCAGCACCGGCTCGAAGAACATCATCACCAGCAGCGCCAGGGCGGCGATGCGAATCGTCAGCAGCAGGGCCGTCCGCCCTGGGCCCAGCAGCGTGGTGAGGTTCAGATAGAACGTGGTGGACAGCAGGCACAGCAGCACAAAGGTCCAGACCAGCCCGACCCGCGGCGTGTGCAGCGGCGGCAGGGCGACGACCAGCGATGTGCCGATCACCCCGACCGCGATCATCGCCAACGAGACCCATCCCCGCGGCCGCCGCCAGGGCCGGGTGAACAGTGCGTAAGACGCAAGCACCAGGGCCGCCGCCACGCACACTGCGACCCACAGGTCCCAGCCGGTCTGGCGAAGGATGTCGAAGGTCCAGGTGTCCATGCATGTCGTCGCTGCCATGTGTTGTAACCGCTGGGACGCGATAGCTGTAGGGGTTGGACAGCGGTCAGGAGCCAGTAGCCAGTAGCCAGTAGCAAGTAGTCAGTAGCCAGTAGTCAGGAGCCAGTAGTCAGAATGCGAGATGCTCCAGCGCGGCATTACCGATTGCCGATAGTTATAGGACGATGCGCTGTTTCTGCGCACTTGCGGTGCTGGCCTGTTCGGTGGCAGTTGCCGCCGCGCCCGATCGCGTTCTGCGCGCCATCGACTTCGAGGAACGTCCGCTGGGCAATGCCGAGGAACTGCCCATGCACTGGACCAAGATCCAGGGCGCCATGCTTCCCCATTACGTCAACGGCCGGCTGGCCAGCGACCGCAGCCGCAGCGGCCGCTACAGCTTCCGCTTCGACCTCAACGGCGGCTCGCTGATCTATCGCTACGACCCCGGCCGGCTCACGGTGCAGCCCGGCGCCTGGTATCGCGTGCAGGTCTTCGCGCAAACCACGCCGCTGAAACACGCTCGGGCGCGGCTTACGGCCTACTGCCTGGACTCCGACGGCCGCATGGTTGACTCGACCCTGCGCCACTCGCCGCTGCATGCTTCCGAGGGGTCCGCCGCCGAGTGGGCGCCGCTGGCCGTCGAGGTCCAGGCGCCCTCGGCAACGGGCTGCTCGCTGGTCGTTGAGTTGGAACTGCTCCAGCCCGCGCTTTATGCGCCCCAGGTCCTTGGCCGCCAGACCCTTTTCGGACAGGACATCCGCGGCAGCGCGTGGTTCGACGACCTGACCATCGCCCAGGTGCCCAAGGTGCGGCTCGACAGCGGCCGGGTGGCCAACATCCTCCGCGCCGGAGAGGCATCCGACATCCAGGTGCGGGTGAACGACGCCCAGACCGGCGACCTGTCGGCGCGACTGGTGCTGCGCGATGCCGACGGAAGGGTGATCCACCAGCGTAGCGGCCAACTCAAGGCCGTCCGCGACGGCGATGCCTCGGCGGCAAGCATGACGCTGTTGCTGCCGCCGCTGGCTCCCGGCTGGTACCAGGCCTCGATCGTCACCAGCAGCGGAGGCCAGGTGCTGGGCGACCAGGCCATGCAGCTTGTGGCGCTGGCCGAGCGAGCCGATCTGCCGCCGGACGACCGCTTTGAGATCGATGCCACCGACCTGCCGCCGACGGCCTGGCACCGGCTGCCGGCGATCCTGCCTCAGTTGGGGGCCGGGCGGGTGAAGCTGGCCATCTGGAGCCGCCAGGGCGATGTCGAGCAACTGGGCCCCCACGGCATCGACCGACTGCTGGGGGAGTTGCACGAGCGCGGCATCTCGCCCACGGCCTGTCTGCTGGAGCCGCCGCCGCAGGTCGCCCGCAAGCTCAAGGGGGCCGGGTGGGCCGATCTGCTCGAGGGCCCGCGCGATGCGTGGCAAGCGGAACTGGCCGCGCTGATCGCCCGCCACGCGGCACACCTGGACCGCTGGCAGATCGGCCGCGACGGCGACGACGCCTTTGCCACGACGCCGGCGATGCGGCAGCTCTTCCAGCGCATCCACGGCGAGTTTTCGCGGCTGATGCACAAGCCGGACCTGGCGATGCCCTGGCCGGCGTGGTGCGAGATCGGCGGCGACGCGCCGCCGACACTTGCGCTGTCCGTGCCCCCGTCGGTCCTGCCGCACCAGGTGCCGTTGTACCTGCACGATGTTGCCCGGCAGGGGCGCAACGTGTCGCTGTACCTGCGGCCGCTGCCGCGCGACCAGTACGGCCGACAGGTGCAGGTGCGGGACCTGGCCCAGCGCGTGATCCACGCCCTGGCGGCCGGCGCCAAGCGCATCACGCTGCCGCTGCCCTACAGCGTGGAGGGCGAGGGCAATGCCATGGACGAGCGGCCGGACGAGCTGCTGATCACGATGCGGGTGCTGCTGACGACGCTGTCGGGCACGACCTGCCGCGGGAGGATTCCCATCGGCGAGGGCGTCGAGGCATTTCTGTTTGAGCGCGACGGCCGCGGCATCGTCGCCATCTGGGACCGCGGCATGACCGGCGGCGTCACGCAGTTGGCCCTGCATCTGGGCGAGCGGCCGGTGAGCGTGGACCTGTGGGGGAACGTGTCGCCGCTGCACAAGGCCGGCGGGGACGGGCAGGTGAAGCTGGCCTTGGGGCAGACGCCGGTGTTCCTGCTGGACATCGACGCGCCGCTGGCCCAGCTGCGGGCGACGACCCACTTCGACCAGCCGCTGATCGAATCGAGCTTCCAGGCCCACACGCGGCGGCTGCGCTTCACCAATCCCTGGCGACAGGCCGTCACCGGCACCGTGCGCCTCAAGGGGCCGGAAGGTTGGAACCTTTCGCCCTCCACGTTCACGTTCTCGGCCAACCCCGGCCAGACCATCGAGCGCGAGATCAGCATCCAGTTCCCGTACAACAGCTTCGCCGGCCAGCGAACGATCGCGGTGCAGTTCGCCGTGCAGGCCGACCGCAACCTGACCGTCGAGGTGCCGCTGACGATGACGCTGGGCCTCTCGGACGTGGGCATGCAGAGCATCGCCCTCCGCGACGGCCAGGACCTGTTCGTGCAGCAGGTCATCACCAACTATTCCTCGCGGCCGATCAACTACACGGCCTTTGCCCTCTACCCCCAGCAGCCGCGGCAGGAGCGGCTGGTGATCGACCTGGGCCCGGGGCACAGCACGATCAAGCGATACCGGTTCCAGTCGGTGGAGGTGAACAGCCAATCCACGGTGCGCGTGGGCCTGAAGGAAATCGAGGGCAGTCGGATCCTCAACGACGAAGTGCCGGTACGGTGACGGTAATTGTAGTGCAGGCTTCAGCCTGCACTGTGAACCGCGCGGTCTTGCCGGTCGGGGGGCGCGGCCCAACAATGTCTCCGTGATCGCCGTCGAGCCGATGGACCTGGCCGAAGCGCAGGCGCTACTGTCATCGCCCACGGAAGCGAATTGCGCTGCGCGGCTGGACAGCGGAGGAGCAGGTCGGTGGGCTCGCTGGTCGTATCTGCCCGACCCACCCGTCCTTCGGCTGACGTGCGATGCGCAGACCCGCGTGACGCGCCTGCGCGATGCCGGCGGCGTGGTGCTTGCCTGGGACGATCCTTTGGCGGCGCTGGCGTGGATGGAGGCCCAGTGCACCGAGGCGCCGGCCGGCGGGCCGCCGTTCAAGTGCGGGTGGATCGGGTTTCTCGGCTATGACCTGGGCCGGCTGTTTGAGGCGATTGGCCAATCGGCGGCCGAGCATCTGACGGTGCCCCTGTTCGACTTCACCTGGCACAACGGCGGCGTGGCGGTGGATCATTCGGAAGGGCGGGCGTATCGCACGAGAGCTTGTGGTGCCGGCTTTGGCCTGGATCCAGGTACATCTGTGCAGGCTGAAGCCTGCACCACAAGGCGGATAGCGCAAGCTGAAGCCTGCACCACAACAGGCGCGGCAGTTTGTGGTGCAGGCTTTAGCCTGCACGAGTTTTCTCGTGACGCCTACGAGGCGGCGGTTGCCCGTGTGATCGAATACATCGCCGCCGGCGACATTTTTCAGGCCAACCTCTCGCAGCGTTTCTCGGCCCCTCTGCCCGATGCGCCTCACGTGATCTATGACCGGCTGCGGCGGCAGTTTCCCGCGTGGTTCGGGGCGTACCTTCGCGGCGACGACTGGGCGCTGCTGAGCAACTCGCCCGAGCTGTTCCTTCGCATCACGCCGCACGCCGGCGGAAGGCATGTCATCACCCGCCCCATCAAGGGCACGCGGCCGGTTGGGCCGGGGATGCGGGCCGAGCTGGCCGGCAGCATCAAGGACCAGGCCGAGCTGAACATGATCGTGGACCTGGAGCGCAACGACCTGGGGCGAATTTGCCGGATCGGTTCCGTGAGAGTGGTCGAGCCGCGGGTGATCGAGGCGCACCCCACGGTGTATCATGGCGCGGCCACGATCGCTGGCGAGTTGCGGGACGATGTGGGCCTGGTGGACCTGCTGGCCGCGACGTTCCCCGGCGGCAGCGTCACCGGCGCCCCCAAGATTCGCGCTATGCAGATCATCGAGGAGCTTGAGCCGGTCCGCCGCGGGCCGTACTGCGGGGCGATCGGCTATCTGTCGTCCGATGGGCACATGCAGCTGAACATCGCCATCCGCACGATCATCGTGGATAAGAGCGGCGTGCACGTGTCGGTGGGCGGCGGAATCGTGGCCGACTCCGTGCCCGCGGATGAATACGAGGAGACCCTGGTCAAGGCGCAGGCTATGTTCGCCGCACTGGGGATGGAGCAGTTCACCACGAAGACGCAAAGGCACGAAGGCGCATAGGGCCAGCTATGGCCGGCCTCCTCACTGCTGCGGCGGCAGGGAAGATGGTTCTTCATTTCGCCCACGGCGGATAGGATATCGGCCGCGGCGGTGGTAATCACGGGTTCATCGACGAGACTCTGTAGGGCCGGCTGTGCCGGCCGGGGACTCTGTAGGGCCGGCTGTGCCGGCCGGTGACCGAGGGAAGCCACAGGTTGGCGCGGAAGTGCGAAACGCGGCCGGTGGAACCGGCCCTACACGGTTCGCAGGGGTCTGGTCATGGCGATGGTTTGGCTAAACGGACAGTATGTTGACGAGGACTCGGCGGCCGTGTCGATCCGCGATGCGGGGTTGCTGCATGGCGCGGGGGTGTTCACCACCATGCGGGCATACGGCGGGCGGGTGTTTCGGCTCGATGCGCACCTGACGCGGCTGCGAGAGTCCTGCGATGCACTTTCGCTGCCGCTGCCCTACAAGAATGCCCAGCTCACCGCGGCGGTGGGGGAGTTGCTGCAGCGCAACTCCCTGGCCGACGCGCGATTGCGGCTGACGGTGACACGCGGCGTGTCGCACGTGGACCCCCTGCACGGGATGTACTTCGCCCCGACGGTGTTCCTGACGGCCACGCAACTGGAGCCCTACCCGGCCGAGTATTACCAGCGCGGCATGACGGCCATCCTGCTGGATGATCAGAAGCTCAATCCCTACGACCCGTCGGCCGGACACAAGACGCTGAGCTACTTCTCGCGGCTGGCGGCGTTGCGCGAGGCGGGTCGGCGCGGGGCCGGCGAGGCGCTGTGGTTTAATGTGCACAACTACCTGCAATCGGGGAGCATCAGCAACGTGTTTGTGGTAAAGGACGGGGCGCTGTTCACGCCGCCCACGCCAGCGGAGATGCGCGACCCGGCCGTCGCCGCAAGTTGTCCCTACCCCCGCAGCGCGGTGCTGCCGGGCATCACGCGGCAGACGGTGATCGACCTGGCCCGCCGTGAGCACATCGAAGTGAGGCTCGCGGCCATCAACGTGAGCCAACTGGTGGACTGCCACGAGGTGTTCGTGACCAACAGCATCATGCAGGTCATGCCGGTCTGCCGGCTGGAGCGCAAGGCGGTTGGCGATGACAAACCCGGGCCGATCACGCGGCGGCTGGCCGAATTGTACAACGAGGAGCTGAAGCGATGCAGCTGAAGGAACTGGTTGCGGCCATGGAGCAGCTTGCCCCGACGCGCCACGCCGAGGGGTGGGACAACGTGGGCCTGCTGGCCGGCGATCCCGAGCAGCTTGTCTGCCGGGCGCTGCTCACGATCGACTACACCGACGAGGTGGCCGAAGAGGGCAGGCAGCTGGGTTGTGATGTGGTGATCGCGTATCACCCGCCGATCTTCCAGGCCATCAAGCGGATCGCGGCGGGAACGGCGCTGCACGATGCCCTGCGGCGGGGCGTGGCGATCTACTCGCCGCATACAGCGCTGGATGTGGCAGCGGGTGGCACCAACGACGTGCTGGCCGACGCTGTGGGGATGGTGGACCGGCGGCCGCTGCGAGTTTCATCCGGCAAGCCGACGCACGTGAAACTGGTGACGTTCGTGCCCGCCAGGGATGTGGATCGCCTCAGCAGCGTTCTGTTCGCGGCCGGCGCGGGGCGCATCGGCAACTACAGTTCGTGCAGCTTCCGCACGCCGGGCACGGGCACGTTCCTCGGCGGCGAAGGCACGAATCCCGCGATCGGAAAGGCCGGCCGACTGGAGACGGTTGAGGAAGTGCGCCTGGAGATGGTCGTGCCCGTGGCCGGCATCGAAGCCGTCGTGTCCGCGCTGCGGGCAAACCATCCCTATGAGGAGCCGGCCTTTGACCTGGTGCAGCTGGCTGCGTTGCCCGAAGGGGTGGGGATGGGGCGGATCGGGGGCCTGCCCGACGGTACGACCCGCCTGTCGCTGATCGGCCGAGTCAAAGCTGAGCTGGGGCTGACCCATCTGCTGGTCGCGGGCTCGACTGACGCACCGGCCAGACGGGTGGCCGTCGGCGCGGGGGCGTGTGGCGACCTGCTGGACGATGCCATCGCCCAGGGCGCCGATGTCTATGTAACCGGCGAGATGCGGCATCACGATGCCCTGAAAGCCGCCCGCGCCGGCATGACCGTGGTCTGCACGCTGCACTCCAACAGCGAGCGGGCGACGCTCGGGCGGCTGGCCCGGCGAATCGCAGAGCTGTTGCCGGGCCTGGACGTGCGCGTGAGCCAGCGCGACCGCGACCCGTTCGCCATCGCGTGACACCCCGAGGCCAACCAATGAAAAAGGGCCGTCCCCTCCGGACGGCCCCCGCATCCGTGCGAGTTTTCCTCGCCTAGTACACCACCGCCATCGAGTCCTCGATGGCCTCGATGACCTGCCGGACGTGGAAAGGCTTTTTCAAGAAGCCGTCGAAGCCGGTGGCCAGGACTCCCTTGGCCTCCTCGTCGCTCATCTTGCCGCTCATCGCGATGACTTTGGTCAGCTGCAAATCCGGGTTGCTCTTGACCTGCCGAGCCACTTCCTTGCCGTCGATGTCGGCCAGGTGCAGGTCCAGCAGCATGACATGCGGGCGGAATTTCTCGGCGATCAGGCCGGCCTCGAATCCGCCGCGGGCCACCTCCACCTCGTACTTGGCCTCATCCTCCAGGATCTTCTCCAGCACCTCGACGATGTCGGCCTCGTCGTCCACGATCAGCACGCGGGTGGCTCCGGTCATCAGCCCGTTGAGGGGCATGCCATGCTGTTTCATGAAGCGAATGAGCTGGTTGAGCGGAATGCGGCGGTCCTTGGAGCCCGGGATGCGATAGCCTCGCAGGGCGCCGGAATCGAACCACTTGCTGACCGTGCGCGGGGCCACATTGCAGATCTTGGCCACCTCGCCCGTTGTCAGGACATCTTTGATCTTGCTGCTCATGTTGCATCTCCCGGGCGACAGCAGGCCGGACTGGCGTGGGTTGGCCCCTCCGATTCGTGCGCCCGCAATGTCTATATCGACTGACCGGGGGTGTGCTTTAGAGCGATCGGCGGGCCTGTGCCGGACGGGCCGCCGGACCAGCCGCCGCCATAGTTATCGGCCGCGACAAGAGGCCGGGAGCCGCCCCATCCCAGCCGCCAGCGGCCGAACGCCGGCCGCCCGGGCTGCCGCAATCTGCCCCCGCCTCCGCGGTGCCATGCGCCCGTTGATCATCGGGCGACGACCTCGAAGGGGATCGCCGGCAGCACGCCCAGCGGCACCTTCCGAACCACCGGCGGCGCCGCCGGGGCGGTGGTCGGCCGGGGGGACGGACCGGTCGAGGGCGGCGGCGTCACGGCGCGCTCCAGGTAGGCGTTGACGATCAGGTTGCCGGCGGTTCCCGGCTTGGCGGCGTCGGCATCGGCACGCAGGACCAACCGGCTGCGGCGGCCTTCGCCGACGACCCGCTCGACGTGAACGCCCGCCGGCGGCTCGCTGAGTTCCAGGATGAACTTCCCCATCGCCCCCTGCGACGGAAGGTTGGTCTCGACAGCGGCGGTTCCGCCGGGCGTCAGCCGCACGGGCTGTCTTGTCAGCACCAGATCCGCCGGCCGAGGAATCCCGCGTCCCGACACGCACACCTGCCACGGGCCCATATCGACCAGGTGCCGGTACAGGAAGGCCTGCATCATGTCCTCGGCGGCCACGGCCGTGCGCACAATCTGGCTGGCGCCGACCGTGGCCCGGCCTTCGCACGTCAGCACATATGGCTCGGCCCGAGGCCGCGCCGACGCCGTCAGCGTGCAGCGCACCTGGTCCTGTCCGGCGGGGATGCGGTTGCCCGCCAGCACAAATCCCGCCGGCGCGCCTTTGAGCGACAGTTCGATGGGCCCCGCGAAACCGTCATAGCGCTGCGCGTGCACGGTCACGACGGCCGTCGCCCCGGCCCGCAGGTTCACCACCGACGGCGAAATGCGCAGCGCGAAATCCGGCCGCGGTTCGCTGATGCGCAGGCGATAGGCGTAGGCCTCGCCGCCCTTGCCCTGCACGTCGATGATGTGAACGAAGTACGTGCCGCTGGCCGGCAGCGTCGCCAGCAGCCGCGAATCGGCCTGGTGCGTAACGAGCCCCCAGCACTTGTCGGGCGTGTCGTCGTTGGCGGCGAGCACCTTACCGGCGGAGTCCACCAGCTGGATCGCCGAATCCAGCGGCGAGCCCAGCCGCCGCGCCATCACCTCGGCCACGACCTGTTGGCCGGCCCGGCCGGAAAAACTGTACACATCCCGGTCGCCCGGCTGGTCGATGCGCCCGTCGATGATCACCGGCAGCGACACGGCCTGCGCAGAGGCATCGCCGCTCTTTTCCAACGCCACTGGTAGCGGATCGGCCGCGAACAACAGCCGCCCATCCAGCGACTCCTGCGCTGCGCCCTGCACGGGCAGGAAGCCGCGCTCCTGGCCGACCAGTCGCATGGCGGCCTCGGTGAGGTTCCAACCCTCCAGTCGGACCGTCGTCGGCACGCCTGGCTGCCCGCCCAGCGGGAACATCGACCGCACCAACGGCAACTCGCCGATCGTGATGCGATAGACGAAGTTCTCGCGGCCCCGGTACAGCGCATCGCGGATCTCCACGGCGTATTCGCCGTCGGCCGGAGCCACGAAGCTCAGGACCGGGTCAGGATGGCAGCGGTCATCGTCGGCCCAGGCGAGGCGGTTGCCCTTGCTGTCGCGCACCGTCACCACCGCGTCGAACCATCCCGGCACGGCATCGGCCATGTAGGGGATCAGCTCGCGGGCGGCCACGGCAACCACAATTCGCTGGCCCTTTTTCGCGCTGAAGCGGTGCCGGTCCGTCTCGGCCGGAATGATCTGCCCGTTGACCACCACCGGCAGCGTCAGCACATCATCCGGCGTTCTTGGCTCGATCAGCTCTCGCAGGCGCCCCAGCCGATCCATGCCCGTGACGGCCAGCATCTGGCTGGGCGCCACGGGCGGGTGAGAGACTTCCGGCAGGCTCCCCACGCAAAAGGCCAGCGGGCCTGACAGCCCCTGGCCGGTGCGCACGCGCAGGTAGCGCCGGCCCACCGGCGCATCTGCGGCTATCGTGATCTCGACCGTGACGGTCTCGCCCAGGGAAGGCGCCTCGCGCCGCCGGCCGAAGATCGCCATCGCCCGGACCAGGTCGATGAGCTTTGCCCGTTCGTCGGCCGTCAGCGCGGGCACCCCGGGCCGGCTGGTGGCGGCGGCCCGCTGCTTGTCCGTGAGGACCTTGATCTGCTGGCGCATCTCGTTGATCTGCACCTGGGTGAGGATGCGCGGCTTGTCCACGATCCTGACCTGCACGCCCTGGCCCGACACCTCCACCGCCGAAACGCCGCCCAGGAACTGCCCGCCCACCACGGCCTGAAACGTGGTGCCCCGCTGACCGCCGGCCGGATAGACGTAGGCCGCGCTGGGATTGCCCGGCTGCGCCGCCGCCACGCCGCAGCACAGCAGCACCGCCACCATCGCCAGCCGCGCGCGCATCACATGATCTCCTTCAGCCGGCCGGCCGACTTGACGCCTTCCGACGCATCGGGCGTCACGCGAATCGTCAAACCCAGCGGGTTGGGCATCAGCCCGTCGGGGTCGATACCCATCTGCTGGTAGATGCTGCCGATCAGGTCGCACGGATAGACCGGCCGGTCCTTGACATACTCCCCGCGTGCATCCGATGCGCCCACGACCACGCCGCCCTTGAAGCCGCCGCCGGCCAGAACGCACGAGTAAACATGGCCCCAGTGCCCGCGCCCGCCATTCCACGGCGGCTCGTTCTGCACCTTGGGCGTCCGGCCAAACTCCCCGCCCCACCAGATGATCGTGCTGGACAGCAGACCCCGTGACGACAGGTCCTCCAGCAGCGCCGAGAAGCCCCGGTCCATCTCCGGCAGCTTGCGGCGCATGGCCAGGAAATGCTGGCTGTGCGTGTCCCAGCCCTTGTAGTTGATCGTCACCCACGGCACGCCCTTTTCCACCAGCCGACGCGCCGCCAGGCACGCCTGGCCGAAGGTATTGCGGCCGTAGCGATCGCGCAGCTCATCGCTCTCCTGCGAGAGGTCGAACACCTTGCCGGCATCGCCCAGGATCAGGTCGTAGGCTTGCTCCCTGGCCGCGCGGTCGGCCGACACCGGTGGCGCATCGCCGGCCGCTGCGCTGAGCTTGTCCAGGTCCTGCAGCAGTTGCCGTCGCCCCTTCTGCCTGGCATCGGTAACGCCCGGCGCCACCACGCCCTCAACGGCGAACTTCGCCGCGCCCGGGTCGCCGCCCGTGGCAAACGGCTTGTACTTGAGCCCCAGGAATCCCGCCTCGCTGAAGCGCCCCTGCGGCTCGCTGATCACGATGTACGGCGGGATCAGCCCCTTGTAGCCCGCATCGTACCCCTTGAACAGCGACACCACCGCACCGGCGCTCGGGTACACCAGCCGCCCGCCGGGCGCGCGCCCGGTCTGGGCGATGTAGGCCGCCGTCTCATGGCCGTTGATGCCGTGGGTCATGCCGCGGATGATCGCGTATTTGTCGGCGTGCCGGGCCAGCATCGGCAGCAGCTCGCAGATCCGCATACCCTTGACATTCGTCTCGATGGGCTTGTCCAGCGGGCCGGTATAGTCGCTGCCCGCCTCGGGCTTGGGATCGAACGTGTCCAGGTGCGCCGGCCCGCCCCACAGCCATAGCTGGATCACGGCCCTGGCCTTGGCGACCGGCGGTGCGGCTGGCGCGGCCCGCGCGGAAACCTCCCACGCCCGCGAGCCCAGCGCCATCGCCCCGGCCGCGCCCAGCAAGGCGCTTCGCAGGAACTGGCGCCGATTGCAGTCCACGTGAATCTGTGTTTGTGGCGTACGCATGATCACGTCGCCTCCTTCAGTGCCGGAACAGGAACTCATCGCTGTTGAACAGCGCCCACACGGTGTCCGTCACCAGGTCGCCCCGCCCCAGCTTGTTGGCCGCGCCATACGCCGCCGCCTTTTCCAGCTCCCGGGGCGTCGGGTACCGCGACAGCACGGTGAGATAGATCGTCCGCACGGCCTGGCTCGGGTCTGACCGCCCTTGCGAAAGGCCGCGGAGCTTCGGGCTGCTGGTGATCTTGTTCTGCACGTGGCTGGAGTTCAGCAGGTGCAGCCGCTGGGCGGCGCTGATCGTGTCGTTGCGCTCGGACATCAGCCCCGTGTCGCGCGACGGCCGGCCGAACAGCTCCAGCACCGCGCTGGTCGTGTTCCCGTCGGCGATGCAGATCGCCCGCGTGCCCCGCGGCAGGTAGGTGAACGGCTCGGGCACGGCGCTGCTGTAACGCTCCGGCACGCCGGTGATCTGGCACATCGCATCCACCAGCACCTCGGCGTCCAGCCGCCGCATGGTGTAGTGCGCGAAGTTGGCCGCCGCCCGCTCGTCTTTGCTCCGCGGGATCGATGACAACTGGTACGTCCGCGAGCTGAGGATCAGCCGGAAAACGTGCTTCAGGTCGTACTTGTGCGCCACAAACTCGCGGGCCAGATAATCCAGAAGCGCCGGATTGGCCGGCGGGTTGTCCGGCCGAAAGTCGTCGGCCTCGTGTACGATGCCCCGTCCCATCAGCCAGCACCAGATGCGATTCACGGCGGCCCTGGCGAAGTACGGGTTGTCGGCTGCGATCAGCCAGTCGGCGAACACCGCCCGCGCATCGCCGTCCGGTGGGATCGCCACGCTCCTGCCATCCGGCAGCGTGCCGCGTGTCGGCAGGGCCGCCGCGTTGGCCGGGTCCAGATAGACGATCTCCTCCTTCCACTCGCCCGAGCCCTTGTAGCGGACCTGCGAGAAGAACACCGCCGCGTCGGCCAGGCGGTTTTTCGGCCAGGAATCCGGGCGCCAGCCCATGAACGTCAGCCCCACCGCCTGGGCCAGGGCGGGCGGCTCGCGGTTCTGCACAGCGCGGTAGAAGTTCGCCTCCGGCACATAGAAGTTGCTGCCGGTGGACACCAGGAGCTGGCGCACCCACTGGTCATACGGCCGATTCTCGTGCAACTGCGTGTGCAGCCACGCGTGATACGCCTGCGCAGCCTTGGGCCACAGCTTGATGGGGAACTCGGCCTTGATCCGCAGCACATCGGCCCACTTCATCGTCCAGTAGTCGGCGTATTCCTGGCGCTGCAGCAACTGATCGATCAGCACAGCCCGCTTGTCCGGCGACTTGTCGCGCAGGAAGGCCTCGGCTTCCTGCGCCGTCGGCAGCGTTCCGATCACATCCAGGTACACCCGCCGCAGAAAGACTGCGTCCGAGCACGGAAACGCCGGCTCGATGCCCAGTTTCTCCAGCCGCCCGAACACCAGCGCATCCACCGGCGTCTGCGGGACCGCGAACGACGCTTGTTCGAACGGCTCCACCGGCTGCGTGGCTGCGCCCTGGCCAAGTACTGCGGCCGCCAGGCACATCGCCGCCAGCCCCGCGAGGATTTGCATTGTGCCGCGCATCACCGCTCCATCGCCGTCGCCTCGACCTCGAACAGCAGTTCCGGCCGGCACACGTCCGCCTGCACCACCAGGCACCGCGGAAGCCGATCCGCCCACTTCGCCTCAAAGGCCGCCTGAACCTGGGGCGTCTTGCAGTACGCGATCGACTGGACGATCTGTTCCGGCCGCCCGCCGGCATCGGCCAGCGCTGCGTGCATGTTGTCCAGCGTCGCCTCGATCTGGCCGCCGATGTCGCCGACGTGCGTAGTCCGTCCCGCCGCGTCAATCGCCGCCGTGCCGGAGACATAGATGGCGCGCCCCGCCGGCGTCGGCACAACCGCCGCACGCGAGAACGCCGACCCATACGCGCTGGCCGCACCCTGCCGGCCGCCGCGAAGCAGGAACTTGGGCCTTTCTCCAGCCAGGACCGCCACCAGATCCATCGCACAGCGCGCCGAGCCAAACGGCCGCACGCCGATCCCCGTGCTGGCCGGCAGTTGCCCGGTGCCATCGGCCGCCAGCAGCCCGCGCGACTTGAACAGCTCGTTGCGCACGCGGTTCAGCTCGCCATACCAGTCCAGGATCCCGCCCAGCCACAGCCACGTCCGCGCCACGTGATGCAGGCTCCCGCCGGCCTGCCGCAGCAGGGCCTCGGCCCGCCAGAACATACCGGCGGCCTGCGCTGCCGGAGGACCCTCCCCCGGGGCCCTGATGTTCGAGCCAAACAACCAGCAGCCATCGCCCGACGACACCAGGCGCCCGCACGGCACCCCATCCACCGCCAGCACCCGCGGGCGGCCGCACCCGGCCACGGCGTGGATCTGCACGCCGGCCGCCGCGCCATCGTCCGGCGCTGCCAGCCATGCGGGCTCAACACCGTCGTCGATGTCGCCCAGTGCCGCCTGGCGGGCACCGGCGATCAGCTGGCGCATGGGAGGCGGTGCGAAGACTCGCTCCTGCACCGGAACCGCTGCGTGTTCCCTGAGCAGTGCCGCTGCCGCCGACAAGATCTGCCGAACCTGCTCCGCGGTTCCGTCGCCACGGCCCAGGCTTGCCCGGACATACAACTCGGTTACGGACCCGAGGGTCCGCACCACCCCCTCCACGCCTGTGCGGGCACCGGCCGAGCACGGATGAACCATAAAGCTTCCTCTTGCCATGTACCAGAATAAACGGTCCGGCGTTGCCGCTATTGCAGCATGGCGGTTTCTGCCGCGGACTGCTCGCCCGCACCAGCAGAGGCAAACCGCCGTTGCCCGGCAGCCCCAAGCGGGGATGCTGCGAGTTGTGCGGTGGTAAGTGTTTGTCCCGCACGCAGCCAGCGGGTTGCCTCAACCCCAACTGCCGTTCTCACGCCAGCCCTCGCCGGCGTCGGCGGACGAGATCGGTCGGAAGAAGGGCAAGGACCGGGCCCTTCCGGCACCCTCGGCGGTACGCTCAGCCCGGCCCGTAAAACGTCTCGACCGCCAGACCCGCCGCGCGAACCTTGGCGGCGATGGCATCCAACCGGCCATCGGCAAGGGGGGCCACGTACGCCTCGGCCGTTTCCCTGGCGATGGTGTAAACCTGCACCAGACGGATCTGGCATCCGCCCGCGAGCAGTTCACGCAGCCGCCCGACATACGCGTCGATCTCGGCCGCGTCGGGGCCGGCGCCGTGCACCCGCATGAACAGCGACTGGATCACGATGGGGCGGATGCGTCCGGCGGCGAGGATGTTGTCCAGAACGCGCTGCAGCGGGATGCTGGTGCGCTCAACCAGGCGATAGTACCGCTCGGTTCCGGCGTCCAGCTTCGCCCAGATCTCGCCGTTGTAGCGATCGAGGAAGGCCATCGCCTCCCTCACGGCAGGCCGGTGCAGCAGCGTGGCGTTGGTGATGGTGACGATCTTCACGTCGCGCAGGCCGCGCGAATCCAGCAGCCGCACGGCCAACCTGCACGCATCGGGAAACTCCTGGGCGCTGGTCGGCTCGCCGTCGCCGCTGAAGGCGATGTCGCGCAGGACCCGAAGCGGCGGGGGAGTCTGGTCCAGCGGCGGATGGGCGAACACCTCGCCGGTCTGGGAAAGGCGCAGCATGTGGTCCAGCTCCTGCTCCAGCACGGCCATGTCGATGGTGCGCACCGCGGGCGGCACCTTGCGGTCCACGCAGCAATAGATGCAGTCGAAGTTGCAGACCTTGTCGGGGTTGAGGTTCACGCCGATCGACAAACCGCGGCTGCGCCGGCTGATCACCGGATAGACATAGCGGTTCTCCCGCCAGTTGCGAGAGTGCTGGGTGTAGATGGGCAGTTTCTCGAGCGACACGTCAGGTCTTGTCGGCCGGCGACGGGCCGGCGCTCAGGCCCCGAATCGGCGGCAGGTTGGCCGCCAGCGAATAGCCGCCCTTGATGTTACGCACGTCGGCAAAGCCATGCTGCTGGAGAATGCGCTGGGCGATGTAGCCGCGGAGCCCGGCCTGGCAATACACCGTGATTCGCTTGTTGCGGTCCAGCTCGCCCATGCGGGCGCGCAACTCGTCCAACGGGATGTTGATCGCGCCGGGCAACTTGCCGCCCTGGCATTCGCCGGGCGTGCGGACATCGACCAGCAACTCGTTTTCAATCTCCATTGGCGAAATCGCGTGCGTGAGGCCGCGAAGCTGGTTCTGGGCCGCGAACGCCGCGATGTGCACGGGATCGCGGGCCGAGGAGAACTGCGGCGCATAGGCCAGGTCCAGTGACGCCAGATCGTCGAGCGTGCCGCCGAAGTGAATGGCCGTGGCGATCACGTCGATGCGCTTGTCCACGCCGTCGCCGCCGACGATCTGGGCGCCCAGCACCCGGCCGGTGGGCTGCTCGTACACCAGCTTGATCTGCATGGGCTTGGCGCCGGGGTAATAGCCGGCGTGGCTGCCGCCGGTGATGTGCGCGGTCTGGGCGTTCAGCGCGGCCCTGCGGGCGGCGGATTCGCTCAGGCCGGTCATGCCGACGGACAGGCCGAAAACCTTGACGATGGATGTGCCCAGCACGGCCGGGGCACGCTGGGATACGCCGGTTACGGCATGTTCGCCGGCGATGCGGCCTTGGCGGTTGGCAGGTCCGGCCAGCGGGATGCGCATCTTCTGCTTCGTCACGCCGTGGACGACCTCGACGGCATCACCGGCGGCATAGATGTCCGGGTCGCTGGTCCGCTGGTACTCATCGACAGCGATGCCGCCGGCGGGGCCGATGGCCAGGCCGGCATCGACCGCGAGCTTTGTGTTGGGCCGCACGCCGATCGACAGCAGCACCATGTCGGCGGCGATCTGCCGGCCGTCCTCGGTCCGCACGTGTGTGACCTTGCCGTCGGCGGCGTCCAGGGCGGCCAGGCCGGTGCCGGTGAGGAGCGTCACGGCGTGAGCGCGCAGTTCCTTCTCCACCGGCGCTGCCATTTCCGGATCGAGCGGCGGCATGACTTGCGGGGCCTTCTCGATGACCGTTACATCCAGGTCGATCTGGCGCATCGCCTCGACCATCTCCAGGCCGATGAAACCCGCGCCCACGATGGCGACTCGCCGGGGTTGGTGCTGGCGGAGGTAGTTCTCGATGGCGAAGGTGTCCTCCATCGACCGCAGCACGAACACGTTGGGCGCGCGGACATTGGGAATGTCGGGCACGATGGCCGACGCACCCACCGCGATGACGAGTTTGTCGTACGGCAGCGAAAAGGGTTTTCCGCCGGACAGGTCGATGCCATGGACCACCCTGGCGGCGCGGTCGATCCGCGTAACCTCGTGGCCGACGCGCACGTCGAGGTTGAAACGCTGTCGGAGTCGCTCGGGCGTGGTGACCAGCAGTTTGTCCCGGCCGACGATCCGGCCACAGAGATAGTAGGGCAGGCCGCAATTGGCGAAGGATACATAGCCGCCCTTCTCCAGGACGGTGATGGAGGCGTGCTCATCGAGGCGGCGGGCACGTGTGGCAGCGCTCATTCCGGCGGCGACGCCGCCCACGATGACGATTCGCTTGGGCATGGCGATGTCTTTCCGATCAATCCGGAGTGTCCTGCGGCGACTGCGGCAGGCCGTGCCCCGGCTTGTTGGCATACAGTAGCCAGTAACTTACCGGGATGACAAACAGCGTGAAGAGCGTCGAGGCGAACAGGCCGAAGATCAGCGACCACGCCAGCCCCGAGAAAATCGGGTCGATGGTGATGGGCCAGGCGCCCAGCATCGCCGCGCCGGCCGTCAGCAGGATCGGCCTCAGGCGCACCACGCGGCTTTCCATGATGGCATCGAAGAGCGTCCGGCCGCGGGCCAGCGAATGGTGGATGAAATCGACCAGGATGATCGCGTCGCGGGTGACGATGCCGGCCAGGGCGATCATCCCGATCATCGCGGTGGCGGTGAAGAAGACCGGGTCGGCGTATCCGCCGGCTTCTCGCAGGCCGATCTGGTTGAGCAGCCAGAAGCCCGGCATGATGCCGATGATCGTCAGGGGGATGGCCAGCATGATGATCAGGGGCAAGGCAAACGAACCGGTCTCGTGCACCAGGAGGATGTAGATGGCGACCAGGGCTGCGGCGAAAGCCAGGCCCAGGTCGCGAAAGACGTCCAGGGTGATCTTCCACTCGCCCTCGCCGCTGAAGGTCAGTTCGATGCCCTCGGGCAGCGACCAGGGAATGCCGCCGCCGTTGCTGAGGAACGTGCGCTTCCACATGGCCCGGGGCGGCTGGTCGGCGACGGCGGCGCGGGCGGCCGGCCGCAGATCGGCCTGAATGTCGAGGATGGCGTCGGCGGGGGCGCGGCCGGCGGACTCGGCGAACACGTAAACCACCGGCCGGAGGTTCTTGTGGTAGATGGTCTGCTCGACGGTGGACCATTTCCACGTGCCCAACTCGGCCAGGGGAACGACTTTGTCCCCGCGCCCGCGCACGTAGAGCCGGCTGAGGTCCTCCAGCGAGGAGCGGTCGGCCTCGGGCAGGCGCAGCACGATCGGCAGGGCGTTGCGCTCGGTGGGAGCCTGGGCGGCCGTCACCGCCTCGCCGCCCAGCGCCACGGCCAGGGTCTGGGCCAGATCCGCGTCCGTGATGCCGTTGAGGGCGGCCTTGGTGCGGTCGGGCTCGAACACGGCCCGTCTCTGGGGATGCTCCACGGTGCTGTCCACATCCACCACGCCCGGTTCTCGGGAGAGGCGGGCGGCCACGAGGTTCGCCGCATCGCAGAGCTGGGCATAGGTCTGGTCCGGGCGGCCGAAGACCTCGGCCACGATCGTGGAGATCACCGGCGGGCCCGGCGGCGATTCGACGATCTTCAGATTCACGCCCTGGGCGCGGGCCAGGGCGGTCAGGTCGTCGCGCAGGCGCAGGCCGATCGCGTGGCTCTGCTGCACGCGAACCTTCTTGTCGGCCAGGATCAGGCGGATCTCGGCGTTGTGCGTCCCGCGGCGGAGGTAGTAGTGCCGCACGAGGCCGTTGAAGTCCATCGGCGACGGCACGCCGGCGTAACTCTCGTAGGCCACCAGCTCGGGCACCGTGACCAGGTAGTGCTCAAAGGCCCGCAAGGCGGCATCGGTGCGCTCCAGGGGCGTTCCTTCGGGCAGGTCCAGCACCAGCTGCATCTCGTTCTTGTTGTCGAACGGCAGCATCTTCAGCGGCACCAGCCGCAGCATGGGCATCAGCGCCGTGCCGAGGGTCAGGAGAAACACCACGCCCAGGAACGCCCATGCGACGCGGCGGCGGTTGAGCATCGGCGCCATCAGCGGCCGGAACATCCGGTAGACCAGCGTCTTCTTCAGCGCCTCGGGATCGTTCTCGCTGCCGCCGCCCTCACTTCGTGCCTCCGTGCCTTCGTGGCTGCGCGCCTGCGATTTGAGCACGTGATAGGCCAGCCACGGCGTGATCGTGAAGGCGACTACCATGCTCATCAGCATCGTCACCGGCACGTTCAGCGCCATGGGGCGCATATACGGGCCCATCATCCCCGTGATGAAGAACATGGGAAGGAAGGAGAAGATGACGGCGATGGTGGCGGCGATCAGCGGCGGGCGGATTTCGTTGACGGCCTCCAGCACGATGGAACGCGAGGCCCTGCGACGCGCATGGAAGTGGCGGTGAATGTTCTCCACGTCCACGATCGGGTCGTCCACCAGCAGCCCCAGCGACAGGATCAGCGCAAAGAGCGTGACGCGGTTGATCGTGTAGCCAAACAGCAGGTTCACGGCCAGCGTGAGGGCAAAGACGATCGGCACCGCCACCGCCACGACCAGCGCCGCCCGCCACCCCATCGCCACCGTCAGCAGCGCCAGCACGATCAGCACGGCGACCGCCAGCGCCTCGATCAGCTCGTTGACCTTGTGGTCGGCGGTTACGCCCATGTTTCGCGTAACCACCAGCTCCATCCCGGAGGGCACGATGGCCGGCGTCAGCTCGCGGACCTTCGCCAGCACGTCGCGCGCCACCCACACGGCATTGGTGCCCTTCTTCTTGGCGATGGCCAGCACCACCGCGGGCTGCGACTGGCCGACGGGCGAGTCGGCCCGTTCGCCGTCCTCCACCAGCGGCGAGCCCGCGGGACAATCCTCGCCGTGCGTGCGCCCCCAGGCCGGGCCGCGGCCGAACCGCACGTAGCTGGCGATGTCGGCCGGGCCGTCGGAGATGTCGGCCACGTCGCGCAGGTACACCGGGCGGTTGCCGCTGACGGCGACGATCAGCGTCTTGAGTTCCTCGGCGCTCTGGATGAAGGAGCCGGCGTCGATCACGGCCCGCCGGTCGTCGCGGGAGAACTCGCCGGCGCGAAGGGCGACGTTGGCGCCCCGCAGGGCCTGGGCGACCTGGTCCACCGACACCGAGTGCGCCGCCATCGCCTCGGGACGCAGGTCCACCCGAAGTTCGCGCGGCCGGCCGCCCACCACGCTGGTGACGGCCGTGCCCTCCACGCCCTGGAGGCGGTCCACCAGTTCTTCGGCGACGCGGCGCAGGTCGGCGTCGCTGGCGTCGCGGCCGGTCAGCGACAGCGTCACGATCGGCACATCGTCGATCTCGACGGGCTTGACCACCCAGCCGGTGACGCCCGGCGGGACGATGTCGGTGTTCTGCTGAATCTTGTTGTAGAGCTTGATCAGGCTGTCCTCGCGGTCCTGGCCGACGTGGAAACGCACAGTGACGATGCTCTGCCCCGGGCGCGACATCGAATAGACGTACTCGACGCCGTCGATCTGGTACAGCAGCTTCTCCAGCCGCCAGGAAACGTGCTGTTCGACCTCCGCGGCGCTTCGGCCGGGGTAGTGGACCATCACGTCGGCCAGCGGCACGACGATCTGCGGTTCCTCTTCGCGAGGGGTCACCAGCAGCGCCGCCACGCCGACGATCAGCGACAGCGCAATCAGCAGGATCGACAGGTTCGAGTCGAGGAACTTGCGGACAATGCGGATGGCCAGGGAGCTTGGATGGTCTGCGTGCATGGGGATGGCTCTGCCAACGCGGGCCGCGGTTCAACGCGGCCCCGAGTTGTCCACGACTACCGCCTCGCCTTCCTGTAGCCCGGCCAGGACCTCGACGCGATCGCCGTCGATGCGGCCCAGTCGCACGGCGCGGCGGTGCGCCCGCCCGTCGGCCAGGACATCCACCAGGGCCAGCTGCCCGACCTGCCTTACGGCCGCCGTCGGTATCTCCAGGCGAGGCTCCTCGCCCAGGGGGATCCGCATCCGCGCGAACATCCCCGGATACAGGCCGGTGGAATCGGCGAGCCGGACCTTGACGATGAACGAGCGGCTGGCGGGGTCGGCGGCCGGCACGATCTGGTCCACGGTGCCGGTGCGGTGCTGGCCGAGAGCATCCACGAAGACGGTGATGGGCTGGCCGATCTTCAGCCGCCCGATGTAGGCCTCGCGGACGGCGGCCTCCATGCGCATGCGCGACGGATCGTAGAGTGTGAGCAGGGCGCGGCCGGTCTCGGCCTGATCGCCCGGCTCGGCGTGGCGGTCGATCACAATGCCGTCGATGGGGGAGACGATGCGGGCGTGAGACAGCAGCACCTCGGCTTCGGAAACCGCCTGCTGCGCCCGCAACACATCGGCGGCCGCCGCTGCGTGGCGGGCCCGCCACTGGTCCACTTCGGATTCGCTGGCGACCTTCCGTTCGGCCAGTTGCTGCAATCGGTCCAACTCGATTTTCGCCAGGTCGCGGGTGGCCTCGGAGGCGCGAAGGGACTGGCGAGCCTGGCCGAGCCGCGCCGACAGGTCGCGGTCGTCCAGTTCCACCAGCAGGTCGCCCTTCTTCACGCGGTCGCCGGATCGCACGCGGATATCGACGATATGGGCCATGATCCGCGGCGAGATGGTGGTGCGCTGCTCGGCCTCGATGGACCCGACGACCTCGGCCATCTGCGGCCGGCTGACCCGCTGGACGGGGACCGTGGCGGCCGCCGCGGCCGGCCTCGGAGGCGGCAGCCGGCCGGGCTCGATGCGCCCGCGGCGGAAGCATCCCGACAGCCAGAGCATCGCGGCGACGACGATGGCGGTGGCCACCAGTGCCGTCGCCGATGTCGTGATGGTCTTGCGCAGGTTCGACATGGCCCCAGCGATCCTACCGGATGGATCAGGAAACCGACAGTCGGGAGACCTGTTGGTTGTACGCATCGACGCCGCGCCAGCTCTGCAGGACGCGCATGTAGTTGGCGCGCTCGAAAGCGGCCGGGTCGGGGCAGCGCGACAGGCTCATGCTGCCGATCATCTGCCGCATGGAGGAGTACTCGTGCTCTTCCATCCACTTTCGCACATCCTGGATGATGGTCTTGAGATGGCCGGGCCCGCGCATCAGCAGCGCCGAGACCACCTGCACGGCGTTGGCGCCGGCCATCAGGGCCTTGATGGCGTCGGCCGCGGTGTGCACGCCGCCGCTGCATGCCAGCGACATGCGGCTCTGTCGAGCCAGGATCGCCAGCCAGCGCAGGCGCAGCAGCAGTTCGGAGGAATCGGAGAGCTTCAGCCGGGGGACCACCTCCAGATTTTCGATGTCGATATCCGGCTGATAGAAGCGATTGAAAACCACCAGACCGTCCAGGCCGTGCGTCTCCAGCTGGAAGGCCAGGTTCGGCAGCGAGGAGAAGAAGGGCGAGAGCTTCACCGCGACGGGGATGGTGATGGCCCGCTTGACGGCCGGGGCGATCTCCAGAACGCGCTTCTCGACGGCCTCGCCGGTCTCCTGGGGATCGGTGGGCAGGTAATAGACATTGATCTCCAGGGCATCGGCGCCGGCCTGCTGGATCTGTTTGGCGTAATCGAGCCAGCCGGAAAGCGTCGTGCCGTTGAGGGATGCGATCACCGGCACCTGGACGGCCTTCTTGATCGCCTGGACCTGCTTCAGATAGGCCTCGGGAGTGAGCTTGAATTCCTCGGCGCGAGGGAAGTAGCTCAAAGCCTCGGCATAGGCGTCGGAAAACGCCTCCATCACATAGATGTTCGCCAGTTGCTCGCCCTTGAGCTGCTCCTCGAACAGCGAGTGCATGACGATGGCCGACGCGCCCGCGTCCTCCAGCCGTTTCACGTTGTCCAGGTCGTCCACGAGGGGCGAAGCGCCCGGCATGAACGGGTTGGCCAGATGCAGTCCGAGATAGGTGGTCGAAAGGTTCATGGATGTTTCCTGTTGCTGGGCCTCACTTGGTGTCCTTCTCGCCGTTGCCGCCGGCGGCGGGCGCCGCCGCCAGACGCTCGTACATCGCCCACCGCTCGTTCACGTCCCGCTGGGCGCGATCCAGCAACATCCGGAACCGCTCGGGGCTGGCCTGCTCGACCATCCGGTAGCGGGTTTCGTTGCGGACATACTGCTCCAGGCGGACTTTGGGGGCCGTCGAATCGAGCTGGAAGGGGTTCTGTCCGGCCGACCGCAGGCGGGGGTCGTAGCGGTACAGCGGCCAGTGCCCGCTGTCCACGGCCAATTTCTGCTGCTCGACGCCGAACGCCAGGTCATAGCCGTGGGCAATGCAATGGGCGTAGGCGATCACCAGCGATGCGCCGGGGTAGTTCTCGGCCTCCACCAGCGCCCGCACCGTCTGCACGTCCTTGGCGCCAAACGCGATCCTTGCGACGTAGATGTTGCCGTAGCTGATGGCCAGCAGGCCCAGGTCCTTCTTGCCCGTGGGCTTGCCGGCTGCCGCGAACTTCGCCGCCGCGCCCATGGGCGTGGCCTTGGACATCTGGCCGCCGGTGTTGGAGTAAACCTCGGTATCCAGCACCAGCACGTTCACATCGTGTCCCGAAGCCAGCACGTGGTCCAGACCGCCATAGCCGATGTCGTAGGCCCAGCCGTCGCCGCCCAGGACCCAGACGCTCTTCTTCACCAGGTAGTCGGCCAGCAGGTCCAGCTTCTGCGCCTCAGGGGCGTTGACCGCTCGGATCCTCTTGCGCAGCTCGGCGACCCGCTGGCGCTGTTCCTGGATGCCCGCCTCGGTGGTCTGATCCGCCGACAGGATGGCGTGGACCAGGTTCTCGCCGATCGGTCCGGCCAGTGCCTGGCACAGCTGGCGAGCCTGGCTGGTCAGATGCCCGACGCCCAGCCGCATCCCCAGGCCGAACTCGGCATTGTCCTCGAACAGCGAGTTGCTCCAGGCCGGTCCGCGGCCGGCGCTGTCGGTGCAATAGGGGGTGGTCGGCAGATTGCCGCCGTAGATGCTCGAACAGCCGGTGGCGTTGGCGATCATGAGCCGGTCGCCGAAGAGCTGCGTGAGGAGCTTGACGTAGGGCGTCTCGCCGCAGCCCGCGCAGGCCCCGGAGTACTCGAACAGCGGGCGGAGGAACTGGCTTCCTTTCACGTCGATGCGCACCTTGGTGCGGTCGATCTCGGGCAGGTCCAGGAAGAACCTGTAGTTGGCCCGCTCGGCCTCCCGCAGCGGCAGTTGCGGGGCCATGTTGATGGCCTTTCGCTTGGGGTTGGTCTTGTCCTTGGCCGGGCAGACCATCACGCACAGCGTGCAGCCGGTGCAGTCCTCGGGGGCGACCTGGAGCGTGTATTTCATGCCCTTGAAATCGGGGGCCTTGTAGTCGGTGCTCTTGAAGGTCGGCGGCGCGCCAGCAAGTTTGGCCGGGTCGTAGATCTTGGGGCGGATGGCCGCGTGCGGGCAGGCCATGGCGCACTTGTTGCACTGGATGCACACGCCCGGCTCCCACACCGGAATCTCCGTGGCGATGTTGCGCTTCTCCCACTGCGTGGTGCCCAGGGGGAACGTGCCGTCCACGGGGAAGGCGCTGACCGGCAGCAGGTCGCCCTTGCCGGCCATCATCACACCCAGCACGCGCTTCACGAAATCCGGCGCCTCGTCCGAGACGATCGGCGGCATGCGCTTGGTGGACGTCGCCGCGGCGGGCACCTTCACCTCGTGCAGGTGCGCCAGCGTATGATCCACGGCGGCGTAGTTCTTCTCCACGACTTCCTTGCCTTTGCGCCCGTAGGTCTTCTGGATCGTCTCCTTGATCTTGCCGATGGCCTCGGCGCGCGGCAGCACTCCGCTGATCGCGAAGAAGCAGGTCTGCATGATCGTGTTGATCCGCACGCCCATCCCCGACTCCTTGGCCACCTTGTATGCGTCGATCACGTAGAACTTCAGCTGCTTGTCGATGATCTGCTGCTGCACCTCCCGGGGCAGTTCGTCCCACACCCGATCCGCGCCGTACGGCGAGTTCAACAGGAACGTTGCGCCGTGCGCCGCGTAGTCCAGCACGTCGTATTTTTCCAGGAACGTGAACTGGTGCGCGGCCACGAAGTTGGCCTTGGTGATCAGGTACGAGGATCGGATCGGCCTGGGGCCGAACCGCAGGTGGCTGATCGTGATCGCGCCGCTCTTCTTGGAGTCGTAAACGAAGTACCCCTGGGCGTAGTTGTCGGTCTCCTCGCCGATGATCTTGATGCTGTTCTTGTTGGCGCCCACCGTGCCGTCGGCGCCCAGCCCGAAGAAGACCGCCTTGACGATGTCCTGGCCCTCGATGTTGAAATCGCGGTCCCAGGGCAGCGACGTGTGCGTCACATCGTCCACGATGCCCACCGTGAAATGGTTCCTGGGTTTGTCCTTCTTCAGTTCGTCGAAGACCCCCTTGATCATCGCCGGGGTGAACTCCTTGCAGCTCAAGCCGTAGCGGCCGCCGACCACGACCGGGTTCGTGCTGATCAGGCCCGCGTCGTGGGCCTCGCGCAGGGCCGTAACCACGTCCTGGTAGAGCGGCTCGCCGACGCTGCCCGGCTCCTTGGTGCGGTCCAGCACGGCGATCTTCCGAACCGTCCGCGGCAGGGCGGCGATGAAATCCTTCGTGGACCACGGGCGGAACAGCCGCACCTTCACCACCCCCAGTTTCTCGCCGAACCGCTCGAACATCCGCTGAACGGTCTGGTCCACGGCCTCGGCCCCCGAGCCCATGATCACGATCACGCGGTCGGCGTCGGGCTGGCCCACGTAGTCGAAGAGCTGGTACCTGCGGCCGGTGATCTGGGCGTAGCGTTCCATGGCCTGGCGCACGATGCCCGGACACGCCTCGTAGAAGCGGTTGCAGGCCTCGCGGGCCTGGAAGAACGTGTCCGGATTCTGGGCCGTGCCGCGGATCTTGGGCGCATCGGGAGTCAGCGCCCGCTGACGGTGCGCTCGGACGGCCTCCTCGCTGATCATCGCCCGCAACTGGTGATCGCCGAGCATCTGGATCTTGGCGACCTCGTGGCTGGTGCGGAAACCGTCGAAGAAATGCAGGAAGGGTATGCGGCTCTCCAGCGTGGCCGCATGGGCGATGGCCGCCAGGTCGTGCACCTCCTGGACGCTGCACGAGCAGAGCATCGCGAAGCCCGTCTGGCGGCAGGCCATCACGTCGCTGTGATCGCCGAAGATCGAAAGAGCATGCGTGGCCAGCGTGCGCGCCGTCACGTGCATCACGAACGGCGTCAGTTCGCCGGCGATCTTGTACATGTTGGGGATCATCAGCAGCAGGCCCTGGCTGGCCGTGAAGGTGGTGGCCAGAGCGCCGGCCTGGATGGCGCCATGGACCGCCCCGGCAGCGCCGCCCTCGGACTGCATCTCCATCACCTGGGGCACCGAGCCCCAGATGTTCTTCCTCCCCTGGCTGGACCACTCGTCGGCCAGCTCGCCCATCGGCGAGGAGGGGGTGATGGGGTATATGGCGATGACCTCGCTGACACGGTGGGCCACCGACGCAGCGGCCTCGTTGCCGTCAATGGTCTTGGTGTATTGCTCCGACATAGACCTTCCTTTCAGGATTCCCGTCGTCCGCCCGACGACGGTGGGATGAGACTAATGTAGGATTATCCAGTCCCAGTTCAAGCCGCAGCGCGTGAAATTTTTCACACCTTCGGCGGTGACCCCTCGCCAAATCAGCAGTTTCGGATTTCGTTTATCATAAACACGCGAGATTCTCACTGCGGCCGGGCCGTTGGCGTCACTCCCTGCACGGGAACCACCGGCCTGGTGCTCGGCCGGGTCGTCGCGCCGGGAGCCAGTTGCTCGGCCAGCACCTGCGCCTGCCTCGCATAGTCAATCGCCTCCGCCAGCACGCGCGCCGCCTCCTGCGGGGCGTGGAAGCCCATGGAGTTCTCCGACGCAATGAAATCCAGCCGCCACTGGGCCTGGCGCTGCAGCTTGTACAGCGCCTCCAACTGCGGGCCGCTCACGCCGGCTGCCTGCGCCCCGCCGATCGCATCCAGCATGGCCGTCATCGCGCTGGCCGACCGCTGGATCAGCTCGGCCGTGCGGCCCTGGATGGCCTCCACCCGCGCCGTCAGCTCCGCCTCGGGAAAGTTGTGGCAGGTCTGGCAGGCGTTGTTGACCATCAACAGGGGGCTGCGCACCCAGTGGTCGGAGATCTTCATCGCCCCGTCGCGGATGTAAGGCATGTGGCAGTCGGCGCAGGCCACGCCGCTGCGGGCGTGCACGCCCTGGCTCCACAGCTCAAACTCCGGATGCTGCGCCTTGTACGATGGCGCGCCCGTCTCGCCGTGCCTGTAGTCCATGAACGGCGTGCCATCGGGGAACTTGTGCTGGTCGTAATACGCCTCGATCTGCTCGGCCTTCAGTCCCTTGCCCCACGGGAAGAAGATCACTTCCCTGGGGGCGCAGTAATACTCGACGTGACACTGTCCGCACACGAACGACCGCATCTCCTGCCGCGTCGCCTCGGCGTTGGGATCGTACGGCTTGGCGCGATTGCCCTTGCGCCATCGCTCCACGCTCGGCAGGTGCGGCAGGGGCTCCTTGCTCTGGGCCAGCGCCTGTATGCCCCGGACGAAGCCGGGCCGTGTTATGCGGATCTGCATGCTCCTGGGGTCGTGGCAGTCCACGCACGAAACCGGGTGAGCCTCGCCGACGTGCGACGCGAGCATTTCCCGGGTCGTCGGACCCGGCGCAGCCCCGGGCCTGCCCGTTCCACCCGGCATCAGCGGCACGTTCTCATGGGGCGTGCCGTCGGGGGTCTTGAGCAGCTCGGCGTGGGCATCGGCGTAGCGCATCAGGCTGGCAATCTCGAATCCCCGATTGACGGCGGGCCAGTTGAAATCGGCCGCCAGCGCGGCGGCGTCGGCCGGCTTGCCCATCGCCTCCAGCCCCAGCCGCCGCCACGTCGGCACCACCGACGCGTGGCAGTGAAGGCAGGCGCCGGCCTGCGGCCGCTGCATGACTCGCTCGGTCTGCTCCTGGTCGTAGAGCATGTAGGCGTGGCCGCGCCGCTCGCGGTAGTCGATCGAGAACGCGTAGCCCGCGTAAAGCCGCCGCAGCCACGGCTCGCGGTCCAGTTTCTGCTGGGGCATGGCACTGGAACCGCCGAATCGCGTGTGCGTGACGTCCACCGTGCGCTGGTAGCGGTCGAACTGCCGCGGCCAGTTACGGGCCCAGGGCTCGGGGTCGGTGGTGGTCTCGTCCACGGCCACGACCTGAAAATACGGCTGGCGGGCCTCGCGCTTGCGCTCGATGATGCTGACGAGCAGCGCCGTCACGGCCACCGTCAGCAGGATCGTGGCGGCCAGGGCGGCCAGGAACATCAAGAATAACCTTCGCGGTGGCTGGTTGGCCGGGGGTGTTGCGGCGGGTTGGTTCTCGCTCATGGTCGCTCCTTCATCCTCAGGGCTGCGGTTCATGGGCCGTGCCCGACGTTCGCGTGACAATGCACGCACGACATGGCCTCGATCCCGGCGACGCCCCCGGCCATCTGGTGGACGATTCCCTCGTGGCAGGAGACGCAGTTGTTCTGGAGTATGCGGGCGTTCCGCGGCGTGATGCGGATGGGCTCGTGGAAGTCCTGGAATGTGAAGGCCCAGGAGTGCCGCCAGCCGTTGTCGGCCTTGGCGATGTACTTGCCGACAAAGTCGTGCGGCAGGTGGCAGTCGATGCACTTGGCCGCCGCGTGATGGCTGGACTTCTGCCACGAATCGTACTGGTCGCGCATGATGTGGCAGTTGACGCACGCCCGCGGGTCGGTGCTCAGGTAAGAGAATCCCTCGCCGTAGCTGAACGTGTAGGCGCCCACGCCGATGAAGACCCCCAGTGTGAGGGCCATGGCCAGGAGAAAGGTCGTGGCGGCGGGCCTGAACATCTTTGCTCGGTGGTGGATTGTAGCGCATGGCCGACGCCACACCAGCCATCAGCCGGCGGCAAGGAAGATCCGCTAACAGAGCGCGGATTTCGGTGGAAAGCCCCGATGAGCCATGGGATAATAGAGCGTGCCCGGCGATCATGTCGGGGCTCGCGGGCGCGCCATCCTGCGCAAGCGGGCTCCAGCCGGGAAGGCACGAGGCACGGGCGTTGCTCGCATCCGGGAAGCAACCGCCACAGCAAAGGAGACTGCTGAATGATCAGGCTCGAACCTGGCAACGTGCTGCTCAAACCATCGCACCGCAGGCAGCTGATGTCCTGGATGAGGCGTTCGCAGCGACTGGGCAACCGTCTGGGCGCTTTTGACCTGACGCTTTCTCTGCACCGTAGCGGCAGGCATTACGAGGCCAGCGCCCAGGTACGCGACTCGGCCGGCGACTTCACGTGTCGCAGCCGCAAAAGCCGGTTTCAGTCGGCCCTGAAGGACCTGGCCTGGTCGCTATCGACCCGCCTGCACGAGCAGCGCCGCCAGGCGGCCGGCTGACCGGTCGGGCCTTCCGTAATAACGCCGCGTTTCGGCTATCTTTCGGGCATAGGCCGGCCAACCGGCGACCGACCGGGCACGATGCGCCCGGGAGGGGGGGTGTTGCCACGGCTTGGCCGGGGGGCGTCCTCGACCGGCCGGCACGCTGCTGCGATGCATGCGTTGCCTTATGTTCCGCGAGGTTTTCAGAGGGCGAGGCAGGCGTCGCGGCTACCTGGCCAGCCGATCCGTCGGGCCGGTTGTGCCGGCCGTCCGGCGGTCGGATGTCCGGCACAGTCGGTCCTATGCAGAGGCACCCCGGCACCGGACGGGGTCCAGGCGGCTACCTCCCCAGCAACTCGCGCTCGACGTAACCCGTGTCCACCTCGCCCCGCACAAAGCCCTGGTCGGCCATGATGTGCTGGTGCAGCGGGATGGTCGTCTTGATGGGCGCGACGTGAAACTCGGCCAGCGCCCGCCGCATGGTGGCGATCGCTTCCTTGCGGGTCGGCCGGTGCACGATCAGTTTGGCGATCATGCTGTCGTAGTTGGGGGGAATGCGATAGCCGGCGTAGGCGTGGGTGTCCAGCCGCACGCCCGGTCCGCCGGGAGCGCGCCATTCGGCGATCGTTCCCGGTGACGGCGCGAATCCCCGCTCGGGGTCCTCGGCGTTGATCCGGCATTCGATGGCGTGGCCGCTCTGTCGGATATCCTCCTGCCCAAACGACAGCCTCGCGCCCGCCGCCACCCGGATCTGCTCCTTGATCAGGTCGATGCCGGTTACCATCTCCGTCACCGGGTGCTCCACCTGGATGCGGGCGTTGACCTCCAGGAGATAGAAGTTCTGCTGTTCGTCCACGAGGAACTCGACCGTGCCGGCGCTGCTGTAGCCGGCCGCCTTGGCCAGCCGCACGGCCGATTCGCACAGTTTCTCCCGCACGTCCGGCCGCAGCAGTGGCGAGGGCGACTCCTCGACCAGTTTCTGGTGCCGTCGCTGCATGGAGCAGTCGCGCTCCCACAGGTGCACGATATTGCCGTGGTGGTCGCCGATGATCTGCACCTCGACGTGGCGTCCGAACTCGATGTATTTCTCCAGGTACACCGTGGAGTCCTTGAACGCGTTTTCCGCCTCGGCCCGGGCGGCCTTGATGCCGGCGCGGAGGGCCACCTCATTGTGCGCCAGACGCATGCCGCGCCCGCCTCCGCCGGCGGCCGCCTTGATGATGATCGGGTAGCCGATCTCGTCGGCGATCCTCAGGGCCTCCTTCTCGTCTTCCAGCTCGTTTTCCGAGCCCGGCACCGTGGGCACCTTGGCCTTTTGCGCCAACTTGCGGCAGGCCACCTTGTCCCCCACCGCCCGCATCGCATCCACCGACGGGCCGATGAACTCGATGCGGCACGAGCGGCAGACCTCGGCGAAGTGCGCGTTCTCCGCCAGGAACCCGTATCCCGGGTGGATCGCGTCCACATCCGCCACCTCGGCGGCCGAGATGATCGCCGGAATGTGCAGATACGACAGCGCCGGCGGGGCATCGCCGATGCAGTATTTCTCGTCGGCGAGCTTCAGATAGGCGGCGTCCGCGTCGGCCGTCGAATGAACCGCCACCACCGGCACGGCCAACTCACGGCAGGCGCGGATGATCCGCAGAGCAATCTCCCCCCGATTGGCCACGAGGATCTTTCGGAACATCGCCATCCAGGTGCGCCCTTTCCAGCGGCTGGGGTTCGGCCCCTACGGCCTGACCAGGAACAGAACCTGTCCAAACTCCACGGGCTTGCCGTTCTCGGCCACGACCTTCTCGATGGTTCCCCGACATTCGGCCTTGATGTTGTTGTAAACCTTCATGGCCTCGATGGTGCAGACTTCGGTGTTCTCGTTGACGACCGTGCCGACGGGGGCAAACGGCGGGGCATCGGGCGCGGGGGCCAAATAGAAGGTGCCGACCATCGGGCTCTTGATGGGGATCAGACCGGCGTTGGGGTCCGCGGGCGGCGGGGTGGCTGGCGGCCCTTCCCGAGCCGCCGCAGAAACAACGGGGGGCGTGCCGCCGCTGGTGATGGGCGGGGCGACCAGCGCCTGGCCCCGTTTCAGCGCCACCCGCCGGTTGCCGTCGCGCAAGTCCAGAGCGCTCAAGTCGTTGGCGGCCATCAGGTCCACCAGTTGCTTAAGCAACTCCACATCCATCGGGCTGCTGTCGCGGAGCATGGGTTCACGCGACGCCCTTTTCTGCTTCTCCTGTTTCTTCTCGCTCAAAGTCGCAAACCTCCCGTGGGCGCCGGCAAACAGGGGCAAGCCCGTCAATCGATGCGGCACCCGGCCAAGGACTTGTCCAGACTGCTGAGAACCTCGCAGCCCGACGGCGTGATCAACACATCATCCTCAATCCGCACTCCTCCCTCTCCCGGCAGGTAGATGCCCGGCTCGACCGTCACGACCATGCCCGGCCGCAAGGGTTCGTCGGCGCCGGTCTTTCGCAAGGCCGGCAGTTCATGGATTTCCCTGCCGATGCCATGCCCCAGTCCATGACCGAAGTACTTGCCATAGCCGGCCTTACGAATGATGTCGCGGGCAACCTTGTCTGCCTGGTGCGTGGTAAGCCGCGGACCGATGGCCGCGATGGCCGCCATCTGAGCCTCGAGCACGACCTTGTAGATATCCTGCATGCGCCTGCTGACGCGGCCCACAAATAGCGTGCGAGTCAGGTCGCTGCAATAGCCGCCCAGCAGCGCTCCCCAGTCGATCAGCAGGGGCTGGTTGACGCGAACGGGGGCCTCACCAGATCTGTAGTGGGGCAAGGAACTGCTGGGCCCGGCCGCTACGATGACCGGAAAACTGCTGCCCGATGCTCCGCGGGCACGCATCTCGAGCGTCAGCAGCCCGGCAAGGTGGTTCTCCGTCATCCCGGGTCGAATCCGTCCGCGGACGGCCAGGAACGCCTCCTGGGCGGCCTCGACGGCATCGCGGATGATCCCCACTTCGTGCTGGTCCTTGACCTTGCGCAGGTTGGCAACCATTGCGTCCAGGGGCACGGCCTTGACGGACTGCTTTTGCAGGCGAAGGGCCTTTTTTAGGCTTTGAAGGTCGGCGACAGTCGTATGCTGGGCATCGAATCCCAGCCTCCGCACGGCGGCCCTGGCGATGGTGCGGGCCAGCGCCCGGTCCATCTGCCCGGTCCGCACGACCAGCCGCAGCCAGCCGGCCTCTACCTGAGCCTGCTCCTTGTAGCGAAAGTCGGTGATCAGCCACAGGTCTCGCGGCGTAACCAGCGCGATTGAATCGTCGCCGGTGAAGTCCGTCAGATACGCGATATCCGGCGGGTGGCTTAGCAGCAGGCCGTCCAGGTGGCGTTGCTGCATGGCTGCCCGCACGGCAGTCAGCCGGGACACAAGATAGGGGGCGGGTTTACGGACGGCCACGACCAAGGATGAAATCTCCTGTTACCAAACGGTTGATGAGCCGCGAGTTGGGAAGCAAGGCTATGGTTTGACGTTGCGGCTGTCAACGGACCAGGCGCGGCGGATGGAACGCCGTTGATATGGGCGCCTTGCCTGCCGAGGCGTCGGCGGTAAGGTGGTGAGGATCTTGCGGCGGTCAAATGCCGTGCGGAAGGAGGTCGCCGTGCGCGTCGGCGTGCCACGCGAAATCAAACAGGATGAATACCGGGTGGGGATGATGCCCGTGGGCGTGGAAGTGCTGGCTCAGGCCGGACACCAGGTCACCGTGGAGACCCAGGCGGGCGTGGCCAGCGGCTTTCCGGATGAAGCCTACCGTAGCGTGGGGGCCAGAATCGTCGCTACGCACGCCGAGGCTTTCGACGCGGACCTGATCGTGAAGGTCAAGGAACCCCAGCCGCAGGAGATCGGGCTGTTGCGGCGGGGCCAGACGGTCTTCGCCTATTTTCATTTTGCGGCGGATGCGGCGCTGGCGCGGGGATGCCTGGATGCGGGCATCGTGGCGATCGCCTACGAGACGCTGCGCGACCGGGCCGGGCGGCTGCCGCTGCTGACGCCGATGAGCGAGATTGCCGGCAAGATGAGCATCCAGGAGGGGGCCAAATACCTGGAGAAGCCGATGATGGGCCGGGGGATCCTGCTGGGCGGGGTGCCCGGAGTGGCGCCGGCCCACGTGGTGATCCTGGGGGCGGGGGTGGTGGGTACCAACGCCGCGAAGGTGGCCGCCGGGCTGGGCGCCACCGTGGTGCTGATGGATGTGAACCTGGAGCGACTGCGGTATCTGGACGACGTGATGCCCGCGAATGTGCACACGCTCTACAGCGATGCCCACACGGTCAGGGAGCAACTGGCGATGGCGGACCTGGTGGTGGGAGCCGTGCTGATCCCCGGGGCCAAGGCGCCGCAACTGGTGACCCGCGAGCACCTGAAGGCGATGAAGAACGGCAGCGTGATCGTGGATGTGGCGATCGACCAGGGCGGATGCGTCGAGACCAGCCGCCCGACGACCCATGCGCAGCCCACGTACGTTGTGGAGGGCGTGGTGCACTACTGCGTGACCAACATGCCGGGGGCTGTGGCCCGCACGAGCACGATTGCGCTGTGCAACGCGACGCTGCCCTATGCGACGCAGATCGCCGGCAAGGGGTACCGTCGGGCGGCGCAAGAGGATCCGGGAATTGCCCAGGGCGTTGCGCTGGTCGATGGCCAGGTAACCAACCGTGCCGTGGCCGAGTCGCTGCATCTTCCTTACCATCCGCTGTCCTGAGTCGGGGAGTTTCAAGGATGAAACACCTTTTGCGTTTCCTGGTCGTCGCGGTTCTGTTCTGCGGCTCGCTGTCGAGGGCCGACCTGGCGGGCGACATTCGCGCTGCCCTGGCGGACAAGCTGCTGCAAAAGGCGCAGGTGGGTGTGCAGGTGGTGGAACTGGGCGAGCGGCCCGAAGCAGCGCGGACGATCTTCGCCCACCAGGCCGACCTGCCGCTGATCCCGGCCAGCAACCAGAAGCTGCTGACGACGGCGGCCGCGCTGGAGATTCTGGGGGAGAAGTTCACGTTCCGCACGCTGCTGGTGCAGCATGGGCGTGACCTGGTGCTGATCGGGGACGGGGATCCGACCTTTGGCGATGCGGAGATGCTGCGAAAGGCCGGTTGGGGCGTGACCACGGTGTTCGACAACTGGGCGGCGCAACTGACCCGGCAGCAGGTCAGGACGGTTGCGAACGTGCTGGTGGACGACAGCGTCTTTGACGAGGTACTGGTTCATCCCAACTGGCCGGCGGACCAGCTGCACAAGCGTTACGTCGCCCAGGTGGCCGGGATGAACCTGAACGCCAACTGCGTGGATTTCTTTCTGCAGGTGCGGGGCGCGGGCGAGCCGGTGCTGTTCCGCATGGAGCCCCAGACGGACTATGTGCGAGTCCAGAACTCGTGCATGAGCGGCGGAAACGACGCGGTATGGCTGTCGCGGCAGCCGGGCGGCAACAGCGTGATGCTGCGGGGAACGACCCCGACCGGCAATAAGGAGCCGGTGAGCGTCACCGTCCACGATCCGGCGATGTTTGCGGCGACGGTGCTGGCCGAGCGCCTGGCGGCCGCCGGCATCCAGGTAACCGGCACGGCGGCGCGCGACCGGACGGTGCGCCAGAAGGTGTTGCAGGGGGAGAAGGGCTTCAGCGTCGTGGCGGTGCACGAGACGCCCATCGCCGTGGTGCTGGCCCGCACGAACAAGGACAGCATGAACCTGTATGCCGAGGCGCTGCTCAAGCGCATGGGGTTTGCGGCCAGCGGGCGCAGCGGCTCGTGGGAATCGGGCGCGGCGGCGGTGGGCGGGGTGCTCAAGCGGCTGGGCGTGGACGCCGGCCAGGCCCGCATCGACGACGGTTGCGGGCTGTCGCGCCAGAACGCCGTCAGTGCGCTGGCGCTGTGCAGCGTGCTGTCGCACTGCTTTCACAGTGCCGGGCGGGAGGCGATGATGGCCAGCCTGGCGGTGGCCGGCCAGGACGGCACGCTCGACAAGCGATTTGAGGGCTCGGACCTCCGCGGGCGGGTGTTGGCCAAGAGCGGGTATATCCGGCAGGTCAGCGCATTGAGCGGCTACCTGCGGGCGCGGAACGGGTCGTGGTACGCCTTCAGCATTCTGATGAACAACGTCCCGGAAGGCAGCAACTGGCGGATGAAGGCGATTCAGGAGCAGATCGTCGCGGCCATTGATGCATCGGCCTCGCCGCGGCGATAGCCGCAGGGCGCCTACGATGGGTTTGCCGGGAGAGGGGCGGCGGGGTCGGCCATGCTGAACCGTAGAGCGATTGTTCTGGGCCTGCTGGTTGCACTGGCGTGCGGGTGCGCCGCCGAGGAGCGTCTGGGGCGTTGGGAAGGTCCGGCGTCGGCGGCGCCGGCGAGCATCGCGGCGTGGGGCGCGGCGGACGGGCCGGGCCGGTGCGTACACACCGAGCATTACCGCATCTACACCACGATCCAGGACGGGCAGATCGTGTCGCTGCTGCCGCAGTTGATGGAGGGGGCGCTGATGGCGTATCGGCAGCTGGCGCCGGAGGTTGGGGCGACGGATCGGCCGATGGACTGTTACATCTTCGGCACGCGGGCCCAGTGGGATGTGTTCACGCGGCGCATTGCCGGTCCGGACGCCAAGGTGTATCTGCAGATCCGCAGCGGCGGCTACACGGTCGGCGATCGGTATGCGCTTTACTACATCGGGCGCGAGGGCACGCTGGCGGTGGCAGCGCACGAGGGATGGCACCAGTACGTGGGTCGGCACTTCGCGGGACGGCTGCCGCCGTTTTTGGAGGAGGGGATCGCGTGCATGTTCGAGTCGGTCGCCTGGGAGGGCAACCTGCCCCGGTTCAACCTGTCCGTCAACCCGCGTCGGGCGATGGAGCTGCGCAAGGCCATGGACGCCGGGCGAATCCAGCCCCTAGAGACGATGCTGGCCATGCACGCCGGGGACATCGTGGGCGACCGCATGGAGAAGATCGACGCCTTCTACGCGCAGGCGTGGGCCTTTGCGCGATTCCTCTGGGAGGCGGAAAACGGTCGCCACCGGCCGGCACTGCAGCGGCTGCTGGCCGATGCGGCCGCCGGCGGCGTGCGTGACCCCGGCCGGTCGCACGCGGCAGCAGGCGCGGCGTGGAACCGTGGGGCGGGGGGGGCGATGCTGGAGCAGTACCTGGGAATGAGCCTGCGGGAGTTGGACGGCGCGTATCGGGCCTTCCTGCACAAGGTGGCCTACGAGCAGTTCAGCCTGCAGTGGCGGTCGTGAGACGGGCCTCTCGCATGTCGCCGTGCGTCGGGTAGAATGCCCGGCCGATGGAGCGACGGGTTTACGTGTTCGAAGGCAACGTGCAGGGCGTGGGCTTCCGCTACACGGCCGCCAACCTGGCGCTGCAGTACGATGTCAAGGGCTATGTGCGCAACCTGCCGGATGGGCGGGTGGAACTGGTGGCCGAGGGACCGCCGCGGGATCTGGATTCGCTGCTGGAGGATATCGCCCACAAGATGCAGGGGCTGATCCGCAATACGCACATGCGGCGCGAGCCGCCCACGGGGGAGTTCGACCGCTTCTGCATTCGACATTGACGGCACCGGCTCGAAGGCGATGTACAGAACGTTCATCATCCTCCGCCACACGTTCTGGGAAGCGGTGCTTCAGCCGATCTACCCCCTGCTGATCGCTCTGGCCACGGCGGTCCTGATGATCTTCACGCTGTTGCCGTTCTTCACGTTCGATGAGGACACGGTGATGTTCAAGGACAACGCCCTGGACATCATTTTGCTGGCGGTGCTGGTGGCGACGCTGTTTGCGACCAGCAAGTCGATCTACGAGGAGATCGAGGACCGCACGATGCTCACGCTGATGAGCAAGCCGCTGCGCAAGTGGGAGGTGCTGGCGGGCAAATACCTGGGGATTGTGGCGGCGTCGCTGCTGGCCGTGGCTGTTCTGGGCGTGATCCTGGGGCTGTGCCTGTGGTGGAGGATCCCGGCGGACTATCGCATGAACGCCAGGTCGCTGGATGACCTGGAGTTGCAGCGGCTGGCCGGGCTGCGGTGGATGCACCTGGCGGGGCTGATGCCGTCGCTGGTGCTGTTGTGGATGCAGATCGCGGCGCTGGCGGCGGTGGGGGTGGCGCTGTCCACGCGGCTGTCGCTGGTGGTGAATCTTCCGCTGGTGATCATCATCTACGTGGCCGGCAACCTCACCCGCTTCCTGTTTCCGGTAGAGGGCCAGTCGCTGCCGGTCAAGGTGCTGGCCTATGCGATCGGCAGCGTGCTGCCGTACTTGCAGATTTTCGATCTGAAGGAGGCGGCGGTGTACCGGACCGTTGCCGTGGCCCAGTTTGCCAACGACCCGCGGGCCGTATCCCTGGCCGAGCTGTGGGGCTACGTGGCGGCGGCCGGAGCGTATGCGGCGGTGTATGTGTTTTTTGCCCTGTGCGCTGGATTGTGGCTGTTCCACAACCGCGAGCTGGGCGGGGCGGAAGGGTAGGGGAGGGAACCGGCAGCCAGTCGCCGGTAGTCGGCAGGGATGCAGTTGCCGGATTTCTGGTTTGGGCCCGCCGCATTCCGTGTTCTGACTCCCGGCTTCCATCCAATGAGCCTCTCCGTCCGCGGCCATCGGCGTGGGCGGCGATCTCGACGCGGCGTTGCTGGTTCCGGATTCGGCCCGCCATTTGCAAGGCGCGCCTGCTCGCGGGCGCGGCGGCGGCGGTGTATTCTGTGTCAGTCGCACAGCGCGAAAGGAGCCGGGCATGGGTCTCTGGGACAAACTCAAGGGCGAGTTGATCGACATCATCGAGTGGCTGGACAGCACCCGCGACACGATGGTGTGGCGCTTCCCCCGCTACGACAACGAGATCAAGAACGGGGCCAAGCTGATCGTCCGCGAGTCGCAGGCCGCCGCCTTCGTCAACGAGGGCCAGCTGGCCGACATGTTCCTTCATCCGGGGACGTACACGCTGTCCACGCAGAACCTGCCGATCCTGAGCAAGCTGCGCGGGTGGAAGTACGGCTTTGAGAGCCCCTTCAAGGCCGAGGTGTACTTCGTGTCGATGCGCACGTTCACCGGGCACAAATGGGGCACGAAGAACCCCATCATGCTCCGCGACCCGGAGTTCGGGCCGATTCGGCTGCGGGCGTTTGGCACGTATGCCATCCGCGTGTGCAACCCGGCCGATTTCCTGCGGAACATCGTCGGCACGGACCACCGCTTCACGCTCGACGAGCTGGGCGACCAGCTTCGCGACATGGTGGTGGCGCGGTTCGCCGATGTGCTGGGCGAGAGCAAGATCGCCGCGCTGGACCTGGCCGCCAACCAGGATGAGCTGGGCAAGTTCATCACCGGGCGCATCAAGCCGGATTTTGCGCAGTTCGGCCTGGAGGTCGTCGCGCTGGTCATCGAGAACGTATCGCTGCCGCCGGAGGTGGAGGCGGCCATCGACAAGCGGACGAGCATGGGTGTCATCGGCAACCTGGGGGCCTACAGCCAATATCAGGCCGCCAACGCCATGGAACAGGCCGCCAAGAACCCCGGCGGAACGGCCGCAGGCGGCATGGGCCTGGGGATGGGCTTTGCGATGGCCAACCAGATGGCGCAGTCGGCGGCGGCGGGTCAGAACCGGACCGGCGCCGCGCCTCCGCCGCTGCCGTATGCGGCGGCGTATCATATCGCCGTCGGCGGCAAGCAGGTCGGACCGCTGGACATGGCGGCCCTGCAGCAGAAGGTGGCCGCCGGCGAGCTGACGGCGGCGACGCTCGTGTGGAAGCAGGGCATGGCGCAGTGGACGCCGGCGCAAAACGTGGCCGAACTGGCGGCGCTGTTCGCGGCCGCCCCGCCGCCGCTGCCGCCACAGACGTGAAGAAAGACGGCCGGTGAAACCGGCCCTACAACCCGTAGGGCCGGCTGTGCCGGCCGGGCATTCATGGCCCATGGACGCCCCCGCCAACACACCCACGCAACGCCAGTTCCCCTGCAAGCAATGCGGCGCAGGGCTTGAGTTTGCCCCGGGAAAGCTGGCGCTTAAGTGCCCCTATTGCGGCGTGGAGAACGAGATTCCTGCGCCAACCCGGCCGGTGGCGGAGCAGGACTTTCGTGCGACCCTCGCGAAGCTGGCCAGCGCACAGGAGTGCTACGAACCGCAGGAGGTGCGGTGCGACAAGTGCGGCGCCTCGACCACCCTGCGCGACAACGTGGCGGCCGACGTGTGCCCGTTCTGCGGGGCGGCCATCGTCGCCACCGCCACATCTCGCAGGCTGATCAAGCCGCAGGCGGTGCTGCCGTTTCACATCAACCGCCAACAGGCCATGGAATGCTATCGCCGCTGGATCGCCGGCCTGTGGTTCGCGCCGTCGTCGCTGGCGCGGCTGGCCGACGCCGGGCAGCTCAAGGGCATCTACGTGCCGTACTGGACCTACGACAGCAACACCACCAGCGACTACACCGGCCAGCGCGGCGACGACTACTGGGAGACCGAGCACTACACGGCCTGGGAGAACGGCAAGTCGGTACGCAAGACGCGGCAGGTACGCAAGACGCGATGGCGATGGGTCAGCGGCCGGGTGTACAACGAGTTTGACGATGTGCTGGTGCTGGCCAGCCATTCGCTGCCGCGCAAGTACACGGAGAAGCTGGAGCCGTGGGACCTGCGGAACCTGGTGGGCTACGCGGATGAGTACCTGAGCGGCTTCGTGGCCGAGAGTTACCAGGTGGACCTGGCCCGGGGATTTGACGAGGCCCGGCAGATCATGGATGGCCACATCCGCGCGTCGATCTGCCGCGACATCGGCGGCGACCATCAGCGCATCCATACGGTGAACACGCGCTACGACGATATCACTTTCAAGCACCTGCTGTTGCCGATCTGGCTGTGCGCGTACCTGTATCACGAGAAGACGTACCGGTTCCTGGTCAACGGGAGAACCGGCGAAGTGCAGGGAGAGCGGCCGTGGAGCTGGGTGAAGATCGCGCTGCTGGCCTTGGCCGTCGCGGCGGTCGTGGCGGTCACGATGGCGTTTGTGGCAGGCAGGTGAGCGTGCGCCTATCGCGGCGCCGACCAGCGCAGGGGCGAAGTCCGGGGGCGGGCGATCCAGTCGTAGCTCCTCAACTGTCGCCCATCCCGCAGGTGCACGCCGTGGCTGGCCGCCGGGCAGCCCGATTCCCGGCCTGTGGACTGTGTGGCCAGGGCGCTGATGCCCGCGGATTCCACCGGCATGACCTCGCCGGGGTCGCTTTGGCCGTTGGCGTTGCGGTCCTGCCAGATGGCCAGACCTCGCAGTTCGTCGCCGGTGAGGTAGCCGTCGCGGTCGTCGTCCAGGGCATCCATCGCGCGGTAGCCGTCCGGCCAGTAGATGTGCCATGTAACCGAGCCGAAAAGCTGCATCCCCGAAGTGATCTGCCCGGTTCCGCGCGGGTCCCAGGCCAGGATTGCCGTTTCGGGCCTCACCCAGGGCCAACGGAATCCCCGGCCTGTGCCGTCCAGGTCAAACGCCACCTCCAGCTGCGGCGCGAGCAGGTCGGCCAGCGGGCGCTGGCGGTCCAGTGCGAAGACGATCGGTGTGACCGCGCCCATGGGCTTGGCCTTGAGGGCTGCCAGCGTGCCTTCGATCTTCGCCAGCCGCGGCTTGTCCTTATCGGTGACGCCGCGCTGCTCGGCCAGGCGCTTGTAGGCGTTGCCGGCCTCGAAGCTCACCAGGCTCTCCAGGCCCTCCACGGGTCGATGCTCGATCTTAAGGTCGTCGTTCGCTGCCAGCTCGTGGGCCTGCCAGTACTGCTCCATCGCCTCGTCCAGCCACGCTTCGGAGGCGGGCCGGGTGGCGGGCTGGGTCGCCGCCTGGATGGCCATCGGCGCGCCCTGTTCCAGTGTGAAGGCCAGCGTCAGGCGATACAGCGCCTTGGCCGGTTTCATCTCCACGGCCTTGCGCAGATTGGCCAGGGCATCGGCCAGGTATTGCTTGCGCTGGGCTTCGGTGGGCGGAGTCTTTTTGGGCATGCCGGCGACGACCGGAAACGTGGGCAGTCTGCCCTCGGGGTTCTCGGGGTCCTCGAGCATGCCGATGGTCGTGCTGTTGATGTGGAAGGCCAGGCTGTTGATCCGGCCGAGCGTGTAATAGCCCTCGGGGTCGGCGGGGTTGGCCTTGATGTAGGCGGTCACGTTGCGGATGAGCCGATCGACCGGCACATCCGGCGGAAGCATGAACATGGCCAGGGCCGGGGCAGTCAGAAGCACGACAACGGCGATGGAGAGTCGCAACATGATGCGAGCATGGTAACGCCAGGCGGATGGTCATGCACGGGGGCTCTTTGCGGCGGGCGGGCCAACGGGCTATTCTTGGGCGGGTATAAGCAGAGGTGTTGCCGCCGCATCTGCGGGTTTGCAGCGACGGGAGGTGCCGCGTGCTCAGAACGCTGATGATCGTCTTGGCGGTGCTGTGGGGGGCGGCGGCTCTGGCTGCGCAGACGACCACGGGCCCGGCGCGGCCGACGGGCCTTGCCGCGGCGAAGCTGGGGGCGGAACAACTGGTGCAGCAAGGCCAGGATGCCCTGGCCGCCGGCGACTACAAGGCCGCCAAGGAAGCGTTCTATGACGCAATGCTGCTGGACCGCGGCAACGCCAAGGCGCTGCACGGGCTGGGTCTGGCGTGCGTGGGTCTGGGCGACCTGGCCAGGGCCCGCGAGTACCTGGAACGGGCGGTGGCAGCCGCTCCGCCGGATCGCGCGCTGGTGCTGAACTTTGCGGCGGTGCAGGCGGCCACGGGGCAGTCGATGCGGGCGGCGCGCTACATCGTGCAATACCTGACGGCGCGGCCCGAGCCGCTGGATGAGCCGATGCTCAACGCGCTGGCCGTGGCGCTTTATACGGCCGACGAGCAGAGCAAGGGCAACCAGTTCTTCCGAACCTGGGAGAACTTCTATGTCAAGTACAACGAGAAACTGGAAGCCAGCCGTCCCGGCGAGAAGCGATGGGGCGTGCAGTGGCTGCCGGCGGCCGATGTGGACCGGAAGATGGCCCTGCGACGCGCCCGTCTGGGGGCTGTGGAGCGTCTGCAGGTGGAGCTGGCGGAGTTGGAGGATTCGGCCGCCCGCGCCCTGGCGGCGCTGGAACAGCGGAAGGACCTGTATGGCAAGGGGCAGGCCAGCGGGTGGAGCGTGGCGGCGGCCCGCGTGCGCTACGAGGAGGCGGAGTCGCGGCGCAAGCGGAAAGCGGAACAGGTTCGCGAAGCGCTGGCCGCCGTGCCGCAGATGAACTTTCCCACGACGTTGACGGTGGTGGCGATGGATGAGCTGATTCCGCCGCCGGTGGGGCCGGTGGCGGCGGTGGCGGTGCCGCCCGAGCGGGTGGAGCCCCCCAGGTCGGTTGAGCCACCCAAACCGCCGCAGGTGGCCGTGGCGCCGTCCACGCAACCGGTGTATCAACTGGAGATGCGGATGGAGCCGGCCCGGCCCCGACCCAAGAGGATCGTGCGCTATGCCGCGGGCTTTGCGGTTGCGCCCGACCTGGTGGTAACGGCCGCCGCGCCGCTGGAGAACGCGCGACGCATCGAGTTGGAAGGGACGGACGGAGTGGCCGTTCCGGCCGAGGTCGTTCGGATCGACAAGGCCAGCGGCCTGGCGCTGCTGCGGGTTCGGGAGCGGAGGCTGCCGGTGCTGGCAGTGGGCGAGGCGCCGTTTGCGGGCGGGCAGGTGCAGTGCGCGGCGTTTCCGAGGGTGAACGTGTTTCAGCCGGGGGCGGAGTTGCTGAGCGGCACGGTGAAGATGTCCAGCGACGGTCCGGTGTTGGCGATGAGCGTGCATCCGCGGCTGGCCGGCGGGCCTCTGCTTGCGGGTGGGAAGGTCGTGGGGGTGGAGCTGGCCACGCGCGAGTCGGAGCTTGGGCGTGTGCCGGTGGCGGGAGTGGAGCAGTTGCGAGCGATACTGGGGGAGGAGGCAAAGCCAGTGGCGCGGGGCGTGTTTGATCCCTTGACGGCGGTGTTCCAGGTGGTGGCAACGGCGGAGAAGGCGGAATGAAGCATCTTCGGGAAGAGCTGTGGTTCTGCACGCCCAATCGGCGAGATTACATCAACATCACCGAGGAGGTTCGCCGGCTGGTGCGCAAGTCCGGCGTGCGCAACGGTCTATGTCTGGTGAATGCCATGCACATCACCGCGTCGGTGTACATCAATGACGCCGAGGACGGGCTGATCCGCGACTACGACGCATGGCTGGAGAGGCTTGCGCCGCACGAGCCGACGGATCAATACCTGCACAACCGCACGGGCGAGGACAATGCCGATGCGCACCTGAAACGGCAGATCATGGGCCGCGAGGTGGTGGTGGCGATCACGGATGGCGAGCTGGATTTCGGGCCTTGGGAGCAGATCTACTACGGGGAGTTCGACGGTCGTCGGCGCAAGCGGGTGCTGGTGAAGATCATCGGCGAATAGCGGATGGGCTGAAGCGCAAGGACGAGGGGGTCGTCCTGTCCTTACAGAGTGCCCGGCTTGACGCATGGGAGCGGATCGTATCTGCATGACTGCACAAAAAACGGTTAAACTCTTCTTTCGGCCGGCGCATGCGGTATAATAGAAGTCGATCGCGGTTGGATGGTCAGGAGCTTACTTGCGGAGGGGTCGGATGTGCGGCGATTTCATGTTCCGCGTGGAGCCTCTCGAGGGGCGTGTCCTGCTGGCGTCGGATGTGGTTCTGGATTGGAACCAGGTGATGATTGACGCGCTGCGGGCCGACTACACCAAGCCCGGACCGACGTGGGCCTCGCGCACGGCGGCGATGGTGCACATGGCGGTCTTCGACGCCGTCAACGGCGTGGAGCGGGCGTGGGAGCCGTGTGCGGTGAAGGCCAAGGCGCCCAGGGGGGCCTCGGCCGAAGCGGCCGCGGCCGCCGCCGCGTGGCGTGTGCTCAGCGGTCTGTATCCGCAGCAGCAGGCGATGTTCGACCAGGCGCTGGCCGAATCGCTGGCGCAGGTGCCCGATGGCAAGGCCGAGAAGCACGGGGTGAAGTTTGGCACGCAGGTGGGCGACGCGATCCTCAGGAAGCGCCGCTTCGACGGCTCGCACAAGGTGGTGCAGTACACACCTGGCACGGAGGCGGGCCAGTGGCGTCCGACGCCGCCTGATTTCATGGCCGCCCTGGATCCGGGCTGGGGGAAGGTCAAGCCCTTTGCGATGTCCAGCGGAAATCAGTTCCGCCCGCCGCCACCGCCGGAGCTGACCAGCCAGGAGTACGCCGACGCCTACAACCAGGTGAAGGAACTGGGCCGGGTGGACAGCACTTTGCGCACGGACGAGATGGTCGAGATCGGCCTTTTCTGGGCCTATGACCATCCCGGCCTGGGTTCGCCGGTGGTGATGTACAACCAGATGGCCCGCGTGATTGCCCAGCAGGAAGGCAACACGATGCTCGAGAACGCGAGGCTGTTTGCGCTGCTCAACGTGTCGCTGGGGGATGCGGGCATCGCGGCCTGGGACAGCAAGTATCACGACAACTTCTGGCGGCCGGTGACGGGGATCCAGCAGGGCGATGATGACGGCAATCCCGACACGGTCGGCGAGGCGACGTGGATGCCGCTGGGGGCTCCCGGCGGGGCCTGGCCGGATTTCACCCCATCGTTTCCGGCGTACGTTTCGGGACACTCGACGTTCGGGGCGGCGACGGTGGCGGTGTTGCAGCATTTCTACGGTCGGGATGACATCCACTACAGCCTGACCAGCGACGAGCTTCCGGGCGTGGTGAGGAACTACACGAGCCTGAGCCAGGCGGCCTGGGAGAACGGCATGAGCCGCATCTACCTGGGCATTCACTGGCAGTTCGACAATACGTGGGGCCAGGTCACGGGCGTGAAAGTGGCGCAGTATGTGATCGAGAACATGATGTTGCCGCGCAAGGCGGCGATGGCGTCGCCGCCCGGGCCGGCGGCTGAGCTCACCACGGTGGTTTCGCCGGGCGCTTTGCCCGAGTTGATGCTGATCGTGCAGGATGCCGGCGAATCGCTGCCGCTGGAACGGAACCTGCTGGAGTTGGTCCAGGACGACGGCTCGCTGCTTGGCTGATGCCGGCAAGTCATGCCTGGAGCGGGCGCGCCGCTTCACTCGGGGCCATGCGGCCGAAGACCAGCCACATCGCCAGCCCCAGCGGCGCGAGAAACAGGCTGATCACCATGCTGATGCTGAGCGGTCCCAGCACGGGGGGCTCTACGCGCACGGTCTCCAGGAGAAAACGGCTGGTGCCGTAGAGCATGAGCACCAGGGCAGAGGCGCACCCCGGGGGCGGTGAGAGAGTCAGATAGGCCAGGGCGATCGCGGCGATGAAAAAGGCGTTGAAGGAGCTGTAGAGCTGGGCGGGGTGCACGGGGCGGGACCGCTGCGCACGGGCCAGTTCCAACAGGGGCGGCTGGCCGCGCAGTTCCTGGAGGGTCAGCGGCCGCCGCTGGCCGGTTTGCGGGTCGATGGTCAGCAGGTCGTCGGGGGTGGGGATCTTCTGGTCCACATAGGCGATGGAGAGATAGGGGAAGCGCACGGCCCAGGGCAGGTCACATTCGGCGCCGTGGCAGCAGCCGTTGAGGAAGCAGCCGATGCGCCCGAAGCCCAGGCCGACCATCACGCAGGGCGCGATGATGTCCATGCTCTTGCGAAGGGGAAGGCGCTTGCGGCGGAGGTAGATCAGCAGGACGGGAATGGCCAGCAGGAACCCTCCGAAGAATGTCAACCCGCCGCTGCGCAGGTCGAGCATGTGCCAGACGTTCCGGCCGACGCTGCGGTTGGGGTCGGTGAAATCATCCAGGTTCTCCAGGATATGCGAGAGCCGCGCCCCGGCCACACCCGCCAGCAGCGCCAGCAGGGCGGCGTTGACGAACAGTTCCCCATTGAGGCCGAAACGGTGGGCCAGGCGCCGGCCCAGCTGCGCGGCAGCCAGAAAGCCGATGACCAGCATCAGTCCAAAGCCGTAGATGGGCAGGTCAATCCACGGCAGACGGAAGACTTCCTGGAGCATGGGCGGGCATTGTAGTCGGCGCTGGCGCAGGTGGCGAGTCGTTGCGGAACGTCGCGGCCCAGAGGGCGATGGCAAAGACGAGCACGCCGAACACGAGCTTGGCGATCGTGCCCCAGAGCCGTCCCTTGGCGGCCTCGTAGCCGACGCGAAGCGAGTGGCCGGCGTCGCGCCGGGCCCAGTATTGCCCGGCGAAGGCGCCCAGGAACGCGCCCATGCACGCCCCGGCAATGGTGCTGACGACGGGGATGGGAATGAGGCTCAGGAAGATCGCCCCCAGGAAGCCGCCGATCAGCGCGCCCCAGGCCGACCGCGCGCCGCCGCCGGCTTTCTTCGCGCCGGCAACACCCAGCGCGAACTCCAGGACCTCGGCGACGACGCCCAGGCCAACCAGTGCCAGGATGGTCCACCAGCTGATGTAAGCGGCGTTCGTGATCAGCGCGTGCAGCGCCACGGCGATGACCATGACCCAGATTCCCGGCAGTCCAAACGGGATCGATGCCAGCCCGGCCAGCAGGAAAAGCAGCAGCAGGATGTAGTAGAGCCAGTCCATCGTTCACCAGAACCCCAGTCGGCGGGTGGCCCAGGCCGCGGCGGCGGCGCCCGCAAGCAGGCCCAGCAAGGTTGCCATCCGCCGCAATCGGCGCGGCCAGAGGCTGCGGCGGATGTACCCCCGCACGTCGGGCAGGTACTGCTCCTCCTGCGGCGTGAGGGAGGCATACCGACGGGCCATTTCGTCAAGCTGTGCGGGGTAGGCTTCGCCCGCCAGGGCCTGGAGCGTATGTTCCGCCGCCCGCAAGTGGCCCTCGGTAGCCTGCGTGGAGCAGTCCATCGCGATCGACGTCGTGCGCAAGTCCCACTTCTCGCAGCGGATCAGCAGCAATGCCTCGCGCTGTTGTGAAGGCAGTGCCCGCATTGCTCGCACGAACGCGACGTACTCGGCCGGGGCCGACGAATCCACCAGCGTTTCACGGCGCGCATCGGGCGCGTGCCGGGCGGCGCGGCGGACGGTGAGGATCGTGTGATGATGGAACCAGCGCAGGGCGTCGGCCGCGTCGCGCCAGCCGCCCATGACGCGCAGCGAACGCGACATCACGAACCGCACCACGCCGCGGGCCACGTCGTCGCGCCCGGCCAGTGCGCGGGCCCTGCGCATCACCTGGGGGCACACGGCGGCCAGGAGTTGCTCCATGGCGTGGCGGTCGCGACGGGCGGCGCGGCCCACGAGCTCATCGTCCACAGTCACGCGAGCATTGTAGAGGAATCGGCCCCGCCGTGGGATGCTGCCGCGTCACGGAAGCTTGTCGATGTCCGGCACGGCGTGTTCTTTGGAATGGAGGTAGTCGCGTGTGACGTATTCGGCGTGGCCGTCGCAGAAGCCGGCGTTGCCCCGCCCGTCGCCGTTGGGCACGGGGGCGTTGTTCTGCGGCACATCGGGCACCTTGCGCTTGTTGAGGTCGTGGCGGATGGCCAGCAGGTTGAACTTGCCCTCGCCGCCCTCGGGCGCCCAGATCGACGCGTTGCCGTCGTCGATGGTGCGCTCATCCTCCTCGAGGATCAGGATTTTCTCGGCCGGGTTCTTTACCTGCGTGAGCTTCTTGGCCAGCTCAAATCCCGGCACGTGCTGAGGGGCGTTGGACAGCGACGTGATCATCCAGTTCATCGCGTAGCTGAACGGGTAGGGGTTGGTCTTTCCGCGCGACCTCCATGTGACATCGTCGGATGGGCAGATCAGCACCGCCACGTTGGTGGGGGAGATGTTCAGGTAAGGGGCTATGCCGCCCTGGGCGATGTCGGCGATGCGATCCTTGTGCCACCAGATGAAATCCTCATCCCGCTTGCCGCTCTGCGCGTCATACGGCAGATAGCCGCGGTTGTCGTTGGCGTACATGAGCAGGGCATTGGAGATCTGTTTCAGGTTGCTGAGGCAGGCGGTGCGGTTGGCTGATTCCTTGGCGCGATTCAGCGCCGGAAGGAGGATGGCCACCAGCACCGCGATGATCCCGATGACGACAAGCAGTTCGACCAGCGTGAAACCGCGCGATCTGTGTGCTGCCCTGGGCATGGAGATGTGCCGGGCGAAGTATAGCACCGCGGAGGGCGGATGCTCAACTGACGTGCAGGTGGCGAAGTGCCAGCAGTTGGCGCAGGAGGCCCGGAGCGCTGCGGCCGGTGTGCAGGCGTGAATCCGGGTCACAGGCCCAGTGGATGGGGAACTCGGCGAGGCGCAGACCACGCTTGCGGGCCAGGAGGATCAGCTCCAGGTCAAAGAGAAAGCCATCGGTGGTGCAGTGGCCGAACAGGTCGCGGGCGATCTCGCCGCGATAGACCTTGAAGCCGCATTGGGTGTCGCGCAGTCGCGGCGGGAGAGGCAGGAGCAGGCCGGCCGCTTCGCGGAAAAGCCTCGAGAGAAGCCGCCGTCGCATGGGCTGGGGGCGGACGATGACCGAGTCGGGATGCCGGCGCGAACCGTGGGCGATGTCGCACTCGCCGGCGCGGATCATCTCAAGGCCGCGGAGGCAATCATCGAACGGCACGCACGAGCCGCTGTCGGCGAAGAGCACGAAGCGGCCGGCGCTCCGAGCCACTCCTGCCCGCACGGCCGCGCCCTTGCCGCGGGTCTTCTCCAGGCGAACCACGATCGTGGCGCCGGCGTCCTGCGCGTTTGCGGCCGTGGCGTCGGTACTGCCATCATCGACGACGATCACCTCGCCGGTCAGGTTGTGGCAGCGCAGGAACTGGTTGGCGGCACGCACATCCGCGGCGATCTTGGCCGCTTCGTTGAGGGCGGGGATGACGATGGACAGTTCGACCAAGCGACCTCCCGACGGGCAGACCCAAGCCGTGCCACAGATGGGTGCAGGCCAAAGCCTGCACCACAATTGCGCCGCCGGGTTGTGGTGCAGGCTTCAGCCTGCACCTGCCTGACGCGCCCGCCGGGTCACCACCGCCAAGGCCACGGCCACCACGATTAGGCCCCCGGCCGCGTAAGTGTGCACGGTGTACAGCGTCCGCTGACAGTCGGTGGAGAACCAGGGCGTCAGGCCGGCCGCCGCGGTGGCGATCGTCAGCGCCGCCAGCGTCAGCATCGCCCAGAAGGCTATCGACGACGCAAGTCGCTGGGCGTGCAGCAACGCATACATGGCCAGGCCGACGGCAAAGACCGGCGCGGCGGCGCAGTGGGCGAGCATCATCCATCCGCGCATGGGTCTGCTGCCCAGCAGCAGCGGGCCGAAGCCCGTCACGGCCAGCGCCGCCAGCGCCACCGCCGTCAACATGAGCAGCGATCGCCTCATGGGTTGCCCATCCGGCGCAGGAGGTCGCCCGCCCCGCGCAGGCCGTACACCACAAGCACCACGGCAAGGGCGGCTATGGCCATGCCGCAGACGACCAGCAGGAGCGTCTTGCCGCGAAAGGCCATCGCCCAGGCCTTCCAGATGGCCGGGCCCTCGCCGCGAAGTTCATGCATGACGCGGAGGACCGGCGTGCCGGTTGCGCCCGGTCCGCCCAGCGCGACCTTGCCGAAGAACAACGGCGAGTCGGCCGAGTGGCAGTCGCTGCAACCGCCGGAACCCAGCGATTGCGCGGCCGGCCGGACATCGTGGGCCAGAGGCCAGGCGTACATCGCCGCTTCGGGTGCGTCGAACGCGACCAGCTTGCCCTCAGCGACTCGATGAGCCTTGCCGGCGTTGACGTACACGGCATGCTCGCCCAAGGCGTCGAGGGCTGAAAGAACCTGCTCATCGCTCAGTGCGGTCATCGACTCGAGCTGTGCGGGCCGAGCCGTGGGGAGGATGGCCTTGAGGGCGCTGAGGAGTTGGGACATCGGAATCGGCCGGATGCGGCCATTGTCCAGCCGCCCCCAGAAGCTGGGTGCGACAGCGCGGTGAGGCGAGATCAGGCCGCTTGCGTCGCGGAGAAACACCGGCGAGACGATTTGCGGCGGCGTGCGGTCGTCGCGCTGGCGGCTGCCCACGCCCAGGCCGTGCGCCAGGGCCGTCTGCGTGGGCTGCGTCTGCGACTGTGGCCAGGGCCCCGAGTGACACGCGGTGCAGGAGATGCTGTCCAGGTGCAGCGTGGGCAGGCCCTTGTGTTGGGGGCGCGGTGCGCGGCGACGGCCGCCGAAGCGCGCCGGGAGGTCGGCCGCGCCGTCGCCGTAATGGCAACCGCGGCACGTGAGCGTGGTGACCGGCGAGAGTTCGCCTTCGTATCCGCGGACGATGGCGTGGTCCAGGCCGTTGCAGTGGCAGTCGGTGCACGACAGGCCGGCCGAAAGATGCACGTCCCCATCGACGTGCCATCGCGGCGGGGCCGCTGGGCCGACGATGTTGACCGTGTGGCAGAAGTAGCAGCGATCCGCGGCCGGCCGGCGGGTGATGTCCAGCAGCACGCGCTCGTCCACGTCGAACTTGGACTTGTCGTAAAGCGTCCTGGGTCCCGGCGGCGGGGCATCCGGGTCGGCCGGCGCCGACGGGTCAAAGTCCGCCGGCAGCGACTTGGCCGCTCCGCGTATGCTGGCCAGGCCCATGGCGGCGGTGGGGGCCCAACGGTAGTTGTGCTGTTCGATCTGCCGGGCGCGTTCGCCGGGGTCGTAGGTGTTGTCGGCTGCGTGGCAGATCATGCAGTCGATCTGCAGTCTGCCGGAAACCGGCCAGCGCGAGCCGGGCTTGTCGGCATCGGCGGGCTTGTCGCACATCAGTCCGCCGGGCAGATGCCGGCCGAAGATCTGCACGAAATCCCAGTCGCCCAACCCCAGGTCGGCAGGCGTCCAGGCATTGGGCAGAGGGCGGTAAGAGAGGGGAATCTGCGTCCGTGTGGTCGGCTCGATGTAGATCCACGGCTCGCCGACCCGGCCGGGCCGCGTGGTGGGGTGGGCGGAGTTGAAGTGCCAGCCCTGGGAGACGGTCTGGTAGTCGTGGCACTTGCCGCAGGTGGCGGCGGGGGAATAGGGCCGGGGGTGCGGGTCCTGCGGGCTGATGGCGATGCCGTTCTCGTCGTAAAGCGTCAGCCGATGGACATACGGCGTGCGGCTGTCGGTGCGGAGGTGCTTGACCTCGGCGGCCGAAGCGATGCCCCCGAGCAGCAGACAAGCGCACATGACACAGCCCATGATCTGTGTCCATCTGTGTTCATCTGTGGTTCCCGTCTTCAAGCCCGGAAATCCTCTGCCGTGAACTGGAGCCTCTTTCCCGCCGCGACGGCCTCGTTGGCCCGCAGCACCGCCACGCAGGTTTCGAACGCCACATCCGGCGGGCAGCTCAGCGGCTTGCCTTCGCGGATGGCGTCAATGAAGTTCTCCAGGTGAAGCTGGTGCACGGGCTTCTTGATCTCTTCGAGCATCTTCTGGCCTTCGGGCGTGGGCGTGCCGTCGCTGGTGAGCGTCTCTCCGATCTTGAGCTGGATGGCTTCTCGGTTCATCGACTCGATCTTGCTGGCCTCGTTTTCCCAATCCTTGCGCTTGGCTTCCAGTTCCCGGAACAACAGCCCCCGCCGCGTATCCTCGGAGATCTCGATGGTTCCCTCATCGCCCATGAACACCTCGTAGAACCCGCCGTAGCTGGTGGTGTTCAGCACCTGGTAGAACGCGCGGACGATGCCCTGCTCGGTGGCGTATTCATAGATCGCCATCACGTTGTCGTACCACTCGCGATCCTTGTAGTAATCCAGCCCGCCGGCCGCCAATACCGCCGTCGGCCGGGCCTTGAGGAACCAGCCGAACACGTCCACCTGGTGCGAGCCCAGGTCGGCCATGGCGCCGCCGCCGTACTTTCTGTACCAGCGCCAGTTGCGGAACTGGTCCATGGTCTCGTAGCCGTACTTGGCCAGCGTAGCCTTGTCCAGCTCCTGGTCCTTCGGCCAGCCGATGTCCTGCCGCCGCGAGCGGTTCCACTGGCCATAGCAGTGCGTGATGCGCCCCAGCACGCGGTCGTTGTGGATCATCTTCATCGCGTGCCAGTAACGCGGGTTGCTGCGGCGCTGGTGGCCGATCTGCAGGAGCTTGCCGGTTTCCTTCGCGGCCTTCACCATCGCCCGAGCGCCCTCGATGGTGTTGCACATCTCCTTCTCGCAATACACATGTTTGCCGGCCTTGAGGCACGCGATGGTCTGCTCGGCGTGCACCCAGTCGGGCGTGGCCACGATCACCGCGTCCAGGTCCTTTTCCCTCTCCAGCATGTCCTGGTAGTCGGCGTACACGTTCGCGGGCTGGTCGTATTTCCTGAGGATGTTGGCGGCGTAGGTCTGGCTGTAGGGCCAGCAGTCGCACACGGCCACGAAGCGGACAGCCGGGATCTTCAGGCAGTTCAGCAGCAGGTTGCGCCCCTGCGAACCTGCGCCGATGATCGCGATCTTGAGTTCGGCGGGCTTCTTGCCATCGGCGTCGGGCTGTTGCTGCGCCATCGCCCCCGCAGCGGCCAGCCCCGCGCCGGCCGCGGCCACGGTCTGCATGAACGAACGCCTGCTGAACGAACTCATATCGCGATCCCGGTCCATCAAGCCTCCAGGGCGTTGCCCGTTGCCAGTCATATCATGCAGACACAAGCGTCGTTGAAAAGCGTGCCATGGCTGCGGTAGGGGCGACGCCCGCGTCGCCCGCGGAATCGGCAGAATAGGGCGAGGCAGGCCTCGCCCCTACGCGGGAGGAGCCGTGGTGGGGTGAAGGCCGTTGCTCGGCAGGCAGATCGTGAACGTCGTGCCCTTGCCGACGGTGGATTCGACCTCGATGCGCCCGCCGTGGTGCTCGACGATGTCCTTGCAGATGGCCAGACCCAGGCCGGTGCCCTTGGCTTCGCCCTTGCGGCTGGTGCCCTTGGTGGTGAAGAACGGCTCGAAGATGCGATCGATGAACTTCTCGGGAATGCCCGGCCCGGTGTCGATGACCTGGATTCGCACCAGCGGCTGGTCCTCAGCGGCGGCGGCCTTGATCGTCAGCGATCCGCCGCGGCCGAGCATCGCCTGCCGCGCGTTGATCAGCAGGTTCAGCAGCACCTGTTCCAGCTGGATCGCATCGCCGACGACGGTCAGGTCCGGTTGCACCTGCACGCGCAGGGCGATGTTGTCCTTCCTGGGGTCGCGGGCCATCACCAGCAGCGTCTCATCGATCAACTTCTGCACGCTGACCGGGCCGGAGCTCGATTCTCCCCGCGCAAAGGCCAGCATCGACTGGCAGATGCGGGCGGCTTTGTCGGCGCTCTGGAACGAGCGTGCCAGGGCCTTGCAGATCAGCTCCATGTCCGGCGTTTGGGTTTGCGCGCTCTGCAGGGCGTACTGGCTGTAGCTGATGATCGGCGTCAGCAGGTTGTTGAACTCATGGGCGATGACCGCGGCAATCGTGCCGATGGTGGCCAGCCGCTGAGACTCCATCAGCTGGCTGCGCAGGGCTTCCACCTGCTGCTGGATCGAGTCCAGCCCCTCGTTGAGGGTCTGCTCGAAGGATGCACTGGAGGCGGCCGGGTCATTCACGGGCGATGATGCACTCCTGCAAGAGTTATCGGCAGTCGTCGCGATGCGCCTTCAGCCGGCCTCGATGGGCCTTGAGCGTGGTGCCGGGAAGGGCGATGATGCCGCCGTGGCGCGCACGAGAATCATCGCGGCCGGGCTCGTGGCGCTCGTCGCCGTGGTGTTCGGGCGGGCGGCGCTCTTTGAGTTCACAACCTGGGACGACGGGCTGAATGTCTATGAGAACCCGGCTTATGTCGATCGAACGGCCTGGTCGGTGCTGTCGTTCTGGCGGCGTCCGTACGAGGGACTGTACATTCCGGTGACCTACACGCTGTGGGCGGGTGTGGTCCCGGCAGCGCGGCTGGGCATCCCTGACGAGCACGGCATCGGCTTCAACCCTTATCCGTTTCATTTGCTGAACATCGGCTTGCACGCCTTGGCCGTGCTGGTGGCGTGGCGGATCCTGCGCTTGCTGGTCCAAAGCGACTGGGCGGCCGCCGCCGGCGCAGCCCTGTTTGCCGTCCATCCGCTGCAGGTGGAGCCGGTGGTGTGGATTTCCGGGATGCGCGACGTGCTGGCCGGCCTGCTGGCCCTGCTGGCGATCTGGCAGTTTCTGTTGTTTGCGCAGGCTCGCGTGGACGATCGTGCCCGGTGGTGGAGGTACGCGGCGGCCAGCCTCGCCTGCGCCCTGGCCATGCTTGCCAAGCCGGGCGCGGTCGTTACTCCGCTGCTGGCGCTGGTTCCGTCGCTTTACCTGGTGTGGGACCGCCGCAGGATGGTGGTGTTGTCCGTCCTTCCGTGGCTGGCGATGGCCGTGCCGGTTGTGGCGGTGGCTCGGGCAGCGCAGCCGTCAGCGGCCGAACTGGTAAGCGTCCCGATTGGCCACCGCCCGCTGGTGGCCGCCGATGCGCTGGGTTTCTACGTGGTCAAGGCAGTCTGGCCGGCCGGCCTGGGACCCGATTACGGCCGCACGCCCCAAAGCGTGGTCAGCGGTGAGATGCGGCTGATGTGGGTTGCGGCCGTGGTGGCCGCGGCGGTGATCCTGGCGGCGTGGGGGCTGGGGCATCGCCCGGCGCTGCCGGCCGTGGGTGGGGCGGTGTTTGTGCTGGCGCTGCTGCCGGTGCTGGGACTGGTGCCATTCGAGTTTCAGCGGATCTCCACAGTGGCCGACCGCTACGCCTACCTGGCGATGCTGGGGGCGGCGACGGCGCTGGCCGGCGTGGTGGCCCGGCTGCGGCCGATCGCAGGGGTTGCGGCGGTTGTGGTGATTGGATTGCTGGCGGCGGCGAGTCTGGCGCAGTTGAGCATCTGGCGAGACAGCTTCAGCCTCTTTGACCACGCCCTGCGGATCAACCCGCGCAGCTGGATTTCGCACCACAACATGGCGGTGGAGATGGCCCGCCGTGGCCGGCGGCAGGAAGCGATCCAGCATTACAGGTCGGCCGCAATGCTGGCGCCGGTTCACTGTCGATGGCTGTCTCATTACAAGTTGCATCACGCCAGCATCCGCGATGGCGATGTACTCCAGGCCGAGGAGCACTGGCGGCTCATGCTGGAGGACCTTCCCGCGGCCCAGTTGCGGGGCGATGTGAACCTGGCAAAATTGCTGGCCGAGGCGGGCCAGGTGCTGGCCGAAGCCGGGCGGCTGGACCTGGCCGAGGCGACGGCAAGCAAGCTTCTGGAGGCGGGGGCTTTGGGGGATGCCGCCGCGATCACGCAGCTCGTATCGCAGCGCAGAGCCAACGCAGCCACAACGCGGAGCGGCGGACAGTGAGGGCGGGCGCGGTCAGTCGCGGCGAATTTGCCCGCGGCTGTAGGTGCGGCCGGCCACGGCCTCGGAGTAGGTGATGAACAGGTTGGCGGGGTTGATCCCCAGGGCGGCGCTCAAAGTCTGGGCGACGCGGAGAAGGATCTGTTCGACCTGCTGGGGCGGCCGACCCCCGAAATCGAAAACCTGGACCATCGGGGGGTGGCTGTTTTCAGGCTGGCCGTGCGCCTCGGCCTTGCCCACGACGTACTTGCCCAACTCCTGCGTCTGCCAGGTGCCCATGACCTCCTGCTCGGGGATCTGCAGGAAGGCTGCCAGATCGCAACAGACCAGCTTCAGCGCGGCCGTTACATCAACCCCGGGTTTTTGAGGCAAAGCACGGATGTGAACGATGGGCATGATGCGCTCCGTTGGTTGGTGCCTGGCGGTCGTGGGCATTGTAGAACGCCGGCCTGTCGCGACAAGGGGCCAAGGGGGACTTGTGCGATTCAACCGGTCCGAGTTCGGCGGGTAGATACGTGCGGAGAGAGCCATGAAAAAAGTTCGCGTAATGGTGATGGGAGTGGTTCTGGCCGGGATCGTGCCCGGCGCGTGGGCCGGCCGATACGAGAGCCTCATCCAGAAGATGCGGACCAGCGCCGGGCCGAGGATGACCACGGTCGCCGCCACATACTTCGGGACGGCGGCGGAAGAAGCCGTCCTGGACGGGGGTTTTCAGAAAGACCAGACCGTGGTCGTGGTCGGCGTCGCGATGGGCCCGGAATCGCCGGGCGGGCCCAGGGCGCTGGTGTGGGGCACCGACCGGCCGGTCCATCGTGCTGCCCCGCAGCCCGGCCGCGGAGGCAAGGTGGGCTTCGAGCAGTTGATCAGTCTCCGCGACAACTCGTCGGGGTTTGTCGTGCGATTCTCGCCGGACCTGCAGCGGATCGTGTCGGCGAGCCGTTTTGCCTTTGGCACGGCCAGCATCCATGCCTGCGTCGTGGGCGACGACGGGCGGATCTATGTTGCGGGCCGGTGCGACGGCCAGGCTCTGCGTCAGGCATCGGGCAGCGCGCCGGTGGTGGTGTCGGCGGGCCCGGGCGGCCGGGCCGGCGGCGGGTATGCCGATGCGTACGTGGCGTGTGTCGCACCGGCCGGCGATCGGGTGGAGTGGGTTCACATCCTCAAGGATTCCACCGGCGAAGACGGCGGCCTGTGGCTGACGGCCAAGGGCCTTTACGCGGAGATGGGGACCATTCGCCGCTTCAGCCTCGACGGCCAGACCATGGTCGATACGGGCGTCGGCGGAGCCGGCGGGACGGTGGGCGTGTCGGTGGACCCCAAGACCGGATACATCCTGCGCGGCGGCGATCGCAACACCAGCACCGGCCGCGAGCCCTACCGCAACCCGTTCCTGCACATCCACGACGAAACCGGCAAGCGCATCGAAACGTTGTGGAACTGGGACAGCAAGCTCATCGGCACGGACAAGTACCGCCTGGTGAGCGATTCCAGCGCCCGCGTCAACGCATTTGCTCCCAACGGCGACATCGTGGTGGCCGGCTGGTCCGATGGCGGCAACACGGTGTTCGGCCGACAGCCCAAGGCGCTGGATGAACCGCACGGGGCGTTTCGCCGCGGCCTGGGCATCGATTCATCGGGCATGGGCGTGGGCTCGATGTGCTCGATCATGCAGATCGACGCCAAGACCTATCAGGTGAAGGCCGGAACACAGTGGATCTCGTTCGTGCCGGACGACAAGGAGACGTTCGGCAAGCAGGCCGGCAGGCCCAACAACGCCAGCGCCAAGACGCTGGCATTCCTGGGCGACGGGTCGCTGGTGATGACCGGCACGGCCGCGACGGGCCTGATCGAGACGCCGGACTCGTGGTACAAGTACCCCGGCAAAGGCCGCTACGGCGGGTGGTTCCTGACGATCTTCACCCCCGAGTACAACAACCTGCGTTTCAGCAGCTATCTGCCGGGCGTGGAGCGGGCCAAGGCGGTGGCCAAGGGCCAGCGGGTGCTGCTGGTGTCGGCCGTGAAGGCCAACGACGGGCATACGCCGCCGTCGGCGATGCCGGCGATCGGCGCGATCCAGAAAACCCATGCCGGCGGGACGTTGGACGGGCACATCGTGGTGATGGATGGGCGGTGATGCCCATCCGAGCACCCATGGACGGATTCGACGTGATGGTTCTCGGTGGCGGGCCGGCGGGCATCTGCGCGGCCGTCCAGGCAGCGCGCCTGAACTCGCGGGTGCTGCTGGTCGAGAAGGCGGCGCAGCTGGGGGGCACCACCACGACCGGAGGCGTGAACGGCATTCAGAGCTTCTTTGCGTACGGCCGGCAGGTCATCGCCGGCATCGGGTGGGAGCTGGTTTGCCGATCGTGCGAGGTGCTGGGCCAGCCGCGGCCGGACGGGGGGAACTTCAATCCGGCCACGGGCATCACGACCACCGTCGTGGACCGCGCGGCGTATGCGGCAGTGGTGGACCAGGCCGTTCTGGAGGCGGGGATCGACCTGCGTCTGCACACGATGCTGGGCGCTATGCGACATGACGGCGACCTTTGGCGAATCACGCTCTGCGGCAAGGAGGGGCTCTATGAGGTGGCGGCCCGCATCGTGATCGATTGCTCGGGCGATGCCAACGCCGTTGCCCTGGCCGGGCTGGAGGTCGTCCGCACGCCCCAGCGCCAGCCGGGGACCATCGTGCTGAAACTGGGCGGATACGACGCCGGCAAGATTGACTACGCGGCCATCCAGGCGGCGTATGACGCGGCCGTGGCGGCCGGCGAGATGCAAAGGAGCGACACCGGCTGGCATAAGGGCGATGTGCGGCCACTGCTGAAGGGGTATGGCGGCAACTGCGTCCATGTGAGAAGCCCAAGCGCTCACGACAGCCGCGGGCGCACGGCGGCGGAGATCGAGGCCCGGCGGGCGATGCTGCGGTTGCTGCGTTTCTTGAGGCGCCAGCCGGGGCTGGAGGGCCTGGCGATCGAGTGGTTCGCCCCCGAATGCGGCATCCGCGAAACCGTGACCCTCGCAGCCCGCGCGACGATCGCCCGCGAGGACTGGATCTCCGGCCGCGTCTGGCCGGATGCCGTTTGCCACGGCTTCTACCCGATCGATGTGCACGAGGACGAGAGCCTGCACTACGAGCCGCTGGCCCGCGGGGTTGTGCCCACGATCCCGTTCGGGGCGATGCTGCCGCGAACCGGCCGGCAGATCCTCGTGGCCGGGCGATGTATCGGCGGCGACCGGCTGGCGTTCAGCGCGTATCGGGTGCAGGCGACGTGCATGGCGACCGGCCAGGCGGCCGGCGGTGCGGCGGGCGTGGCGATGCGGTCGGGGTGCGACGTCGCCGACGTTTCCATCGACGCGCTGCGTCGCACGCTGGCCGAGCACGGCGCGATCGTGCCGCCGCAGGCGACTTGAGGCTTTGCCCGGCGAGGGGGCGCGTGTACGATGGTCGCGACCAGCCAAGGAAGGAGTCGCACATGATTCGGAGTGCCATTCTCGCAGCGATCGGAGTGTTGGCGCTGGCGACAACCGGTTGCCAGAACAAGGTGGCCCAGGAGCGCGATGAGCTGTGGCGGCAGAATCGCCAACTGCAGGCGCAGAACGCCGAGATGCGCCAGCGTCTGGGCATGAGCGTGGACGCCGAGCAGGTCAAGGCGCTGCAGGGCGCCATCGCCCAGCGCGATGCGGAGATCGCCGACCTGAAGGCCCGGCTGCGCCAGCCGGCGCCGGGCGGATCGGGCGCCGCACTGGAGGGAATCGACGTCACCTACGACGCGGCCGCGGGGACCATCACGGCCAACCTGCCGGGCGACGTGCTGTTCGACTCGGGGCAGGCGACGCTCAAGCCGACGGCGCTGGCGACGCTGGACAAGCTGGTGACGGCGCTGAAAACGCAGTACGCCGGCAAGCCCATCCGCGTGGAGGGGCACACCGACAGCGATCCGATTCTGCGGACGGCCGGGCAGTGGAAGGACAACCTGGACCTGTCGCTGGAGCGGGCCGCGACGGTGACGCGCTATCTGCAGAGCAAGGGCATCGATCCCAAGCGCATCGCAACCGTGGGCTACGGCCAGTACCGGCCCAAGGGCTCGAACAAGGCCGCCAACCGCCGGGTGGAGGTGGTCGTGGTGATGAAATAGGGTCCGCGCGTGGCCGGCCAGATGGTCAGCATCCTCGATTACGGCATGGCGAACCTGCGCTCGGTGCAGAAGGCGTTCGAGCATACGGGGGCTGCTGCGCGGATCATCGGCACACCCGAAGAAGTGCGCACCGCCGCGCGGCTGGTCTTGCCGGGCGTGGGTGCGTTCAAGGATGCGGCGCGTGCCTTGCGGGATCGCGGCCTGGACGAGCCGATCCGCAGGCACATCGAGGCCGGTCGGCCGTTTCTGGGCATCTGCCTGGGCCTGCAGTTGCTGTTCGACGTGGGCTATGAGGACGGCGAGCACCGCGGCCTGGGCGTGCTGGCCGGGACGTGCGTGCGGTTCGAGGTGGACCGCACCTGCGGGCTGAAGGTTCCGCACATGGGCTGGAACCAGCTGAAGCGGCGGAGCGACTCGCCGCTGCTGGCCGGGCTGCCGGACCTGTGCAACGTGTACTTTGTGCACAGCTATCACGTGGTGCCGGCCGACGCTGCGGTGATCGCGACCACGACCGACTATGGCGGCGATTTCGTCAGCAGCGTGTGGAAGAACAACATCGTGGCGACGCAGTTTCATCCGGAAAAGAGCCAGGCGGTGGGGCTGAAGATGCTGGCGAACTTTGCCAGGATGTGAATCGGGCACGAAGGGACGAAGGCACGAAGGGACGAAGGCACGAAGGCACGGAGGCACGAAGGCACGAAGTGAGGACGAAAGCAGGAAGGGATCAGCCACTCCCAACTCCCAACTCGCAACTATCCCCATGCCAACCACAATGCAAATGGCCGACCTGAAGCTGGTGCCGGCCGGCCATCCCAAAGCGCAGCGTGTCGCGGTGCTCAATGCGCCGGGCGACATCACGATGGCCCACGCCGAGATCCCCGAGCCGGGGGACGGCGAAATCCGCGTGAAGGTCAAGTGGGTGGGCATCTGCGGGTCGGACCTGGAGGCGTATCGCGGCACGCGCAAGCCCGAGTTCCTGTCCACGCCGGCGCGGCTGGGCCACGAGGTGGCCGGCACCATCGACCGCATCGGGCCGAATGTGCAGGGACTGAAGGTGGGCGACATCGTGACCTGCCGCTATGTCTGGGGGGCGTTTGCCGAGTACATCGTCTGCCGGCCGTTCAACGTGAAGGTGCTGCCGCCGGGTTTTCCGCTGAAGGAAACCAGCCTCATCGAGATTCTGCCGGGGGTGATCCACACGGCCGAGCTGGCGCGGATCACACCCAGCACGGATGTGCTGATCACCGGCCAGGGGGTGAGCGGCCTGGTGCTCACGCAGGTGCTGAGGCTCTACAGCCCGCGCTCGCTGGCGGTGACGGACCTGAAGCAGCGGAACCTGGACCTGGCCCGCAAGTACGGCGCCACGCACACGTATCGCATTCCCGCCGCCCAGACGCCGACGATGCAGGTTGTGGGCAGGGATTTCCCGGACGGCTTCGAGGTGGTCGTGCCGTGCCTGCTGGAGGGCGACGGCATGGTCGATGCGCTGGACTGCTGCCGGCTTGGGGGGCGGATTGTCATGTACGGCTGCATCGGAGTGTGCAACCAGCCCTTCGACTTTTTCAAGATGCACCGAAAGCGCGCGGAGATCTACAGCACCGAGCCCCGCCGCGACATCGACATGCGGCGGTTCCTGCAGGAGAGCGTGCAGATGGTTCTCGACGGGCTGGTGAACACCAGCGAAATGGTCACCCATACGTTTCCGCTGGAGCGCGTGGGCGAGGCGTTTGCCCTGCGCAACGACAAGAGCAGCGACGCGATCCACGTGCTGATCGATTGTGAAAGAAGCCAGTAGCCAGTAGTCAGTAGCCAGTAGAGAAGGCTGATCTGCGACTCCCAACTCTCAACTCCCAACTCCCAACTCCACCATGCACCCTATCCGAATCAACGCCGCCAGGACCACCGGGCCGCTGAGGCATTTCTGGCGATCCACGGGCTTCACGCCGGCGAGCCTGCTGCTGGGCGAGCCGATGCAGCAACTGTGCCAGTACCTGGGCTCGGTCCCGCATGGCGGGGTCGCGCACGTGCGCATCCACTACCTGCTGGAACTGGTCCGCGGCAGCGGATTCCACACGGACCGGCCGGATTACGACTGGTCGCTGCTGGACCGCGGGCTGGATGTCCTGGTCGAGAACCGCCTCAAGCCGTTCTTCGAGCTGATGGGCAACCCCGGCGGATTCTTCGACAACTTCGAGGCTGATGTGCAGGTGCAGGCGTGGCGGAGGCTGGTGCGCGACCTGGCCCTTCACTGCATGGCCCGCTACGGCCGGGACGAGGTGAGATCGTGGCACTTTGAGACCTGGAACGAACCGGACTCCGGCTGGTGGACGCAGTCGGACCGTGCCTTTCACAACTATTACGATGCATGCAGCGCCGGTCTGGCGGATGCCGACAGGCAGCTGCTGCTGGGCGGCCCGGGCACGTGCCGCACGCTGTCGGATCGCTTCAAGAGCTTCCTCGCCCACTGCGACGCGGGCCGCGACTACTTCTCGGGCAGGAAGGGCGTGCGGCTGGACTACATCTCCATCCACGAGAAGGGCCAGCGCCCGCACAAGGAGGACCTGGACCCGGACCTGGAGGGGCTCTGCCGCCGCGAAGCGCAGATCCTGGAGTGGGTGCGGCGGCACCACCCGCGTCTGGGGACGCTGCCGTTCATGAACAACGAGTGCGACCCGCAGGTGGGCTGGCACGACATCCACACCTGGCACGGCAAGGCCTACTACGCGGCGTTGATCGCCAAGGCGATCAGCCAGCATCTGCGTTTCCTGGCCGACGAGATGCGTGTCAACTACGCGCTGCTGAGCAACGACAACGGCTTTTTGGGCACGTGGGGACACCGCACGCATCTGGCGCTGTTCGGCTCGGCCGAGCAGCAGGCGCTGGGACGCTTCGAGCAGATCAAGAAGCCGGCCCACAACGTCATGACGATGCTGGCGTTGCTGGGGGATCGGCGGCTTGCGGTGACGCCGGCCGGCGGGACGTTCGATGATCTGGGCGTGATCGCGACGAAGCGCGGCAGAGACCAGGTGGCGGTTCTGATCTACAACGTCGCCGACCGCATCATGTCCAGCGGCAAGTGCGATGTGCGGCTGCAGATCGACGGCCTGGGCGCCGGGCCGTGGACGATGGTGCATTACGCGATCCGCGACGGCGTCGGCGACCCGTATGCGGTCTGGCACACCTCTGCGGTGTCGCCGGAGCGGGTGAGCGGCGAGCACGCCCAGCTGTTCGCCCGCATGCGCCGGGAGCAGGAGCTGCGGGCCATCGAAGGCCCCGCGGCGGCGGAGGTTCAGGCCGGCACGCTGACCTGCCGCATCGAACTGCCCCTCCCGTCGGTGAGTCTGCTGGTGCTTTCGCGCAAGCCGGCGGGCGGGCCGAAGGCGATTACCGGCCTGAAGGCGCGCCGCTATCACGGCCTGACCGGCCAGGCGCAGGTCATGCTCACCTGGCGCCCGGCCGACTCGCGCGTCATTCGCACTTACGAGGTGCTGCACGCGGCGTCACGTCGCGGCCCGTGGAAACGCATCAACCAGCCGGACCTGCTGTGCGGGGCGTATCTGCACGTGGCGGAGGATGTGCGCGGATGGTATTGCGTGCGTGCGGTTGATCTGTGGGGACGGCAGGGCCGTGCCGGCCGGGCGATCGAGATATGACCGGCCCTCAGGCCCACATCGCGGCGATCCGCGAGCGGACGTCGGTCGCGGGGGCCGGGGCGGGGGTATCCTCAGCGGCCGGGGCCTGAAGGCTCACCCGCTCAAAGTGGTGCAGCACCTGCTCGGGCAGGAACCGCGTGAGCTGGGCGTAGCTGTGCCGGTCGCCCATGCGCCAGCGCGCGTGGTAATACTTGAGCGGGAAGAGCACCTCCAAAAAGTCCCTGGCCCGCGTCAGGGCCACGTAAAACAGCCGCCGCTCTTCCTCGATCTGCTCCTCGGAATCGGTGGCCATGTCCGAAGGGATGTTGCCGTCGGAGGCGTGGATGACGTACACCGCGTCCCACTCGCACCCCTTGGCCGAGTGGATGGTCGAGAGGATCAGGTAGTCCTCGTCGCGCAGGGGCGGGCCGGCCAGGTCCTGTGTGCTGGCCGGCGGGTCCAAGGCCAGCTCGGTGAGCATGGCAGCGCGCGATGCGAAGTTGCCGCTGATCTGCTCGAGCTGCTCGATGTCGCGTTTGCGGATGTGCGGCTGGTCGTAACGCCTCTCGAGGATGGGGTCATAGAACTTGCGCACCTGGGCGATCTGCTCGGCCAGGGGCATGCCGCCGGGAGCGAGTTCGGCCAGCAGGCGCGCAAAGGGCGGCCACTGGCCGCTGGCGGCGGGCGGGGCGGCGAACTCGAGCCATGACCTGAGGTCGTGCCGATGCGCGTCCAGGTGCTCGACGGCCCGGCGTGCGTAGCCCGGTCCGATGCCGTCAAGAAGCTGGAGGATGCGAAATGCGCTGGTGGTGTCGCGGGGGTTTTCGGCCAGGCGCAGGTACGACAGGGCATCCTTCACATGGGCGGCCTCGAGGAACTTCAGGCCGCCGTATTTGACGAACGGGATGTTGCGGCGGGCCAACTCCACCTCCAGCACGTCGCTGTGGTGGGCCGCGCGGAACAGCACCGCCTGCCGCCGCAGGGCGATGCCGGCCTCCAGGTGTTCCAGGATTCGGCCGATCAGATAGTCGCACTGCTGCTGCTCGTCGAGCAGGGTTACCAGACGGGGCTTCTGGTTGCTCTGGCGAGCGGAGAAAAGGTTCTTGGTGTAGCGGCGGGGGCACAGGCCGATCACGGCGTTGGTGGCGTCCAGGATCGGCTGGACCGAGCGGTAGTTCTGCTCCAGCTTCATCACCGCCGCGCCGGGGAAGACCTGCGGGAAGTCCAGAATGTTGTGGATGGTGGCGGCGCGGAACGAATAGATGCTCTGGGCGTCGTCGCCGACGACGGTCAGGCCCCGGCCCCGGGGGCAGAGGTTCTTGAGTATGGCGGCCTGCAGGGCGTTGGTGTCCTGGTATTCATCCACCAGCACCGCGTCGAAGCGCCGGGCCACGTCGGCCGCCAGCGCGGGGTCTTGCATCAGGTGGTACCAGTAGAGCAGCAGGTCGTCGTAGTCCAGCACGTTGTCGCGCTGCTTGCGCTGCGTGTAGGCCGCGAACAACTGGCGGAGCTTATCCTCGTGCATCTGGCACCAGGGGAAGTGCACCCTCAAGGCATCTTCCACCGGCTCCTGGGCGTTGACGCAGCGGCTGTAGATCGCCATGCACGTGCCTTTGCGGGGAAAGCGCACGTCGCCCTTGTCGAAACCCAGATCGTTGCGGACGAGGTTCAGCAGGTCCTCGGCATCCGAGCGATCGATGACCGTGAACGCATCGCCCAGGCCCAGCGACTTGCCGTAGATGTGCATCAGGCGGTTTGCCACGGCGTGGAATGTCCCGCCCCAGATGCGCGACGCCGCGGCGGCCATGGCGCGGCGATCGCGGCCGGCCTCGGCCAGGATCGACTCGGCCCGGCGGATCATCTCGGCCGCAGCCCGCCGGGTGAACGTGAGCAGAAGCACCCGGCCGGGGTCGGTGCCATTGGCGATCAGCCAGGCCACGCGATGAGCCAGGGTGTTGGTCTTGCCGGTGCCGGCGCCGGCGATGATCAGCAGCGGCCCGTTGCCGGCGGTCGCGGCGTCGCGCTGCTGCTGGTTCAATCTGGATAGCCACGGGGCGTCCATGCCGAATCCCTCGCTGTTCGGTAACTGTTCAGGTTGTACCACGGGGCGGGAAGCTTGGAAAGCGTCTTGTGTGTCCGTATGTTGGGGCTGATGAGCGACCTGACGCTCCAGCCGATCACGTCGCCGTTTGACGTTACGATCACCCCGCCGGGGTCCAAGAGCCTGACCAACCGCGCGCTGGTTCTGGCGGCGCTGGCCGAGGGCACCAGCCACCTGACCAACGTGCTGCTGGCGGATGACACGCTGGTGATGGTCGAGGGGTTGCGGCGGCTGGGGTTTGCGCTGGAGGTGGACGAGGAGTCGTGTGCGGTGAACGTTGTGGGCCGCGGCGGGGCGGTGCCGGCTGCTGCGGCGGAGCTGGCTTGCGGCAACAGCGGAACCACGATTCGCTTTCTGACAGCGCTGTGCGGGCTGGGCCGGGGCGAGTATCTGCTGGATGGCGTCGAGCGGATGCGCCAGCGGCCGATCGGGCAACTGGTGGAACTGCTCAAGGACCTCGGGGTGCGGTGCGAATACGTGGGCGCGGCGGGCTTCCCGCCGCTGCGCGTGCTGGGCGACGGCCTGCCCGGCGGGCTGGCGCACTACGGCGCTGCGCAGTCGTCGCAGTTCCTGTCGGCCGTCGTGCAGGTTTGCCCGTACGCGCGGAACGAAGTGCGTATCTCGCTGGGCCAGCCGCAGACCAGTTGGCCGTACGTCGGGATGACGATGCAGCTCATGGACGAGTTTGGCGTGACGCCCGAACTTCACCGCGACCCCAAGTCGGGTGAGCCCGTCGAGATCATCATCCCGCAGGGCGTGTACCGCCCGACGCGGTACACCGTCGAACCTGATGCGTCCAGCGCCAGCTACTTCCTGGCGGCCGCGGCCATTCACGCCGGCTCGAAGGTGACGATCGCCGGCCTGGGCAAGCGGAGCCTGCAGGGGGATGTGGGGTTTGCCGACCTGCTGCACCGCATGGGAGCGGACCTGGTGTTCGGCGGCGATTTCATCACGGTGATGGGCAGCGGCCGGCTGGAGGGCATCGACGCCGACCTGAGCGGGATGCCGGATATGGCCCAGACGCTGGCGGCGGTGGCGCTGTTTGCCGAGGGGCCGACGACGATGCGCGGGCTGCACACGCTGCGGGTGAAGGAGACCGACCGCGTGGCAGCGCTGTCCAACGAGCTGGCAAAGCTGGGCGCGAAGGTTACGGTCGAGGGCGACCAGATGACCATCGATCCGCCGCGGCAGATCGCGCCCGCAACGCTCGACACGTACGAAGACCACCGCATGGCGATGAGCCTGGCGGTGGTGGGAACAACGGCGAGCGGTATCACGTTGCGCGGCGTGGAATGTGTGAACAAGACGTATCCGGGGTTCTTCGAGGATCTGGCGCTCCTACAGGTGCGCGTCGCGTAGTCTATAATGCGGCGGCATGAAGTGGCAGGATTACATCGAACGTGACCCGCAGGTCATGATGGGCAAACCCGTGTTCAAGGGCACGCGACTGACCGTGGAGTACATCCTCGAGCGTCTTGGACAGGGCGCCCCGGAGTCCGAACTGGTGGCCAGCTATGTGGGGCTGACGCCCGAACACATCCGCGCCGCGCAGGCCTATGCCGCCGACGTGCTGCGGCGTGAAGAGGTCGTGTACCAGTCATGAGACTGCTGGCCGATGCCCATATCAGTCGGGGTATGGTGGCCTTTCTGGAGTCGCTCAACCATGACGTGCTCCATGCGGGCGCACTGGAACCGCGGCTCTCGGATAGCGCAGTTCTGAAGCTCGCGGCGGAACAGGAACGCGTTGTGCTGACGGCGGACAAGGACTTTGGCGAACTGGTATTCCGCCAGTTGCAGCCGAATAGTGGCGTGGTTCTCATTCGGCTGACAGCGGCCAGCGAGGCGGAACGGCTGGCGTTGTTCGTGCGCGCCTGGCCGGCGATCGAGCGAAGCGCCCCTGGCCACTTTGTGGTGGTCGCTGACCGCACTGTGCGCCGCACGGCGTTGCCATAGAGGGTTGTCGCCCTATAATGGCAAGCAGTTGAGGTGAACCGCGCCCAGGTGGCGGAATTGGCAGACGCGCTACTTTGAGGTGGTAGTACCGCAAGGTGTGGAGGTTCGAGTCCTCTCCTGGGCATTGCCGCGGGCCAATGGGCCTGCGGCGTTTCTTTTTCAGAGCATGGCCGCGATGAGCCTTGCGCAGACATCGGCGCCGTCGAGCGGCGGGGCGGCCGCCGGCGCGGGCGAGTGCAGCAGGGCCAGCAGGTCCTCGCGCCAGTCGCCGGCGAGGAACCGGTCCACAGGGATGGGCCGATGCCGCAGGTAGGGCCCGGCATCGCGAGCAAACAGGGGGTCTTCGCGGAAGTTGGTGCGCGGCGGCCAGAGCAGGGCGGCCGGCGCCGCCAGGCAGTCGGCCACGATGCTGTAGCCCAGTTTGGAGATGACCACGTCGCTGACGGCCACCAGGTCGTCAAAGGCCAGGGGAGGGGCCAGCGAGATGCACCGCAGGTTGTCCGGCGGGTGGTCGGGGCAATCGCGCGGGCAGAGGAACAGCATCTGGGGGGACTGCGACGCCGCGTGCAGGAGCGCGGCCTCGCTCACCCCGCCGCGCATGCCGACGAGGATGCGCGGGCGCCGGTCGTCGGCGGCGATGCCCGCATCCCGCAACACGTCGGCCGGCGGTCGCGACGAGCGGCCGGCGATCATCGGCACCCGCTGCACCCGCGGGAATCGCGGGCAGCATCCGCCGAAGGGGAACTGAAACAAGCCGTGCATCCGGGCGTAGCTGTCGGCGATATGCTGCAACAGCGGTCGGTAACGGGGGTGTGATTCGACAAACGGCTCGTAAATCCAGTCCCAGGTGAAGCTGGTGATGGCCCAGCAGGGCAGGTGCAGGGCCTCGGCCACGTCGGCAGCGAGAAAGGGGATGTCGGAAAGCACCAGGCGCACATCGCCCCGGGCCAGGCACGACGCGGCCTCGGCGACCAGCGTGGATGCATTGTCCAGCAGTTGCTGGGCGCGCTGCAAAGTGGCCAGCGGGTTGATGTGCAGGGGGTCATCCTCGACGGCCCCGGAGTCGATGTCGATGTTGTGCACGCGGAGGGCGGGCCCGTCGGCCGCGGCCAGGGCATGGCGGGGAGCGGTCGTGCAGACGTGGACGGACAGGTCCGGCCGCAGGCGGAGCAGGGCGGCGATGACCAGGGCCGAGCGGCGGGCGTGGCCAAAGCCGTGGCCGGAGATGAAGTAGGCGATGGCGGGTGCGGGCATGGGGCAATGAATAGCAGAAATGGGACGGGAGAGGAACATTGGGGAGGAAGGCACAAAGGCACGGAGGCACGAAGGTACGGAGGGATGGACGGGATGTTCTCGTGGCCAGGAGATCTCGCAGCAACACGGGCGATCCGCCCGTGCCACGCGAGCCGCCCGTGCCACGCCCGTGCCACTGTTTGGCCGCTTGTGGCGGGTCGGCTGCGTGGCGATGATGTGGCCATGGCCGATGCGGGCGCGATGCGGGGGGAGACGGCAGCCGGGGCTGAAGGCACGCGCTGGCAGAAGCTGGCGTGGGTGATGTACGACTGGGCCAACAGCGGATATGGGCTGGTGGTGGTGGGTCCGGTCTTCAGCCCGTATTTCATCTCGCAACTGCTGCCGCTGCTGCCGGGGAGCGCCGACGACCACGGCATCGTGGCGTGGGGCGTGCGGATCCCCGGCAGCGCGATGATGGGTTTGCTCAACTCGCTGAGCATGGGCCTGATGGCCGTCGGGGCGCCTGTGCTGGGCGCGGTGGCGGACATCCGCGGCTGGACTCGGCGGCTGCTGATCGTCTCGGCGACGCTGGGCAGCGTGCTGGCGATGCTGATGTGGTTTCTGGAACCGGGGCGGTGGGCGCTGGGGGCGACGCTGTTTGTGGCGTCCAACTTCTGCTTCGGCACGTCGTTCACGTTCTATAATGCGTACCTGCCGCGGCTCACGCGGCCGGAGAGGCAGGGAAGCCTCAGCGGCTGGGGCTTCGCGGCCGGGTATGTCGGCGGGGCCATCGCGCTGATCCTGGGGCTGATGCTGATCCGTCGCGGGACCGGCAACGTCCCCGCAGCCCTGGCGCTGGCCGGGGCGTGGTGGCTGATTTTCAGCCTGCCGGCGTTCTGGTGGCTGCCGGATACCCCGCCCCAGGGCGGTGGCGGAGGGTCGGTCCTGCTGGCCGGCTTCAGGCAGGTCAAGACGACACTGGGCAACGTGCGGCAGTACCGGATGCTGTTTTTGTTTCTGCTGGCGTTTCTGCTGTACAACGACGGGGTGGAGACGGTGATCTCGATGTCGCCGGCGTTTGCCACGGACGTGCTGAAGATGCCGCAGGAACAGTTGATCGGAGTGTTCCTGCTGGTGCAGTTCGTGGCGTTCGTGGGAGCGGCCGGATTCGGATACTTGGCCGATCGCATCGGCAACAAGGCGGTGATCTTCATCAATCTGAGCGTGTGGGTGGTGGCGGCGCTGCTGGCGCTGCTGGTGAAGACGCCGACGCAGTTTGCGATGCTGGGCGCGATGATCGGCGTGGTCTTGGGGGGCGTACAATCCAGCAGCCGCGCGCTGATGGCGCAGCTGTCGCCCGAGCACATCCGCAACGAGGCGTTCGGGTTCTTCGCCATCAGCGGGAAGTTCGCCAGCATCTTCGGGCCGCTGCTGTACGCGGGGCTGGCGACGGGAGTGAGCCCGCGGGCGGGCGTTGTGTCGGTGTTGCCGTTCCTGGCGGGGGGGCTGTTGGTATTGGTTTTCGTGCGAGCCCCGCGGACAAGCGGAGACCCCGCGAGATGAGGAAGGCCGACCGCCTGATCCCGGGCCTTGTGGTGCTGGCGGCGATGGCGAGCGGCTGTGCCAGGGGCGGGGCCGGCACGTCGGCGGCGTGGCAGGGGCTGGGCAAGCCGGTGTATGTCCCGGAGGTGGAGACAACCTGCACGCCGCCGGAGGGCTGGCGGATGGAGTATCGCAAGGACGAGGGCGCGATAGGGCACGTGGTGTGGATCAGCCCCTCGGGGGCGACGGCCTACGGGGTGGGGCATTTTGCGATGCCGCTGCCGGTGGGGCCGGAGCTGGCGTCGCGGGGGTTTGTGCGGCGGATGCGCCAGGAGGAAGGCGAGGTGGTTGTGCCGCTGCGCCGGCGCGACGATGAGCTGGGCGGCGTGCGTTTTGTGGCCGAGGGCACGGAGCACATCCTGCGAGTGAACCTCGTCACGCGCGGGTGGCGCGGATGGGCGACGTACGCGGGGACCAAGCGGGATCGGCCGATCAACGCGGCGGAGCTGGACCTGGCCCAGCGCGCACGGGAGAACACGCGCATGGGCCAGCGCGTTGCCGGGGCGGCGCTGCCGGCGACGCAACCGGCCACTACTCGCGATTCGCCTTGATGCCCGAGGGCTGCACGGGCAGGCCGGCCTCGTAAAGGTGCGACACGTCGCCGCAGCCGATGCAGCGCGGCACGGCCCACTGTTCCGAACGCTCGTCGAACAGGATCGTGGTGACCGAGCTGGGCGGAAGCCAGAACCCCGACCACATAAGCGGAAGCGGGATTTCCAGCAGGTGCGCCAGCCACCACAGGCCAAAGCCGCCGTGGCAGAAGACAGCGATGCGGTCGCGGTTGGGCTGCACGATGCGATAGCGGCCATCCTGGCGCTGGTAGCCGTGGCGGGCGAGAAATGCGTCGGAGTCGGTTTGGAGCTTCTCGAAGGTCTGGCGAAAGAGCGGGTCGGAAAAGACGGGCATCTGGTGCCAGTTGTCACGGGTGGGCGGCTCGGCGGCGCGGATGATCTCGCCGGGCGTGTCCCAGACGCACAAGGTGCCCCAGGGAGGGAGGTCCACGCGGCACTGGCCCAGTTCCGCCGTCCACGGCTCGATCAGCGGCGGGAGGTTCAGGGCCTCGGCCGTGTAGCGGGCGGTGGCGACGGCGCGGCCCAGGGGCGAGCTGTAGATGCGGTCCAGGCCCTGGCGAAACATGCGCCGCGCCAGGGCCAGCGCCTCCTGGTGTCCGGCCGGCGTGATCGTGTCGTTCACGTAATCGGGGTCGGCGTGACGGATGATGTACAGGCGCATGGGCGGGGAATGTAGCGGGAGGCGGCACGCGCGGCCACACGGCCGGTGACCGGCGGGGCGTCAGGGCGTCAGGCTTCCAGGTCCACCGCGATGACCTCGTGGTCGAGGATCGACGGCACGGGCAGCGTGATGGTTTGGCCGTCGCGGAGCACCTGGGGCCTGGTGCCGGCGACCAGGAGTTGGACCTGGCCGGCGCGGACGCCATCTGGCAAGCGGATGGCGACCTGCTGCGGCGGGGCGGGGATGAGCTGGCGGCATGGCCCGCGCATGAGCATGGGGTTGGTGAGGTTGACCAGGTGCACGGTCATGGAATGTTCCTGGCGCCAGACGGCGATGTCGAGGATGCCCTCGCCGGTGACGGTTAGTGGAGGCGGCTCGTTGGCGGCCCACTGCACGACATTGGCCAGCAGCCGGCCGTGGTCGGGGCAGAGGACCTGCCAGAAGGTGCGGTCGATGTCCCAGTTGAAGTAGGCGATGCGGGCGGGGCCGATCTGGCGGAGGAAAAGTTCGGGGGTGATGGTTCGCTCGACGCGAGGATAGACCTCCTCCATGGGCAGGTCGGGGTAGGGCGGGATGAGGGTGACGGGGGTGTCGGGGAAGTTGACGGCGGGGCGCACAGGGAGGCGATGCACGCCGTGGATGATCCGCGGGGCGTTCTCGAGGCCGGCCAGCACGGGATGAGGATGCTCCAGGCGAAGGTAGGCGTTTTTCATGGGCCCCTGGACGCTGCCGGCGACGGAAACGCCCAGCAGGTCGCCGATGTTGAAGTCGCTGCGTCGGCGGCCCCACTCGTCGTAGAGCGAAGTCTCGTGCGTGGCGACGATCGAGCCGCCGGCGGCGACGTAGTCGCGAAGCTGCTGGCATTGCACATCGGACAAAGCGGCGATGTTGGGCAGCAGGAGCACCTTGAAGGCAGACAGGTGCTCGGGGTCCAGCAGCCGGTCGTGGACCATCTCGAAGGGGATGCGAGCCTCGAGCAGGGCCTGGTAGAAGCCGCAGATGTGGTCCTCGACGGTGTGCCGGTCGTCCCTGCCGCCGTAGAAGTGGGCGGTTTGCTGGGAGAACACCAGGCCGACGCGGGCGAGGTTGGCCGTGTTGCGGAGGTATTTCTCGTGGGCGTGGTGCCACTGGAAGATTTGCTGAACCGTGTCCAGCCAACGGCGGTCGTGGAGCATGCCGCAGAACTTGGTGTACCAGGGGCGCAGGCCCTGGGCGATGGCGTCGGCCACCCAGAGGCGGGTTTCGGCATCCGCCTGGACGGAATCCTTCCAGCGTTGGGGCTCCTCGATGCCAACGGAAAACAGTCCAATGTGGGGCTTGTTGCCCAGGGCAGCGCGGTATTCCTTGCCGTTCTTGCCTGAAACCCAGATCGGAGTGGAGCCGGATCGTCCCTGGCGGTCGGCCACGAGCAGGTGCGCGAGCCTGCCGACCTGGGCCATGTCCAGTTCGGACAGGGCGCCGCCGCCGATATTGGGGATGAAACAGGCGTCCGGGCGGATCGCGCGAATCTCGGCATCCCACAGCCGCCAGAGCTCAAAGAGGCGGTGCTGCTTCCAGAGCAGGTAGTGGCGACGAGCCGGGTCGTCGCGCTGGTCGGCGCGCGGCAGGTCCATCCCGGAGAACTTGTAGAAGCCATCGCGGCAGTGGCGGCAGTAGCACATGCCGCTGCCGGCCCAGCGGTTGCAGAAGATTCCCTCGGGGCGGTAAAGGTCCATGATCTCGCGGGTGACGCGCGTCATGAAATCGAAGGCATAGGGCCCGAGGGTGCAGGTGACCCAGTAGTCCTTGTGGGCCCAGTGGCGGCGGGGGTTGCCGTCGGCATCGACGGCGATCCAGTCGGGGTGGTTTTCGAAGACATCGTGGTGGCAGGCGTGCGGATCGGTTCGGGCGACGATGAGCAGGCCCATCTGGCGGCAGGCCTTGACCAGATCGCCGAACGGATCGCCCTCGCCCATCCACCTGCATCGGTGATGCAGAGGGATGGTCGTGGGATAGAACGCCACGCAGCCGCCGGCGCTGAGGCACACGCCATCCACGTGTGTCTTGCGGAAGTAATCCAGCCAGAAGGCCATGTCGTATCGGCCGGGGTCGTTTTCGACGAGGGCGAGCTGGCCCCAGCGCATCGGACGATCGAACCACGGTTGGCCCTCGGTATTCATGGCTGCACGTCCAGCCGTGTGGACAGTGCTGGACGGGCGGCCGATATTATCTGCACGTGCAGCCTCTGCCTAGAGAACAGCCCCGCGAGCCCTCGCCGATGCAGCGGTACGGGCGGCTGCTGCGCTATGCCAGGCCGTACCTGGGCGGGTGGGCGGCGATCGTGCTGGCGACGCTGGCCGGCAGCGCACTGGCGCTGGTGCAGCCCTGGCCGATGCAGGTGCTGGTGGACCGCGTGCTGGGGGAGGGCCGGCACCAGTGGCTGGTGTGGGTGGTGCTGGCGGGGCTGGGGATCTTCCTGGTCAGCAGTCTGGTGGACAGCCTGGCGACGTACCTGTGGATCCGCGTCGGCCAGCGGATGGTGTACGACCTTGCCGCGGACCTGTTCGCGCGGCTCCAGAGGCAGTCGCTGCGGTTCCACGGGCGCACGCCGGTGGGCGATTCGCTTTCGCGGATCACGACCGACAGCTGGTGCGCGTATCGGGTGGTGGACACGCTGCTGCTGACGCCGGGGCGAGCGGTGCTCATGACCGTGGCGATGGTGGCGGTCATGGCGCGGATCCACGTGGCGCTGACGCTCTGGTCGCTGGCGCTGGCGCTGCCGATGGGCATCGCGGCGGTGGTGCTGGCGCGGCGGATCCGCCTGGCCGCCAAGGCTCGCCGGAGGATCGACAGCGGCATCCAGTCGCACGTGCAGCAGACGCTGTCGGGCATCGCGGTGGTGCAGGCCTTTGCGCAGGAGCAGCGGGAGCACGAGAAGTTCCAGCGGTTCGCCTCCGACGCGATCCGGGTGCGTCAGCAGAACCTCCTGCTGGACCATCTGGCGGGCCTGTGGTCCGGTCTGGTTCTCACGCTGGGAACGGGCGCGATCCTCTACCTGGGAGGGAGGCAGGTGCTGGACGGGAGACTGACGGTGGGGACGCTGCTGGTGTTTCTGGCGTACCTGGGTTCGCTGCACGCGCAGATGAAGGCGCTGACCAGCACCTACACATCGGTGCAGCAGCTGCGCGCGGAGGTGGACCGGGTGATGGAGGTTCTGGAATCGGAGCCGGAGGTTCGGGACCGAGCGGGTGCGTTGGCGATGAGGACTGCGCGAGGGGATGTGAGTTTGGAGGGGGTGACGTTCGGGTATGAGGCGGGTCGAGCGGTGCTGCGGGAGGTGAGCGTGTCGGCGCGTGCGGGTGAGACGATAGCGATTGTGGGTCCGACGGGAGCGGGCAAGAGCACGCTGGCGGGGCTGATTCCGCGGTTTTTTGATCCGTGGGAGGGGAGTGTGAGGCTGGATGGTCGGGACCTGCGTGAGGTGAGGTTGCGGGATGTGAGGCGGCAGGTGGCGGTGGTGCTGCAGGAGGCGTTTTTGTTTCCGCTGACGGTGGCGGAGAACATTGCGTACGGGAGGCCGGAGGCGACGATGGAGCAGATCAGGGCGGCGGCGGAGGCTGCGAACGCGGCGGAGTTCATTGAGAAGATGGAGAGGGGTTATGAGACGGTGGTGGGGGAGAGGGGCGCGACGTTGTCGGGGGGTCAGAGGCAGCGGCTGGCGATTGCGCGTGCGTTATTGAAGGATTCGCCGGTGCTGGTGCTGGATGAGCCGACGGCGGCGTTGGACGCGATGACGGAGAGATTGCTGTGGGAGGCGTTGGGGCGGTTGATGAAGGGGAGGACGACGTTTGTGATCGCGCATCGGTTGAGCACGGTGAGGAAGGCGGATCGGATCGTGGTTCTGGAGGGTGGGCGGGTGGTGGAGATGGGAAGGCACGAGGAGTTGCTGGCCGGCGGGGGGCTGTACGCGCGGCTGTGTGAGATCCAGCTGGCAGGGATGGATTCATCGATTCATTGATTGACTCATTCCATGGGCAGTTGCGAGTCATCCGGTACCGGCATCGTGGCGCTGATGCGCTGGGTGGGGCGCTATGCGCTGCCTCGGTGGCCGGGCCTGGCGGGGGTGCTGGCGCTGATGCTGCTGAAGGTGGGGCTGGATGTGCTGCGGCCGTGGCCGATGAAGGTGCTGGTGGACCAGGCGCTGATGGGCAAGCCGGCGGCGCCGTGGCTGGAGGCGTGGCTGGCGAGGCTCCCGGGCCACCCGGCCGGAGGCGAGCTGATTTCGTGGTGCGTGGCGGCGACGGTGGCGATCTTCCTGGCCGGCTGGGCGCTGACGGCCGCGTCGGCGATCGCCAACGTGGGCTTCGGGCAGCGGCTGGCGTACGACCTGGCGGCGGATGTGTTTGCGCATCTGCAGCGGATGTCGCTGCGTTTTCACAACCGCAAGGCGGTGGGCGACTCGATCCGGCGAGTGACGGCCGACTCGACGTGCATCGCGACGATCGTGAAGGATGGTCTGCTGCCTGTGCTGACCAGCGGCGCGACGCTGGTGGCGACCTTCGGCGTGCTGTGGGGTCTCAATTGGCCGCTGGCGCTGGCGTCGCTGGGGGTGGTGCCGCTGCTGGCGGCGACCATGAAGCGTTACGCCGGGCCGATGCTGGACCTGAGCTATCGCCAGCAGGAGGCGGACGGGCGGATGTACGCGGTGGTGGAGCAGACGCTGACGGCGGTGCCGGTGGTTCAGGCGTTTGCGCGCGAGGCGGAGGCCGACCGGGAGTTTGCGAAAAGCGCCGAGGCGAGCCTGGCTGCGGCGCTGGCGAGCACGCGGGTGCAGTTGAAGTTCAAGGTGCTGACGGGGCTGGCCACGGCGCTGGGGACGGCGGCGATCATCTGGCTGGGGGCGCGCCAGGCGTTGGATGGGCAGATCACGGTGGGGACGATCCTGGTGTTTCTGGCGTACCTGGGTTCGCTGTACGGGCCGCTGGAATCGTTGGCGTACACATCCTCGACGGTGCAGGGGGCGGCCGGAAGCGCCAGGCGCGTGCGCGAGGTTCTGGAATCGGAGCCGGAGGTTCGGGACCGAGCGGGTGCGTTGGCGATGAGGACTGCGCGAGGGGATGTGAGTTTGGAGGGGGTGACGTTCGGGTATGAGGCGGGTCGAGCGGTGCTGCGGGAGGTGAGCGTGTCGGCGCGTGCGGGTGAGACGATAGCGATTGTGGGTCCGACGGGAGCGGGCAAGAGCACGCTGGCGGGGCTGATTCCGCGGTTTTTTGATCCGTGGGAGGGGAGTGTGAGGCTGGATGGTCGGGACCTGCGTGAGGTGAGGTTGCGGGATGTGAGGCGGCAGGTGGCGGTGGTGCTGCAGGAGGCGTTTTTGTTTCCGCTGACGGTGGCGGAGAACATTGCGTACGGGAGGCCGGAGGCGACGATGGAGCAGATCAGGGCGGCGGCGGAGGCTGCGAACGCGGCGGAGTTCATTGAGAAGATGGAGAGGGGTTATGAGACGGTGGTGGGGGAGAGGGGCGCGACGTTGTCGGGGGGTCAGAGGCAGCGGCTGGCGATTGCGCGTGCGTTATTGAAGGATTCGCCGGTGCTGGTGCTGGATGAGCCGACGGCGGCGTTGGACGCGATGACGGAGAGATTGCTGTGGGAGGCGTTGGGGCGGTTGATGAAGGGGAGGACGACGTTTGTGATCGCGCATCGGTTGAGCACGGTGAGGAAGGCGGATCGGATCGTGGTTCTGGAGGGTGGGCGGGTGGTGGAGATGGGAAGGCACGAGGAGTTGCTGGCCGGCGGGGGGCTGTACGCGCGGCTGTGCGAGCTGCAGTTGGGCGCGAAGGGGGAGGCATGAGCGAGTCGAAGCGGCAGCCCGGCCGATGGAGCGACGGCGAACTGCCGGTGAACGTGCGCCTCGGCGCCAACACGCTGGTCCGCGGCCCCTTCACGTTCAAGCGATTCCGCGGCGAGCGGCCCGATGCGCTGGTGATCGGGGCCGACTGCACGATGGAGTCGGTGCAGTTTGCCGTGGGGCCGCAGGGGCGAGTCAGCATTGGAGACTTCTGCTATTTCAACAGCGTGGTGATCCTGTGCGAACTGGAGATCCGCATAGGCGGGCATGTGGCCATTGGCTGGAACACGACGATCGGAGACACGGATTTTCATCCGCTGGACCCGGCCTTGCGGCTGGCCGACGCGGTGGCGTGCTCGCCGCTGGGCAAGGGAATGGCCCGCCCGCCCATCGAACGGAAAGCGGTGGTGATCGAGGATGACGTGTGGATCGGTCCGGCGGCGACGATCCTGAAGGGCGTTCGCATCGGGGCCGGCTCGTACATCGAGGCGGGATCGATCGTGACCAGGGATGTGCCGGCGGGGTCAAGGGTAATGGGGAATCCCGGGAAGGTGGTGGGCGGATGAGGCACGAAGGCACGATGCGGATGAGGCACGAAGGCATGAAGGCACGAAGGCACGTAGTGAGTGGGAAGGCAGAGAGGCGTCAGGGGTCCTTCACTCGTGCCTTCCGCCCTCGTCCCTCCCTTCGTGCCTGCGTGCCTTCGTGCCTACGTGCCTTGCACGCATGCGACGGGGGATTTCGCCGATGAGTCCCGATCGTACTCTCCCATGGGACTGGTACTCCGGCCGGATACCCGACTGCGCCCAGGTCGATCCCACGGCGTACATCGAGACCGCGTACAGTTTTCGCGAGTGCCGGGCGACAGAGCCGGGCGCGATCCGCATGGCGCGGGGCTCGTCGGTGTACCAGGGCGTGATGTTCGATGTCGGCCCGCGCGGCCGGGTGACGCTGGGCGAGTATGCACTGGTCAACGGCGGGCGGCTGATCTGTGATGCATCCATCGAGGTCGGCCACCACGCGCTGATCTCGTGGAACGTGGTGATCATGGACAGCTACCGGCTGAGCATGGATCCGCTGGTACGGCGGCGACAGCTCGAGGCCGTGGCGCAGACGGAGGAGCGTTTCTTGCCGGAAGGGGCCGATGCACAACCGGTGCGAATCGGCCCCAACGTGTGGATCGGATTCGACGCGTGCGTGCTGCCGGGGGTGAGCATCGGCGAGGCAGCGGTGGTGGGGGCGAGGTCGGTCGTAGTGGAGGATGTGCCGGCCTACAGCGTCGTGGCGGGCAACCCGGCACGGCTGATCCGCCGCATCGAGGCGGCGGGCGTTGGACAGGCGGGCGACGGCGACGGAGGATGCAGCGGCGATGAGCGATGAAGCAATCAGGACAGCGAGGCTGGCGGTGGAGGCGGCCCTGGCGGAACGGGGTGGGGTGGACCTCTCGTGGATCGTGCCGGCCCCCAGTTCCAGCGGCTGGACGCTGGCGCCCGATGCGCTGAAGTTCGTCATCGCGCTGGTGAAGCGTCTGCGGCCGGCGCACGTGATCGAGTTCGGCGCGGGGCTTTCCACGCGGGCGCTGGCGAGGTCGTGCCGGGAGGCGGGGTTGTCGTGCGCGATCAGCTCGGTGGATCACGACCCGGAGTATGGCGTGCTGCCGGCGGAGGCGGCCGGAGACGGCGGGCCGGGCGTGCGCCTGTCGCACCAGCTGGCGCCGGTGGTGGCGCGCGACTACGGGGGGAAACTCCTGCCGGCGTATCTGCTGGACCCGGGGAAGCTGGCGTCGAGGTCGCCGGCGGACCTGGCGGTGATCGACGGCCCGCCGATCACCCTGGGCGGGCGGGAAGGGACGCTGTACCAGCTGATGGATCATCTGAGGCCGGGGAGCGTGGTATTGCTTGACGATGCGGATCGCGGCTCGGAGCGTCGCGCGGTGAGCCATTGGCGCGACAACCTGGGAGAGGATATCGAAGTGCTGCGGCCCAGGGGATTCTCCAAGGGGATGGCGGTGATCCTCGTTCACCGGACCGTGCCCAGCGCCGGGCTTTGGGAGCGGAAACTGGCCCTGACGCGCAGGGAAATCGAGCAGAAGGTGCCGCCGGGCAGCCGGTTCGTGCTGGTGGATGAGGACTACTGGGGCACGCCGTGGCCCGAGGCGCGCAAGGCGGTGAGCTTCGTGGAGCGGGAAGGCCAGTCGTGGGGGCCCCCGGCGGATGATGCCTCGGCGCTGGAGGAGCTTCGCCGCAGCTGTCGCGAGGGCTGCACGCACCTGGTGTTTCTCTGGCCGGCGTTCTGGTGGCTGGACTACTACGCGTCGCTGGTGTCCCATCTGCGTTCGCACGTGAGGTGCGTCCTGGAAAACGACCGGGTGATGATCTTTGACCTGAAAGCGATGGGTGAAGCCAGATGAAGATCTGCATCGTATCGCAGGAGTATCCCCCCGAGACCGGCGGGGGTGGGATCGGGACGCAGAGCTGGCTCAAGGCCCAGGGCCTGAGCGCCCGCGGCCACGAGGTGCACGTGGTCTCGGCGTCGTGGGACAAGCAGGCCCGCACGTACAACGACGGCAAGGCGGTGATCCACCGCATCCCCGAGCCGCAACTGCCCGTGCCGGGGTTTGAGCAGTCCAGCTACTGGCTGGGTTACAGCGCGGCGGCGGCGGCGAAGCTGATGGAGCTGACGCGGCAGGTGAAGTTCGACATCTTTCAGTTTCCTGAATACTGCGGCGAGGGGTTTTACTGGCAGAGCGACACGTTTGCCTGGCGCCCCGGCAAGTACGTGGTGCAACTGCACGGGCCGCTGGCGATGCTTGCCAGGCACATGGGCTGGCCGGACATCGGAAGCACGATGGACCGCATCGGACGGTTCATGGAGCGGACCGTAATCCACAACAGCGATCTGGTGATGGCATCGAGCCACAACACGGCGAGATTCTGCGCGGCGGAATATGAGTACCCCTTGGAGCGGATCCGGGTGATCCACAGCGGCATCGACACGGCGCGCTTTGCGCCGGCCCCGCAGCCGGCCAGCGAACGGTTCCCGCGGATTCTGTTCGTGGGAAACCTGGTCGGAAGCAAGGGATTCGATCTGCTGATCAGTGCGATCATCAGGCTCAAGGACCGCTACCCGAAGATCCTGCTGCGGACGATCGGCAAGGGCGACGCCGAGCACGTGCGCGAGCAGATGAATCGCGCGCGGGCCGCCGGCGCCAGCGACCACATCCACATAGCGGGTTATGTGCCGCATCAGCAGCTGCCGGAGCACTTTGCCTGGTGCGACATGTTCGCCGGGCCGTCCACGTACGAGCCGGGTCCGGGAAACGTGTATCTGGAGGCGATGGCGTGCGGCCGGCCGGTGATCGCGTGCAATTCGGCCGGGACGCCCGAGGTTGTGCCGCATGGGAAGACGGGGCTGCTGATTCCGCCGCGGGACCTGGAGGCGCTGGTGGAGGCCATCGCGAAACTGGCCGAGGATGCCAAACTGCGCAGGGAGATGGGGGAGGCCGGCCGGCAGTGGGCGGTGGAGAACTTCACGATCGACCGATACATCGACCGGGTGGAGGGGCTGTATCGGGGCCTGTGCGGACAGGAAGGCTAGGGGGATGCGGGGTGGAAGAAGGGGCCGGAAGAGGGAGGGAATTCGGAACAAACCGGGATTTTGCGCTTGACTTCTGGCGGGCGGGCCGACAATATAATGTTCACACGATTCGGGTGGTGCGAGGGCGCTGCGGAGAGGTGAGCGAGCGCGGGTTCAACAGGTCGAAAGTCAGTCGAGTGCGATGCCGATACTGAGGTGGCGGCCAGCGCGTGTCCGGTCTGGGACAGGCGCTGGCGCAGCCGGGTGATGCCGGCGACGAGTCTTATCGGAGCCAGGCTGTTCCCGGGCGTGTCTGTCGAGGGCGATCCGGAATCCGGAGTGGCAGCGGCTATCGCGGGCCGCGGGATGGGGAATCGGATGGCATCAGCAGTAGTACAGTCCGGCCTGCAGCTGTATCTGAGGCAAATCAACGAATCTCCGCTTCTGACGGCGGAGGAGGAGAAGGAGCTGGCCAGGCGGATCATCGAGTACAACGATCCCGAGGCGCGGGAGCGGATGGTGAGATCCAACCTGCGGCTGGTGGTGAACCTGGCCAAGCACTACGTCGGCCGGGGACTGTCGTTGCCGGACCTGATCGAGGAGGGGAACATCGGCCTGCTGAAGGCGGTGGAGGGGTTCGACCCGGAGAACGGGACGCGATTCAGCACGTACGCCTCGTGGTGGATCAAGCAGGCGATCAAGCGGGCGCTGATCAACGCGGTGCAGCCCATTCACATCCCCGCGTACATGGTGGAGATGATGGCCCGCATGAAGCAGGCGATGCGGGAGATGGAGGAGGAACTGGGGCGGTTGCCGACGACCGACGAGCTTTCAGCGCACCTGAACATGTCGCCCAAGAAGCTGCGGATCATCCGCAAGGCCATCAAGGCGGCGCATTCGCCGACGCAATCCGGCAGCGATGACGGCGAGTTGACGATCAACGACCTGGTGCCGGATATGAACAATCCCGGCCCCGATGACATCGTCCGCACCAACGACGAACTGAGCCGGCTGCAGCAGCTTCTGGAAAGCATCGACGAGCGCGAGGCGACGATCCTGCGCCTGCGTTACGGTCTGGGCGGGGAGGAGCCGATGACGCTCAAGCAGATCGGCCAGCGGGTGGGCCTGACCCGCGAGCGGGTGCGGCAGATCGAGCACGAGGCGCTCCGCAAGCTCCGCGATGTGATGGCGGCGAAGTTCTGAGAGGCGTTGCATCGGCCGCGTTCCCGCCTAGCATGTAGGGCCATGGAAGATGCGCGCAAGACGCTGCGGGCGCTGATCCGCGACGTGCCGGATTTTCCCAAGCAGGGCATCCTGTTCCGCGACATCACGCCGCTGCTGTCGGACCCTTCGGGCCTGGCGCTGGCGATCGAACTTCTGGCCAATCCCTTCCGCGGCAAACACATCGATCTGGTGGTGGGGGCCGAGAGCCGCGGTTTCATCTTCGGGACGGCGGTGGCGTGCTGCCTGTCTGCGGGGTTCGGGCTGGTCCGCAAGCCGGGGAAGCTTCCCTACAAGAGCGTCGCCCAGAGCTACGACCTGGAATACGGAACGGCGCAGCTGGAAATGCACACGGACGGCATCGTGCCGGGCCAGCGCGTGCTCATCTGCGACGACGTGCTGGCCACCGGCGGAACGATGAAGGCCTGCTGCGACATCGTGCGGCAGCTGGGCGGCGAGATCGTCGGGGTGGCGGTGCTGATCGAACTGGCATCGCTCAAGGGCCGCGAGAAGGTGGCGCCGGTGCCGGTGCATTCGGTGCTGACGTACGACTGAGGTGCGATCGTTGCGCAGGAAAGGATCGCCACGTGAGCTGCATTCTTGCACAAGTTCTGTCGGATCCGCGGGCCGGCGCCTGGGCGCCGGTGCTTCTGCTGGTGGGCATCGCCGGGGCGTTCGTGGCGGGCACGATCGTGCTGTCGCGGCTGATCGGCCCGAGCCGCAGCGGCCCGGGCAAGCAGATGGCCTACGAGAGCGGCATGGTGCCCGTCGGCGACGCCCGACGGCGGTTCAACGTGCGATTCTACCTGGTGGCGATGTGCTTCCTGGTGTTCGACGTGGAGATCGTGTTCTTCTATCCGTGGGCGGCGGCGTTTCCGCAGGCCGCCTGGGAAGGCCAGCCCTACGCCGGCGCCCTGCTGGCGGCGATGCTGATTTTCGTGGCGCTGCTGGGGGTGGCCTACGCCTACGAATGGGGCAAGGGCGTGTTCCGCTGGGACTGACGGTCCTCGCCGTCCAACGAGCGACGCCTCCGGCGATATTCACCTGAAGGATGACCGCCCCGACCACCGGATATCGGGCTTGCCGGACTCGCGAGTGTGGCCGCGGCTCGCCGTGGATCCTCGGTGCCATCACGCTGCTGGGCGGAGCGCTGCGCTTTTACGACATCGGCCGGCCGGCGCTGTGGGGCGATGAGGCGATGGTCTTCGGCCGGACCGCCGCGACGTACCAGGACCTGCTCAACCGCCTGCAGATCGACGGCTTTGCGCCGCTGCTCTACGAGCTTTATTGGGTCATCCTCCGGTGGTTTGAACCCACGCCGCAGGTCATGCGCTTCGTGCCGGCGCTGGCTGGCACGCTGATGATCCCGGCGATGTATGTTCTGGCCCGCGAACTGGCGGGGCGGCGGACGGGGCTGCTGACGGCACTGCTGACGGCCGTGTCCGCCTACATGCTCAACTACTCGCGCGACGCCAAGATGTACATGCCGTTCTGGCTGTTCATCGCGCTGCACGCGGCGTGCCTGCTGTGGTGGCTGAGGACCGGCCGGCGGGTGGCGTGGCTGGCGTGGATCGCGGCGGGTCTGGCGATGGTGGGGCTGCACACCGCGGGCTTGATCATCGTCGGTATCGAGACGCTGATGGTGCTTACGCATCCGCGGCTGTCGCCGCCGGGTCTCTTGCGTTTCTCATCGGTGGGGCGCAACCTGGCGATGCTGCCGCTGTTTGTGGGCGGGCTGGGGATCGTCGCGGCGGGCCCGGCCGGCTACTACCTGGGGTTCAACAAGTGGGTGCAGCGGACCGGCGGACTGGCCCCCGGCGTCAGCCCCGAGACGGACGACAACTGGAACGACAGCGGGCTGCAGTGGATCGAGCCGTTCCACCGCGGGCGGAGCTCCATCGACCTGCTCATGCACTCGACCAGCGCGCTGCTGTATGCCTACGAGTGGCCCAAGCCGAGCATGCGGCGGGAGAAGCTGCCCGGCGGGGAACTGGTGATCCCGGCGTGGATCAGCACGACGTTCTTTGCGTTGATGATCGCGACGGCCGCGATCGCGGTCCTTGGCGCGATGCCCTGGGGCGGCGATCGAGCTCCTGCGCCTCGCGGGCCGCCCGATCGCATCGGCTGGTGGCGGCGGCTGCTGTGGCTGACGGCGTGGATTGTGGTGCCGGTGTATGGGTTCTATTGCCGTTCGGTGGACAACTTCGTTGCGCCGACGGCCTGGCTGGACGCTGTGGGCCAGTGGCTGTTTGCCGAGCAGTTCGCAGCCTATCCGCGCCTCATCCGCACCGGTCTGCTGGTCTTGCCGCCGCTGGTTTGGCTGGCGGCCGGGCCGGTGACGTGGCGGCGGGTGGGGCGGCTGGTGCAGTTCGCCGCGGTGGTGGCGGTGGTGTTCGGGCTGTGTCACGCGACATACCTGGTGTGGATGCACCTGTGGCAACAGGCCCAGAAGACCCACCCTGGCGTGGACTGGCAATCGGTCTGGATGCCGCGGTACGTGGCGGTGGTTTGGCCGGCGGTGGCCGTGGCGATGTGCCTGCTGCTGTTGAGGCTGCCGACGCGGCCGCTGCGGTGGGCGGCGATCGGGCTGGTGCTGGGCGGCAACCTGGTCAACGGCATGGCGCGCGTGATCGCCGACACCGAGCCGCCGGTGGACCGGATGGCGTGGGACATCTGGGTCGCGCAGGACCCGGCCTACGGCGTGCGGACCTATCACGGCTTCCTGGATGGCGGGGCGCATCCGAGCGAAGGTTCGGTGCTGACCACGCAGGGCCGCTACTATCTGTGCCTGTACAGCGGGCTTCGGCCGACGCCCAACGAGTTTCGGGGATGGGGCGTGGTGCAGGCATTCCGCTTCGATCGGCGCACATCGGTGGGCGCGGTGGCGGGGGATGTGAAGGCGGCGGGCCCGTCGATTCGCAAGGTGATCATCTGGCAGCGGTTCGGCGATGGCCAGCCGCCGGCGCTTGTCCCGCCGGCCGAGGACCCGATGCTCAAGGCGCTGGGGCCCTTGTGGGTCCGGACGGACTCGGAGGATTTCGTGATCCGTCAGCATTGGAGCTGGCGCACGCTGGGATCGTGCCGACGGCGGCAGTACGTTCGCGTGCCGGAGGGGGTTGCTAATCCTCTTCCTGCACCGGCATCAGCAGAGTGATGGCCGGCGGGATGTGCCCTTGGGGAAAGAGGATCGCCAGTTTGTTGTAGTCGTAGGCGATGATGATCCGGCCGGCCGGGTCGAGCCAGATACGCTGCGGATCGCGGTGATCGGGCAGGCGCCTGGTGAAGACGGCATCGACGGCAAACGGTGCAGCGCCCTTGGGCGTGAGGCGCAGGCGGATCGCGCGGCCGGGGGCGTTGAACAGGAACAGCGTCTCGTCCGCAACGCGGATGAGCGTGACGGGATAGCGACGATCGCCGAGCAGGTGCGGTGGCAGCAGCCACGGGAGGCAGCGGCCGTCGGGCGCCACCGCCGTCAGGTCGATCAGGCCGCCGAAGAAGCGCCAGTTGTCAGGCGTAACCAGCAGCGGCGCAGCATCCGTGGGCTGCGAGGCCGGCGGCATGTCCTCGACGCTGTTGAAGACGGGGTCGGTCGCTTCATCGACCGGCCGCCACGCTTCGGCCTCCAGTGCCCAGGCGCCGCCCGACTTCATGACGGGCCAGCCGGCGCGGTTCCAGCCGACCATGCCGCGTTTGACTACCATGTTCCACACGGGGAGGCGCGGAAGCGGATCGGGCAGGGTGGGGTCGATGATCAGCGTGCGCCCGGCGAGATCCGGGCTGTCCGTGAACAGCCAGCGGCCGCGATGATCGATCCCGACAAAGCGGCTGAAGGCTTCCTCGCCCTTGCGCAGCAGCGGGACGGTGCCGTTGCCCACGAACCGGCGCGGGCCGGCTCGCGGGTCGTTGACGATCCATTCGCCGGCGACGACCGAAAGTGAAGCCCCGGGCGTCTCCAGTTCGCGGCCCAGCGCCGCACTGAGCAGTTGCACCGGTTCGCCGGGGCGCGTGAACAGGTAGGCCGGGGCGATGATCTGCGGTTCCTGGTCATCGGAGGGCACCGAAACACCCGCCTCGGCGCGGAACAGCGCGCCGCAATCGGGATGGCGGCTGACCAGCTTCATCCTCCCATCGACCAGCGACAGGAGGCCCAGCGACGGCCGAATCTTGCCCTTGAGCAGCTCGCCCACGCGAAGGCGCGCTTCGGGAGGAAGATCGTCCCGGGCCTTTTCCAGCAGCGGCCAGGCGCTGGGCCCGCTGGCGGCCAGTTTCTCGTGAGCCTGTTGGCGTTTTTCGGGGTCGTCGTCGGAGAGCTGATCGATCAGGGCGGCGATTTTCTGCTCGTCCAGCGGCCGCCGTTCCAGCAGGACCACGTTCAGAGCCACCTGGTCGCCCGGCTGCTTGACCATCTGGAGGACCGTTCCGTCGTCCTGCAACTTCAGCTGAAGCAGGCCCTGCGGCCAGAGCTCATCGGGCCCGAGTTGCTGCCAGCGTCCGGCGGCCGGGTCGTGATCATCGGGAAGGAAACGCACGATTCCGCGGCTGCCGGGGTGGTCGTCGGTGGGCGGGATCCACGCCAGAACGCCCGTCCAGTCGAGCGTCACCTGCACGGGGCCGTGCGGCGGATCCGGCTCGGCCAGCGGCGGCGAGGGCAGATGCTGCAGGTCGCTGCCGACGGCGAGGACCGATACGCCGGAGGGCGTGGGCACGACGATGCGGTGTTGCCAGGAGAAGGCCGCGGACCAGTCGCAGCGGCCGGGCAGGGGAAGGTCGCGGTGGGTCGGGCCGTCGATCAGTCGGAACCGGCCGGTGGCCGGGTCGCGGTACACGGGCATCGGGATGTAGTTGCCGGTGTGATCCGGGTGCCAGTGGACGAAGACGATTCTCTCGTGGCGCAGGTACACATCGGCAGGACGTCCGCCACGGCGCATCAGCGGCGTGGGCTCGACGTCGTCGCGGGTGATCCACAGGACGCCGGCGCGGTCCAGGTGAACCGGTTCATGGAACACCAGGTGTCCGGCATCGCTGTAGTCCAGCGGCACGCCCAGCGGCTGGGTCGCGGGGATGGCGGGATACTTGCGCAGCACCAGATCGAAGTACGTGGCCGGGCGGCTGGCGGGCGCTGGGGCAAGTGCCTGGGCGGTGGCGGGAGCCGTGGCCGGCGCGGTCGCGGGAAGCGGCGGTGTCGGCTTGCGGTCGCAGGCGGCGGCCAACGCCAGGGCCGCGGCGAGCCAGGCCCGGCGGGCTGCGAGGGAATATTTGCGCCGGCGCAGCATGGGGCTCCCCTGCCTAACGTCGCAACCCGCCCCCCGGCTCGGCCGGCAGCCCCCGGGCGACTCGCCGCTGCCGCATGTCGCGGGCCATCTCGGCGGCCTGGGCGCGGCGGTGCGGCGGGAGCGATTCGATGCGTTGCTTGAGCCGTATGGGATCAAACGTCTCGGCGGGCCGGTTGGCCGGCTGCGTCGCGGCGCGGGCGATCCAGGTCAACCACCGCGGCCGCCATCGCTCCTGCTCGTCGATGATCTTGTCCAGGTAAGCCGTGCGCTGGTCCGGCGACAAGACCCAGTACTCATCCAGCCGCCGCGTCATCCAGATGCTCCCGACGTTCTGCATGGCCTTGTCCCGCTCCGCGGGAGAGATCTTGCCGGCCATGTAGGCCTCGATCAGGGCGGGAACGTTCTTCTCCAGCGTCTGGACGTAGGGGTGCTTGCGGTGCTCGGGCAGCGACGCGAACGTGTCGGTCGCCACAAAGCGGACGAGGGTAAGGGGCTCGGCGTCGGGAGGAGGCAGGCGGCGGGGCCAGAACCACCACGTTGCCGAACCGATGGCGGTGGCGGCCAGCAGCGTCGCCGCCCAGCGGAGGCGGCGCCGCGCTGCCGCAAGGAGATGTGCGTTCAGGGGGAGCATGGCGAACGCTAATTCAGGTCTCCCACGTGGAAGTCCGCGAACAGGTAGTTGCACGACCCGCGCGTCCCGGCCGCCCCGTGGAACGGCTCGTAGTCAAACATGAGCGGTGTCTGGTCCAGCCTTCCGCCGCGGTGGTTCTTCAGCTCGGCGATGTTCTGTCCCGCGAAAAGTGCGGCCGTGAACGGGTTGTACTGGTAACTGGAGCCCTCGCGCACAAAGTAGGTATCGTGGCCCTGCGGGACACCGTCGGCGGCGGCCAGGATCGCATCCTGCCGGCATCGAAACACGCCGGTGGCGCCCCGATGATACGGCTCCAGCACCTGCACAATCGAAGGGGCGTCGTTCAAGGGCGGCGACAGCGACGGCATCGTGTTTACCCGCGGCAGGCGCGATCGCGAGTCGTTGAGATACATCTGGAACTGGCCGCCTATATCGCGCAGGTTGGCTGCGCAGGCTGTGCGGTCGGCGCTGCGCCTCACGGCGGTGAGGGCCGGCAGGAGGATGCCGACCAGAAGGGCCATGATCCCCAGCGCAATCAGCAATTCGACAAGAGTGAAAGCGCGCCGCATGGATGCTCCGGGCCGCGAAGCACGGGACCGTGCCTGCGGTATAATAGCGGGACGTGGCGCAAAAGGCATCCATAGCGATCCGACCGATCGCGGAGTCGGCAGAAGAAACGTACCGGCGGGGGCGCATTTCGCCGTGGCAGATGGTGTTCCCGGTGCTGGTGGGCACGCTGGCGGCGGGGGGAGTCGTGGCGCTGCACGGGCTGCTGCGGTTGCAGGAAGGGGTGGCGCTGCTGGGCCACGCCGAGCGCAACGCCACGCACCTGGCGATGCTGGCCGAGCGGTCGCTGGACCTGCAGGTGGACCCGTTGCGGCGCATGTACGGCAACTGGCTGCGGGGGGAGCTTCGCTGGAACAACCTGGCGCCCGCCGCCGAACAGGTGATGCAGGAGAACCTGGCGTGTCGCACGATCGTGTGGGCGCGAGAGAGCGGCGTGGTGCAGGCGGTGGCGCCCACGCGCGGGAATGCGGCGCTGATCGGCCGGGACCTGCGCGATGACCCCTGCTGGGGGCCTGCGCTGCGACAGGCGTTGCAGGGCGGGCGGGAAGCGATCGCCCTGGCCGGCGATGGCTGGCCGACCGATGGCCCCAGTCTGGTGGTGGCGCTGCCCCTGGTAACGCCCTCGGAGCGGGCGGCCCGCAACGACGGGGTGATCCTGGCGCGGCTGGCCTTGCCGGCGGCGCTGGGGCTGTTCCGGTCGCAGGTGAGCGCGGATTTCGATTACCAACTGGTGGATCAGCAGGGTCGCGAGGTATTGGCCTCGCCGACGCGGCCGACCACGGAAGCGGCGACGTCGGCGGTGGCCGCGCTGGACCAGCGCTGGAAACTGCGTCTGTGGCCGACAAGCGATTTCCGGTCGCACCAGAGCGGCTGGCGGATGCCGTCGCAGTGGGTGCTGGGGCTGGGGCTGGCGGCGAGCGTGCTGGCGGGTCTGGGTGTGCTGCAGACGGTGCGGCACCGGCACCACCAGGCGGTGCAGTCGGCACGGCACGTGGCGGCGCTGGAGACGTTGCACCGGGTGTATCAGGCGGCCACGCTGGACGAGTCGCTGGACTTGCTGGTGCAGACGGTGCCGCAGGTTCTGGGGGTGGATCTGTGCGCGATGGCGTTGTGCGGGGGGCAGGGGGGCCCGATGACGATAGCGGCGGCCACGCGTCCGCAGGCTGAGGCGATCATCGGCGGTCGGCTGGATGTGGAGGGCACGGCGGCCGCCGCGGCGGTGGGCAAGCCCGGCACGGTGGTGGTGGAGGACAGCGGGCGTGGAGACCCGCTGCATCCGATGCTGGCGCCGCTGGTGCAAGGCGGGAGCGTGGTTTACGTGCCGATGTTCAAGCACGATGGGGCGTTGCAGGGGATGCTGGTTTTTGCGCGGGGGAGGGCGGGAGCGTTTGACGGGGAGCAGGTGAGTCTGGCGAGATTGTTTTCCATCCGGGCTGCGGCGGCGATCGAGACCGCGCGCCTGCACGCGCAGGCCCTGAGCGATGCCCGCACCCGTGCGACGCTTCTCCGCGAGCTGCAGCACCGGGTGAAGAACACGCTGGCGGGCATCGTGGCGCTGCTGTCGGTGGGGGACCGCGACCTGCCGGAGGATGTGCGGCGATGGCTGGATCGCGTGACCGATCGCATCCGCACGATCGCCGCGGCGCATGATCTGTTGGCCGGTCCGATGGGGCTTGTGTCGCTGCGCGAACTGGTGGGTCAGGTGCTGCCATCGCTTTCGGCGCTGCGGTGCCATGAGATCGTCATGCGGAGCGAGATCAGCGGCGACGACGTGACCCTGAACGGGCAACAGGCCATCAGCCTGGCGATGGTGCTGCACGAGCTGGCATACAACGCGGTGGTGCACGGCCTGGCGGGAGGCGGTAGGCTGACGGTGCGAGTGCGGCGACCGGATGAGCGGCGGGTGGCGATCGAGATCATCGACGATGGCGTGGGCTGTGGCGCGGCGGGGGAGTCGGCGGGCGCAGTCCGAGACGATGGCATCAGGGCGGTCGGCGGCGCGCAGCGGACTCGAACGGCGAGCGGGCACGGGCTGGCGCTGGTGCGCGAACTGGTCGGCCGGGAACTGCGCGGGACCTTCAGCCTGCAACGGGGCCCGACGGGCGGAACGGTGGCGAGGGTGGAGTTCGAGCCGGAGGCTCTGGTCGGCGTATAGGGCAAGCGGGGGCTTATGAGGAGCATCATGCGCGAATCGGAAAAGCGCCGGCGGCTGCGGGTGCTGCTGATCGAAGACGACACTCTGGTGGGGATGGGATTGCGCGGGCAACTCGAACGACTCGGCCACGAGGTGATCGGCCAGGCCGCGACCCATGCCCAGGCCGATGCGTTGTACCGCACGGGCCAGCCGGATCTGGCGCTGGTGGACATCCGCCTGGGGGGGCACGATGGCATCGAGGTGGCCAGGTCGCTGCTGGCGCAGCGTCCGTGCGCGATGATCATCGTCAGCGCCTTCAGCGACGAGGACCTGGTGCGGCGGGCGGGCGAGGCCGGCGTGTACGGATACCTGATCAAGCCGGCAAGCCTGGAGTCGCTGCGGGCGCAGATCGAAGTGGTGCTGAAGCGGTTTGCCGAGAACGAGGCGCTGCGGGCGGAAAAGGAAAAACTGGCCCAGACGCTGGAGGTGCGCAAGCTCACCGAGCGCGCCAAGGGCATCCTCATGAAGCGAGCCAACCTCAGCGAGGAAGATGCCCACCGGAGATTGCAGCAGGAGAGCCAGAAACGCCGCATCAGCCTGGCCGACCTGGCGCGGAAGATCATCGAGTCGGAGGAGCTGATCAGCGGGGGATAGGGTCGCCCGCGCCGAGCCAGGGGTGGGCCGCACGTGCCATGGCAGAGCACAGCACGGGCGGGCCGCCCGTGCCACGACGCAGAACAGCGCCCGCCGGAAGCGCGCGGCCGCGGCCGGGCCTGCGCATGGCTCTGCCAGACGATGGCTGTCGGGGCAAGCGAGGGCTACTTGGGGCGGCTGCCCGGGTGCGCAGGGGCCTCGATCTCCGAAGCGGCCGCGGCGACGTATTCCACGAGTTGCGAATCCAGGGGCTCCCAGGTACGGTCGCGTCGGGCGAAGACGGTCTTCATCACCTCGATGGCCTTGCCCATGCGATAGGGTTCCATGCCCTTGTCCGTCCAGAAGGTGTAGCTGGGCACGAAGCGCGGCGCGATGGTCGATCCGGCCAGCATCGATGCAAAGCCCACGTAGGACCCGGCCATCAGCCGCGTGCCGATGGCCGTCTTCACATGGTCGGCGATGAACGATCCGAGGAAGCGTCTGCCGGTCTTGCAGGGCCCGCTGGGCAGCATGATGCTGACCGTACCGTAGGTGTTCTTGAGGTTGCTGGTGGCGGTGCCGGCGCCGAGGTTGACCCACTTGCCGACATAGCTGTCGCCCAGATAACCGTCGTGGGCCTTGTTGGAATAACCCAGGATGACGCTGCCGGCGACTTCGCCGCCGACCTTGCATACCGGTCCGATGGTTGTGCCGGGGCGGATGAGGGTGAGGGGGGCGATCTGCGAGTGGGGGCCGACGTAACAGGGGCCCTGCAACACGGCATTGGCGCCGATCTCGCAGTGGTGATCCAGCATGACCGGTCCCCTGGAGGCGTCCAGTACGGTGCCGGGGTCAATCTTCACGTCGGCGCCGAACCAGATGTTCTCGGCATCGATGAGGTGGCAGGCCGGCTGCGGGCAGGGGCGGGAGGGGGTGCCCAGATGGGCGTAGTCCTCGAGTAGGGACTCCTCGTTCCACTTGATCAGATCGGAGAGATGCTCGACCAGTCGCGTCTGCGGCATGGTCTGGGGCAGGTCCAGCAGCGACAGCCAGCGGTCGGAGCGGTGCATGGCGTCGGCCGGGGACAGTCCGGGCATCGTCACGCGGGCCATCCGCACGACATCGCCCTCGTCCAGCACGACGGCGTCCTCGGCTGGGGTTTCCAGAGCCTGGAAGTGGAGCGTGCGTCCGCTGAGCAGCAGGGCCGGCTCGTCGTCCAAGGGAGTATTGACGGTGGCCGGCACGCTCAGGTCGGGGACGACCCGCTGGCGCACGAACTCAGCCATTTCCGGCCGGACCCACAGGCTCAGGCGGGTGGCTCCGCTGTGGCGGATCTGCTTGGCCAGCAGCGTGGTTGTGCCGGTGGCCAGCGTGAAAACCGGCCGGCTGAGCGACAGGGGGGCGAAGGTCTTCCAGTGCAGGCCCTCGAAAATGACAACGTGCATCGACACCTCGCGCTAGTTGTGCTTCATGATACCCAAAGAGAACAGGGCAGCCCAAGGGGCCGCCCTGTTGGTGCACAGAGCCCTCCGATGAGCTCACCCCGGCGCGCAAAGTCGGCGCAGCGGGGCGCTGTGTAAAATCCAAGTTAGCGTTCTCGAAACTGCCACGAGTTCCCACCCGCCTCGGCAGATGCCAGACCGGTTCCACGGGCAGTCGCCACGGCCCGTCAGGTGAAACTTCGCCGGTATCATACCCCAAGGCTGTCCAGAGGCAACGAATGCGAGGTGTTTGGTTCAAGCCCGGGGCGGGGAACGTCCGATATTACCCGTACCGCAATCCGGCGATGGACCGCCGGGCGGAAGTGCGTACCTGCAAGGAGGCCCACTGTGAAGAACCTGGCTTTGACGCTGGCCGTGATCGCCGCGATGGCTCTGGCTTCCGGCTGCTCCAACAAGAAGAAGGAGACGCCGAAGAACACGCTGACGGACATCCCGCCTGCGGCGTCGGTGTCGGGCAACCCGATGCCGGTGACGGCTGTGCAGCCGGTGACACCCATTCAGCCGGTTTCGACCTACACCCCCGACACGACGGCATCCGATCCGTCGTTGACGGCCGGCGGGAAGCGCACCTATACCGTCAAGAAGGGGGATACGCTCTGGGGCATAGCCAAGAGCAACTATGGCGATGGGAAGCAATACACCAAGATTCTGGCGGCCAACCCCGGAGTCTCGCCCCAGCAGTTGAAGGTGGGGCAGACGCTGGTGATTCCCTGAGTCGCGGAGCGGACCAAGGTCTCTGGGCCGGGCGAGGCGCGGGCCTCGCCCGTTTGCGATGCGCTGGCCTCGCCCGTATGCGATGCGCCGGAGGGGCGGGGGTTATCCCTCGCGGACCAGAGCGTGGAAAGCGTCCATCAGGCGGCGGGTGACGGGGCCGACTTGGCCGTTGCCGATGGCCCGGCCGTCGATCCTCGTGACAGGCACGACCTCGGCGGCGGTGCCGGTGAGGAAGCACTCGTCGGCGCCATAGACGTCATAGCGGAGCAGCGTCTTTTCCACGGCGGGAATCTGATGCTTGCGGCAGAGCCTCAGAATGACCTGCCGGGTGATGCCGTCGAGGATTCCGTCGGCGGTGGTGGGGGTGGCCACCACGCCGTCACGCACGATAAAGATGTTGTCGCCGGTGCACTCGGCCACGTTGCCCTCGTGGTTGAGCATGATCGCCTCGGGCACGCCGGCGTCGATCGCCTCGATCTTGGCCAGGATGTTGTTGAGGTAGTTCATGCTCTTGATGCGAGGGGACACGGCGTTGGGATGGTTGCGGATAACCGACGCGGTGATGACGGCCATGCCGTTCTCGTACATCTCGCGGGGATAGAGCTCGATGGTGTCGGCGATGATGACGATCGAGGGGCCGGGGCAGAGGCTGGGGTTGAGGCCCAGGTTGCCGATGCCGCGGCTGACCACCAGGCGGATATAGCAGTCGGTGAAGCCGTTGGCGGCGACGGTCTGCTGCATGGCCGCACGGAGCTGTTCGGCGGACATCGGAATCGTCATGCGGATGGCGCGGGCCGAATCGAACAGCCGGCGGAGATGGGCGTCGCACTCGAAGATGCGGCCGTTGTAAACGCGGATGCCCTCGAAAACGCCGTCGCCATACAGCAGGCCGTGGTCATAGACGGAGAGTTTGGCGTCCGTCTTTTCGTGCAGCGTGCCGTCGATCCAGACTTTCAGCGCCATCAGTACCTCGATGCCGTAAGGGCGGGTAGCCTAAGGCAACGCGGCGCTGCGGGCAAGATGCCATGAGAATCGGGATCGTTACCGACGTGCACTACGCCCAGAAGGATCCGGCCATCGGTCGGTATTACCGGGAAGCGATCGTGAAACTGGCGACGGCAACCGAAGGTCTGAGCCGCCAGCAGATCGACCTGGCGGTGAATCTGGGCGACCTGATCGACAGCGGTCCGGATGACGCCGAGGCGCTGTCCAGGGCGGCTTCGGTGCTTGCGCGGGCGTGCGCCAGGCGGCTGCATGTGCTGGGCAACCACGACGTGGAAACGCTCAGCAAGAAGCGGTTTCTGGAGATCTGCGGACAAGACGCAGCGCATCTTTCGCTGGACTGCGGCGGGTGGCATATCGTGGCGCTGGACGGGTGCTACCGCGCCGACGGGGTCTCGTATGACCAGGGTTCCTACGACTGGACCGACAGCGATATTCCGCCGCCGCAGCGGCAGTGGCTGTCGGCGGACCTGGCCGCCGCCCGCCTGCCCGTGATCGTGTTTGTGCACCAACGGCTGGACGAACCGGCCGATGCAAGATACGCCGTACGCAGCGCCGCGGCGGTGCGGGGCATACTGCAGCGCAGCGGCAAGGTGCGGGCGGTGTTCCAGGGACACGATCACCGCGGGGCATGTGCGTGGATCGACGGCATCGCCTATGTGACCTTGCGTGCGCTGGGCGAGGGAACCGGCCCGGACGCCATGGCGTATTACACGCTGAACCTTGCGCCCGACGCGCCGATGTGCCTGCGATGCTTTGGCGAGGCAGCGAGACTCAGTCCGCCGGCCAACTGGCCGCACGGGCGGCTGGAAATCCGACAGGCCGGCGGTATTTGACGCGGTTGGAACGATGCGCATATTGTCTGCGACCGCTGGCCGGCCCCGTCGTCTAGAGGCCCAGGACACCGCCCTTTCACGGCGGTAACAGGGGTTCGAATCCCCTCGGGGTCATCGCAAGATTCTGTAAAGAAGCGTAAGCGGCGGTATCGCTCGGTAAATCCGGGCGATTCTGCTTTCCGGCCCCGGCGGCTTCCCGGTCGTTACCGGCCGGTTCCGACGGGTACTGTGCCGGATTCTGTGCCGCGCCTTCCGGGCCCGCCTTGCCGCCTCCAGGATCAGCTTCGCCGCGTCATACGTCCGCTCCCCCATCCCCGCCGCCTTCGCGGCCTCCCGGCTGGACACGTTCCGGTCGATCCCGACTTCGGCAAGGGTTGAAACCTGTTCAGTTTTGGAACTGGTTTTCCGTGTGGGTCGTCCGCCAGTATTCTTCGGCGTCCGCTTGAGGATTCGACCCAGGTTGACCTCGGCGCGAATGCGGTATTCGGCCGCAGCGACTCCTGACGCTTCTCGCCAAGCGCCGCCTGGTCGGTTGTCCCAAACGAGCCGGGGTAGAGACACCTCGACATGGGACCCGCTCGCGGTCGATCATCCCCTCCCCCCGGTCGCGCGGCCGGTTGTCGGCCGGCGGGTCGGGGCCGAAACGCCAGCCTTCAGCAGCAGTTTCCCCTACCATGCCTGCCCGAAGTGTGATACAGTGTCTGCCGCATATCGAAGGCGAGGGACGATGGGCAAAACGCCGATGCGATTCTGTCCATGTTGCGGGCGCCAAGGTCGAGACGGCGCAGCGCCTATGGCAGCCCCCAGCGTACCGGCCGTTGCCTTGCTCTTACCTCCCCCGCCGTCGGCTTGACCGCGGAGCTGGGGTTTATGCCTGAACCATCCCGCAAGCGCCATGACGACCCGATCCGCCGCGCCGTGCTGGCGCAGATGGAGGCGCTCCGCCTGACGACAAACCAGGTCGCCATCCTGTCACGGCCGCACGTCTCCAGGAATCAAGTGTACATGTGGTTGCGCGGCGAAAGTCGCCTCAGCTCAGAAAAGGCTTGCCGAGTACTAGCGGCCGTGGGCCTGGCCATCGACTTCGTCCCCAAGTCCGAGTCCGATCGCCCGCCACAAGGAGAGTAGATCGCCGGCCCCGGTGGCCTTCACGGCCTCCGCCACCTCCAGGATCAGCTTCCCCCCCCGCGATCACCGTTTGGCAGGCGCAGCGCTCAGCCGAGCCACCTGCGCGATGGTCCGCCACGCGGCGGCCGGCGTGTCCCGACCGGTTGTACGCTGGTCAGCCGCCCACCTTGGCGTCGATTGCAGCCGCAATGCGGGCCCGGTCCTCGGGCGACAGCTTGCTCAGCTTGGCGAGAAGCCGGGCCAGGTCCGCCGGCGGCTGGGCGTCAACTGTGCCGGATTGTGCGCCGGGTGTGCCGGAATCCGTGCCGCGCTCGGGCGGAATCTGCTGCTTTTCGGCCGAATCCGTGGGGTGTTCGGACCCCCTCGGGGTCATTGGGTCATGCGCGTGTGGCGATGATGGCGGCCATGCGGCCGGTGATGCCGTTCTCGCGGCGGTGGGAGAAGAACTCCGCGGCGTGGCGGTAGGTGCAGCGGTCGGTGGTGTCGATGTGTTTGGGGGGCAGGCCTGCCCCGAGGGCCTGGAGGCGGATGGCCTGGCGCAGGTCCACGTAGCCCTTGCCGCCGACGCGACGGGAAATCGGCGCCTCGTTGCCAAGGCACCGCGTGAACTGTTCGAGGACCTCCGGGCCGACTTCGTAGGCGTCGCCCGAGATGCAGGGTCCGATCGCGATCGTCACGGCCGTGCCAGGCCCGGCCAGTTTCTGCACAGCGGCGATCGCCTTCGGGACGATGCCGGCCACCACCCCTCTCCAGCCGGCATGGACCGCTGCGACAACTTTGCCGTCGGCGCTGGCCAGAAGTACGGGCACGCAATCGGCCACGCGCACGGAGACAAGCCAGCGGGCGTCGGACGTGATCAGGGCATCGGCCCTGAGGGAGTCGTCGTGGTCTTGAGCGAGATGCGCCAGTTGGCACCCGTGGACCTGGTGAACGCGGGCCAAACGGCGGGATTCACAGCCGATTGCGGCCTGGAGCAGCCTGTAGTTCTCCCAGATTCGCTGGTAATCATCCTGGACCGGGCAGCCGTTGGGGTTGCCCAGGTTCAGCCGGTCGAACGGCGGCGGGCTGACACCGCCGATGCGGGTGCTGAAGGCGTGCGGCACGCCGATGGACTCCAACAAGGGGGAGACGTAGCAGACCACTCCGTTGGCCGAACTGCGCCGCTCGAGCATGTGGGGGCATGATAGGCGGGCGGGCGAGTGTTCACCAGTGCCCGTCGAGGCTATGCTGTTGTCATGCGACGGCCGAGCAGCAACAAGCATTTCTTCCGGCTGGCGGTGTTTCCAGGGCAGTTCGACCCGATCACCAACGGCCACCTGGACGTGATCCGCCGCGGCACGTTTCTCTTCGACGAGGTGCTGGTGGCCGTGGGGATCAACCCCGAGAAGCGTGAGCTGTTCACGCTGGACGAGCGGCTGGAGATGGCACAGGCCCTGTGCCGGGAAATCCCGCGGACGCGGGTGGAGAAATATGAAGGCCTGACGGTGGATTTTGTGCGTTCGGTTAAGGCGGCGGCAATCCTGCGGGGCATCCGGGATGTGTCGGACCTGCGGCACGAGTTTCAACTGGCGATGGCCAACCGTTCGGTGGGGGGAGTGGAAACGGTGTTCATCATGACCGGCGATCAGTTTGCGCTCACCAGCAGCAGCCTGATCCGGCAGATCGTTGCCCTGGGGGGCGACGTGCGCAAGCTGGAGCCGCATCTTCCGCGTCTGGTGGTCCAGCGGCTGCGGGACAAGCAGAAGTCGGGGCTGTGGCAGCGGGTTCTGCACGATGCGCCGGCCGGCTGAGGGCGGCGGCAGATGCAGCAAAGCCGGCGGCTTTTCCGATACCACTAGGGGGTCAGACGGAAGGACTGTTGGCGCACAGCGAACAATCATGCCGCAGACTCCTGCTGCACGGCGTGCCGGTGGAGTTGTCGTGCGCGTTGCCGTGGTTGCAGGAGGCCGTGGAGGATCTGCTGGGGAGTTTTGCGACGGATGATCTGCCATCGGGAGGGCGTCCCATCCGAGTGGCCATCGAGCCATTTGCCGGCGAGGATGTGCTGCGCGGGCTGTCGTCCTGGGCGCAGCCGCTGCACGTGCCGGCGCCGATGGATCTGTACCAGGACGGCGAGCGGTTCTGGGCGATCGATGAGCGGTGGGGCATCGCACGAATGGACCTGCTGCGGGGGACCGTGCGAACGTGGCTGACTGCGGCTGCCGGGCGCGACCCGCGGCGATCGGCGGAAATGGGTTTGCTATGGCCGCTGGCGCAGGTGGTGCGAATGAGGGGACTGCATCTGCTGCCGACGGCGGCGGTGCAGCGAGAAGGGGTGGGGGTGCTCATTCTGGCCGGGCACGAACTGGACGGCGAGCTGGCCTCGCTGCTGGGTGCGGGATGGCGGATCATCGGCGCACGCTGGACGGCGCTGCGCGGCGACGAGGAAGGCGTGGAGCTGCTGCACATGCCCGGCAGCCTGAAGCGGGGGTCGGCTCGCAACTGGGCATCGGATGTGCGACTGTGCTCGCCGTGGCGGGACTACCTGATCGCCTCGGGGGCCTGTTGGCATGACGCGGCGGCGTGCCGGTATGTGGTGATCGCGGGCCGGGCCTGGCTGGGGCCGGCGCGCATCCGGCCGGTGCGCGGGTCCCTGGCATTGTCGGCGCTTCGCCGGGCCTGGCCGATCGAACCGCTGCACCCGGCGACGAGGCGGTGCTCCGTGCCGCACCTTCTGGCCGGAACCTGCGGAATCTTCGCCGCCGAACTGGATGGACGAGCCAGCACCCTGGCGCTGTTGCTTGACGCGATGGAAGGGTGCCGGGGCCAAAGTTCCTGTGCACAGGTGGTTTTGCCTAATCGCTCGCAGCGTCAGCGGGCGACGGTGCGGCTGGCCGGGTCTGCGGCTGCAGGGATTCCAGGCTGATCGTGAGGGGCGGGCCGTCCTTGGGAAGCTCGATGCCGCCCAGAAGGGGCAACCAGCGGATGCGGGAGGTTTGGTCCTGGTAGAGTCTGCGCGAGGCGAAGCGCTCGCGGCGGAGGACCTTGTTGGTCTGGCTGACGCGCTCCCAGCCGCCGTGGCGGTTCTTGAAGTACCACAGCTCGACGCGCCAGATGACCTCGCCGCCCTTGTCGGAGTGGAAAGCGCTGTCGCGAATCTGCTGGACCAGCGCGGTGGCGCGGTCGTGGTCGCCCTGGAGGATCAGGATCTCGGAGCGGTCATAGAACTGCCGGACGTCCTGCACGAGCGCCCGAATCTGCTCGCGGTCGTCGTCGCTCAGCGGGCGGGGGTCGGCGGCGGGCTTCTCGATGCTGTGCCAGCGCATATCCACGCCGGTGAGCACCGTTCCGTCGTGGAGGGTGATCAGCAGGTTGTAGGCGGTGGCCGGCAGGAGGTTGCTATAGGTGATGGTGCGGCCGTCAATCTGCCCGGGCGACTGAAGCTTCATCGAGGTCGCCACGGCGGCGGCGGTCCTGGGCCGGGCATCCTGCGGCAACTGCACCACCAGGTCGGCGGCGCGGGCCGATGCTCCCGTCAGAAGCCAGGCGAGGATCAACAGCGCGCGTATGGCCATGGTGCCTCGTCAGTCATCGCCAGCTGAACCGAAACGGAAAGGAATCGGGCATGGGGCGGCCGTCCTTGTCCCTCGGCGGCTCGAACCACCACTTCCACATGGCCAATTGAGCCGGCAGGTCCACCTCGTTGCTGCCGCTGGAGCGGATGATCGAAACATCGGCGACTTTGCCTGTCTCGTCGGTCCGCACGCGCAAGACGACATCGCGGCAGGCCATCGTGGCCACGTCCATCTGACCCTTGAGGCTCAGGCGCGGCAGCACAGCGCGAAACGCCCGCCCCAGTTGTGCGTCGATGCGGCCGGCGCGGATGGTCGCCGAGGGGATGCGTGCAAAGGGGTCCGATTCCATGTCGCCGCGGGGCGCAGGGTCGGCGGCGTTGGATGCGCCGCCTCGCTGGCGCGGCAGGACCACAGCCGCAGTGGAGCCGGCTGGCGCTGCTGCCGATGCACCGGCCCGCTCCGACGCAACCGCGAAAGCATCCACGGGAACACTCGGCGGGACCGGTGGGCCGTTGTTCAGAGCGATGGGCGGCGGGGATGGCGGCAGGGGCGGCGCATGTCGCACGCGGACGGTCACCGCCGGACCGGCCGGCACGCCAAACGGCGCCGGCCCTGGCTCCTCGGCTTGGGCCGCCCGCGGCGCCATCGGCGTGGCGGCGATTTCCTGATCCAACAGGGGCGGCAAGGCCGGACCATCGCGAAGCGCGTCGTGGCCGACGGGGTCGAGGCTGAGCCAGGCCTGGTCCTGCTCGCCCAGGCGGGCCCTGGCGGGCTGGTCTCCCGGCGCCTGGTTGACGGCAATGCCGGCTGCGTCGGCCTGGCCGAGTCGAGCGCCGCGATCCATGTGCCAGAGGTTGGCCGCAAGGGGCGGCCAGTGGGTCATGGCGTTGAGGCGGCGAATCTCCAGTCCCAGCCAGAGCAGGGCCAAGCCGCTGTGCAGTGCCAGCGACAGACACAAGGCGATGGTGATGGAGGGATCCGGGCGACGCAAGGGGCTTCTCCTGTCCCTTTTGTCTGCTGCCAACCAGTCGATAGCCTCTATCGGCAATCAAGCCTTGCCCAGGCCCGGTTTGATCTGTTCGAGCTGGTCGCGAAGCTGGGCGGCGTCCTCATAGCGTTCTTCCCGCACGGCCCTTTGCAGCTGCGAGCGAAGCTGCTGGACGGGGTCCACGGGAAGGAGCTTCTTGATCTCCCGGGCAAAGGCCCACAGCGCGCGGGCTTCCTGACAACGCTTGTAGGCGTCGGGCCGGTTGATCCTCTCGAAAAACTCGCGAATCCGCCGCAAGCCGCGACGGGCGGCCCGCAGGGCGGCGTCCAGATCGCCCGCCTTCCAGCAGAGCGAGGCTCTGGCTCGGGCGTTCATCATCAGCAGGTAGGGGCGATACTGCTCGAGAACCAGCCTGTCGTGGTTATCCACGGCGAACTGGGCGCACAGATCCAGCACCCGCAGATTGCGGGCCGTGTCGCGCAACACGCCCTGGAACTCCTCCAGCACGAACAGGCTCAGATAGCGGTGGTAATACATCACCGCTTCCTCGCGCAAGGCCTGGCAGTCGGCGGGTGTCAGGTGGAAGCCGGCATCGCCGCCGGTCCGGCGACGATGATCCTCCAACTGCGCCTCGAAGTAGGCCAGCAGCGATTCGTGGCCCCGGGGCCTGCGCCCGTCGGGCCGGCCGTTCAGTTCCATCTGCAACAGGCCCAGGTCCAGACGCATCTGGAGCTTGGGCCGGCCGTCCACGCCGACGATTTTCCGTACATTCAAAGCGCCAGGCTCGTAATCCCAGCCCTCCAGAAGGGGTGCGATGTCCTTGCTGGGCAGAGAGGCACGTCGTCCACGCGGAGACCGTTTTTCACCTTCCATGCAGTTTAGCTCCAGGACCGCGCCGCACTGGGGCGCGGATCCGCCTTATTGTAGCCGCCTGTTGCCCCTGGGTGAACAAGCCGACGTTGCGGACGGACACATCCGCAGGAATGGGGGGCGGTCCGGCGGCGGGCACAAGCCCACCCTGCACGGCGCGCCGATATTCGGGCAGGGCAGGCCGCGCCCGCCGCGCCAGACCGAACGGCACGCCCCGGCACGCCGTTGCCTGAGCGGCCCTTGTCTTCACGCGGCCGTAAGATTACACAGGAAAGCTTCGGAGGTACCGTGCGAAGGATTGCATTTGCGTGTGTGCCGCTGTTGATGGCGGCCTTCGTGTATGCGCAGACGCCGGCCAGCCAGCCGGCCGAGGACATCGCCGCCGACCGCTCGACGCCCAAGGGGGCGCTGAAGGTGTATGCCCAGGCGATCCGGGGGGGCGAGGCGAAGGCGATGGCCGAGTGCCTCTTTGCGCCCACCAAACTCCGCCAGGAGCTGGCCAAGGCGCGCACCGAGCAGTCGGCCGCGGTGCACCGCATCTGGAAGGCGGGCATCGCCCGCTATGGCGTGGAGGGGGCCAAGGAGGTATTCGGGGGCAAGAATCTGCCGACGCCCGATGAGTACGCCGGCGATATTCTGGCGCGGCTGCCCAAGGCGAAGGTTACGTTGCAGGGAGAACGGGCGGCGATCGTGCTGGGGGACCACCCCAACGACCCGTGGATTCTGCAGCGAGAGAAGGGGCAATGGAAGCTGATCGTGGCCGACACCGGCGAGTCCAACGCCAAGGTCAAGGAGATGATCAATCAGGCCGAGCGGAGCACGCCGCAGTTGCTGGCCGTGGCCAAGGATATCGAGTCGGGAAAGCTGCAGACGCCGGCCGATGCCGCTGCGGCGGTGCGGCGTGCCACGGGCGGCCCATAGCAGCCCCATGTCGCAAAGCAAACAGCAGATCCTGGCGCTGCTGGCCGAGGCGGGCGTTGAGCCGCGCCATCGCTTCGGGCAGCACTTCATGATCGACCAGAACCTGGTGCGCGCCGTGGCGGCGGCCGGCGAGCCCAAGCCCGGCGACCTGGTGCTGGAGGTGGGGCCGGGCACGGGCACGCTGACGGAGGAACTGCTGGGGTCGGGGGCGGAGGTACTGGCGGTGGAGATCGACCGCGATATGGCGGCGCTGCTGCGCTCGCGGCTGGGAGATCGGCCGAACTTCAGCCTCATGGAGGCCGACGCCCTTTCGTCGAAGCACGCGCTGAACGCCCAGCTGTTGGCGCGGATACGAGAGGCGCTGGATGCGGGCCGGGCGGTCCATCTGATTGCGAACCTGCCGTATAACGTGGCGTCGCCGCTGATCGTGGAACTGCTGCATGCGGGGGTGGCGCGGCTGGCGTTTACGGTTCAACGGGAGGTGGCGATGCGGCTGCGGGCAGCGCCGGGGACGGAGGAGTATGGCGCGCTGAGCGTGGTGGTGCAGATGCTGGCGCGGGTGCGGGTTTTGCGGACGCTGCCGCCGCAGGCATTCTGGCCGGCGCCGGCCGTCGAGTCGGCCCTGGTGCGGATCGACCGGCAGGACCGGCTGGGCGAGTCGGCCGGGGCGTTTTCGCGGTTCGTGGCGGGGCTGTTCTCGTCGCGGCGCAAGACCCTGCGCAAGGGGCTGGAGTTGATGGGATACGACGCGCAGGCGATGCTGTCGGCAGCCGGCATCGACGGCAGGCTTCGGCCGGAACACCTGGCGCCGGAGGAGCTTTGGCGGCTGTTTTCTCAGGTTGCCGCTTGACGCCGCAGCGCGACCGGAAGCATCGCACCGGCGCCGGCCAGCGACGCGGCCTGCGATACGTAAAGCACCATCGACCCGCCGTGCAGCCGCTTGAACTGGGGCGACCCCGACAAGCCCTGGACCCGCAGGGCGTGCATGGGCCGGCTGATGTAGATGGGCCCCAGTGCCGCGGCGGCCGCGGCCAGCGCCAGCAGCGCGAAGATCGCGGTCTGGAGTCTCGTGCGCACCGCCAGTCGCCAGCCGAAGGCGGCCAGCAGCGCCGCCGCCGCCAGCAGCATCTGGTAACGCTCGAAAGTCGCGAAGAGCATCGGCGCTGCCTGGGCTGCCAAGTCGCGGTCACTGGCGAACAGTCGCTGCACGAACAGGAACAGCGCAATCAGGCCGCCGAACCACAGCGCCCAGGCCAGGCACGTCACAATGGCGAAGGCCGTGCGCATGGTCAGCGTGGCGCCGGAGGCGCCGGCCGGTTCGACTGATCGATGGTCCTGCGGGCCTGCGGCATGGTCTGCCATTCCACGTGGCCGTCGCCGAAGAGGATGTTGATCCCTTCCCGCCCATGCGTGCCGGGCTTCTCGTGGGCCAGCACCGCGTCAGCGCCAAGCCTGCCGATCTGCTTGCCCGCGCCCAGGTACACATAGTCGCTGTTCGCACTTACCCATGCAGCGCCGACCTTGGCGCCGTCGGGGCCGGGCTGAAACACAGGCGCGTTCGTGCTGCCGCTGGGGCAGGCAAAGACCTGGGGCGACAGGTCGGCCTCGAGCACCAGCGTGCCCAGGTCCGGCGGAAGCTGCCCCCGGTGATCGTTGGCGTACAGCATGCACCCCATGCCGATCTGTCGCAGGTTGGATGCGCACTTCACGCGGTTGGCGCGCTCGCGGGCGCTGTTCAGCGCCGGCAACATGACCGAGATGGCCACGGCCGACGAGCCGACGCCCATCGTGCCGATCCCCTGCTGGCCGGCCAGCATCGTGCTCATCGGGAACGGCGTGACGGACTTGCTGTGCCAGCCCGCATCATCCGTCCACGAAGCCCCGCCGCACGGGAACAGGTGCGGCAGAATCTTGTCCAGCGGCGGCAGGATCATCGGCGGCGAGGTCACGCCGAACATGTCCGACATCGCCGCATACCGCGTGATCAGCAGCATCATCTGGTATCCATCTCCGGCCGTCTTGGGCAGGTCCATATACAGCAGGCTGTTGGGGGCGCTGACACCCAGTCGGGTGCGAAATGCCTTGAAGCCATCGCTCTGGAGGATCGACGCACCCTTGCCCGACACGTGTCCGGCCGCGCTGGCCACCACCTGCGGATACAGTCCGATGTACAGGTACCCATCCTTCACGGCCCAGGCTGGGGCAACGGCCGGCGTGCCCAGGTAATGGATGTTCAGGTCGCCCACTTTGGTCTGCTTCATCTGCACCAGCGGCCCGCCGCGCATGTTGGCCGCGATCAGGTCGTTGGCCATCTTCTCCAGGCCGGCCAGCGCCTCCTCGGCCTTGGCCGGCTCATCAAGGCGGTTGACCAGCACGATTCCCAGGAATCCGTTGCCGGCGACCGTGGGGGCCACGTAAAACGCCCACTCGCTGCCCAGGGGCGCCAGGATGTCCTTGCGCAGGTCCCGGCCAAGCGTCTGCGAGATCTGGTTCAGGCCCTGGTCGATCTGCTGCTGTGCCTGCGGGTCGATCTTGCCAGCAGCCGTGCGCAGCTCGCCGATCAGTTTCTCCAGGTCCAGGTGGCCCGCGCCCACCCACGTGGCGCTGCTGGGCACGGCCTTGAACAGCGCATCGGTAAGCGGCGGGCTGTCCAGGAACGACATCAGCCCCGTGCGCGGCGCAGGCGCGGCGACAAACGCCTGGCTGCTCCACGCCTTGGCCTCAAATCCGCCGGTCCAGATGACGCTCTTGCAGCCGGCCAGCCCAAGGGCGTCGATGGCCTTGACCACCTGCTGGTGAGCCTGCGGGTCCTGCTGCTGGACAATCTGCGTGAACGCCTCCCGCAATCGCTGCACGTCCAGGTAGGCGACGGCCACGGGCTGCTTGTGCACCTGGGCCAGCGACTGGCGGAACGTGGCGTTGGCGCCGATGGCGGCGGCGGGTTTCTTGCCGGGGTCCGCGAGGCCCATGCTGATGGTTACCAGCCCATCGGCCTGGGCGACGTCGATCGGCGCGGGTTGGTTGGCCAGCGCCTGCTTGATCTGGTTGACCATGTCGGCGGCGCCGGCCCCGGCCTGGCAGAGAATCGCGACCTTGGGCATGGGCTGGCGGGGGTTGGTCATGTCCACGCCGGCAAAGTAGATCGCGCAAGGGCTGCGCCACATCTGCCCGCCCAGCGTGGTGGCGATGCTGAGCATCCTGGCCGCCTGACGATCGCGGCCGGCGGCCAACTGCGTCACCTGCGGCAGGAACTGGCCGAACAGCGCCGGCAGGTCCGAGGCATCGACGATCGCCTTGAGGTGCGAGGCGTCGTAGGCCGGGCCCATCGACTCGCTCCCCTGCCAGCCAACGTAAAGGATCGCGTCGTCGGGCACGCGGTCGGCCAGCGGCTGGGCCAGCAGCATCGCGGGCGCGGCGAGGATCAGCACGACCGTAACAAGCAGCGAACGCATGAGGCCTCCCTGGAAGAGATGGTTGCACGATACCACTCGCACGGGGGTTGGCAAGGGCGCGGTTGACAGCCGAGCGATAACCCGGAAGCTCGGGTTCCATGAGCCAACGGGTGAGCGGCGAACACGGCGGCTGCCGGTTTGCCTTCGACGGAGCCGAACTGGCGCTGGCCAACGCGCAAATCGAGAGGCGATGGGCGGTGCGCGATGGACGCCTTTACGCCAGCAGCTTTCGCGACCTGCGAAGCGGCCGGGAGTGGTTCGCGGGTCCGTCGCCGATGCCGTCGCTGGCGCTGGGCCAGGCCGGCGGCGAGCTGAAGGCGCGCTGGCACGGCCTGGAGCCGACGGAACTGGAGGAGCCATCGCTGGTCGTGGAAGTGCACGGGGTGGCCACGTGGCGGTTTCGCATGTTTGCGGGGGCGACGGGCGTAATGATGCAGGTCGTGGCGCCGGCCGGGAAGCGCGCCGCGGCTGGCGAACTCGCCGCCGGCCAGCCATCGGGGATCGAGGGAGAGCCGTCGGCGGCACCCCACATAATCGCCCAGGACGACATCCTCGAGGCGTTCACGTTCGATCCGCTGCATCGGCGCTTCATCGCCGTGGAGCTGCGCGACCGCACCGACGTTACCGGGGAACTGGCTTTCGAGCGCCAGTGGTTGCTGCATCCTTCCGAGTCGGCCATCGAGCAGCGCGGCAACCTGTTTTTCCTTGAGGACACGCTCAGCGGCGACGGGCTGGCGATGGTGAAGCACGCGCCGTTGCCGCATGCCCGGCCGGTGAAGTGCCAGCGCGACGTGATCCTCAAGGGCGGGGGCACCGTGTGGCATGCCGATCGCACGGTGAGCTTTGTGGGCGGGTCGTGCGCGCTGCTCGGCCACGGCATCGGGCCCGAGGGCGGAGAAGGCTATCCGCTGACGATGCTGGCCTATCGCGGCGGCCGGGAGGGGCGGACGGCGGCATTGCACGACCTGCAGCGCCAGCTCCGCCGCTACAGCCCGCGGCGAGACGGGCTGCTGCTGAGCAACACCTGGGGCGACCGCTCGCGGGATGCGCGCGTCAACGAGGAGTTTGTCTTGCGCGAGGTCGAGGCGGGGGCGCGCCTGGGCGTCGATGTGGTGCAGATCGACGATGGGTGGCAGCGCGGCACCACGAGCAACTCGGCCACGCCGGGCGGCGTGTGGAGCGGCTTCTGGGATCGCGACGGCGGTTTCTGGGAGCCGCACCCTCAGCGTTTCCCCCGTGGGCTTCGGCCGGTGATCGACAGGGCGCGGAGGCACGACATGGGCTTTGGCCTGTGGTTCGCACCGGATTCGGCCAACGATTATGCCAACTGGCAGCGCGACGCCGAGGCGGTCCTGCGCCTGCACCGCGACCTGGGCGTGAGCTTCTTCAAGATCGACGGCGTTACCTGCAAGAGCCGTCTGGCCGAGGCCAACCTGCGGAGGTTCTTCGACCACGTGCTGCGGGAGAGCGGCGGGGCGGTGACGTTCGACCTGGACGTGACGGCATCCATCCGCCCGGGGTATTTCGGCCTGCAGCACGCCGGGTGCATCTTCGTGGAGAACCGCTACACCGACTGGCACAACTACTGGCCGCACCACACGCTGCGGAACCTCTGGACGCTGGCGCATTACATCGACCCGGTACGGCTGCGGATGGAGTTTTTGAACAACAGGCGCAACGAGCACCTGTACGCGGGCGATCCGCTGGCGCCATCGCGGTATTCACCGGCGTACCTGTTCGCGGCCGTCATGTTCTCCAGCCCGCTGGCGTGGTGCGAGGTGTCGAACCTGCCGGAGGATTATGTGCGCGAGGCGGGAGCGCTGGTGAGGGTATGGAAGGAGCATCGCGGCCGCATCTTCGCCGGCCGGATCGTGCCCATCGGCGAGCAGCCCGACGGCACATCGTGGACGGGCTTCGCGTCGGCCTGCGAAGGCGGCGGGGGGTACCTGCTGGTGTTCCGCGAACAAAACGACCGCCCCACATGCACGCTGCGCACGTCGCTGCTGTCGGCGGATGGCGCGAAGGCGGCGGTCCTGGCAGGCGAGGGCGAGATCAGGCCGGGCGTCGGGGGTTTCGAGGCCCGGATCGATCGGCCGCTGGGATTCTGTTTTGCGCGGATAGAGGGACGCAGGGGGCAATGGACCCATCCCGCCGCGGCTGCGGAACTCAGGACCGGCGGCGGCGAAGGAGGGTAGGGCTGCGGCGGATCGGGCTACACCGGAGCCAGCACCTGGGCGCTGCGGGCGGGGATGTAGATCTGGATGCTCTGCTGGCGGCCGTACATCGGCACGCGCTGGCAGGGGTAGGTGACTTCGGCCGCCACCAGGCCAAAGCCTCCGAACTGCTGGTCGTCGGTGTTGAGGACGAGGCGGTAGTCGCGGGGATCGGGCACGGGGACGCGCAGGTCCACGTAGGATTGGGTGGGGTGGAAGTTGAAGATGAAAACCAGCGGGCCGCGCCGGTAGGCCAGTTGGCGGGAGTCCTCATGGCAGGCCAGCTGCTCGCACAGCGGGTCGGTGAGCAGGCCCCAGGCGACGTCCAGCTGCTGCATGGCGCGGTCGAACTCGTTGAGCCCCTGGTAGCGCAAGAGCGGGTTGTCCACCAGTGACCACTGCCGGCGGGCGTACTTGAAGGACCAGCCGTTGCCCTCGCGGGGAAAATCGATCCACTCCGGGTGGCCGAACTCGTTGCCCATGAAGTTCAGGTACCCCTCGCCGGCCAGCGAGAAGGTGATCAGCCGGATCATCTTGTGGAGGGCGACGCCGCGGTCGATGACCAGGTTCTGGCTGGCCTTGTCCATGTGCCAGTACATCTCCTTGTCCATGAGACGGAAGGCGAGGGTCTTGTCGCCGACCAGCGCCTGGTCGTGGCTCTCGACGTAGCCGATGTGTTTCTCATGGGCCCGGCGGTTGAGCATGGCGTGGTAGATCTCGTTGAGATTCCACTGCTCGTCGCGTTTCTCCGTGACGAGCTTGATCCAGTAGTCGGGCACGCCCATCGCCAGGCGGTAGTCGAACCCGAGTCCGCCCTCGGCCACCGGCCGGGCGCAGCCGACCATGCCGCTGACATCCTCGGCGATGGTGATGCAGTCGCTGTTGACGCGGTGTGCCACCTCGTTGGCCATCTGCAGGTAGGCCAGGGCATCGCGATCGATGTTGGGCCCGAAGTAGTCATCGTAGCTGGTGAAGGGCTTGCCCAGGCCGTGGTCGAGATAGAGCATGCTGGTGACGCCGTCGAAGCGGAAGCCGTCGAATCGGTATTCCTCGAGCCAGAATCGCACGTTGCTGAGGAGGAACCGCTGCACCTCGTACTTGCCGTAGTCGAAGAGCATGGAGTCCCAGGCGATGTGCTGGCCGCGGGGGCCGGCGTGGAAGTACTGATAGTCGGTGCCGTCAAAGAGGTTCAGCCCCTCATGGACGTTGCGGACGGCGTGGGAGTGCACCAGGTCCAGCAAGACCAGCAGGCCCCTTCCGTGCGCCTCATCGATGAGTCGCTTGAGGTCTTCAGGCGTGCCGTAGCGCGAGGAGACGGCGTAGAAGTTGCTGACGTGGTATCCGAACGACCCGTAGTACGGGTGCTCCTGGATGGCCATCAGTTGCACGGCGTTGTAGCCGAGCCGGTGGATCCGCGGCAGGATGTTCACGCGGAACTCGTCGAAGGTGCCGGTTTTTTCGGCTTCCTGGGCCATGCCGACATGCGCCTCGTAGATGCGCAGGCCGCCGGTGAGCCTGGGCGAGGGATGCTGGAACTGGTAGGGCTGGGGCGGATTCCAGTATTGCCCCACGAAGTGGTTGGTGCCCGGCTCGGTCACTACCCGCCGGATGTAGGCGGGGATGCGGTCCATGGCGCTTTTCTCGGTGACGACATGCACCTTGACGCGGCTGCCGTGGACCAGCTTGTCGCCCCAGCGTTCATCGGGCAGAAAGAGGCTCCAGACGCCGAACGGGTCGCGGACCATGGGGTTGGCCCAGCGGTCCCAGTCGTTGAAGTCGCCGATGATGCGGAGCTGGATGGCCTCAGGGGCCCATTCGCGGTACCAGACGCCGCTCTTGCCAAGGTAGGTGCCCCGGTTGAGGCCGAAATACCGGTGGCCGCTGCTGATGTCGCCCATCAGCCCGCCCGTGGGCGCCAGACGCGCCAGGGTCTGATGATAGTAATCCATCCGCTCGCGCAGGCGCGACTGGTAGGGCTTGAGCCAGGGGTCGTGGGCCAGCAATGCCACGGTGTCGCCAGTCGCGTTGGGGTGCGCCATCGCGGGGCATCATACGGGCGGCGGCGCGGGCGCTCCAGACATCTGGCGGATCCTGGTCTGGCGACAGTCGAAGGCAGCGGCCGCGCGACGGCCCCACATCGTGTCCCCGGCGTCGCGGTGCCCCAAAACCGTGCACGGCGGCGGACCGCGCGCCGGCCGCCGGACCCGCCAAAGCATTCAACTGAAGTCCCCGGTCTCCGCCTGCCGATGCATGCAAGTGCGCCTCGGCACGGAACAGCGCACGGATGCGCGAAAAGAGAGTTGCTGCCATGCCCGAAGGAGCGGCCCGGACGAGAGTGGCGTCGTATCGGCTGTCGCAACTGCACCCCAAGTGTTCGCAGCGCCTGATTCGCCGGCTTTGGCTGCGGTGGGCCCGCGAGCCGTCGGACGCCATCGCGTGGCATTTGGCCCGCTGCCATGCGCCGCTGCTTCGGCGGCACGCCGTATGCCCAAGCAACCGTCTGTCCGCATCGGTTGACCTTGACGAGCTGGAATCGTGCGGTCCGCTGGGCCGGCTGGACGCCATCGCCGCCTGCAACTTTGCACTCGGCGTGAAGTTCGAGACTTTCATCGCCATGCGAATGCGGGGGGCGATGCTGGACGAGAGCCGCCAGGCCGATTGGGTTCCCCGCTCCGTGCGCGCCTCGCAGCGGAAGTTCGAAGCGGCCCCCAGCGCTGCCCAGGCCCAACCGCCCCGGCCGCCCGGCGACCTTGAACCGATGGAGCGGCTGGATCCCGATCCAGTGAAGGCGGCGCACATTCTGGGCGAAGGCCGCGTGGCGGGCGTGATGCCCATGGGCGACGAGAACCGGGCAGCGACGGGAACGACCGGCCGCACGGCGTTGGTCCCACGGCTGACCCCAGAGCCGCCGACCCCGCGCGGCGGGCGATGCGGACGCTCGTGAAAGAGCCGCTGGTGCGGGGCCTGTCCAGGTCCGAGAGGCTGCTGGTGGTCCTCGGCTATTACGAGGAAATGGCCATGCGCGAGATCGCCGCGGTGCTGGAGCGGAGCGAGAGCCGCATCTGCCAGATGCACCAGTCGATCCTGCCGCGTCTGCGGGCGACCCTGAATCCGGCCGACTATGCCGACGGATCACGCGAAGCGGCCCGGGCGATCTCCAGCCGGATGAGCCCGGCGAGGGTCGTTGGGTCGGCCGTGGCCAGCCTCTGCAGCACCTGCTCCCACCGATAGGCCAGCGAGCCGCCCGGGTCTCGCGGCAGGTGCTTGAAGAGCGTGTCAAAGGCCCGGCGATGGCGCTGGTATTCCCGCTGGATGTGGGTGAAGGAGACGATGAAGCCTGAGAGGTACGCTTCCACGAAGGCCTGGCGGTCGCCAACCCGAGGCAGGCGACGGAGGATGGGGGCGGCATAGTCGCGGGCCTTGGATTCCAGCGGGTGGTTCCAGTCCACGAGCGTGCCGACATGGTCGGCCACGGCGATCTCGGCAGGCCAGCCGTCGGCGTCCTCAATGAGGATCTCGTCGCCGGCGTCGAAGATGGCCGGGCCGGCGAGTTCGGATCGGCCGATGATCAGGTTGGGCGCGGCGGCCTGGCCCAGCAGCCTTGCGAAGGCGACGGAGTAATCGGCGTCGGCGAGTTTGCGGGAAAGGACGCGGTTGGTGGCGACGCCGGAGATATAATCGCGCTGGAGGTAGGGAGACCAGATGATGCAGCCCAGGTAGGTGGAGTTGCGCCCCTCATAGACCTCGCGCACCTTGCGGACGGTCATGTTGGACTGGGAGAGGTTCATCCCGAGCTGGCGGCAGGCCAGCCGGCGATCCTGGACGTACTGGGTGTACTCCTCGGTCAGGAGCATCGCCCGGTCCAGTGCCTCGCCGGCATCCAGGCGTTCGCGCACTCCCCAGCGGAGGAACTTGATCATGAGGATGACCTCGGCCGGCGAACGGCGGTGCTGGAGCTGGGCGACGTACACTTCGCGGCGGCCCTCGCGGGTGGGAGGGCGGTCGGGGGAGGGCAGAACACTTCCGATGTTGATGTATTGCAGGTCGCCGTATTCCTGCGCCAGGTTGAGGATCAAACCGCGAACCACCGCGGAGGGCCGGGGCTCCTCGCCGGAGCGGCGCTGCGTCTGGTCGTAGGCGCAATCCAGCAGCAGTTCGCCCTCTTCGATTCTCGCGCCCGGAAGCCACTGGATCATCATCGACAGTTCAGGATCGAGGCCGGCCTGCTCCTCCACGATGATGTCGTCGCGCTGGCCCATCAGGCAGGCGAACATCCGGTTGCGCCAGGCCGGATCGTCCGGATCATCCTGACGCAGATGGGGCGGAACAGCCTGCTCGAACCTGCTCAGGAGATGCTCGAGGGCCGCGCGGAGTTGGGCGCCTTGAAGATCGGCGGCGGCGAGGAACTCCTGGGGCGCGATGCAGGAACCGCCAAGGAACAGTTCCAGTTCGCGATGGCCGCGGCGGTTGCGGCGCGAACCCACCTGGCCGATCTCCCGGAGGTGCTGCTGTAGCGAGGGGTCGTCCAGCGCTCGCAGGCTTCGCAGGCCGTCGAGCGTCAGATAGCGGATGCCGGTGGGCTTGGCGTAGTAATACAGGGGCAGGCCGCGGAGGGCCACGCGGGAGTCGCGGATCGTCTGCACGATCTGCGGTGCGCTGGTGGGCGGCGGGTGCATGCGCCAGTTCTCGCCGCGGCGTCGCAGGGCGCCGGCCACCCGCGGGTCGGCCACATCCAGAAAACGGATTCGCTCGCGGGGCGCGAGTTCCTGGAGGATCTCGTCGGCGGCGAAGGCCAGGTCCATTCGCCAGGGATCGGGGCGAATGAGCACGCCGCGCTCGTCGGTCAGCAGGTCCACGGAACGATCCAGGAGTTCTTCGGCCTGGCGAGGTTCGAGGCGCGGCTCGCCGCGGGCTGCGCGCTGCTCGTTGAGGTACGCCAGGTAGCGCTCGCGCTGCTCGCCGTGCGTGGTGGGCGGTTCGGTAACGATGGCGCGGTCGTCCGGGAAGACGGTGGCCACGGGCACAGAAGGTTTTCCGCTGGAATCGCGGTCGGCGAGGCTGGGGCCCAGGATCGTGGTCATGGATGATTCCTCCAGTATGCTCCACGGTCGGCGTCGGGCAAACAAGGGGCCGGCTTGCGGGGGAAACGCCGCTCGTGCCCGCGGCTGGCGACTGTTTGACGAGGCCGTGCACGACCGTGGCCGGGGCACGGGGCTCTCAGGTTCCTCCTGTCGGCGGGGCGGGGCGAGGGTCCTCGGATGTCCGCAGGGCATAGGTCTGCCCGTCGATCCGTCGGACCAGCCCCTTGAGGCTTAGAAACGTCAGTTCCTGCAAGACCACGCCGGCCTCCAGGCCGCTGCGCTCGACCAGTTGATCGACCGACGCCGGGTCGGTGGACATCTCGGCCAGAACCTGTTGCTGGCGGGGGGTCAGTGATGGCGGGGCGGGCTCTGGCGCAGGTGGGGTGAAGAGGGGAGGCGGCTCGGGCGGCACCCCCGAGCCACGGTCCATCACGTCCGCCGGAAGGGGTCCCAGGTTCTCGATGATGTCCTCAAGCCGCGCCGTGAGCAGCGCGCCGTCGCGGATGAGCTGGTGCGGCCCGGCCGACAGGGGATTATCCACCCGGCCGGGGATGGCGAAGACCGCCCGGCCGTGTTCGCCGGCGTATCGCGCCGTGATCAGGGCGCCGCTGCGCTCGTCGGCCTCGACGACCAACACGCCGCGCGACAGCCCGGAGATCAAGCGATTGCGGCGGGGGAAGTTGTCCGGGCGAGGCTGCGTGCCCAGCGGAAACTCGCTGACGATCGCGCCGCGCTGCTGGATCTGGTCAAACAGCGGCTGGTTCTCCGGCGGATAGACCACGTCCACGCCGCATCCCAGCACCGCGATGGTCCGCCCATGCGGATGCTGCAGGGCGCCGCGGTGGGCCGAGGAATCCACGCCGCGCGCTCCGCCGCTGACGACGGTGAACGCCGCGCCGGCCAGCAGGGCGGCGAAGCGCTCGGCCTGCTCGCGGCCGTAGTAGCTGCACCGGCGGCTGCCGACGATGGCGACGGCGTTCAGATCGCGGGGCTCCAGCGTGCCCTTGACATACAGCACGGGCGGCGGAGCGGCGATGGATTGGAGCAGGACCGGATAGACCGCGTCGTCGGGGCACGTCAGCCACACGCCCATCTCTCTGGTTCGGGCCAGTTCGGCGTCGGCCGCGGCCTCGGCGGCGCGGACGGCCGCGTGGATGTCGCAAGCCCGCGCCGGGCCGATTCCGTCGATGCGCTGCAGTTGGGCGATGCTGGCATCGCAGGCTCTTTCGGCGCTGCCCGTCACCTCGACGATGCGCTTGATGAGCGTCGGTCCCAGGCCGCTGGTCAAGGCGAGCTGCATCCAGTGTCGCAGGGGCATGGGTCAGTCTCGAAGCGACTGGACGGCGGCGCGGACCAGTTCCGGCGGCACGTCGTCGCGCACGACCACCTGGCCGATGCGCGTGGGCAGGACGAACCGCACCCGCCCGGTCTTGACTTTCTTGTCGTAGCTCATCGCGGCCACGACATCGCCCACATCCAGCTTCATGCCGCCGACGGGCAGGCCGGCCGCAAAGACCAGGGCCTTGACGCGGGCGAAGGTCGCCTCGTCGATCATCCGCAGGATGACCGCCAGGCGGCAGGCCGCGACCATGCCCAGGGCCACGCACTGGCCGTGCGAATACGAGTAGCCCGATACGGTTTCGATGGCGTGGCCGAACGTGTGGCCGAAGTTCAGGTGCGCCCGCTCGCCTCGCTCAAACGGGTCGGCCGCGACGACTTTGGCCTTGATGGAGACGTTATGCGCCACCAACTCGGCCAGGTAGTCGATGTCCAGCTCCAGCGCGCGGCTGATATCCTTCTCGAGCGCGGCAAACCCATCGGCGTCGCGGATGATCTCGTGCTTGATGCACTCGGCCAGTCCGCCCCGCAGCTCTCGCGGCGGAAGGGTCCGCAGCACCGCCGGGTCGATCAGCACGGCCACGGGCTGGTGGAAGGCGCCGATGAGGTTCTTGCCCACGGCGTGGTTGACGCCGGTCTTGCCGCCCACGCTGGCATCGACCATCGCCAGCAGCGACGTGGGCATCTGCACGAACGGCACGCCGCGGAGGATTGTGGCGGCCACGAAGCCGGCCAGGTCGCCCACGACGCCGCCTCCCAGGGCGACGATGAGGGTAGTTCGCTCGATGCCGGCAGGAAGAAGCTGATCGTAAACGGCACTCACCTCGGCCAGCGTCTTGTGGTCCTCGCCGGCCGGGACGGTGGCCAGGCAGACCTCGAATCCCGCGCCGGTTAGCGATCGGGCGACCTGGTCGGCGTACAGCGGCCCTACGACGCTGTCGGTGACGATGGCTGCCTTCCGGGCGGCACTGAGTTGGCGCAGGGCCGCGCCGGCCTCGGCCAGCAGGCCCGGCTGCACGGTGATCTGGTATTCGCAGCCTGGTACGGCGACGGGCACGGTCCGGCTCTGCGGCATGAGCGGGATTGTAGCCCAGACGGGCTGTGGCGTGCAGGGGCGGTGGGCAACAGCGAATCCACCAGGCGGTAACAGATGCAGTGACCAGGCATGAGCCAACGCCAAGGCGCTGGAGGCCCGGGGCGCCGGCGGCCGCGCTGCTGGTCAGCCTGACCGTGACGGCGGCGCTGGCGGTTGGCTTGCGCGGGCTGTGGCGGCCGGGCGGATCGTCGTCGGGGCCGCAGCGCGATGGCGCGGTGCCAACTCGCACGGCCACGCGTCTGCTGATGGATCCGGCCACGCGGCTGGCCGAGGCCAGGCGGCTCGGCGAAATCCGCGATGCCAGCGCGGTCCCGCTCCTGCGCAAGTTCACCGACGACCCGGATGCGCAGGTGCGGGCCGCATGCGTCAAGGCGCTGGGACAGATCGGCCAGGCCGATTCGGTGCAGGCCGTGCTCAACCGCGTCGTGGACCGCGAGCCGGCCGTCCGCATCGAGGCGGCCCGGGCGCTGGTGCTGCTCTATGGCGACCGGGCCGACGGCGGCCTGCGCGACCTGATGAAGGATGAGGATCCCCAGGTGCGGCGTGCCGCGGCCGAGGCGATGGCGACGCTGGACGATGCCCGCGCGGCCGATCATCTGACCCATGCCCTGGACGATGGCGATCCGTCGGTGCGTCTGGCGGCTATCCGTTCCCTGGCGGCGATGCGCAATGACGCCGCCCTGGGCGGCCTGGCCAAGGGCCTGGTGCATGGCGATGCGGCGGTACGACAGGTGGCCGCCGAGGCAGCGAAGGGTCGAGCCGCGCAGGTGGCCGGGCTGCTGCGCACGCAAGTGTCGGCCGGCTCGACCGTCGCAGCGCGCCTGCAGACTGCGCGGCTGCTGGGGCAGATGGGCGAAGCGTCGGCGGTGCCGGCACTGCTGGCGCTGTTGGAGAACTTCGGGCGGCAGATGCCGGCCGGCGTGGACGAGCTGCGAACCGCGGTAGTCGAGGCCCTGGCGCGTCTGGGTGAGCCGGCGATTGCTCCGCTGGTCGCCGAGACGATCCACGGCGAGCGCGAGCCGCTGGCCGAGCAGGCCGCCGCCGATGCCCTGGTGCGGATCGGTGCGCCGGCCGTCGGCCCGATCACCGAGGGCATACGACGGTGGAGAGTCTTCACCGACGAGCGTGAGCTGGCGATGTGGCTGGCCGCGCTGGACCGCCTGGGCGCGCCCATGCAGGAGACGCCGGAGAGCCGGTTGCTGTCAGGTCCGGCGGGTGCGGCGGCAACGCGCCCCCTGGAAAGGGGCCGGGTGGTTCTCACGCAGGCCTCCCCCGGTGCAGCGGAACTGCCCGACAACGGCGTGGTGCGCCTGGTGCTGGAAAAGGTCATGTTGGCGCCCGGGGCCGGTGCGGATCGATCGCGGCTGGACCTGGACGTGGAGCTCATCCGCCGCGGCGGCCGCTGGCAGCCCACGTTCTGGGCGTACTGCATCAACTACAACAAGCGTGAACATCCCGGCCGGCTTTCGTCCTCCGCGACGGATGAGACGCTGGATGTGGAGGTCCTGTTTCTCGACGACCGCTACATCGAGGGCGGGTATGGGCAGTTTGCCATCACGCTCCAGCGGCAGGGCGGGCAGGTGGCCGGGCAATACAGCGGGCACTTCAACTTCCACCCCGTCAGCGGGGGCGTTTCGGTCAAGTCATGGGCGCTGCCTGAAAACCTGGCGACTCCTCGGCCCGTGGAGCCGGGCGAGCATCCGCGGCTGCTGTTTCGCAGGGGCGACATCCCGATTCTGCGAGAGAAGGCCCGGACGGACTTTGGCCAGCGGGTCATCAGGGCCATCCGCCATCGTCTGGCGGCCGACAAGCTCGAATACCAGCGGCCGGTCAACTGGGTGACGACGTGGCAGAGCGGGGCCGACCTGGCCATCGGGCACGGGCTGCTGTACGCGCTGTTTGACGATGTGGAGCACGGCCGGCGGGCAGCGGCGCTGGTGATGGAGCGCACCAGGACTCCACCCTATGGCGGCGAGCACGGCGAGCGCCTGCCGGTGCCGCTGATGCATTATCCATTTGCCTGCGACCTGGCGTACAACTGCATGACCGAAGCCGAACGCCGCACGGTCGCCAAGGCGCTGATCTCGCACAATGGTTTCCTCACGCCCGCCTGGGGGCTGATCGGGGCGCTGTCGGGCGGCCGGCCGCCGGGCGTGTATGGCGTGCCGGGATTGGCGGCTTTGGCACTTCTACGCGATCCGGGAGAGTTTGACTTGCCCGAGCCAGTTGCGCCGATGCCCGTGCTGGAACTGGCCGCAGACAGCCAAAGCCCCGCGGCAAACGTGCCCGCCAACGAACTGAAGCCCGGCGCGATCCTGCGCCAATGGCTGGTGACTGGGCCCTTTGACGAAGAAGACGGCGAAGGCTCGCTGGCGGCCGTTGGCGGCCCGGGCAATGCCCGGCCGACCCAGGGCTCGGCCGTGCCGTATCGAGGCGCCACGTTCCGGTTCGTGCGCATCGCGGAGGATGCCGTGCGGCCGGTGCCGGGGGCCGCTGGCAATGTCGATTGCCTGTCCATCGACGGCGCCACGGCCCAGTCCAGCAGCTACCTCTACTGCCAGATCGTGGCGGCGCGCGATACGGGCTGCATCGTCGGCGGCAATTTTATGCTGGGCCCGCGATGGAGCGCCATCTGGATTAACGGGCGGCGGATCGACGAGCCGACGGCGGTGCTTCTGAAGGCCGGCGTGCATCGCGTGATGATGCGGGTCGTCGGGCCGGTGGCCTGCCCGGTATTCGATCCGGCCGATGCGCTGGTGGCCAAGGCGCGTTGGAAGCAATACGAGTGGCTCAAGGCCAGGTGGGTGGCCGCGAAGGAAACACACAGCCGCACGGGCGCCTCGCCGCGGGTGGAGCAGTTCTTCGAGGCCTGTAGGCTGGGCATGCGCCAGTCGCTTTGGCATCAGCAGTTGCGGGCTGCGGAGGGCGGGCCGGCCGCGGGCGGCAACACGCAGTGGCCGTTCGTCCATGCCTGCTGGGTGGCGACGGGCGAAGCGCTGGTGCCGGATACGCCCATGCCGTTGGCGTCCTTCCCGCCGGCATCGTGGCGGGATGTGAGCGATGAACAGTTGATCTTCACAATGGGCATGGCCCCTGGCAGACTACGGTCGGAGCTGGCGCGGGAGTTTGCCCGGAGGCACCTGCCCGATGGCCTGGCAAGGCTTTCGTGCCTGCAGCTTGTGGCGGCGCTGGTGAACTATCCGCTGGAGAGGATCGAGCCATGATGGATCGATGGATGGCGGTGTTGTGCGTGGCGGCGATTGCGGCGGCGGCCCGTGGCGATGAGGTCGATGACCTGGTCAAGCAGCTGGCGCCGCCGGCGCGGTTTGCCGACCACAAGCCGGCCTGGGCGGTGAAGAAGCAGGTCTTCACCTTCGAGCACTACCAAAAGCAGACGCAGGAGCCGTTCTGGCTGATTATGGACGGCGACCGCCACGTGGCCATCATGCCGCTGGAGGGGTTCCACAGCGGGACGATCTACGTGCAGGACTTTCGGCCGGGCCAGGCTCCGCTGAGGCTGAACATGCCCACGGAGCGGTGGCACATCGACACGGCCGTCGGGTCGGAGCTGCGCACCAACAACTTCATCCCCGAGGCGTACGGGGCGACGGATGCATCCTATGAGTGGAAGGTGCGCGACGACGGCACGCTGCTGCTCACTCGCCGGTTCAAGGGCAGCAGCAAGTTCAACCGCTGGGCGCACCGCACGAAGGAAGAGGTGAGAGTCGATGCGGTGAACAGGATCATCTTCCGAGTGGACCCGGTGCTGGGATACGTCGTCGATGCGACGTTTGACGTGTGGACCGACCCGCCGCCAAAGACATACGAGTACGCCAGCGCCGCGACCAGCGGGCGATATGGCTTGTGGCCGGGCGATGCCACGTGCTATCGTGTGGCGTTCACGCCGCCGGGGCAGACGGGGTTCATGGGCTACGCGACCAACCACGGCGCGTCGAAACAGCACGGCAATAACACGGCGTGCCGCGACAAAGGGTTTGTCTCGTTCCTGAATGACCAGACCGGCTGGAGCCCGACGTGGACCATCGACGGATCGGACGCCAGGCTCGTGGTCTGCGGCGCGCATACGGACAACGACTTCATCTCCAGTTGGCCGGCCAGGCCCGAGACGCGCGAGGACGGGCTCAAGCACTTCGTGCTGCGCCACCGGATGCTGGCGCTGCCGCCGGAACTGACCAGGCATGTTTGGGACAACATGAAGCTCCTGCACCAGGGCGAGAGGAAGTTCATGATGCGGCTGGGCGTGTTGGAGGATTTCGAGGACCAGCCGCTGCCCATCGACCGGCGATGGCGCGGGATGCCCTGGGGCGGCGAGATTGCCGAGGGCGTGGCGCGCTCTGGAAGCAAGTCGCTGAAGTTCACCGGGCGGTGCGGCCACGGCGACCCGCAGCTCGTGCTCAAGCCGAACGCGCACTACCGCATCGAGGCATGGATGAAGGTGGTGGCGTGGACGACCGAGGAGCGGGCCGCGGCCGAGGCCAGGGCCAAAGCCGACATCGAGAAACAGCGGCAGAAGAAGCCGGACACCCCTGCGTTTGCGGGACTGCCTGAGCCCGAGGCGTACATCCTGGGGCGCTACTATGAGTGGACGCCCCACAGCAATCAGTGGATCGGCGAGCCGCTTAGAAGCGAGGTTCTCAAGCCGTCAGACCAGTGGCAGAAGGTAACGATCGACTTTGTCACGCCCAAGTGGGGGCCGTTCATCGACGTGGCGTTCCATGCCAACGGCTGCACGGTGTACCTGGACGATTTCAGGTTCGGGATCGTGGAGGGGCTGCCAAAGTAGGGCCGGCTGTGCCGGCCGTTTGGACTCACACACAACTCACGGCGTCCCGATGCGGATTCGCACGCCCGAAGCCGGTTGGGTGGCCGGCCCGCCCTGGACCTTGAGCTCGATCTTCGAGGAGGCCTCGAGTTTCTCCAGCTTCTTTGCGATGTCGGCCGGCACGGCCTTGCGCTGCTCAGGGGTGTTGATCGGGCCGTCGAAGAGCTTCTTGCCGGAGGGGACATCCTCGGCGACCAGGTGTCGTTCCTGACCATCAGGTCCGCCGGTCGTGGTCACGGTCAGCTTGTGCTGGCCGTCGCTCCAGGCGGTGGTGGCCGACGCCCCGAGGTTCTGGATGAGGGCAAAGGGCGGGCCCTGCCGGGCGGCCCCGGCCAGATCGCGGAGATTCACCACGCGCGGGTTGTTCCAGGGGGCGGGCGGAGCGCCCCAGGGGCTGTTGTCATCCAGCGCGGCGACCTCGCGCTCGACGAACTTCGCCTCGAGCACCATCTGCTCGCCTTGCCGCCGCACCGTAAACCGCGCCGATTCGCCCGGTTTGAAGTTGCGCACGAGCACCGCCAGCTGGTGGCCGTTGATCAACAGCTGGTCATTGAGTTTCTCCAGCACGTCATACTGCTTGATTCCCGCCAGATCGGCCGGGGAACCGGGCTCCACATAGTCCACCACCAGGCCGATTCCCTTGGCCAGTTTCAGTTGTTCCCGCAGGGCGCCGGTGACGGGCGAGGTGCTCAGCCCCAGGTAGGCCGCCTTCTCCATCTGCTGCGGACGCGGAGCCCAGACCACCAGGGCATCGGGCTTCGCGTCGGGATGGTTCTCCTGGGCGCCCGCCGCGCCCGTGAAGGCGATCATTGCGCCCGCCACGGCCACCGCCAGTTTCGACTTGCTCGACATGACTCGTACCTCGCTCAATACGGTTGCATGCTGACCAGGATGACCTCCTCGCGCGGCACGGTGATCTCGACCACTGCCTGCTGCTGAGGGTCAAACCATTCATATCGTTCGAGAACCTGCCGCCGGATTCGCCGCATCGGCGTCTGGTCGTCCAGGAGGACCGTCCCCTCGTCCAGCGTCCGCCAGCAAGTCAACTGATCCACTCGCACCGGCTCCACAGGCCGATGCGTCACCGCCACGACGCCGTTGCCCGGCCGCGGCGCAGGTCCACTCGGCCAGAGGTTCCAGGCCAGGGCGACGCACGCCGCCATCGCCGCGATCGCGCCGACGGCCGCCGACCGCGCGCGCCACCGACGCTGTAGGGCCAGGCGGCGTCGGAAGTGCGGTTCGGCGCGGCCGGCCACGCCGTCCAGTCGCCGGCGCAGGTGTTCGCGCAGGGCGTCGTCGAGTTGTTGTTCATCCCAATGCATCATCGATCACCGTGCATCAGTCCCTCAACCGATCCGAGGCGCTGTTTCAGTTCCTGCCGGGCGCGCATGAGCCGCATATCGACGGCCGCAGGCGACAGGTCCAGGATCTGACCGATCTGTTTGCTGCTGAGGTCCTCGTAATACCTCAGCACGACGGCCAGGCGCGAGACCTCGTCCAGCGCCGCCAGCGCCGTGTCCAGCGTGCCGCGAAGCTCTTCCCGCCGGAGCGGTGCGGACGGGTCTTCGGCGCGGGCATCGCGGAAGGCCGCATCGGCGGCCAAGGCCGCCGTTTCGCGTGGGCCGCGGCGCCGAAAGTCGATGGCGCGGTTGCGGATGATGCCGCACAGCCACACGCCGAACTTTTCCGGCTCGCGCAGGTCGCGCAGCCGCTGCCAGGCCCGCACGAACGAATCCTGCACCACATCGCCTGCGCCGTGCGGATCGGACAGCAGCGAATAGGCAACGGCCAGCGCCGTCCGCTCGTAACGGCGGATCAGCAGCGCAAAAGCCTCGGCGTCGCCTCGCTGCGCCCGCCGCACCAGCTCTGCAAGCGATTCATCCAAGCCCGGTCCAATCGCTCTGGAGAAAGGACGCGCCGCCCAGGCCGAACCTAACGGTCGGCCGGCACGTCCGGGAAAATCACTCTAAAATCCCCGCTGGGCGATGTCCACGGCCTTCAGCAGGGCGGTGGCCTTGCTGAGGGTTTCCTCGTATTCGCTGGCGGGAACGGAATCGGCCACCACGCCGGCCCCGGCCTGCACATCGTAGGTTCCGTTGGTCCACACGATCGTCCGCAGGGCGATGCAGGTGTCCATGTTGCCGGCGAAGTCCAGGTAGCCGACGGCGCCGCCGTAGGGCCCGCGGCGAGTCGGCTCCAGTTCGTCGATGATCTGCATGGCGCGGATCTTGGGCGCTCCGCTGACGGTGCCCACCGGGATCGACACCCGCAGGGCATCCAGCGCGGTCATCCCCTCGCGCAGCAGGCCGGTGACGTTCGTGGTGATGTGCATCACGTGGCTGTATCGCTCCACCGACATCACGTCGCTGATCTTGACCGAGCCGATCTTTGCCACACGGCCGACGTCGTTGCGGTGCAGGTCCACGAGCATGACGTGCTCGGCCCGTTCCTTGGGGTCGGAAAGCAGTTCCCGTTCCAGCGCCTGGTCTTCGGCATCCGTGCGGCCGCGGCGGCGGGTGCCGGCCAGCGGCCGGCTGGTGATGACGCCGTCCTGTACCCGGCAGAGGATCTCCGGGCTGGCGCCGATCAGCGTGCAGGCCGGCGCCTTGAGGTAGAACATGAAGGGCGAGGGATTGATGACCCGCAGGGCGCGGTACACGTCGAACGGATCGGCCTGGCTGTGCACGCGAAGCCGCTGGCTGGGGACGAACTGGAAGATGTCGCCGGCGCGGATGTACTGTTTGCCGATCTCGACGGCCGCCTCGAACTGCTGCCGCGTCATGTTGCTGGCATAGTCCAGCGTGAGGGGGCCGCGGGTATCGATGTCGGGGGCAGGCGTGCCGTGGCTGACAGCCGACTCGAGGCGGGCGACCAGGTCATCCACCCTCCGGCAGGCGTCGGCGTAGGCGGTATCGACATCGCCGTTCGACAGGTCCGCGTTGGCCACGACCTTGATGGTCTTGTCCACGTGATCGAAGATGACCAGCGACTCGTAGAGCGCAAACTGAAGGTCGGCAATGCCCCGGTCGTCGGCGGGGGGATGGGGCAGGCTCTCGGCCTCGTAGTAGCGGATCGTGTCATACCCAGCAAAGCCCACCAGGCCGCCGGTGAACGCAGGCAGATTGGCGTCGCGGTGATAGGAGCGGTGGCCCAGCAGCCGCTGCAGGTCGGCCAGCGGATCGGCGGTGGTGAAGGATTCGCAGGCGGCTGGGGCCGGGCCCTCGAGCCGGGCGTGGCGGTCCTTCACTTCGTACACGGCCGAGGGCGCGGTTCCGATGAAACTATAGCGGCCGATCTTCTCGTTGCCGACGACGCTTTCCAGGAGGAACGCGTGAGCACCGGCATCCAGGGCACTGAAGGCCGTGACGGGCGTGAGCCGGTCGGCCAGGAGTTGCCGGTACACCGGGATGATCCGGGCATGTTGCGCGGCCTGGCGGAAGGCGTGGGGGTCGGGGAAGTAGCGACGCATCGGCGGCCGATTGTAGAATGGCATGCGGCTCATGCCAAAGGCGGGGCGGTTGCCTGCGGGGGGGCGCTTGCCGACAATGCGGCCATGGCGTTTGAGATCAGCATCACGCGACAGTTTGCCGCGGCGCACCAGCTGCGGCTGGACGACGGGAGGCTGGAGGAGCTTCACGGCCACAACTGGAAGGTGCGTGTGACGGTGGGCGCGCCGCGGCTGGACCCGGGGGGGGTGGTGATGGATTTTCACGAGCTGGAGCGGCGGGTGGATGCCGTGATCGGTCGGCTGCACAACCGGCACCTGAACGACCTGCCGGCGTTTGCGAGGACCAACCCCTCGGCCGAGAACGTGGCGGCGCATGTGGCGGAGGCGGTGGTCCTGCCGGCGGGCGTGGAGTTGTGCAGCGTGGAGGTGTGGGAGACCGAGACGTGCCGTGCGGTGTTTCGGCCGTGAGCGGAGGAGGGGGACCGGCGGGGTGGATGCGGAGCGGCTTGTCCGCGATTGACGGTGCGGCGGGGGGCCAATACGATTATCGCGAAGGGAGCTGGAGTTGGCATGAAATGCGATCATTGCAACCGGCCGGCGACGGTTCACCTGACGGAGATCCGCGGCGGCAAGAAGATCGAAAAGCACCTCTGCGAACAATGCGCTGCGCAGATGGAGGGTCTGCCGGTGGCCAAGGCGCACACGCCGATCAACGAGCTGCTGACCAACTTCATGATGGCGCACGCGGGTTTGCAGAAGGAGGCGACGGTCAGTTGCGAACATTGCGGGATCACGATGCAGGAGTTCCGGCAGAACGGGCTGCTGGGCTGTCCGCATGATTACGATGTATTTGAGGAGGATCTGACGCGGCTGCTGCAGAAGGCGCACGACGGGGCGACTCACCACACGGGCAAGACGCCGGTCCGCGGCGGGCCGGGGGGGACGGCGCCGCGGCGGAAGGTGGTGGATGTCGCGCGGCTGCGCAAGGAGCTGGCGCGGGCCGTGGAACTGGAGGACTACGAGAAGGCCGCCCGTCTTCGCGACCAGATCCGCGAGGCTGAACAGGGAGGGACGGCATCGTCATGAAACTCAGCGACCTGACCAACCATGCCGGCGAATGGCTCCGCGGCAGCGGACCGATGAGCGAGATCGTCATCTCCTCCCGCATCCGCCTGGCCCGCAACATCGCCGGTTTTCCGTTCATGTCGCGAGCCACCGCCGCGCAACGCCAGGCGCTGGAGGGGCGTATCCGCGATGTGATCTTCTCGGTGCAGTTGCCGCCCACGCTCTACGTGGACCTGGCGGCGGCGCCGGCGCTGGACCTGGAACTGCTGGTGGAGCGGCACCTGATCAGCAAGCCACACGCCCAGGCGCAGGGGCATCGCGGGGTGGCCATCACCGCCGACGAGACCGCCAGCATCATGGTCAACGAGGAGGACCATCTGCGGATGCAGGTGTATCGCAGCGGGCTGCAGCTGGAGGAGGCGTGGGAGCAGATCAACCGCATCGACGACCTGCTGCAGAGCCAGCTGGACTACGCGTTTCACCCGCGATTCGGATACCTGACGGCGTGCCCGACGAACGTCGGCACCGGCATCCGCGTGTCGGTGATGCTGCACCTGCCGGCGCTGAAGATCACCGGGGAAATCGAGAAGGTCTTCCGCGCCGCCAAGGACCTGAAGCTGGCCGTGCGGGGGCTGTACGGCGAGGGCACCGAGGCGCTGGGGGATTTTTACCAGATCTCCAACCAGACGACCCTCGGGCGCAGCGAGGAGGAGATCATCAGCGACTTTCGGCTGGAGATCATCCCCAAGATCGTCGATTACGAGCGGCACGCCCGCCGCATGCTGCTCAACGACCGCACGGTGGCGCTGGACGACAAGGTCTGCCGGGCGCTGGGGCTGCTGCGCAACGCGCGGCTGCTGACCAGCGAGGAAACGCTCTATCTGCTGAGCCACCTGCGGATGGGCATCAACCTGGAGCGGGTGAAGGATGTCAAGCTGTCCACGGTCAATGAGCTGTTGCAGCTGACCCAGCCGGCGCACCTGCAGAAGCTGTTCGGGCGGAAGCTCGAAGGGGATGTGCGCCGAGCCGTCCGGGCGGATTTCGTGCGGCAGCGGCTCAACAGCAACTGATTGTGGTGCAGGCTTCAGCCTGCACGCAGATCGTTCGCTGCAGGCTGAAGCCTGCACTACAAGCGCCTCGGGCAAATGGCCGATCCCGCGACTTCATCGTTCGGTATGCCCGACGAGTCGCTTCCTTGTCCCCACTGCGGCTATGACCTGCGCGGGACGGTGGCCGACCGGTGCAGCGAGTGCGGGCAGACGTTTGACCGGAGCGCACTGAGCACCAGCGCGATTCCCTGGGCACACCGCAGGCAGATCGGCCGCGTGCGGGCGTACCTGAAGACCGTGTGGCTGGTGACCGCCGGCCGGCGGACGCTGGCGTATGAGCCGTCGCGCCCGCAGAACCCGGCCGATGCGCGATCATTCCGCCGCGTCACGGCGGCCATCATCGCCATCGCTTTGCTTGGCGTGTTCTTCGAAGCGGCGTACCAGGAGGGCGGGCTGGCGTACATGGCCTTCCAGCCCGAGCCGTATCCAATCCCCGGCATGGGCGGGGGCACGCCGCTGCCGGGATTCCTGATCGATGTGCTGGTACCGTGGTCGGCCGGGGCGACAATCTGGCCGGTGCTGCCGATCGGCCTGATCCTGCTGTCGATTCAGCTGGCCGGCGTGCAGCGGGCGGTCTTCCGGCTTCCGGGCGCCGATGCATTGCATCGACAGCGTGCTTGGGCCGTGGCGTCGTATGCGGCGGCGCCGATGGCGCTGCTGTTGCCGGCGGTGGTGTGCGTTCTGGCCGGGCCGATTCTGGCGCGGTGGTTGGGGCCGGATGTGCTGCCGACGGCCACGGTAAGCTTGGCCCTGGCAGGCGGGGCGCTGGGGCTGCTTGCGGTCGTGGGAACGCTCGTGCGGTCTGGGCAGTGGCTCCTGCGGGCGGCACACTGCACCGCCGGGAAAGCGGTTCTGGCGTGCGTTGAGCTATTGCTGCTCTGGCTGCTGAGCGCCTTTGTCTTCCTCGGCCTGCTGCCCGCCTGCATCGGGTTTCTCTGGATCGTCATCGACAGCTTTCGTGGTTGACGGCTTGGGCGGGACAAAGCGCGTCAAATCGCGATATTGCCTGATGGGATCGCGCCGGGGCTGCGACGGGTCGTTGTACCAGCCATAGCACGGTTCCGCGGGCGGATTGCCCGACACATCCGGCCCAGCGTCGAAGTAAAGCACCGGCCGATCGCCGCCGTCCGGCAGGCCGCCCTTGAGGATGGCATACCCGATCGGCCGGCCATCGGCGTGGAAGGGGTCGGCCGGCAGCGCCGGCAGATACCGCGGCACAAGTTCGTCCAGCCGGTCCGGCCAGCGTCCTGTGTCAACCCGGTACAACTGGGCTGCGAATGACAAGGCCGTGACGCGGCGCTCCGCGATGACGCGGTAGTGCAGCTCGAAGTAACCGGAAAGATCATTGCTGAAGGCATGGAACCAGCGGGAGTAGCGCGGCACCGTCAGCGGTGGCGGAGGCCCGAACATCGTCCATCGCGGTGCTGCTGCGGGCTCGATACGCTGGCAATTCCGCACAAGCTCCCGGGCTTGTGGCCAGTTGGGCAAACTGCTTGCCGCGTGGTAAATGCGGTTGTTGCGGCTGGTAACCTCCATCGCCTTGCGGGCTAGCGGATGGATGATCCATGTGCCCCGCGCCTGGAACTCGAACAGCTCCAGGCCGCCGACGCGCTCAAAGTGGAACGACTGGACCATTCCACGCCGCGGCAGGTCCTCGTCCAGCAGCCGGGCGATCAGGGCCTGCACCTGCTGGCGCGTGGCCGGGCGGGTCGTGGGCGCTGGCTCGACGCGCAGGCCGGGCGCGATCGCCTGTGCCGCGTAGCACGCCAGAGCATCAATCCCGGCGGCCACCAGTTGCGAAACGACCGTATCGTCCTGCCGCAGGCAATGGCCGATGTGAAGGGCATCCAGCAGGCGCTCGACGGCCTCAGCGTCGTCGCCATTCTGGTGCGACCACTCCGCGCCATCGCCGAGCGTGTTGGCCGTCTGGCGCAGGGGGTTGAGGTAGCCGAACGGTCGGGCGAAGAGCGGCGAAGTCTGGGCACGCTGGAACTGCGACCTGGGCAGAGCCCGCGCCTGGCGGGCCAGGGCGAACACCTGCCCATGGGCCTTCTCCGACGCCTCGGCCAACTGCAACCAGGGCCGTCCGTACGGTGGGTACCCGGTGTACTCCAGGCTGCTGTTGCGGGGTGAATCGATGCGATTGACGTGCGCAGCGCCCGCCTTCTGCAGCAGGATGGCCGCGTTCTGCGAATCTTCCACCCACTCGATCGCCAGGTCCGACACTTCGACCGGCCAGCCCTGAGCGCGCACCAGCCGAAGCTCCGCCGCCAGCGCCCGGCCGATGTACCATCCCCACCCCAGGCGCACGACCAGCACCAGCGCCACCAGCCCCAGCACCGCCCGCGTGCCGCGGTTCTTCCACGACAGTGGGTGGCGGTATTCGTCGCTCATCCAGGTCATGACGGGTTCCCACCATCTTACCGCAACTTGAATCCGCACGCGTCAAGTATAGACTCGCGGCCAGTACACCAGAGGTAGGGTCCGCTTCAGCGGACGTACCCCATGCGGCGTCCGCTAAAGCGGACCCTACAGGATTGCGAGGTGATCCATGCCGGGCAGCACAGTGAACATCTGCATGATCGGCCACAAGTTCATGGGCCGAGCCCACAGCAACGCCTACATGAAGGTGGACAAGTTCTTCGACGTGGCCATCAAGCCGGTGATGCACACCGTGGTCGGCCGCAATGGCGGGGAACTGGCGGCCTTCGCCGCCCGCTGGGGATGGAAGAAGTCGTCCACCGACTGGAAGACCGCCGTCACGGCCGACGAGATCGAGCTCGTGGACGTCGGCACGCCCAACAATCAGCACAAGGACATGACGCTGGCCGCGCTGGCCGCCGGCAAGCACGTGTTCTGCGAGAAACCCCTGGCCGCGACGCTCTCCGATGCCCGCGAGATGCGCGATGCGGCCCGCAAGGCCCGCGGGGTCAAGACGTTCGTCGGTTACAACTATCGCCGGGTGCCGGCCGTGGCCCTGGCGCATCAGCTGGTGAATGAGGGCCGCATCGGCCGGATCTACCATATCCGCGCGTATTACCTTCAGGACTGGGCCGGGCCCGATGTTCCGCTGATCTGGCGCTTTGACAAGGCGGCGGCCGGCAGCGGCTCGCACGGCGACCTGGGCGCGCACATCATCGACATGGCGCGGTTCATCACGGGCGATGAGTTTGACGAGGTCAGCGGCTGCATCCAGGAGACGTTCATCAAGCATCGCACGCTTCCGGCGCAGGGGTCCAAGGGCGGCATCGCCGGGGGAGCCAAGGCAGCGGCGGGCAAGAAGGGCAAGGTGACGGTCGATGATGCGACGCTCTTTTTGGCCCGCATGAAAGGCGGCGCGGTGTGCACCTTCGAGGCCACGCGCTTTGCCACGGGCAACCAGAACAAGAACGGCCTGGAGATCAACGGCGAGAAGGGCAGCCTGATGTTCAATTTCGAGGACATGAATTGGCTGAACTATTACGACGCCACGGGCGAGCGGAAGGTGCAGGGGTGGCGGAAGATCATGGTGACCCAGGGCGGCAACCATCCGTACGCCGGAGCGTACTGGCCCGATGCGCACATCCTTGGCTACGAGCACGGGTTCATCAACGAAGTGTACGACATGCTGCAGGTGCTGGCCGGCAGGAAGCCGGTGGTGCCGCTGCCGGATTTTGAGGATGCGTACAAGACCCAGCAGGTTCTGGAAGCGGCATCGGTCAGCGCTGCGGAGCATCGGCCGGTGAAACTGTCGGAGATGAAATGAACCGCCGGGGCGAGGGGACCGGGCCGAAGGAGAATCGCATGAACCGCGCGTTATGCGTGTGGCTGGGGTTGGGGGTGATGGTCGCCGGGCCGATGGCCGGTTGCGGTCCGGTCGTCCGGGAGCAGACTGCCGGATCGGAGCCGGCCGCGACCAGCCGGAACACGGCGGCTGTGCGGCTGGAGGCCTTGCGCCAGCGGGGCGAATCTCTGGCGGGTCATGCGCGGCACCTGCCCGGCGGCACGGACCTGGAGCACCGGTTCATCATGTCCGACGTCCTGGGTGCCGCCGCGGCGGCGATCCGGATGCTCTCGGAGAACGGGAGAACCGGCGCTCTGGAGCAGCAGCTGGCGATCCTCGAGTCGGTCCGCGTGCGGCTCTCCGCGGCCGACATCAATGTCAACACCGACGCCCTGATCGACACGGGGCTGCGGGCGGCCGTATCGGCGCTGGCCGGCATCCGCGGCGAGCGTTTTTCGGATGACCCCGCGCTGCGGTCAGCCGGTGAGAGGCTCCAGGCCAAAGTGCAGGAGCTGGACATGGTCCGCGGGCCCATGCATCGGCTGGTGGCCACCGAGACGGTGAATCTGATGGCCCAATCGATCGGGCGGATGATCACGGTCCTGGAGGAGCGCATCGCTCCGCCGCCGTTGGCGGCTCCCGCCGACTCGACGCCGGCGCCGCCGGCCGAGCCTCCTGCGTCGCCCGAGGCGCCCGCGGCGCAAGGCGAGGGCGAGTCGGCCGGCCCTCAGCCGTAGGTGGGCCTATGCCATGGGTTTCGCTTTGCGCGCTGGATGAGCTGGCCGAGGGAACGGGGCGGATCGTGCAGGTCGAGGGCTATGAACTGGCGGTGTTTCTGCACGGCGGGCGAGCATCGGTGATCGACAATCGGTGTCCGCACGCGGGGGCGAGCCTGGCGGGCGGCGGCCTCGACGGCGGCTTTGTGGTCTGTCCGCGGCATGGATGGGCGTTTGACCTGGAGACGGGGCGTCTGCGCGGTTCGGACGTGGAGGCGCTGCGCACCTACCCGGCGCGGCTGCTGGCCCGCCGCGGGCATCGGACGCTGGTGCAGGCGCAACTGCCGATGCGTTGAGCCGCAGCCCAGCGAGCGTGGCTACTTCCTGCCGGCGGTCTTGCCGATCTTCAGGACGGTCCTTTTCGCCGCCGCCTCCATCGCCGTCAGGATCACATCCAGGGACTTGTAGCCTTCCCAGCCGTCGATCTGGGGCTTTTTGTTGGTCAGGATGGACCTGGTGAAGGAGTCGATCACGCCGCTGGCGACCTGCTTGACATTCGTGGCCATCTCGCCGACCTTGTGCATCTCGCGGTCGCCGTTGCGATGTTCCACGATCACGCCCCAGGTGGGATCGGTGCCGATCTTCAGGACGCCCTTGGCGCAGTACAGGACCGTGTAGTTCTCCTCGGTGCCGTAGTTGGTCCACGACAGCATCATGCTGCCGACGATGCCGGCGGTGGTCTTGAGCACCAGATAGGCGTTGTCGTCGAGGGCGATGGGCTTGCCGTCGGGGCCTTTCTTGTCCAGCGTCGCCAGGAACCCGGTCACTTCGGCAAACTCCTGTCCCAGCAGCCAGCGCATCAGGTCGGCCTTGTGGACGCCCAGGTCGCCGGTGACGCCCATGAACGCGTCGCGTGCCTTGAAGAACCAGCTCTTGCTGCCGTCCACCGACCAGCCCTCGGGCCCGGGATGCTTGAAGGCCGTGCGGAAACTCAGGACCTTGCCCAGCTTGCCCGAGTCCAGAATCTCCTTGGCCTTGACGTGGACGGGCATGAGGCGCTGGTTCTGGCCGATCATCAGGAAACGGCGGTTCCTGTCGGCTGCCTTGATCATCGCCAGGGCATCGCGGCGGCTGGTGGCCATGGGCTTCTCGCACAGCACGTGCTTGCCGGCGTTGAGGGCGTCGATGCTCATCTTCGCGTGGGAGGAGTTGGGCCCGCAGACGACCACCGCGTCGATCTCAGCGGACTTGAGCATCTTCCTATAGTCGGTGTAGGCCTCGGCCTTGTATTGCCGGGCCAGCGCCTGCACGCGGTCCTCGACCGGGTCGGCCAGCGCCGCCACGACCGAGTCGGGGTTGGCCGCCGCCTCAGGGATGTGCCTCCTCTGGCCGATCGCTCCGCAGCCGATGATTCCGTACCTTACAGGCATGGTCTGTTTTCTCCTTTGTTCTGGATGGCTCGTACTTTCCGGGCCGGCCGCCGCGCTGTCAAGCGGGCGAGGCCCGCGGTCGGGGTCGTGTTGACCTGCCCGGACGTGTCAGCCGGCGGCCACCACCTGTGGATGGTGATACGGCAGTTGGCCGGGTCCCGGCGCAGCAGCCAAGACTCGGGCCCTGACGGATCCTGCGGGCTGGCGCCACCTCGCGGGCCGGTTCGCGACGCGGAGCGCAAGTTCCACCCGGCAGACCCGGCCCGCGCAGATTGGGGGACTGGACGGACCGCGCAGGCAGACACTCTGGCGAGCGCGTCGTTGCCGACCGGCCCGGCGCGGCGAGGATGACTACCGGTTTCGCTGCCCCTGGTTGCGGTGCGGGTCGGGAATGATCCCGAGCCAACACCGCGAAGTGTAACGCCGCGGCGGTGCATGACTGGACGCTCACGACGAATCGGGGCGAGCGGTCCACATGCCCTGGGGCGATGCCTCAATAACCAGGCGCTGGACGGGCAGGCCAGGAACGTCCAGGGACAAAACCAGGCGGTCCGCCCGAACCGACTCGGGCCGGCAGAGTCCTGAAAGGATGCGGCGGACCTGGCCGCGGTTTCCGCTGACGGGGCCCTCGTAATCGAGGTAGTCGCGGCGGTGGTCGCCCAGCGGCTCGACGCGAACGACTTGCGTTGGCGGCCACTGGGGAAAGCGCCATGTGACCAGCGGCCCGCCGGGCCGCCGTTCGTACATCAGGTCGTAGTGCGGCCAGTCGATCCCCGTGTGATGCAGGACGACGAGACGGCAAGGGGCGTCGTTCATGAGATGAGCATCGGCGAGGGCACATAGCCGCTGCGCACGCGTCCGCTGGGGTCCACGCTGCTTTTCAAGTCGCACGGATGCGCCTCGGGGCCCAGGCCCCAGTCGTTGGCGTAATCGCGGGCGATCCGGCCCAGCTCGTCGGCGCTCAGGTCGGGTTTGTCCACCGACTCGGCCGCCTCGCGAATCTCGTGTTCGCTCAGCAGCGTGGCCGTGATGCTGGCCAGGGCGGGCTGCTGCAGCAGCCACTTGCACGCGAGCTGATGGACGGTCATGCCGTGGTCGGCGGCGTAGTGGCGCACCAGCTCCAGTTTCTTGAGCCCATAGATCTTCCACGCCTGGTCGCGGAACTTGCGGTGGTCGCCGGCGGCGATACTGGTGTCGAGCTTCACCGTGTCCTTGAGGATCGAGCTGTTGTCGTGCACGCGGGCCAGCACGCCGGCCTTGGTGGCGGCGGCCGTCTCGCAGAGCTCGCGCCCGGGGTGCTGCTCAAAGAGGTTGAAAACCGTCTGCACCGCCTTGGCGTTGTGGTCGATCAGGGCCTTGAAACCCTCCTCGCGCCAGCCGATGGCCGGGCCCAGGCTCACGCCCCAGGCGCGGATCTTGCCCTCCGCCTTCACCTTCTCCAGTTCGGCAAACAGGTCGTCGCGGAACTGCGGGAGCTTGATGTTGTGGGCCAGGTACAGGTCGATGCACTCGGTGCCCAACCGCCGCAGCGACCGCTCCAGGGCGCGGCGCATGAACGCCGGCGAGAAGTCCTGTTTGCGCTCGCGGTGCGAGCCGACCTCGCCGGGGTCGCTGTAGAAGTCGTAGCCGAACTTCCCGCCGATCTGCACCCGCTCGCGGCGGACCGCGCCCGACTTGAGGAACCTGCCCAGAAGCTCCTCGGCCCGGCCGTTGCCATAGGCGTCGCCGTTGTCGAAGAAGGTGATGCCGCAGTCGAAGGCGTATTTCAGGAGACGCAGCGCGTCGTCATCGCTGTAGTGTCCCCACCAGTCCACGCCGAAGATCCAGCAACCCAGGGAAATGGCAGAGAGCTGGAGATCCGTGTTGCCCAAGGTGCGAAAGTGCATGCTAGGACCGGCCAACGATAAACCGCCCACGAGGAGCGATGAATAAGGATAGGCACGCGCCCTTCATCCTTCACGCCTCATCCTTCATCCTTTCTTGCTCCCTCCCGCCACGGCACCTTCCTGGCGTCTCCCCAAAGGTTGTCCAGGTCGTAGAACTGCCGGGCCGCGTCGCTGAAGACGTGCACCACCACGTCCACGAGGTCCAGCAGCATCCAGGTCTCGCCCTCGTAGCCGCTGCGCGAGAGAGCCGGATAACCCCTGCTGGCGGCCAGTTCCTCCACGTCCTCGACGGCCGTGCGCATCTGGCGGGCGCTGGTGCCCGTGGCGATCACGTAGAAGTCTGTCACGGGCGAGAGGTTCCTCACGTCCAGCACGACGACATCCTGGCAACGGGTGTCGGCGGCCAGGCGGGCCAGCGCGACCGCCAGGCTGCGTGCCGCCTGGACACGCGTGGGCAACTCGACGGGCTGAATGCTCTTCCTGCGGGCGATGGCCGGTTCTCCCTATGAAAAAAGGCATGGGCAGGGCGTTTCCTGCCCACGCCTTCGGTATCGGCAGACTATTCAGAAACGTCGGCGGGGCGTGTCTCGCGCTTGGACTGCCAGATCGCCCAGCCGATCAGGATGACGGTCACGATGATGGCAATGACTCGCACCAGGTCCACGCCGACATACGCCAGCGGCTTGGCCAACTGGAACTTGTTTTCCGCGGCCGCCTTGGTCACGGTCTCGACGACCAGCTTGTCGTAGCCCAGCAGCAGCGGAACCGCCAGGACTGCCACCATGTTCATGACCTTCAGGAGCGGGTTGACGGCGGGGCCGGCGGTGTCCTTCAGCGGATCGCCCACGGTGTCGCCGGTGACGGCGGCCTTGTGCTTCTCGGAACCCTTGCCGGTTCCAGCCTCCAGGTCGCGCGGCTCGTCCTCGACCATCTTCTTGGCGTTGTCCCAGGCGCCGCCGGCATTGCACATGAAGCTGGCCAGCAGCTGGCCTGCGACGATCGAACCGCCCAGGAAGCCCGCCAGGCCGATGGGCCCCAGGAAGTAGCCCACCAGCAGGGGCGTGAAGACGCCCAGCACGGCCGGCCCGATCAGTTCCTTCTGGGCGGCCAGGGTGCAGATGCTGACGACGCGGCCGTAGTTGGGCTTCTTGGTTCCTGCCCAGATCTCCTTGTCGCGGAACTGCACGCGGCACTCCTTGACGATCAGGAACGCGGCGCGGCCGACGGCGCGAATGAGCATCGAGCTGAACATGAACGGCACCGCGCCGCCGATGAGCATGCCGATCAGCAGCTTGGGATCCGAGACGTTCAGCAGGCCGGCGACCTTGCGGAACACATCCAGGGGCGGAGCCTGATCCTCGCCGCCGCCGCCGGAGCCGATGACCGTGATGAACGACGCGAACAGCGACACGGCCGCGATGACCGCCGAGCCGATCGCCACGCCCTTGGTCACGGCCTTGGTGGTGTTGCCCACGGCGTCCAGGTCCGCCAGGATCTGCCGCGACTCCTTCATGTGGGCCTCGTCGCGGAGGAATTTGCCGTCCACCTGGAAGCCCATCTCGGCGATGCCGTTGGCGTTGTCGGCGATGGGGCCGAACACGTCCATGGACACCGTGTTGCCGGTCAGCGTCAGCATGCCGATGCCGCACATGGCCACGCCGTAGGCGATGAAGATGGGGTTCACGTCCGTCATCGTGGTGGCGTAGATCAGCACCGAGCCCAGGATGGCCGTGGCCAGGACCACCGCCGTCCACACGGCCGACTCGTAGCCCACCGCGAAACCTTCGATGATCGTGGTGCCGTGGCCGGTCTCGGTGCTGCGCTTGATGCCGCGGACGGGCGAATACTCCGTGCCGGTGAAATACTCGGTGGTCCGGTTCAGCGCGATGCACAGGAGAATCCCGATGAAGCACGTCCACGCCGGGCGCATGTCCAGCCCGGCCACGCCGAAGTTCGCCCAGGCGGGCAGGTTCTGGATGTCCTTCCACGCCGAAGCGGTCAGCGACCCGGCATCGACCATCCCCGCGTTGAACTTCAGGTAGAACAGGCCCAGCACGATGAAGCCCACCACGGAGATGATCGAGCCGATGACGAAGCCCTTGTTGATCTGCTTCATGGCCTCGGCGACGTCGCCCTTGTCGCCGGCGCGGACGGTGTAGGTCGAGAGGATCGACCCGATCACGCCGATGGCACGGACGAGAATCGGGAACATCACGCCCTTGTGGCCGAAGCTCGCCAGGCCCAGGATCATCGCCGCGACGATCGTGACCTCGTAGCTCTCGAAGATGTCGGCCGCCATACCGGCGCAGTCGCCGACGTTGTCGCCGACGTTGTCGGCGATGGTGGCGGCGTTGCGCGGGTCGTCCTCGGGGATGTCCTTCTCGATCTTGCCGACCAGGTCCGCGCCCACGTCGGCGGCCTTGGTGTAGATGCCGCCGCCGACACGCATGAACAGCGCCAGCAGCGTGCCGCCGAAGCCGAACCCCAGCAGGGCCTCATAGGCGTGCTCGCCGTAGATCATGAAGATGACCGTGCCGCCCAGGAGGCCCAGGCCGTCGGTGAGCATGCCCGTGATCGTGCCCGAGCGATACCCCAGCATCAGCGACTTGCCGAAGCCCACCGGGGCCGCCGCGGCCACGCGCAGATTGCCGGTGGTGGCCATCCGCATGCCCACGAAACCCACGGTGGCTGAGAACACCGCGCCCATGAAGAAGGCCCAGGCGCGGCCGAAGGCGTACTCGGTGGCGTAGTTGCCGCCGGCCAGCCATTTGCTGAGGAACAGGACGAACACGAGTACGCAGATGAGGATCGCCACGACGCGCAACTGCCGGGCGAGGTAGGCGTTGGCCCCTTCGCGCACGGCGGCGGCGATCTCCTGCATCTTTTTCGTGCCCTGGTCGGCGGCGCGGACCTGCTTGACCAGCATGGCGGCGTAGAGCAGGGCGAGGATGGCAGTCAGGGCGCAGCCGATCAGCGCGAGCTTCTCGCCCGTCGTGAAGACCGGGTCGCGGAGGAACGCGAAATACATGAACGGCTTGCCCTCGGAAGCCGCCATTACGCCGGCCGGCTCGAAGCTCAGCCCGGTCGCCGCGAGCACCGGTTTCCAGTAATAGCCCAGAGCGAAAGCCACTGCCAGAAGAGCCAGAAAGACGGTTTTGGCCTTTCCGCTTCCCATCCTGCGCCAAAAGGAGCGTTTCATAGGGTTGTACCAGTTCCTGAGAAACTATGCGGCTGCGGGTTTTTCCCGCCGAGAGGGAAAGAACCCACCCGCGGCCGCGGGTTCTGACGAAACGGGCGAGATTCTAGCGAAATCCTCCCCGCCGACAACTAGCGCCCAACGAGTCCCAGACGGGTGGTCGCCCGCTGGATGTACCGCTCGTATTCCTGCCGGTCGTACTGGTGCGCATCGACCCCGCCGCCGACCGTTGCCAGGTGCTGTTTCACCGCCGCGTCGATTTGCGGGTACTGGCTGGCCGGCACCTGCTCGATGGTGGCCTTGTCGTACCGGACGCCGGGTCGGTCGGGCCGCATCGGATACACCGCCGCGGCCACGTGGTCCTCGACGTAGTATTTGAGGATCATCTTGTAGTATCCGTCGATCGCCCCCTGGTACTGCCGCGCCGCGGAGGCCAGCAGGGCCCGGCGCCTGGACGGGTCGGACTCCAGCAGGGCGGCCAGGTAGTCGCGGTCGGCCGACAGCAGCGAGATCTGCGCGTTCATCGAATCGATGTGCGATTCGTACACGCCGATCTGCGTCGAGAAGGCGCGGATGTGCCGCTGGTATTCCTCCAGGGCGTGGCGGCCGACCTGCACGGCGCGGTTGTAGCTGAAGATGGCATCCTCGACGGCCTTGCGGTCCTGCGGGACGGCATCCAGAGGCAGTTGCGCGGTGGGAAGCTCCATCTCCTCCTTGGCCTCCGGCACGGGCTTGCCAAAGGCGGACAGTTCCAGCGAGCGGCCGCGCTCCCACTGCTCCTCGGTCCACAGCCGCAAGGCCACTGCCGGGCGACTGTCGATCACCTGGTCGGTGAGCTGCTGATGCTTGACCCTCGCCACGGCCAGGTGGACCTGAGCCTGCTTGTAGTAGTTGTAGCCGATCGCCAGGGGCGAGAGGCCATCCGGAAACGCGCCCATTTCGATGGTGTTGTAGCGCTGCAGGTATTGCAGCGGCGCCCCGTTGTTGTACTCGGCGTCGGGGGGGAGGCCCGGCGGGCGGTCGCGTGTCGCCGCCAGAAACTCCGGCAGGATCAGCCCCGTCGCCGGGTCGAGCATCTGCTCGTGGCGCGTCCGCCGCCCGACATCCGAGCGTGGCGCTACCGGGGGCGGGGGCGTGAGCGTCTCATGGCGCACCCGCTGGATGTAGTACCTGCATTCGGCGCTGGTGCCGAGTTTGCTGAAGTACACGTCGGCCATGGCCACCAGCAGGTTGACGTTGTCGGGTCTCTCGGCCAGCACGCTGCGGGCATAGTCGATGGCATCGAGCATGACGGCGTATTTGTTGGCCAGGCTCGCCATCTGCACGCTGACGTTGTAGGCCAGGTTCCAGACCTGGAAGATGTGGACCGAGTCGAACCCCGGCTGCAGCAGGCGGATGAGCTTCACCATCGTGTCGAAGCCCTCGAGGTTCTTCTGAGCCTTGAGGTTCTCGCTCTGGGTCCAGAGGACCATCACCAAGGGCCCGCGCAGTCCGCCCAGCAGCAATCCCAGGGAGAAGCTGTCGAATCCCGCCAGGCGCGTCTGCAGCCGCGGGGGCGGAATCAGCTCGCTGCGCCGCTGAGAGACCATCGCGCGCACCGCGCCGTTGGCCAGAAGCGCCGCCAGCAGCAGGAGGCTGATGAGGCCGCGGCCGCGACTCATGGCGCCACCTCCTTGTAGCGGAGGAAGACGTAGCCCAGCAGAATCAGCGGGATGCTGAAGCCCAGAGCGACGCGGGCCGACGCCCCCAGCGTCGAGGGCGCAACGGCGGTGCCCGTCGCGACCGGCTCGATGGCCGTGAATCGGGACACGTCGGGCAGGAACCGCGCCACTGCCTGCAATGCCCTGCCCAGCTCATCCACGCCCTCGCTGACGACGCGGGCCTTGGCCGGATCGCGGGTGCGGAAGATGTCCTGCACGAACGAGCGGCCGAAGCCCGGGGTCATCACGTCCTCGACCTGCGATACTCCCCACCGGCCCATGAGAATCACCACCGTGAGCACCACCGCCACCGGCCAGGAGAGGAACGTGCTGCAGAACACGGCGATGCTGATCACCAGCAGCGACAGGAGCCAGAGGATCGACAGGCTCTTGAACAGGTTCCAGGCGAAGCTCTGGTTCTCCAGCACCAGTCGAAGCGAAGCGCCCTTGGGCCCGCTGCGCAGGCCGATCCAGTGTCCGCCCGTCAGCACCCGCAGAACGACGTCGAAGTCGCCCGTGCCGGTGGCGGCCGGCGGAACCGCGAAGTGCAGCGTGCGGCGGCTCTCCGGATACAGCCGCTGCGAATGAAGCAGCGTGCCCGTGGCCGCATCGCGGAACTCCACTTCGACGGTGGTGCGTTCATCCTCCAGGGTCAGTTCGCCGCCGCTGCGCTCGATGCCGGTGTAGAGCTCCAGCGGATGCACGCCCCGAACCGCGGGCGGCGGCGGTCCACGGTAGGAAAGGACGGCGACCGGCCCCCTGCCCGTCGCATCGCCGCGGACCTGCTGGCCGTGCGTTCCCGAGCGGGCCACGTGCAGCGCCGCTGCGTCCCGGGGAGCGCCGTAAACGGCCGCCGTGTCGGGCACGGCCAACTGCACGCTGGACGCCTCGACGCCGTAGTGAAAGCCCGGCCTGGTTCCCTCCACCAGCACATAAAGCGGCCGGCCTGCCATCGCGGCCAGCCGAGGGCGAAGGCTGGGCGATATCACGCCGACGATTTCGCCCGGCTGGCGAGATTCTCCGGGCGGGGGCATCAGCGGCAGGCCGTCGGCGGGCAGGCCCAGTTCGCTGCTGCTCACGACGGTGTTCTCGTTGGCATCGACCAGCGCCAGCAGCGCTGCCGGGCCGGCGGGCTGGCTGGTGGGCCGAGTGGTGACTGCCCTCCAGCGAACCAGCGCGCGAAGGAACAGGGGGGCGGCGGTGGACGGATCGGCCGAAGGGATCGCGCCCGAGGGGATCGCCAGCGGCACGAGCATGCGCTGCTCGGGAGAGGGCAGCGACCACCGCCCCTGGCCGGGGCTGGGGTAGGAGGCGTAGATCTGTAGCGACTGAGGTTCGGCGTAGGCGTGCGCCAGCAGCAGGCCGACGTTCCGGTAATGCTCCAGCGACTGCCGCGTGGCGTGGTCGATCTGCCCGGCGTCGAGCCGCTGGCGGATGAGGGCCTGAAGGCGGGCTGATTTAAGGTGCAGGTAGGTCCAGGTGAATGCCCCCATGATCAGGAGGATGGCGGCCGAGAGGCGGGCGAAACCCAGCACCTTCCCGGCGACGATCTCCAGCCGCGTGACGGGCTTGGTGGCGATGGTGTGGATGACGCGGGTCTCGATTTCCTTGGGCAGGTCCGTGGCGGCGAGGATGATGCCCACCAGGACCGTGAGCATGCCCGTGGCGAACAGCGCAAAGCGCGCCGTCTGGCGGATGTCGTCCCGGTAATCGACCGGGTGGGCCAGTTGTGCGGCGATGACCACGCCCAGCATCACCAGCGGCGTGATCCACGGCACCCGCCGGCGAATCGACTGTCGAAAGGCGACCGACGAGATGGTCCAGAGCCGCGTCGGGCTGAAGCGCAAAACGTCGCGCAGCCCCACTGCCAGGCCGGCCAGGACAACGGCCGCCCCCGCGAAAAGCGCCAGGCTGTCGCGCGAGGCTTCCAGCAGAGCGATGGGCGGAAGCGTGTGCGCCACGTCAACCTCCCTGGGGCGTGTTCTCCCTGACCACGCGGATGAACAGGTCCTCCAGCGTGGTGGTGGGATGCGTGATCTGAGCGCCCTGGACGCCCATACGGCGGAGAAACTCTCGAAGCTCCTCGACCTGTTGCGGGGACAGCCCCCGGGCGAGGATCTGCGTCACGTCGCGCACCTGAAGCAGGTCCTGCACATGGCCCAGCGTCTGTTTCCTGCCGCGATAGAGGATCACGATGCGGTCGCAGACATCCTGCACGTCGGCCAGCAGGTGGCTGCACAGCAGCACAGTCTTGCCTTGCTTCTTGAGCGAGAGAATCAGGTCCTTCATCTCGCGGGTGCCGATGGGATCCAGGCCGGTGGTCGGCTCATCCAGCAGGATCAGGTCGGGGTTGTTGATCAGCGCCTGGGCCAGGCCGATGCGGCGGGCCATCCCCTTGGAGTACTCGCGGAGCTTGCGCTTGCGGGCCTTGGCGTCCAGGCCCACGACATCCAGCAACTCGGGAACTCTGCGTCTGAGTTCCTTTCGCGGAATGCGGAAGAGCCGCCCGTAGAAATAGAGCGTCTCTTCGCCGTTGAGGAAGCGGTACAGGTACGATTCTTCCGGCAGGAAGCCCACGCGCTCATTGACGGCGGGGCTTCCGGCCGGCTGGCCCAGGACCACGGCCTTGCCGGCGGTGGGGAAGATCAGTCCCAGCAGCAGCTTGATGGTGGTGCTCTTGCCCGAGCCGTTGGGGCCGAGCAGCCCGAAGACCTCGCCGCGGTGGATGTCCAGCGTCAGGTCATCCAGCGCCCGCACCTTGTCCCGTCCCCAGAAGTCGCGGTAAACCTTGGTGAGGCCCTGAACCTGGACGGCTTCGGAAGCTTCGGGCATGGTTCTGCCTCGCCGCGTCAGCGCCCGGGGCGCCCCGTGCGCAGCCCTCCGCCCTTGCGGCGGCGGCGGCGTTTCTCGCTTGGCTTCTCGTAGTAAGCCAGGCGCTTGATCTCCTTGGTGAGACCCTCCTTCTCACACATCTTCTTGAACCGCCGCATCATCTGTTCGGCGGTCTCGTTGCTTCTCAACTTCACCTTGATCATCCGGCCCGGTCCTCTCGTTGCTGAGGCGACAAAAACGGCGGAAGCCTTTGCCTCCGCCACGAACAGACCATAGTCTATCGGCCGGCCGGGATTGTTCAAGCATGCACCAGCATACTATCACCTTCCGCGTCCGCTATCCCGAAGCCGACCCGATGGGCTACGTGCACCACAGTCGCTTCTTCCAGTACTTCGAGATGGGGCGGGTCGAACTGCTGCGGGCCATGGGCCACAGCTACGCGCAACTGGAACAGCAAGGGCTGTTCTTTGCCGTCGTCAAGGCCGAATGCCGCTTCCGCGCCCCGGCCCGTTTTGACGATGAGCTGACCTTGACCACGCGGATCGTCCGCCAGACCCATGTCCGGATCGACCATGCCTACGAGCTGCGATGCGGCCCGACGTTGCTGGCCGAGGCCACCACCACCATCGCCTGTGTGGACCGCACGGGGCGGCTTCAGGCGATACCCGAGTTCGTCAAGTCCACGGCCTGACCGCCGCAAGGGCAAAAAAGGGCCGGCCTTCACGGGCATACTTGCGCTCGAAGTTGGTGCCGACGACCTCCCGGCCGGCCGCCGAGCCCGGGCGGGCATAGTCCACCACGCGCAGGGCCGAGGCCCCGACCGCCTGCTGGATCTGCTCAAAGTATCCCTTGTGGTCGGTTACGATCTGGAGGCGGCCGCCAGGGATTAGAACTCGCTGCACCTGTTGGAGGAAGGGGGCCTGGAGCAGTCTGCGCTTGTGGTGGCGTTTCTTGGGCCAGGGGTCGGGGAAATACACGTGCATCGCCGACACGCTGCAATCCGGCACGAACTCCGTCAGGAAGTACAGCGCCTCGGCCCGCACCGTGCGGGCGTTGAGGCACCCATGCCGCCGGAGGCGGTCCGACGCGTATCGCCAGAACCACCGCGCCCACTCGATGCCCAAAAAGTTGACATCGGGCCGGGCCTTCGCCTGCTCCGTGAGGAAGGTCCCCTTGCCGCAGCCGATCTCGATCTCCACGGGGTTGGCGTTGCCGAACAGCGTTGGCCAATCCACCGGCCGCGGCAGCGTCTCCACATCCACGCCGATCGGCTCCACGACAAGTTTACGGCGCGTCTGCATCGCGGCCGGATTGTACGGCAGCCGGCGTCTTGCGTCGCGGTTGTGGTTGCGTCTCCGGCTGACGTGTAGAATCGGCCCGTGTTTCGACTTCTTCATCCGCTGGTGGTGTGGACGTATCTGCTGCTGCCGCCGGCAGCGCTGGCGGTGGGGATCGTCCGCGCGGGCCGCACCGGCCTGACCACGCCTCTGGTCAGCCTGCTGGTCACGGCATTTGCGGGAGCTCTGCTGGGCTTCCTGGCCGTGCTGGCCAACGGCGTCGTCCTGGACGGCCGGATTCCGCTTACTCAGCGCCTCTGGATGGTTTACCTGGGCATCTCCGTGGCCCTGCTCCTGGCCGCGGCCGATCGGCTGCTGCGGGTGGTTGGGCGCGCGGTTCGAAGGCTCGTGCGGCTGGGCTGGGCGAAGGTGCGCGGCCGGCCCCCGCCGACCTCCGCGGTGCGCCCGACGTACGCCGGGCTGCTGGCGCAAAGGCTGGCGCTGCTGGCCATTGGAGCGCCCTATGTTGCGGGAGTGCTGATCGTCTATCGCCCCAGAGCCGTGGGCCCGGCCGACCCGCCGGAGCGTTATGCGCACGCCACCGCGGTCCGCTTCGAGGCGACGGACGCGGTGCCGCTGGAAGGGTGGTGGTTGGCGGTGCCGCCCGCCGAGACATCCGGCAACCCGCACTGGGGCACGGCCACCGTCGTGCTGTGCCACGGCATCACCGCGTCGCGCGCCCAGCACATGGCCCTTGCGTCGGACCTGCTGGCCGCGGGCTTCAACGTCCTGACGTTCGATTTTCGCGCACACGGCCGCAGTGGCGGGCACCTGGCGACCTTCGGCGACCGCGAGCGCCGCGACGTGCTGGGGGCGGTCCGCTGGGTGCGAGCCGCCCATCCGCAACAGTCCAAGCGGGTGTGCGGCGCGGGTTTCACGACCGGCGCGGCGGCCCTGCTGGCGGCGGCCGCCGATGGCGGCGACGGCCGGCACATCGACGCGGTGGTTCTCTTCGAGCCCTATGCGGACCTCGGGCAGGTGGGCGCCCAGGTCATCGACGACGTATTCCCCGGCTGGTTTGCCGCCCTGATGCGCGGGCCGGGGCTCTGGTTGGCGTCGCTGCACGCGGGAAGCGACCTTCGCCAGTTCGCGCCGCAGCGGCTGGCCAGCGAGCTTTGGCCGCGGCCGGTGCTGATCATCCACGGCCAGGGCCGCAGTTTCGTGCCCACGTCGCAATCGATGCTGCTGTATCAGCAGGCGTTGCACCCCAAGGAGCAGTTCTTCCCCGACCCAGGGCTGGATGGCCTGCGTCAGCCGTCCCGGTCGCAACGAGATCTGTATCGACGGATGCTGCGGCAGTGGCTGGGGCGGCTTGACTCGGTCGGTGAGGATGCGGCTTCGCGGCAGCGAGCGGTGCGGTTTCTACAGGAGGCACGGAGCGTTCCGGTGCTGTGATCGATGGACCCGTCGTCGAGCGGCGATGCGTCAGATGCCCGAACCGTCCTCCAGCGGCTCTGCGAGCGGTATCCCGGCGCCGCGCGCACCACGTTGCGAAAAATGGTTCGCGAGGGACGCGTGATGCTGGAAGGCCGACCGGTCCGCAGCGTCAAGGAACCGGTCGGGCCGGGCAGGCGGCTGCAGGTCCTGCCCAGCCGCTCGCCGCCTGCGCCGTCGCTTGCGCCCCTGAGGCCGTTGCACGAGGACGAGGATGTGCTGGTGGTGGCCAAGCCGGCCGGACTGCTCACCAGCACCGTCGCCCGCGAGCGGCGGCCCACGGCCATCGCGATCGTCCGGGCCTACCTGAAGTCGGCCGACCCGCGCGCTCGCCCGGGCGTGATCCACCGTCTGGACCGCGACGCATCCGGGTTGCTGGTGTTCTCGAAGAACGCCCAGGCCTTTGACCATCTCAAGCGGCAGTTCTTTCGCCACACCGTGGACCGTGAATATGCCGCGGTGGTGCAGGGAGTGCCCCGGCCGCACTCCGGCCGCATCGAATCCCGCCTGGTCGAACTGCCCGACGGCCGCATGGTACCCACGCGCAAGGCTCGCGCCGGCCAGCAGGCCATAACCCAGTACCATGTCATCCGCGACGACGGTGAGCGCGCCTTGTTGCAGATCCGCCTTCATACCGGCCGCAAGCACCAGATCCGGGCCCAACTGTCGCACATGGGGCACCCGGTCGTGGGCGACCGGTTGTATGGCGGCGGAGAGGGGCCGCTGATGCTGGCGGCCGTCGCGCTGGCGTTCGATCATCCGCGCACGGGCCGGCGCGTGCGCTTCGAGGTCGCCGTTCCCGACGCGTTTCAGCAGGCCGTGGCACACAAACCATGAAGCAGGGCAAACCGAAATCGACGGCCTGGGGCGAGGTGGCCCAGTGGTACGACCAGCTCGTGGGCGACAGCGGCAGCGAATATCAGCGCCAGGTGGTGATCCCCGGCACACTGCGGCTGCTGGCCGTCCAGCCGGGCGAAGCGGTGCTGGATGTGGCCTGCGGCCAGGGCGTCCTCTGCCGGGCCCTGCACCAGGCGGGGGCGCAGGTGACCGGTGTGGACGCCGCGGCCGAGCTGATCGACATCGCCCGCCAGCGCAGCGATCCGGCCATCCACTACCACGTGGCCGATGCGCGTCAACTGGGCTTTCTGCCGGCCGGGCACTTTGCCGCCGCGGCGTGCGTGCTGGCGATCCAGAACATCGCGGAGATCGCCCCCGTGTTTGCGGGCGTCGCGCGGGTTCTGAGGCCCCGGGGGCGGCTGGTGCTGGTGATGATGCATCCGTGCTTCCGCGGGCCCAGGCATACGGCCTGGGGCTGGGATGACAAGCAGGGCATCCAGTATCGCCGCGTCGAGCGATATCTGCTGCCGCGCAAGCACCCGATTGCCACTCACCCGGGCAAGGACCCCGGCAAGTACACCTGGACGTTTCACCGCCCGATCCAGACCTATGTCAGAGCCCTGGCCGGCGCTGGGCTGCTGATCGACGCCCTGGAAGAATGGCCCAGTCACAAACAGAGCGACAGCGGCCCGCGCGCCGCGGCCGAGAACGCAGCGCGAAAGGAGATCCCCATGTTCCTGGCAATTGGGGCGTTGAAGGTGGCCAGGTAGGGCCGGCCGCGCCGGCCGAGAGCAGCCGAAGAAGTCGGCCGGTGGAACCGGCCCCACGAAACCTGCCTACCAGAACACGAGGCGAAGCAGATTAGGGTAATAACCGGTGTTGACGCCCCAGATGTTGTACCATGCCGCCCAGAAACTCAGGACCGCGCCGACGATCAGCACATAGATCCCCCAGCGGCCTAGATAGACGGCCACGGCCAGGCCCGCGATGGCCTCGCCCAAGCCCCCCAGCAGTGGCCCGGCGACAGGCCCCAGGAGACGGGCCGAATACTCAATGCCGGGATGGATGTCGCCCGCCTTTGGACTGGTCACCATGAAGTAGATTGTGCTCGCCGTATCGGCCAGGACGCCGGCCAGAAACAGTCCCGCCAGCCAGCCGTGCCTCCGCCAGAAGCCCGCATAGTTCCGCCGCAAGCGATCGACGACGCGCTTCACCATGGCTCGTTGATCTTCGCCGGAACCTGTTCGATGACAAGGCAGTAGGCAGCAAGAGGTAGGCGCAAGGCGGAACGCAGGTGGGCTTTGCGATCCGAGATCCGCGATCCGAGAGATGCGCTCACGCCGGCCGCAGCCACGCCAGCAGGCAGCTATCGGGTCGCGAGTCTTTAGCACTACATCGCACCCCCGTCGCGTGGAAGTCGGGATAAACGAGACCTGACGGCGGCGTGGTTACGTCGGCGGTGGTAGGTGCAGATGAAGGATTGGCGGTGCGTGGGATCGCGGCCGGTGCGGCGGCGGTGGCGACGTTTAAGCCAATCCGCACACAGCCAGTTGAGGCTGCGGGCGATCTGCTCCAGCGTCGTGCGGGGCGGGGGAATCGACCGCGTGACCGACGGCGATCCGCTGCTGGAGCTGGTCACGCAGGCGGTGGTGATCCCAGACCCGGTCGGTGAGGAACAACTGCAGGGCCCGCACCGTGCCGCCGGTGGCCAGAGTGATGGGCTCGACGCTCTTGCGTTGCAGGTCGCAGAGCAGCCCCCGGCAATAGGCGGCAAAGTGGTTCCGCAGGCGACACTCGCCGAAACAGGCCTTGAACGAACCGAGAAACTGGGCCAACGCCGGCCCCAAGCCGACAACTTGTTGTGGCGTCACGCTCGCCCTCCCCGATGTTACTCAAAAACCCCCGATTTCTCGGGGGGTTTTCACTGGAGCCACGGGGAATCGAACCCCGATTTGCTGAATGCGATTCAGCCGTCATCCCGTTAGACCATGGCCCCGGGACTATTTGAGCGATTCTAGCCGGCCGGGCTGGGGCGTCAAGGAGGCGACAGCCGACAAAGCAGCCGGGGCGTGGCCACTTGCGCGGAACCTGGCCGTGCGGCGTGCGTCTAACCGGGTACACTCGCATTCGAGAAGGAGACGAACGCCATGACGCGCCCGAGCAAACGGCCCGTTTTGCTGGCCATTGTCGTTTCGATCATGCTTGCGTCCGGCTTGATCGGCCTTGTGCTGCGGGCCGATGAGACGCCGGCGGCGACGTCGCCGCGCATCTCCTTGACCGCGACAGCGGCCGATTCGCTGACGCTGGCCCTTGCGCCACCCGATGCCAAGGCGGGCGTTGCCGAGGTAGAGGTATGGGAACTCTCCGGCAAGAAGGCCATCGCCAGGAGCTCGCACGCCCATGATGGCAAGCCGTTCAGCCTGAAGATCGCCGCGAAGATCAAGCCCGACGACCTGGCCGGCTACTACCTGCGCTTCCGCTTCGACGAGAAGGCCGAGTTTGAGCGGCAGAGCCTGTTCTTCCTGGGCGAGATTCTTGAGACCACGGTGCTGGGCCATCGCGACCTGCTGGCCGGCACCACGCCGTCGCTGCGCATCCTGGTCCGCAACCGCGCCGATGGCACGCCCATCGCCGGGGCCAAGGTGGCCGTGCAACTGCTGGAAAAGGACAAGGCCATCGCCAGGTTGGACCTGGTGACCAACGCCCAGGGCGAGGCCACGCCGAAGATCGCGCTGCCCGATCGCGAGATCGCCGGGGCACAGTTGGCCATCGACGTCACCGGCCGGACGGCCAGGGACTCGATCAGGGAAACGATCAACATCAAGCCGGCCACGCGGACGCTTCTCACCACCGACAAGGCCATGTACCAGCCGGGCCAGATCATCCACATGCGCAGCCTGTCGCTGTCGCGGCCGAGCATGAAGCCGCTGGCCGGGGCGGACGTGGTCTTTGAGGTGGCCGATGCCAAGGGCAACAAGGTCTTCAAGCAGGCCGTGAAGGCCGACGCGTACGGCATCGCGTTCGCCGATTTCGTGCTGGCCGATGAGTTGAACAAGGGCGCGTACCGCATCCGCGCGATCGTGGCCGGGGCGCCGGAGGAGAAGACCGTCACGGTCGATCGCTACGTGCTGCCCAAGTTCAAGGTCGAGTTCGCCACCGACCGCAAGTTCTACCAGCCCGGCGAGACGGTCAAAGTGGACCTGCAGAGCGACTACTTTTTTGGCAAGCCCGTCTCCGGCGGCAAGGTCGAGGTCAAGTGCGCCAAGTTCGACGTGGCCTACGAGGAGTTCCAGACCGTCAGCGGCGAGCTCGATGACAAGGGGCACTACAGCTTCGAGGTGAAACTGCCAACGAGCTTCGTCGGCCAGCCGTTCGAGGCCGGCAAGGCGTCGGTCAGGTTCGACATCGCCATCACCGACACGGCCGACCACAAGGAGACGGTCACCCGGAACGTCACCGTCACCGGCGCGCCGATCATCATCGCGGCCGTGCCGGAAGGCGGCGACCTCGTGCCGGGCCTGGAGAACCGCGTCTATGTCGTGACCACCTACGCCGACGGCACGCCCGCGGCCTGCGAGGTGGAGTGGACCAATACCGTCAACCGCAAGCCCGTCATCGTCCGCACGGATGAAGGAGGCTTCGGGCAGGTCACGCTGCCCAAGGCCACCGAAGCCATCGCCATGGAGCTATCCGCCCGCGACGCCAAGGGCGCCAAGGCCACCGCCAAGGTCAATCTGTCGGCCAGAGGTGCCGACGACGCCCAGGTCCTCCTGCGCACCGGCAAGAGCCTGCACCGAGTGGGCGACAAGCTGGATTGCACGGTGCTGTCCACACGCAAGACCGGCACCATCTACCTGGACATCATCAAGGACAACCAGACGCAGCTTACCCGCACGCTGGAACTGGCCGACGGCAAGGCGGCCGACTCGCTGGCGCTGGATGCCGCGCTGGCCGGCACGTTGCAGGTCAACGCCTGGACCATCGGCGAAAGCGGCATCATCGTCCGCGACCGCCGCGTGGTGGTGGTCGATCCGGCCAACGACCTGAAGATCGCCATTAAGGCCGACCAGGACACCTATCTGCCGGCCGCCGAGGCGAAACTCAACATCGCCGTGAGCGACTCCTCGGGCTCCGGCGTGCCATCGGCTTTGGGCGTGATGGTGGTGGATGAGGCGGTCTTCGCGCTCCAGGAGATGCAGCCGGGACTGGAGAAGGTGTATTTCTATCTTGAGAAGGAGATCGCCACGCCGCGGTACGAGATCCACGGCTACTCGATCGATACGATCGTGCCCGACCAGCACTGGGCGATGGACGTGCGGCGGGACACGGCAGCGCGGGTGCTGCTGGCGGCGGCCAAGGCGCCGGCCGACTACCCGCTGCACGTGAACACGTACCAGCGCGACAACAAGGCGGCCGATTTCCAGCAGCGAATGGCCCAGTCGCTGATGCCGCAGTATCAGAAGGTGCAGGAGGCATTTGCCAGGCACGGTCAGAAGTTGCAGAAGCAGCTCAAGGGCGCTGCCTTGCCGCCCGAGAAGCGCCCGACGATCGAGATGCTGATCAAGGAAGGCGACCTGAAGGCAGAAGACCTGCTCGACCCGTGGGGCGTGAAGATGCAGGTGAAGCTCGATGGCTGGTGCGATGGGTGCAAGACGTATCACGCCCTGGCCATGGCATCGGCCGGGCTGGATGGCAAGTGGAACACCGCCGACGACATCTCGATGCCGAACTCCCTGCGTGGCGAGTTGGCAGACGGCGGTGTCTGGTTCGGTGGGGCGGGCGCCGGAGGGATGATGCGGAATGCTGCTCCCATGCGTGCGGCCGCTGCCGAGCCGATGCTGGAAAGGAATGCGGACCTCAGTAGGCAGAAGGAGCAGGGCGAGGGCGCCGGCGGCGAGAGCCCCTCGGCCGCCCCGCGCATACGCCAGTTCTTCCCCGAGACGCTCTACTTCAACCCGGCCGTCATCACCGATGGCCGCGGCCAGGCCACCTTGAGCATCCCCCTGGCCGACTCGATTACGACCTGGCGGATGACGGCGATGGCGTCGTCGGCGTACGGCGCTCTTGGCTCGACCACCGCGCCCCTACGCGTGTTCCAGGATTTCTTCGTGGACATCGATTTCCCGGTGGCCCTCACCCAGGGCGATGAGGTCTCGGTGCCGGTGGCCGTGTACAACTACCTCAAGACCGACCAGGAAGTGAAGCTGGTGGCCGAGGCCGCCGACTGGTACGAGCTGAAAACCGAGCGCCAGCAGGTTGTGAAGCTCGCTCCATCCGAGGTGCGGGCGGTCTATTTCCCGATCGTGGCCAGGAAGGTGGGCTTCCAGAAGTTCACCGTGATGGCGTATGGCTCCAAGAAGAGCGATGCCGTGGCGCGGTCGGTGGAGATCGTGCCCAATGGCAAGGAGATGCTGGTCACGTTCAGCGGCCGGCTGACCGGGCCGGTCGAGCACGAGATCGTCATCCCCGACGATGCCATCGCCGATGCCAGCAAGGTGTTCGTGAAGGTGTACCCCGGCATCCTGTCGCAGGTCGTCGAGGGCCTGGACAGCATGCTCCGCATGCCCGGCGGGTGCTTCGAGCAGACCTCCTCCATCGCCTACCCCAACATCCTGGTGATGGATTACCTCAAGACCACCAGGAAGATCACGCCGGAAATCCAGATGAAGGCCGAGGGATTCATCAACGCCGGCTACCAGCGGCTTGTCAGCTTCGAGGTGCCCGGCGGGGGGTTCGAGTGGTTCGGCAAGGCGCCGGCCCACCGCATCCTGACGGCCTATGGGCTCATGGAGTTCCATGACATGAGCAAGGTTCATCCGGTGGACCCGGCCATCATCAGCCGCACGCAGCAGTGGCTGGCCAGGGGCCAGGAGGCCGATGGCTCGTACAAGCCCACGCAGGGCGGCATCGCCGAGGGCGCAATCAACAAGTTCCGCGATGATGTGCTGAGGAATACGGCGTATGTCACGTGGGCGCTGGCCTCCACGGGCTACAAGGGCCCGGAGGTGGACAAGGCCGTCAAGTTCATCAACGAGAAACTGGACGAGATCAAGGACCCGTACACGCTGGCGCTGGTGGCCAACGCGCTGGCGACGGTCGAGCCCGAGGGCAAGGCCACGCTGGCCGTCCTGCGGACGCTGCACAACCAGCGGACCGAGGAAGGCGAGCTGGTGTACTACAAGGCGCAAAGCGAGACGCCGACGTTCGGCACGGGAAGCGCCGCCGACATCGAGGTGACCGCCCTGGCCGCCCAGGCGTTTATCCGCTGCGGGCAGGAACTCACGACGGTCAGCAAGATGGTCAGCTACCTGGCAAAGAACAAGGATGCCTATGGCAACTGGCAATCGACGCAGGCGACGATCCAGGCGCTGCGGGCGATGCTCATGGCCGAGCGCGGCGCTACGGCCAAGGCTGATGCGACCATCGCCCTGAACTTCAACGGCAATGCGCCGCGGACTCTAAAGGTGGACGACAACAACGCGGATGTGCTGCAACTGGTGGACCTGAAGGAGCAGACGCGCTCGGGAAAGAACACCATCAGCCTCAACATGCAGGGCAAGGGCGCGCTGATGTACCAGGTGGTGGGGCGGTATTACATGCCGCACGAGTTGCAGACCGTGGAAGCCCATCCGCCGATGTTGATCACGGTGGACTACGACAAGCGCAAGCTGGCCACCGACGACATCATCACGGTGAAGGCAACGGTCGCCAACAACCGGCAGGGAACAAGGGCACAGATGGTGCTGGTGGACCTGGGCCTGCCGCCCGGGTTCACGCTGATCAACGACCGGCTGAACAAGGCCGTCGAGGCCGGGATGATCGAGAAGTACCAGACCACCGGCCGGCAGATCATCGTGTACCTGCGCGAGGTGCCGTTCGGCCGGCCGGTGACCATCGAGTACCAGCTATTGGCCAAGTAACCGCTGAAGGTGCAGACGGCCAGGACCGTCGCGTACGAATACTACAACCCCTCCATCCGCGCCGAGGCCGAGCCGGTGGACCTCACGGTTACGCGGTAGGCCGCCGGGCCGGGCACAACGCCGGCCCGGCCGACGACTATTCCATGGCAAGCGGCCGTGCGGCCGTTGATGCGGTCGGTCGTTTGCCTGGAGGCAGTCGGATGGTGTGTGGACCTTTGCGCTGCGCGTTGGCTGTGATGTTTCTGATGCCGCTGGCCGCTACGGCTGCGGTCCAGGTCAAGGTCGTTGACGTGCACACGATCATTACGACCGACGGCCCGCCACCTGCCGAAAGCGGCAAGGAGCTGCGGCTTGCCGGCGCCCGCGGGGGGATCGTCTCGGGCCAGGTCGTCGTGACCAGCGACGTGCCCATGACGGCGTTGCCGGTGGAGACGGGCGACCTGTCCGGCGGCGGCGCGACGATCCCGCGGTCGGCCATCCAAATCCGCTACCCGACGGTCCTCAACGACCTGCGCAGGAACGCCCCGCCCCAGAAGCCCGGAACGCGGTTTGACGTGTTGGCCGATGCCCTGGTGCCCGGCCAGAGGATTCAGCCGGTGTTCGTGACGGTGGATGTGCCGGGCGACGCAAAGCCGGGCGAATACAAAGGGACCCTCAGAGTCGCCGGCAGCGCCGTGCCGGTGCGGTTGACCGTATCCGGCTTTCGCATCCCCCGACACAATGAGGACGGCATCCTGATCAGCATCCAGCAGTCGCCGGACGCCATCGCCGAGGCGTATGACGTGCCGATCTATTCTGATGCCCACCTGAAGCTGCTGGAGCCGTCGTACCGCATGATGGCTCAGCTGAACAACGACGTGCTGTATGTGCCGCTGATGCACAAGACCTGGCTGGGCCATCGCCGGGGCCTGGTGCAGTTCCGCAGGTTGGGCAACACGCTGGTTCCCGACTTCGGCGCGTTTGACCGCTTCATGTCGATGTACACGCGAATCTGCGGCGTGCCCGAGGTGATGATCCTCAACCTGTGGGAAGGCTACCTTTCCTGGTCCAAGACCAACGACAAGGGCGAGCCGATCAACCCGAAGGATGACTCTCCGCTGCCGTTCGCCAGGAAGATGTGGGTCTCGGTGATCGAGGGCAACCAGCTGAACGAGGCGGAAATCGACGCCTATCCCGCCAACCCCGACATGTGGAAGGCGGTGGTCACCGGCTTCCGCCAGCGCTGCGAGAAGCTGGGCGTGAAGGGCGACAGGCTCTTCCTGGGGGTTTCCCACGACCGCCAGACCATGCCGGACCAGGTCGATTTCTTCCGCCAGTTTGATCCGAAGATGATGTGGGCGGTGTTCACCCACGGCTATGGCGGCCCGCGGGCGGGCTATTGCGGGTACTTTGAGTTCCCCGACAACGGCCTGACCACGGATGGTCTGAAGATGGGCTGGGATACCAAGGCCCTGGTTCTCAACACCGTCCGCGACAAGCACAACGACAACTCTTCGCCGATCCGCTTCCGGCAGGTGATCGATATCTCGGTGGACAGGCGTCACAAGAAGCCGTCGGCCGGCTTTGCCCGGCTGGGTCTGGACCAGTGGGGCGTGGTGGGCCGGCCGGAGTGGCGGCAACTCAACCCCCCCAACCGCCTCTATCGACACGCCACCTATGCCGTGACGCGGCCGGGGCCGACCCATGCCCTGCCGACGCAGCGTTACATGATGCTGGTGGAGGGCCTGCACGAAGCGGTGGCCCGCGTGGCCATCGAGAAGGCGATCGTGGCCGGGAAGCTCGCCTTCGAGGGCCCGGTGAAGGAACTGCTGCTGGCGCGCTCGGCGTTTCAGAAGGACAACCTGGCCGAAAGCGACCCGTTCAAGCAGTCTCCCCCCGCCGATTGGATCGACCAGCGGGCGAAGCTGTTCGACATGGCGGATATGAAGTGAGATGTCGATGACGGCTCGTCAGAATGCGATCGAGATCATCCGCTTCGGCCGGCCGCAGCGCGTCATGGGCGGCCCGCCGCAGCACGTCATGGCATTTCACGGGTGCAACCACGAGGGCTACGACGGCGGCGGGCACGAGTGCCCCGTCGGCACGCGATGGACGGACATCTGGGGCGTCGGCTGGGAGAAACGGCAGGAGGGCATCATGGGCTTTCCGGTGCACCACCCCCTGGAGGACCCGGCCGCCCTGCGCACCTATGCCTGGCCGGACCCCGACGATCCGCGGATCTGTTCGACGATCGAGCGCGCCCGCGCGGCCTGGACGGGCGAGGTTTTCCTGGCCGGCAGCCACCGCGACACGCTCTGGGAGAAGGCGTACATGCTCGTCGGCATGGAGCGGATGATGGAGTGTTTCGTCGCCGAGCCGGACTTCGCACGGGAAGTGCTGCGGCGAATCATGGATTTCCACCTGGGCATCGCCCGGCACTACCTGCGTTGCGGCGTGGAGATGGTCAACCTGTCGGACGATATGGGCACGCAGGCCGGTCCGCTGCTGGGTCCGCGCACCGTGCAGGAGTTCCTCGTTCCCGAATACCGGCGGCTGTTTGCGCTCTACAAGTCGGCCGGCGTGATGGTGAACTTCCACTCCTGCGGGCGGATCGACTGGATGATCCCGACGCTGGTCGAGTTGGGCGTGGACATGCTCAACCCCGTGCAGGCGTCGGCCAATGACCTGGACCGGGTGCGTCGGCTCACCCAGGGGCGCATCGCTCTGATCGGGGCCGTCAGCTCGGCGACGGTGATGGCCGGTCCCGTTGACGCGATCCGCAGAGAGGTACGCACTCGGCTGTGGCAGCTGGGCCGCGAAGGGGGCTATTTCTGCTGCGCCGACCAGCACATGCCCTATCCCGCGGAGAACATCTCGGCCCTGCGGCGGGCGGTGGAGCAGTTCGGGCGATACCCCCTGCAAGCCGGGCCGGCGTGAGGCGTCTGCCGCATGCCAAGCGGCGGATCATATGGCTGCGCAAGCATATATTTGACACCGCGGCAGGCCCGGTTTTAATTTCGCTGGCGGAAACGGGGGTTGGCGGCCTGCGCGGTGAGGATCGGGGAATGAAAGGTGAGGATGGACATCTCGGCGATGGTGTGGATGAGTTGAGCGGGGTGCTGAAGCTGCTTTCGGACCAGACGCGGCTGGGTATTCTCCTGGCGCTGCACAAAGGCGAGCAGAACGTCGCGGGGATCTGCCGGATGTTGAGGCTGGCCCAGCCGGCGGTCAGCCATCACCTGGGGTTGCTGCGCACCAGCCAGATGGTGGAAAACCGTCGGGTGGGCAAACAGGTGTATTACCGGCTGGGGCGAAACTCGCATCGGCATGAGTCGGGGATTGATTTCAGCGTCGGGCGGTACCTCGTGCGGCTGCAGAAGCGATCGGACTGATTCGCTACGGGCCGGGGCCTTCGTTGCCCCGTGGACAAAGCCCGCCCTTCAGGGGTATAGTGTGCTGCGGACGGCGGTGAACGCCTGTTCCCATAGCTCAATTGGATAGAGCGTCGGCCTCCGGAGCCGAAGGTTGCAGGTTCGACTCCTGCTGGGAACGCTTCTGCCCGACAAGGCCAAACGCGACGGCGTCTGCGGCCCTTGGCCGGCCGCGGGGGCTCTTGCGGCCAGCTCCGCCATCACGCTTCCTTCTTGCCGTAGGTCCTGGCTCTGGGCGGGATCAGGCTGGTATCGACGGGCTCGTAACTGATGACCGGCGCTGCGGTCGCGGCGTCGAACGTGGCGATCGTGGTCTTGAGGAAGTTGGTGTCGTCGCGCTCGGGGAAGTCCGGCTTGTAATGGGCACCGCGAGACTCGTCGCGCCGCAGCGCCCCCTGCAGGATGGCCTCGGCCTGGACGATCATGTCGCCCAGGGCCCGCGCAAACGAGAGGTTCTGGTTGGTCCACATTCCCGTGTCCGACAGCTTCACGCGGGCATAGCGATGTTTCCATTCCTGGCAAAGGTTCAGGGTCTGCCTGAGTTTCTCATTGCGCCGAACCACCGTGCAGTTCTCGGTCATCTGCTTGCCCATTTCCTGCCAGAGCAGGTACGGGTTGACGTCGCCAGCGCTCTTGAGCAGCCGATCCTGCTTCTGGGACTCCTGTTTGACCACCGCCTCGTAGGCCGATTGCGGCGCATCGGCCGCTGCCCTGGCCACGTCCGTGACGTAGTTGCGGATGGATGGCCCGCCGAACAGACCGTCGAAGATGCAGCTCAAGAGCGAGTTGGCACCGAGGCGGTTGGCGCCGTGATAGGCGAACGATGCTTCGCCCATCACATAGAGGCCGGGAATGTTGGTCATGAAGTTGTTGGGCGCACCGGCCTTGAGTCCGCCGGTCTTGTCATCCTTCGTATAGCCGCACCAGAGTCCGCCCATCGAATAGTGAACGGCCGGGAAGATCTTCATCGGCTCGGCCAGCGGGTCGGTGCCGACGAACTTCTCATAAATCTCCAGGATGCCCTCGAGCTTGGCCAGCACCTTTTCCCGGCCGATCTGCTTCACGACGTCGCCCAGGTCCAGGTACACCATGTTGCCGCCGCCCACGCCCAGGCCCTCCAGGCACACCTGGAAGATTTCGCGGGTGGCGATGTCGCGGGGTACGAGGTTGCCGTACTTGGGATACCGCTCTTCGAGGAAGTAGTAGCGTTCGGACTCGGGGATGTCGTTGGGCCTGCGCGGGTCGCCGGGCTTCCGCGGAACCCACACGCGTCCGCCCTCACCGCGGGCGCTCTCGCTGATCAGCCGGCACTTGTCCTCGCCGGGGATGGCCGTCGGGTGGACCTGGATGAACTCCGGGTTGGCGTATTTGGCCCCAGCCTGGTAGCAGCGGGAGGTTGCGCCGCCGGTGCAGATGACCGACATCGTGGACTTGCCGAAGACCAGGCCGTTGCCGCCGGTGGCCATGACCACCGCGTCGCCGCGGAAAGCGCGGATCTGCATGGTGCGCATATCCTGGGCGACAATGCCCACGCATGCGCCGTCGTGAATCACCGGCCAGAGGAACTCCCAGAACTCGTACTTGGTGACACGGCCCTCGGCTTCCCACCGACGGGTCTGCTCATCCAGGGCATACAGCAACTGCTGGCCGGTGGTTGCCCCCGCGAAAAACGTCCGCTTGAACAGCGACCCGCCGAACAGCCGCAGGGCCCGCTGGCCCTCGGGTGTGCGGTTAAAGGGCACCCCCATGCGGTCCAGCAGGTCGATGATGCGGGGGGCCCAGTTGCACATCTCCAGCACCGGCGGCTGGTCGGCCAGGAAATCCCCGCCCAGCACGGTTTCGTCGAAGTGCATCCACTCGCTGTATCCCTGCTGACGGGCGATCTCGTTGCAGGCGTTGATGCCGCCTTGGGCGCAGACGCTGTGGCTGCGCTTCACGGGGACCATCGAGAACAGGTCCACATCCACGCCGTCCTCGGCCAGGCGAATGGTGGCCGAAAGCCCGGCCAGGCCGCCCCCGACAACAATCACGCGCTTCTTTGCGGTAGCCATCTGCTCCTCGGTCTAGCTGGCCCTAATCATGAGACATCGGATGGAACCACGGATGCACACGGATTCACACGGATCGGAATCTGCTTTGCATCCGTGTTCATCGGTGTCCATGTGTGGTTTGCTCTGTCGGGTCGTTAGCTGGCTGCCGTGACCAGCGCTGTGAACCCCAGCACCATCGTCACCACGAACAATCCCGCGCACAGATATCCCCATCGCCGCTGTGCCGCTGCGCTGATGGTCAGGCCCCACGTGATCGCGGCCGCCCAGAATCCGTTGGCCAGGTGGAAACAGGATGCCGTGATGCCCAGGGGGTACACGACCCAGGCGATCCACCAGGCGGCCCGCATATGCGTCTCGACGGCCGCCCTGGCATCGTGGGGGTTGAACTTCAGCGTCGGGCCGAACAGCCCGTACTTGAGCGACAGTACGTGGAAGGCCATGAACAGCACGATGATCATCGCGCTGATGCGCTGGCAGAGGTAGAACCAGTTCCTCGCATAGGGGTAGTGATTGACGTTGGGCTGGCCGGTCAGGGTGATCCAGATGCCGTACACGGTGTGGAAAAGGATCGGCAGGAAGATCAGCCCCCACTCGAAGGCCCATAGGAAGGGCAGGGAATGAATCTTGTCCACCTGTTTCTGGAAGATGTCGCCGCCCTGGACGATGGTGGCGTTGACGATCAGGTGCACCACCAGGTATCCGCCGAAGACGATGCCGGTCAGCGAGTGCAGTCGGCGCATCAGGAAATACGCCGGGGCGCTCAGGAGGGGCGCGGCTGTCGAGGGGGTGGCAGTGGACACGTGCGATGATCCTTTCATCCCTGTGGGACGCCACCATTATAGGGGCGCCATCGGCGAAGCAAGCCTGCCGCAGGGGCCGGGTGGAAAGGGTTTTGAGTTTGCCGCAGCAGGGATTACCATCACAGCATGCGTTGTCCGAACTGTCAGGCCGACAAGGACAGCCTGAAGGTGATCGATTCGAGATCGTGCGATTCCGGCCGGGCGATCCGCCGTCGTCGGCAGTGCATGCAATGCAAGCGGCGGTTTACGACCTATGAGCGGGTGGAGGACCATCCGAAACTGGTGGTCATCAAGCGTGACGGCAACCGGGTTCCCTGGGATCGGAGCAAGATCCTCAACGGCCTGGTGCGGGCCTGCTACAAGCGCCCCGTGCGTGGAGAGGATCTGCAACGGCTGGTCGAGGAGGTGGAAGAGGAGGTTTTCAGGGCCTACGACCGGGAAGTTCCGTCGTCGGCCATCGGCGAACTGGTCATCGAGCGACTGCGACGGCTCGACCAGGTGGCCTATGTGCGATTCGCCAGCGTGTACCGCAGGTTCAAGACGCTGGAGGAACTGGTGGAAGAGGCGCGGACGGTGATGGACGCCATGCGGTATGATGTGCCGGGCCAGGGCGTGCTGTTCGTGCCGCCGGTGCCCAGCGCGCAGCAGCCGGTGGCCAAGCCCCCCGTGGAGCCGCCGGGGGCGGGTCGGCGGACGCCGCGAAAACCGCAGGGCTGGGAGGCGTAAGATGTGCCTGGCGGGAGTGCGGCAGGGGGCGGGACCCGGCCGCTCAAGCGTGCCGGCTGGAACGTCCGATAAACAGTGGAAGGCGCGGAAGATGACAAGTCCATCACGACATGCGTGCCCCTGGCGCCTGGCGGTGGTTCTGACGTGCGTGGTGGCCTGCGCCGCGGGAGGCTGCGGCCAAAAGAAGAAGGTGCGCGGGCCCCGGTATGTCACGCTGCCCCTGCGCGAAGTGCCGGAGTGCTTCAAGGACTCGCTGCTGCAGCGAGCGGATGTCTCCAACACCGAGCCGTTCATGGTGGCCGGGTATGGCCTGGTGGGGGGGCTGGACAACACCGGCGGCACCGAGGGCACGCCGCTGGCCGTGCGAAACTTCATGATCGACGAGATGGTGAAGCGCGGGTTCAACCAGCGGGTATTCGGCGACCGCTACCGGCACATGAAGCCCGAGGCCATGCTCCAGGACCGGCGGTTCGCGATCGTGATCGCCTTCGGGTACATCCCCCCGGGAGCGCGCAAAGGCCAGCGCACCGACGTTTATGTCCAGACGCTTCGCGACAGCAACGTGTCGAGCCTGTCGCGCGGGCACCTGTTCCGTACGGACCTGCGGGTGGGCGGCGCCAATCCGATGAACCCGGGCGGCGCAATCAACGTGTACATGAAGGGCGAGGGACCGATCTTCGTCAACCCCGCCTATGCTCTGAACACGCCTACCCTGGAGTCCAGTCCGGCGATGCGGGTGAGCCTGCGCAGCGGGACGATCATGGACGGGGGGGTGATGACCTCCGACCGCTACCTCGTGATCCGCGTCCGCCAGCCGCAGATGAGCATGGCCCGTGCCATCGAGTCGCGGATCAACTTCCAATTCCCCAAGACCCCCGAGGACGACCTGCAGATCGCCCAGGCGCAGGATGAGGGAACGGTGCATGTCTTTGTGCCGCGGTCGTTCAACGGCGACTGGGAGCGGTTCCTGGGCGTCACGATGCACCTGTTCCTCAACGGCTCGTCGGATTTCTCTGCGATGAAGGCCAGGACGCTGGCCGAGGAGGCCGTCAAGCCCGATGCGCCGCTGCTGGATATCTCGTTTGCGTGGGAAGGGCTGGGCTCGCCGGCGCTGCCCTACGTGCTGCCGCTGATGACCCACGCCTCGCCCGATGTGTCGTATGCGGCGGCCCGCGCGGCGGCGTTCATCGGCGATCCCTCCGGGTCGGCGGCCGAGGCGCTGCTGCAGATCGCCCAGACCGATGCGCATCCGTTCCAGCTCAGCGCTGTCAAGACGCTGGGGGCGCTGCCGCCGTCGCCGCGGGTGGACGGCATGCTGGACCGGCTGCTGGATTCCCCTCTGACGCTGGTGCGGATCGAGGCCTACCAGATTCTCGCCCGGCATCGGCATCCGCGCATCCAGTCGCAGGTGATCCGCGATTCGTTCGTGCTGGACGTGGTTCCGACAACCGGGCCGCCCTTGGTGTACGCGACACGCTCGGGCATCCCGCGGATCGCGGTCTTCGGGCCTGAACTGGCCCTGGCCATGCCGGTGGTGTTCGACGCGTTCGACTATCGCTTCACTATGACGACCGACCCCGGCGACCGCAACCGACTGCGGCTGTTCTACCGCAGTGACGACGGCACGGCCCCGGTGACGGCCACCTCGCGCCCGCGCGTGGCGGAGCTGATCTACCGCCTGGGCGGAGGCAGCGCCGAGGGAATGGGAGGGGTCTTTACTTACTGCGACATAGTCGCGATGCTGCAGGCGCTGGCGGACCGCAAGGACCTGCCGGCGGCGTTCGTCCTGCAGGATGTGCCGACCGTCCAGGACATGCTCGACGAAGCGCCGGCCATCGGCGAGGAGCCGGAACGGCCGCAGGCGGAGTCGGAAGCGCCGCCCGATCAGCGGGCGGCGGGCGACTCCCGGCAGTCGCGTCAGGGACGCTGACGGACCGCGTCCCTGTTTGTGGCCGTCCATGCGGGCGGCGGTTTGGTGACATCGCAACGGGTCATGGAGGACCGCGTTTCATGCGTCTGAAAAAGCTGATCCTTCAGGGGTTCAAGAGCTTCGCCGATCGCACCGAGTTCGTCTTTGACTCGCCGATCACGGGGATTGTCGGTCCCAACGGCTGCGGCAAGAGCAATGTCGTGGATGCCTTCAAGTGGGTCCTGGGCGAGCAGTCCGCCAAGAGCCTGCGCGGCGACGCGATGCTGGACGTCATCTTCAACGGCGCCGCCGGCCGCAAGCCCGCCGGCATGGCCGAGGTGGTGCTGGTCTTCGACAACCCCCGGCGCGCGGATGGTACGCGGATGCTGAACCTCGACGCCGACGAGGTAACGGTGGGTCGGCGGCTGTTCCGCGACGGCACCAGCGAGTACCAGCTGAACAACCAGTCCAGCCGGCTGAAGGACATCCGCGAGCTGTTCCTGGACACGGGGGTGGGGGTGGACGCCTACAGCGTCATCGAGCAGGGGAAGGTGGCGTTGCTGCTGGACGCCTCCAGCCAGGAACGGCGCGTGATCTTCGAGGAAGCGGCCGGCATCTCCAAGTTCAAGGCCCGCAAGAAGGAAGCCCAGCGCAAACTGGAGCGAGTGGACCAGAACCTGCTGCGGCTCAATGACATCGTCGAGGAAGTGGACAAGCGGCTTCGCAGCGTGCGCGTACAGGCCGGGCGGGCGCGGACGTACCAGGAACATTCGCAGCGGTTGCGCGAGCTTCGGCTGACCTACGCCCTGCAGGAATATCACACGCTGCACGAGCAGCAGGCGGCCGTCGGCGACGAGCAGCAACAGGCCGAGGGGCGGCTTGCGCAGCTGGTCGGGCAACTGGCCGACCTGCGGGCGCGGCATGGCGAGTCTCAGCGTGAACTGGACGAACGGTCGGCCCGGCGGCAACGCGTCGAATACGAGCTGGTACAGGCCAGGGCGGCGGTGGAATCGGCCCGGCAGCGGCAGCAATACGCCTCGCAGCAGCTCGAGCAGATCGGTCAGCACCTGGCGCGGCTTGAGCAGGATCGTGCCGAGGTGCAGGAACGCGAGGCCCGCACGCGGCAGGCCCTGGAGGCCGAGACCGCCAACCTGGCGGCGCTGACGGCGGAGGTGAACGAGCACGGCCGGCAGATCGAGCAGCAGCAGGCCGCATTCAATGATGGGCAGATGCAGCTCAACGCCGTCAACCGGCAGGTCGGGCAGGACAAATCCACGGCGCTGGAGCTGACGCGGCAGTTGTCGGCGGCGGCCAGCCGACTGAACGCCATCGAGATCGAGCGCAGGAACATAGTCGCCCAGCAGTCGCGGCTGGCCGAGCGCCGCCAGGCCGTGACGGGCGAGCTTGAGTCGCTCGAGGCGGCCAGGGCCGACCTGGACGGCGAGTTGGCGAAGGTGATGGACGAAATCGGGCAGGTGCAGAGCCAGTTGGAGGAGACGCGCCAGGAGGCCGAGAACCTGGGCCGGCAGATCGCGACGATCACCGAGCAACTGGGCGCGGCCCGCGAGCATCGGTCGGGGCTGCTGTCGCGGCAGAAGCTGCTGGCCGATCTGGAGGCACGCCGCGAGGGTGTCAGCGAAGGCGTCAAGTCGGTGTTGCGCGACCGCGAGCAGAAATACCCGTTCATCCGCGGGCTGGTGGCCGACCTGCTGCGCGTGGATGTGGAGCACGCCAGCGTCGTAGAGGCAGCGCTGGATGGCCGGGACCAGATGCTGGTTACCGAAGACGGCAGCGCGGCGGCGGCCGTTCGCGAAGACCTGGCCGAGTTGGAAGGCCGCGTAAATATCCTGTGCACGGCGAGCCTGCCGCCGTTTGAGGATGGCTACGACTGGAAGCAGCACCCGCAGCGGGTTCGCCTGGCGCTGGACCTCGTGAAGTTCGAGGGCTCGGCGCTGCCCGTGGCACAGCACCTGCTGGGCCGCACGGTGGTTACCGAGGGGCTTCCCGACGCGATGGATCTGTGGCACAGCGGCCCGCGGGGTTACCGGTACGTCACCCGGGATGGCGAGGTGATCGAGGCCGATGGCACGATGAAGTTCGGCGCGCTGGCGGCGACGATGGGGCTGATTTCGCGGCGGTCGGAGCTCGAGGCGCTGGGGTCGCAGATCGCCGAGGTGGATGGGCGGATCGCAGAGCTGTCGGCCCAGCTCAGCGACGGCAACGCGCACGTCAAGTCGCTGGAAGAAAAGCAGAACGCCCTGCGAAATGCCCTCTACCAGGCGAACACGCGTCGCGTCGAGTTTGGCGGCCGCATCAGCCAGAACTCGGATCGCCAAAGCGCTCTGCGGCGTGAGTTGCCCATGCTGGACCAGGAGCTTAAGACGCTCCTGGAAACGATCGGCAACCTTAGCACGGAGTGTAATGAGCTGTCGCAGCGTCGCTCGGGCATGGAGGCCGAAGAGGCCGCCTGCCATCGGCGGATCGAGCAGGCAACAGCGCGCCAGGCGGAGCTCGAGCAGGGATTGCGGTCGGCCGGGGAAGTGCTGACGAACTTGCGCATCCAGCTGGGCCAGGCGCAGGAGAAGCAGCTTGCGGCACAGCAGGGCGTGCGGCGGCTGGAGGCAGCGCTGCCGGAGCTGCGCCAGCAGATCGAGCGGATCGAGCAGGCCAGCAGCCAGGCCATCGAGCAGCGGACGGCCGTTGCCGGCGAACTGGACGCGGCCCGGGCCGCCGAGCAGGAGCACGCGCAGCGGCAGGAGCAACTGTCGGCCGAGCTGGAGACGCTGGCCGGCGCAGTGGCCGAAGCGCATCGAGTGGTGCAGGAGTCGTCGGACGCGGTTGAGCGGGGACAGGTCGAGCACGCGGCGGTGGAGCAGTCGCTGCACAGGCTGCAGGTTCAGGCCGGTGAGCTGCGCGTGCGGCTCGAAGGGCTCGTGCAGCGGACGCTGGAGGAGCTGGAGCTGGATTTGCCGGCTCGCTACGCCGAGCTGACCGGCCAGGAAGGCGGCTGGCAGCCCGCGCAGACGGACTGGGACGCGGTGGCCGAGGAGATCAGGCAGCTGAAGGACAAGATTCAGCGGCTGGGTAATGTCAACTTGGACGCCATCGGCGAGCAGGACGAGCTGGAGCAGAGGCAGACGTTCCTCCACACGCAGTACGCGGACCTGGTTGAGAGCAAGAAGCAGCTGGAGGACCTGATCCAGGAGATCAACAAGGAGAGCTGCGCCCGGTTTGAGCAGACGTTCAACGCCGTGCGCGAGCACTTCCAGGGCATGTTCCGCAAGCTCTTTGGTGGCGGAAAGGCCGACATCTACCTGGAGACGGAGCTGATGGAGCGAGCCCCCGTCGCGGTGGCCGATGGCGCGGCCGTTGCCCCCGACGCGACGACTTCCAGTGCCGAAGGCGCCGCGACCCCGCAGCCGCAGATCGACCTGCTGGACGCGGGCATCGAGATCATCGCCCGCCCGCCGGGCAAGCAGCCGGTGAGCATCAGCCAGCTCTCCGGCGGCGAGAAGACCATGACCTGCGTGGCGCTGCTGCTGAGCATTTTCAAGAGCAAGCCCAGCCCGTTCTGCATCCTCGACGAGGTGGACGCTGCGCTGGACGAGGCCAACAACCAGCGGTTCAACCTGATCGTGCAGGAGTTCTCGGCCCAGTCGCAGTTCATCATCATCACGCACTCGAAGCGCACCATGCAGATCACCGACACGCTCTACGGCGTGACGATGCAGGAGCAGGGCGTCAGCAAGCGGGTGGCAGTGAAGTTCGACCAGGTGGACACGCAGGGGCGCATCCTGACGCACGCGGCGGCGTGAGCGGGGCCGCATGAACCCGAGCGACTGGCAGCGGTTCCTGTCTCGCCACGACATGCACTGGGACCGGGCGCCGCTGGCCTGGCACGAGGGCGCATTCCTGGGGAACGGCCTGCTGGGCGTGATGGTCTTCCAACTCGGGAACGCCCTTACCTTTGAGCTGGGGCGCAGTGATGTGTACGACGGCCAGCCCGCGCCGCGCGACGACTTCAACGCCGTGACGTACACGCACAGCCGTCTGCCCATTGGCAGGTTGCTCCTGTGCCCGTCGGGCCGGATGACCGGCATGCAGCTGCGGCTGGAACTGCAGACCGCGCAGCTGAGCGGCACCATCTCCACCGACCGCGGCCAGATTCGCCTGCGCAGCTACGTCCACGCGATTGACCCGGTTCTTGTGTGCCAGGCCATTGCCAGCGGCGGCGAGTCGGTGGCCTGGCGGTTCGAGCACGAGCGATCGATCACCCCGCGCGACCACCCTGGCAAGCCACCGCCCCCCGCGTACCGCGCCAACCCGGATCCCCTGGTCGATGTCCACACCGCCGGCGGCGTGTGTGTTCAGCCTCTGCATGCCGGCGGCGCCTATGCCACAGCTTGGCGCATCGCGGCCGACACGCTTGTCGCCAGCATCGCATTCTCGACAGGAGGCAGCACGGCACGCAGCGATGCCCCGTCCGCAGTTGATCAGTTTCTCCAGCGCCCGCGACAGCAGGCGCACGACGCCTGGTGGCGACGCTGGTATCCGAGGCACTTCGTCGGCCTTCCGGATGCCCGCGTCGAGTCCTTCTACTGGCGGCAGATCTACAAGCTGGGCGCAGCGACGCGCCCGGACCGGCCGGCGATGGATCTGCTGGGCCCGTGGTACCGGCCGACGCGGTGGCCGGGCTACTGGTGGAATGTCAACACGCAGGTGGCGTACTACCCGCTGTATGCCTCCAACCGCATCGACCTGGTCGAGCCACTTCTGGCCATGACCGAGGCCAACGTCGCGAACCTCGCCGCGAACGTGCCCGATGTGCCCGGCGCGCTGGGGCTCGGTCGTGCGAGCGGGCCGGACATGCGGTGCCTGGTCGAGAGCGAGACCGGCAACCTGCCGTGGGTGCTGCATCACTTCTGGCTCTGCTGGGCGTACACGCGAGACGACGCGTACCTGCGGCGTCTGTTCCCGCTGCTCAAGGGCAGCATGAACTACTCCCTGCACCTGCTGCAGGAGGGCCGCGACGGCCACCTGCACCTGCCGCGCACGACATCTCCGGAGTATGGCGAATCGCGCGATGCCAACTATGACCTGTCATGGTTGCGGTGGGGCGCGGCGACGCTGCTCGATATGGCAGCGCGGCTTGGCGTCCATGACCCCGATTCGGGCAAGTGGCGGCGGGTGCTGGACAGGCTGGTGAGCTGGCCGACCGATGAGCGCGGACTGAGGGTTGGCGCCGATCTGTCCTACGACCGCCCACACCACCACTACTCGCACCTGGCGATGATCTACCCGCTCTACTTGATGAACTGGGAGCAGCCCCAGAGCCGTGACCTGATCGAACGCTCCTGCGAAAACTGGCGGGCCCTGGGCGGATGGAGCGAGTTTTCCCGGCCGGCGGCCATCGCGATGGACGCGTCGATGGGCCGCAGCGACCACGTGATCGGGGACCTCCACGCGCTGATGGACGAGTGCGACCCCAACACGATGCACAACGGCGCTTCCAGCCCGGTGCTCGATGGCGGCCTGGGACTGGTGACGGCGGTCAACGAGGTGCTGCTGGGCAGTTGGGGCAGCGCGATCACGGTTTTCCCGGCCGTTCCGCCCGAATGGGACGACGTGAGCTTCTCCCGCATGCTCGCACAGGGCGGATTTGAGGTCTCGGCCACACGCACCGGCGGGCGCACGCGGCTGGTTACGGTCACCAGCCTCGCCGCCCGGCCGTGCCGCCTGCGCACCAGCATTCCCGGCGCCGTGCGCGTCCAAATAGAGGGCCACGAAGAAACAGAACAACCGACCGACGGTGCGATCAGCCTGCGCCTGGCGAAGGGGCAGACCGCCATCATCACTCCGGCTACGGATTGACCTTCGCCTTGGAGTGGATTCGCGTTTCGCCGTCGCGGGTCTTGACCTTGCCCATGACGACGGCGCCGGCCTCGACGTACAGCCGCCCGCCGCGGTTGATCGCGTCGCCGCCGATGGTGCCGCTGTGGATGACCTTGGCGCCGGCCATCACCAGCAGGTCGCCGGTGACGTGGCCAAAGACGTGCACGCGGCCGCCGTCCTCGACAGTCAGGTTGCCGTAGATCGCGCCGCGCATGTACAGTTTGCCGCCGGCGACGACCTTCATGTTGCCGTTGACAGCCCCCCAGAAATCCACGGCGTCGTCGATGACCAGGTTGCCCCTGAACTTGCCGCGCTCCTCGCGCATGGACCTTTCTTCGGCCATGGTCTGGTCCTCGGATCGTCAAAGGTCGGCGGGGGGCCGCCGCTCGCCCAGCGCCAACTGCAGCCCGCGCCCGCTGCGCAGGTAGAGCAGCAGCAGCACGAGGCCCGACGCCGCCGGAAACGCCGCGAACCGCGTCCACTTGAGAATCTTCTGCTCAACGCCAGGCCAGGGCGCCCTTGCATGGGCGGTGAGTTCCGCCCAGGTGTAAAGCACGCCGGGAATCCGGAAATCCGTGCCCTGGTAGTCGGGGCTGTTGAGCAGCGCCTGCCAGGGAAACACCAGCACCGCCAGCACCACGCACCAGAGCAGGGCCTTGATCGTGTCCGACAGGCCGATGAGCCGCCCGACCAGCATGATGTTCACGATCAGCAGCAGCACCGCCGCCAGCACCAGCACCGACGCCATCCCGAGGAACGCGCTGGTGCTCACCACGTATTCCAGCAGCAGCCGGCCGATCGCCTGGCTGCGGGATGGTTGCGTCGCGGCCGCGTCGGGCACAACGGCCGCGGTGAAGCGGGCCGCGAAGAACACGGCCATCTGCGCCAGGAGCATCGCCGCCACGATTGCCGCCAGCCAGCATCGCGCCCGGCGGGCCGTCAGCAGGGCCTCGGCGTAGTCGGCGGCGGTTGCCAGGGAGTTGTCGGCCATGTTCAGTTTCCTGAGGATGTTGTACCCGATAGACCGCCGGTCACGCCACGACCACGTCCGCGTCCTCCACGCGATTGAGCATCCAGAGCATGACCAGCAGAGGCGCGATCCGTCCCAGCAGCATCGCCGCGACCAGCACGTTCAGCCCGCCGCCGACGATCTGGACCGTATCATGCGAAAGGCCCACATTGCTGACCGCGCTGATGGCCAAAAATAGCAGCCGGTCATCGCGCATCTCCGGCTGCATGAGCAGCAGCAGCGCCAGCACGCCCGCCGCGATGGCCGCGTAGGTTCCGGCCCAGGCGGCGGCAATGGCGAAAGTGCGGGTTGGCGCCAGGCCGCGATAGGCACGCAACGCGCCGCGGAACAGCTCGTAGATGGCCGTAACTTTCAGCCCGCCGCCGGTGCCTGCCGAACCGGCCCCGATGACCATCAGCAACAGGACGACCCACTGCGCCGGCCTGGCCAGAGCGGCCAGTTCGCCAAACGGCAGCCCGGCGCTGCGGCTGTTGAGGGCCGACGCCGAGGCGAGGGCGGCATGATCGACCAGCGTGCCGGGCGTTGCGGAAGCCCACTGAAGGAGCAGAATCAGCGACGTTCCAGCGACATAGACTCCCGCGGACATCGCCAGGGTCGTGCGGCCGTGATGCGTCAGCGGCTGGTGTTTCCAGCACAAGAAGAACAGCTGCATCGCCACGGGCAGACCCAGCCCGCCCAGGACGACCAGCGGCAGAAGCACAAGCAGCGATTCCCAGGTTGCGTAGCCGGGCAGGTCGCCCGCGACGATGCCGCAGTTTCCCAGCGCCGCGGCCGACTGCATCAGCGCGGCCAGAATCGGCTGGCCGCTGGCGCCCAGGAGTGCCGAGCCGATGGTGATGCCGCCGAAGCAGAAGGCCGCGGCCGCTGCCGCCACGTGTCGATCGGTGAAATCCAGCCGCAGGATGCGCCTCGCCGCCGCGCCGCCCACGAGCAGCGTCAGCAGCGCCGCGGCACACATCAGCCCCAGCAGCGCCCACTGGCCAGCCAAATCGAGGTCCGAAGGGCGTATGGTGGTCTGGAACCCCGTGAGGGTCGCGGCGTTGACGGCCATGAACAGCGCCCGGTCGGCCGACAGCTCGTTGCCGCTGCGGGTGGCGGCGGCCGTCCGCAGCAGGGCAAATCCGCACAGCGCCAGCACCATGTAGCCGCAGCACCCCCACAGGACAAACTCGCCGACGAACGGCCTTCGCGGGGCGATGGGGGGCGGGGTTGCCGCGGGTTGGCTGCGCTGGCGTCGGGCCACGGGGCGCTCCTGGGGCAGGGCGGCGGCTACTTGTGATAGACCTTGGCCGGGTCGAAGACCTTTTCGCCGACGATCTTCCAGTCGGACGCGCCGGGCTGGTGCTGGCGATAGAAGCAGCTGTAATAGCCGTCGTGGCAGGCGGCCCCGACCTGCTCCACCGCCACCAGCAGCACATCCTGGTCGCAGTCGGTGCAAATGGACTTCACGTGCTGCACGTGGCCGCTGCTTTCGCCTTTGAGCCAGAGCTTGTTGCGGCTGCGGCTGTAGAAGTGGGTCTTGCCGGTCTCGATGGTCTTTTCCAGCGCGTCGCGGTTCATCCAGGCCACCATGAGGACCTGGCCGGTGCGGTGGTCCTGCACGACCGCGGGGATCATGCCGTTGGAGTCGAACTTCAGGGCCTGCAACTGTGCGTCCATGGGCGGATTTGTGGGCTGAGGGGGCGGATTTGTCAAATCGCCCGGTTGACCGGGGCCACGCGCTGATGGGACGAGGGTTCTTCGGCGGGCTCCGGCGGGTCGGTCGGCTGCGGCGCGGGCAAGGACCAGGTGTCGTGAAACGTCGGCGCGGCCTCGCCGTTTTCGCCGCCGGGCACGGAAGCGCGCACGGGGCGTCGCGTGGTGTGGATGCGCCTACGGGCCAGGTACAGCAGCTCCTCGCTGATGCGGCGGTGGCGGCCCATCATGTCGGCCAGCAGCGCCAGCACCCCCAGCAGGAACGAAAGGGTCAGGAAGATGCCGGAGATGGGGATCAGCGAGGTGAAGGGCCCGGTCTTCAGCCGCTGGAAATACCACACGGTGATGAACAGGCCGCAGGCCACGCCGATCACGCCCAGGATCAAAGCGATCCCGCCGAAGAACTTCAGCGGCTGGATGTCGCGCATGGCCCGCAGGATGATCGGCAGGGAGTTCATCGCGTACTTGATCACGCTGCCGGCGACGCGGCTCTTGCCGTGCTCGCGGACGCCGCGGACGGCCAGCGGCACCTCGGCGATCCGCACGCCCTTGGCGAACAGGTCGATGAAGGTCTCCTGGGTGTAGGTGTAGCGGCCGAAGAGCGTCAGCCGGTAGGCCGCCTCGCGGTTGAAGGCGCGGAATCCGCAGGAGACATCGGTGAAGCGCGTGCCGCCGCAGACCCAGTTGATGATGCCGCGCACGGCGAGATTGCCCCAATACTTGAGCAGGGGCATGGTCGGCCGCATGGTTGGATCGGCGAATCGCGAGCAGGTGACGAAGTCGGCCTCATCGGCCAGGATGGGCGCGATCAGTCGGGGGATGTCGGCGGGGTCGAACTGCCCGTCGCCGTCGATGTTGACGATGATGTCGGCACCGCGGCGCATGGCGCGCTCGAAGCCGGCGCGGAAGACCTGGCCCAGGCCGGGGCGGTGGCGGAGGCGGATGACCACGGCGCCGGCGTCCTGGGCGCGCTGGGCGGTGCAATCCGTGCTGGCATCGTCGATGACGATGACCTCGGTTTCATCGATTCCGGGGATCTGGCGGGGTATGCCGCGGACGACCTGGGCGATGGTCTTCTCCTCGTTTTGCGCCGGGATGGTGACGATGAGTTTCATGCCGTTTTCACGCAGGGACGCCATGCTACCCCACGGCTGGGCGCGCGACAAGCGCCTGCGGATGTCGGCCCCCGGGGCTTGTGGCGCAAAACCTGCCGGCGGCGGGTCGCGTGGGCTTTGGAAAAGGCCGCGGCGGCAATTATCGGGCGGATCCGGGGGCGCAGCAACGGCGCGGGGCACGGCTAAAGTTTGCGCGGGCGGCGGCCCGAAACGATACACGTGAACAGGGCCAACGGATTGGTCCTGGGGAACGGAGTCCGGATGAACAAGGAGGTTTGCCCATCCTCGAAGACCCCGTTGCCGGGGCGGAGCGCCGGCTCGGTACCTCTTGAGCAACGTTCTTGTGTCCTGCGGGCGAGAAGGCGGCCCTCCACCGGTCGCATCGCGCTCCACGAAGCGTCGGAAGTGTGTTCATTCTGCGGCGGGTAAGGAAACCCGTCGCGCGGCCGCGGGCCGGGTCCCGCGCGTATCACGGAGGATACCATGAGTCGGATCAACACGAACATCTCATCACTCCAGGCGATGCATCGCCTGGGCCGGAACAACAGCGACCTGTCGCTGCGCCTGGAGCGTCTCTCCAGCGGTCTGAAGATCAACACCGGCAAGGATGCCCCCGCGGGCCTCATCGCCAGCGAGACGCTGCGCAGCGAGATCGCGGGCATCCGCCAGGCCATCGACAACTCCACCCGCGCCGGCAACGTGATCAACACGGCCGAGGGCGCGCTCAGCGAGATCTCCAGCCTGCTGCTGGAGGTCCAGAGCCTGACCAACGAGGCGGCCAACACCGGCGCCCTTTCGGCGGAGGAAATCAAGGCCAACCAGCTGCAGGTGGATGCGATCATCAACAGCATCAACCGCATCAGCAACACGACGCAGTTCAATGGGGTGAAGCTGCTGAACGGTTCGCTGGACTACACGCTGTCGGGCGTGGACGCGACCCAGATCGACGCGGCGCAGATCAACTCGGTGGCGCTGCCCGAGGGCGGGACCGTGGACGTGGTGGTGCAGGTGACGGGCAGCGCGCAGGTGGCCCAGATCACCTTCGCGGGCGCCGGGCTGGGCGCCAACAACAACATCACCATCGAGATTGCGGGCAACGCCGGGACGGAGCAGCTGTCGTTCGCGGCCAGCACGGCGACCAGCGCGATCGCGTTTGCGATCAACCAGATTCGCGACGCCACGGGCGTCAGCGCCGTGATGAGCGGCACGGACGGGCTGCGGATGGTCTCGACGGCGTTCGGATCCACGCAGTTCGTCAGCGTCCGCGCCATCGCCGGCACGTTCTCCGAGGGCAAGGATTACGGCGCCGATGCGTCGGTGACGATCAACGGCATTCAGGCCGACGTGGACGGGCTCACGGCTTCCGTGCGGACCAGCGGGCTGGACCTGGCCCTGACGCTGGATGCGGACTTCGCCCAGCAGACGACCAGCACCTCCAGCTTCACGATCACCGGCGGGGGCGCCAAGTTCCAGTTGGGATCGGAGGTCAATCGCCCCGGGCAGGTGCACATCGGCATCGGGTCCACGGCGGCGACGAACCTGGGCAACAACGTGGTGGGGTTCCTCTCGAGCCTGGCCAGCGGGGGGGACAACTCGCTGGTGTCGGGCAACACGATCCAGGCGCAGAAGATCATCACCGCGGCGATCCGCCAGGTGGCGACGCTCCGCGGCCGCCTGGGCGCGTTCCAGAAGAACGTGCTGGAAACCAACATCAACAGTCTCCAGGTGGCGCTGGAGAATGTGACGGCATCCGAGAGCGCGATCCGGGACGCGGACTTCGCCGCAGAAACGGCGGCGTTGACCCGGGCGCAGATTCTTGTTCAGGCGAACACGTCGGTGCTCGCGACCGCCAACGCGCAGCCGCAGAACGTGTTGGCACTGCTCGGGCGCTGACGGGGTTTTTGCCGCGGTTCGCCGCGGCCGAGGCCCCCACGCGATAGCAGGATGAACACGGGAAGGGCGAGCCGGGACACCGGCCGCCCTTTCTTGCATGGGCCGGCAGGCGGCTGCCCGAGGTCAGTCGCTGTACGGTTCGTCGTGGATCGTCCAGTCCTTCTGGTCCACCTTCTCCATTGTGAACGCGTCGGGCGCGACCCCGGCGTTGAGTTTCAGGCCGGCCAGGTCGGTGGTCTTCTTCTCGGTGCCATTGCGGTCCAGAGCCGCGATCCGCACGGGGAAACGGTTACCGGTGTCAACCCACACCTCAATGGCACTGAACCTTCGGGCGAACTGCGAGTTCTCAAGGGGCTTGAGCGTCAGGTGAACCGTGCTCGGCGGGTCATCCGCGGCCGGGGCGAGCCTCTGCACCTCAAACTGCTTCTTCACCTCGTCCTTGTCCTGGCCGATGGGCAGCGGGAACGGGCCCTCCCCGAGTTTCAGCAGATTGATCTTCTGCCCTGGCCGCAGGACCTGGCGATTGACCTGCACCTTGCGGCGGTAGTCGCGGTCGCGCAGCCACCCCTCATCCAGCAGGTACTCGATCTTCTCATCCACCGTGCGGGTGCCGGTACGCTTCCTGTCGAACACCACCCGCAGCCGTGCATCGCCCGGAGCCTTGTTCTGGAACCAGACCTGGCCCAGGCGCGTTACCGAATCCTCGGTGATCGTGTCGGTAATGGTCAGGGAGACATCGGCGGAGAAGTCCTTGAGGTCGCGACCCGCATCGTGCAGGGCATCCAGAACCTGGTCTATGCTGGAATCGGCCGAAAGTCCGGCCGGGCCGGCCGGCGGGGGCGCCGAAGACGGCTCCCGGGCCGATGCGCACGAGCCGACCAGTACCAGCAGGCAGACCCGCAGAAGCCCGTTTCTCATGGCAGTCCTCTAACCAACAGACACAACACGGCAACTTTGGTTATGGTAGCAGAAATGATGCGAACGTGGATCGGCATGGCCTTGGCTTGGACGGCGGCTTTGCTGGCGGCCCATGCGGCCCCGGCCGCCAGCTATGAGGAGGGGTGGGGCTGCCGCCGGCCGATCAGCGTCGAGTGGAACGTCGAGCGACCCACGGGCGACGAAATCGCGGTGGCCGAGTTCCTGACGGCCGGCAAAGCCCTGCCCGACGGCGGTGATATCCGCGTCACGACGGAACAGGGCCGGGATGTGCCCCAGCGCCTGTTGATGGTCGGCCCGGGCGACCGGGCCCGGGTGCTGTTTGCCCTCAGCCGCGGCGACCGGCGCTACTTTGTGTATTTCGGCAATCCCAAGCCTCCGCCGTCCAAGGCCCCGGAGATGCCGCCCGTGCGCAACGGGCTGCTGCTGGAGATGAAGCGGGTGGCGGGCTCTGCCGACGCCCTGAGCGTGGAGCAGATACAGCGGCTTTTCGAACAATCGACGGATGTCATAGGCCGAACGATGATCGACCGGCTCTACCTGGGGCTCAATCCCCTGGGCGAGCCGCAGTCGGCGGTGGTGGGGATCAGCGGGGCGTTCTTCGCCCCCATCGACGGAACGTACACGTTTGCGGTGTCGGCCCAGCAACGGGGCGGGCTGATGATCGCCGGCAAGAGCGTTTGCTTCGCCAAGGGGCCGATCCACGATACCCGCTTCCGCGGCACCATAGACCTGAAACGAGGCAAGCACGAGGTCGCGTTCTACCAGCTCACCGGCGGCACCGATGGGCGGATGTCGGTGGTGTGGCAGCGGCCGGATACGCAGAAGTTTGACCTGATACCGGCCGAGTCGTTCGGTACACTGCCCAAGGTCAGCGTCGGGCCGCTGGAGCAGAGGGGCAAGGCGCTGACCGCCGACATCGTCGTCGAGTACAAGGGCGAGGCGTTCTTCGCCAACCGCTACTCGCACCGCTACGTGCTGAGCAGCACGGTGCCCAAAGGCAGTCCCGCAAAGATCGAGTGGGAGCTGGGCGACGGGCAGACAGCCACGGGATCGCCCGTGGAACATGTGTACCTGGCCGACGGGGTGTATCCGGTGAAGGTTACGGTGAGGCTCGGCACAACGACCGACACGCAGACTTTCCGCGTCGCCGTCAGCCGCGATTACCCGAACCTGGACCGCCCTGCCACGGATCAGCCCTCCGTCCACTCGGCCATCGTGGCCAGGTACACGCTTGCGGCCATCCCGCCGCAGCAGTTGCCGTGGGCGGTGCTGCTGCACAACCGGGCCCGCCAGCCCGATGCCATGCTGGAGGCTGCCCGGCAGCTGGCGTCCACGACGCGCGGACTGGACGCCAACCAGGCGATTGCTGCGCTGCGGGAGGCGGCCGATGACCTGCTTCAGCGGGGCCGGATCGACGAGGTGGTGAAGATGTGGGCGGCGTGCCCGGCCGATTCGCCGCTGCAGCCGCGGGCGGCCCGGGAGCACGGGCAGGCGCTGCTTTGGAATGCGGGGGAGTTCGCTGCGGCGGCCGCGATGCTCGAAGGATTTGTCAAGCGTTTCGGGGGCGATGGCGACCTCAAGCGGCTTTACGGCCAGGCGCTGGTGCTCTCGCAGAAGGCGGCCGAGGGGCGCAAGGTGCTGGAATCGCTGCCGGCCGAGGGCAACCCGCAGCGGCGCGTGGCCATCAGCGGGGCGATGGCCCGGACGGTGGAGTACTACATCAAGGACCGCGACTGGGAGGCGGGCAACCGGCAATGGGATCGCTGGCAGACGCAGTTCCCGGCCGATTTCCTGGAGGGTTACAGCGTGCTGCTGCGGACGCAGCTGATGGAGATTCAGGGCATGACGGCCGCGGCGGCGAAGGTGGCCGAGGCGTTCGCGCTGGCCGTGCCGCAGTCATCCTACGCGCCGCGGTTGCTGGACCGGGCCAGCAGGCTGCTGGAGAAGAGCGACCCCGCCCGCAGCAAATCGCTGCGGCAGATCCTCAGGCAGAAGTATCCGGAGGATCCGCTGGCGCAAGAGGTGCTGAAATGAACCGGCTTGACATCCTGAAAGCAGCCTGCGGATAATCCGCCGATGCCGACTGCTGCCGAGGTGCTTCGCGTATCCGACCAGGAGGATGAGCCGGCGCTGGTCGCGCGGGCCGGCCAGACGCTCCGCGAGGGGGGGCTTGTGGTTCTGCCCACCGAGACCGTTTACGGCGCCGCGGCGGTGCTGAACCAGCCGCAGGCGCGCCGGCGTCTGCGCAACCTGCCGCCGCAGATGGCCGACCGTCCGCTGGTCGTGCACCTGGCGGATCGCGCCGGCGCCCAAGCGTTTCTGGGGCAGGTCGGGCCGCTGGGCCAGCGGATGATGCGCAAGCTCTGGCCCGGGCCGGTCGCTCTGGTTTTCGAGGTGCCGCAGGAGCGGCAGCGGCAAGTTGCCGCGGCGCTGGATGTGCCGGCCGACGAGCTCTACGAGAGCGGCCGGATCACGCTGCGGTGTCCGGATCATCCGGTGGCGCGCGAGGTGTTGTCCCATGTGGGGCTGCCGGTGGTGATGCGCCGGGCCGGGACGGACAGGGCCGACAGCGCGCCGCGTGTTGAGGACGCGGTTCAGCAGTGGGGATCGGCCGTGGATCTGATCGTGGATGCCGGGCCGACGCGATTTGCCAAGCCTTCGACGGTTCTGCGTGTCGGCGAAAGTTCGTATGAGCTGGCTCGGATTGGCGTGTACGACCGCCGGATCATCGAGCGGATGCTCCGCACGACGATCCTGTTTGTGTGCAGCGGCAACACGTGCCGCTCGCCGCTGGCCGCGGCGCTGGCGAGGCGGATCGTAGCCCGGCGCGTCGGTGTCGAAGAGGCGAAACTGGAAGAGAGGGGAATCAGCGTGGTGTCGGCCGGAACCTATGCGATCTCCGGCGTGCCCGCGACTCCCCAGGCCGTGGAGGCGGCGGCGCAGATGGGGCTGGATCTTGCCCGGCACCGCTCGCGGCCGATCAGCGTCGAGCTGATTCACGAGGCCGATGCGGTGTTCACCATGGGGCGCAGCCACATGTCGGCCGTCATCGGCCTGGTGCCGGCGGCGGCGGGAAAGGTGCGGCCACTGGACCCCGAGGGCGACATCGAGGACCCGATCGGCGGGGACGTGGCCCTCTACCGGCGTCTGGCCGAGAGACTGCAGGGGCTGATCGAGAATCGCCTGGCGGAGATCGCCGTGTTGTAACCGGCGTTGGACGGTCGCAAGGGGTCCCGATACATTGGCTTGGATGCTAGAGGCCGGCTACTGCCGCCAGCGCCAGCGGCGTCTCCTGAAGGTGATGCAGGAGCGGCGGCTGGATGCTGTTCTGTGTGCGGCCCCGCGGCACGTGCAATACCTGACCGGTCACCGTCCTTGGTTCACGCACGAGGCGGCGGTGGTGTTGCGGGCCGACGGCACGGCCTGGCTGTGCTCGGCCAACAGGCCGGTCGAGTCGGCCGCGGTGGACCGCGCCGTGGCGTACGAAGCCAAACGAATGTCAACCCAGCCGCAGGAGCAGCCCGCGCTGGTGGGCCGGGCGGCGGCCGGCGAGCTGCGGGGATGCCGGCGCATCGGCTATGACGCGTCGAGGGTGGCATCGCAGGTGGTCGCCGGCTGGGACGGAACCTGCGAGCCGATCGACGAGGCGGTGTTCCAGCTGCGCCGCCGCAAGGACCCCGACGAGCTGGCGATCGTGAAACGGGCCATCGCATGCACGCAGGCGATGTATCGCCGCGCCCGGGAGATGATCGCCCCGGGCGTCAGCGAGATCGACGTGTATAATGAGCTGCACGCGGCGGCGGTGAGAACGGCCGGCGGGCCGCTGAGCGCGCATCTGGGCAACGACTTCGCGTGCGGCGCCCGAGGCGGCCAGCCCCGCGCCGGGCGCCTGGCCCAGGCGGGGGAACTGTACATCCTGGACCTGGGTCCGGCGTGCGGGGGGTATTTTGCCGACAACGCCCGCACGTTCAGCGTGGACGGCCGGCCCACCGACGCGCAGATGCAGGCGTGGGAGGCGGTGGTTGGGTGTCTGAAGATCGTTGAGGCCCATGCGAGGGCCGGCGTGCGATGCCGCGACCTGTTTGAGCGGGTGGATGCGTACCTGAAGGAGAATCGCGGCGAGGGTCTGCCGCATCACCTTGGGCACGGCGTCGGGCTGGAGCCGCATGAGTATCCGCACCTGAACCCGCGCTGGGATGATGTGCTGATGGAGGGCGAGGTGTTCACGGCCGAGCCGGGGGTGTATGCGGAGGCGTTGCGGGCAGGCATCCGCATCGAGAACCAGTACCTCGTGACGGCCGGGGGCGTGGAGAATCTGGTCGATTATCCGCTGGAGCTGGCCTAGCGACATGGACCGCCGCGAAGACGACAACCTCTCGGAAGGCCATCCGCCGGAGATGCGCTACCTGGAGATTCCCCTGGAGCGCAAACGGTGGTGGGTCGGCCTGATGGCGTACCTGATGCTCTACGCGGTCGTGGCGGGTGTGCTGGTGTGGTTTTTCGTGCAGCTCAGCACGCCGTTCCGGCTGGCGCTGATGATCGTGACGGTAATGGTGGCGTACATGGCGCTGATGGGGTGGTGGGCGAGCGGAACCATCGACCGGCGAAGGTGACGGGGATGGCGACATTGAGCTGGGACACGTTCGAACGATACCGGCAGAAGGGACTGGATGCGCGTCGGGCGGGCCAATGGGAGGCGGCGCGGGTGTATCTGCTGGAGGCGGCCAGGTGCATTGTCGAGCTGAGCAAGCAGGCGCATTCGCAGGACCTGCGCGAAGCGCGGCGGGAGATGGGCCGCCGGCTGCTGGAGCTGGCGCGGGATTGCGAGGCGGCCCGCCGGGAGGACCGTCGCCGGCCGGCCGCGCTGCCCGCGGCCTCGGAGCGACAGGGCCAGGCCGAGGGCGGCGCCAGCGCCTCGGACTGGGTGGTCAAGGAGAAGCCGCGCCTGCGTTTCGACAACGTGGCGGGGCTGGACGATGTCAAGGAAAGCATCCGCCTGAAGATGGTCTATCCGTTTCAACACCCGGAACTGGCCGAGAAATTCGGCATCAAGGCCGGCGGCGGGGTGCTGCTGTACGGGCCTCCGGGGACGGGCAAGACGATGCTGGCACGGGCGACGGCCGGCGAGATCGACGCGACGTTTTTCCGCATCTCGCCGGCCGATGTGCTCAGCAAGTGGGTGGGCGAGGCCGAGCAGAACATCAAGAAGCTCTTCGACGCGGCGGCGGCCGAGCCGCGAAGCATCATCTTCATCGACGAAATCGAGGCGCTGGTGCCCGTGCGGCGCGACGAGGGCTCCAGCGTCATGCAGCGGGTGGTTCCGCAGCTCCTGCAGGGCATGGAGGGGTTTGACAAGAAGGACGGGCGAGCCGTGATGTTCATGGGCGCAACCAACGTGCCCTGGCAGCTGGACCCGGCGGTGCTGCGGCCGGGCCGGTTTGACGAGAAGGTGTACATCCCCCTGCCGGACCTGCCGGCGCGGCGGAAGATGCTGCAGATGTACCTGGAATATCGCCCGCTGGCCGACGACGTGGACCTGGACGCGCTGGCCGTGCGCCTGGAGGGCTACAGCGGAGCCGACATCCACTACATCTGCAACCAAGCGGCGGTGGTGCCGTTCTTGCAGAGCGTGGCCAGCGGCCAGGAGGGCGACATCACGCAGGCGATCCTGGAACAGGTGATCGCCGAAACGCCTCGGTCGGTGACCGGGCCGATGCTGAAGCGGTTCGACGAATGGGCGGCGCAGGCGGTGGCCGGATAACCGTGGGCGACCTTCGCGAACAACTCCAGGAGCACTTCGGGCTGGATGATTTCCGCCCGGCGCAGCGGCCGATCATCGAGGATGTCCTGGCCGGGCGCGATGTGCTTTGCGTCATGCCCACGGGCGCCGGCAAGAGTCTTTGTTTCCAGCTTCCCGCGGTGGTGCAGAAGGGCCTGACGCTGGTCGTGTCGCCGCTGATCTCGCTGATGGCCGACCAGGTGCAGCAGCTTCGCGACGGCGGACTCGATGCGATGTTCCTCAACAGCAGCCAGCCGATGTCCGAGCAGCGCAAGGTTCTGGCGCGGCTGGACGACGGCTTTGCGGGCCTGCTGTACGTCGCGCCGGAGCGGTTTGCCGCGGCCGGATTCCAGAGCCGCCTGCCGCGTCTGCGCCCACGGCTGTACGCGATCGACGAGGCGCACTGCATCAGCATGTGGGGACACGATTTCCGGCCCGACTATGCCAAGCTCGGCGAGGCGCGGCACAAACTGGGCGACCCGGTGACCATCGCCCTGACGGCCACGGCGACCGACGATGTGCGCAAGGACATCGCCCGCCAACTTGGGCTGCGCCAGCCGCGGGTGTACGTGACGGGCTTTGACCGGCCGAACCTCCGCTACGAAGCGCGCAAGATCGACACGGTGTACGAGAAGGGCCGCGCGCTGGTGGACATGCTGCGGGAAACGTCCGCAAGCGGCATCGTGTACTGCTCGACGCGCAAGGCCGTGGACGAGGTGTCGGCGATGCTGACGCAGGCGTTGCCGGGGCGGGCGGTCGTGCCCTATCACGCCGGGATGGAATCGCCTGTGCGCACCGCCAACCACGAGCGGTTCATGTCCACGGCCGGGGCCGTGGCGGTGGCCACCAACGCCTTTGGCATGGGCATCAACAAGCCGGACATCCGCTTCGTGATCCACTACAACATCCCCGGGACGCTGGAAGCCTATTACCAGGAAGCGGGGCGTGCCGGTCGCGACGGCCGGCCGGCGCGGTGCACACTGCTTTTCAGCTACCAGGACCTGTTCATCCAGGAGTTCTTCATCCGGAAGATCGGCGAGGGCCGCCCGCCCGAGGAGGCGGACCTGGTGCAGCGCCTGCAGGACCACGCCAAGCGGAAGCTGGACATGGTGGTGCGCTACGCGCGGACGCATCGCTGCCGGCGGCGGATGATCCTCGATTACTTCGGCGACCGGGCGGCGGTCCAGCAGTGCGATTGCGATATCTGCCGGCCCGACGCAGCGCGCGGCGGCCTGGAGGTGCGGCTCGGGAAACCGATGACCCACGCCACCACGACGGTAATCCGCCAGTTGCTATCGGCGGTGGCGCGGGTGCAGTTGCGGGGGCAGTTCGGCGTGGGCGTGGTGGCCGATGTGCTCGCCGGCAACGAAAGCGACAAGACACAGCGCTGGCAACTGGACAAGCTGCCGGTGTGGGGTCTGATGGCGGCGCGGCCGCCGCGGCAGATCATCGCGATGCTCCACCGGCTGATGGAGGCGGGCCTGGCACGACAGCGCGACGCCGACGGCCAGACGTTCATGCCGGTCGTGGAGCTCACGCCAGCCGGCCTGGCGGTGATGCGGGGCGAGCAGGAGCCACCGATGTCCCTGGCCGATCTGGCGCCCAAGGGCACGCGCGCGTCGGGGACAAACCCGAGGGCCTTGGGAACGAACCCGCGTGCGCTGGCGGCGAAGGCGGCCGGCGGGTCGCGGCCCCGGGCCGATGACCAGCCGCTCAGCCGCGCGGCCTCGGCCGGGTTTGGTCGGCTGCGGGCGGTGCGCCAGGAACTGGCGCTGCAGCGCGGTGTGCCGGCGTTCTGCGTCTGCCACGACCGGACGCTGCGGGAGATCGCCAGAGCGGCCCCGATGACTCTTGACGAGCTGGGCAAGGTCCGTGGCATGGGACCCGCCAAGATCCAGCAGTACGGCCAGGCGCTTCTCAATGCCCTGCGTGGGCCGAGCGCACAGGAGAACAAAGCATGACTGCGCATGCGCGTGGACGCGCCCGGACATGGGCCGGTCCGACCCGCCGCGGGCCGATCGTGGTCATCGGCTCGGCCAACATGGACCTGGTCTGCCGCGTGGAGAGTCGTCCCGGGCCGGGAGAGACGGTCCTCGGCGGCGACCTGATGACCGTGCCCGGCGGCAAGGGCGCCAACCAGGCCGTCGCGGCGGCGCGGCTGGGGGCGGAGGTGCATTTCATCGGCCGCGTGGGGGATGATGGCTTTGGCAGGCAGCTGCTCGCGGGCCTTCGCCGGGACAAGGTCCGCACCGGGCACACGCTCGTCAGCGAAGGCGTCGCCAGCGGATGCGCGTTGATCCTGGTCGATCCGCGCGGCGAGAACTCGATCGTGGTGGCTCCCGGGGCCAACCACCACCTCGCCCCGGCCGACATCGACGCGGCGAAGGAGCTGCTGGCCCGCGCCTCGGTCGTGGTCATGCAGCTGGAGGTGCCGCTGAAGACTGTGCGGTATGCGATCGGCCGGTGCCGCCGGCTGGGGACGTTCACGATCCTGGACCCCGCGCCGGCCCCGTCCAAGGGGCTGGCCGGCGCGTTCTATGGAGTGGACATCCTGACCCCCAATGAGGGCGAGGCTCGGGCCCTGCTGGGACGAGGCGGGCGCTCGTCCAGCGCCCTGCGGGCGGGGCAGGCGCTGCGGGACCTCGGTCCGCGGGCCGTAGTGATGAAACTCGGCGAGAGGGGAGCGATGATCGTCCGCGACCAGGCCATCGAGGTGCCGGGCTACAGGGTGAAGGTGGTCGATACCACGGCCGCCGGCGATGCGTTTACCGCAGCGCTGGCCGTGGCCCTCAGCGAGGGCCGGGACCTGCCCGAAGCGGTGCGATGGGCCAACGCGGCCGGGGCACTGTGTTGCCAGGGATTCGGTGCCCAGCCGTCCCTGCCGCAGCGTTCGCTGGTGGATGCGCTGGTGGCGGGTGTGCGTTGACGGGTTTATGGGACGCCCGGACAGGCCGGCGGAAGGGACGCGAAAAACCGCGGGTTCTTGCCGATGAACGTAATCTGGTGGATACTGCCCCGGAGGCGCGGGCGGCCGGCTGTCGGGCAGCCTGAACCGGACGCGGGGCGAGTGCGTAGCATTGGCGGGTCGGTTGCGCGCAGGAAGTCCGTACCTGGGGTCGTACAGTCAAGGAGAAGCAGATGAAACCGGCGGTGCTCGCGCTTGTGGCAGTGGCGATCGGTCTGGCAGCAGCGCGGGCAGCGGCACAGGTGCCGGCCATCACCGTCCCTTCGCAACGCGTGGAGATGAAGTTCGTGGTGCCGGCGTACATCGCGGCGGTGAACGTCAAGCCAGGGGATCCGGTGAAGGCCGGGCAGGTGCTGGTGGCTGAGGACGTCCGCGAGGAGGAGCTGGAGCGGCAGATCCTCAAACTCGAGGCCGAATCGGACGTGGCCGTCGAGTATCAGAAGGTGAAGCTCAAGTCGCGCAAGGTGGAGCTGGCCAGGGTGCAGGAGATGCACGAGAAGAAGGTTGCCACCGACAAGGAACTGGAGGAGGCAAAGCTGGGCGTCGAGCAGGCTGACCTGGAGCTGAAGAAAGCCCAGGAGGACAAGTTGGCCGCGGAGCTGAAGTTCCGTCGCGCCGAAGTGCGGATCGAAAAGATGAAGCTGCTCAGCCCCGTGGCCGGCGTCGTGGAGAAGGTGGAGGTGGACGTGGGCGAGGTGGCCGATCCGCAGAAGGTGGCGGTGAGCATCGTGTGCAACGACCCGCTGTGGGTGGAGATGCACCTGCCGGTGGCCGACGCGCAGCGGCTGCGGGCGGGTCAGGAGTTGCCGGTTCGTTATCCGGGGGAGAGTACGCCGCAAGTGGCCAGGGTGATCTACTTCGCGCCGGAGGCGGATGCGGGCAGCGGAACGCAGCTGGTTCGGCTGGCGATGGACAACCCGTCGCGGCGGTCGTCGGGTCTGCAGGTGACGGTGGAGCTGCCGCAGCGGGCGGCCGAGGCGTCGGGGCGGTGAGCGGCGAAGGGGACGGCACGCGGCTGCGCAAGAGTGGAGCGACACGGTGGCATCGGGAATCGTTGAATCCAAAGGGCAGGAGTCGGCTCAGAGCGGCACGTCGGCCGCGCCGTCGCGATCGAAGATGCTCCAGCGTCTGCTGGACGCGTCGTCGAGCCTGCCGGCGTTCATCCACGACCTGCTCACGACGCAGGCGGTGGTGGTGGCGGGCACGGAGGCGGCGGCGTTCCTGCTGGAGCGTTCGGGCGAGGACACGATGACGATGCGGTCCATCGCCCACATCCGCCCGGACGAGAGCGATGCCGAAACGCGGGCGGCGGCGCTTCGGGCGTTCCAGAACATCGTGCAGCCGTGCGTCGCCCAGGGCAAGGACGGCGCCATCGAGATCGGCGGCGCCGAGGACGGGGGCGAGCCGCAGTTCTGCCTGGTGACGCTGCTGCGCAGCGAGGGGCAGCTGGTGGCGGTGTCGGCGGTGATCACGCGGGCCCGCGACCTGGACCGGGCCAAGCAGCGGCTGACCAGCATGCAGCTGGTGGCGGGATATTTCGAGCTCTACACGTTGCGGCGCTACGCCGAGCAGGCCAAGAGCATTGCCGAGCGTCACCAGCACGTGCTGCAGTTCGCGGCGGCGGTGGCGACCAGCGAGGGGTTCGACGCGGCCGGGATGTCGCTGTGCAACGAGCTGGCGACGCGGATGGGCGCGTCGCGCGTGTCGCTGGGATGGCAGAAAGGCAAGCGGATCCGCGTCAAGGCGCTGTCGCACACGGAGAAGTTCGACAAGAAGCAGGATCTGATCGTGCGGCTGGAAGAGGTGATGGAGGAGTGCGCCGACCAGGAGGAGCCGGTGCGCTACGACCCCAACGGCGAGAACTCGCCCAACGTCGTGCGCTGCGCCAAGGCCCTGTCGATCTCGCAGGGGGGCGGGGCGGTGCTCTCGGTGCCGCTGCGCAAGAAGGACGAGGTCGTCGGCGTGCTGACGGCGGAGTTCCCTCCGCAGCAGCCGGTGAACCCGGCCGTCGAGGGGGCCCTGGTGGTGGCGTCGGAGGTGCTGGCGCCCGCGCTGGCCGACCGCCACGAGAACGACCGCCTGATCCTCGTGAAGGTCGGTCACAGCGTGGCCAACGTGGCCCGGGCGACATTCGGCCCCAGGTACACCCTGGCCAAGATCATCGTGCTTTCCGTCATCGGGGCGCTGGCGTTCGTGACGCTGTACTCGCCGATGTACCGGCTGCGGGCGCCGTTCCAACTGGCAGCCACGCAGAAGCGCACGGTGTGCGCGCCGTTCAACGGTTTCATCAAGGCGGTGCACTACAAGCCGGGGCAGGCCGTCAAGCAGGGCGATCTGATGGTGGAGCTGGACACGACGCAACTCCAGCTGCAGTTGTCGGAGGCGCGGCATCAGGCTCGGGCCAAGCTTGCCGAGGCCAGGATGTACATGCGCGAGAACAAGATCGGCCAGTACAACGTGGCGATGGCCGAGGCGGCCGAGGCGGAAGAGCGCGCCAATCTGCTGCAGGATCAGATCAACCAGGCGCGGCTGACGGCGCCCCTGTCGGGGGTGGTGCTGGGCGGCGACCTGACCGATCGGCAGGGCGCGCCGGTGGAGCTGGGTCAGGAGCTGTTCGTCGTCGCCGAGGCCACCAGCCAGCGCCCCGACAAGATCGACATCGAGGCCGAGATTTTCGTTTCGGAGCGGGACATCCAGGATGTCTGGATCGGGCAGAAAGGCAAGCTGGCCACCACCAGCTTCCCCAACCGGGAGTTCGGATTTGTGGTGAAGCGGATCATCCCGCTGGGAGACCAGGCCCGCAGCGGCGAGAACAACTTCCGCGTCTATGCCCAGCTGGAGGAGCGGGCCGACTGGATGTTCCCGGGAATGGCCGGCGAATCGCGACTGGACGTCCGCGAGCGCTCGCTGGCGTGGCAGTGGACGCACCGGCTGATCGACTGGATCCGGCTGAAGTTCTGGGTGTAGGGGAAGTAGCCGGTAGCCAGTAGCCAGTGGCAAGAAGGAAGCGCTGTCGATGCTTGCGCTGAGGCCCACATTCTCCGAGTCGTGGTATCGGGTCGCCAACCTCAAGGCGAAGCTGCGGGCCAGCGCGCAGATCTCGCGGCAGTTCTACCGCGGCGAGCGCTGGTACGTGGTGCGCGACCCGGCGGGCAATCAGTATCACCGCCTCAGCGCCCCGGCCTATCGGTTCGTGGGGCTGCTGGACGGCACGCGCACGGTGGCCGAGGCGTGGGACCTGGTGGGGGGGCACCTGGCCGACGACGCGCCCACCCAGGACGAGGTGATCCAGATCCTCTCGCAGCTGCACGCGGCGAACCTGCTGGAGTCGGATGTGACCCCCGACGCCCAGGTGCTGCTGAGGCGGCACAAGAAGATGCAGACCCGCCAGTGGCAGCAGCGTGCGATGAACCTGCTGTTTCCGCGGATACCCATCTGGGACTGCGACCGCTTTCTGGTGAGGTGGATGCCGGTGGTTCGCCCGTTCCTGTCGCCTCTGGGCGTCGGGTTGTGGCTGGCGATGGTGATCTCGGCGGGGCTGTATCTTGCGCCGCGATGGGGCGAGCTGGTGGACGCGGCGCAGAACGCGATTTCGCCCAACAACTGGATCTACCTGTGGGCATCGTTCGTGCTGATCAAGTTCATCCACGAGCTGGGTCACGCCTTCGCCTGCCGCCGTTTCGGGGGCGAAGTGCACGAGATGGGCATCATGTTCCTGGTGTTCGTGCCCACGCCCTACGTCGATGCCTCGGCGGCCTGGGCGTTTCCCAGCCGCTGGGCGCGGATGTTCGTGGGCGCCGGGGGCATGATCATCGAGCTGTTCGTCGCCTCGATCTTCGCGTTCATCTGGGGCAACACCCGGCCCGACTCGCTGGTCAATCAGCTCTCCTACAACATCATGCTGATCGCCAGCGTCAGCACGGTGCTGTTCAACGCCAACCCGCTGCTGCGCTACGACGGCTACTACATGCTCAGCGACTGGCTGGAAATCCCGAACCTGGCCAACAAGTCGCGGGAATACCTGTGGGGCCTGTTCAAGCGCCACCTGTTCCGCGTGAAGGACCGCCAGCCGCTGCCGCCGTGGGGACAGCGGGCGTGGCTGTTTCTGTACGCGGTGGCCGCGGGCATCTACCGCGTGTTCATCGGGGTCATGATCATCCTGCTGGTGAGCACCAAGGTCCCGGTGCTGGGCATCCTGATGGCGCTGTCGGCGGTGGCGACGTGGCTGGTTCTGCCGGTGGTCAAGCTGGTCAAGTACCTGCTGCTGGATCCCGAGCTGCACCGCAAGCGCATCGGGGCCATCGCATGGACGGCGGGAATCGTCGCGATGATCGTGGCGCTGGTGGGGATGGTGCGGTTCGACGCCCACTTCGACGCCGCCGGCGTGATCGAGCCGCTGGAGCGGCAGGCGGTTCGCGTCGAAACCGAGGGCATCGTGGCCCAGGTGGCGGCGTTCGACGGGCAGAAGGTCCGGGCAGGCGACACGATCGTCGTCCTGCGGAATCCGCAGTTGGAGGCGCAGGTGGCGCAGCTGGAGGCGCAGTTGCGCGCGCTGAAGGCCAAACGCGACCTGGCGATCAAGGAAAGCCAGTCGCACCGGCTGATGTTCGAGGAGCAGATCCGCGCCGTGGAGGATCAGCTGAACGCCGCCCGGGAGCGCCGCGACAAGCTGACGGTGCGGGCGGAGATGGACGGAATGCTCATTGCCCCTCGACTGCGGGATCTTCCCGGTTCGTACCTGAAGAAGGGCTCGCAGGTGGCGATGGTGGCGTCGCTGGAGCGGCTGGCGTTGTACGCCATGCTCGACCAGAACGACGCGCACATGATCTACCAGCGGCGGCTGGAGCAGCCCGACGCGACTTCGGCGCGGGTGCGGCTGGTCAGCCGCAAGGGCGACGAACTGGTCGGCCAGATCGACAACCGCGTGCCGGTGGTGGTCCGGAAATTGCGGAGCCGCGCGCTCAGTTACGAGGGCGGGGGCGACGTGCCGACCGATCCGTCCGACAAGGAGGGACTGCGGCTGCAGACGCCGATGGTCGAGGTTCCGGTGGTTCTGGACAACAGCGGGCGAAACTTCCTGCCCGGCCAGCGAGCCTACGTGAGGTTCGACATCGGCAAGCGCCCCCTGATCGAGAACTGGGTGCGTCGCTTCTGGCAACTGCTGCAGCGACACAGCCAAAGCAAGTGGGTCTGACCCGATGAGCCGGACCGTCAACCAGGAGCTCTGGGCCATCTTCGACGCCCGCCGCGTGAAGGCTCCCGACCTCAAGGGGCCGGATGCGTGGGTGCACGGCGCGGTCGGATGGGTTCGAAACCACCGCAACGTCCTGCCACGGCTCACCGCCCAGGCCCAGCGCATCGAGGACCTGGAGAAGGAGATCCACGCCCTGGGCGCCACGGCCTTTCGAGAGGAGGTGGAGGAGTGCCGCTGCCTGGCCCGCGTGGGCAGGCTGACGGGGGCGGCCCTGGAGCGCGGCATGGCCCTGGCCCGCGAGGCGGCCGTTCGCACGCTGGGCCTGCGGCCGTTTCCGTGCCAGATCATCGGCGCCCTGGCCCTGTGCGAGGGATTCATCGCCGAGATGGCCACCGGCGAGGGCAAGACGCTCACCGCATCGCTGGCGGCGTCGATCTGGGCGTGGGCGGGCCGGCCGGTGCACGTGATCACCGTCAACGACTACCTGGTGCTGCGCGACGCCCGCGAGATGGGCCCGGTGTACAAGCTGCTGGGCATCGAGGTGGGGCACATCGTGCATGAGTCCAAGCATCCGGAGCGGTGGGAGCACTATCGGCGGGGCGTGGTGTACTGCACCCAGAAGGAGCTGGTGGCCGATTTCCTGCGCGACCAGATCGCGCTGGGGGCGCTGCGCACCAGCACGCAGACGAACATCATGATGCTGGCCGGGCAGGTGCGCGGGCGGCTGCTGGTGCCGGGGCTGTTCAAGGTGCTGGTGGACGAGGCCGACAGCGTGCTGGTGGACGAGGCCGTCACGCCGCTGATCATCAGCAACTCGCCGGAGGACAACATCAACGCGCCGCTGTACAAGGCGGCCGACGAACTTGCGGTGCAACTGGAGGCGGATCGCGATTTCAAGATCGACTGGACGGTGCGGTCGGTGGAGCTGACGCCGCGCGGCCAGCGGAGACTGGAGTTGCTTTCGGGCGACAGCGGCTTCTGGAAGGGCCGCCGCCGCCGCGAGGAACTGGTGACCAACGCGCTGACGGCGCGGTACTGCTACGTGCGCGATGAGCAATACCTGATCGACGACGAGGGGAAGGTGCTGATCATCGACGAGTTCACCGGCCGCATCATGAAGGACCGCTCGTGGCGGCACGGCATGCATCAGGCGATCGAGACCAAGGAAGGGGTCAAGATCACCAGCGACAAGGAGAACCTGGCCCGCCTGAGTTTCCAGCGGTTCTTCCGCCAGTACCCGATCATGTCGGGCATGACCGGCACGGCGTGGGAAGCGCGGGGCGAACTGTGGCAGATGTACCACCGGCCGGTGCTGCGCATCCCGACCAACCGGCCGTGCATCCGGCGGCACCTGCCCACGCGGATGTTCGCGACGATGGAGGAGAAGTGGACGGCGGTGGTCCAGCGCGTGCTGGAACTCCACCAGAAGGGGGTGCCGGTGCTGGTGGGCACGCGCAGCGTCCTGGCCAGCGAGGAAGTGGGCCGGCGGCTGCAGGCGACCAACACGCCCCACCGCATCCTCAACGCCCGGCAGGATGCCCAGGAGGCCGCAATCGTCGCCCTGGCCGGCCAGCCCGGGCAGATCACCGTGGCGACGAACATGGCCGGCCGCGGGACGGACATCAAGCTGGCCAAGGGCGTGGCGGAACTGGGCGGGCTGCACGTGATCGCCACCGAGCCGCATGCCTCCGGTCGCGTGGACCGGCAGTTGTTCGGCCGGGCCGCGCGCCAGGGCGACCCGGGTTGCGCGCAGATGTTCTGCAGCGCCGAGGACGACCTGTTCGTTCGCCATGCCAGGCACCTGCGACACGCGTGGCGAATCATCGGACCCACCAACCTGATCCAGATCGCCCAAGCGCGGGCCGAGAGACTGGCCCGCTTCAACCGCAAGCAGGTCCTCAAGGCCGACGACTGGATGGACGAGGCGATGCCGTTCTGATGCCGACCGGTCGGCGACGCCCCTGTTCATGTGTTCATGTTTCAGCGGCGATTGCGGGTGAGGACATGAAACAGGAAGACCTGAAGACATGAAGATGGCAGGCCGCGTTCTTCGTGCATTCGCACTTGCGCCGTGTAGAATCGGCCCTGCATGGCAGAGAAGATCATCATCATCGGATCGGGCCCGGCGGCGTGGACGTGCGCGATCTACGCGGCGAGGGCGAATCTGAATCCCCTGGTCTATGAAGGCGCCATCAGCGAGGACAACCGCCTGAAAGGCACGCTGCCCCTGGGCCAGCTGAACCTCACCACCGAGGTGGAGAACTTCCCGGGGTTTCCCGAGGGCATCCAGGGCCCGGAACTGATGGTGCGGTGCCGCCGGCAGGCCGAGCGGTTCCAGACCCGCATCGTCACCGAGGATGTGGTGGAGGTGGACCTTTCGCGGCGGCCGTTGTCCGTGCGCGACTCCGCGGGCGCGACCGTCCAAACCCATGCCCTGGTCATCGCCACGGGGGCCAGCGCCAACTACCTGGGGCTGCCATCCGAGGAGCGATTCAAGAACAAAGGCGTCTCCGCGTGCGCGGTCTGCGACGGGGCGTTGCCGCGGTTCCGCGACCGGCCGGTGGTGGTCGTGGGCGGGGGCGATTCGGCGGCCGAGGAGGCGACCTACCTCACGAAGTTCGCCTCCGAGGTGTACGTGGTCCACCGCCGCGATGCGCTTCGCGCCAGCGCCGTGATGGCCAGGCGCCTGCTGGACAACCCCAAGGTCAAGCCGGTGTGGAACAGCGTGGTGGAGGAGGTGCTGGGCGACGAGGAAAGGGGCATGACCGGCGTGCGGGTGCGCGACGTGAAGACGTCGCAGCAGCGAACGATCGAGGCGGCGGGCATGTTTGTCGCCATCGGCCACACGCCCAACACCGCGTTTCTCAAAGGGCAGCTGCGGACCGACCCGCGCGGGTACATCCTGCTACAGAATCCGCTTGGCACCACGACCAGCGTGGAGGGAGTGTTTGCGGCCGGGGACGTGGCGGATGCCACCTACCGGCAGGCGATTACGGCAGCGGGCATGGGATGCAAGGCGGCGCTGGATGCCGAGCGATGGCTCGCCGCCCAGGGATTCCATTGACACGGCAAGCGAGTGGCCCAGGACTATCGGCTGAGAAGGTCGCATCGGCTGGCGGGGCGCGAGGCGTTTGCGCGTGTGTTGCATGCCGGGATGCGGCGGGCGCATGGGCCGCTGGCGGTGCAGGCGATGGCCAACGACCTGGGGCATCCGCGGCTGGGGATCGTCATCGGCCGGCGCGTCGGCACGGCCGTGCGGCGCAACAGGATCAAGCGGCTGATCCGCGAGGCGTTCCGGCTGATGCAGCACGATCTGCCCGGGGGATTCGACCTGGTCGTCCTGGTGCGGCCGCACGAGCCGATGCCGGCGGCCGAGTACCGCAAGCTGCTGTTTGGCCTGCTGGATCGCATCCGTTTCGCGGCGGAAAAGAAGCGTGCGGGGGAGACGGGCGCATGACGCGGCTGCTGGTCCATCTGGTGCTGCTGTACCGCGCCACGCTGGGGCGTTTCATGGGCGGGCACTGTCGGTATGTGCCCACGTGCAGCCAATACGCCATCGACGCCATCACCAAACACGGGCCGCTGTCGGGAAGCTGGCGCGCCATCAAGCGCATTCTCAGGTGCCATCCGTGGGGCGGGAAGGGATACGACCCGGCGTGATCTAACCGCCGACCCGGCTCATCTGCTGATTGCCGTGGCGCGAGTGCACATCGGGCTTGAGGCGCACGCACCGGGCCATCGCATCGGCAATGGCGCGGGCGGGCCATGCGCTTCCATCCCGCAGGATCGGCCGGAGATCCACCTCCCCGCCGTCGAAGAGGCACGACCGCAGCAGGCCGGTGGCGGTGAGCCGCAGGCGGTTGCACGTGCCGCAGAACGGCGCCGACATGGCGCTGATGAACCCGATGCGACCCCGTGGATGGCCGCGAGCCAGCCGATAGACCGTCGCGGGGCCCACGCCGGCCTCGGCCTGTCGCGGCACGGGCAGCAGCGGTCCCAGCGCCGCTTCGATCCGCGGGCGAAACTCGTCCTCCCCGATGAATGCTTCGGCGCCGCGGTCCTGGGCGCCGCATCCGCCGGCCGGCCCCGTCTCGTCGCCGGCGACGGCGCGGCTGGCGTGCAGGATCGCCGCATCGCCCAGGGGCATGTACTCGATGAAGCGCACGGTGATGTCGCGGTCGAGCGTCAGGCGGGCAAAATCAACCACTTCATCGTCGTTGGTGTGGCGCATCACCACGCAGTTGATCTTGGTATTTCGGAACCCCGCTTCCGCGGCCTTGTCCAAGCCGCGCAACACCCTTGCCAGGTCGCCGCTGCGCGTGATGCGGCGAAATCGCTCGGGCCTGAGGCTGTCGAGGCTGACGGTGATGCGGTCCAGCCCGGCCTGCTTCAGCGGCACGGCCAGTTGCTCCAGCAGCGATGCATTGGTCGTCAGCGACAGGTCCACGATGCCGTCGATGTCCCGCAGCATGGCGACAAGGTCCACCACCCCGCGGCGGACGGTCGGTTCGCCGCCGGTCAGCTTGAAACGGCGTATGCCCAGCACCTGTACGGCGGCCCGGACGACCTGGCGGATTTCCTCGAAGGTCAGGATCTGCTCATGCGGCACCCACGGCACGCCTTCCGGGGGCATGCAGTAAAGGCAGCGGAAGTTGCAGCGGTCGGTGATGCTGATCCGCAGAACCTGCACCGCCTCGATGGACCGTGGGCCGCTGTCAAAGCCCGGCGGGCGGCAAGCAACGTCCTGGAGGACCGGCAGCACCACGGCGGGATTATAGCGAGCGGCGTTCGATGGCAACTGGCCCGCAACCTTCCGCCGCGCCGGGTGTCCAAAGAATGGCTTGACCGCTCTGCGCGGGCGGTTAGCATGGGTAGTCGGTCTGCGGGGAAGTCGCCGCGGTATGTTCCGTGGCTTTCGGCCCTGTCTGAGGGAAAGTCTCGAGCGGAGCAATCCAGGAGTGAACATGTTGATCGCACGACGTGCGGTTGCGGCGGCTGTGCTGATGTTGGCGGTCATCGCCCCGGTTGCCCGGGGACAGGTGCTCAACCAGGTGCCCGGCGATGCCTTGGTCGTGATGACGGTCAACGATCTGCAGCAGACCAGCGGACGCATCGGTGAGCTGGCGAAGATGCTGGGAATCGCGGACATGCTCCCGCCGGCGGCCGACCCGCTCGCGGCCGTGCAGCTGCAGACGGGCATCCGCGACGGCATCAACAAAGCCGGCGACATGGCCATCGCGATGTTCAACCCCGCCGTCGCGGGCGGCCGCAGCGACCGGGCGATACTGCTGTTGCTGCCGGTGACCGACTACGCCGCGTTCATCAAGAACTTCGCCAATGCCAAGAAGGATGGCGACCTGGACGTGGTGAACTTCCCACGCGACCCCTCGCCGACGTACGTGGCCAACTGGGGGCGGTACGCGGCGCTGTCTCCCAGCAAGGAGATGCTGGCCAAGAAGCCGGGCGGATTGGCCCTGCCGGCGGTAGCCGCCCGCGAGCTGGGGGCCAAGGACATCGCGTTCTATGCGAACATGCCCGAAGTGGCGAAGCTGGCCAGGGACGCGATGGGGGACATGCGAACGGAGCTGACCCGCCAGATCGATCGCAACCTGGGGATGGACGAGGCCAACAAGAAGTACGTTCCGCTGGCCAAGGTCGCCGCCAACCACCTGGTGGACCTGATGGAGGGGTTCCTGTCCAGCACGCAGGCCGCCGTGATGGGCATGACGATCTCTCCCAAGGGGATCGACTGCAGCATGGTGTGCGAGTTCTCACCTGCCAGCGAGCCCGGCAAGTTCGCCGCGGAGGTGAAGAACACCGATGCCACGCTGGTAGGCGGGCTGCCGGCGGGAAACTACCTGGTGTACGGCGGCGCGGTGTATGACGGGCCGGCGATGCTCAAGGCCTATGACCAGCTGGTGGGCCCGATGCTGCCGGAGCTGCAGAAGCTGGGCGATGATGCCAAGCCGGCGCTGGCGGCGCTGGATTCGATCAAGCGGCTGCTGGGAAGCGTCAAGGATGCGAGCTTCGGGATGGTGGCGCCCACCGGCAAGCTGGGCGAGGCCAGCCTGTTCCAGGGCGCGTACGTCGTCCACGGCGATGCCAACGCGGTGATGAAAGCCTACCGCGACTACATGGTCAACCAGGATGCCCTGATGAAGATGGTTCCGGGCAACCAGCAGCTCCAGACAACGCTCAAGCAGGCCGCCAGGACGGTCGATGGCGTCGCCTTGGACGAAGTCGTGATGCAGTACAACCTCAACCCGACCAACCCGATGGAAGCGCAGATGGCCCAGTTCATGGGGATGCTCTACGGCCCCAACGGCCTGAGCGCTGTGATGGGCGTCGTGAACGACACGACCATGGTGTACGTCATGGGCGGCAACGACGCGCTGCTCAAGAGCACGATCACCGCGGCCAAGGCCGGCGGCGACAACCTGGGCGCCAGGGCCGAACTCAAGAGCACCGTGGCCAGTCTCCCGCAGAAACGCATCGGCGTGTATTACGTGTCGCTGAGCGGAATCATCAACACGGCCGTCCGCTACGCGCAGGAGATGGGCATGGGCGTGCCGCTGCAACTGCCGGCCGACCTGCCGCCCATCGGCATCACGGCCGCCACGGAGCGCAGCGCCATGCGCATCGACGCGCACGTGCCGGCGGTGCTGATGCAGAAGATCGGCGAGGCGGCCATGAAGCTGCAGCAGCAGATGATGGGCGGCCCCGGCGGACCCGGCGGCCCGGGCATGTGATGGAACTGTCTTGGACAGGGCACTCCGGGCGAGCGGCCACACAGCCGCTCGCCCTTTTTCTCGACTGTGAAGCACTCACTGCTGGACAAGCTGTCGCGCATACCCATCGCGGTGATCGACACCGAAACCACGGGCGTGTCGCCGCGGCTGGGGCACCGCGTGATCGAGGTGGGGATCGTGCGCCTGGAGGGCGGCCGGGAAGTCGCCCATTACCAGCAACTGGTCGATCCCTCGCGGTGGATTCCCCACGAGGTCACGGCCATGACCGGCATCACCCAGGAGATGGTGACCGGCCAGCCGTCGTTTGATTCCCAGCTTCCGCGGGTGCTGGAGATGCTCAGCGGGGCCGCCGTGCTGGGGCACAACATCCGCTTTGACCTGTCGTTCCTGGAGGCCGAGTTCCGCCTGGCCGGGCGCAACATTGCCGTGGAGCTGGCCGGAACGATGGTGCTGGACACGCTGCGGCTGGCGCGGCGTCGGCTGGGCCGGCGCGGCAACACGCTGACGCTGCTGTCGCGGCGGCTGGGCGTCGAGCCAGCGCAGAGCCACCGGGCGCTGGCCGATGCACAAACAACCGCGGCGATCTACCAGCGCCTGCTGGAGCCGCTGGGGTGCTGGGAGTGCTGCCTGTGCGATGCCCTGGCCGCGCAAGGCGGGCCGGTGTCGATCCTGCCCAAATCCAGGACAAGACGAATCGAGGTAACGCCGTGGGATGGGTGATCCGCGAAGACCAACTGACCGTGAGCGACCCCGATGTGCTCTCGACGCTGTTCTGCGTGGGCAACGGGCAAAGCACCACCCGCGGAACGCTGTCCGAGCAGCGGTGGGATGCGTACCGTGGCGTTTACCTGTCGGGTCTGTACACGCGGGCTCCCTGGGGGCTGGTGTACTTCATGGGCGCCCCCGACTGGCTGGCGGCGTGGGTGGAGGCGGATCATCGCATCGAGTTGGTGGGAAGCCGGCGAGAGCTGGACTTGGCCAGCGGCGTGCTGCGCCGGACGGCTCGCAGCGCCGACGGAGCCGTTGAAATCGAGGAGGAACGATTCGCTTCATGGGCGGATGAGGACCTGGTTGCCCAGCGATATACCGTGACGGTGCACCGCGCCGAGCAGCCGCTGCGCATCGTCCTGGGCCTGGACGGCGAGGTGCGCAACCACCGCGCCAAGTATTACCAGCCGGGGCAGTTTCCGCTGAGCGACGAAACCGGCCTGAAACTGTCGCGCATCCAGCGCCTGGAGGCCGAGGACGGAAGGCTGTCGGTGGTGCTGCGGGCGCGGGCCAGCGAGTCGCGGGCCGAGGCACACGCGATCGTGCGCCAGGTAAGCGGCCCGGAACTGAGCAAGCGCGCGCTTGCGGCCGATGGGCGGGCCATGATGGTCTTCGAGGTGCCGCCGGGCAACAGCCCGCGGACGTTCACGTTCGAGAAACTGTGCGCCGTGACGACCGAAACGGGCGGGTTTCCTGCCACCACCTACGACGCGGCACTGACGAAGCACATCGCCGAAATGCAGCGATTCTGGGACCTGGCCGACGTGCGGATCGAGGGCGAGGATGCTGCGCAGCTGGCCGTGCGCTTCGCCATCTGGTCCACTCGAATCGCCGCGCCGCTGGATGGCGGGCGGTCCAGCATCGGCGCCAAGAACCTCACCGGCGACTGGTATCGCGGGGCGGTGTTCTGGGATATGGAGATGTTCCAGTTGCCGCTGCTGGCGGCCGTTGCGCCCCAGCGGGCCCGCAACCACGTGCAGTACCGGGCCAATCGGCTGCCGGCGGCCCGCGTGCTGGCAGCACAGGATGGCTACGATGGGGCGCGTTACCCGTGGCAGTCCTACGCCAGCGGCACCGAGGAGCCGCCGCAGCTGGGCGGGTTCCTTTATCAGCAGCAGCACGTGAACCTGGCCGTGGCGTGGGGCATCTGGCACTACCATGCGATGACCGGCGACAGCCAGTTCCTGCGGCAGGGGGGCATGGATGTGCTGGCGGACGTGTGCAGGTTCTTCTGCTCGCGGGCTGTGCCGGGCGAGGATGGCAAGTACCACATCCGCGGCGTGTGCGGGCCCGACGAGAACCATCCCAACGTCACGGACAACGCCTACACCAACCGCATGGTCATCTGGCTGCTGCGGATCACGGCCGCACTGATGGCTGAACTGGACATCGCCAACCCGGACAAGGCGCGGTGGGACGATGTGGCCGCGAACCTGTGCGTGCCGATGCTGCGGGAGAATGTGTTTGCCGTCTGCCAGGGCTACGCCGACCTGCCCGAGCCGGATGATGCGCTGGAAGCGCAAGGCCTGGGCGCTGACAAGCGCAGCAAGCAGGCCGACACGCTGATGCTTTTCCAGGCGCTGGGGCACGAGCTGCCGCGACAGATGCTGGAGGCGTGCTTCGCCGAGTACGCGCCGCTGTGCCACCAGACGTCGAGCCTATCACTGTCCACCCATGCGCTGCTGGCCATTCGCCTGGGCCTGCTGCGCGATGCTTTGCGGTTCTTCGGGATGACGGTGGGTGTGGACCTGGCCGACAAGATGGGCAATACGCGCGATGGCATCCATGCGGCGGCGCAGGGCGGAATCTGGATGGCGGCGGTGTGGGGATTTGGGGGGCTGACCGTGGGCGACCGCGTGAACATCAGCCCGATGCTTCCGCCGGCGTGGAAGTCGCTTTCGTACAAGTTCCTGCTGCGCGGGCAGACAATCGCGGTGGACGTGTCGCGGGCGCAGTTTGCCGTCCGCAACGACGGCTCGCGGCCCGTGGAGTTGGACCTGGCGGGGCGCGCGACCAGCATCGCGCCTGGCCAGACGGTGACGGTGCCGCACGAGGCCCCGTGGCGGCCGGCCAGGCTCGGCGCGGTGATCTTCGACCTGGACGGCGTGCTGGTCAGCACGGACATGTTTCACTACCTGGCGTGGAAGGAGCTGGCCGATGAGCTGGGCATTCCGTTTGACCAGCAGATCAACCACAGGCTGCGCGGCGTGTCGCGCGAGGGCAGTTTGCGCCTCATCTATGGAGATCGCCCGCTGCCGCCGGAGGATACGTTCAAGGCGCAGTGCGACCGCAAGAATGCCCGATACCTGGAGCTGGTGAACACGATGACGCCGGCCGATGTCCTGCCGGGCGCTCTGAAGCTGCTCAAGGAACTGCGGGCTGCGGGGATCAAGATCGGCATCGCCTCCGCCAGCCGCAACTGCCGGGTCGTGCTGGAGCGCACCGGGCTGATGGATTGCGTCGATGGCGTGTGCGACGGCAACAACATCACCGCCGGCAAGCCCGACCCGCAGGTGTTCTATGTCGCCGCCCAGCGGCTGCGGGTGCTGCCGTGGAACTGCGTGGGGGTGGAGGATGCGGCCGCGGGCATCGAGTCGATCCACCGCGCAGGGATGGCCGCCCTGGGCATCGGTCCGCAGGCGAGGGGAGCGGATGTCAGCGTGCCGGATATCTCCCACGTGACCGTGCGGCTTCTGGAGGAGGTCTTCGCCGGGCACGAGAGCCTGCTGGACCCGTACATGGAGCGCAGCCTGGCGCACATCAAGCGCGAAGTGCAGGCCGGCTATGCCGCGACCATGGCGTTCGGCGTGAAGAAATAGGAGCAGAACATGTTGCCGACGTACAAGGCGATGCGAGCGATGTTGCGGCGGATCATCGCAGACAAGGCGCAGCAGGGCCACGTAACCGAAGGGCTGGAGGAGCGGCTGGACGCGCTTCCCGACAGCTACGATGCGCTGTGGGAATTCGCGCTGCGCGTGGCGGACCTGCCGATGCGCTGCGACTGGCCGTACGTCGAGCCCAGCGACCTGGAAGGCATCTGGGCCGAGTGCGATCCCACGCGGCCGACCGGCGCGATCGGCCCCATCGACCTGGCTGACGCGGCCCGCCGCGTGGAAACGGCTTTTCTGGCGTCGGTTTGCGGGTGCGTCCTGGGCAAGCCGCTGGAGATCGACCCGACCCTGGACGAAATCCGCAACGGCCTGGAGGCCATCGGCGAGTGGCCGTTGAACGACTATGTGTCGCAGCGGATCGCCCCGCATCTGCCGCGGCCGCTGCACGGGTCGTGGCCCGAGACGGTGCGGGAGCGCATCGCCTTCGTGTCGCCGGATGACGACATGAACTACACGATCCTCGGAATGCTGAACCTTGAGCAGCATGGGATCGACTTCACCAAAGAGCAGTTGCGCGGGCTGTGGCTGCACCACCTGCCGATCGACACGACCTTCGGCCCCGAGCGGGCGACGCTGGTGAAGGCGGGTCTGGACAAGCTCGACGGCGGCGGCGACGCCGACATGGACCAGTGGGTGCGGGTCCTCCAGCCGCGCGAGGAGTATTGCGGCGCTCTGATCCGCGCTGATGCGTACGGCTACGCCTGCCCCGGCCGGCCGGCACTGGCGGCCGAGCTGGCCTGGCGCGACGCATCCTTCACCCATCGCCGCACGGGAATCTACGGCACGATGTTCGTGGCGGCCGCCATCGCCGCGGCGCAGGCGGTCCGCGACCGGCTGGAGGTGTTCGACATCGCCCTGAAATTCGTGCCGCGGCGGAGCCGCTTCTACCGCATTGTGGCCGACTCGCTCAGCGAGGTGGCCGCCGCGCGCGACTGGCTCGACGGCTACTACCGCATCCACGGCAAGTACAAGCAGTACAACCATTGTCGCGTGTACCAGGAGTGCGGCACGCTGATCAACACGCTGCGCTTCGCCGAGAACATCGGCGACGGCATCTGCAAACAGGTCATGCAGGGCAACGACACCGACAGTTTCGGCGCCACCGCCGGGTCGATTCTGGGGTGCTTCTTTGGCCCGGGGTATCTGGATGATCGCTGGCTGCGCCCCTTCAACGACGACATCCACACTGCCCTGGCGTGGTTCTTCGAGAGGTCGCTGTCGCGACTGGCATCGCGTATGGGGAAGATGCCGTCGCTGGTGGAGGAACAAGTGCGACGCGCGTAGGGCCGGCTGTGCCGGCCGCGGAACTTCAGGTTACCGCCGCATGAGCGACGCTGCGCCGCGCACCACCAAATCCCACTGGAACGCCGGGCCGGGATCGACCTTGTCCTCCTGGATGTGCCAGTGGCCGATCAAGCCGGTATAGCCGGAAAGCACATCATCCGGCAGCTTGCCCATGACCAGCCTGCCCGATGCATCTCGCGGGTAATCGCAGCGCAGCCTCGGGAAGACTCTGCACAGTGCCGCCGTCAGATGCACCAGCGATGCGTACTGCTGGGGCGTGAGGTCGTATTGCTGGAGCGTGCGGCCGTTGATCGTGCCCGTGACCAACTCGGGCCGGATGGGCCGGCCGACGAAGCCCTTCGTGCGGATGCCGCCGTCGCCCAGAGCGGGCGGGATGGTGATGACCGGCCAGCCGTCGGGGCCCGGGGCGTACCACCGGGCGAAGGGGCTGCGTTCGCCGGGAGCGTAGGCCCCCACGTTGGCGATCTCGATGCCGATGGATCGGTCGTTGGACGTGGTCGCGTGCCAGGCGCGCTCCTTGAGGTCCAGCGTCTGGTAGATCGTGCCGTCCAGGTCCAGCAGGAAGTGCACGCTCAGACCGCGGCGGTCGTGCAGCGTGCGAAAGCACTCGCGGCTCAGGCCCGAGACGTCGTAGTGAATGACGAACTGGTCGATGTGCCCTTGCAGCACGTCCAGCCGTCCTGGGTCACCGACCGTCTTTCGATCGCCAAAGTGCGTGGGCGGCTGATATGCGTCGTATCCGCCCGGGTCGGTCCACAACACGACCGGCGTCCCGGTGCGGAACGGCTTTCCGCAGACCACGATCTGGTCGCCATGGCGTGCCCCGGCGGCACAGCCCGTCAGCAGCAGGAGCAGGATGCAGGCGATGCGCTTCATGCCGATTGGCTCGGCTTGGGCCGGCCGATGCAGCACACGGCAAAGCTCAGGCCCGTGGCGATCGGCATCCACCACGGCCAGGCCAGTTTGACCGGCCGGCCAAAGAGCCAACGGGTCCACCAGGCCAAGATGCCATCCTGAAGGACAGTGATGACAATCACTCCCGTGGCCAAGGCGAGCAGCACGCTGAGGGTATTGCCTCGGCGGGTGAGCAGGGCGGTCAGAAAGACACCCAGCATTCCCGAGAAGGCGAAGGTCATCACGCCCAGGGCGAAGTCCAGGAATGTCTTATGTTGCGGGTCATAGAAAAACACGCACACGATCGCGAACAGAGTCATCACCGCGCCGATCAGGGCGACGGTGACCTTGGGCGCTTCGGCCGGCGCATTGGGGTCAATGGCGCATCCCATCCACCGACGGATCGGCCAGTACACATCGGCCACGGCGCTGCTGGCCATGGCGTTGATGGCCGAGTCCATCGAGCCCTGGGCGACGGCAAAGAGCCCCGCGATGGCCAGCCCGGAAACCACCGGCGGCAGTTCCATCAGGAGAAACTGCTGGTAGGCGGCCTGGTTGGCCCCGGGCGTGTACGCGGGCATGGCCGCATGCATGATGTCAGGCCGGCGGTAATACACGTACAGCAGCACGCCGATGACCACGAACATCGACACGGTGGCGATGCTGACGAACTGGCTGGCGATGACCGATAGCGCACCCTTGATGGGGCTGCGCGCCACCAGAAACCTCTGGGCCAGGTCCTGGTCCACGCCCAGTGCGGCCATGTTCAGAAACGTGGCTCCGAAGATGGCGGCCCAGAGCGTGTAGGGTTTGGCGAAGTTCAGCGAAAGATCCACCAGCCGCAGCTTGCTGCCGCCATCGGGCGCGGTGCCGGGCTCGGCCAATGCCGCCCAGATCTGCTCGATGGGGGCGGGAATCTTCTGCAGCAGCAGGATGATGCTCAGCACGGCGGCCCCGGCCACCAGGGCGAACTGGATCACGTCCACCCAGATGACCGTCTTGATTCCGCCGAAGGTCGTGTAGAACGTGCCGACGAAGCCGATCAGCGCGATGGCCGCGATCAGTTGCCACTGGGTCGGCTGCTGCAGGCCGTAGATCAGCAGGCACAGCGGATAGGCGGCCAGCATCAGCCGCGCGCCCGAGGCCAGCATGCGCCCGAAGAGGAACATGAGGCTGACGGCCAGTCGCGACGTCTCGCCGAATCGCTGGGCAAGATAGCCGTAGATCGTGACGGTGCCGGCGCGATACAGCCGGGGCACAAACAGCAACCCCACCGTGAACACCGCGATGAACCCGCCGATGTTGAGGATCAGATAGGAGAGATTGCCGCCGTAGGAGGAGTCGGGGGCGCCCACGAACGTGACGGCCGACAGCGAGGAGCCGACGATGGAGATGGCCAGCGCCCAGGTCGGCAGAGACCGGCCGCCGAGGAAGAACTCGGCGGTGCCCTTGCGGTGACGGCGCTCGCGCCAGGCCGCATGCAGGCCGATGGCGATCATCAGCAGCAGGTAACCTGCCAGCACGGCCCAGTCGGCGCGTCCGAAGACGGCCAGGGGAACACAGACATCCGGGGTTGCCGGGAGCAGGCACATCCGTATGGGCGAATGCTTACCTGCCGTCCACGCTGCACGCAACGGAAGAGGCCGCCGGAGCGCGAAAAAATTCGTGCACTGCGGTGGTTTTTTTCTTGATTCGGCTGAAAAACAGTGTAAGGATTAGGTAGTACGAGGTTCATCTCGACCGTGCACCTCGCCGAGAGGAATTGACAACATAGCCAGTCAGGCGTACCGGCTAACTGCCGGTCGGTCCTTTCGGAAGGTGCGGAACCTCAGGCAGGGAGCGGGTCCGCGGGGCAACGCAAGTGGCCCAAGCGGATCAGCTAGGCGTCGGCCTCTCCAACACGCTGGAGAGCGGGCGCACGAGACGGGCAGGCGGTGGCCCACATCGCGGCCTGTGAGGTTCGCCCAAGCTCAGGAGCGGATGGGGCCGGAAGCGGACAACCGGGGGCCGACGGCCGGTGCGAGGACGAGCTCGCGCCGGCGCGTACATGGGACGCCCGAAGACCTGGAAGAGGCAAAGCCCAGGGCAGTCAGGGCCTGTCCCGGAGACGGGCGGGAGCCGGCTTGCCGGCAGGAAAACCCAGGAGCCGCGGTGAGTGTCCCGCGGTCGGTCGCGGTTATGACGACAGCATTGGCGACCGACCCCTCGACGAAAACAGTTCGAGGCGGACACTCAGGAAACGGCAGGTGGGTTGCGCGCCCTGGTAACAGGCTGCAACCTGTCGGCAGGAGCAAAACTGCGAAGGGCCAAACCCCATGAGCGTCGCCGCGGGTGTGCAGCCCGCGGCACGGCCGTGCCAATGGCCACGTCGGGTCCGGAACATCGGCCGTGGAGAAACCGGCGATGAATGACTCGCGTGGCCAGCGCCGCGGTGGACCTGTGGTGCTGACCCGGCTGACACCGGGGATGGGAAGGGAGGCAGGTCGCAAAGGTTCGCATCGTCAAGCACAACGGCGCGGACCGCCAGGGCGGCGCAGCGTAAACCCGCAAGGGTGAAGGCAAAACACCGAAGCGGGATCGTCCGGGGGCTGGCAAGCCCGGACAGGGCAGCACGGCCCGGAACGCTGAAGGGGACGGAACCTCAGGAGAGGCGCCCGGTCGGACCTGTGGCCCGTCGCAAACATCGCCTCGGGTCGCGGGATGGACGATCGGGCCGGCGGTTGTGGATGGCGTGGGTGGCCATGGCCCGCAAGCCGTGGCCGTCGGGCCGGACGCTGAAACGCACGCGGCCCGCCAAGGACGTCGCCATGGGGAACCGGCGGGGACATCGGGTTCCTGGCGCAGCCTGCGATGGGGCTCAGCGGCCAAGCCAATACGGCCGCAACCCCGCAGGCCATGTCCGCAGCGGCGCGAAGCGTGAGCGTTGTCCGATGCATGGGCCAGCAATGGCCGGCATCGGTCCGCAGCCGAGCGTGAGCCTCTGAAGAGGAACAACGGTCGAGCGAGCCTCGTTCTTTTCATGGGCAGGGCGGCGTTGACAAGCGCCGCAGCCCCTTTAGCATCGCCGCAGTGCCGCTCCGAAGGCTGGCCTTCGGAGCGTTGTTTTTCTGCGGGGATGCACCGATGGGCCAGGCCCCCAACTCCCAGTCGCGTCCGTGTCCGCACATTGGCGTTCGCCGGCCGATCGTGGAGTTGCTGGTCCTGGGCGCGCCCACCGTCGCCCAGCAGCTGTCCTATACCCTGATGCAGTTCATCGACACGTGGATGCTGGCGTTCCTGGGCACTCACGCGCCGACGGCCGCCGCCAACAGCGGGCTGCTGGCTTTCACCTTCATCTGCCCGGGCATTGGCCTGCTGTGGGTGGTCAACACGCTGGTCAGCCAGAACTACGGGCAGGGCGACAGGGTCTCCTGTGGACGTTATCTGTGGCAGGGATTGTGGTTCTCGCTCGCCTTCGCGGCGCTGCTTATGCCGGTTGTGCCCTACGCCGCCGAAGTCTTCCGCGCCTTCGGGCATGAGGAGGCGCTGGTTCCGCTGGAGGCCTCGTATTTCCGCATCGTCATCTCGTTTGCCGTGCTCAAACTGGCCGGGACCGCACTTGGCCAGTTCCTGCTGGCGATCAACCGCCCGGGGCAGGTGTTCGCGGCCACGATCATCGGGGTGCTGGCCAACATCGCCGCGGCCTGGGTGATGATCTTCGGCAGACTGGGGCTGCCGCAGATGGGCCTGGCCGGCGCCGCCTGGGCCCAGAATGTGGGCGTGGCCGTCGAGACGGCCATCCTGCTGGCGATGGTCCTCCGACCTGTCGTGCGAAGAACATACCACTCGCTGGACTGGCCGATCCGCTGGCGTCTGATGCGCAATCTGCTGATGGTGGGTGTGCCGTCGGGGGTGCAGTTCATCGCCGACCTGCTGGCGTGGTCCGTGTTCAGCCTGGTGATCATGGCGCGCTTCGGCACCGACGCGATGGCCGCCCAGACCTTCATGATGCGCTATATGATCGTCAGCTTCATGCCGGCGTTCGGGCTGGCCACGGCGGTGACGGCGCTGACCGGCCGCTACATCGGCATGGGCCGCATCGACCTGGTCCGCGCCCGCGTGCGTTTGGGTTTCCTGATCACGGCAAGCTACATGGTCTGCTGCGGGTTTGTCTTCTTCCTGTGGCGGGATTCGCTGATCGGCGTGTTCAGCGCGGAGGTGGAGGTGCGCCGGGTCGGCGCGATGCTGCTGACGTTCGCCGCCGTGTACCAGTTCTTCGACGCGATGTACATCATCTACAACGGCGCGCTCCGCGGCGCTGGCGACACGTTTGTGCCCGCGGTGGCGCTGGCCGCGCTGAACTGGACGATCTGCGTCGGCGGAGGCTCCGTGCTGGCCGTGTGGCGGCCGCAGTGGGGCCCGGCCGGCCCGTGGACCGCCGTAACCGGTTACGGCATCATTCTGGGCCTGTTCATCTATCTCCGATTCCGCCGTGGGCGTTGGCAGAGCATCTCACTGGCGGACAGGGATTGAGAGGAATCTGAGATCTCAAATCTCAGATCTGAAATCTCAAATCCGAAATCTCAAATCTCACATTCCCGGCGGCCGTCCGTCACGCCGCGAAAGTGCGCAGGACATTGGCCGCGGCCGTCGCCAGCAGTTCGGCCGTGCGGGCCATGGCCTGCTCCAGCGTCATCGGCCGGTCGCAGATGGCGAACTGCGCGGTCAGGTCGTCGCGGAATGCCTCGGCCGCCCCCTCGCCGATGGCGCCGGCCAGGGCGATGCAGGGCACGCCCATTTCCCGGCACAGGCGCCCGACGCCGATGGCGGTCTTGCCGGCCAGGCTCTGCAAGTCCAGACACCCTTCGCCGGTGAGGCACAGATCGGCCCCCTCCAGCCGGCGGCGCAATCGCGTGGCTTCGATGACGATCTCGATGCCGCTGCGCAGTGTGGCGTTGAAAAACGCCAGCATGGCAAAGCCCAGGCCGCCGGCCGCGCCGGCGCCGGGCGCTTCGGCCGCCTGCAGATGCCCGGTTCGGCGAGCGAAGTTGTGCAGCGCCCAGTCCAGCTCGCGCACCTGCTGCGGCGTGGCGCCTTTCTGCGGGCCGAAAACCGGCGCTGCCCCATTCGCGCCGAACAGCGGATTGGCCACATCGCACGCGACGACGATTTCGATGTCCTCGTTCAAGCCCCCAGCCGCGGCGGGGGGCAGGGCCCTGACAGCGCGGCCGATCGCGCGAGCCCGCCGGGGGCGCTTCTGTCCCGCCGACGAAACGGACATCACCTTGCCCACATCGGCTCCCGTCAACTTGCGGTCCTTGGTCGTGTAAACGGCGCCATTCTCCAGTTCGATTGCGGCCCCCCATGCCTGCAGGCACCCCAGTCCGCCGTCCACGGTGGCGCTTCCGCCGATACCCAGAATGATCCTGCGGGCGCCCAGATCGCAGGCGGCCCGCAGCAGCTGGCCCGTTCCGAAACTGGTCGTGCGCAGGGGATTGCGCTGCTCGGGACGCAACAAGTGCAGCCCGGATGCCGAGGCCATCTCGATCACGGCGGTCCGGCCGTCATCGATCAGTCCGATTTCCGCCTCGACCGCCATACCCGTCAGCGGGCCGCAGACTCGCCGTTTGACGATCCGCCCGGAGTTGGCCGCTACCAGCGCTGCGACCGTCCCCTCGCCGCCATCGGCCATGGGGCACAGGTCGATGTCGGCCGACGCCGCGACAGTCCGCAGCCCGTGAGCCATGGCCCGGGCGACCTGCTCGGCAGGCAAAGCCCCCTTGAACTTGTCCGGTGCGACGACGATCTTCATGGTTCCCGACCCGTTGGGCCCGCTTGACAGAGCATACACCAACTCCTAACGTACTGCCCCTGTTGGCGCGGCGGGTGTACGCCCGCCGTTGCTGTTTGACGGACAGCGGCACTCACGCGGCAAAGCAGCCGGTGCAAGGGCCTTGGCCAGGAGTCGTTCATGCAGCCGGTACAGAAAATCAGCAAGTCGCGAAAGCGCAAACGTCGCTCGCATCACGCGCTGAGGCCGACCCATTATGTTCGCTGCCCCAATTGCGGCACGGCGAAGCTGCCCCATGCGGCTTGCGACAACTGCGGGTATGTGAACCCCGGGTTGGCTCTACAGATCGAGGCGGAGAAGGAATGATCTGCCGGTCGCGACAGGGCCGGCCTGTTCCTCCGGGAGACCGTTCGTGCGAACAGCGGTAGATGTGATGGGCGGGGACAAGGCCCCGCAAGCCATCCTGCGGGGCTGCTGGGAGGCCGCGCCGCTGCTGGACAGCGGCGACCTCGTGCTGCTCGTGGGGGATGAGCAGGTCATCCACGCGGGCCTGGATGCCTCGGGGCTGCCCGCGGACAAGAGGCGACTGTATCGGGTGGTGCCGACGACGCAGGTCATCGCCATGGATGATCCGCCGGTGGAGGCGGTTCGCGCCAAGCCCAACAGCTCGATTGCCGTGATGTGCAAGCTGGCCGCCCGCGGCGAGGCCGACGTGGTCATCTCGGCGGGCAACACCGGGGCCTGCGTGGCCGCGGCGCAGTTGCGGATGCGGACCTTGCCGGGGGTCAGCCGCCCGGGGATCGCGGTGATCCTGCCGACGTTTTACGGGCCGATCGTGATCTGCGACGTGGGAGCCAACATCGCCCCGAAGGCCACGCACCTGCAGCAGTATGCCCTGATGTGCGGGGCCTATTCCACGGCGATCTGCGGCATCGAGAACCCGCGGGTGGGGCTGCTGAGCATCGGCGAGGAGGACGCCAAGGGCACGGCGATCGTCAAGGAGGCCCGCAAGCTCATGCGGGACGAGCCGCTGATCAACTTCGTGGGCAACGTGGAAGGTCGCGACCTGTTCAGGGGCGTGGTGGACGTGGTGGTGTGCGACGGCTTCGTGGGCAATATCGTGCTGAAGTTCACCGAGGGCATGGCCGAAGGGCTTTTCCAGACCATCGCCGCCGAACTTCAGCAGGAGGCGCCGCAACTGCTGGAGCAGTTCAAGCCCGTCATGGGAAGGATCTACGCCAAACACGACTGGCAGGAATATGGCGGCGCGCCGCTGCTGGGCGTGAGCGGATACTGCCTGATCTGCCATGGCCGGTCGGACAGCAAGGCCATCCGCAATGCCATCCGCGTGGGCAAACAGCTGGTGCGCAGCGGCGTGAACCAGAAGATCGTGGAGAGAATCGAAAAGAGCATACCGGTCAGCGAGACGTAGGCTTGCCACGCCTTGCCGGGCCAGGGAAGGCCGGTTATCCATTGCATCCCGACGATCCCATGAAACACGTTTTCGGAGCCAACATCGCCGGCACGGGCAGCTACCTGCCCGAGCGGCGGCTGACCAACGACGATCTGGCGAAGATGGTCGATACCAGCGACGAGTGGATCCTCCAGCGCACGGGCATACGCGAGAGGCGCATCGCCGCCGAGAATGAATCGACGGCGGTGCTGGCGGCCAACGCGGCCCGGCGCGCGATCGAGGCCGCCGGGCTTCAGCCGCGCGACATCGAACTGATCATCTGCGCGACGGTGACGCCGGAAATGGTGTTTCCCTCGACGGCATGCTTCGTGGGCGCGGAACTGGGGCTGGCGTCGGTGCCGGCCTTTGACGTATCGGCCGCGTGCAGCGGCTTCATCTACGCGATGGTCACGGGGGCCAACTTCATCCGGAGCGGCATGTACCGCAACGTGCTGGTGATCGGCGCCGAGACCCTCAGCCGCATCACGGACTATTCCGATCGCACCAGCTGCATTCTCTTCGGCGACGGGGCCGGAGCCATCGTGCTGCAGCGGACGCCCGATGACCAGCGCGGCCTGATCTATGCCTCGTTGCACGCCGACGGCACGGGCAGCGATTTCATGAAGTGCATGCCCGGCAGCCGCTTTCCCATCTGCGAGGAGCTGATCGCGGCCAGGCAGCAGTTCATGCAGATCCGCGGCCGGGAAGTGTACAAGTTCGCCGTGTCTCGATTCGAGGAACTGATCGAGGAGGCCATGCGGGCCTGCGAGCTGACGGCGCAGAAGGTCAAGCTGATCGTTCCCCACCAGGTCAACAAGCGGATCATCGATTCGGCCATGGAAAAGCTGGGCTTGCCGCCGGAAAAGGCGTTCGTGAACATCGACAAGTACGGCAACACCTCGGCCGCCTCGATTCCCATCGCCCTGGACGAGGCGTGGCGCACCGGGCACATCCAGAGGGGTGACGTGATCATCTTCGTCGCCTTCGGCGCGGGCCTGACCTGGGCCAACGCCGTGGTGCAGGTCTAGACGAGCAGCCATGGCCCAGCCCATCTGCATCCTCTGCCCGGGACAGGGAGCCCAGGTCGTCGGCATGGGCAGGGACTTCTTCGAGTCCTGCCCGGCCGCCCGCCAGGTCTTTCAGACCGCCAACCGGGTGCTGGGCTTCGACCTGGCGGGCGTCTGCTTTGCCGGCCCGGAGGATCGCCTCAACCAGACCGATATCTGCCAGCCGGCGATCTATGCCACGAGCGTCGCCTGCTATCGCGCGGCTCTGGAGGCGGGGAGGCTCGATGGCTCGGCCGTTGGCGTTTGCGCCGGGCTGAGCCTGGGCGAATACACCGCTCTGCATCTGGCGGGGGTGTTCGGTTTCGAGGATGGGCTGAGGCTGGTGGCGGCCCGCGGCCGGTTGATGCAGGAGGCGGCGGTCGCGTCGCCCAGCGGCATGGTGGCGATCCTGGGCGGCGACGAAGCGGCCGTCAACGCGTTGTGCCAGGAGAACAGCCACGGCGAGGTGCTCGTCCCGGCCAACTTCAACGCGCCCGGGCAGATCGTGGTCAGCGGAGCATTGGGCGCATGCCAGCGCATCTCCCGGGCCGCCGAGGCCAAGGGCCTCAAGGCCATACCGCTGAAGGTGGCCGGGGCGTTCCACAGTCCGCTCATGCAGCCGGCGGCGGAGGCGATGGGCCGGGAACTGGCCGGCGTACCGATGCAGGCCCCCCGAGCGAGGGTCTATGCGAACGTGACGGCTCGAGCCCATACGGACGTGGATGCGATCCGTCGGCTGCTGGTGGAGCAGATCGTCAGGCCCGTGCGATGGGAGCAGACGATGCAGGCGCTGCTTGCCGACGCGACGCTGCGGCTGGTGGAACTGGCTCCGGGCCGAACGCTTGCGGGACTGGCCAGGAAGATCAACCGGCGCGTGGCCGTGGAGAGCCTGGCCGCCGCCGAGGTGCTGAAGGAAGGGCCGGCCGGGCCGGCCCCAACATGAGGACCCGAGCATGACCGACAGGAAAGTGGCCTTTGTGACCGGTGGATCGCGGGGGATCGGGGCGGCCATCGTGAGGCGCCTGGCTCGAGACGGCATGCATGTCGTGGCCGTCGCCCGCAACGCCGAGAAACTGGAGCGGGTCTGCGCCCAGGTGCGGGCCGAGGGCGGCTCGGCCGAAGCCCTGGTGTGCGACATTGCCGATTTCCGGGCGCTGGCCGAGGCCATCGAGAAGACGGCCGAAAAGCACGGGCGGCTGGACGTGCTGGTGAACAACGCTGGGATCACGCGCGACGGCCTGATCCTGCGGATGGATGACAAGGATTTCGACGAGGTAATTGCGACGAATCTCAAGAGCGCTTTTGTGGCGATCCGCAGCGCCGCCCGGACGATGATCCGTTCCAAGGGCGGCCGGATCATCAACATCAGCTCGGTTTCGGGCGTGGCGGGCAACGCGGGACAGGCCAACTACGCTGCGTCCAAGGCGGGACTGATCGGGCTGACCAAGTCGGTGGCCAAGGAACTGGCCGGCAAGAATGTCACGTGCAATGCGGTGGCGCCGGGATTCATCACCACGGAAATGACCGACGCGCTCCCTGAGCAGATCAAGGAAGCGGCCAGGAACCACATTCCGCTGAGGCGTTTCGGGCAACCGGAGGAGATCGCCGCGGCGGTGTCCTTTCTGGCGGGTGCCGACGGGAGCTACGTGACCGGCCAGGTCCTGTGCGTGGACGGGGGCATGGTGATGTGAGCGGTTGAAAACCGGGACAGGGGCTATATAGTTTGCGGCCGTTGGGCCGCGTGGCCCGCAATGGCCCGCAATGGCAGCAGGGCAGGAAGGACTTTATGGACGACATTGAACAGAAGGTCATCGAGATCGTCAGCGAGCAGATGGGCGTGGACAAGAGCGAGATCACCCGCGAGACGCACTTCATCAATGACCTGAACGCCGATTCTCTGGACACCGTCGAGCTGGTGATGGAGTTCGAGGACGCGTTCGAACTGTCCATCCCCGACGAAGAGGCCGAGAAGATCCAGACCGTCGGCCAGGCGATCGATTACATCAAGGAACATTCAGGGAAGTAGTTGCTGGTTACTGGTTGCCGGTTGATGGTGGCGGGCAGCAGGCGTCACGGATCGGCACCTGGCAACTGACAACTGGCAACTAGCAACTGCGTTATGTCCAAACGCCGTGTTGTCATCACGGGCCTTGGCCTGGTCACGTCGCTGGGGGAAGACGTGGCGGAGGTGTGGGACAGGCTCTGCGCCGGCCAAAGCGGTATCGCGCCGATCAGGCGATGGGACGCCAGCAAGTACCCGACGCGCTTCGGGGGCGAATGCGTCGCCTTCGATGTGACCCGCTATGGGATCGACGTGCGCGAGGCTCGCCGGCTGGACCGCTTCGGCCAATTCGGCCTGGCAGCGTCCATCAGCGCCGTCAAGGATTCGGGCCTGGATTTCAGCAAGGAGGACCCGTTCCGGGCGGGCGTGCTGATCGGCAGCGGCATCGGCGGAATCGAAACGCTCGAGGAGCAGAACCGAATCCTCGTTTCCCGCGGCATCAGCCGCGTGAGCCCCTTCACCGTCCCCCGTCTGATGGTCAACGCCGCCAGCGGCAACGTGTCGATCCTGTTCGGGATCCATGGCCCCAACTCGGCGGTGGCCACGGCCTGCGCCACCGGCTCCAACGCCATCGGCGACGCGGGGAGGCTGGTGCGGTTCGGCTTGGCCGACATCATGCTGGCCGGCGGCTCGGAGGCGGCGCTGTGCGAGCTGGGCATGGCGAGTTTTTCGGCGGCTCGCGCGCTGTCCACGCGCAACGACGACCCGGCCGGCGCCAGCAGGCCTTGGGACAGGGAACGTGACGGTTTCGTGATGGCCGAGGGGGCTGGCGTGGTGGTTCTCGAGGAATACGAGCATGCCCGCGCGCGGGGCGCCCGCATTTACTGCGAACTGGTGGGCTACGGGATGAGTGGCGACGCCTGCCACATCACCCAGCCCGAGCCGGATGGCAAGGGCGCGGCCCTGTCGATGCGGCTGGCGCTGCAGGATGCGGGCGTCTGCGGCGATGTGGTGAACTACATCAACGCCCATGGCACCAGCACGCCACTGGGCGACATCGCCGAGACCAAGGCGCTGAAGGCCACCTTCGGCGAGCACGCCCGCAGGCTGGCCATCAGCTCAACCAAGAGCCAGCTGGGGCACCTGCTGGGAGCCAGCGGAGGGGTCGAGACCGTCTTTACCGCCCTGGCGGTGTACCGGGACGTGGCGCCGCCGACAATCAACCTGGAAAACCCCGATCCCGAGTGCGACCTGGACTATGTGCCCAAGACCGCCCGAGCGATGCGAATCCAATACGCCATGAGCAACAGTTTCGGCTTCGGTGGGCACAACGCCTCGCTGCTGTTTTGCAAGGTGTAGAGGCGCGGCGGGGGATGCCGATAGAAAACCTCAGGGCCTTTTGCGCAGGTGCATCGTGCCGGTTCTTCACACCGAAGCTCCGAAAAACGCCCGGGATCCTTCCCGCCAGGAGCTGCAGCGCATCCTGAATCTGGAGGTGCCGTTGATTGTGAAGCTCGCGGAGCGGAAGCTGCCCATGTCCGAGGTGCTGCGCCTGGGCGTGGGGGCGATCATCGAGTTCTACCGCCGCAGCGATGAGCCGCTGGAATTGCTGGTCAACAACAAGCCCATCGCGCTGGGCGAGACCGTCAAGGTGGGGGAGAACTTCGGCCTGCGGCTCACCCAGATCGGCGATGTGCGGCAGGTCATCCGCTCCATGGGCGGCCGGTGAAGCCATCAGCGGTCCCTGGCCAGCACCGCATAGTAGCCTCCATCCCGATAGCACGTGGCGGCGGCATCGAGGGAAGGCAGTTGGGCGTGCTGCTCGAGGAGCCTGAAATCCCCGTGCCCGCCAAGCAGCGCGTCGATCCGCTGGCGGTTCTCCCGGGGCCAAAGGCTGCACGTGCTGTACACCAGCCGCCCGCCGCGGGCCAGCGCCCGCGCGGCATCGTCCAGAATGCGGTCCTGCAGGCGCGTCAGGCTGACGATGGTGCGATCGCTCTGGGCATAGCGCGCTTCCGGCCGTCGCGCCAGCACGCCGCTGTTGGAGCACGGGGCATCGACCAGGATGCGGTCATACACCCGCGGGTCGGCCGGATCAAGCCGGTCGATCATCCCGGCCTGCCGCACACGGACATTGTGGATGCCGCGGTCGCGCAACACTTTTGACAGCATTTCGCATCGCGCACCGCACGGGTCCATGGCGACTACCAGCCCGGTGGGGCCGACCTTCTCGACGATCTGCAGCGTCTTGGTTCCCGCGCCGCAACAGCGGTCGAGCACCACCTGCCCGGGAAGCAGTTCCATCGCCTCGACGACCAGGGCGGCCGTCGGGTCCTGCGCCTGGGCGATGCCGCGTGCGGCCCAGTCGGCCAGCAGCGCCGCCGGTGCCGGCTCGACCACGAACATGCCAGGCTGCTCGTGGGGCGTCACGCGGATCTCCGGACGTTCCAGGGCTTGCGGCGGGACGCCTGCGTTGAGCCTCACGATGGTGGGCGGCTCGCGGTTGTTCCGTTCGCACAAGCGCAGGGCGTGCTCCACGCCGACAAGGGCCACGAGTCTCCGGAACAGCTGCTGGGGGTGAGACAGCACATCGCGGGCATAGAGCTGCGGCTGGGCGGCGCGGTCGGGCAGGGGGATGGCCTGCGCGTGCACCGCCTTGCGCAGAACCGCATTCACGAACCCGGCGGCACGCCTGCGGCCCAGCCGTTTGGCCTGCTCGACGGCCTCATCCACAGCGGCCCAGGGGCCGATGCGCGTCAGGAAACGCAGTTGATACAGCCCCAGAACCGTGATCTTCTGCACCAGGGGGTCGATGCTCCGCAGGTTGCGGTCGGCCAGGCGCGAAAGCAGATATTGCAGATGCAGCAGGTTCTTGATCACGCCCACGTAGAGATGTTCGGCCAAAGCGCGGTCGCGGGGATCCTCGGGAGCCGCCCAAGCGGCACGCCGGGCCGTCTTGGGCATGACCCCCGGCGGCCACGCCGGCAAGGCGAGGGCGTCCAGCCGAGCCAGCGCATGGTCGCGGGCTCCGCTCATAGTGACTCCAGGCGCATGCCCGCCTGCCAGGGGTGGCCGTTGCGAAAGGCGGCCAGCGACATGCGATGGCGGCCGGCCGGTTGAAGCTCCACGATCTCCAAGCCCGTACCCTCCCCGGCGGCCACGAGCCCCGCCTGATCGATGACACCCGGCGCGGCGGTGGCTGCGCCGACCGGGCGGGCACGCACCAGAACCAGCCGCCCCGCTTCCTTGCCGGAGGGTTGCAGCAGGCGCACGTGACACGCCGGCCAGGGATACAGCCCACGTATCTGATTGGCGATGGCGGTTGCCGGCCGGGACCAGTCGATGCGACCGGCGTCGTGGGTCAACCTGGGTGCCAGCGTGGCCAGAGACTCATCCTGGGGCCGCTCCTCTGCGGCGCCGACCGCCAGATCCGCCAGCACGCGCAGCACCAGGGCCGCCCCATCCAAAGCCAGGCGGTCGTGCAGTTCGCCGGCGGTCTCCAGTTCGCGGATGGCGAGGCGCGACTGGGCCAGCACGGCACCGGCGTCCATCCTTGGCGCCAGGCGGATCACGGAGTTGCCGGTGACGGTGTCGCCGGAAAGGATCGCCCACTGGATCGGGGCGGCGCCGCGGTGGCGGGGCAGCAGCGACGCATGCAGGTTGATGCCGCCCAGTCGCGGATGATCGACCACCTGCGGTGCGATCTTCTGTCCGAAAGCGATGACCAGCAGCACGTCGGCCGGGGGGAGAACCAGCTGGTTGATGTTGGCGGTGCGCACCAGCGGCAGTCCGCTTTCCAGCGCGAACTCCGCGATGGGGGTCGGCGTCATCTTGCGCCCGCGGCCGGCGGGGCGGTCGGGCTGCGATATGACCAGCGGCACATTGTGCCCGGCCCGCAAGATCGCCTGCAGCGAGGGCAGAGCGAACTCGCCGCTGCCGGCGAACAGGATATCCAGCGACGCCATGGGCGCAGGATGGGCAGAAGGCAGCGGTCTGTCAATGCGGCCGGACCGACGCCGTCAGGAGGGGCTTGGCCGCGAACCAGCGATCCAGCACGGGCGTGAGCATCCCGGCCAGCAGCACCGCCAGGCAAGCGCCATGCGCAGCCGAGACATAGAGCTGGCATGCGGCGATGAGCACGCCCACGATGATGGCGAAGCACGTGCGACTGCGACGGTCCATCGGGCGGATCGATGCCTCGGTTGCCAGGAAGAACACGACGAACACGGCCGGCCCGGCCAGCGCCTGGTAGTTGGCGAAGGTGATGGCCAGCGACCACTCCATGGGCGAGCCGGCCAGCGCGAGTATCGTCCACTGCGGTCCCTGCTCGGTGATGACCAGCGGCACGGGCATCAGCAGCAGTGCCGACAGCATCGCCCCCAGGGCCAGAAGCGGGATGCGCAAGTCGATCAGGCCGCGGTTGACCAGGATCAGCCCACCCAGCACCGCTGCCAGCACGCACTGGGCGCCAGGCGGGCCGGGGTGTCCGCCGATGGCCAGGTCCTCCAGCGGAGGCATGCGGTCCCGCAGCAATCCATCGAGCGTGACCCAGGCACGGTCGGGACGTTGCCGGCCCGTGGTGTAGGCGGTGAGCCCTTCCGTGGCCGGCTCGAGAATCACGGCATCGTGCCGATCGGCGCGAGGAAGGGCATACCACGAATCGCCCGGTCGCAGGGCATCGCGGGCCGGCGGCGCGTTGGCAAGGTCGCCGATCACCAGCCGCGACCAGTGAAGGATGTGGCGGGGTACCAGCAGCGGACCGCACGTGAACGCCAGCAGCAGATACACGCTCAGCACGGGATGGATGCGAGCGGATGCCCCGCCGCCCAGCAGCCACAGCGCGACCGTCAGCAGTCCGCCGCCCGCCGGCGCCAGCGTCCAGGCGTGGCGGGCGGAGGGGTTGGCCACCAGCAGATCGACCGGCAGCAGCAGGGCCAGCAGGGTCGCCATCCACAACGTGCGATCGAGCCGGAGCATGGGCCCCCGTCGGCCGACGGTGCGCCACGCCAGCCAGGTCGCAGCGGCGCCCGCGAGAACCAGGGCCAAGGCGAGCAGCGCCCGCCAGCCGTAAAACACTACCGCTGCCAGGAGCCCGGGAGCCGCGCCCAGGAAATGGACACCGTAGTACGTGCCCAAGCCCACCCCGATGTGCGGAGCCGGCAACTTCGGCAGGGCGGGGGCTGGGGCGAAAGCCGGCTGCTGGACCGACATGACCACCAATGTAGCGTGCGGGAGGATTTGGGCCTAGCCGGCGGAGGATGTATAAAGCCGTCAAGAGGGAAACATGCTCAAGAGCCAACTGCTCCATCCCGAAATCCTTGCGGCGCTGGCGCGGGCCGGTCACGGGTCCAAGGTGCTGATCTCCGACGGCAACTACCCGCACTGGACCAAGCGCGGCCAGAACGCCGACGTGGTGTACCTGAACCTGGTGCCGGGACTGGTCAACTGCACGGACGTGCTCCGGGCGCTGGTGGGCGCTATACCCATCGAGGCGGCCGAGGTCATGGACACACTCAAAACCGGCCCCTACGCCATGCAGGAGGATCCACCGATCTGGGAGGAGTTCCGGCAGATCCTGCGCGATGCGGGCGTGAATGTCGAGCTGTCCAAACTGGAGCGATTCGCATTCTACAAGGCGGCCGGCACCCCCGATGTCTGCCTGACGATCGCCACCGGCGAGCAGCGGATCTACGCCAACCTGCTGCTGACGATTGGCGTGGTGAAGGAGGAAGTAGCCAGTAGCCAGTAGTCAGTGGCCAGTTGTCAGTGGCCAGGAGTCACAAGACCGAAAGTTTGATCGCAGGTCTCCGAGCACTTTCCGCCTACGGACCACTGGCGACTGGCTACTGACTCCTCCCCTCAATCCCCCAGTTCCCGCTGGTAACGCTTCATCAGTGCCCCGCGGCTGATCACGCCGATCACGCCGGCCGAGGCGTCCGAAACGCACACGGGCAGGCGATCGACGTTGTGGGCGGCGAACAGGTCCAACACGGTCGCCAGGTCGTCGCTGTTGCGGACCATCGGCACGCCGGTGCGGCACAGTTCGCCGGCCAGAAGCAGCGGCACGGCCTCGCGCTGGATCAAAGCGGTCTGAATGTCCTCTGCGACCAGCATGCCCAGGTAGCGGTCCTTGTCGTCGAAGACCACAAGGTCGCGAGCGCCGGTGCTGTCCACCAGGTCCAGCACCTTCTGGAACGAGTCGCCGGCCCGCACGACCGTGGCCGGTTCCAGGTCCACCTGCTCGACGGTCATGCGGCGCAGAAGCAGGAGGTCGGCGGCGGTGCCGATCCGCAGCCCGCGGCGGCGCAGGCTCAGGGTGTAAATCGAGTCGCGAAAGAGGATCCGTGCCGTGCCGGTGGCGATGACCGACGCGAGCATGGCCGGCAGAACCAGCCCGTAGTCGCCGGTCAGTTCCAGCAGAATGAGGATCGATGCCAGCGGGGCGTGAACGACGGCCGCCAGCACAGCGCCCATTCCCACCAAAGCCAGCAGGTGGGGCTGAAGTCCCTGGAGGCCGGGCAGCGTCCGCAGCGTCATGCCCAGCAGTCCGCCGGTCGCGGCGCCCAGGAACACGCAAGGCGCGATGATGCCGCCGCTGCCCCCGCTGGCCAGCGTGAGGCAGGTGGCAAGGATCTTGGCCACGCACAGGAACGCCAGCAGCGCCAGCAGTTGGCCGGCGCGGGTGTCGGCATAGAAGCCCTGTGCCAGCAACTCGCGCACCACGCCGTAGCCATCGCCATAAAAGGCCGGCATCGCATAGTCTTCGAACGTGAACGGCTTGGGCTGGTCGAGCACGAGCCACCCGAATACGACCACATAGAAGACTCCGCCCAGTCCCAGGAGGGTCCCGCCCAGGGCCGGCTTGAGCGGCCGGGGCAATCGCATCCGTGCGAACAGGTCCTCGCCGCGGTGCATCAGCCGTGTGAAAGCCACGCCCATCAGGCCGCTCAGCAGGCCCAGTATCGCAAAGGCACCCAGGCCCCCCCAGCCGGTCAGCTGAGCCTGCCCCAGCCGCCACGCGGGTATCTGGAAGATGGCCCGCACCGGCTCGCCCAGCACATCGCGGAAGAGGGCCTGCGTGGCGACGTTGGCGATCACCGACGCGATCACCACCGGCGCAAAAGCGCGGATGGAGAAATCGCGCAGGATCACCTCGAGGGTGAACAACACGCCGCCGATGGGCGAGTTGAAGATCGCGCTGATCCCCGCCGCGCTGCCGCAGCCGATGAGAATGGGCATGTGGGCGCGGGTGACACGGAACAGTTGCCCGACGCCCGAGGCGATGGCCGCGCCGATCTGCACGATCGGGCCCTCGGCGCCGGCCGAGCCGCCCGAACCGATGGTTATGGCGCTGGTGAGGATCTTCTCGATGGCGGCGATGGGCCGGATGAACCCACGCGAGCGAATTACCGACTCGATCACATCGACGATGCCGTGGCCCTCGCGAGCGGTGAAGAAATGGCGGCTCAGCAGGCCCACGGCCAGGCCCCCGGCGGCCGGCAGCGCGATCAGCATCGCCACGCCGCGGCCATACAGGTCCACTCGCCCGCCCAGATGCATATACAGCAGCCGACGCACCCAGTCGATCAGCTCGTGGAAGCTGACGGCGGCGACGGCTGTTACCGCTCCGATCAGCAGCGCCAACAGAACCAGGAACGACTCTTCGCCGAAACCCAGCCGGCCCAGCAGGCGGACAGCCAATACGCGGAACCGAGCCGCCAGGCCCGTAACAGCCCACCACATAGGGGGCTAACATAGCGGCCGGCAGTCGGCCGGCCAACCTTCAGCGTACGGTGGCGTCGCCCAAGCCGTTCCACAAGCCGTTGTCCACAACGCCGTCGCCGTCGGAGTCATCCATCTGGCGCAGGGTCATGGGCTCGGCGTGGCCATCGCAGAACACGACATTGACCTTGCCGCGATTGCGCTGGGCGGGAGTGGCGCGATGGGCCGGGTCGCCGTCGTTCCCGCCGGTATAGCCGTATTGCCCGGGCCCGGGGGCGGCCGATGACCTGCGGCTGCCCCGCGATCCCCGTTCCAGGGACATCAGAGGCGGATCGATCACATAGACGCCTTCACTGGTGAAGACATCGCCGCCATTGCGTGAGCCGTCGGTGTCGGCGATGGCGATGGTCCGGCTCGAGGCGCGGATCTGCGAGGCGTTGGCATGGAAGGGGCGGGTCCCGGCGGGCGTGCGGCTATTGCCCAGATACTGGTAGTTGTAGCCGTAGCCGCCATAGTAGCGGGTCTGCGGCGTGACGTCTCCGTTCTCGTCGCAGGTGTGGGCGAAGGGCTTATTCATGCGGACCCTGTCGTCGGCGTTGAGCAATGGGCTCAGGTAAACCTCGGTGTTTTGCATGAAGGGGAAGATGGAATCGGCCCAGCGGGTGCGGGGCTTGACGCTGCTGGCAGAGGAATGCACCGGGTACCAGCCGCGGTTGTCGTTGACGTAGGCCACCAGGCCCAGGCCGAGCTGTCGAAGGTTCGACAGGCTGGAAACGCTGGCAGCGTGCTGGCGTGCCGCGGAGAGGGCAGGCAGCAGAATCGAGATCAGCAGTGCGATGATCCCGATGACCACGAGAAGCTCAACCAGGGAGAAAGCCCGGCGAGGGACGGCAGCCGTATGGCGATGCAGCAACATAATCATCACAACCTTTCCTGCCGGAGGGTCGGCAAACCACCACCGGCGACCGGCCTGCACCGATGATGCGATTGAGACTCAGTCTCAACTATCAGAAGACCATAATCTCTTCTATGTCGATTGTCAACGCCCGCACGCCCGAAAGGAGAAAAATCTTCGTGGCAGCCGTATCTTCATGCCGGCACCTCAGTTACGGCATGTGGGACGCGTGCCTCGCGGTTGACCCGGCCGCTGCCGGCCACTACGCTCCAGGCGCGTGAGCAATCGCGGGGCAAAAGTGGTCGTGGCCATGAGCGGCGGAGTGGACAGTTCCGTGGCCGCAGCGCTGCTCCTGCGCGATGGCTACGAAGTCCTTGGCGTGTTCATGCGCCTGGGCACCCCCGAAGGCGTTGAGGCCGCCGCCGCGGCCTGTGACCCAACGGGCCCGCACCGGCAGGGCTGCTGCTCGGTGCTGGACGCCCAGGATGCCCGCCGTGTCGCTGGCATGCTGGGCATTCCCCTGTACGTTGTGAACTTCCAGGACGATTTCGGCCGAGTCATCGACTACTTCGTGGCCGAGTACAACCGCGGCCGCACGCCCAACCCTTGTGTCCGATGCAACGACTGGCTGAAGTTCGGCCGGCTGGCGGCGTATGCCAGAGCCGTCGGCGCTGGCTACATCGCCACCGGGCACTACGCGCGGGTGGTGGCCGACCCGTCCACCGGCCGGCGGCGCCTCATGCGCGGTGTGGATCACGCCAAGGACCAGAGCTATGTGCTGTTTGGCATGGACCGCCAAGCGCTGGAGCACACGTTGTTGCCCATCGGCGACTTGGAGAAGGCCCGCGTGCGGCAGATCGCGCGGGAGCTGAAGCTGCCGGTGTACAACAAGCCCGACTCGCAGGAGATCTGTTTCGTGCCCGACCAGGACTACGCGGCACTGGTCAAGCGCCGCAGCCCCGCATCGTTCCGCGAGGGGCAACTGGTGGACACTTCGGGCCGGACGTTGGGGACGCATGGCGGGCATCAGCATTTCACCATCGGGCAGCGCCGCGGTGTGGGGGTGGCGCTGGGACATCCGGTGTACGTGGTGGACATCGATGCGTCCGATAATCGCGTGGTCCTGGGCCCGCGCGAGGCGCTGATGAAGCGAACGCTTGTTGCCGCGCAGGCCAACTGGCTGTGTGAGGAGGTTATGCGGTCCTCCGGGCCCTTGCGATGCGCGGCCAAGATTCGTTACAAACACGATCCCCAGCCGGCCGAGGTACGGATCACCGGGCCCGGCAGGTTTGAGGTGGTGTTCGACGAGCCGCAAAGCGCCATCACGCCGGGGCAGGCCGTGGTGCTGTACGACGGCGATGTGGTGCTGGGCGGCGGATGGATCGAGGGCGCCCGCTGAACCGCGTTGCGGGCAGAGGATGGATCAGACGATGCGGGCAGGGCTGCGTCTGGCGGGGAAAGGTTCGCACCATGCAAGTCTGCCGCGGCAGAACCGGCGACAGCGGCCGGTGTACCGGTCGTTGCCCACGTGGAGCGGCGTACGATGGCGGAGGCTTTCCGTGCGGAATGTGCTGGTGTTCCATTCCGGCGCCCTGGGCGATTTCGTGCTGAGCTGGCCGCTGGCACTGGCGCTGGGAAGGCTGTTTCCCCAAAGCCGCGTTGTCTATGTGACCGCCGCCTCCAAGGGCCGACTGGCCGAGCGGCTGATCGGCGTGGAAAGCGCCGATGTCGAGAGCGGCTGGCACCGCCTGTATTCGCCGGATGCGACGCTGCCCGATATTCAGGCGCGCACGCTGCACGAGGCCCATACGGTTTTCAGTTTCGTCGCTGGCCCGGGCGACACGTGGTCGGACAATGTGGCCCGGCTTGCGCCCCGCGCCGAAATATGCACGATCGACCCCAATCCGCCGGCCGACTTTGCGGGCCATGCCTGCGATCACCTGCTCAATGAGCTGTCCAGTTGGCCGACGGTCCGCCAGGCCGCCGAGCAGATGGTGCGATCGCTGAATCGGCGCGGACTGCCGCGCGCCAAGCCCGGGGCTCGTACCGTCTGCATCCACCCCGGCAGCGGATCGCCGGCCAAGTGCTGGCCGCTGGAGCGGTTTGCTGAACTGGGGCGCCGGCTTGTGGCGGCGGGGCGGCGGGTCGGCTTTGTAGTAGGCGAGGCTGAACTGGAGCGGCTTGGCCGTGAACAGATCGACCTGCTGCAGTCGATCGCGCCGGTTTCCCGCCCGGCGGACTACCTGGAGCTCCTGGGCGTGCTGGGCGAATCCGCCGTGTACATCGGCAACGACAGCGGGCCGTCGCACCTTGCGGGCGTGATCGCGCTGCCGACGGTATGCCTGTTTGGCCCGACCAAGCCTGAGGTCTGGCGGCCGCTGGGCCCTCACGTGCAGATTCTGCATCGACAGCCGCTGGACGGGCTCACCGTGGATGAGGTGCTGGCCGCACTGCCGGCGTAGCATCCACCTCGGCGCACCGCAGCGTTCCCTCGCACTGGTCGCATCGATAGCGATTGTCGCGGCACGTGCGCGCGCGTTTCTCCAGCAGATCGACGATCAGGTCGTCCAGCCCCAGCGGCGGGGCCACGTGATACACCGTGCCCGGGTGCATGGCGGCGGCGGCGGCCGTCAACTGCGGAATATCCTGTGTCCAGTGCTTGCCGGGCCCCAGGAAGAACGGACAGACGACAATGCGGCCGGCTCCCCGCTGCACGCACCGCGCGTAGGCCGTGGCGATCGACGGCTCGGCCAGCTCCATGTGCGCCGGCTCCACGATCGCGTATTGCTCGCCGAAGCGCTGGGCAAATCTGGCCGCGACCTGCTCAAGCAGGAGGTTGCTCTCATCCTGGCGGGAGCCGTGATCGACGATGATGATTCCGGTCTTCATGGCTTGCTACTGGCCCGGGCGCTTGCCGAGCGTCGCCTCCAGCTCGATGGTCTTGTCGCCGCGCTTCACGAGGAGCTTCACCTTCTGCCCCGGCCTGGCGGCGCCAAGGGCCTCGGTCAGGTCCATGAGGTTGGCCAGCGGCTGGTCGCCGAAGTGCGTGAGGATGTCCCCGCCCCGCAAGCCGGCCTGCTCCGCCGCCGAGCCGCCGACTACATCGCTGACCCGCACGCCCTGGGCCTCTTCCTGCCCGTAATCCGGGACGATGCCAAGCGCTGCGCCTCCGCGAGCCGGCTGGCCCATGCCCACGCGCATGGTCCCGCCGACGTTCACGTACGCCGGCCGGGGCATGGCTGCCCACTGCCGCACCACATCCGCGGCCAGGTCCACGATCTGCGCTACGCCCTGGAAGTTGATCTTGTCGGCGTCGTCGCTGGGGCGGTGATAGTCGGGGTGCATCCCCGTGAAGAAGAACAGCACCGGGATCTTCTTCATCGCGAAGCTCATGTGGTCCGAGGGCCCGAAGCCGCCGCGGCCGATGCTGCGGAACTGCAGCGGCGAGGCATCGTCCAGTTGCTGGAGCATCGGCTCAAACTCGGCCGCCGTGCCGCCGCCCCCGATGTAGAGCGTGTCATCGCGAAGCCGCCCCACCATGTCCATGTTGAGCATCGCCACGATTTTCTCCAGCGGCACGGGCGGATTGGCCACGAAATGCGCCGAGCCCAGCAGGCCGGCCTCCTCGCCACTGAACGCCACGAACAGCACAGAGCGCTCCAGAGGCCCGCGGGCAGAAAGCACCCGCGCCAACTCCACCAGCGCGGCCGTGCCCGAAGCGTTGTCATCGGCGCCGTTGTGAATCTCCTTCGTGCCCGAGAGGCTGCCCAGGCCGCCCCGGCCCAGGTGGTCATAGTGCGCCCCTACGACGATGTACTCGCCGGCGCGATCGCCGCGGCCGGGCAGGATCGCCACCACGTTCTTCAGGTCCGCCGTCGTGCGCTTCAGCTCCACCACGCCGTCAACCTTCACGCCCTTCAGCGCCGCCGAAGCCGGCTTGGCGTCGGCGTCAATGCCTTTCTGCAGCGCAGACAAGTCCGGCTGCCCGGCGGCCTTGAGCATCTCCTCGGCCACCGTGCGCTTGATCTGCACGAACGGGATCTTCGCCGTGGCGCCCATGCGAGGCGAGACGGGCATGAGCATGTCCTGGCCGTGGTGCTCGGGCGGATTGACCAGCAGCAACGCCACCGCGCCGCGTTCGGCGGCGACCCGGGCCTTGGTGTAGAGCCCGGCATGGTCGGACCAGTCATCCCTGGAAAACCGGCTGCGGTTGCCCTTGTGCGGCTCGTACCGCAGGACCAGCACAACCTTGCCCTTCACGTCCAGGCCGGCGTAGTCGTCGTACTGGTGCTCCGGCGCGCTGACGCCATAGCCGGCGAACACCACGTCGCCTTCAAACGCCTTCTCGGCCGAGAGCGTGACTGGCGTGTACTGCTCGCCTCGCTTCAGCGGCCTGCCGTTGAGCTTCAGTGCGGTGCGGTCGCCAATGCCGCTGACCCGGCTGGTCTGGAAGTTCTGGAAATACCCGCCCTGGGGCGGCGTGAGCTTCATCTTCTCAAAGCGCTCGGCGAGGTAATCGGCCGCCAGGTCCAGCCCCCTGGTGCCGATGCCGCGCCCTTCCAGCTCATCACCGGCCAGGTAGTGCACGGAACTGCGGAGCAGCTCGATGGACGCCGCGGCCGGTGCGGTCGTCGGCGGGGGCTCGGCGGGCATCGCGCCGCCGTGCAGCCAAAGCGGCCAGGCCAGCAGACACGCCAGTGGCGGGGCCAGCCTCAGGAACCGGAGTGCACAACGCATTGGGCCATTGTAGGTGGGCGAGGCTCGACGGACCAACTGGCTCAGTCCGTCCGGCTGGCGGAGATCATGGCTTGCGGTTGCCGGTTCATACGGCATGATGTCGGGTGCCATGCCCGAGAACGATATTTCCTGGGCGGTTCTCCGCCGCATCGTGCAGGACTGGGCCGGTGCGGCGGCCGATCTGGCGGAAGTCAAGCCGCTGGCGGGGGGGTGCATCAACACCACACTGGCGCTGAAGACGCGCGACGGCGCGCGGGCGGTGCTGAAGATTTCTCCGCATCGGGTGAACCGGGAATACGCCCGCGAAGCGCAGCAGTTGCAGCTGCTGCGTGAGCATGGCCTGCCCGCGCCGCAGGTGTACGCCTGCAAGATCGGCCACCTGGATGATCCGCACAGTTACCTGCTGATGGAGCATATCGACGGCGTGGACCTGAAACACGCCCGCCAGCAATGTGGCGGCCCGGAGTATGACCGGCTGCAGACGCAGCTGGCGGATCTGGTGCTGGCGATGCACGCCCAGACGGGCTTGCGGTATCAGCGCGTGGGAGAGGAAAGCGCGGTGCAGTTCGACAACTGGCCGGAGTTCTACCATCACGTGTACGACCCGGTTCTGCGCGAGGCCGAAAGGACCAACCTGCTGGCGCCCAAGGTGCGCAAGGTGCTGTGGCGCGTGCACGAGCGGCTGGGTTCGCTGCTGCAGCACGACGATCAGCCGCGGCTGGTGCACTGGGACATCTGGGCGACCAACGTGCTGGCCGCCCCCAACGGCGACGGACACTGGCGGATCACGGGGCTGGTGGATCCCAACTGCAAGTACGCGCACTTCGAGGCGGAAATCGCGTACATGGAGCTGTTCGGGACGGTGACGCAGACGTTCCTGAAGGCGTATCAGGCGGCTCGTCGGCTGCCGGCGGAGTATCACGCCAGACGGAAGATCGTGTACCAGATCTATCCGCTGCTGAACCACGTTCAGCTGTTCGGGGCCGAATACGTCAAGCCGCTGCTGGCGTTGGTGGAGAAGGCTGCCAGTCTGACGTGAAACGCTCCGACGTTCAGGCCATCCGGCACAGCAGCCACAGGCCGGCGAAGAACAAGGCCACGAGGGCGATCTTCTGCGCCAGTGGCAGACGTCGGGTTGTCTCGTGGGTTGCCAGCCAGCCGTCGCGGGCTGCGGCGATGAGCCAGGCGACGGCCCGCTCGGCCGAGGAAGAGATGCCCACGACCAGTGCCCCGCCCAGGTCCAGCGCGAGCGCGAGGGGGCGGCGATAGAGCCGATCCACATCCAAGGTGATAGTCGCCCGGCCGGCCAGGCTTCGATGGAAGAAGCAGAAGACCAGCGTCGTGGCGGCGAGCAACTGCAGCGCCGTCAGGACGTGGTTGGCGGTGTAGGGGTGATAGTCGGCCCGGTAAGGCAGGTACCGATACAGCAGGTCCGGGAAGAGGCCCGTCACGATGCACATGGCCGATGCCAGCGCCATGCCGGCCACCATCGTCGCCGGCACGTGCTGCTGGACGCGGCACGGCGGCTGCTCGGCGAGGCCGAAAAACGCGTACCACGCCATCTTCAGGGCGATGCTCAGGAAGGTGCCCACCGAAGCGCACACTAGCATGAACTCAATGGCCGGCAGGTGCGCCTCGGCGGCGGCGGTCACCACCATGGACTTGCTCACGAAGCCGTTGAGCAGCGGCACGCCGGAGATCGAGAACGCTCCGATGAGCATGAAGGCCAGCGTGAGCCGCAGCGGCTTGGCGATATGCCCCAGTTCGGTGAGCTTGCCCCGGCCGGTGGCGTGAATGACGGCCGCGGCCGACATCAGCAGCAGGCCCTTGTAGAAGATGTGGCAGAAAGCGTGGGAAGTGGTGCCGTTGAGGCTCAGGGCCGTGCCCATTCCGACGCCGCAGACCATGTATCCCACCTGGCTGACGATGTGGTACGACAGCAGCCGGCGGATGTCGTTTTCCAGCACGGCGAAGATCACGCCGTACAGCGCCATGGCCGCCCCCGCCCACACCAGCACGTCGTAGCCGGCAAACAGCCGCAGCAGGATGCACACGGCCGACTTGGTGGTGAACGCCGACAGGAACACCGTGCCCACCGGCGTGGCGCGGGGGTAGGCATCGGGGAGCCATGCGTGCAGCGGCGGCACGGCGGCGTTGATCGCCACGCCGATGAGCACGAGCCACGCGCCGGGCGCGGACGGGTCCATGGGCACGATCGCCAGCGAACCAGCGTATTGCAGGTGCGACACCACGCCGGCCAGCAGGAACAGCCCGCCGATGAGGTGGAAGATGATGTAGCGGTAGCCGGCTCCGTGGGCGTGCGGGCCGGCGGTCCAGACCAGGAACATCGACGACACCGCCAGCAGCTCCCACGCCAGCATCATCGAGAGCAGGTCCCCGGCCAGCACCACGCCCACGCCCGCGGCTGCCAGCGCCAGCGACGCCGCTTGAGCGCCGCGGCTGGTGCGGCCCCAGCCAAACAGCGACGCCATCACCGAAAACAGCGTGAAAGCCACGGCCATGACCCGGCCCAGCGCATCGGCCCGCAGCGGCTCGAGGTCCATATCCAGCAGTCGCAGGGCGATTGATGCGTCGCGCGGAAGAAGAAGCACCATCGCCAGCGCGATCGTTGTCGCCAGCAACGTCAGCACGCGCCGGGCGCCTGCGCCGGCCAGAGGCATGGCCGCCACGCCCAGCAGCAGGGGCAGGGATGGATGCAGCAGACTACTCATCCTCACCCTCCGGACGCTGCAGCAGGCGCTTGCCTAGCGGCTTGATGATGAAGATGGCAATCAGCGATGCGCCGATGCCCATCGCCACATGAAACCCCGGCCAGCGATGCCACGGGAACACGGCGTGATCGTTAGTGCCCCAGACGTACTCGCCCAGCGCCAGCAGCGCCAGCAGGGCCAACAGCACGCTCACGATGCCGCGCATCATGGGATCACCCCGAATACCTGGGCCGCCACCTTGCTGGCCAGGGCGTACTGGAAAGCCAGCGCCGCCGGCACGATCCCGAACACCACCACCAGAGCCGTCGTCATCAGGATGGGCACGACCATCGTTGGCGTGGCCTCGCCGTGGCCGTGGGCCGCATCGCCCGTCGTATCAGCACGCCCGAAGCACGCGTCGCGGATGATCGGCAGCAGGTAGGCCGCCGAGAGGATCGACCCGGACAGCAGCAGGGCCAGGTAACCGAGCTGGTTGGATTCGACGGCGCCGCGGGCCAGGTAAAACTTGCCCACGAACCCGCAGAGGCCCGGCAGGCCGATCAGCCCCAGCGACGCCACCGTGAACGCCGCGAAGGTCCAGGGCATCCTGCGCCCCAGGCCCTTGAGCTGCGAGACGTTCTCCACGTGCTGCGCGGCGTGAATCGCCCCCGCGCAGAAGAACAGCGTGATCTTCGCCAGGCCGTGGTTGACCATGTGCAAAACCGCACCGGCCAGCGCGTAAGGCGCCAGCAATGCCGCGCCGAGCACCACATACGAAAGCTGCACGACCGTGGAGTAGGCCAGACGCCGCTTGAGGTGGTCCTGGCGGATGGCCATCAGCGAGCCAAAGACGATTGTCACAGCGCAGGCCGCGGCCAGGACGTGAATGGCCCAAGTGTCCCGCAGCGCATCGGGCCCGAAGACGAAAGCGACGATGCGGATGCACCCGAAAACGCCGGCCTTCACGACGGCCACGGCGTGCAGCAGGGCGCTGACGGGCGTGGGGGCGACCATCGCCGCCGGCAGCCACGAATGCAGCGGGAAGACCGCCGCTTTCACGCCGCAGCCCAGCAGGAACAGGGCAAACAGCGCCGCCATCCCGGCCGGAGAGACCCGACCGGCCAGGAAGCCGCCCGGCACGAAGTCCAGCGTGCCGGTGATCTGCCACGTGGCGACCACCGCCGCCGTGAGCGCGACCCCGGCGCTGAGTGCAAAGACCAGGTAGCGGCGGCCGCCGGCGATGGCTTCGGGCGTCTGCTTGTGCGCCACCAGCGGCCAGGTCGTCAGCGTCAGCAGCTCGTAAAACAGCAGGAACGTCAGCAGATTGGCGGCCAGCGCCACGCCCATCGCCGCGCCGATCGACGCCGCGAAGAACATGAAGAAGCGCGGCCGATGATGCAGGTTTTCGGCGCGAACGTAGCCGCTGGAATAGACGGTGGCCACCACCCACAAGCCACTGGCCAGCAGGGCGAAGGTTACGCCCAGCGCGTCGCCCGCCAGCGCCAGATCCAGGCCCGGCGTGAGCGTCCAGACGTTCACGCGAGGCGCCTGGCCCTGGCTGACGGCCAGTGCGATCAACACGGCCACGACGACAGTCGCCAGGCTTGCCGGATAGCAGAGCACCTCGGCCAGCCGGCGTGGCGCAAGCAGGCCCGCCACCGCTGCCACCAGCGGCAAAGCCACCGCGAGGATGAGCAGCGTGGGCAGGTCCATCACGGAAGACCTCGCGGCAAAGCGGGGATGATGAGCGAGGTCACCATAGGCCCGTTGAGCAGGCCGATCGCCGCCAGCGCCAAAGCCAGCGCGACGGCGTGAACCGTGGTGGTCAGCGCGCCCGGCGACCCGGTGGCGCGCGTCGCGGGGCGCGGTTCATGCGTTGTGAAATAGAGCATCTCGACGATGCGGAACACATACAGCGCGGTGGCCAGCGTCCCCAGCAGGATGGCCGCCACAAACGCCCACTGCCGCGCGTCGATGGCCGCCAGCAGGATGTACCACTTGGCGTAGAACCCCGGCAGCGGCGGTATTCCCAGCAGCGACATACCGCCAACGACCAGCACGGCCCCGCACAGCGCGTGGCTGCGAACCAGCCCCGGCAGTTGCTGCAGGCTGCGGATGCCCAGGCCCGACAGCAGTGCCGCGGCCGCCGTGAGCATCGCCGCCTTGGTCACGGCATCGTTGAGAATCTGCAGGATCGCGCCGGTGAGGCTCTGGCTGGTGGCCAGGCCGATGCCCAGCGCCACCAGCCCCACCTGTGAGACGGTCGAGTAGGCCAGCAAGCGCCACAGGTCCTGTTGCACGGCGGCCTTGACCCCGCCAAAGACCATCGCCAGCGCCCCGCCCCAGCACAGGACCTGCAGCGCGGCTGCGTGGTGCTGCAGGTAGTCCACCTGGTACACCCAGTACAGGATCCGCAGCAGGGCGTAGGCGGACAGCTTGGTGGCCAGGGGCGCCATCAGCGTCGTCGAGGGCGCCGGCCCCAGCGTGTACGCGTCAGGGAGCCACACATGCAGCGGGAACAGGCCCATCTTCACGCCCAGCCCGCTGATCACCAGCACGATGCCGGTCAGTTGCAGGTTCGCTTCGGACGCCGACAGCCGCGCGGCGACATCCGCCATGTTCAGCGTGCCCGTCGCGGCGTAGAGAAACCCGATGCCCAGCAGGTACAGCGATGCGCCGATGCTCCCGATGAACAGATAGCTGATGGCGGCGCGGGGTGCGCCGCGGCGGCCGGCGGCCACCAGCGCATAGGCGCTGAGCGATGCCAGCTCCAGGTGAACGAACAGGTTGAACAGGTCGCCTGTGAGGGCCATGCCCATCAGCCCGCTGACCAGCAGCAGGGCGCAGGCATAGAACAGCGATTGCCGGCGCGGCATTTCCTGCTGAATCGATGGTGCGCAACCCGCCAGCGTCAGCAACCCCAGCACGCCGACCAGCGCGGCCATGATGGAGCCCAGCGGATCAAGGACCCACTCGATGCCCAGCGGCGGCTGCCAGCCGCCCATATAGGTGCGGAGCGGCCCACGGGTGGCGACGATGGCGAGGCCCGTCACCGCCAGCCCTGCGGTGATTGCCATGAAGGTCAGCGCGATCAGCGCCGGCAGCCGCCGCCACTGCCACCCCAGCGCCGCGCACGCCAGCGCCCCGACGAACGGCACGAGGAACAGCAGCACGGGAAGGTTGGAGGAGGTCATCGCCGCCCCCCGCCAGCCTTGGCGCCAGGGCCCTGCGCAGCCGCCTCGTCGATCGAACCCTCCTCGGCGCCCAGGCGGCGCAGGATCGCCATGGCCACGCCCACCGTGGCCACACCCACGACGATCGCGGTGAGCATCAGCGCGTGCGGCAGGGGATTGTGGATGCGATGGGGCACGGGCAGCGGCGCGTGGCCTTCGCCCAGGATCGGTATCGTGCCCTCGATGCGCACGGCCAGGATGATGTAGAAGAGTATGATGCCCGACTGCAGCAGCATCAGCCCCACCAGCGCGCGGAAGTAGTCGCTGTTGGCGATCATCGCGTAGATGCCCAGCGCAATGACCACCACGACGACCAGGTAGGGAGGATGGCTCAGCAGGTGGTCGATCATTTCGGCGTGTCCGGCTTGGGCTGGCGCGTACGCTCCTCCTGGAGGACGCGGAATATGGCGACAACCGAGCCGGCGACGGCCAGCGCCACGCCCGTCTCGATGCCCAGGATGCCCAGCGACCTGCGATGGGCAGCACCGGCGGGGATCGTCAGTGCGCTGTAATCGAGGAACGGCCGGCCGACGAGCATCGGCTCGATTCCCATGAGCGCGTACACCATGACGCCGATAGCGCCCAGGGTGATGGCCTGCGACTGGGAGAGCAGCAGGTAGCCGCGCCGCCGCGCGAACCGGCCGTGCACCAACAGCGGCAGCAGCAGGGCAGCGCCGAAGATCACGCCGGCCTGGAAACCGCCGCCCGGGCTGTAGTGCCCGTGAAGGAGCACATAGGCACCGAACAGGTACAGTGCCGTGACCAGCGGCCCCAGCAGGACCTGGAGCATGCGGCTCTCAAGCGGTTGTCGCATGTTCGCTCCTGTGTTGCCGTGACGGCCGCTCCCGCCGCAGGATCAGCAGGCACGCCAGCCCGCCCACGAATACCACCGACGTCTCGATCAGCGTGTCAAAGCCGCGGTAGTCGGCCAGCACGGCAGTAACCACGTTGGGGGTTTCCATATCGGCCTCGGCCCGCGAGGTATAGACGGCCGCCACGTGCCTCTGCGGGGGCGACGAACCGTCGCCAAAGCGCGGCAGGGCGTGGATGCCCTCGATCAGCACGGCAGCGATGGCCAGTGCCACGATGATCGCCAGCCATTGCTGCCGGCCGAACGGGCGCGGCGAGACGGGCAAAGGGCGCATCGGCGGAGTGATTTTCGCCCGGACGCGGCGCAGCAACGCCAGCAGCACGCCGGTGGAGATGGCCGCGCCCACGACCACCTCCGTGAACGCCACATCCACCGCCCCCAGCAGCGAATACAGCACCGCGATCAGCCCGCTGTAGGCCGACAGCAGCACCGCCAGTCCCAGCAGGTCGCGCGTGCACACGATGGCCAGCGCGGTCGCCGCCAGGCACAGGCTCAGCACCATTTCCAGCGTGAGGTTCATGGGCGGGCCTCGCCTTCCCGCGGGCGGTCGTCGCGCGTCATGTCCACGGTGGGCGGCGCGTGCTCGTCCATGGACTGGTGTGCCGCCAGCGACAGCAGGTGTCCCACCAGCGGGCTGGTCACCAGGAGGAACAGCAGCCCCAGCAGCAGTTTCCCGCTGGCCAGGTTCCAGCCCGTCCAGACGGCGATGGCCAGCAGCACCAGCGGCGCGCCCATCGTGTCGTTGATGCCGGTTACGTGAAGTCGGCAGAAAACATCGGGCAGGCGCACGAAGCCGATGGCCGCAACGAGCATGAACGCCAGCCCGGCCGCCAGCAGCACGCCGCCGACAAGGAGCAGCGCCCAGGTCATGGGTTCTCCCTCGCGGCCTGTCGCCGGTCGCGCACGAGCCGCGCAAACAGCAGCGTGGTGATGAGGTTGAGCAGGAACAGCGCCAGGGCCATGTCGATGAACATGTCCACCCGCTCGTAGAGCGCGCCCGTCAGCACCAGCAGCACGCCCAGCTTGGTGCCCATGGCGTTGAGCGCGATCAGCCGGTCGAACACGCTGGGGCCGATGACGGCGCGCGTCAGGTAGGGGACCATCAGCACGATGATCGTCATGGCCGTGATCACCAGCAGCGTGTGCATCATCGCGTTTCACCCGCAACGGTTGCGTCAAAGACATGCTGCACCCGGCGGATCATCTCGCCGCCGTGCAGGTCGGCCAGGGAGGCCTCGTCCAGGGCATGGACGACGACCTGGCCGTCGTGTATTTCCAGCGTGACAGTCCCCGGCGTCAGCGTGATCGAGCTGCCCAGCAGCGCCTGGCCGCGCGGGTCGGCAATGGCGTGCGACAGGCGGAAGAACCCCGGACGGATGGGCATCCGCCGGTTCAGCACCAGCCTCGCCACGTGGAGGTTGGACTTGAAGACGGCGACCGCCAGCCACGGCAGGTACGCCAGAAAACGCAGCAGCGGCGGCCGGCGGGCGTGGCGCCAACGCCGCGTGAGCAGCGCCAGCGCCACCGACGCCACCAGACCCAGCCCCAGGTGCATGGCGTCGAACTTTCCCGAGAGCACATACCACATCAGCGCCAGGATCAGCGCTGTTACCGCCGTGCGCATAAACCTTTCCTCCGACCCATCCGGTCGTTGCCTGCCGTCGCGGCAGATCATTCGCCTGCCGCGCCGGCGTGGCGGCCAGCATGATGCTCGCCGCGGTGCCGCGTGTAAAGCGCCGAAGTTGCCCGGGGCCCGGCGGCAACGGTCGCATCTGTCGCGCAATGGATCATCAACCTGGGATCGGTGCAGCAGGATCGCGGCTCATCGCACATGCTGCCCTACGCCATGAGCAAGGGAGCGATGCTCACCTTCACGCGGACGCTGGCCTATGCGCTGGCGGCGCGACGGTATCACCGTGAACCTGATCGCTCCGGGGTTCTTCAACACCTGGCGCAATCGCGAGGCTCTGGACACGCCGGATAAGCTGGCCAAGGCCGCCAAGTGGGTTCCGATGGGGCGTGTCGGCGAGCCCCGCGATGTGGCGGGCATCGCGCTGCTTCTGTGCAGCGAGGCCGGATCCTACATCACCGGCGATTGCATCTGCGTGGACGGGGGAATGTCGGCACGGTGAGAGGCCATGGCCGTGGAACAGCGCCGCGCGGTCCGATAGGGCGAGATCACCATGCGCTCCAGATTCCCGCGCTGCACCGATGGACGCCGCTGCCGCAGCGCTTTATGCACATGGTGAAGGGTTGCATTGCCCTTTCCCGCCACCTCGGCGGCGGTTGGTTGAAAACCCGCCTTGCCTCCGGCCCAATGGTATGTACCCGCGGCTCTCCGAGGGCCAAGCCTGCCGAAGCCCCGATCCGATGCTCCGGACCGCGCCCGGGGCGAAGCGGTTGCCCTCCGCGACATTGCACGGGATGGTCTGTCGCGTTTGCCGCCGCCCCCGCTACACTCCCTGGCGCCGATGCCCACCGTTCAGGAAGCCATCCTCGAGGCGATCGGCCACCATCGGGCCGGCCGGCTGGAGCAGGCCGAGGCCATCTACCGTCGCGTGCTGTCGCAGTTCCCCGAGCATCCGGATGCCCTGCACCTGCTGGGCGTCGTGTGCACCGAGCGAGGCGATGCGCAGACCGGCCTCGACCTGATCTCCCGGGCGCTGGCCATCAACCCGCACTCGGCAACGTACCACCTGAACCTCTCCCGGTCGCTGCGCGATCTCGGCCGCCACGACCAGGCTCTGGCCGCGGCACGTCGGGCCGTGGAGCTTCGTCCCGACGACGCCGACGGCTGGCTGAATCTGCGGAACATCGCGCTGGCAGCGGGGGACATCGACCAGGCCATCGAGGCCCTGCGGCGAGCGATCGGCCTGGCCGCCACGGCCCAGTTGTACATCGATCTGGGGAACCTGCTCCGCAGCCGCTACCGCCTGCCCGAGGCCCAACAGGCGTATCGGCAGGCCGTAGCGCTGGACCCGCGATCCGCGTCGGCGGCCAACAACCTGGGCGTGGCACTGATGGAGCAGGGCCGCGCCAGCGAGGCGGTCCAGCAGTTTGCCCATACGCTGTCGATCAACCCGCGTCACGAGAATGCCCTGCTGAACCTGGGCATCCTGTACCGGCGCGACGGGCAGCTCGCCCCGGCCGTCGATTGCCTGCGCCGGCTGCTGGCCATCGCGCCGCGGAACGCCGAGGCGATTGTGGAACTGGCCGCAGCGCTGGCGCAGCAGGGGCACACCACCGAGTCCGAGGCGAGGCTGCATGAGGCGATCCGACTGCGGCCGTCCCCGCGGCTGCGCGTGGTGGAGGCGACGCTGCTGCCGCCGATTTTCACTTCCCGCGAGCACCTGCTGGAGTGGCGGCATCGGCTGGAGAGCCGCGTCCAGCGCCTGCACGCCGACGGCGTGAAGCTGGACATCGCCGCCGACGTCGCCCGGCACATGTTCTATCTTCCCTACCAGGGCATGGACGATCGGGCGATCATGCAGCGCCTGGCGGAGCTGTACGTGCCGCCGAAGATGGACCGGCCGGCCGGCTCGGGCGACGGTTGGCGCATCCACGTCGGGTTTGTATCCCGCTACTTCCGCAACCACACGATCGGCCGGCTGATGGCCGGGATGATCCAGCGCCTGGACCGACGGGATTTCCATGTGACGGTGTTCTTCTTTGACCGGCGCAAGGATGAGTTGGCCCAGCGTATCGCCTCCTCGGCCGATGCCACCGTGGATCTGCCGGACAGCGTGGCGATGTCCCGGCAGGTGATCAGCGCAGCAAAGCTGGACGTGCTGTTCTACACGGACGTTGGCATGGAGCCCTTGAACTACACGCTGGCGATGTCGCGGCTGGCGCCGGTGCAGTGCGTCACCTGGGGCCATCCCGACACGACAGGCAGCCCGGAGATGGACTACTTCATCTCGGGTACCGACCTGGACACGGACGCCGGCCGGCAGTTCTACACCGAGCGGCTGGTCAGGCTGGCCCACCTGCCGATCGTGTATGACAGGCCCGTGACGCCTGGCCGCCCTCGCGGGCATTTCGGATTGCCGGACGACGCTCACCTGTACGGCTGCCCGCAGTCGCTGTTCAAGTTCCACCCCGATTTCGACGCGGTGCTGGCCGGCATCCTCCGCCGCGACCCGCGCGGGATGCTGGTGCTGCTGGAGGCACACGAGCCCAACTGGACGCGTATCCTGCGCACGCGGCTGGCGGCGGCCATGCCGGATGCCATCGAGCGCATCCGCTTTCTGCCGGCTCAGCCCTACCAGAATTTCCTGGCGTTGTGCGGCCTGTTCGATGTCATGCTCGACCCGCTGCACTTCGGCGGGGGCAACACCACCTACGAGGCGCTGGCCGCCGGAACCCCCGTCGTGACGCTGCCGGGCCAGTATCTGCGCGGTCGCATCGCCTTCGCCCTGTACCGATCGATGGGCGTGATGGATTGCGTGGTCCGGTCGGCCGAGCAATACGCGGACCTGGCGGTGCGGCTGGGCACCGACCGGGATCTGCGTGCGCAGGTCAGCAGACGCATCGACGCATGCAGCAACGTACTGTTCGGCAATGAGTCGGGTGTACGCGAACTGGAGGCGTTTTTGAAAGAGGCCGTCGCAACGGCTAAAAGACGATGAACTGGCCTACCACTGCAAGGTTTCAAGGTGGCGCTGGATGTCGCCGGCGCTCTGGAATCGCTGCAGCACCAGCGTGTCGCGGAAGCCGCGGATGATGTCCTTGACGACCTTGGGCTGCTCGGAGTAGCGCTCGCGCCCGCCGACGGTCGCGAGGAACACCTCGATGAGGTTCAGCACATCTTTGTGGATCTTGCTGCGGGTCGGCCGGCCCAGGTCGAAGAAATCCAGCAGTTTCACCTCGAAGGTGATGCCCTGACGGCGGATCATGATGTTGTCGTCGTGGATGTCGCCGTGGTACTCGCCGCGGGCGTGGATGGGCGCGATGCCCTTGGCCAGCGCATACAGCACATGCAGGGCCTCGAAGGTCGTGAGGCACTTGCCCGGCTGCTCGGCCAGGAACTCACTGAGCTTCTTGCCCTCGACCAGCTCGCTGATGACGACGATGACCTTTTTGCGCTTCACCAGGGTGGTTTCCTGGTGGTGGTACTGCAAAAGAATCGGGCAATGCCGCAAGGCGTCGAGTTTACGGGCGTAGGCGATGGCGGCCTTGCCGGTCGGATCGCGGTGGGGGTAATAGAACTTGGCAGCCCGGCGGATGCCCGTGGACCGCTCCATGATGGCGTAAACCTCGCCTTCCCAACCACTTCCAAGCGGGCGCTCGACGACGTATTTGCCGGCGATGCGTTTGCCGGGTGGAAAATCGAAGCGCTTGACCTTGCCTGGACGGTACGCCATCGGCTGTATCTTCCGCGTGCGGCTGGCGGGCGTCAATCGGCCATGCACCGCCGAAATACGGGCGAGCTGAACAGCGATATTGCTGTAAGTCTCTTTCGCAAAGAGAGATAAGGGAATCACAGCGCAGCATCAGTGGCGGATTGTGCCTGCGAATCCCGGTGGGGTATGCCACCTGTGCCGGGCAGACTTGGTACAATCCGTCGGATGGATTTCCTCAAGACCACGGCCGGGAAAGTCGTGACGGCGGGGCTGACGCTGGCGGTGGTGGCCTCGGGCATCTCGTGGTGGAGCATGGACCAAGCCACCAGGCAGATGCTCATCACCGGGACCGGCAGAATCGTCGCGTGGCTGGGGGTCGTGCTGCTGCTGCCGTGGGCGAGTTTCCTGTTCATCGGATGGGTCGGCCGTCGCGACAGCAACCTGGCCGGCGCGCTGCTGGTGAGCGGCTACACGCTGGCAGAACTGCTGCTGTTGCTGAGGCTGTTCGACTGGTCGTTGCCCGGCGCGGCGGGCAAGACGTTTGCCGGTGTCGGGCTGCTCGTGGCAGGCGTGTATAATCTGTTCGTCTGCGACTGGATTGCGGAGAAGGCCGGCTAGGCTGCGGGAGGATCGATGGCCAGCGCCAACCAGCGTGTCAGCGAGTATGTGCTCGATGAGCGGATCGGCGTCGGCACGCACGGCGAGGTGTGGGTTGCGCATCATCACGTCTGGAGCGACCACCGGGTGGCCATCAAGATTCCCACGGATGAGCAATACATCCGCAACCTGCAGCGCGAGGGCGTGGCGATCCACGGGCTGGTGCATCCGAACATCGTGCGAGCGATAGGGTTCGATCCGTATGCCAGCCCGCCGTACCTGGTGATGGAGTACGTTCCGGGCACGAGCCTGCGGCCGCTGATCACGGATCGCGTGCTGGGGGTGAACGACTCGGTGGCCATCCTGAAGCAGGTGCTTGCGGGCCTGGCCCACGCGCACGGCAACGGCCTGGTGCACCGTGACATCAAGCCCGAGAACATCCTGATTCATGAAAAGGCCCTGCGCGAGGGGTACAGCGCCGAGGGGGCGGTGAAGCTGACGGACTTCGGCCTGGGCAAGGCGGCGGTCGCATCGTCGGGGTCGATCGGGTATTCGGCGTCGCTGGGGGCCAGCGAAGGCGCGAGGATCGTCGGCACGCTGGACTATATGGCGCCCGAGCAGCGAACCGGCGCGCAGGTCGATGCGCGAGCAGACCTGTACGCCTGCGGCGTGGTGCTTTTCGAGATGCTCACCGGCGAGCGTCCGGCCGGTACTGAGGTGCCGGGGGAGCTGAACGACAGCGTTCCGCGACACTTGGACGAGGTCTTCCGACGGGCTTACACCCGCCTGGAGAAACGTTTCGCGTCGGCCGAGGAGTTCCTGACCATGCTGGCCGGACCTCCGCCCCTGCCGCCGCCGCTGCCGCAGTCCACGGGGTTGTGGACGGGCGGGCTGTCGGTGCCCTGTCCGCACTGCCGCCAGCCGGTGGACCGCACGGACCAGTTCTGCATGCATTGCGGCGTGCAGTTGGTGGCCACGGTGCGGCGCTGCGGCCGATGCGGGGCGTTCCCGGATCCGAGCGATCAGTTCTGCATGTTTTGCGGGCAGGTGCTGGCCGGCCCGTCGGTGGCATGATGATCATGGCCGAGTATCTGTTTGGCATACTGGTCGTGGTGGGCGTGGTGGCGGTGGCGGCCGTTCTGTTCGTGGTCTGGGGCATTGTTTCGCTGGCGAGGTTGGCGATCTGGACGCTGAAAGGTCTTCTGGGAACGGCCCGCGGGCCGATGGAGCCGCTGCGGGGGAGACTGACGTGCCCCGGGGCGATGTGCCGCGCGGGCAACCCGCCCACGGCGCGTTTCTGCCGGCGGTGCGGCAGGCCGCTGGGCGAGCGCGGTTACGGGGCGATGCGCCGGGCGGCTGCCTGGTAACGCGCCATGTCGCGGCGGAGAAGCAGACGATGGCGGTGATCTATGCTATTCTGTCCGTGACGGGATGGGTGGCGTGCGTGGCAGTGGCTGCGTTGCTGTGGGCCTGCCGTCGGCCGGGGCAGCGACAGCGCGGGTTTGAGGTGATGGGATCGCATGAGAAACAGCCCTGATCCATCGGTTCACCGCCAGCGCGAGCAGCAGATGGTCGAGCATGTGCAGCGTTTGCTGGATGACGATCGTCTTCGCCTGGATACGACGCGGGGGAGGCGGCCGGCGGTGGCCTTCACGCGGACCGTCACCTGCGATGACCGTGGGGTGGAGCTGAAGCGGCTGATGCTGGAGATGGGTCTGCCCGACCGGGAGCTGGAGGCTTCGATGCCGGTGGGGCGGAGTGTGGAGGCGGTGCTGTCCCGGCGGCGTTGGCTGGTGTTTCAGCAGACGGTGGGTCGCATGGTGCTGCTATGCCTCTCTCCGACGCGCCAGTTGCTGCAGGGCCAGTCGCCGCCGGCGGCAACGATGCGCCAGGTGCAGCAGCGGCTGGCGGAGATGTTGCCGGCGCGGAGCCATGCGCCGACGACGGTGGTGGTGATGAGCACTTCGGGCTTTGAGCCGGAAGTGCGGGAGTTGGTGGAGCGGACGGCCGACCGCACCGTCGTTCTGGTCGAGCCCAACGACCAGGGGGGCTGGACGGTACATGGCCCGAACCAGACCCTGGGTCTGGCGGAGTTGTTGGACCCGGAGGCCGAGGAGGATAAGCGCCGCCGCATCCGGCAGGCGATCGAGCGAGATCTGGCGGATCTGTCAACCGGCGGGATCGGGGCCGAGCGTCTGGCAGCGCGGACGGGCCTGCCGGTGCAGCTGGTGGAGCGCGAGCTGCAGGCGTATGCGAAGGAGACGGCGGGGCTGGCGGCGCGGCGGCTGCGCGGACAGCTGGTGCTGTTCCGCGAGGGGTCGGTGGTGCAGGCGACGGGAGCCAAAGACATGCCGTTCATGGACCGAATCCGTTCCCTGTTCGAACGTAAGGGGGACAACGAGAGGAAAATCGCGGCGCTTTCGGAGCGTCGCGCCGAACTGAGCCAGCAGCGCGACCGGGCCTACGAGGAGCTGGCGACGCTCGAGGGCCGCGATGCCGAGCTGCGTCAGCAGTTCCGGACGGCGGGCACCTCGCTGGCCAAGCGTCGGATCACCAGCCAGCTCCTGCAGCTGCGCAAGGACATGGAGCGGCGGCAGCAGTTGATCGCCGTGCTCAACCAGCAGGTGAACGTGGTGAGCACGCACCTGCACAACCTGGAACTGCTTCAGCAGGGCCAGTCGGCGCAGCTGCCGGATGCCGAGGAACTGGCCAAGGAGGCGGCGGCGGCCGAAGAACTGCTGGAGCGGCTGGGAGCCGACAGCGAGCTGGCCCAGTCGGTGTCGTCGGCGGCCGCGGGCATGTCGGCCGAGGAACAGGCGCTTTACGAGGAGCTGGAGCGGGAGGCGGCGACGGCCGGCGCCCCAGCGGCATCGCAAGAGGAACTGCGGGTGGCCGAGGCGCCGGCGGCGCAGCGGGCGGCTCCGCCGCCTCTGCCGGACGTCCGGAAACGACCGGAGGCGGAGCCGGGGTAGCCGCGGGGACTGGCCACGGAGATGCGCGGGAGAGATCTTGGATTTGAGATTTCAAATCTGAGATTTCGGATTTGAGACTCCAAATTTGAGATTTACGATCGGAGATTCCGGATCCGAGATTTCTATGGCTCTGATCGACAAGGTTTTCGGGCGGAACAAGACGCTCAGCGAGCTGACGCGGACGGAGCTGCGCCGGGAGGAGATCCTGCTGGAAAAGCAGCGAGACCGGCTGTTCAGGAAGATCGAGCAGATCACGGCCGACAAACAGAAGATCTTCCAGCAGGGGGCGGCGCAGAAATCGCCGGAGCTGCGGCGGGCGCTGGCGCAGCAGTTCGAGCTCAAGACCCAGGAGCAGCTGATGGTGGCGCGGGAGCTGAACCTGCGATCCAAGGAGCTGATGACGGTGGGGCGGCTGCGGATGATCAAGGAGAACAGCGGCCGCGGGCGGGCCTTGGGCCGTCTGAACCTGACCGACAAGGACATGACCCGCATCTCCCAGTGGATCGAGGATGACGCGGTGGGTCAGGACCTGTACCGCCAGCGGCTGGACGAGGTGCTGGGGTTGGGCGAGCAGGCGGACCGGGATGCGCTGGCGGCCAGCGGTCTGGGCGGGGCGGGCGAGGAACTGATGCACATCTGGAACGAGCTGGACCGCGGGCGGCTGAAACAGGAGGAAGCCTTCGAGGAGGCCGACAAGGCGGTGAGGAGAAAGGCGGGGCCGGAGAAAGAACTGTGAGGAAATGACTCAATGGTTCATTCATTGGTTCAATGAATGATTCAACCATTGAATGAATGGATCAATTCCCATGGGCCTGTTCAAGAGCAAGCAAGAGCGTCGGATCGAGTCGCAGATGCGTCTGCGGCAGGGAATCCGCGCCATCGAGCGGTCGATCCGCCAGCAGGAGAAGTTCGCGGAGGATTTCATCCGCAATGCGCAGCACGCGAAGAAGATCGGGGATCAACAGCAATACCAGTTCATCCGCGGGGCGCTGAAGAAGACCGCGGCGGTGAAGAAGATGCTGGAGCGGCAGCTGCTGGCGATCAGGAACGCGATGCTCATCCACCAGCAGGCCGAGGCATCGCGGACGTTCGCCGAGTCGATGAGCGTGATGGCGGCGGAGATCGGGAAGATCTTCGGCGAGATGGACCTGACCCGCACGCAGTCGCAGTGGGAAAAGGCGGTGGCGCAGGCCTCGAGCATGGAAGAGCGGATGGAGATTTTCCTGGACACGATGGAGCAGTCGGCGTCCGCGGGCACGCCCATGACCGCGCGCGAGGAGCTGGTCAGCGATGCGGAGATCGACCGGATGATCGAGGCGGATGTGCTGGCCGCCGAGAAGGCCGAACTGGGCAAACTGGACGAACTGGAGAGCGAGATCGCAAAGGAACTGGGGGCGACGCGGCAGAAGGACTAGGCGCAGCGATGTGGTCGGCAGCCGCCAGCGCGGGCGATGTTGGATCGCCGTCGGCGCGGATTGCGCTGACGTGGCTGGTGCGACTGCGCTGGGTGGCGGCGGCGGGGCAGGTCGCGGCGGTTCTGGCGGCGTCGGCGGTGATGAACCTGGCGACGCCCCTGTGGCTGCTGGCCATCCCGATCGCGATGACGATTCTCACCAACGCGGCGCTGCAGGTCTGGATGCGCCGCGGCGAGCCGCCGGCCCTGGTCCTGCCGGTGGTGATCCTGCTGGACACCGCCCTGCTGACGAGCCTGCTGGCGCTGACGGGCGGCGCGCAGAACCCGTTTGGCATCCTTTACCTGGTGCACGTGGCGATGGCCGCGGCGGTGCTGGGCCCGGCGTGGTCGTGGGCCGTGGCCGGGGCATCGGCCGCGTGCCTGGGTTTGCTGTTGCTGGTCAGCCGGCCGTTGACGACCGACGGGAGCCTGCGGCCGTGCGAGGAGTGCGCCGGCCACGCGGTGGCGCTGCTTCTGGCGGCGGGGCTGATGGCGTATTTCGTGGCACGGGTTACCGGTTCGCTGAGGCAGCGCGAGCGGGAGCTTGCCGAGGCGCGCCGGCAGGCGGATCGCGGCCAGCGGCTGGCGTCCCTGGCGACGCTGGCGGCGGGGGCCGCCCATGAGCTGGGCACGCCCCTGGGCACAATCGCGATCGTGGCTCGCGAGCTGGAGGTGGGAACAGCGCCACCTACGGCCCTGGCGGAGGATGCCCGCCTGATTCGTCAGGAAGTGGAGCGGTGCCGGCGGATCCTTTCCCGCATGAGGGTCGATGTTCCGGACGAGCGGTCGGCGGTGCCCGAGGCGGTGTCGGCCGATGCGCTGGTCCAGTCGCTGAAAGAATCGCTGGAGCCCGGGGAGGCGCCGAGGCTTCGAGTGAGGGTGGACGGCGGCGCGACGACGCTGGTGCTGCCGCAGCGGGCCGTGCAACAGGCGCTGGGGGTGCTGATCCGAAATGCGTTTGACGCCAGCGGCGATGACCAGACGGTCGAGCTGCGCATCGCGCGGCACGACGGCGAGGCGCGGTTTGAGGTGCAGGATTTCGGCCGAGGCATGTCGCAGGAAGTGCTGGCCCGCGCGGGAGAGCCGTTTTTCACGACCAAGCCGCCCGGGGCGGGAATGGGCCTGGGGCTGTTTCTCGCCCGAAGCCTCGCCGAGAGGCACGGTGGAAGCCTGCGGCTTGACTCGAGGCCCGGCGCGGGTACGAGGGCTTGGCTGACGTGGCCCGAGGTCCAGCGGGAGTTGAAGGCATGAGCGAGTGCGGGCAAGCCAAGACGCGTGTGCTGGTTGTGGATGACGACGCGACCTTTCGCGGTAGGCTGGCCGGCGCCCTGGAGGCCCGTGGCTATGAGGCATACCCGGCGGCCGATGCCCGGGAAGCCCTGGAGGTGGCGCAGCGCACGCATCCCGGGCGTGCCGTGGTGGACCTGCGCATGCCGGGTCGCAGCGGCGTGGATCTCGTCGGCGACCTGGTGGCGCTGGATGCGTCGATGGAGGTGGTGGTGCTGACGGCCTACGGGAGCATCGCCACGGCCGTCGAGGCGTTGCACAAGGGCGCCATCGACTACCTGACCAAGCCGGCCGACGCCGAGCAGATTCTCGCGGCATTCGAGCATGCGCCGCACGGTGTGGAACAGGGCGCGGATCCGCCGTCGCTGGCGCGGGTGGAATGGGAGCACATCCAGCGGGTATTGCAGGATTGCGGCGGCAACATCACGCAGGCGGCCCGGCGGCTGGGTATCCACCGGCGGTCGTTGCAGCGGAAGCTGACCAAGTTTCCGCCGCCTCAATAACGGACATCTTGCTCAGGTTGGCCGCTTCGGGTAAACGACGCGCATGGGCAGTACGTGCACACCGGCACCCGACCGCTATGAGAAGGTTCCGGCGGGGTGGTTTCGACGCTGCGGCACTTGCGGGCTGATGCTGCCGGCGATCAGCCTGGGGTGCTGGCACAACTTCGGCGGCCCCGGAACAGACGCCGGCCACCATGACGACGAGGCCAGTTTCCACGAGAACGCCCGGCAGATGCTGTTCACGGCGTTTGACCTGGGGATCACGCACTTTGACCTGGCCAACAACTACGGCCCGCCGCCGGGGTCGGCCGAGCAGCGCGTCGGGCGGATATTGCGGGAGATGCCGCGCGATGAGCTGATCATCTCGACCAAGGCCGGCTATCGCATGTGGCCGGGGCCCTATGGCGAGTGGGGCTCGCGCAAGTACCTGCTGGCCAGCCTCGACGCATCGCTCAAACGGCTGCAACTGGATTACGTGGACATCTTCTACTCGCATCGACCGGACCCGGACACGCCGCTGGAGGAGACTCTTGGCGCGCTGGACCAGGCCGTGCGCAGCGGCAAGGCGATCTACGCCGGCATCAGCAGCTACCGCGGGGCGATGACGGTGGACGCGGTGCGAACGTGCGAGAGGCATGGCTTGGCGCGGCCGATCATCCATCAGCCCATTTACAACATGCTTAACCGGTGGATCGAGGCGGACCTGCTGCCGCAGACGCGGAAGCTGGGGCTGGGCGTGATCGCCTTCTGCCCGCTGGCGCAGGGGCTGCTGACGGGCAAGTACCTCAAGGGAATACCCAAGGACTCGCGGGCGGCGTCGGCGTCGGGGTTCCTGAAGCGGGAGTCGGTCAAGCCCCAGGTGGTCGCGAAGGTGCGTAAGCTCAACAACCTGGCCAGGAAGCGCGGCCAGACCCTAGCGCAGATGGCGTTGGCATGGGTGCTGCGCGACCCGGCGGTGACGTCGGCGCTGATCGGCGCCAGCCGACCGGAACAGATCCGGGAGAACGTGGATGCCCTGCGCAACGGCTCGTTCGGCATTGAGGAGTTGAAGCAAATCGATAGTATTCTTGCTGAATGAAGCCGGACCATGGCTCCGAACCCCGGTGAGAACAGGTTCATTTTCCCGCGAGCGGCCAACTACCTGTTGCCCGTGCTGATCGTCGCCGCGCTGGGCGGTATGACCTATGTGCCGGCGGTGGTGTGGCTGGGCCTGTCGCCGCGGACGCTGGCGGTGGGCTATGCGCCGCAGCAGCCGGTGGCCTACAGCCACGCACTGCACGTGGGCAAGCTGGGGATGGATTGCCGCTACTGCCACACGACGGTCGAGGATGCCTCCTTTGCGGCGATTCCGCCGACGCAGACCTGCATGAACTGCCACCACTCGATCAAAGCCGACAGCCCCAAACTGCTGCCCGTGCGCGAGAGCTGGGCCAGCGGCAAGCCCATCGAGTGGATCAAGGTGCACGACCTGGCGGGGTATTCGTACTTCAACCACGCGGCCCACGTCCGGAAAGGCATCGGGTGTGTTTCCTGCCACGGGCGAGTGGACCAGATGGAGGTGGTCACGCGGGTCCAGCCGCTGAGCATGTCGTGGTGCCTGGACTGCCACCGCGAGCCGGAGAAGCACCTGCGGCCGACCAGCGAGGTGACCAACATGCGGTGGCAGCCGCCCGATGGCGATCAGCTGGCGATCGGACGGAAGCTCAAGAGCGAGTACCAGATTCGCGACAGCAACTACATGACGAGCTGCTCAACGTGTCATCGATGAAGCCAACATCCACCGGCCCGGAGCACTTTCGCAGCCTGGAAGCGCTGGCGGGGGGCCCGCACATCCAGGAACTGCTGGAAAAGGAGTTCCCCGGCTACGACCCCGGCCAGATCGCGTCGGTGTCGCGCCGGCGGTTCATGAAGCTGATGGGCGCATCGATGGCGCTGGCCGGGCTGACGCTGGGCGGGTGCCGGCGGCAGCCCAAGGAGAAGCTCGCCCCGTTCACGGCCGGAAATGCAGCCCGCGTGCCGGGCATCCCCGAGCAATATGCAACGGTGATGGAGGTCGGCGGCGTGGCCAGCGGCTTGCTGGTGACGACGTACGACGGCCGGCCGATCAAGATCGAAGGCAACCCGCTGCACCCGATGTCGCGGACGTTTGGCGGGAAGCTGGGGGCGGCCGACGCGTGGGCGCAGGCGTCGGTGCTGTCGCTGTACGACCCGGACCGCAGCCGCTCGCCGATGGTTCGCGACGGCCAGAGCCAGCGGCCGGCGACGTGGGAGCAGTTTGCATCGGAATGGTCGGCCGTCGCGGCGGACCTGAAGAAGCAGAACGGCGCCGGCCTGGCGATCCTGAGCGAAGCCACGGGCAGCCCAAGTGTCCTGGACATGCGTGAGCGGCTGCTTAAGGCGTATCCGCAGGCGAAGTGGTACGAATACGAGCCGATCAATCGGGACAACGAGATTGTCGGCCGCCCGCTGTTGCACCTGGACAAGGCATCGGTGGTGGTGCTGCTGGATGCGGACATCCTGGGCACGCACCCCAATCGCGTGCGCTATGCCAACGACTGGGCCGCGCGCCGCGCAACGGCCGACCAGGGCCAGATGAGCCGGGTGTACGTGGCCGAGTCGCAGTTCAGCGTAACCGGCACGGTGGCCGATGAGCGCCTGGCGGTTCGGCCGAGCAGGATCGATCTCATCGCCATGGCCCTGGCGTCGGAACTGCGTGCCACTGGTCAGCTGGTGGAGTTGGGCCTGTCGCCGCGCGAGAAGGAGTTCGTGGCCAGCGCCGCCAGGGACCTTCGCGCTGCAGGCAAAGCAGGGCTCTTGGCCGCAGGCCCGGAGGCATCGCCGCAGGTACACGCCCTGGTGCATGCGGCCAACGCGGCCATCGGCGCGATCGGATCGACGGTCACGTTGGTGCACGAACGTGAAGCGCGTACGGCGAGCGTCGAGTCCATCCGTGCGCTGGCCGTGGCGCTGGAAGCCGGGCAGATCGATACTCTGCTGATTCTGGGCGGCAATCCCGTCTATGACGCGCCGGCGGATGTGCGATTCGAGCAGGTCTTGGCCAAGGCGCGCGTAAGCATCCATCTCTCGCATTACCAGGATGAGACGTCGGCCGCGTGCCGCTGGCACCTGCCGCGGGCGCACTATCTGGAAAGCTGGGGCGATGGCCGGGCGTGGGATGGGACGCTGGGCGTCTGCCAGCCGACGATCCTGCCGCTGTTCGGCGGCAAGTCGGTCATCGAGGTGCTGGCGCTGGTCTCGGGCGATTCGGAGACCGAGGGCGAGCGGATCGTGCGGCGGACGTGGCGGCAGTACATCAAGGATAGCGACTTTGACCGGGCCTTCCGCCGCGTCCTGCACGACGGGCTGCTGGTCGGCAGCCAGGCATCCGCCGCGGCGACGATCCCAGCGGCGCTTCCGGCTGCCGCAGCGTCCCAGGAGGCCGGTGGATTTGAGCTGCGTTTCCTGCCCTCCGGCAACACGTTCGACGGGCGCTTCGCCAACAACGGCTGGCTGCAGGAGATGCCCGACTCGCTGACCAAGCTTACCTGGGACAACGCGGCTTTGATCTGCCCGGCCGACGCAGCGGGCCTGGGCGTCAAGACCGGCGACATGGTGAATATCACCGTGTCGGGCCGGTCGCTGGCGATCCCCGTGTTCATACTGCCTGGTCAGCCGGCGGGCGTGATCGGCCTGCCGCTGGGCTATGGCCGGCGGGCCGGCGGGCACATCGCGACGGGCGTTGGCTTCGACACATACAGACTGCGAACCAGTGACACGATGTGGTTCGCGACGGGCGCACAGGTCACCAAGGCGCCCGGCCGGCATGATCTGGCCGTCACGCAGGACCACCACCTTCTCGACGCCGTCGGAACATGGGGCCGGGACAAGCGCGTTGGAACCAAAGGCCGAACCGGCATGGTCGTCCGCGAGGCAACGCTTGAGGAGTATCGGGCTGACCGCCACGCTGCCCACAAGCACTCGCACAGCATCGTCAGCCTGCCGATCTACACGCCGCCGGCCAGCGCGAGAAATGAGCCGGCCTACGAGGGCGCCCCGGCCGCTTTCAACCGCCCGCACGCCTGGGGCATGACCATCGACATGAACAAGTGCACGGGCTGCAATGCCTGCGTGGTGGCGTGCCAGGCCGAGAACAACGTGCCGATCGTCGGCCGGGACCAGGTGCTGGTCAGCCGCGAAATGCACTGGCTGCGGATCGACCGGTACTTCAAGAGCGACCCGAAGACCGACCCGCAGATGGCGGATGTGCAGGTGGTGCACCAGCCGATGATGTGCGTGCACTGCGAGAATGCCCCGTGCGAGCAGGTGTGCCCGGTGGCCGCCACGGTGCACGACACCGAGGGGCTGAACACGATGGTGTACAACCGCTGCATCGGCACGCGGTACTGCTCCAACAACTGCCCGTACAAGGTGCGGCGGTTCAACTATTTCGACTATCACGCCAAGGACGCGCGCGGGGCGGCCATGCCTTACCCGGGCATGCCCGATGAGCAGCAGCGGGCCGAAATCGACCCAGTGCGGCAGATGGGTTTCAATCCCGATGTGACGGTGCGGATGCGCGGCGTGATGGAGAAGTGCACATTCTGCGTGCAGCGGATCAAGGCTGCGACGACGCGGCGGCGGGCCGATGGGACCGAGGTGAAGGACTTTGACGTGGTGACGGCTTGCCAGCAGGCCTGTCCGACCGAGGCGATTGTGTTCGGGAACCTGAACGACCAGGGCGCGCTGGTGTCGCAACAGCGCAGAGGCCCAAGGGCCTATGCTGTGCTGGAAGAGTTGAACACGGTGGCCAGGACCAAGCATTTGGCGAAGGTACGGAACCCGGTGGACAGAAGTCAGAAGGCGGAAAGATGACTCGCAACTCACAACTCACAACTCGCAACTAGTCTTCCATGCAACAGGAACTGACCAGTTCGCAGACCGTCGGGATCGTCGATAACACGTGGGACGATCCGGATCGGCGCGCGCCGCTGGTGCTGGGGGGCAAGGATTTCACGGCCGTCACCGACACGGTCGCCGCCCTGGCCTTCCGCCGCCCGCCCCTGGGCTGGTACATCTGCTTCGGGCTGGCCCTGGCGCTGCTGGGGCTGCTGGGCATCACGGTGCTGTACCTGTTCAGCACGGGCGTGGGCGTCTGGGGCAACAACCAGCCGGTGTCGTGGGCGTTTGACATCGTCAACTTCGTGTTCTGGGTGGGCATCGGCCACGCCGGCACGCTCATCAGCGCGATTCTGTTCCTGTTCCGCCAGAACTGGCGCACCAGCATCAACCGCTTCGCCGAGGGCATGACGATCTTCGCGGTGATCTGCGCAGGCATGTTCCCGGCCATTCACGTCGGCCGGCCGTGGCTGGCGTACTGGCTGGGCCCGATTCCCAACCAGATGGGCATGTGGCCGCAGTTCCGCTCGCCGCTGCTGTGGGATGTCTTTGCCGTGAGCACGTACGCGACGGTCTCGACGCTGTTCTGGTACGTGGGGATGCTGCCCGACCTGGCGACCCTGCGCGACCGCGCCACGGGCCGGATACGGCAGTTTGTCTACGGCGTGCTGTCGCTGGGCTGGACCGGATCGGCGCGGCACTGGCACCGCTTTGAGAAGGCGTACCTGCTGCTGGCGGCGCTGGCCACGCCCTTGGTGTTGTCGGTGCACAGCGTGGTGAGCTTCGACTTTGCCACCAGCCAGTTGCCGGGCTGGCACACGACGATCTTCCCGCCGTACTTCGTGGCCGGGGCGGTGTTCGGCGGCTTCGCGATGGTACTGACGCTGGCGATCCCAGCGCGGCAGTTCCTGGGCCTGCGCGACCTGATCACGCTGCGGCACCTGGAGAACATGTCCAAGATCCTCCTGGGCACGGGCCTGATCGTGGCCTATGCCTATGGCACGGAAATCTTCATGGCGTGGTACAGCGGCCAGCACTACGAGCAGTTCGCGTTCGTGAACCGCTACTTCGGCCCGTACAGCAAGGCGGCGTGGCTGATGGTGTTCTGCAACGTCGTCGCGCCCCAGGTGCTGTGGTTCAAGAAAGTGCGCACCGATCCGTGGCTGCTGCTGGCGGTGGCGATGTGCGTGAACGTGGGAATGTGGTTCGAGCGATTCGTGATCATCGTTACCTCGCTGCACCGCGATTTTCTGCCGTCGAGTTGGGCGATGTACTGCCCGACGTGGGTGGACCTGGGCATGCTGGCCGGCAGTTTCGGGCTGTTCTTCACGCTGTTCCTGCTGTTCATCCGCTTCCTGCCGATCGTGGCGATGGCGGAGGTCAAGACGGTGATGCCCGAGGCGCACGGCCACAGCGGCCCCGGCGGGACCAGCACGCCGGATGAACGGAAGTTCGACTATCAGCCGGATGAGGGAGAGATGCAGCCGCAGATGCACGCGGATGTGCGCGGATGAAGAGCACGGGCGAGCCGCCCCTGGCGCTGAAGATGAAGGCAACGGACACGGACAACCCGGCGGTTCTGGACTCCAAGCGGCGGACCTACGCCATGCTCGGCGAGTTTACGAACGTGGACTCGCTGCTGGCGGCGTGCCGCGCCGTGCGCAAGGCGGGCTACACGCGGTGGGATGCGCACAGCCCGTTCCCGATCCACGGCATCGACAGTGCCATGGGCACGCGACAGACGATCCTGCCGTGGCTGGTGCTGGGGGCGGGCCTGGGCGGCGCGCTGCTGGGCATTGCCTTGCCGTGGTACACCAACGCCGTCGAGTATCCGTATTACATCAGCGGCAAGCCGCTCATGAGCACGCCGGCTTTCGTGCCGGTGATCTTCGAGCTGGCGGTGCTCTTTTCGGCGCTGACGGCGGTGTTCGGGATGATCCTGCTCAACGGCATGCCGATGCTCTACAACCCCCTGCTGAGCAGCGAGCGTTTTCGCCGCGTGACCAGCGATCGTTTCTTTGTCGTGATCGGTGCCGATGACAGGCTGTACGATGCGCAGGCAACCGAGACGCTGCTACGATCCCTGGGCGCGGTGCACGTGGAGACCGTCGAGGATTAGATGGCCCAGCAGCAAACCACAACTCCGAGCCGCGCACCCGCCTGGCCGAGGCTGGGCCGGCCGCCGTTCTGGCTGATCGCCGCGCTGCTGGTGGCGGTGGTGGCGACGGGCCTGCCGCTGGTGCTGATCGCCCGCACCCGGGTGATCAACACGTCGCGGTCGCCGATCATCCTGTTCCACGACATGGCCCGCCAGCCAAGGCTGGAGGCGCAGGGATACACGCCGCTGTTTGCCGATGGCCGGGCGATGCGTCCGCCGGTGGCGGGGACCGTCGCCCGGGGCGAGCTGGCCGAGGACGACCACTACGAGCGGGGTTTTTCGGCCAGCCAGGACGCCGCCGGCAGGTGGCAGGTTACCTGGTACGAGGACTTCCCGCCGCAGGTGAAAGTCGATGAAGCGCTGGTGCAGCGCGGCCGGCAGCGCTACGAGATTTTCTGCGCCACATGCCATGGCATCGCCGGATACGGCGGCGGGCCGGTGGACGCGAGGGCGACGGAACTGGGCGGGTGGGTGCCGGCGAGGTCGCTGCACGAGGCGGAGGTGCGCCAGCGGCCCGTGGGCCACCTGTACAACACCATCAGCAACGGCATTCGCACGATGGCCCCTTATGGGCCGATGATTCCGGTTTACGACCGCTGGGCGATCGTGGCGTACATCCGGGCGCTGCAACTGAGCCAGCACGCGCCGGTGGAGATGGTTCCGCAGGACGTTCGGCCGACACTGCGGTGAGGCAGGAGCGATACGTGAGCGAACACCGCCCGCAAACCGAGTTTGCCAACGAGCGGCTGAGGCTCGGCGCCGGCGCGCGCCGGCTGTACCTGGCGCTGTCGGCGATCGCGGTGGCGTGTCTCATTGGCGGGGCGGCCGCCGCGGGGTTTGCCAGCCACCCGCTCAAGCGATTCCTGCATGCGTATCTGGTGAACTGGGTGTACGTGCTGAGCATCGGCCTGGGCTGTCTGCTGTTCGTGATGGTGCAGCACCTGGCCCGGGCCGGGTGGAGTGTGAGCGTGCGGCGGATCGCCGAGAAGCTGGCCGGCACGCTGCCCGTGGCGGCGCTGCTGTCGCTGCCGCTGGTGCTGGCGGTGCTGATGCACCGCGGCGACCTGTACCCCTGGGCCGGCCACGGCGAGCACGCCGGGGCGCATCACGGGCCGGAGATGTCGGCCGGCAAGCAGGCGTACTTCGGCGCCTGGTTCTGGACGGCGCGGGTAGCGGTATGCCTTGCAGTCGTGTCGGTGCTGGCCTGGTGGTATCGCCGGGTGTCGGTGCGACAGGACCAGCAGCAGAACTTTGCGCCCACGCGGACGATGGAGCGGCTGGCGGCGCCGGGCATCCTGGCAGCCTTCCTGGCCCTCACGCTGTTGAGCTTCGACATGCTGATGAGCCTGGACCCGCACTGGTACAGCACGATTTTCGGTGTGTACTTTTTCAGCGGTTCGGCCGTGGCGGCTTTCGCGGCGGTCATCCTGTGCCTTTGGCTGCTGCAAAAGACCGGCCACCTGACCGTCAGCGTGACGGCCGAGCACTATCACGACCTGGGCAAGTTCCTCTTTGGCTTCACGTTTTTCTGGGGCTACATCGCGTTCAGCCAGTACATGCTGCTGTGGTATGCCAACATTCCCGAGACGACCGGCTGGCTGGTGCGGCGGGGGGCGAGCACGGTGGCCGAGCACATGAACGGCTGGACGGCGGTGTGCGTGCTGCTGCTGGTGGGGCATCTGCTGATTCCGTTCGGGGCATTGCTGCCGCGGACGGTGAAGCGCCGGCCGGGGCTGCTGGCGTTCTGGGCGGCGTGGCTGCTGGTGTTCCACTGGATCGACCTGTGGTGGCTGGTCATGCCACAACTGGACGGGCGCGTGTACCTGGGATTGCCCGAGGTGCTGACGTTCGCGGGCCTGCTGGCGGCGCTGGCGGCCGCGGCGCTGCGGCTGGCGATGGGCCAATCGCTTCGGCCGATGCACGACCCGCGGCTCGAGGAATCGCTGGTGTACGTGAACGCGTGAGGACTGGCGATGGCCATGCAACCGCAAGTCAACATCCGCCTGATCGTCGTGGTGGGCCTGGTGACCGTGCTGGCGCTGCTGGTGCTGGGGATCGCGGTGGACGCGTGGTTCCGGTACGAACAGCGGCGGGAGATCGCCCAGTACGAGAACCGCCCGAACACCGCCCTGGAGAACGCTCTGCTGGATCAGCGCATGAAGATCAACAGTTACCGCTGGGTGGATCAGCGGGCCCAGGTGGCGGCCATCCCCATCGACGAGGCGATCAAGGCGATTATCCGCAGCGGCGGGAAGCTGCCGGCGACTCGCCCGCAGGAACCGGGCCGTTGATGCGGCCTAGTATTGTACCCATGATCCGGAAGACGACATTCCCCGCGGTTGCGTGTCTTGCGATGCTCTGGACGGGGGCGTTCGCACAGGTGACGACCGCGCCCCAGGAGCTTGAAGGGGTGGGCCTGGAGGAGCGCCTGGGGCAGCAAATCCCGCTGGACGCCGCGTTCGTCGATGAATCGGGGCGCGAGGTGCGGCTGGGGGACTACTTCAAGAGCGGTCGCCCGGTCCTTTTGCAGATGGGCTACTACAAGTGCCCGATGCTGTGCGGAATGATCTCCCAGGGCATGGTCCAGTCGCTGCGCGACCTGTCGCTGGAGATGGGCAAGGACTTTGAGGCGATCTACCTGAGCTTCGACCCGGCCGAGACGCGGCAGCTGGCGTACCTGAAGAAGCAGAACATGCTCAAGGAGTATGGCCGGCCGGGAGGCGGCGAGAGCTGGCATTTTCTCACGGGCAAGGAAGACCAGATCAAGCGAATCACCGAGGCGACGGGCTTCAGGTACAAGTGGGTCGAAAGCGCCAAGGAATGGTCGCACCCGGCCGCGCTGGTCGTGCTCACGCCCGACGGGCGCATCTCCCGCTACCTCCGCGGCGTGCAGTTTCCGCCGCGGACGTTGCGGCTGTCGCTTGTGGAGGCGTCGGAAGGGAAGATCGGCACCGCGATGGACCAGGTGATGCTGATCTGCTTCACCTATAACTCCAGCACCGGCCGCTACACGGTGGCCGCGATGACGCTGATGCGGGCCGGGGCGATATTGACCTTGCTGGTTCTGGGCGGAGCGATCGGGCGGTGGCTGTGGCGCGAGCACCGGGCGAGGGCCCTGGCCGCGGCGGCGATGCCCAGGTGAGGATGCGGATGGCGGGATTGGTGATGGGCCAGGGCGGTGGAGTCTGGATGCCGGTCAAGGCCTCGACGGCCGCCGAGCATGTGGACTGGCTGTTCTATTTCATCGGCGGGATATCGGCGTTTTTCTTCGTGCTGATCCTGGCGCTGATGGTCTATTTCGCGTGGCGCTACCGCCACCGCGAAGGCGGCCCGGAGCACGGCCCCGAAGGCCACAGCACGGCCCTGGAGCTGACGTGGACGATCATTCCGACGGTCATCGTGATCGTGATCTTCTATTTCGGCTTCCGGGGCTACCTGACGATGGCGGTTGTGCCGCCCAACGCCTACGAGATCAACGTCAACGCGTCGATGTGGAGCTGGAGCTTCACCTACGCCAACGGGCACGTGGACAACGAGCTGCACGTGCCCGTGAACACGCCCGTGCACCTGATCCTCACGAGCAACGACGTGATCCACAGCCTGTTTGTTCCGCAGTTCCGGCTGAAGAAAGACGCCGTGCCGGGGCGATACAACAAGTTCTGGTTCGAGGCGACGCGCACGGGCACGTTCGACATCTACTGCGCGGAGTACTGCGGCACGAAGCATTCGGAGATGCTCAGCAAGGTGCATGTGCACGAGCCCGAGGAGTTTGCCCGCTGGCTCAACGAGGCGTCGAACTGGGCCGCGCGGATGGCCCCGGCCGATGCGGGCAAGCTGCTGTACACGCGCCAGGGATGTTTCCAGTGCCATTCGCTGGAGAAGGGCGTGGTGATCCAGGCGCCCAGCTTCGCGGACCTGTACGGATCGCAGCGGCCGCTGCGCGACGGCACGCGTGTGCTGGCCGACGAGAACTACATCCGCCGGTCGATCCTGGAGCCGGCAGCGCAGGTGGCGGCGGGGTTCGAGGCGGTGATGCCCAGTTACGCCGGGCGCATGAAGGACGCCGACATCAACGCGATGATCGCATTTCTCAAGACCATCAGCGCCTACTATACGCCTGCCGAGCCGGCGACGCGCCCGGCAACGCAGCCTTCAAGCGAGGTGCTGCCGGCCCCGTAGAAGTGGAGTCTTGCCGCGATGACCGCACACACGCCTACCTATCCGCTCACCTCCGGTCCCGTGCTGGGCGCCGTGCCGGGCGGCAGCTACCTGACGCACCGCCGCGGGATCCTGTCGTGGCTCTTCACGCTGGATCACAAGCGCATCGGGCTGATGTACCTGGGGGGCGTCCTGTTTGCGTTCTTCCTCGGAGGGCTCTTTGCCATCCTGCTGCGGACCGAGCTGATCGACCCCGCGCCGACGCTCATGAAGGACCCGGCCCGCGCCTGGGAGTTCTACAACCACATGTTCACGCTGCACGGGGCGGTGATGATCTTCGCGTTCATCATCCCCGCCATCCCGGCGATCCTGGGCAACTTCATGCTGCCGCTGATGCTGGGCGCCAAGGACGTGGCGTTCCCAAGGCTGAACCTGCTGAGCTGGTGGCTGTACGCGATCGGATTCCTGTTTTTTGCCTATGTGCTGCTGGGCGGCATTCTGCCCCTGCCGGGCGGGTTTGGGCTGGATACGGGCTGGACCTTCTACACGCCCTACAGCACATCGCGGTCGATCACCGGCGTGATCCCGGCGACGCTGGGCGCGTTTGTCATGGGGTTCAGCTCCATCCTGACGGGCGTGAACTTCATCGCGTCGATGCACATGCTGCGCCCGCCGGGCATGACCTGGTTCCGCATGCCGCTGTTTTTGTGGTCGCTGTACGCCACCAGCGTGATCCAGATCCTTGCCACGCCGGTGCTGGGCATCACGCTGCTGCTGCTGCTGGCCGAGCGCGTGCTGAAAGTCGGCATCTTCGACCCGGCGCTGGGCGGCGACCCGGTGCTCTACCAGCACTTTTTCTGGTTCTACTCCCACCCGGCCGTTTACATCATGATCCTGCCGGCGATGGGCGTGATCAGCGAGCTGGTGGTCACGTTCAGCCGCCGGCACATCTTCGGCTACAGCTTCATCGCCCTCAGCTCGGTGGCGATCGCGCTGCTGAGCTTCCTGGTGTGGGGCCATCACATGTTCGTCAGCGGCCAGAGCGCCCTGGCCAACGCGATCTTCAGCCTGCTGACCTTCAGCGTGGCGATTCCGTCGGCCATCAAGGTCTTCAACTGGCTGGCGACGATGTACCGCGGCTCGATCCGCCTCAAGACGCCGTTTCTCTATGTGATGGGCTTCCTGATGCTGTTCACGATCGGCGGGCTCACGGGGCTGTTCCTGGGCGCGCTGGCGACCGATGTGCACCTGACCGACACATACTTCATCGTGGCCCACTTCCACTACGTGATGATGGGCAGCACGCTGTTTGCCTTCCTGGGCGGGATGTACTACTGGTGGCCCAAGATGTTCGGGCGGATGTACCACGAGAACCTGGGCCGAATCGCGGCGATCGTGGTGTTCATCGGTTTCAACGCGACGTTCTTCATCCAGTTCGTGGCCGGCACGCAGGGAATGCCGCGGCGCTATGCGTCGTATCCCCAGAAGTACCAGGGCTACCACCAGATCTCGACGGGCGGGTCGTACATTCTTGCCGCAGGGCTGGTGCTGGTGGCGGTGAACTGGGTGCATTCGCTTCTGCGCGGCAAGCCGGCCCCGCCCAACCCGTGGGGCGGCAACACGCTGGAATGGCGCACGGCCTCCCCGCCGCCGCACGACAACTTCGCGGTCACGCCGGTGGCCGGCGATCCGTATGACCTTCGCGGCTGGGAGTATGACCCGTCCACCGGCGGATGGATCAACAGGACCGAGCAGTACACCGGCGGCTTCCCGATGGACAAGCCGAGCGGGCAGGATTCGCCCAGGGCATGAACATGGCACACCCGCACACGGACCCACATGGCCACGACACGCCGCACGTCATGCCGACCTGGCTGCTGCTGGCCGTTTTCGCCGGGCTGATCGCGCTGACGGTGATCACCGTGCTGGCCACGCGCGTGCAGTTGGGCGCGCTGAACATCTGGGTGGCGCTGGCGATAGCGGTCATCAAGGCCGGCCTGGTGGCGATGTATTTCATGCACTTGCGCTACGATGCGCCGTTCCACGGCATCGTGATGATCATCGCGTTCGTGTTCGTGGCGGTGTTCATCGGCATCACGCTGCTGGACGTGACCGAGTACAAGGTCAACTACGAGCCGCCGGCGTCGATGGCGCCGCAGCGGTAGCGCAGCGGGCACACGGCCTTTGTGGTGCACGCTTCAGCGTGCACAGGACCCATCCGTCCAGGCCGGAGCCTGCACCGCAATGCGCCGGTTACGGACGAATCACTCGCCGTACGTCGGGCCCCGCCGGGCCCGCAGGGAGAACGCAAAATCGGCCGGCGACAGCAGCGTCAACAGGACGCGAACGCTCGCGGGGGCCTGCCGGGCGTCGCGCATCTCCCACGTGCGGTGGGCGCCGGCGCCCGGCGAGACCTCGATCACATCCGCACCGTATCGCATCCGCCCGACTCCGTGCCGCAGGAAGATGACCTGCCCGGCCTGCGGCCGAAAGATGCAGCCGTCGGCTTCCCACGTGCCGCCGGGCGCGAAGTCCAGCGCGATCTGCACCGGCACGCGGTCCAGCCCGTCGGTCGTGCGATAGTGCAGGTCCAGGCCGCCGGGGGCTTCCTTGACTTCGAGGCTTGATGCGCACGGCGGAATGATGCGGTAGCGGCGGTACTTGGCCACGTGCTCCCAGCGGTCGTGGCCGACGTGCTGGCCCAGGGGCAGGTCGTAGCCCGGCCGGCGCGGGCTGGCCCGCCCGCCGTGCCGCAGCACGACCTGGCCCTCGGCGGGCTCAGATGTCTCGGCGATGAACTGCCCCACGCCGAAATACGACTGGGCGATCTGCAGGCCCGTCATCTCGGCCTGGCCGTGTCGCAGCGACAGCAGATTGACTCCGCCGCGGAACACCGACGCGCTGAGCAGCCCCCGGCGGATGCGCCACAGGCCGTTGACGGGGTAGTGGATGGAGAAGTCGTCCGGCAGATCGGCCGACGACGCCGGCGGCTCGCCACAGGCCAGCAGCGCCCGCGAGAGCCAGCAGAGCGTCTCGAGCGAGGTTTCGGCGCGCCGCTCCCAGAGCATCTGGGCAGCGCGGATGAACGGGGGGCTATTGTCGGCGATGCCCAGTTCCAGATAGGCCGGCGCGAGCTTCACGGGAACGACCCGCTGGCCCGCGTCAAAGCGATGAGACAAGCCCGTCTCGATGGTGCCGTCGGCGTGCAGCAGGCGCAGGTTCAGGTTCAGATTGGACCGCACTGCGTCGCGGCCCGCCGAAAAACCCCATTCCTCGGCCAGGCGAAGCAACGACATGTTGCACACGCCGTCATAGGCCGCCGGGCTGCGCTCGATGTAAAAGCCCTCGGGGTCGATGTCGATGCCCTCGGCCAGGTACGACTGGATGGCCACCTTCACGGGCAGGTCGGCAAACAGCTTGCCCGCCTGGGCCATGGCGCTGGCCATCACCCAGCGGTGGTTGGGCGTGTGGAAGCCGGCGTTGGTCAGGCCGCGGGCGGCTTTGCGGACGAACTGCTCCAGGAGCTGCGAGAACTGCGTCCAGCCCGCATCGGGCGACTTGAGCTGACGGCCCATGGCCAGCAGCGGGCAGAGCAGCTCGACGACGAAAGCGGTATCCGGGCCGGAGTCGAAGTTGCAGCTGCGCAGGTCGATCAGCCCGCTCTCGCGCTGGTAGCGGAGCATGTACTGCATCGCGTCGATGCCGCGTTGAAGCAGACCGGCCGGATCGGCCGGCGGCAGGGGAAGCTGTGGCCGAAGTGCCGCGGCAAGATGGAAGTATCCGCAGCCGGCGGCCAGGGCGGCCGTGCCGAGCGACGGGTCGTCCAGGCCCCATTCGGGGCGTATGAACGCGCCGCGGTCCGGGCGATCATCGCCGGCGGCCTGCCAGGCGAGGGCCTCGGACAACTTCGTGTGCAGCTCGCGGATGACGCTGGCCAGCGTGAGCTCGAGCATGGCTACTCTCCGCCCAGGCCGATGGCGCTGGCGGTCGCGTGGGTCTCGATGTGGCTGATGCTGACGCACCATCGGGTGATGCCCAGGGCCTGCGCGATGCGCTGGCACTCGCCGGTAAGGCGGACCCGCGGCTGGCCGGAAGGCTCGGGCAGGATCTCGATGTCGGTCCAGGCAATGCCGCCGCGCCAGCCGGTGCCCAGGACCTTGAGGATGGCTTCCTTGGCCGCGAAGCGCCCCGCCAGGCCTTCGTGGTAGCGGCGGTGGTTGCGGCGGCAGTACTCCTGCTCGGGCGGCGTGAAGCAGCGGTCGAGAAAGCGCTGCTCGTGCTGTTCAAGCAGCTGGGCGATGCGGGAGGTCTCGACGATATCGATTCCGTGACCGACGATGGTCATGGCATGAGATTATGCGGCCGGGCGGCAAAGCGGAAGGGGCCGATGTTGTGGTGCGGGCTTCAGCCGGCACGAATAAATCCAAGGCAGGCTGAAGCCTGCCCTACAAGGGGTTGGCCGCTCGCCGGATCGGCATGTACAGGGTGTCGCGTTCGACGGGGGTCTTGCCGGCCTCGCGGATCAGCCGGAGCAGCTGGTCCACGTGCATCTCCTGGTGGGTGGTGCCGTCGCCTTCGCGGCGTGTGATGTCGTACCAGACCACGGTGCCGTCCAGGTCGTCGCAGCCCCAGTCCAGGGCGACCTGGGCCAGGTGCACGCCCTGCATGATCCAGAAGGCCTTGATGTGGGCGATGTTGTGGAGCATCAGCCGCGCGATGGCCAGGGTCTTCAGGTCCGTAAGCCCCGTCGGCCCGGGCAGGTGTCCCAGCTCGCTGTTGTCGGGGATGAAGGACAGGGGGATCATGCAGTTGAAGAATGCAGGCACGAAGGCATCAGGCACTGTTGAAGAAGGCACGAAGGCATCAGGCACTGTTGAAGAAGGCACGAAGGCATCAGGCACGGAGGCACGAAGTGAGGGTGAAGGCAAAGAGGCATTAGTGGTGTCACTGATCCCTTCATCCTTGTCCCTCCCTTCGTGCCTTGGTGCCTTCGTGCCTTCGTGCCTCTGGAGTGATTCCTCCTGCAGCTCGCGCAGCTTTATCAGATGTGCCACTCTCTCTGCCGGCGTCTCCACGTGCCCGTAGAGCATCGTCGCGTTGGTGTAGATGCCCAGGCTGTGGGCGGTGCGGTGAACCTCGAACCACTTGTCGGCCCGCACTTTGCCCTTGAAGACCTGATCGTGCACGCGGTCGTCGAAGATCTCCGCGCCGCCGCCGGGCATCGATCCCAGGCCGGCTTCGCGCAGCGCCAGCAGCACGTCGCGCACGCTCATCGAGGCGATTCGGCCGAAATGGATGATCTCGATGGCCGTGAAGGCCTTGATGTGCAACGTGGGACAGGCCGCGCGAATGCCGCGGAGCATGTCCAGGTAGTAGTCGAACTTCAGCCACGGATGCAGGCCGCCGACGATGTGCACCTCGGTGGCGCCGGCCTCGGCCGCCTTTTTCGCGGTTGCCACGACCTGCTCGACGGGCATCTCGTAGGCGCCCTCCTCGCCGCGCTTGCGGTAGAACGAGCAGAACTTGCACGACAGGGCGCAGACATTGGTGTAGTTGATGTGCCGGTTGCGGTTGTAATAGACGATATCCCCATGCAGGCGCGTGCGCACGTGGTGCGCCAGCCGGCCGATGGCGTGGATGTCGCGCGAGGCGTAGAGCGTCTCGCCGTCGCGCTGGTCCAGCGGCTGGCCGGCCAGCACCTTCTCCGCAATGGGCCGCAGGGCGGGGTCTGCGATCGACGGAAGGCCCGTGTCGCTCATCGGTCAGCGAGTATAGGAGGGCTCAGGGCCGTCGGCGATAGACAGCGGCCGGCGCGACCCGCCCGGGCAGGCGCTGCACCAGCGCATAGTTGTCCTGGAGATGGTTCCACAACTCCGGCTGATCGCGGCGGACGAAGTCCTCGTAGAAAACCACGGCGACATCGGCTGGTTGGACTTCATCGACGCTGTATGCGACGGCGTCGATGCCGCCGTAGATCCGGCGGGCCTCGGCGGAAGCCATGTAGATGCCCAGGACCCGGCCGCCTGGGCCGGCGGTGGCGCGGGCAAGAGCAATCGCCTCGCGGATGGGCTGGGCGGGGGTGTGCAGCACGGTCCATGCACTGGCCGCCAGCACGGCCAGCAGCACGACGCCGCAGGCCCAGCGCAGTATGCCCGGCGCGGGCCATGACAGCAGGCCCGTGGCGCCGATGCAATAGAGCGGTATGAGCCAGAGCATGGCGCGGGCTTCGCCGGCCGCGGGAACCAGCAGCGGCGCGGTCAGGCCGAGGCCTGCGGCAACCGCGAAGGTAATCAGTGCGGGGCGCAGAGCGTCGGCTGGCCATGCAGCGGCCCCGCCGATGAGCACGATGACGGCGGCCACGACCAGGTGAACGGCCGGGGCGTGATCCAGACCCGTCTGGGCGCTGGTCAGCGCGCCTGCCACGAACTGGCCATAGGTTGTGGAGGGGCGAGAGGGCCCCGACCAGTAGCCGGCGGCGCCCGCGAGCATCGGCCAGTAGAGGATCGCAGCAAGCGCACCGGCGGCGGCCGCCGATCGCACCCACGTGCTCAACAGGTCGCGCCGCAGCACCAGCACGGATACGCCGTGGCCGACGATGGCCAGCAGGGCCAAAGGCTGGGTGTAGAGCGACGCGGCCGAAAGCAGCGCATAGCGCGAGTCGATCAGCCGTGGGCGGATCGGCAGGCACGTTGTGGCCACAGCGCACAGCAGCAGCATCAGCGCGTAGCCGCGCGCGGAGATGCTGAAGGAAATCAGCCACGGGTGCAGCGCGGCGACGGCCGCGACAACCAGTGCCGTAGCTGGCGCGGTCCTGCGCAGCGGCCAGGCCAGCACGATCCCCACGGCGGCGCCGGCCAGCAGCGACGGCAGGCGGATGGACAGGCCGGCCAGAAAGCAGCCCTTGGCGGCGATTGTGAAGAGGGTGTGGTTGTTGGGCGAGTACTCGCCGGCGACGATCTGGCTCCATGGCTGGGCGATGTAGTGCAAAAGCGTGTACATCTCATCGTACCAGAGGCTCTGCGACAGCCCGGGCACACGAAGGGCCAGCGCAAGTGCGGAGATGAGAAGCAGCAGCAGGACGGTTCGGCGGTGGACCGCGGCCGTGGTCATGGCAGGGACCCGCCATGATGCAGCAGAACGTCGATCGCGCCCAGCGTGCCCACCAGAAGGCTGACCAGGCCGTTGAGCGTGAAGAACGCGATGCCGACTTTCGACAGGTCATCAGCGCGGACGATGGCGTGTTCGACGATCAGCAGGAGGATGGCGGTTGCTGCGCCGACGAAATAGAGCGTGCCCAGGTGCGGCGATGACACCCCGACCAGCAGAAGCAGGCCGGCGGCCGCGGCGTGTGTGAGGCGCGCCACCCACAACGCCGGGCCGATGCCGAGTCGCGACGGCAGGGAGACCACGCCGGTCTGCAGGTCGCTGTGGTAGTCCTGTGTGGCATAGATGATGTCAAATCCGGCGGTCCAGAGCATGACCGCGCCGGCCGTGAGCACGGGCGTCCAGTCGAGCGCTGCGGCGACGGCGACATACGCGCAGATGGGGGCAAGGCCGAGGGCCGCGCCCAGGTGCAAATGGCACAGGGCTGTGAATCGCTTGAGCAGAGGGTACGTGCAGATGAACCCGAGAACGGGGAGGGCAAGCAGCGCCGGCCAGGCGTTGCGGAACAGAAGCCAGAAGCCGGAAGCCAGAAGGCAGAAGAAGAGGGCGGAAAGGACCAGCGCAGCCAGATAAAACCGGCGGGAGAGTCGGCCGGAGGGAATGGCCCGGCCGGCGGTGCGGGGGTTGAGGCCATCCAGGTCGGCATCCAGCAGGCGGTTGGCCGACATGGCGGCGGTGCGGGCGGTCACCATGCAGCCGACGATCAGTGCCAGCTTCGCAATGAGGAGGTCCGGGGCCGCTCGCCAGGCCAGGAGCGTCGCCAGCACGGCCCAGGGCATGGCAAAGACGGTGTGGCTGAGCTTGATGTCGCGGGCGAAGGCGACGGCGCGCCACGTGTTGGTTTGCACGTCTGCGGGGGTCATGGGTCGGAGCGGGTCGGCTCCCATCGCGTCGCCAGGTTGTGCTTCACGCCGATCAGGTCCAGCAGTTTGCCGGCCACGAAGTCGGCGATCTCGCCGACCGTCGTCGGGTTCAGATAGAAGCCGGGGTTGGCCGGGCAGAGGATCGCGCCGGCATCGGAGAGGATCTTGTAGTTGTTCACGTCGATGGCCGAGAGGGGCATCTCGCGGTGGCACAGCACCAGCCGGCGGCGCTCCTTGAGGGTGACGGCCGCGGCCCGTGCAATCAGGTTATCGCCGATGCCGTGAGCCACCTCGGCCAGGGTGTTGCTGGAGCAGGGCACGATGACCATGCCGTCGTGCAGGAAAGACCCGCTGGCCAGAACCCCGCCGACGTCGTTGTAGTTGTGCAGCGTGATGCCATGGTCGGGCGTGCCGGCCAGGGCGGCCAGGTCCAGCGTCTCCATGCCCAGCTCATCGCGCAGCAGCCGCCGGCCCCAGGGCGAGACGACCAGGTGCACGCGGACTTTGCCGGCGACCAGGCCCTGCACGAACCGCTGGGCATACAGCGCGCCCGAGGCGCCGGAGATGGCGGTGACGATCTGCATCGACGATATCCTAGGCTACGACCTGGTCGCTCGGTAGCACACGCACACGCCGAAGGACATGGGGAACTGCTGCACCTGAACAAAGCCCGCATCCCGCATCATCTGCATCATCTGTTCCCGGCCGAGGAAGGTGTTGACGCTCTCGGGCAGGTACCTGTACGCGCCGGTGCGGTCGCGGCTGATGAGCGTGGCAGTGAAGGGCAATATCTTGCGGAAGTAGAAGTTGTACATCGCCCGCAGCAGAGCGTTGGTCGGCAGGGAGAACTCCAGGATGATCACGCGCCCGCCGGGGCGGAGGATGCGGACGAACTCGCGCAGGGCGGCGGCCGGGTCCTGCACGTTGCGGATGCCGAAGGCGATGGAAACGACATCGGCGCATGCGGCGGGCAGCGGCAGGGCCAGGGCATCCCCGCAACTGAATGTGATGGCGGAGCGCGGATTGCGGATGGCGGATTTCTGTCGGGCGATCGGCAGCATAGCGTGGGTGAAGTCGATGCCGATGACCCGCCCGCCGCTCAGTCGGCCGGCAAAGGCCAGCGTCAGATCGCCCGTGCCGCAGGCCACGTCCACGACGGTCTCGCCCGGACGCGGATGGGCCAGGCCGACGGCCTTTCGTCGCCAGCGCTGGTCCTGCCAAAGGCTGTGCAGGCGGTTGTTCAGGTCATAGCTGGGCGCGATGGCGGCGAACATCCGCTGTACCCGCGCACGCTTGTCGGCCGCCGCATGCGGGTTTTTCAACAGATCGTCATCCCAGGTGATGTTCGCATCATGCTTGCCGGCCATCGACCGGGCATTATACGTGGGCTGGCACGCCGGGCATCGCTGACGATAATCGGGCCGTGGACATGGGCTGGTCACAGTTTCTGCAATCGCCGGCTCGGCCGTGGATGCCCATCGTCCTGATGGTGCTGGTGGCCGGGTGCGGGATGTGGCTGCTGGCGGGGCGACAGGGCCTCTCGGCGGGGGGGCGATGGGTGTCCACGCTGGCGTTCATGTTGTCGGGTTTTTGCCTCGGCCACACCCACGCGCCGACATGGCTGGTCATGCTGCTGCTGCCCTGGTCGCTTCTGGGTTTGCAGTGGCTCATGGACCGCCCGACTCTCTTACGACTCGCGGCGGTTTCCCTCCTCTTCGCCGCGCAGGTGTTCTCCGGCCAGATGGAGGCATCGATACGGCTGCTGGCGGCGTGCCTTGCGTTCGTGCTGCTGCACGCGGCCCGGCTGGACCGGCGGCGCGCCCTGGCAGCCGTGCCGGCGGCGCTAGCGGCCGGCGTCCTCGGCGTGGCCCTGGCCGGCGTGCAATGGGTCCCGCTGGTGGCGCACCTGGGCGACGCCGGCGCATCGGCGCCCTCGCCGCGAGGAGCGGGTGTGCTTGCGGCGGCGTGGGTGGGCACTGTGCCGATCCTGCTGGCCATTGCCGCCATCGTGTGGCGGGGACGGGAGCCTGGCGTGCTGCTCTGGGGCATCCTGGGCGCGATGTTCGCGCTGCCGGGGGCCGGGCTTATCCCCGGCGCCGACGCCGCGGGCTGGCTTGTGGTAGCGGCGCTTGCGCTGGCCCTGCTCGCCGGCGCTGGGCTCGACGCGATGCTCTGGCGGCTGCACGTGCCGGCAACGCGAACGCGCCTGGAGCAGATACTGACGCGATTTGCCGCGGCCGGGTTGATCGCCTCAGCCCCGGCCGCCGTGATCATGGTCGGGTCGGGTTTGCCGGTGTCCTTGAGCCTCTGGCCAATCCTGGCGGCGGCGATCCTCGCGGGCTGCGCGGCCATCGTGCGCCGCCGCGGTTTGCGGCCCGACGATGAATATGCGTGCGGCCCGTGGCTTTGGGTGGATCTGGTGGCGGCGGAGCTGTTGATCTGCGCCCTGCCGCCCGCAGCGACACGGCAGGACGTGCCCCTGGCCAATGCCAGCGCGGCCGTCGATTTCGTGAGACAGCGCCGGCAGGAATCGGCCCAGCCTTTCCGCATCGCAGCGCCGGCTGGTGTTCTCCCGCCGGATCTGCCGGGAACCGACGATCTGTTTTCGGGGCGGCTGATCCGTCCGCAGCGCTGGCGGGAGGCCCTGGGCGGCGAGCGTTACCTGGACCATCCCGCTTCCCGGCTGCTGAACATCCGATACGCCATCGTGCCTCTTGATGATGCGCACCCGGCGCCGAGCCCGCCCTGGCGTCCGGTGTTCCCGTCCACGCAGCCTGCTGCCGGCGAGGTCGTGGTCTTCGAGAACCCGCAGGCCCTGCCGCGGGCGTGGATCGCTTCGAGGCCGCGGTGGTACCCCGGTCTGGACGAGGTCCTTGCCGCACTCAAGGGCGGGGGTTGGGATTCGGAGGACGCCGTGCTCCTGGAGGATCGCTATGCCGTGCGCGCCGTCGAACCCGATCGACGCGGCCGCCCGCCGTGGTGGATCGGAGCCCGCAGCGTTTCCTCGCCGAACATTGTCATCGAGGGCCATTCGCCCCGGCGGGTGGCGCTGCGTGTGAGCGGCGAAAATGCCGGGTGGCTGGTCGTGGCCGACCCGTGGATGCCAGGGTGGACAGCCCGCGTGACGCGCTCGGTGGGCCCGCGGTCTTTCACGCAGGACTTGCCCGTGGTGCCCGCCTATGGACTGCTCAGGGCCGTCAAGATCGATCAGAGCCGCGCGGCCCCGCTCCACGTGGTTTTGGAGTACCGGATTGGCGGAGGCATACACGGGGTGTTCGCGTCGGCGGGCGGGGCCATCGTGCTGGTGCTTCTCGCCGGCTGCGGGCTGTTGCCGCGCAACGGCCAAACGCCGGGCTGACAACAGGGAGCAACATGCAGGAACCCATCTGGATCAACGGGCAGGTGATGCCACTGGCCGACGCGCGCATCGGCATCGAGGACAGGGGCTTTCAGTTCGCCGACGGCGTGTACGAGGTGATCCGCATCTACGGCGGCCGGCCTTTCACGCTCGATGAGCATCTGCAGCGTCTGGAGCGATCCAGCGAGGGCATCCGCCTGCCGTCGCCATCGAATCACGCCGCCCTGAAGCAGGCCAGCCTGGCGGAGCAGATCGGGGCGCTGGTCCGCCGGAGCGGCGTGCGCGACGGGATGGTGTACCTGCAGTACACGCGCGGCTCTTCGCCGCGGAACCACGTTTTTCCGACGTGCGAGCCCACGCTGCTGTTCTATGTGCGCCGGCTGCCGCCCGTCGCCGAGCCGGGCCAGGCGGCGGGCCTGCGGCTGATCAGCGTTCCCGACGAGCGATGGAAGCGATGCTGGGTCAAATCGATCGCGCTGCTGCCGAACGTCCTGGCCAAGAATGCCGCGATCGACGCCGGCGCCGACGAGGCGGTTTTTGTGGACGACGGGATCGTTTCGGAATGTTCGACCAGCAATCTCTTTGCCGTGATCGGCGGCAGCGTGGTGACCCATCCGGTGGGGCCGCGGGTGCTCCCGGGCATCACGCGGCTGCTGGTGCTGGATGCGGCGCTGCGGCTGGGCATCCACGTCGAACAGCGCCCGCTGCTCGAGCGCGAAGCGTTGGCCGCCGAGGAACTTTTCCTCACCAGTACCACGCGGGAGATCGGGTGGGTGACCCAATGGAACGGACGGGGATTCGCCGCCTGCGGACCGGTCACCCTCAGGCTGCACCGGGCCCTGCGCGAGGCGGTGAAACAGGCGACCGGCTCGTAGCCGGCTACTCGCGGCTGTCCTTGGGCGGTTCCAGCGGCTGGATGTCGGTGGGCTCGTTGAGTTCCAGCAGCAGCTGCGAGTAGTCCGCATCGTCCATCTCGTACCAGCGCGGAACATCCTCGGGCTGCACGCCCTGTCTCCGGGCCAGCGCCTCGATCACCCGCTTCTGGAGCACAGGGTCGATGATCTGGTCGATGCGAATCATGTGCGTATTGTACCACAAGGCCGCTGGCGACGGCGAAGAGCCGGCGGGATCAAAATGCGGGCGTGCTGCGAACCACATGGAGGGCGGTTCGTCCGGATGAACCCGGGCGATGCGCTCCACCGCGCCGGCTGATGACCCTCTTCCCGCCGCCACGGCCGCGCTTCACATGCCTGCCGCCTGGGGGAATCGCGGCCTAACGCGCGGCGGCCGCGGCACCTGGCGCTGATGGAGCTGGAGCCGGCAGGGCGCGCAGGGCATTGTATTCGCGCTGATCCCGGTTGATGGAGCGCACCTGCAATGTGCCCTCGGGGTCCACCAGGATGGCATCGAAATCGGACCCCCGCTTGCGGACATCCACCAGCGTCCAGCCGGTCGTGAAATCGATCGTCCCGGCCACATCGGAACGCACCTGACCTACCGCGTCACCGGGCGTGACGACGAACTGCGCTTCATGATTCTGCCCGTTCTGCCACCGCGTCACGGCAACCCGCACCTCGTTGGGGCGGATAATCGACGGCGGGCTGATCACAAAGAAACGCGACCGCGGCGGAATCGTCACCGGCTCGGTCCACTCGCTCCAGGCTTCCTCGCCGACATGCGGCAACGCGAAGATCCTGGCCAGGTCCTTGTCGGCCGGCACGTTGGAGTTCCACAGCGGGTTGTACATCTGCACGCGGATGCGGTAGCGGTAGGTCTTGCCCGGATCCATCGTCTCATCATGCGCCCAAACCGGCTGTGCTCCCCCCAGCCCTGCCGCGCCGGGGATGTCGCCCAGGTTCGGGATAGCCGGTTGGCCCCTCGGCGGTCGCGTGCCGCGCCCCAGGAGCCGTGGGTCGTCGCTCATCAGTTCGTCTTCGCTCCATGGCCGTCGGGGAGCGGGCGGACGGGCCTGGGCGTACATCTCGGCGAGCCGTCGCGGGTCCTGCACATCGTACTCGCCGGCGCCAGGCCGGCCGGGCCTGCCGGTGCGCGGCGGGGTACCTGGCGGCCGGCCGGGCGGAGTTTCGCGGGCTTTCAGTTGCTGCTCGTAGCGATGGAGTTCCTGCCTCTGCTCCGCCGTGAGACTCATACGATACTTGTAGCGTTCGCCCGGCGGGAGCGTCTGCTCGTACTGGTAAGCCGCCTCGGGCGTCCACTGTTCGGCGACCGGACCGGCCGGCGCGACTGCCGGCGACTGCGGCGTGCGCCAGGCATCGCCGCCCACAACCTGATAGAAGACGGGGTTGAGGATCAGGGTCTGGTTCTGCTTGGCCCAGTCCACATAGACGACGCGGTCGGCCTCTGGCAGTTTGTTCAGATCGATCTCGTCGACGAACCTGGCCGTCAGTGCGCCCAGGCCGACGGCCGTCACGTCGGCGCGCAGGTGCTTGAGGGGCGGCACCTTGACGGTCTTGCCCCATGTGCCGTCGGGGAGTTTCTCCTGGCGCTCGAGCTGGACCGACAGGAAGGTGTAACCCAGTTGCTGCAGCTCGGGGGGCACGTTGGCCTGCTGCAGGTTCCTGGCCCAGGCAGCGTTGTCGAAGCTGGCGAAGATCGTCGCCCAGTCCTTGTCCACCTGCTCGCCGGCCACGGGCATGGGCGGAGCCGCGCCGACGAGCTTCGGATCGGGCGGCATCAACACCAGCGAGCGCCCCGTCACCACGCCGTCGAGCTTCAGGGGGGGGACCTTGGGCAGCACCACCGCGGCATCGCGGCGGGGGCCCTGGTCCTCGATGCGGAGCTTCTCGGCGGGGGCGCTTCCCCAGGCCAGCGCTGAACCTGCCGCCGGGGTGGACCCGCCCTTGAGCAGCGCGTTCTCGAACAACGACGCGAACGGAGCTACCGGCGGCACCCTGTCGCGGGGGTTGGCCATCTCCTGTTCCAGGCGCGTCCGCACGGTCTCGTGCGTAAACTGGTCCACCTCCCCCGGGCCCAACTGCTTTCCGCCGATGACCACAAAGACCGGGCTTTGCAGAACCGCCGTCCATAGCACCCACAAGACCCAAAGCCCGCCCAGGCCCAGCGCGAACCATTCGACGTTCTTTTCGAGGATTGACAACACCTTGTTCATGGCATCCTCACGGTTGGTCCTGGTACGTTGCTCTGGCCAGCGGCTGACCGATGGACAGCATCCGCTTGACTTCCGAGGGCATCAGCGGCTCGGTCCACTTGCGGAAAAACAGCGCTTCGCATCGCAGAACCAGAGTTACGACCGGGCCGTCGCCATAGAAGTAACCGGCGGCCTGCGCCTGACGAAGGTCCACCGCGCGCATCTGGACTTCCAGGATGGTGATGAGCTGGCCGCGGCTGAGCTCCGTCAGGAACGCCCCATAGCGGGTGGCATCGGCTCGGACGACCAGCTCGAAGTGCACGACGTCGTAGAGGTCGTTGCACACCCGTCCGGAAAAGGAAACGGTGTAAACCTTCGGAATCCCGCCGCCCTCGGCCGCCGACGCGCCGGCCCCCCCCGCATCGGCGGGCGGTTGCGAGGCGCCCAGGCCCGACCCACCCGAAAGGCCCACGCCGACCGGACCGGCGGCCGTGATGTACTGCGCCGGCACCCGCATCCGCACCAGATGTTTGACGATGGACTGGGAAACGCCCTTGCCGGAGGCCGCCGCATTGGCCCGTGCGATGGCGCTGGCCACATCTTGCTGCACCCAGAGCCCCAGCTGGGCAAACCAGATGTCAACCGGCGACGGCACAACGCCGCTCTGCACGGCCTGGAGGATTCCCGGATGCACATCGAAGGCCGTGTCGCCGGGCGAAACATAAAGCGAGTGCGAAGCCGCCCGCTGGGCCTGCATTTCGATCGGCAGGTTCAGGATCTTCTTCTCGAACTCAGCACGGGCTCGCGCCTCGGCGTCGGGCAGAACCACGCCGCCGACACGGGTGATGCCTTCGGACTCCGCTTTCCAGCGGCGGTCGGCCTCGGCCTTCACGTCATCCTGAGTGACGGGCGCCGTGGCGTTGAGCAGTTGCCGCAGCTGCGGCGGGGTCGCGGGCGGGTTGCCCATGACCAACGCGCGATAGCGGTTGCGGAACTCGATGGCCTCGGACTGGCTGACGGCCCGCGGCAGGGCACCGGGCACCAGCGGGGCCCGGCGGTTGACTCGGCTGGCGACCTCCACCATCTGCTGGCTCTGCTGCTTGACCTGCTCGGTGGCGGCCTTGGCGTCCTCGATGAGCTTGGAGTTGGGATAGCCCTTCAGTTCGATACGCTCGGCTGTGTAAGGGTCCACGCCGGGCATGTAACGCCTGGCCTTGAGCAGCTGCTCCATCTGCGTGTGCAGCGTCTTACGCTTGTTCAATTCGCCCTGCAGGTCGTCGAACAGACCGCGACCGACCAACAGCGTAACGGCCACCGACAACACGGCCAGCAGGCCGCAGACGATGCTCAGGATGTTGCTCTTGATGATGTTCATGAATGCACCTGCCGGTCAGGCCGGCTATCGGGAAGCCGCCGGCTCTTGGTCTGTCGCGGAGGGCGCTGGAGGGGGCGGATCCAGCACCACGGCCACCAGCACGGTGAACTGAATGTCGCCGGTAATCTTCTCGGAGGGGATGAAGGGATCGGCCTCGGGGTCCGGCCCTTCCTTGGGCGGCCCCCCGGCTGCCAGACCGCCGCCCACCTCGCCGTCGCCATCCCAGCGCCTGCCCGCGCCGCCCCAAATGGCTCCCGCGCCGGCGCCCGTTCCCGCACCCACGCCGCCCAGGTCCGCATCCTCGGCCTCGAAAGCGCCGGATCCCGCAGGCGGATGAGCCGTGCGCGCATTGGCGGTGGAGATCTCGGCATCGTGAATGTAGAAGGCCGCCTGCCCCTTGCGGGCGCTGGCCGCGTCGAACGTCTTCAGTTGCTTCACCAGCGTGCTGTCAATGAACCGCGCACCGCCGGAGTTGGGCGTCGTGCCGCGGAGCGTGACCAGGAAACCGCGTCGCGGACCGCCCGAAGCGGCGACACCGCCGCCGCCTTCGCCGGTGGGTGCAGGCGCGGCTCGTTGGCGCAGGCTGCGAGGGTCATCGTCGCTCGCGCCGTCATCCATGCCTTCCCTGCCGCGTCGTCCGGGCATCGGAAGGCCTCCCAGGGGAGCCGCAGGCCCCATACCGCCGCCGGCGGCGTGCGCCTTGAGTCCATTGGGGTCGTCGAGGATGGCGGACATGTCCGGGTAGTACACCGATCGTACGCTGTCCAGAACGATCAGGTTCCGTTGGCCGCGGGGCGTGGCCTTGAGCTGCTCCCAGGTTCTCGCGCCCGGATCCGGCAGCGAACTCTCGATCGTCCGCAGAATCGCGGGCCATACGTCGCGATGCTGGATGCTCGAGTGGGCGTTGATGATCCGCTGGCGGTCGTCTTCGCCGCGGCGCTCGACCTCCGCCCAGTCCTCCGAAAGCCTCTTGGCCTTGGAAAAGGTCTGCTGATTGGCGGTGTGAATCTGGTAGCTGCGATCGTGGGCGAACTTCTTGCTGTACCAGCTGCCGAAGAACCCCACTGCCCCCAGCAGGAATACGGCCGCCGCCGCCGCGAACCACTTGGTCTTGTCCTGCCACATCTTGGCCCGGCGAATGTGGGCCGGCAGCAGCGAACTGACGATCTTGCCCTCGCCCAGCGCCTGGAGGGCCAGGCCATAGGCCGTAGCCAGCGAGATCACGTTCTCGGTGAAGCTGGTGGCCAGTTTCGGGTCCGACGGAACCCCCGCAGCCAGGGCGTCGATGCGATGCACGTCCAGCTGCAGATTCTGCTGGAGGTACTTTTGCAGGCCCGGCAGGCGGAACGTGCCGCCCAACGCGATGACCCGCTTGATCCGGGCGTCGCGGTGGACGGAGGCATAGAAGCCGATCGACCGCTGCACCTCGGCCACCAGGTCCGCGAAGACCGGGCGCATGGCCTGGAAGATCTGCCGCGCGTACTTGCTGGTGGCGGCGTTGCGCTTGAGCTCCTCGGCCTTGGCGAACGACAGGCGGAAACCCTTGGCCAGGGTCTCGGTGAAGTTGTTGCCGCCGATGGGCAGCGACCGCAGCCAGACGGTCTCGCCCTCGGCGATGATCAGGTCGGTATGTTCCGCGCCCATGTCCATGAACATGGTGGTGCCATGGATGCGGTTGTCGTGGTACATGGCGTTATAGACCGCCAGCGGGCTCATCTGCACCAGCAGCACGTTCAGGTCCAGGCCGGTGAAATAGCCAACGTGCTTGTTCACCAGGTCGCGGCGCATGGCGAAGATGCCGACCTCGACTTCCGGCGAGTCCTTTTCCTGAAACAGCTGGTAGCTCCACTCCACGTCGTCCAGCGGAAAGGGAATCTGCTGAATGGCCTCGAACCGCACGATCTCCGGGATCTTCTTGGGCTCCACGGGAGGGAGCTTGATGAAACGTGCGAAGGAGGCCTGGCCGCTGACGCTCACGGCCACGGGAACCTTTCGCACGTCATGACGCTGCGCGAAGTTGGCCAGCGCGGTCTGGATCAGGGATTCCTTGTTGTCGCCGGCGTTGGAGAGGATCTGCTCGTGCTCGATGATCTCGAAGTCCTCGATGACGAGCTTGCCGCCGTCGCGGCCCAGTTTCAGGGCCTTGAGGGCTCGGTTGCCCAGGTCGATACCCCATGCGGATCGGCTACTGGCCATGACTGACCTCCTGCTGGTATTGTGTAACCGCTGCGGTCCAAGACCGCAACGTCCGCTGGCGCAGGTCCGGCACGACAACCCTCGGGCGAGCGTCGAGCCGCAGTCGTACGGGCAGGACGTATCGAAGGACGGAGGCTGGAACTCCGGCTGCTCGCTTCGCCACATGTAGTAGAACACAGCCACCGGCCAAAATCAAGAAAATTGCCTGATGGCGGGCGACACCGGGCGTGGCCATTGTTTGTTGGGGCTTTGTGGCTTCAGGCTGACTTCGGCGAGCTGTGTCGAGCCGCACCGCGGCGTGGGTTGGGGCGCAGGCTGAAGCCTGCAACACAATGTGGCTCCGCGGCGGGCCCCAAAACAATGGCTGCTCCCGGCGACACGTCGATTGGCCGGGCAATCCTGCAACCCGCGGGCTTTCCGTTTGTCTATAATGTACGGCGGGCACGGGAAAGGATGCGCCATGAAGCGTTGGCTTGCGCTTGCGGCCGGTTTGCTCTCGGGGCCGGTCCATGCCGACCTGGTGCACCTGAAGAACGGCTCGACCCTGGAGGGCACGGTTCGTCGCCAGGAGTCCGTTTTTGTCGTGATCGACTCTGCCGGCAGACAGACAACCGTTCCCGTGGACGACGTTGCCGGCATCGAGAAGACGACCGTCCGCAATGCGGCGGATCTGGCGGCCAGCGGACTGCTGTCGCTGCGCAGGGCCGTGGAAAACAGCGAGGATGTGCCAGGGGTCATCGACCGCTACAAGCGATTCATCGAGCAGTATCGAGGCCAGGCCGCAGCGGCTGAAGCCGAGAAGGACCTGGCGGTGTGGCAGGACCGGCTGGCCCGGGGGCTGGTGCGCGTCGGCGACCGGTGGATGACCGCCGAGGAGCGCAAGGCGTTGGTCGAGCGGACGGCGGGGCGTCTGGGCGAAGCGGTCGATTTGCTGAAACAGGGGAGGCTCCGCGAAGCTGACGCGGTGGTTGCCGCCGTGCTGGACGCCGATCCCCGCAATGTCGGCGGTTTGTACCTGCGGGGGCTGATCCTCTACCGCCAGGACCAGATTCCGGCGGCGCGACGCGCCTTTGAGCAGTTGCGGGAGCAGTTGCCCGAGCACGCACCCACCCTCAACAACCTGGCTGTGGTTCTCTGGCGGCAGAACCAGCACCTGGCGGCTTTGGCCGTTTACGACCAGGCCTTGGCCGCCCAGCCTCGCAACAGGCAGATCATCGACAACGTGGCCGAGGCCCTCAATGCGCTGCCGGCGGATCGCCGCGACGCGCCGATCGCCAAGCGGCTGGCCCAGCGCTTCGCCGAGCAGAACGAGACCATGAGCCGGGAGATGGCGGCCGGCGGGTGGTTCCGGTGGGGCGCGGCGTGGGTGCGTGGCCCGCAGCTGGAGGAACTGAAGCAGGCCGAGGCGGAGATCAAGGCGCGGCGCGATGCGCTCTCGGAACAATACGACCAGACCGAGGCGCGGATCCGGCGCATCGACCAGGAGATCAATGAGAATGAGCGTGTGCTCGTGCAGATCGAGACCGACCGCCGCTATGTGGACGCCCGGGGACGGATCATCACGCTGGCGCTGCCCAACAGCTACTACGCCGTGGAGGACAACATCCGCAAACTGAGGCTGGAGCGGCAGGAGTTGATTCTGAAGCTGGAGCAGATGCGCCAGCAAGCGCGAGCCATCCAGCAGCAGATGCCCGTGCCCAAGTTCACGGGCCTGCAGCAGATGATTGGCCCGGAAGGCATGCCGCAGCCGCAAGGGGCGGCCTCGGCACCCGTCGCCCAGCAGCATTCGACCCCCGTGGCCGAGCCGCCGGCGACGCTGCCGGCATTGCCGGAGTTGCCTCCGCGCCCGCAATAGGTGCTGGGGCCAGTGCCGGGAGCGAGGGGTGAGACGCGGCGGCGAGCACTCGTGCCGTTTTTCACAATCTCTTGCCTGCTGGCGTGCTGGAATCGTCGGCACAGGGCCGATACTATCGTCGGGTGCTGCTGCGGCTCCGATCGGGGCCGCAGGCCGCGATGCCCCGCGATAGTGACTGTCGCGAGTTACGCGGAATGCCAGTTGGCCTGTTCGAGGGCAGGGGCAAACTGGCCGAGCTGACGAGCGGCAGCTTGTCTCCGCTTCGCGAACTTGCCCCGAAGGATCGAATCTGAATATGCAGTCCGCCACGACCCCGGGCAAGGCCCCGGCCGCGGTTTCTTCCGACAAGCCCGCCCCGCAGCCGAGCAAGGGCAAACCCCAGGTGAAGGTTCCCTCGGTCACGATTCGCTTCGCCGGCGACAGCGGCGACGGGATGCAGCTGGCGGGAACGCAGTTCACGGACACCTCGGCGATTGTCGGCAATGACATCAGCACGCTGCCGGATTTTCCGGCGGAAATCCGCGCCCCGGCCGGGACCCTCGCCGGCGTCAGCGGCTATCAGATCCAGTTTTCCAGCACCGACATCTATACGCCCGGCGATGACGTGGACGTGCTGGTGGCCATGAACCCGGCCGCGCTGCGCAGCAATCTTCACCTCGTGCGCAAGGGCGGGATGATCATCGCCAACGAGGATGCCTTCACGGCCAACGACCTGCGCAAGGCCGGCTACGAGACCAATCCCCTGGAGGATGCAACGCTCAGCGGCTACCGCCTGATCAAGGTCCCCATCAACCGGCTCAACAGCGAGGCGGTCAAGGGGATCGGCCTGTCGGCCAAGCAGGTGGACCGTTGCAAGAACTTTTTCGCCCTGGGGCTCGTGTACTGGCTCTACGACCGGCCGCTGGAACCCACTCTCCGGTATATCCAGGAGAAGTTCGGCAAGAAACTGCCCGCCGTGGCCGAGGCCAACGCCGCCACGCTGAAGGCGGGGTATCACTTCGGCGAGACCACCGAGCTGATCGCTCAGCAGTACCATGTGGACAAGGCGCGGCTCATGCCGGGAACCTACCGCAAGATCACCGGCAACGAGGCCGTGGTCGTTGCGATGGTTGCCGCGTTGAAGCTGGCGGGCAAGGAGATCTTCTACGCAAGCTACCCCATCACGCCCGCCAGCGACATTCTGCACGGCCTGGCGGAACTGAAGAACTTCGGCGTGATCACCTTCCAGGCCGAGGACGAAATCTGCGCCATGGGCGCGGCGATCGGCGCGGCGTTCGGCGGCGCCCTGGCCGCCACCGGAACCAGCGGGCCGGGCGTGGCGCTGAAATCCGAAGCGATGGGCCTGGCCGTGATGACGGAACTGCCCGTGGTGGTCATCAACGTGCAACGCGGGGGCCCGAGCACCGGCCTGCCCACCAAGACCGAGCAGGCGGACCTGTTCCAGGCGGTTTTTGGCCGCAACGGCGAGTGTCCCGTGCCGGTCCTGGCCGCGGCGTCGCCGTCCGACTGCTTCTGGGCGACCCTCGAGGCGTTCATCCTGGCCACGAAATACATGACGCCGGTGCTGCTGCTGAGCGACGGCTACATCGCCAACGGCGCCGAGCCATGGATGATCCCCGATGTCGCGTCCTTGCCGAAGATCGAAATCCGGCATCCCACCAAACCCAACGATCCTGCCGGCTTCATGCCCTACAAGCGGGATGAGCGTCTGGTGCGACCGTGGGCCTTGCCCGGGACACCGGGTCTGGAGCATCGCATCGGCGGCCTGGAAAAGGAAGATGTCACCGGACGCGTGAGCTATGATGCGGCCAACCACCAGCGCATGGTGCGGTTGCGGCAGGACAAGGTCGCGGGCATCCAGCCGGTCGGCCAGCCGTTGATCTGGACCGGTGCCGAAAAGGGCGATGTGCTGCTGGTGAGCTGGGGCGGAACGTACGGCGCCGTCAAGGCCGCCACGCTGGAAATGCAGGCCCAGGGCATGAAGGTTTCCGCGTGCCATCTGCGGTATCTCAACCCGCTGCCGGCGGGGCTGGCCGAGAGATTCCGGGAGTTCCAGCACGTCATCGTGGCGGAGTTGAACCTCGGGCAACTGCGGACGATCCTTCGTGCCCACACGCTCATCGACATCAAGGGTATCAACAAGGTCAAGGGCCAGCCGTTCTCCATCAGCGAGATCGTGGAGGGAGTGCGTCAGGCCCTGGACGGCGCCGACGGCGCGGCCTGGGCCGGCGGCGCCAAGTGAGGGACATGCCTACCATTGTTCCAGAAGGAGCGGTTGCAGGACTATGAGCACGGCGACGACGCCTCCATTGGCCATTCTCAAGCCCCAGGATTACGGCAGCGACCAGGAGGTGCGCTGGTGCCCGGGGTGCGGCGATTACTCCATCCTCATGCAGATGAAGAAGGTCCTGGCCAAGCTGGGCGTGGACCGCAGCAAGACCGTCTTCATCAGCGGCATCGGCTGCTCCAGCCGCTTCCCGTATTACATGAGCACCTACGGCTTTCACTCCATCCACGGCCGAGCCCCCACGCTGGCGACGGGGCTGAAACTGGCCAGGCCGGACCTGAACGTCTGGATCGTCACCGGCGATGGGGACGGCTTGAGCATCGGCGGCAATCACCTGATGCACATCATCCGCCGCAACGTGGATGTGAAGATCCTGCTGTTCAACAACCGCATTTACGGGCTGACCAAGGGCCAGTACTCCCCGACCAGCGAGCACGGCAAGAAGACCAAGTCCAGCCCGATGGGCGCGCCGGACATGCCGGTGCGGCCGATCAGCATCGCCATCGCGGCCGAGGCGTCGTTCGCGGCCCGCGCAGTGGACGTGGATGTCAAGCACCTGGAGTACGTCCTGGAGCGGGCGGCCAGGCACGTGGGCACGGCCTTCGTCGAGATCTACCAGAACTGCAACATCTTCAACGACGGCGCCTTCGAATACGCCACCGGCAAGGACACGAAGAGCGACACCACCGTGTACCTGGAGCACGGCAAACCCCTGGTCTTCGGCAAGAACCGCGACAAGGGCATTCGTCTGCACGGCTTGAGCCCGGAGATTGTCAAGCTGTCGGAGGTCAGGCCCGACGACCTGCTGATTCACGATGAGAAGGCCCCGGATACAGCCCTGGCGTTCCTGCTCAGCCGCATGAGCTACCCCGATTTCCCCGAGCCCATGGGCGTGTTCCGCGACGTGGAACAGAATCGCTATGTGGACCTGGTCAGAGGGCAGATCAGGCAGGCCATCGAGAAGCAGGGCCCCGGCGACCTGGCGGCACTCCTGCGGGGCAGCGATACGTGGACCGTGAAGTGAAGCAGCCAGCAGCCAGTAGCCAGTAGTCAGCGGCCCGTGGCTAGTGGTCGGCAGGGATGGCTTTGGCGCGGTCCAGCAGTTCCACCAGAACACCGGGCGTGTACACGCCGCTGAGTTGCTCCGGCTTTTCCCGGCCGGGCAGGTACACCGCCGTGAGGGGGATCGCGCCGACCGGGTTCAGCTCCGTCAGCCGCTTCCAGCCGGGCGCATCGCGGCGTGTTACATCCACGCGGAAGGGCACCACGTTGTGCCGGCGAATGGCCGCCACCACCGACTTGCTGTGCAGCACCGTCGCCTCCAGCACCTGGCAGTTGGCGCACCAGTCGGCGGTGAACTCCAGCAGCACCGGCCGGCCGGTCTGGCGCGCCGCCTCGACAGCCTCGGGGGAGTACTCCTGCCAGTCGATCGGGTGATGCGTCAGCGCCAGCGTCAGGCCCAGCGCCGGCCCGGCCAGCACCAGCGCCACCGCCAGCGCGGCCAGCCGCGGCAGGAGCCGTGGCGAGAACTGGAACGCGCGGACCACCAGGAACAGCGCCGCGGCCGCCACGATCGCAAACAGGCCCCACCAGAAGGCGTTGCGGGAGAGAACCGCATCGAGGAATGGCCTGGCGAAATAGAACGCCACGCCCAGCAGCAGGAAACCCATGAGCTGCTTGATCATCTCGGACCACGGGCCGGTGCGGGGAAGGCGCCGCGCCAGCTCCGGGAAGATGCTCAGCACCAGGTAGGGCAGGGCCATGCCGACGCCCACCGTCATGACCAGCGCCACGCCAAGCGCCGGCGGCTGGCGGGTCGCCCAGATCAGCAGCCCCAGGAACATCGGCGCTGTGCAGGGCGTGGACAGCACCGCCGCGAGGATTCCAAACAGGAAGTTGCCGGTGTAGGTGTCATGGCGGGGCGTGATGCGGTACACGCCCTGGGGCAGGATCACGTTGAAGGCCCCGAACATCCCCAGGGCCATCGTCACCAGCAGCAGGATCATTGCGCCCAGGAACCACGGGTTGCTGAACTGCTCGCCCCAGGAGAACGTCCGCAGCACGACCACGGGAATCGACAAGCCCGCGAAGACGGCCACGATCCCGAGGCTGAAGACCGAACCCAGCGCGATGCAGCGGGCCCGGTTGTGCCGGGAGATCTCGTAGAAGCCGATGGCCTTCAGCGGCACCACCGGCAGCACGCAGGGCATGAGGTTGAAGATGATCCCCACGAGGATCGCCGCCAGAAACGCCAGCAGATAGGCGTCATCGCGGAGCTTGAGCCCCCCCAGACCCAGGTCGGTAGCCTGTTCAGCGGGCAGTTCGGAAAATGCCCTGGGGTCGAAGGTCGCGAACACGTCGGCGTGCTGCGGCGTGACGGGCTGAGTCAGCGGGACGACCGGAACATCGACGGCAAACCGCGGGCTTTCGGGCGGAAAGCACGTCTTGTCATCGCACATCTGGTACGTCACGGTGCCGGTGAGGCGCGTGGGACCGGCGGGGGCGTCGGCCGCGATCCGCAGCGGCACGAAGACGACCGCCCGGCCGGTGTTGACGTTCAGTTTGCCGAGGATGGGGTATTGGTGCTCTTCGCCGGGCGGGTATTGCGGCGGCAGGGCGGTAGCGTACGGGTGGGGGTCGAGGGCGGCCTGGAGCCTGATGTAGTTGGGATCGGAGGGCGTATGCGACTGCACATGGTGCCCGGCGGGTATGTCCAGCACGACGGCCAGCACGGCCTGCTGACCCGGCTGCAGGGCGTCGGTGTTCAGCATCGCCCCCATGCTCACGGTCGGCGCAGCGGCCGCCGTCGCCAGGAGATTGGCCAGCCAAAGCCCCCAAAGGACTGCAAGTGTGCCGAGTCGCATCGGACTGACTATATGCGTCCAGCGGGCGAAGTCTCTGGCGGCGCGACCCGGCGGAGTGCAAAGGGCCCGGCAGCGCGCCCTACCGTCGGGGCAACAGCCGCCCTAGAATGTGCACTTCTTTGCCGCGGCAGCACGTGCTGCCGGCGGCTGAAGGTGCATAGCGCAGGGGCTCAAGGAAGTGGTTCCATCGTTTCTGGATCTGGCTCGGCAGCGCGTGGTGGTCCTCGACGGCGCGATGGGCACGAGCATCCACGGCTATACGCTGGACCTGCAGCGCGACTGGCTGGGCCACGAGAACTGCAGTGAAATCCTCACCGTCACGCGGCCGGACGTCATCGGGCGGATCCACGAGAGCTTTCTGGAGGCCGGTGCCGACGCCGTCGAGACCAACACCTTCGGGGCCAACAAGATCGTGCTGGGGGAGTTCGGCCTGGCCGATCGCACCTATGAGCTGAACCTGAGGGCGGCCCAGCTGGCCAGGGAAGCCTGCCGGCGGCACGCCACGCCCCGGCGGCCGCGTTATGTGATCGGCGCATTGGGGCCCGGAACCAAACTCCTGTCGCTCGGCCACACCACCTGGGATGTGATGGAGGACAGCTACCACGAACAGGTTCGCGGGCTGCTGGCCGGCGGAGTGGATGTGCTGCTGATCGAGACGGTGCAGGACCTGCTGCAGGCCAAGTGCGCGATCACGGCCGCCACGCGGGCGATGCGGGAGGCGGGGATGAGGCTGCCGCTGATGGTCCAGGTGTCGATGGACCTGAACGCGGGACAGAGCATGCTGCTGGGGTCGGACTCGGAGGTCGTCGCGGCGACGCTGTTGCCCTTCGAGCAGGTGGACGTGCTGGGGCTCAACTGCGCCACCGGCCCGACGGAACTGTCCGAACACGTGGCGTACTTCAGCCGCCACTGGCCGCGGTTGATCAGCGTTCTGCCCAACGCAGGGCTGCCGGTGATGGTGGACGGCGTGGCGAGTTTCCCACTGGGTCCGGAGGACTTTGCCCGCGGGATGGTGCGTTTCGTCGAGGAGTTCGGCGTGAATATCGTCGGCGGCTGCTGCGGGACGACGCCGGCCCACATCCGCGCGTTGGCGCGGGCGGTGGGCGACCGCCCGTACCGGCCGCGGCAGGTCACCGTCCGCCCCCAGGTCACGAGCCTGACCCAGGCAGTGGATCTCCGCCAGGACAACAGCTATCTGATCATTGCGGAACGGACCAACACCAACGGCTCGCGGCAGTTCAAGAGGCTCCTGCAGGCCGAGGACTGGGACGGCCTGGTGTCGATGGCGCGCGACGAGGTGCGGGACGGGTCCCACATGCTGGATGTGTGCGTGGATTTCGTGGGCCGCGACGGCGTCCGCGACATGCACGAGGTCATCAGCCGGTACGTGCGGCAGATTCCCGTGCCCCTGATGATCGACAGCACAAGCCCGCAGGTGATGGAAGCGGCCCTGAAGCTGGCGGCGGGGCGGTGCATTCTCAACTCCATGAACCTGGAGGAGGGTGAGGAGAAACTAAGACGCATCTGCGAGCTGGCCCGACGCTACGGTGCGGCCGTGGTGGCCGGCTGCATCGACGAGGACAAGGTCTCGGCCATGGCCCGCACGGCGCAGCGCAAGGTGGCCATCGCCCGGCGCATTCGCGACCTGGCGGTGGGGCGGTATGGTCTGCGCGACGAGGACCTGCTGTTTGACCCGCTGGTTCTCCCGATCAGCACGGGAATCGAGGACGACCGCCGCAACGCCCTGGAGACGATCGAGGGCACGCGGCGGATCAGCCAGGAGCTACCCGCTTGTCACACGGTGGTGGGCCTGAGCAATGTGAGCTTCGGCCTCAAGGCCGCCGCCCGCGTGGTGCTCAACAGCGCCTTTCTGCACGAACTGCGCGAGGCGGGGCTGACGGCTGCGATCGTGCATGCGTCGAGACTGCTGCCGCGCAATCGCATTCCCGACGAGCAGTGGAACGCGGCGCTGGACCTGATCTACGACCGCCGACGCGAGGGGTTCGACCCGCTGACGCACTTCGTGTCGCTGTTCCCGGATGCGGGCGACGTGGCCGCGGCCGCGCCATCGCCGGCCGAAAACCAGACCATCGAGCAGACGCTCCGCCGGCACATCATCGACGGCGAGAAGCGCAACCTGACGGCACACCTGGACGAGGCGATGAAGCGGTACCCGCCGCTGGAGATCATCAACGGCATCCTGCTGGAGGGGATGAAGGTGGTGGGCGAGCTGTTCGGCAGCGGGCAGATGCAGCTGCCGTTCGTGCTGCAGAGCGCCGAGACCATGAAAGCGGCCGTGGCGCACCTCGAGCCGTTCATGGAGAAAAGCGCCGGCCAGTCCAAGGGGCGCATCGTGCTGGCCACCGTCAAGGGCGACGTGCACGACATCGGCAAGAACCTGGTCGATATCATCCTGACCAACAACGGCTACACGGTCGTGAATCTGGGAATCAAGCAGCCCATCCACGACATCCTCAAGGCGGCGGCCGAGAGCAGGGCCGACGCGATCGGCATGAGCGGACTGCTGGTCAAGTCGGTGGCGGTGATGAAGGAGAACCTGGAGGAGATGAACGCCCAGGGCGTAACCGTCCCGGTGCTGCTGGGCGGGGCGGCGCTGACCCGCGAGTATGCCGAGGAGGATCTGGCGGAGCTGTATCGCGGCCCGCTGCTGTACTGCAAGGATGCTTTCGACGGCCTGCGCGCCATGCAGGCGATTTCGGAGGGGCGGGTGCAGCAGGCCGTGGAACAACAGCGGCGGCGCGCAGCGCGTCGTCGGGCGCTGCGAGAGCGAGCGGTCAAGCCGGCGTCGCTGGATTCGGCCGACGTGCAGCCGGTGGCCTGCGACAATCCCGTGCCGGTGCCGCCTTTCCTGGGCCGTCGCGTCGTGCGCGACGTACCCCTGCGGCAGATTTTTCCCTTCATCAATGAACTGGCTTTGTTCCGCGGGCAGTGGGGCTTTGGCCAGGGCAAGCTGACCCAGGAGGAGTTTGCGCGGCTGACCGACGAGAAGGCCCGCCCGATCTTTTTGGACCTGCAGCGGCGGGCCGAGGCGGAAGGATTCCTGCAGCCCGCTGTGGTGTATGGTTATTTCCCCGTGCAGTCCCAAGGGCAGGATCTGATCGTGTACGATCCGGAGGCGTTTGTGCCGCCGGCCTCGCCCCTGCGTCCGCATTCGCCGCCGCGGGAACTGGTGCGTTTCAGTTTCCCGCGTCAGCAGGGCCGGCGGCGCCTGTGCATCGCGGATTTCTTCCGCTCCGTCGAAAGCGGTCAGTATGACGTGCTGGGCGTGCAGCTGGTGACCGTCGGCCCGCGGGCCAGCGAACGGGCCGAACAACTGCGGAAGGCCGACAGGTACCAGGAGTACCTGTATCTGCACGGGTTCAGCGTGGAATCGGCCGAGGCGCTGGCTGAGCTGTGGCACAAGCGGATGCGACAGGAGATGGGCTTCGGCAGCGAGGATGACCCGTCGATCCGCAGGCTCTTCCAGCAGAAGTACCGCGGCAGCCGCTACAGTTTCGGCTATCCGGCCTGCCCGGACTTGGAGCAGCGCGCCAAGATCGTGCAGTTGCTCCGCCCGGAGGAGATCGGCGTGAGCCTCAGCGAGAACTTCATGCTCGTGCCGGAACAGTCCACCGACGCGCTGGTCGTGCACCACCCGCAGGCCAAATACTTCGACGTGTGAGGTCCAGCCGCCGGCCAGCGCCCGGCCCTACCGGCTTCCCTTGAAGCTGTACGTTGCGGTCGATCCGTCGGGACGCAGCCAGGTGAGGGTGCCCTCAATCGCTCCGGCGGCGGCCATTCCCTGCCATTTCACGCTGGACCCGCCCGGCCCCGTCTGCCGTGCGGTGAAGGCAACGGCCAGTGCCCGCCCGCGGGTGTCCGATTCATAGACCGCCGCCGCAAAGCCGCGGGCTTTGAGGGCCTCGGAAGCGAACAGCTCGCCGCGGAACGTCAGCGTGTCGTCGAACTGCTTGCCGGCCGAAGCGTCGTCGGGGATGACCGTGACGCGCCACGTTCCCTCCAGCGCGTCGGCGCCGGCGGCGGCATCGCACACGAGCAGCACAAGCAGCCCGGCGGAAAAGATGCGTGGGAGCATACAGGCCTTTCCGGACGAGAATCCTATCACGCGGCGACGGTATTGCACACGACAGGCGGTATCGTACACTGCCCACCTGCATGGACCGCGCCGGGGGAGGGCCGGGAAGGGCACGCCCCCCCAGAACGGAAGGAACGTCGCGATGCCTTCAGTCTGCTTTTACTTCCAGATTCACCAGCCGTACAGGCTTCGTCGCTACAGCGTCTTTGACACCGACCGCTTCTACTACGACGAGCACAAGAACACCGAGCTGATCCGCAAGGTCGCCCAGAAGTGCTACCTGCCGGCCAACCGCGTGATGCTGGACCTGATCCACCGTTACGAGGGCCGTTTCCGCATCGCCTTTTCGATGAGCGGCGTGGTGGCCGAGCAGATCGAGCGCACAGTGCCCGAGGCGATGGACAGCTTCCATCGTCTCAATGAGACGGGGTGCGTCGAGTTCCTCAACGAGACGTACTATCACTCGCTGGCCTTTCTCTATTCCCGCGAGGAGTTTCGCGAGCAGGTGGAGTTGCACCGCCAGCTCATCAAGCGGCTGTTCGGCCAGGAACCGCGGGTGTTCCGCAACACGGAGCTGATCTACAACAACGACCTGGCCCATTTCGTGGCCCACATGGGCTATGACGGGATTCTGGCCGAGGGCGCCGATCATGTGCTGGGGGCCCGCAGCCCCAACTTCGTGTACCGGCCGCCGCACACGCCGCAGTTGCGGCTGCTGCTGAAGAACTACCGCCTCAGCGACGACATCGCCTTCCGCTTCTCCAACCACCAGTGGGAGCAGTTTCCGCTCACGGCCGAGAAGTTCGCCCGGTGGGTGAACCAGATCAACGGCAACGGCGTTCTGTGCAACCTGTTCGTGGACTACGAGACCTTCGGCGAACACCAGTGGGCCGAGACGGGCATCTTCGAGTTTCTCAAGCATCTGCCCCAGCACATCTTGCAGAACCCGGAAAACGAGTTTCTCACTCCCTCCCAGGTGATCGACAAGCACCCGCCGGCGGGGGAGCTGGATGTGCCGCACATGATCTCCTGGGCCGACACCGAGCGAGATCTGTCGGCGTGGCTGGGCAACGCCATGCAATCCAACGCCCTCCACGAGCTGTACAAGCTGGAAGGGCCGCTGAAGGAGAAGGGCGACCCGGACCTGCTGGCCGACTGGCGCCGGCTGACCACCTCGGACCATTTCTACTACATGTGCACCAAGTACTGGTCCGACGGCGACGTGCACAAGTATTTCAACCCCTACGAAAGCCCCTACGACAGCTACATCAACTTCATGAACGTGCTGGACAACCTGCGGACGCGACTGGCCCAGTGAGCCGTCTCAGGCCGGCTCCACGTGCCCGCTGATGACGCGGTGCAATTCCGCGCCGCGCCGCACCAGCAGCCGCCCCTGCTGGTCGATCCCCTCGCACAGGCCGCACAGAGGTGGCTGGTGGCCCGGCAGGTGCACCATGATCTGCCTTCCGACCAGCGCGTGATGCCGGTCGTATTCCCGCAGCAGCGCCGCCGCCGGCCGCCGTCGGCGCAGGCCCATCCGCTCGTGCAGCGACCTGGCCACCGCCGCCAGCACATCGGTCAGATCGAAGCGGCGCCCGGCGATGGTGCTGAGGCTGGTGATGCGGCCGCGCAGGCCCGCCGGCGCCCGCCGCACGTCCAGATTCACGTTCAGGCCCACGCCGATCAGATCGGCTCCGTCCACACGCTCGCACAGCAGCCCGGCCAGCTTACGCCCCTCGTACACCAGGTCATTGGGCCATTTGACCCGGATTTCCTGGTCATGACAAAGCCATGCCGCCGCGTCACGGACCGCCAGACCGGCCAGCAACGGCACCTCGGCCGCCGGGAGGTGCTCCTCCGCGGGCAGAACGAACGTGGCCGTCATGCAGCCTCGGGTGGAAAACCAGGTGTTGGAGCCTCGCCCTCGCCCGGCGGTCTGCCGGCTGGTGACCACCGCCGCCGGCGCGAAAAGGGCTCCTCTTCGGCGGAGCACCGCCGCATGGTCGTTGGTCGAGCGCAGCCGCGGGAAGAAATGCAGCCGGAACGGCCGGACTTCCCGCCGGGCGCGCTGGAGGTTGTAGCCCTCACTTGCGATAGATCGTTCCCGGGTCCTCGCCGGCCAGCGTGACCAGCAGATCCCTGGCCTCGACGATCGCGCCCACCTCCACGTGGATGGCGGCGATGATCGCGTCGCGCGGGCAGTAGACGGCGGTTTCCATCTTCATCGCCTCGATGCTCAAGAGCCGCTGCCCGGATCTGACGCGGTCGCCCTGTTTGACGGCGATGGCGGCGATCCGGCCGGGCATGGGCGCGGCGACCTGGTCGGGATGGTTGGGATCGGCCTTGGGCCGGCGGTGCACCTTGCCCTGGACCGAGCGGTCGGGCACCTTCACCTCGCGCGGCTGGCCGTTGAGCTCGAAAAAGATCGTGCGAGTGCCGTCGTCATGCAGCTCGCCGACCGTCAGGAAACGCACGATGAGCGTCTTGCCCTCCTCGATCTCGATGGAGACTTCCTCGTTGGGGCGCAGCCCATAGAAGAACGTCGCCGTCGGCAGCACGGCGGTGCCGTCGTATTGTGCCACGTGTTGCTGGTAATCCAAAAATACCTGCGGGTACAGCAGGTACGAGAGGACCTCCTCCCGCGTGGGCGGGCGGCCGATCCTGCGTTTCAGGTCCGCCGCGGCGGCCTTGAAGTCCGCCCTGCCCAGCCGCGCCGCGGGTCGGCCGCGAATCGGCTTGACCCCGGCCGACCGCAGAACAATCCGCTGGAAATCCCTCGGCCAGCCGCCCTCGGGCGTGCCCAGCATCCCCTGCATCATCTCCACCACGGAACGCGGAAAGCTCAGGCGGCGATCGCCCCTGAGCAGGTCTTCGGGCTTGAGGCCGTTGCTCACCATGAACAGCGCCAGGTCGCCGACGACCTTGGACGAGGGCGTTACCTTGACGATATCGCCCAGCAGCCGGTTGGCCTGCGCATAGGCCTCGCAGACCTCGTTCCAGCGGGAGGCCAGCCCCAGGCTGCGAGCCTGTTGCAGCAGGTTGGTGTACTGTCCGCCAGGCATCTCGTGTCGATACACGTCGGCGCTGGGGCTTTTGATTTCCTCTTCGAAGGGATAGTAGAGCGCGCGCACCGACTCCCAGTAGCGGCTGAGCGAGTCGAGAGCGCGCAGGTCCAGTCGCGGATCGCGCGGCGTGTTGGCCAGCGCCGCGACCAGCGAGTTGAGGCACGGCTGGCTGGTCAACCCGCTCATGCTCGCGATCGCAGCGTCGGCGATGTCCACGCCGGCCTCGCACGCCCGCAACACCGACGCGCCGCCGATGCCGCTGGTGTCGTGCGTGTGAAAGTGGATCGGCACATCCACCGCCTCCTTCAGCGCCCTCACCAGCGCATGCGCCGCGTGGGGCTTGCACAGGCCGGCCATGTCCTTGATGGCCAGGATGTGCGTGCCGCGCCGGACCAGTTCCCTGGCCATGCGGACGTAGTACTTCAGGGAATACTTGGTCCGCCGCGGGTCGAGGATATCCCCGGTATAGCAGACGGCCGCCTCGCACACGCCGCCGGTGTGCTCCAGCACGGCGTCCATCGCCACCTGCATGTTGTCCAGCACGTTCAGCGAGTCGAAGATGCGGAAGATGTCGATGCCGTTGGCGGCGGCGGTCTTGATGAACTCGCGCACCACGTTGTCGGGATAGTGCGTGTAGCCGACGGCGCTGCTGGCCCGCAGGAGCATCTGGAAGGGGATGTTGGGGATGCGCGCCCGAAGCAGACGCAGGCGCTCCCAGGGATCCTCCTGCAAAAACCGCATGGCCGTGTCGAACGTCGCCCCGCCCCACATCTCCAGCGAAAAGAGGTCGCCGGCCAGCCGCGCGGTGGCGTCGGCCACGGCCAGCATGTCGTACGTGCGCACTCGCGTCGCCAGCAGCGACTGGTGGGCGTCGCGCAGCGTCGTATCAGTCAACAGCAGCCGGCGCTGGCCGCGCACCCATCTGGCCAGGGCCTGGGGGCCGTCGGCCAGCAGCCTCTGGCGGATTCCCGCCGGCGGGGGGGCCGCCGCGCCGCACGGCGGGGCCACAGGAACAGGCAGCGGGCGACGCGGATCCAGTTTTCCCTTCACGTCCGGCCGGCTGTTGACGATCACGTCTCCGATGTAGCTGAGGATCTTGGTCGCACGGTCGCGCCTCGGCCGGAACTTGAACAGCGCGGGCGTGCTGTCGATGAACGTCGTCGTGGCGTCGCCGGAAAGGAACGTCGGGTGCAGGATCAGGTTTTCGAGGAACGGGATGTTGGTCTTCACGCCGCGGATGCGAAACTCGCGCAGAGCCCGGTCCATGCGGCGGACGGATTCTTCCAACGTCATGCCCCAGCTGGTCACCTTCACCAGCAGCGAGTCGAAGTACGGCGTGATGATCGCGCCGCCGAACGCCGTGCCGCCGTCCAGCCGGATGCCGAACCCCGCCGACGAGCGGTAGGTGCTCAGTCTCCCGTGGTCGGGGATGAACTGGTTCTCCGGGTCCTCGGTCGTGATGCGGCACTGGATGGCCACGCCCCGCGTTTCGATCCGATCCTGGGGGGGAATGCTGATCGGCGGCTCGTGCAGTTTGTGTCCCTGCGTCACCAGGATCTGGCTGCGGACGATGTCGATGCCCGTAACCGCCTCGGTGACGGTGTGCTCGACCTGCACCCGCGGGTTGACCTCGATGAAGTAGAACTGCCCGCCGTCCAGGTCCACCAGGAACTCCACCGTCCCGGCGCACTGGTACTTCACCGCGCTGCACAGCCTCACGGCCGCGTCGCAGATCGCGCGTCGCAGTTCGGCCGCCAGCTTCGTGGCCGGCGCCATCTCGACGACCTTCTGGTGTCGCCGCTGCACCGAGCAGTCGCGCTCCCACAGGTGCACCAGGTTGCCGTGCTGGTCGCCCAGGACCTGCACCTCGATATGCTTGGCCCTCGCAACGTAGCGCTCGAGGAACACGTCCGGCCGCCCGAACGCCGCGCCCGCCTCGCGCTGGGCTTCGGCCAGGCGGTCGTGCAGTTCGTCGGCCGACCGCACCACGCGCATGCCGCGCCCGCCGCCGCCAAAACTGGCCTTGATCATCAGCGGGTAGCCGATGCCAGCCGCCGCCTTGCGGACTTCCTTCTCGCCGGCGATCGCTTCTTCCGTGCCGGGAACCGTCGGAATCTCCAGCCGCTGGGCCAGGCGCTTGGCGGCGGTCTTGTCGCCGAAGACCTCCAGGTGCTCGGGCGTCGGGCCGACAAACGCGATTCCCGCGGCCGCGCACGCCCGCGCGAACTGCGCGTTTTCCGAGAGAAAACCGTAGCCCGGATGGATGGCGTCCACACCGTGCGCTTTGGCCACAGCGATGATGTCGTGGATGTTCAGGTAGCTCTTGACCGGATCGCCGCCGCCCGGCGGGCCAACCAGGTACGACTCATCCGACTTGAACCGGTGCAGGGCGAAGCGGTCCTCGTGCGAGTAGATCGCCACCGTTCGCAGCCCCAGTTCGCTGACCGCACGCAGCACGCGAATGGCGATCTCGCTTCGGTTTGCGACAAGCAGCTTCTGCATGAAAACGCCTTGCCCAGTGGCCGTCCGGTTCGGGCGGTATTCTGAGAAGGCGGGGCCCAAATGCAAGCGCTATCCTTCCCGCGGCGTCTGGTGAGCGGTATTGTGCAAGGGCGCCTTGGAAGGAGCGGATATGGACAGCGACCTCTTACTCGTGGGGGCGGGGGCGGGAATCCTGCTGGTGCGGGCTGGCATGGCGCTGCACGCCATCGGGTCGGTCCGCTCCAAGAACTCGGCCGGGATGGGCCTGCGGCAGCTGTGCGACCTGCTGGTCTGCGCGCTGGCGTTCTGGGCCGTGGGCGCGGCCATCCTGCACATGGGCAAGGATGTGCCGGCGCTGGGGCTGATGGGCGGCGCAACTTCGCGGGCCATGCACGCCGACGCGCAGCGGTTCGTGCAGATGTGCGCAATGACCCTGGCGGCGGGCATTGTCGTCGGCGCGGTCTCCGAGCGGGCCCGTTTCTGGCCGATGCTGGCGATGTCGGCCGTCGTGGGCGGCGTGGTTCTGCCCCTGGCCGGCTACCTCGCTTGGGGCGGCTGGCTGGCCCGGCTGGGCTACCGCGACGCGGCCGGGGCGTCGGTAATTCACCTGGCCGGTGCGGTGTGCGCTGCGTCGGCCGCATATGTGGTCGGCCCGCGCACCGGAAAGTTCAACCGCGACGGCTCATCCAATGCCATCCCCGGCCACAATGTTGCCCTGGAGAGCGGCGGCGCGATGCTCATGCTGGTCGGGTGGTTCATCTACGTCGCGGCATTTCAGCACGGCAGGTGGGAAATCGGCGTCGCCGCGACCAACGTGATCCTCGCCGCGGCGACCGGGCTGCTCTCGGCTCTGCTGCTGAGCCAGGCGCGGTACGGCAAGACGGATATCCACCTTGGCTACGGCGGTATGCTGGGGGCGCTGGTGGCCAGCACGGCCGCGGCCGGGCAGATGGGCCCCTGGGGCGCGATGGCGACGGGCGTGGGCGCGGGCTTGCTGGTGCCGACGTTCGTGATCGTGATCGACCTGCGGCTGCGCATCGACGACCCCTCCAGCGCGATCGCGGCCCACGGCATTGGCGGGGCGTGGGGCATCCTGGCGGCCGGGCTGTTCACACAGGTGGACGGTGTGGCGGCGCGGTTGAGACTGCTGGGCGTGCAGGCGACGGGCATGGTGGCCGTCGCGGCGGCGGCGCTGTTCGTGGCGGCCGTGGTCTTGCTGATCCTGCGGACCACGACCACGCTGCGCGCCCGCGAGGCCGACGAGTTTGACGGCCTGGACCTGGCCGAGCACGACATCGGCGCGTACCCGGATTTCCAGCAGACCATGATCAAGAGCTATCACCTGCGCGAGATGTGAGACCCTGGCGGCCCGTCAATCGCCCCAGCCGTTTCAGGGCGCGATGGCCTCCTTGTAGCGGGCCTTGAACTCATCCAGCGTCGCCACGCCCGGCGGAAGAACGGCTTCCTCGACGAGCATGACCGGGATGCCCTCGCGGATGGGGTAGCGCAGGCCGCCCACCTCGGCTACCAGGTAGTCGCCTTCCTGCCGCAGGCGGCTGCGCGTCAGGGGGCAGCGGAGGATCGAGAGAAGCTGCGGATCGACCTGTGTGGGTGTGGTTTCGGCCATGGCGCACGAAGTTTACGGCCTGCGGCGGCCGCGTCAAAGCCGCAACAAAAACTCCCGCAGCGCGCGGTTGACCTGCTCGGGCTGCTCCATGGGCGCCATGTGACCGGCGCCTTTGATGACCGCGAGCCTCGCGCCGGGAATCCGCCCCGCCATCCCCTGAGCCACCGCCGGCGGGGTGATCTGGTCGGCCTCGCCAACGATGATCAGCGTGGGCATCTTGATGCCGGGCAGGTCGCCCGTGTAGTCCGGCCGGTCGCGCATGGCCAGCAGGGCATGCTCGATGGTCAGCGGCGGGCAGCTTTCCATGATCTGACGCAACCGGGCCGCCAACTGCGGCCGACGCTCCGCCGCATCCGGCGCCAGCATCTTGGGCATCATCGCGTCGGCCGCGGCCTTGGATCCGCCCGCCCGCACCGCCTCGATCATCTTCATGCGGTTCTGCCGGGCCTCGGCCGTGTCGGCTTCGGACTTCGTGTCCACCAGCGCCAGAGCCCGCAGGTCGGCCGGGTGCTTGCGGGCCATGCCCAGTGCCACGTACCCGCCCATGGACAGGCCGGCCAGCGCCACCGGCCCGCCGCCCAGCTTCTGCACCAGTGCGTGCAGGTCATCTCCCAGCGACTCGATCGTGAATGGCTCGGCAGATGTGCTTTCGCCAAAGCCGCGCAGGTCCACCGCCACCACGCGGCACGTATCGGCCAGCGCAGCCATCTGCGCATCCCACACCCGCCGGTCCAGGGGAAAGCCGTGCACCAGCAGCAGGACCGGGCCCTTGCCTCGCTCCTCGAATCGCAGTTCCATGGGGACATCTTCCAATCCGCAGTCCGAAATCTCAAATCTGAACTGCGAGATTTGGAATCCCAAATTTGAAATCGAGATTTCAAATCTCAAATCCGAAATCTCGAGCCGCTATAATGCCTCCCATGCCATCGTTCACCTACGAGCCGATCTTCCAGCTTCCCCACGACGACAAGACCCCGTACCGCCAACTGACGCGAGAAGGCGTATCGGTCCTGCGGCTGGACGGCCGGCGGTTTCTCAGGATCGAGCCGTCAGCCCTGGCGCTGCTTGCCCAGCACGCCTTCCACGACATCTCGTTCTACCTGCGCCCCGGGCACCTGCAGCAGCTCAAGGCCGAGCTGGACGACCCGGCCGCCTCGGACAACGATCGCTTTGTCATCTACACCCACCTGCAGAACGCGGTCGTCGCGGCCGCCGGCAAGCTGCCCGGTTGCCAGGACACCGGCACGGCCATCGTCATCGGCAAGAAGGGCCAGTACGTGCTGACGGAGTGCGACGACGCGGCGGCCCTCAGCGAGGGCATCTGGCGGACCTGGCAGCAGGAGAACCTGCGGTATTCGCAGATCGCGCCCCTGGCCATGTTTCAGGAGAAGAACACCGGCACCAACCTGCCGGCCCAGATCGACATCCTGGCCGACGTGGGCGACGAGTACCATTTCCTGTTCATCGCCAAAGGCGGCGGGTCGGCCAACAAGACGTTTCTCTACCAGACCTCCCCGGCCGTTCTCACCGAGCCAGACCTGGGGGCGTTCGTCGCCGAGCACCTGCGCGACCTGGGCACGGCCGCCTGCCCGCCGTACCACATCGCCCTGGTCATCGGCGGCACCAGCGCCGAGATGTGCCTCAAGACGGTGAAACTGGCGTCGGCCGGCTACCTTGACGGCCTGCCCACCACCGGCTCGCCGGGCGGCGGGGCTTTTCGCGACCTGGAGTGGGAGAAGCGCGTGCTGGAGGCGGCCTATGCGTGCGGCATCGGGGCCCAGTTCGGCGGCAAGTATCTGGCCCACGATGTTCGCGTGATCCGCCTGCCGCGACACGCCGCATCCTGCCCCATCGGCCTGGGCGTGAGCTGCTCGGCCGACCGCAACATCAAGGGCAAGATCACCGCCGAGGGCGTCTTCCTCGAGCAACTGGAGATGCACCCGGAGAAGTATCTTCCGGCCGAAGCGCCGAGGCTGGCCCCGCCCGTTCGCATCGACCTGAACATCGGAATGGACCGCGTGCGGCAGGTACTCAGCAAGTTCCCCGTCAAGACGCGGCTGGAACTGACCGGCACGCTGATCGTCGCTCGCGACGCCGCCCATGCCCGCATCAAGAAGATGCTCGATGAGGGCAAGCCCATGCCCCAGTATTTCAAGGACCACCCGATCTACTACGCCGGGCCGGCCAAGACGCCCCCCGGCATGGCCAGCGGCTCGTTCGGGCCCACCACGGCCGGGCGCATGGACGGTTTCGTGGACCTGTTCCAGTCGCACGGCGGCAGCCTCATCATGATCGCCAAGGGCAACCGCTCCAGGGCTGTAACCGAGGCGTGCAGGAAACACGGCGGATTCTATCTGGGCAGCATCGGCGGCCCGGCGGCGATCCTGGCCCAGTCCAACATACGCAAGGTCGAACTGGTGGATTTCGAGGACCTGGGCATGGAAGCCGTCCGCAAGATCGAGGTCGTGGATTTCCCGGCGTTCATCGTGGTCGATGACAAGGGCAACGACATGTTCCAGCAGCTCAAGCCCGAGGTCGTATGCAGCGGGTGAAACGCGGCAGGCCCGGCTGCGAGCAGAAGACAGGAGCAGTCCCCATGCAGATCGCTGTGACGATCGTCGCGTTTGCACTGGCCTTTTCGGTTTGCGGCCTTGCCATCGCGGCCGAGACAGCCTCCCCAAGCGGCCCCGGGCTGCGGTACTACTACCCTGTTGCCCCGGCCGACCCGCCCCAGGTATTCGACGTGGACGTCTGCGTCTATGGCGACACGCCCGGCGGGATCGCGGCCGCCATCCAGGCGCGGCGCCTGGGCAGGACGTCGGCGCTGTTCTGTTTCGGCCGGCATATCGGCGGCATGACGGCCGGCGGACTGTCGGCAACCGATGTGGGCAACGCCAAGGCCATCGGCGGCATGGCCCGCGAGTTTTACGACCGCGTTGGCATGATGCGGGGGTTTCGGCCGTCCAAGGCCCGAGAGACCTTTCTGGCCATGCTCAAGGAGGCTGGCGTGCCGGTGCACCTCGAGCATCGGCTGGCGAAGGTCATCAAGGACGGTCCCCGCATCACGGAGATCGCCTTTGAGAACGGCAACCGGGCCAGGGCCCGGATCTTCGTTGACGCCACCTACGAGGGCGATCTGCTGGCCGGCGCGGGCGTGTCGTATCACGTGGGCCGCGAGTCCAACGACATGTACCAGGAGACGCTCAACGGAAAACAGTTCCGCAACACCCACAACTTCGTCGTGCCGGTGGACCCTTACAAGGTCGAGGGCGACCCGAGCAGCGGCCTGCTGTGGGGAATCAGCGATGAGGCGCCGGGAAAGGCGGGCGAAGGCGACCGGCACGTCCAGGCGTACAACTTCCGGATGTTCCTTTCCTCGGCCGAGGACCGCATCCCGTTCCCCAGGCCGCCCGGCTATGACCCGGCGCGGTACGCGCTGCTGGTGCGCTACCTGGCGAGGCATCCGCACGTGCCGTTTCAGCTTCGCGAGGGCGACAGCAACAACACCGGCGGCTTCTCGACCGACTACATCGGCGGCAGCGACGCCTGGCCCGAGGCCGACTATGCCACCCGCGAGAGAATCTTCCAGGACCATGTCAACTATCAACAGGGGCTGATGTTTTTCGCCGCCAACGACCCCTCTGTGCCGGCGGACCTGCGCCAGAAGGTGAGCCGATTCGGCCTGGCGGCGGGGGAGTTCACGGCAACCGGCGGCTGGCCGCCCCAGCTTTACGTCCGCGAGGGCCGGCGCATGGTCAGCGACTACGTGATGACGGAGCACAACTGCCTGGGCAAGGTCGTCGCCGAGGATGGCATCGGCCTGGCAAGCTACAACATGGACTCACACAACTGCCGCCGCATCGTGATCGACGGCAAGGTGCGCAACGAGGGCGACGTGCAGGTGAAATGCCCGCAGCCCTACCCGATCTCCTACCGCTCGATCGTCCCGCGCGAGAAGCAGTGCACCAACCTGCTGGTGCCGGTGTGCCTGTCCAGCACCCATATCGCCTATGGTTCGATCCGCATGGAGCCGGTGTTCATGATCCTGGGCCAGAGCGCCGCCACCGCAGGGGTCTTGGCGCTGGAGTCGAACGTGCCGGTTCAGCGCGTGGACTACGCAAAGCTGAAGCAGCGGCTCGTGGCGATGGGGCAGATCCTGCAGTGGAACCCGTCGCCGCTCAGCCCCTGATCGCCGCGTCCAGAGCGTCCCGGAAGTCCTTTTCCTGCCGCAGACCGACGAACTTCTGGATCGCCTGGCCGTTCTTGAAGAGGATCACGGTCGGGATGGCATTGATCTGATACTTCAATGCCGTGTCGCGATTGGCGTCGGTGTCGAGCTTGCCGACCTTGACCTTGCCGGCGTAGTCCTTGGCCAGCTTCTCGATGGTGGGGGCCAGCATCCGGCAGGGCATGCACCATTCGGCCCAGAAATCCACCAGAACCGGCAGGGGCGACTTGAGCACGTCCTGTTCAAATCCGTGGTCCGTGAACTCCAACACATTCGCGCTGGCCATTTCGACTCCTTTTTCAGGCGTGGATGGTAGGGTTCCTGCAATAGGGTGTCAAACCGGCAGGGCCAGCCGCCTGATGCGGGCGGCGGCTTGCTGGACGCACCGCTCAAACGCCTCGTGGCGCCGGCCACCGACCGCCGCCGCAGCGATCGTCAGCAGCACGAGGCGCACCGTCGGCGGCGTCATGCCCAGCGAGTGGGCCAGGGCCAGCTGATCCGCAATGGACAGACCATGGGTGCTTGCGGGCGCGGGGCTGGCCAGCGCCTTGCGAGCCTCCTCATCCCAGGGCAACTCGATGACCTGCCCCGGCGGCCGACCGGGAACCTCCGCCGCATCGACGATCAGCAGCATCCGCCTGCCCTCCAGATGCTCCACCAGCGATGCCGGCCTCATTGCCAGGTCCAGCACCTGGAGGTTTTCGTCGGGATGCTCCAGCAACGCCCTGGCGACGGCCGGCCCGAACGCATCGTCGCCGGCTAGCGGATTGCCGCAACAGGCCACGAGAACCGGCGGCGGGCGGTTCATGTCGCCGCTTTCACGGTCCGCGTGAACCTCAGGAAATGCACCGAGCAACTGATGCACGGATCGTAGTTGCGGATCATGTGCTCGCAACGCAACGCCGCCTGCTCATCGGGCAGATCGATGACCTGTCTGGCCAGCTCCCACAGGTCCTCCTCGATGGTCATCTGGTTCTGGCTGGTGGGGGGGATGATACGCGCCGACGCCACCGTGCCATCCTCCGTAACACGGTACTGGTGCCAGCACAGGCCGCGGGGAGCCTCGGTGCCGTGTCCGCCGGTGCCGGCGCGGGCAACGATGGGGATGCGCGACCGGTGGGGAACCTGGTAGGCCTCGAGGATGTCGGCCGCCAGAGCCAGCGCATGCACCGTCTCCAGGGCCCGCGCCGGCAGGCTCAGAAAGTTGTTCCGCCACGGCAGGTTGTGCTTCACCAGCGAGCAGACCCTGGGCAGCAGCTCGGCCGCCCGGCGGTGCAGCTTCTGGTGGTTGAGGTTCAGCCGAGCCAGCGGGCCGACCATGTACGCGCCGCGCCCGCGGATGATCGAGTGCAGGGCGGTGGAGTGCGGCACGTGCCGCTCCTCGATGGCCCGCCCGAAGTCCTCCTGGGCGACATCCAGCCCCCGGTTGGACTTGATGCGGCCCAGGTTCATCGGGTACTCGTCGTCCGGGCAAAGCGAGACGAACTCGTAGTCGCGCTGCAGGTCGGGGTAGGTGAGTTTTTCGGCCAGAAAGAGCGTCAGATCGCACATGTCGTCCAGGCCCGCCCGCACCTGGGGCAGAAGCGCCCGCGCCCGATCCGGATCGAGGGGACTGTAAAAACCGCCCACGCACACGCCCACCGGGTGCACCGCCCGCCCGGCCATCGCGGCCAGCAGGTCGTTTCCCAGCTTCTTGAGTTTCAGCGCCCGCTTCACCACCGTCCCGTGGTCGGCGGCCATGCTGATCACGCTCTCGTAGCCCAGAAAATCGGGCAGGTGGAGCATGAAAATGTGCAGGATGTGGCTCTCGATCCACTCGCCGCAGTACAGCAGGTTCCGCAGCGTGCGGATGGCCGGATCGACCGCGTCAAACGCGCCGATGGCCCGTTCCAGCGCATGGCACGAGCCCATCTGGTAGGCCACCGGACAGATCCCGCAGATGCGGGCGGTGATGTCGGGCACCTCGCGGAAGTCGCGCCCGCGCAGGAAGGCCTCGAAGAACCGCGGCGGCTCGTAGATGTCCAGCCGCACCTGGCTGACCTCCCGGCCGCGCATCTCGATGTGCAGCGCGCCTTCGCCCTCGACTCTTGCCAGCGCGCCCACGCGGATCGTCCGCGTCTCACTGCTCTTTGTCGAGTCGCTCATAGTGATCGCTCGCTTGCTTGAAGGGTTCCAGGTATCCGTTGTACTGACGCAGCAGCCGCTTGAGGTCGCGGCCGGTCAGGCCCAGCCGGCCGGTGAACCACGCCCCCAGCGACTGGATGTTGGGCTGTTCCATCGGGCCGAAGCACCCGTAGCAAGGCCGCTGGCACGACGGGCACAGCGCTCCGCCGCATCCATCCTGCGTGATGGGCCCGAGGCACGGCAGGCCCTTGGAGACCACCACGCACGGATAGCCTCGCCGTTTGCATTCCACGCACACGCTGTGGGTGGGGATGTTGGGCTTGCGGCCGACCAGCAGGGCGCTGATCAGCTCCAGCGCCTGGTAATGGTTGATCGGGCAGCCGCGCAGCTCAAAGTCCACGAACACGTGCGACGCGACAGGCGTGGAGGTGTCCAGCGTCTTGATGTACTGCGGGCTGGCATAGACCTGTCGCGTGAACTCCTCCACATCCGCCCAGTTCCGCAGCGACTGGATGCCGCCGGATGTGGCGCAGGCGCCGATGGCCACGAGGATTCGACAATCCCGGCGAATCTGGCGGATGCGGTGTTCCTCCTCGGGGGTTGAGATGCTGCCCTCGACCAGGCCCACGTCATAGGGCGGCGGCAGCACGCGGCGGCGGGCCTCAAGGAAATACGCGATCTCCACCGCGCCGACCAGGTCCAGCAGCTCATCCTCCAGGTTCAGCAGCGACAACTGGCATCCGTCGCAACTGGAGAACTTGTACACGGCCAGCTTCGGCTTGGCGCTATTGCTGGCGGGGGCTTCCTGTGGCATGGCTACACCTCCTCCTTCGCGAAGATGTCCGCGATCTCGCTGAAGCAGAAGACCGGCCCGTCGGTGCAGACGAACTTGGGCCCATACTGGCAGTGGCCGCACCGGCCAAAGCCGCAGTTCATGTTCCGCTCGAGGCTCACGTAAACCTGCTCGGGCGGCACGTGCAGCTGCAGGAACTGCCAGGCCGCCACGCGGTTGAGGATGCGCGGGCCGCAGACGAACACGGTGGTGCGCTCGGCGTTCACCTTGATGCGACGGAGCAGGTTGGTCACCGGACCCACCGGCCCGGACCAGCCCTTGGTGGCGTTGTCCACCGTCACCAGAACGTCGATCGCTCCGCCGGCCGCCCAGGCATCCAGCTCATTGGCATACACGCGGTCCTCGGGCGTGCGGCAGCCGTACAGCAGCACCACCCGCTTGACGCGGTCGCGGTGGCGCAGGAGCCAGCAGACCATCGGCCGCAGCGGAGCAAGCCCGATGCCGCCGGCCATCATGACCACGTCGCGGCCGTCCAGGTGATCGGTCGGCCAGCCCACGCCAAACGGCCCGCGCAGGCCCACCATGCCGCCGACGCCCATTCGGTCGATGGCCCGCGTTACCGACCCGACCACGCGGATGGTGTGCTCCAGCAGACTGTTGTCCTCGGAATCCGAACTGATCGAGATGGCCGCCTCGCCCACGCCGGGCACGTAGAGCATGTTGAACTGACCCGGCACCCATCGATAGGCGCGGGCCGCCACCTCGTCGGTGATGCGGAATCGCACCGTGCGCGTGTTGAAGTTCTCGCTGCGGACCTCCACGATCTGTGCCGGCACCGGCAGCCACGTGTCGCTGCCGCAGACCGGCTCGGGTCGGCGCGTTGCAGTTGCCGCGGTCATGGCGTCACCTCCGTCCTGGCCGAGGAAACGTGACTGGCGCGGATCGCGGCGACCTCCTCGGTCAGGTCGATGCCCACGGGGCACCAGGTGATGCACCGCCCGCAACCCACGCACCCGCTGGACTGGAACTGGTCCCACCAAGTGCACAACTTGTGCCGCAGCCAGTGGCGATACCGGCCGCGGATCGTGTTTCGCACCGGCCCGCCGACCGTGTAGCTGAACTGGTGGGTAAAGCACGACTCCCACTGCCGCGTGCGGGTCATGCGGCCGGTCGCCAGATCGTTGGAATCCGACACCGTGCTGCAGAAGCACGTCGGGCAGACCATCGTGCAGTTGCCGCAACTGAGGCACCGCTTGGCCACCTGGTCCCAGCGGGGATGCTCTATGGTCTTGTCCAGCAGTTCCTTGAGGCCCTCGACGTCCAGTTGCCGGCCCATATGCTTGCGGGCCTGCTCGATTTTGAGTTCCTCCAGTTCCAGCTCGGCCGCGCTGGGTTGGCGCACGGGCAGGCGCGACAGCAGCTCGCGTCCTTTCTCCGATCCGCTGCGGACGACAAACCCCTCGCGCAGTTCGGTCATGGCCAGGTCAAAGCCCTCGAACGCGGCCGGGCCCGTCCCCCACGATGCGCAGAAGCACGTGCCGCCGGGACGCACGCAGTTGACGGCGATGATCAGCGACTGCTCGCGGGCCTGCCGATACGATGTCTCCGACTCGCACCGGAACGTCTGCTGCTGTTTCTGCACGCCGAACACGCGGTCCTGCACGGCGATTGCGGCCACCTCGCAGGGCCGGATGCCCAGGAAAGCCAGTTTCGGCGGGGCGGGTCCGGCCGGCTCCAGCTGCATGCTGTCCTTCGCGACCCGCACGTGAAACAGCTCCTGCCGCGGCGGAAAGAACCACCGCTTGGGCCCGTCAGCGCCGACGACGTACTGGAAGTACAGCTCGGCTTCGGCGGGCACGAGGCGGTAGCTGCCGCCGCTCTGCTCGTCGCGGACGCCGCGGGCGATCTGGTCGGCCGATTCCACCGGCCGAAGCGTCACCACGCCTTGCCTCTGAACGGGCGCGATCACGCAGTATCCCTGCTGTCGCAGGAGGGCGATCATCTCGTCCAGCGCGGGCTTCGGCAGAAACTGGGGTTGTCCCGTGACGTGCTGGCTGCGCGGCATGACACACTCCTTGTCTGCGCTGCCGCACGGGAAGACACAGCGCGCCGCCCTCCACGGCGACAGCGCTCAAGCACAATATGTACACCGCCCGACGCGCCGCCCTCAGCGGGCCGCGCGGGCGATCGGTTCGCCGCCGCGGTCGATCACGACCATCTCCAGCGGCATCCGGCCCCACGCGTGCGTGGAGCACGACAAACACGGGTCATAGGCGCGAATGGCGGCCTCGACCCGGTTCAACGCGCCTTCGGTGATATGGTTGCCATCGACGCAGGCCTTTGCGACCTCCTCGACAGCCCTGCTCATGGCGTAGTTGTTGTTGCCGGTCGCCACGATCAGGTTGACCCTTTCCAGCCGGCCCTGGTCGTCCACCCAATAGTGGTGCCACAGCGTCCCGCGGGGGGCCTCGATCACGCCCACGCCCTCATGGGACGTGGCGGCCGCGTTGTTGCGGATGTCGTTGGACATCACCTCGCGGTCCTCCAAAATCTGCCTCACCCGCTCCACCGCATACAGGTCCTCGATCAGCCGGGCATAGTGGTAATACAGCGAACCCTCCGGCAGCCCCTCGCCGCCCAGTTGCCGGAAAGCGTCCAGTTCGCGCTGGGCCAGCGGCGTGTCGATCCGGTCGCAGGCGTTGAGCCGTCCCAGCGGCCCCACGCGGTACGTGCCCTGAGGGAAGCCCAATTTCCGCAGGTACGGGAACTTCAGGTACGACCAGCCCTCCACGTGCTCGGCAACGTGCTGGAGGTACTGGCGGCCGTCGAAGTGCTCGATCTGCCGGCCGTTGGCATCGACGATCCGGATCATCCCGTCGTAGAGCGCCAGGGCGTTGTCCTCGCCGACCATGCCCATGTAGGCGCTGGGGAACGACGCGAACGTCGCCATCTCGGCCGAGTGCTTCTCCATCCAGCCCTTCATCACGGCCAGGCCTTCCTGGACCGAGCCGATCATCGTGTCCACCTCGGCCAGGATCGCGTCGCGATCGGCGCTGCGCAGCTTGCGGTTCACGCCCCCGGGCACCGCGAAGTTCGGGTGCACCTTCCGCTCGCCGAGCCGCGCGATGATCTCCTGGCCGAACTTGCGCAGGCGCACGGCCTTGAGCGCCAGTTCGGGCGCGGCGGCCACGAGCCCGACCACGTTGCGGATGGCCGGATCGGCGTCGAAGCCCAGCAGCAGATCCGGCCCGGCCAGCTCGAAGAAGTGCATGGAGTGCGACTGGATGATCTGGCCCATGTGCATCAGCTCGCGCAGCAGGGCGGCCGTGCGCGGGATCTGCCCGCCGACGATCTGGTCGCACGCCTTGGCGCTGGCAAGATGATGGCTCACGGGGCAGATGCCGCAGATCCGCTCGGTGATCAGCGGCATCTCGTAGAACAGCCGGCCCTCGCAGAACTTCTCGAATCCGCGGAACTCGTTGACGTGGAAGCGGGCCTGCTCGACCTTGCCCGCGTCGTCCACGCGCACCGTCACCTTGGCATGGCCCTCGATCCGCGTGACCGGCTCGATTGTGATCGTCTGCGACATCGACTTCTCCAGAGGGCGGGATAACCCCGCCCCTGCTCCGGACCTCGCCACGTTGTTCATCGGGGCGGCCTCCCGCCGCCCTTTGTGCCATCAGTGCCAGTCCAGCAGCTTGCCCGCAAGCTGCGGCGTGCGTCCCTCGACCAGTTCCTTCAATACGTAATAGATCGCATCCGCCGGCGGCGGGCAGCCGGGCAGATAGACATCCACATCCACCACCGCGTCGATCGGCCGCACCTGCGCCATCGCGGCCAGTTCCGGATCGTCGGGAATCCGCCCGCCAACCGTGCTTTCGCTCTCGATGTACGCGCGACGCAGGGCTGCCTGGCAGCCGCCGGCGTTGCGCATCGTCGGCACGCCGCCGAATACGGCACAGTCGCCCATCGCCACCAGCACGCGGCAGCGCTGGCGCATCTGCCGCACGACCCGCTCGGTGGCCGAGTTGGCCACGGCCCCCTCGATGATCCCCACGTCCACGCCCTCGGGCGGCGGGTGCTTCAGGTCAGTGATGGGCGTGGCGTGCAGCGACACCGCCCCCAGCAGCTCCACCAGCCGCTCGTCCATGTCCAGCAGCGACATGTGGCAGCCGGCGCAACCCGCCAGCCAGTCGCTGGCTATTGTGACCTTCTTGGCCATCGGCCGCTCCCTTGAACGCGGGGCAAACCCGCCCTGCACAACCCGCGACTCCCGTAGGGGCGCGACAACCCCGCCCCTACACCACCTGCGACATTCCCGATATTGCGTCCATCGACAGCTCGTATCCCATTCGCATCGACAACTGCAGCAGCGTCTCCCAGTCGGCCGGGACCCCCGGCGGGGCCTCGAGCAGCGGCGTTACCGCCACCGACCGCCCCTCGACGTTGAGAATATGCCCGCGCCGCTCGGCCCACGTCTGCGCCGGCAGCACTACGTCCGCCGATTCGGTCCAGCTCGACCGATAGGCCGCCTGGATCACCGTGAACTGCCGGTGGGGCGGGGGGGTGCCGTTGGGAAGGTCGTCGCCCATGAGCACGTACACCGCATCGCCCATCACCGGCCGCGTCTGCAGCCCCAGCCGCCGCGCGCCCAGCGTGTTGGTGCCCACCACCAGCGGCATGAAGCGGACCTTCGGCGGCATGGCCCGCAGCGACGCGCACACCGTCGTGCTCAGGCCGCTGCCGTAGAGCACCACCGGGTGCTGCGCCGCCGTCAGGGCGCTCTTGAGCGTCGCCAGTCCGCCGGCCCGCAGGTGATACGTGTGCCGCAACCGCTCAAACGGCGACTCGGACGGATAGGAGATGTCCTCCAGTTCCAGATGCACATCGGCGCACTTGTCCAGGCCCGTCTCGGCGTCATCCACGACGATCACCTTGGCGCCCGCATCGCGCGCCCGCCGCACCAGATAGCCGACGACTTTCTGGTCCTTCAGCGGATCGCCTCCGATCACGGCAATGCAGTCCGCCGCCCGCAGGTCGGCGAGGGCCGCCGGCCGGCCCAGTTCCGACGGCGGCGCGTCACCGTACAACAGAGCCACCTCGTGGCTGGTCAGGGCCTCCTCGAAGAAGCACGCCAAAGCCGCCAGCGACTCGGTAACCAGCCGCGGCGTGGCCAGCCCGGCTACGGCCTGCGCGCCGCGGAACCTGGCCGCTATGTGCGACAGGGCCTTGTCCCAGCTGGTTTCCACCAGCCGCCAGTCCTGCCGCACCAGCGGTTTGAGGATTCTCGGCGGCCGCGGCTCGACGACCTCGAACCGCCCCGCGGCGCACAGCAGCCCCTCGTTGGCCGACGCCCAGTCGCCTTCCACGCGCACCAGCTGGTTGTCGCGCGTGAAGGCCTGGATGCCGCAACCTACCGCGCAGCCCATGCAGACGGCCCGGGTCCTGGTGAAGTCGCGCTCGTGTCCCAGGAACGCGCTGCGGCGATCGACCAGCGCCCCCGTCGGACACACCTGCAGGCACGTCCCGCACGAGATGCACGTGCTCTGGCCGAACGGAACATCGTCGTCGGCGCAGATCATCGTCCGCGCGCCCCGCTGCTTGACCCCCAGCGTGTGGTTGGCCGCGATCTGGTTGCATGCGCGCACGCACCGCCGGCAAAGGATGCACCGGCTATGATGCATGACGAAGTACTTTCGCGATGCGTCGATCTCCCACGCCTTCTCGTAGTCGGGGGCGTACGGCCAGTGGGTCAGGCCGTAGCGATAGGCCAGCCGTTGCAGCTCGCAATCGCTGCTTTGGCTGTCGCCCGAGACGGGACACACCATGCAGTAGTGGCTGCGCTCCGAGAAGAGCATCTGCAGGGCAAACCGCCGGCTCTCGACGATCCGCGGCGTCTCGGTCCGAACCACCAGCCCCTCGGCCACCGGGAAGGTGCATGCCGGCTGAAGGTTTCGCTGCTTCTCGATCTCCACCAGGCACAGCCGGCACGCGCCCTCGGGCTTCAGATGCGGATGATTGCACAGCCCCGGAATGTTGATGCCGATGGCGGCAGCCGCCTGCATGACCGTCTGCCCCGGCCGCGCCGTTACGGGCCTGCCGTCGATCGTGATCTTGACCACCGCCTCACTCATCGCGTGCTCCACGCTTCCCGCGTCCTCGCGTCACCCGCCTGCCGGGCGGGGCTCGCCGACGGCGTCCAGCCACTCCAGGTCGCAACGCAGGCAACGCCGGGCTTCCTGCTGCGCCGTCCGCTCGTCCAGCCCCAGTTCCACTTCGCGGAACGTTCTCTCCCTCTCCGCGACGCTGAGCTTGGGATTGATCGCCCGTCGCGTCTCGGCGTACTGGGCAAGGTCGTGCACCAGCGGAATGTCATGCCGCGGCGTCTCGAAACGAACCCGCTGCGTCTTGCCCGTCCGCAGCCACACATCCACGGCCGCCGCGACGGTGTTGCCCTGGGCCACGGCTTGCACGATCGTCGCCGGACCGCTGACCGCATCGCCGGCGGCGAACACCCCCGGCCGGCTCGTCGCCAGGCTCCCGTCCACGGCAAACGTCTGCCCGCTGCCGGTGAGCAGGGCGCCGCTCTCCATCCAGGACAGGTCCGGCACCTGCCCGATCGCCGGCAGGAGATAGTCCAGGTTCAGCGTGTAGGTCTCGGCCGTCAGCGGGTAGGGTTTTCGCCGGGCGCTGTTGTCGAACTCGCCCAGCCGCTGCCGCTGCAATCGCACACCCGTGACGTGCCCGTCGCCCAGAACCTCGATGGGCGTCACCAGCGTGTGGATGTGGATGCCCTCGTGGAGTGCGGCCTCGATCTCCTCCGGCAGGTGCGTGGCCGGCATGTCATCGCCGGTGCGGCGGTACATCACGTGCACTTCCCTGGCACCCAGTCGCAGCGCCGTGCGGGCCGTGTCGATGGCCACATCGCCGCCGCCGACCACCCCCACACGCTTGCCGTGCAGGTCCGGCACGTCCCCCTTGCCTTCGCGGCCGATGGCCCTGTTGCACGGTTCGACGGCCACTTCGCGCAAAAAGTCGATGCCGTAGATGACCCCCGGGCGATCCTCCCCGGGGATACCCATTCGCCGGCTGACATGCGCGCCAATCGCCAGCACGACGGCATGAAAGCCCATCTTGCCCGTGAGGTCTTCCAGCGTGAAGTCCCTTCCCAGCGACTTGCCGCAGAGAATCTCCACGCCGGCGCGGCGGATGTTCTCGATCTCGGCCAGCAGGATCTTCCGCGGCAGGCGATACTCGGGAATCGCCCAGCTCATCATGCCGCCGGGCACGGAGAACTTCTCAAACACCGTCACGCCGTAGCCCATCTGCGCCAGCCGCAGCGCCGCCGTCAGGCCGGCCGGGCCCGCGCCCACAACGGCAACCTTTTTCCCGGCGGCCGCTTTGCGGTTCTCCTCGCTCCCGATCGCCGAAGGCACCCACGGCTTGGCCATCTCGTGGTCGGCCATGAACCGCTTGACCAGCCGAATGGCCACCGCCTCGTCGATCTCCGCGCGGCGGCACTTGGTCTCGCAGAAGGCCGGACACGCCCGCCCGCATACCAGCGCAAAGGGGTTGCGCTCTCGGTGGATGGCCAGGGCTTCCTGGTAGCGCCCCTGCGCGACCAGCGCCAGGTAGGCCGGCGTATCCACGCCCGCGGGGCAGGTATTGATGCACTTGGCACGGACCAGCTTGCGGCACTGTCCCGCCGGGCACACCTTCTCGTCGATATGCTTGAGGAACTCCTCCTCAAAGAACCGCAGCGCCGCCAGCACCGGCCCGGGCGTGCGCTGGCCAAGGCCGCACAACGACGCCGTGCCCATGGCCGCGCCCACCTCGCGGATGATGTCCAGGTCCTTGCGCGTGCCCTGGCCCTCGGTGATGCGCACCAGCGCCTCGAGCATGCGCTGGCCGCCGATGCGACAGGGCACGCACTTGCCGCACGATTCGGCCGCCGCGAACTGCAGGAAGTACCTCGCCAGCTCCACCATGCACGTGTCGTCATCGACGACGATCATGCCGCCGGAGCCCATCACCGCCCCGGCCTCCTGCAGCGAATCGAAATCCACCGGCGTGTTCAGGCAGGACGCCGGCAGGCACCCGCCCAGCGGGCCGCCGGTCTGCACGGCCTTGAAGTTCTTGCCGCGCGGCACGCCGCCGCCGATGTCGAAGATGATGTCGCCCAGCGGGATGCCCATGGGCACTTCGATCAGGCCGGTGTTGTTCACCTTGCCGGTGAGGGCGAAGATCGCCGTGCCGGGGCTCTTGGCGCTGCCGATGCCCGCGAACCATTGCGCGCCGTTGAGGATGATCCGCGGCGCCATCGCGTAGCTCTTGACGTTGTTGATGTTGGTGGGCTTGCCCCACAGTCCGCTGACGGCCGGGTAGGGGGGGCGGGGACGCGGCTCGCCGCGCTGGCCCTCGATGGATGCGATCAGAGCCGTTTCCTCGCCGCACACGAAAGCGCCCGCGCCGCCCTTGAGCTCGATATCGAAGCTAAAGCCGCTGCCCAGGATGCGCTGGCCCAGCAGCCCGCGCTCGCGGGCCTCGGAAATCGCGTGCTGCAGCCGCGCAATGGCCAGCGGGTATTCCTCGCGGCAATAGATGTAGCCCTGCGATGCGCCCATCGCGTAGCCGGCGATGGCCATGCCCTCGAGAACCGCGTGCGGGTCGCTTTCCAGGATCGATCGATCCATGAACGCGCCGGGGTCGCCCTCGTCGCCGTTGCAGATCACGTACTTGGGCGAGCCGGCCGCCCTGCGGCACAGCTCCCACTTGGTGCCCGTGGAGAACCCCGCGCCGCCGCGCCCCCGCAGACCACTTTCCTTGATCTGCCGGATCACATCCTCCGGCGACATCTCGCTGAGCACCTTGCCCAGCGCACGGTAGCCGTCGCGGGCGATGTAGTCTTCGATCTGCTCGGGATCGATCCGCCCGCAGTCGGCCAGCGCGATCCACACCTGCTTGCTGAAAAAGGGAATCTCCTTGCTGGCCGGCAGCAGGCCGATGTCCGCCGGCTCCTTGTACGCCAGCCGCTGGACCACTTCGCCGTCGATCAGCGTCTGCTCGACGATTTCCGCGGCGTCCGCCGGCGCTACCTGGCCGTAAACGATGCCCGGCGGCTCGATGCATACCACCACCCCGCACGCGCCCAGGCCCCGATTCGGACCCGGCGAGACCCGTACGTTCCCGCTCAGGCCTCGCCGGGCGACCTCCTCACCCAGGGCCCGCAGCACGTCCTCTCCTCCAGCGCGGCCGTCGGGTCCTCCACAAACCCATACCACCGTCGCGTCGGCCTGTCCGCTGCGTCCTGTTGCGTACCCGCCGTCCATTGCCTTCTCCACCGCCTACTGGCTGCTGAGGCGGCAAACGACCCATTCCGGGATCGGCCTGCCCTGGACCAGGTGCTCTTCGATGAGCCGGGCCGCCATGTCCGGGCTGACGTTCCCATAGAGCACGTGAGACTTGCCGGCCAGCTGGATGTCCACCAGCGGCTCGCGGGCGCAGACGCCAATGCACCCCACCGTGCCGACGTAGGCGTCGATCTGCCGCCGGTTCAGCTCGTTCTGGATCGCCGCGAGGGTCTCGCGGGCGCCGGCGGCGATCCCGCACGTACCCATGCCGACATAGATCGCCGCGCGCGTATGCCGCTCGAGGCGCATCCGACCACGCGATTCCTCGCGAAATCGCGTCAGGTCCTGGAGCGATTCGATCCTGCTCATAGGCGCTCCGCCCGCACAGTGTCTCGTGGCGCAGGCTCGGGCCTGCACGCTCTATTCCAAGCCGCCCAGTCGATGAACCAACTCATCGGGTCCCAAGCGGCCATAAACCCTCTCATCCACCACCGCTACCGGCGCCAGCCCACAGGAGCCCAGGCAATACACGATCTCCATGGAGTACCTGTAATCCTTGCTGGTCGCCCCCGCCGTCAGACCCAGGGCCTTCTGGAGGCTCTGAATGTTCTTGGCGGCTCCGCGAACGTGGCACGCCGTCCCGTCGCATATCCGGATGATGTGCCGGCCGCGGCGCTGCAGATGAAACTGCGCATAGAACGTCGCCACGCCGTACAACTGATTCAGCGGAATACGGGTCTTGTCCGAGATATATCGAAGAGCCTCGCGGGGCAGGTAGCCGTAAGCGTCCTGCGTCCGCTGCAGGATGGGTATGACCGCTCCCTTCTGACCGCCCAGCTCCTCGAGGATGCGCTGCAATCGAGACAGGTCCAGCGTCGCTTCAGGGCCCTGTGCCGCTGAAGTGCGTGGTGGGCCGACGTGGGATGTTTCCGCCATCAGGACCTCCTGGAGACAAGTCCGTAAAGCGGGTCGCACGCGAAAGTCACGAACCCCGTGAAACTTTTCACGCGCCGATGGGTGTATAACACGACAGGGCCCCGGAATCAAGAGGACAAGAGCATATTGTCCGCTTTTTGCGTAACCCTCGACTGGCTCATCTCTTACCGAGCTGCCGCTGCCGTTGGAAAAAGACCTTCAACAGTTCGGCGCACGGCTCGGCCAGGATGCCTCCCGACACCGCCACACGATGGTTCAGGCGCGGATCTTGGCAGATTTGATAGAGGCTCCGGATCGCCCCGGCCTTGGGGTCGTCGCAGCCGTACACCAGCCGGCCGATGCGGGCGTTGACCAGCGCCCCAGCGCACATCGGGCACGGCTCAAGCGTGACGAACAACGCGCAATCCGGCAGCATCCATCGCCCCAGCCGCTGACCGGCCTGGCGCAGGGCAAGGATCTCCGCGTGCGCGGTCGGATCGCGATCGGCCACGCGGCGATTGTGCCCCCGCCCGACAATCTGCTCCGTCGGCTCGTGGACGATGACGCATCCGATCGGCACCTCGTCCACGGCCTGGGCCCGTCGGGCCTCCTCCAGGGCCTGGCGCATCCACCGCTGGTCGCACTCGCTATTCACCGGACTGGAACGACGCTTGTCACCTCGGGCACACGCTCGCGCAGAATGCGCACGATCCCATCCTGGAGCGTCATCGTACTGCTGGGACACCCATGGCAGGCGCCGTGGAAACGGATCTGAACGACCCCGCTGGCCGACACGTCCACCAGCTCGATATCGCCGCCGTCGGCCTGCACCGCCGGGCGGATCAGATTCAGAACCTGCTCGACTCGACCCCGCACGGCCTCTGCCTGGGGATCCTTGCTGGCGGGCGTGTGGGTATGCGGCATCCGCGGACCTCGTTTGGCTGTTTCACGGCCGAGGAAGTATAGCCCGGCCGAATCCCGCGAACAATGCGACCGCCCCGGCCGCTTCACACAGCCCGGGTGATTGATCAGCGGAACCTTGCGGCTGGTTGACGCGCTATTTGACGCTTCCGCGCAAGAAGCACAATCGACCGTCGGTGGTCACGTAGGCGATTCCGCCGTCGTAGCCCTGGCACTGGGCCATCCCGGCCGTTTCCTCGATGGACTCATCCACGACCAGCAGACCGCTCTCCTTGCGCAGGGCGGGGTCCGGTTCGTCGGAGATGTGCTTCCGCGAATAAGCCCGCAGCCGCAGCTTCCTCTCGGCGGCTTTGGGATCGCGCCCCGTTGCCGGCACATCGAGGGTCACGATGTGGTCGCGGCCGACGATGACGCTCCGGGAGCCGGGGGGATCCGATTCGGTCGGGAAAGGCGCCCAATCCTTGGGATCAGGCCGCGCGATGTTGTAGGCGATCAGCGACCGGATCGAGGTCACGTACACCCTGCCGCCATCCACATGCAGCACAACGTCGTTCATGCGCACCGCCGAGGTGGTCAGCACCGACGTGCCATCGCCAAACGGCAGTGGCTTGCCCGTTTGCAGCGAGCGTCGCTCAACAAGGGCGCCGTTGTCGCAGATCCCCAGAATCTGGTCGCCCACTACCACCAGCTGTTCCGGCCGGCCCATGTTGTTGTAGTTGCGGTCGCTCAGCTGCTCCCAGGTCGGCTGAGCGCCCGGCTCGTGCAAATCCTTGGCCAGGATCCGCGACTGGATCCGGTTGTTGACGGCCTGTCCGGACATGGTCCACACCAAGGTTCCCTCGGCTGCCAAGGCGATGTTGACCGGGAACGGCCCGCGATTGAGCTCGAAGCGTTGCCGCCAGACTCGCTGCCCGTCAAAGGCATCGAAGGCCACGAGGTCAGCGCCGTCCTCATCCCGCACATGCGCAACGACGAAGTCGCTGGTAGCCTCGATCCGATGCAGCGGCCTTTTGGCCAGACTGGCCTGCCACAGCAGTTTCCCATCCCCCAGATCCAGGACCATCAGGCGCCCGAAGGTGGTGCTGAGTACGACCCGGCCCGCGATCGGCCGGACGTGGTGAATGCGTTCGTTGCCTTCGCGCGGGGGCGGTAGATCGGCCATGGCTCGGCCGCCCCCCGCGCCGGCGAGAACGACCTGCCCGTCCATCACCAAGAAGCGTTCCGGCCCGACTGCCAACTCATCCGGACGCGGGGCCGGGCGGCGGCGATCGGCCTGCGGCTTTTCCTTTTCCGCTTCCCCCGCCGCGGCGATGGCCGACTCGCCAGCGCTGAACCGGCGGAGTTCCGCTCGCCACAGCGGCTGACCGGTCTGCGGGTCCAGCAGCGCCATGAGGCTCGGCGACCAGACCAGCGGGTGGCCTTCGATCCACGCCAGACCCGTTGGCGCCTCCGACAGCACGTCGCTGGACCACAACGGTCGGGCTGACGGCGGAGCGTAGCACGCCAGGTTCTGGCCGGTCCATGCGACGAGGCGATCCGGACGGGCCAGCCAAGGCACGTTGGCGGGAGGAACCAGCAAGGCCGCAACTCCCGGCACCACTGACGATTCATCCGCCTTCAGGAGGGCGGGGCCGCGTGCCCGCGGACCGGGCAGATGCAAATCCGGCAACGCGTAGGCCGGGGCCCGCATCGCCAGTGGCTCAAGGGCGTCGATCGCCTGTTGCAGAGTCTGCACCTCCCGGCCGCCCGCCAGGGCCAGCGCTGTGCCGTCGGGCAACACCATCGGCCGCGACAGCTTCAGCCCGCCGTTTCTGCCGTCGTTCATCGCGTTCAGCAGGCACTTGCGGGCAACAGCGAAATCCCCCGTGCGGACGTAGTTCCGCGCCATCGCTTCGGTAGCGGTCGCCCGCTCTTCCGGAGTCATACGGCTGCGGTACCGCTGATGCAGCCGCCACAGCAGCCGACCGGCCATCCGGGCGTTGCCGCTGGACTCGAAGGCTTCGGCGGCCAGGCGGGTGGCCTCGCGTGCCGCCAGCGCGTTGGGGTACGACTGGGCCACCGTCAGCAGGCGCTGGGGGTCGTTGGTGGCGCGAATCGATGCCAGCAGGTCGTCGGCGGCCTGTTCGTGCGCTGCGTAGATGCGTCTGCCGGCCAGGTCGATCAGTTCAGAAATCGCCCGCTCCGCCAGGTCGCCGGCGCTGCGGCCGTCGGAAGTGGCCAGCGGCACCCTGCGCATGGTCGGATCGCTGAGCACCTGCTGGTACAGGTCAACGGCCTCGAGCAGATTGCCGTCGCCCCCGGCCTCATGCACGGCGCGGATGTGGTCCGCCCGCAACAGACGCCAGGAGACGTGTTGGGCGGGAGTATCGGCGGCCAGCGCGGCCCGGTTGAAGAACTCCACGGCAAATTTCGTCGCCCGGGCGGCGGGAGCGCGGGGTCCGTCGCTGCGAGAGGGGAACAGTTTCTGAGCGAAGGTGAGGGCATCGCTGAAGAGTCGGTCGCGCTGCGCCCCGGAACGCAGCGACTGGGGTCCGCCCAGGGTCGCGATGGCTTCATCCATGGACCGCAGTGCCTCGTCCAGGTCGCCGGCGTTGAACATCACCTCGGACATCAGCAGACGCGGTTCGGGGTCGTTGGGGTTGGAAGCGATCAGGCCACGGTACTTTCCACGCACCGCCTCCAGATCGGCATACGCCGCGACGGCCGTCGGCGACGCCACCACGACATGGTCCTCGGCGACGACCACATTGCCCCAGCCGCCCTCCTTCCATGCCGCCAGATCGGCCAGGAACTCCCGAACCACCTTGCCATTGCGGATGTTCACGGCCCACAGCGCGGACTTGGTGGGCACGTAGATCATCTCACTGGTAACAAAGGGCCGGCCCTGGATAGGCGCGAAGGCGTGGGTATGCCAGCGGATCACCTTCCGCTCCATCTCCTGCCTTTTCTTCTCCGCCTCCCGCTCGTTGTAGGCCCGCCAGTCCACGCACGTCAGCACATCGGTGGGGTTGGTGCTGGTGGACGCGGGATTCACGCTGGCCAGGATCAACTCCTCGCCCCTCACGCACAGCAGCACCTGCGGAGCCTGCGACTCGCGTGAGCGCAGATGGTCCAGCCGCAGGCGATTGACCTCGTCGCCCGTCGCCGCGTCGTAAACCACCAGGTGCGTGCCGTCACTGGGCAGGGCGAAGACCTTGCCCTCGTGCACGATCACGGCGTTGGCCATCCAGGGAGTCCGTTGCCGCTGGTCCCTCGAGCGCACCGCGACCCCCGCCATGCGCGGGTCGGGCAGCTCGGTCCGCGGATACAGCGCAAGCCACGCCACGCCGCCCGTGAAGGCGTCGATGGCGCCCACGACGCCCAGGTTGGTCAGCACGTACACGCGCCCGCCGGCGTACGCCAGGTGGGACAGCGATTCGGTGGTGTTCGTCGGCTGGTAGTAATACGGGCTTCGCGTGGTGTTGGCCGAAGCGACGTACGACAACCAACGCAACTCGCCCTTCTCGAGCCCCAGGCACACCAGCACGCAGTCCTCCACCTGCATCTGCGTCCCGCCGCGGGCAATAACAAAGACGTTGTCGCCCACAACCAGCGGAGACCCGCTGAAGTTCAGAGACTTGGCGGCCAGCGGTGAATCCGCGGCCACCTTGGAGTTCTGAAGAGAATCAGGCTCGACGACCCAGCGCTCCTTGCCGGTTTCCCGCTCCAGACACACCAGTCGCGTGGGCGACTTGGTCTCGCCCGGCCGACTGTAATACACGCGCGGCGTGGGCCGACCCATTACCGCCAGCACCGATGTGTCGGTTACGGTTACGGTCCACTGCGGCGATGGAGGTGCGATGTTCGTCCCGTAGAGGTTGCCCGTTGGCCCGGTGCCGATGCCGGGCGCCGTGTATTGCCCGATGCGGTCGCCATCGGCGCCATACGTGAGCGTCCAGCCCTGCAGCGGCACGCCGCTCTCCAGGTTCACGGCGTACACCCTCTGGCCGTCCTGGAAGAACAACTGGCCGCGGTCGATGGCGGGAATGACGGCCGTATTCATGCCCGACTTGTTGGCGTTGTCCCACTGCTGCTGGAGTTGCTTACGTGCCTGCTCATTGATTCCGATGGTCGGCGGCCACCAGGGCGAGAGCTTGATGCTGTAGATCTGCGCGCCGGGCTGGGCCGCGGCCGAGGACAGCTTGTCCCGCGATGGGTTGCCGCCGAACATCGGCCACGAATCGCCTGCGGCCACGGCGGTGAACAGGGGAGCATGCTGAAGCTCCAGGTCCAGTTGCTCCGCCAGAAGCACCTCGCGGCCGCCCACCACACCGCGAGCGTCGGGATGTCGATTGCGCAGGTCCCCCAGTCGCCGGGTCGCACCGGACGCATCGCCGTTGAGGTGATGGCACAATGCCGTGCGGTAAAGCACCATCGGCGCATCGGCGCCCAGCGTCGGGTGCCATTCCAGCAGCCGCTCGCCCAGCGATGCCACCACGGCAAAGTCGCCCGACTCCCACCACAGGTCCATGAGCCGCAGCCCCGCCCGCTTGCCGGCCTCCGTCACAAAGTACAACTCCCAGATCCGTTGCAGTTCCTTGACCTCGCCCCGAACCGCCTGCTCCAACATCGCCGTAGCCAGCGGCTCGAAACGCGACCGATAGACGTTCAGACCCTCCTGCGGCCAACGTGCCAACTGCTCCTGCACGGCATTCTTCACGCCCCCATAGCGAATCGGCCTGCCGGCGGCGTCCATTCGGTCGGGCACCACGTTGGCCGCGTGCTTGGTGAGGACCTCATGGTAAAACTCGGCGGCGTTCTGCCAGGCCTTCTTTTGTTCCATCTCCCTACCGCTGCGGAACTTATGCGCCGCCTCGGACGACTCGTTCACATAGACGCTGATGTCCTCCTTGCTGCGGTCCTCGGGCCTCTCCCGCATGACCACCTGCGCCAGCAGCGGCGATCCGAGCAGGGCAGCGCCCGCCAGCATCAGCATGTAAGTTCGCAACGAACGTAGCCGGTAGCCAGTGACCATTCATGCTCCTCGTGGCTCTCGATCCGCGGGCACATGCGCGGAATCCACCGCGAACAAGCCTGTATTTCAATGACGCCCTGCCACGGCGTCGTCCTAACGGCCAAACCCGCCCGATTTCAGGCGCCGGGCGGAAAATGCCTTCCCCACAGCGGCCGCAGTCGCTCGACCTGCTCGGGCGGTATCTGCTGCTTGTCCGACCAGATCGCCAACTCAAGGGCGCTGTGCGCCGGCGAAGGCGGCAGGGCATCACGCCGCTGCGACAGCAACTTCACCGCCTCCCGCAGCAGCCGCATCGCGTTGTCGGTCGCCGCCTTCACGTTGCCGATGATCTCAGCCAGCAGGGCGTGCTTGTCCTGCGGCCGATGCTCGGCCGCCGCCGGCCGGGCCCGCCAGCAATCATAGTCCGTAACCAGGGCCACCAGTGCATAGGCGATTTCCGCTTCGCGGGCCAGTTTCGCCTCGGGCATCGCCGTCATCCCGATCAGGTCGCCGCCCCAGAGCCGGTGCATGAGGCTCTCGGCCCGCGTCGAGAAAGCCGGGCCTTCCATGCACACGTAGCAGGCCCGGTCGTGGACCGCCAGAGGCTGCGGCTCGCTCGATGCCTGCTTGGCCGCCTCGATGAGTATTTGACGCAGCACGGGGCAGAAGGGTTCCGCAAACTCCACGTGCACGGCCGCGTTCTCGTAGAACGTGCCGGGTCGGCCGTTGGTCTTGTCGATGATCTGGTCGGGGATGACCAGGTCGCGCGGGTGAAACTCCTCGCGAAGGCTGCCGACGGCGCCGCTGGCCAGGATGTGCGTAACCCCAAGCTGCTTGAGGGCGAAGATGTTGGCCCGGCTGGGAATCCGCGAGGGGTTGATCAGGTGGCCGGGCCCGTGGCGGGACAGCAGCAGCACCGGCAGGCCGTCCCATTGCGTCTCGATGATCGCGCCACTGGGCCGGCCGAAGGGCGTGTCGATCTCGTGGCGGGTGGATGCCTGGTCGCCTTCCAGCAGGGAACCCAGCCCGGTGCCGCCGATGAGTCCGATCTTGATCTGGCTCATGCGGCAGACTTTACGCGGCGGGCAGGACGGTTGCCAGCGCGGGCAAGCGATGCCTGGCCGCCGTTGACAGAGAGCAGATAGGGCCGCCGCGCGGGTGAGCTCAACGCCGCACCGGTTTGGACGTAAGCAGACTGGGAAAGCGAGTTGTGCCATGGGCAAACGGATGCATAGGGCCGCATCGCAGGGGCCAAACGGTCATCGGGGCGGATGGCGCAGTTGGCGGGTGAGCTTGCTGGTGCTTGCCGCGATGGTCTTGCTGTGTGGGCCGCGCGGGCTGGCCGCCGAGCCTTTCAGCGGCGAGCTGGACCTGGTGCTTCGAAAGGCGCTGTTCCACAAACCGGAGCAGGCGGCCGACGGCGTGCACCTCCTGCTGCACTTCGAGGCCCGCGACGGGCAGTGGCAGCGGGTGTGGGGCAAGGCCCAGAACTACGGAATCGGCGAGCACATCGGCATTGTCGAGTCGGCCGAGGTGACCGACAGCGCCGTGCGGCTCGAGGTGACGATGCTGATCCAGTCGGATTTCTGGAACAAAACCCAGTGGGTTGCCAGGTACAAGATCGACGCAACGCGGCAGGCCGGCGGCGTCGTCAAGGGAACCTACACCGGCGTGTTCAAGGGCGTGGATTTGAAGGGCGAGGTGGAGGGCATCGTGCCGGCAGCCCGGCCGGTGCGGCAGGGCTTTGTGCCGCCGGCATTCGATGAGCATCCCCGCGTGCTGCTGCGCAAGAGCGACCTGCCGGCCCTGCGGGAGAAGCTCAAGACCCCGCTGGGCCAGGCGTATCTGAAACGGGCCGGCGAAGCGGGCGACATCATCAACCTGGGGCTGCTGTACCAGCTCACCGGGGACAAGGCCCACGCCACCCGGGCGATGGAAACGATCAACGAGAAGTACAAGGATGCCATTCCGGTGTTTGGATTTGGCTCCGGCGGGTTCGGGCACGATATCTTCGCAGCGGCGCTGGCGTATGACCTGTGCTACGACGCCTGGCCGGAGGATTTCCGGGCCAAGCTGCGGGCGCAGTTCGAGGAATTCACCGAGCGACAACAGCACGTGTTGATGACCTCGCACGCCAACTTTCACCCGTGCAGCAACTACTACGGTCCCGGCCGCGGCGTGCCCGGGGTGGTGGCGATGATCCTGTGGGGAGACAAGGGCGCAGCGCCGCCCAAGCCGCGCGACCCGCTGGCCCGGCCGTGGCCAATCCTGCCACCACAGAACTTTGTGCCGGGCAAAGGCGTGCCAACCTGTGAACTGGACATCGACAAGTCCCCGTTGAAGTGGATCTGGTCCGGGCCGCTGCCGTTTGAGTGCAGCCGGGACGTACTGACCGGGATGGGCGGCTACGCGGCGGCCCGGCCGGAAGTGGGGACGACGGCCAACTACACCGTGAAGACGGACAAGTGGTTCAAGCAGGGGGCGCTGGAGTTCAAGGAGCTGCCCGATGGGGCAGCGGACGCCGAGGGCATCGACCTGGAGAAGGCCCTGGGCAAGCAGGACCCGGCCGTGGCGGTGTTCTATACGGCGGCGCAGGTGAAGGCCGAGCGCACTGTGTCGCTGGTCCGCCAGAGCAAGGAGATGAGGGTCTGGATCTCCGGCGTGGAGCTGGAGGACCGCGTTTTTTACAAGTTGCACGCCGGTCTGCACCCGGTGCTGGTGGAACTGCGGATGCGTCAGCCGCAGGGGACGGTCGGCCTGCGGCTGGCCAGTGCGGAGGACGATGACCCGCAGGGCGCGATGGAGCTGGCGCGATTCGAGAAGCGGCTCTGGGAGCAGGACCAGGCGCTGTGGGAAAAGACCGGCATGGCGCCAGTGCGGCAGTTGTGGCTGGACCGCGGCTGGTTCCAGAACTACCAGCACTATCGCTGGGGCATGGGCGACGGCGGCACGCAGACCGAAACCGGCGGCTACGCGCAGATCTCAAGTTGGTATCCGTCGGTCTATGCGTCGATGTACCCCAACTTCTTCGGCCGGTCGGTAACGGCGTACCCGGATGTCACGCACCTGATCCCGCGGAAGATCATGCAGTCGGTGTTCCCGGCCGAGGGCGGCTCGGGCAAGCGGCTGGGCAACAAGCCCCAGGCGATGCAGCTCAACAGCGTGATCACGCTCAACCCGCAGTGGATGGCGTGTCATTTCCCGATCATTCCTGACCAGTACAAGCCCTCGGCGCTGTGGGTATGGAACTATCTGTGCGGCGTGACGGACGAGAGATCCATCCCCAACGTGCTGGGGGGGAAGGAGGCCAGCATCTGGGGCCTTGGAGGGCTGACGCTGGCCCAGACATTCCTGCACTACCCGCTGGACCTGAAGCCCGTGCACCCGGACAAGGGCATGCCGCGGCACTGGAGCGCGGCCACCTTCGGGCTGTACGTGTTTCGCTCGGGCTGGGAGGGCAAGGACGAGTTCGTGAGCCAGGTCTGGGGCAAATGTGCGCCCATCCACGGCTGGAATCATCCCAACGCCGGGGGCTTGCAGGTCTGGGGCCTGGGCCGGCCGTGGACGTGGACCGACAGTTCGCCGGGTACGATCCGCGATACCTACTCGGTGGTCCTGCTGCCGGAGGACCAGATCAACCAGGGCGCCTGCGGGCGGCTCGTGCATTACGAAGCGCACGCCGACGGCTCGGGCAGTTTGACGCTGGACCTGGACGATGTGTACGCCAGGCCGTCGCCGAGCCTCTATGACAAGATGCTTCTCCGCAACCCCGAGAAGCGCGTGGCATCGGGCATCACGGGGCTGCGGGCGGTTGCGTTTGACTACAGCGGCAAGAGCGGCGCGCCGGCGATGATGGTCCTGGTGGACCGGATCGAAGGCGGCGGCCGGCGGCTGTGGACCTGGCAGAAACCTGAGGGGGCCGGGCACTCGGTCGATGCCAACACCTTCGCGATCAGGTATCCTGATGCCACGATGAAGGCGACGTTCATCGCGCCGGGCGATGCCAAAGTCGAGTACGCCGACGACGCCAAGAAGGAAGGTTCCGACGCCAAGCACGGCTTCTGGGGCACGCTGCACCGATTCAAGGCGACCGGCGACGGCAGCTTCTTCGTGGTGGCCACGTTCCAGCGCGGCGAGGCCCCCAAGGTGAGCGTCGAGGGAAGCGGACTGGATGCCACCGTGACCGTCGGCGGCCAGAAGGTGCGCTTCGACGGCAGGAAGATCGTGCTGGGGCAATAGGGCCCCGCAGAGGAGACAACATGGTTCAGCGATGGTGTGTGACAATGGTTTTGGCCGGGCTGCTGCTGGCCGGCGCCGCGACGGCGGCCCGCGCCCAGACGCAGCCGCCGGCGACCGGTCCGGCGGAGGAGCAACTGGCGGTCAGGCCGCCGCCGACTTTCGGCCAGCGCCTCGGCGAGGCCTGGACGTGGTTCAAGATCAAGTGGCAGTTGGGCGGCGCGACGATGTGGTTCATCGGGTTTGCCGGGCTGCTGGCCGTGGCTTCGGCCATCGACCGCGGCATCTCGCTGCGTCGCAAGCACATTGTTCCGCGGGGGCTGGCCACGGAGGTGAACAATCTCTGGCGGCAGGGGCAATATGCCCAGGTCATCCGCGTGGCCAATGCCAGCGACAGCACGCTGGGGCGGGTGGTGGCGTTCATCGCCGAGCATCGCAACAACCCCTACGACCTGATCAACAAGGCGGCCGAGGACATCGCCGCACGCGACTTTGAGATTCACTCACGGCGCAACTATCCGCTGGCGGCCGTGGGAACGATCGCGCCGCTGCTGGGGCTGCTGGGCACGGTCTCCGGGCTGCTGGGCGCGTTTGCGACGATCGGCGTGGTGGGCAGCATGGACAACCCGGCCGACCTGGCCGGCGACATCGGCGAGGCGCTGATCACGACGTTCGCCGGGCTTTGGGTGGCGATCCCGTCGCTGTTCGCCTACCACATCTTCCGCAGCCGCACGGGGCAGTTCGCCAGCGTGCTGGGCGAAGAGGTCAGCGGCCTGATGCACCGATGGTTCCTGAAGCGGGAGGCCGGCGATGCGGGTCAAGCTTGACGAAAGCGAGAGCCTCGAGGTGCAGATGGGGCCGATGATCGACTGCGTGTTCCTGCTGCTGATCTTCTTCATCGTGATCGCGGTGACCAAGAAGTCGATCAAGGAGCTGGGCATCCAGCTGCCGGCTCCCGGCGCGGCGGCCTCGGACGTGAAACCAAAGGACCGCGACCTGGTCATCCGCGTCACCGCCGCCGGAGACATGTGGGTTGGCGATGCCCAGGTCAACAAGCAGGGCCTGCTGGACGCCATCCGCGTGCGCGCCAGCGACCCGGACACCAAGGTTCGTTTCGAGCTGGACCGGCGCACCCAGGTGCAGCACCTGATGCCGATCTGGGATCAGCTGACCCACTACGGCCTGACCAAATGGGGCATCCGCTGCACCATGGAGGAATCGCCCGCATCCGCAGAGTCCTCTCCGCCGCCGCCGGTGCGGCCGGGGGGAAACGTGCCGGCGCGCCGGCCTCGTTGAGCCGGTCAGCCGCGGAGTGTGCCCATGGCCGAATCACTGGAACCCACGACAAGTTTCGCACGGCGGGTGGGGCTGGTCTGCGTCTTTGCGGTGCTGCCGCTCATCCTGGCATACCTGGCGTATCGCGCGGTGTACCTGGCCCAGGGCCCGTCGGAGACGATCTCGCCGTCGGAGTTGCGCGAGGTCGTCAACCGCTATCGCAACAACCGCCGCGAGCGGATGATCGATGAAGTGGTCCGCATGCGCAACGTGCAGGCACAGATGCAGGCCATCCGCGACAGTTGGCTGAGGCAGTCGGGCATCTCCGAATCGACCGCCCTGGCGGTCCTGGAGGACATGGAACGCGCCGTTCGTGGCCAGTCGGCCCAGATGCCCCAGGGCCTCAGTTTCCACGCGGTGTATGAGATCGCGCGGGCGATCGAACAGGACACCATCACGCTCTACCGCGAGTTTCTGGCGGCGCGGATGGTGGGATTGCGGCCGGGGCTTACCTATGCCGAGGCTTACGAGCAGGCGCAGACGCCGCGCCCGCAGCGAGCGACACTAGATACGGTTGCACTGTATCGGGACATCACCACACTCGGTCCCGGGGGCGGCCTGGACGGTCTGAAGGCGGAGATCAAGAAGTCCACCGTCGAGTGCCGCGAGATGCTGGACAACTGCGAGCGGCTGCTGACCTTCACCCGCAAGGCGACGGGCACGGCCGGCGACGGACTGACCCCGGACATGGGCGCGCAGGACCAGGCGATGATCGGCTATCGCGGGCCGGAGCTCATGCCCGACGAGCTCGATTTCACCCATCGCGCCGACAAGGGCAATTTCAACGCCATTCCCGGGCGGCGGCTGGTGACCGGGGGGCGCACCAGCGAATGGATGTACGTCGATACGTGGTACATCATCGGGCCGTTTCCGTCCGACCGCCGCCGCGAGCTGCTGGACGTGCGATTCGGTCCCGAGGCCAACGTGAACCTCGACGATGTCTTTGTCGGCAAGCCTTACCCCGACGGGCGGCAGCGCAAAGTGCGATGGGAATACAAGAAGGTGGGGTGGGTGGAGCCCACGGGCCCCAAGACCGCCTGGTGGATCATCGAGCCGAGGGTGGTCGAGGCGTACGCGATCTACTACGCCTTCACGGAGATCTACTCCGACGTGCCGCGGGATATCTGGATCGCCACCGGCACCGACGATTACGGCAAGCTCTGGATCAACGACGAGCTGGTGTGGCGCAGCCCCAAGGACCGCAAACCCTTCAACGCCACGGAAAACATCCAGCTGGTGCGTCTGAAGCAGGGCCAGAACAAGGTCCTCTATCGCGTCGAAAATGCCGGCGGCACGATGGGTTTCTCGCTGATGATCCGCCTTCAGATCGAGGAGTAATCGTTGTCATGAGGACCGTTTTGCTCGCCGCCATCTGCGCCCTGGCGACCGCGATGGGAACCGTCTCGGCCCAGACGCGCCCAGCGTTTCAGGTTCCGGCGGTGGCCGGACATCGCCAGCCTGCCCCGGGCGAACATCCACGGCTGATCGTTCGCAAGGCCGACGTCGAAGCACTCCGCCAGGCCGCCCAGACCGACCGCGGCAAGCTGATCGTCCAGCGCATCAGGCAGGCGCTGCGACTGATGGACAAGGCTGCCCTTGCCGGGCGCAACCGCGAGGTGGTCAAGGAGGCGGGCTTCAAGGTCGCCGGCCACGGCGCCGTGTATCTACTGGAAGGCGATGCGGCCTCGGCGGCTGCCGCGGCGGAGGTGGCGCGCGCCGAAATACTGGGGTTTCCGCTCAAGGGGTCGCTGGAGGTCGCCGACCGCGCAGCCCGCCTGCACGGATTGGTGCTCGGCTATGACCTGTGCTTTGACGCATGGGACCAGGCCTTCCGCGCCAAGGTCCGCGCGTTCATGACCGCCGAGAACCGGGCGCTGTGGTCGGCGGTGGGGGGGCCGGGCGGCGGGCAGGCCGATTCGCCCGACTACATGATGGTCTGCGGCGTCGCGGGGCTCGTGGAGTTGTGCCTGCTGGGCGATTCCGATGATCCGGCCGCCGGCGAGCGCCTCGCGGCCGTCGAGAAGGCGGTGGTCCGCCACCTGGACACCGCGATTGCCGAGCGCGGTTTTGGCGTTCACGGCGAGGCCGTGCGACAGGCGGCGCTGGCCTCGGGGGTTTTCCCCTTTGTACACGCCCATCGACTGGTCACCGGGCGGGATCTTTCGGGTCATCCTTCGCTGGCCGATGCGCTGGTGCCGCTGATCTACCAGGTAGTGCCCGGCGTGGGGCTGCCGGTGTTCGGCGGCTCCAGCGGCGCGACCGATCGGTCGGGGCTGGTCGCCATGGCGGCAATCCGCCTGCCCGATGCGCAGCGTCCGGCGGTCAACTGGCTGCTCAAGCAACTTGGCGGGGACACGGACCAGGGCGTGGTGCGGCCGCATCAGGGGCTGTACATGCTCCAGGCCAATCTGGGTGGCGAGGCGGTCGCGCCGGGCGGCGCCGATTGGCCGCGCCATTTCCGCGGCGAGCGGGCGCAGGTTGCCCTGGTGCGATCGGGCTGGAAGGACGCCAATGATGTGGTGGTGCTCTTCCACCGCGGCAGCCTGCACCTGGTCGGGATAGGGGGCCGGTGGGTCAGCGCCGCAGGGCCTCACGCAACGATATGGAGCGATTCGCCCGGTGCCGGCGGCGTGGAAAACCTTTTCCTGTTCGACACGCACGTGCAGAAAAACCGCGTCTATCGCACCACCGTGCAGAGCAGGCTGACGCGATTTGACGTGCAGGACGGCGGGAGCATCGCGTCGCTAACGGTGGCGATGTCGGGGCAGGTCGCCCGCGTGGTGCGGTCCCTGGAGGCAAAGGAGAAGGTCGGTGGACGCGATGCCGCGCATACGGTCGAGGTGCCCGATGGCGGCCCATTCACCGGCCAGCGCATCGCCGGCATCGATCTGACCGGTCAGAGCGGCGCTGAGGCGCTGGTGGTGCTGGCCGACCGCCTCGAGGGCGGCGGAAAAGCGCCGCGCACCTGGACGCTGCATTTCGGCGTGAACGCCAAGTTCACCGCCGACGGCAACACCTTCACCATCACCGACAACGGCGTGACATTGCAGGGCACGGCGATCCTGCCGGCGGGCGCAATGTTCGCGGGCACATCCAACCCGCCCGTGGCCAACTTCGTGCACCTGGATACGACGGCCGACGAGGTGCAGGTGATCCTGACCCTGGCGCGTGATGCGCCGCCGAAGATAGCCTTCGCCCCAGCTGGCCTGTCGGCAGGCGTGACCATCGGCCGGCGTACGGCGCGCCTGGTCGGCGAGCGGATCCTTTTCGAGCCGTAAGACCGGGCGGCGGTCCATGGCTGCCGGTGCGCCGCGGGCCCGTCCGGGCCGGCTGCCGTCGGCTGCAAATGCTCTCAGGCCAACCGCTTCCGGCAGGGGGCGGTTGCCGCCGCCTGGAGCGAGATGCTCCGTCGCGATAGAGTAGTTGTCGGAATGCTCACCAAGCGCATCATCCCGTGTCTGGACGTGGATCGCGGCCGGGTCGTCAAGGGCGTGAAGTTTTTCGATCATGTCGATGCCGGCGACCCGGTCGAGCAGGCCCGCCGCTACCAGGACCAGGGCGCCGACGAGCTGGTCTTCTACGACATCACCGCCAGCCACGAAGGGCGGCAGATCATGGCCGACCTGGTCCGCCGCGTGATGGACAACATCTTCATGCCCATCACCGTCGGCGGGGGGATTCGCACGATCGACGATGCGACGACGCTCATCCAGGCCGGCGCGGAGAAGGTGTCGGTGAACTCCGCCGCCGTGAAGAACCCGCAGCTCATCGCACAAATCGCCGAGAAATTCGGGCGCTGCGCCACGGTCCTGGGCCTGGACGCCAACCGCGTGAAGGCAAACGGCCGCGAGCGGTGGGAGGTGTTCGTCAACGGCGGCCGCGTGCCCACGGGCATCGACGTGCTGGAATGGTCGAGGCGCGCCGAAGCCCTGGGCGCCGGCGAGATCGTGCTGAACGTGATGAACGCCGACGGCACGACCGAGGGATATGACCTGGAGATGACGGCGGCCGTGAGCGACGCCGTGAAGATCCCGGTAGTGGCCAGCGGCGGGGCGGGCTCGCCGCAGCACATGCTGGATGTCCTGACGACCGGCCACGCCGACGCGGCATTGGCCGCCAGCATCTTCCACTTCGGCAGGTACACCGTAGGGCAGGTGAAGCAGTTCCTGGCCGAGCACGGGGTGCCGGTGAGGATCACATGAGCAGCCCTCCGCCGATGCCGGTCGAGCCGCTCTCCTACGCCCCAGTTGCGCGCGACCCGTGGCTGGCGCTGCCCAAGTCGGTCGGGGTGCTGGGCGCGGTGTGCGCGGCGATTCTGCTCCTGTCGTCGCTGGTGTCGCTGGTGGCCCTGGTGAGCGCCCGAGGATGGTTTGCCGGTCAGATTCCGGGCTGGCAGGTTGGCCCGGTTTCGCTCGACACGCTGTTGGGGGCGGCGATTCAGGCGCTGAAGGCGGTGGCTGCGGCCCTGATGCTCACCGGTGCAATCCAGCGTATGCAGCGCGTTGGCGGCCGGCAGCTGTTTACGACCGGCCTGGTCCTGCTGACGTGCGGCTCCGCTCTGAACACACTGTTGCAGATGGTGGTTTACTGCCGGGTCTATTCCTCGATTGGCCCCGGCTTTGTTCTGCAGGTGCTCGGGGGAGTTCTCGGCAATGTTGGGCAAGTGCTGATTCTGGTCCTCCTCATCGTGGTCCTTCGACCACGCAGTGAATCTGGCGCAAACCGGCCGGCTGCTTGAGCAACGGGGCGATAGGGGGGTATGATGCGGACTTTGCTCGCGGGCGCTGATCGTGGCGCCGGGTCTGTCGTCCGCGAGTCCACGTGATGTTGTATCGGCGCCAGGGGCCGCCTCACGCGAGCCGGCCGGCAGAACAAGGAGTGGCCATGGCCACCGGCACGATCAAGTGGTTCAACGACCAGAAGGGCTTCGGTTTCATCGCGGACGACCAGGGAGGGGAGGATGTCTTCGTCCACTTCTCGGTTGTCGAGATGGACGGCTTCAAGAGCCTCAAGGAAGGCCAGCGGGTCCATTACGAGGCCGAGAAATCGGCCAAGGGGCTGAAGGCGACGAAAGTGACGCCGGCCTGAACCAACCAGCGCACCAGGAGAAGTGCCAGCCGCCCGCCGCCGGGCGGTCTTTTTCTGCGCTCACGTCGCCGGGAGGATGTGGCGCTGGGCACCGGCGGACAACTGGTCCAATGACACCGCATCTTCAATCCTGCATGGCCCCACGCGTGTCCGCCGAAGCGCCGTGAGGTAGCCACCCATGCCCAGGGCGCTGCCGATATCGCGAGCCAGCGAGCGGATATAGGTTCCCTTGCCGCAGTCGATCCGCAGGCGCAGCAGCGGCCAGTCATACGAGAGCATCTCGATGCCGTACACCTGCACCGTCCGGGCCTGGGGTGTGACGGCCCGCCCGCTGCGCGCCAGGTCATACGCCCGCCGACCGTCGATCCACAGGGCGCTGTAGGCCGGCGGAACCTGCCGAATCTCGCCGATGAACGCCGGCAGCACCGCGGCGATCGCCTCGACGGGCACAGGCCCAGCGCCGGGCGTGGCGATCTCCGGCGAAGTGGGGTCGAGCGTCTGGGTGGTTGCGCCCAGCTTGATGGTGGCCTCGTACTGCTTGGGGTGCGACATGAACCGCGCAAAGAGGCGCGTGGCCCTGCCCACCAGCAGCACCAGCACGCCCGTCGCGAACGGGTCGAGGGTTCCGGCGTGGCCGACCTTCGTGCCCCGCGCAAGCAATCGCTTCACGGCGGCTACGGCGCCGGCCGAGGACATGCCCGCGGGCTTGTCGAGGTTGATGATGCCGCACAGAGCGCCAGCGTCGCGGGGCATGGGCTGTCTCCCGTCGATCATGGTGCGTCTGGCGCATCGGCGCACAGGGCGCGGTCCACCATGCGCACCACCGCATCGACCGTGATGGCCTCGATGCAGTAGGGCGGCCGGCAGAGGCAGCGCGGCCGGGTGCTGCGCCAGGGATACTGAAAACACGGCGAGCAGGCCTTGTCCGGCCGGACGACCAGGTGGCGGTATCCGAACGGGCAGACGCGATCCGGGTCGGCCGGCGCAAAGAGCGTGACCGGCGGCGTGCCGACGGCGGCGGCCAGATGCGCCAGCCCCGAATCCGACCCCACATACAGCCGCGCCTGGGCCAGCACCGCCGCGGCGTCGGACAAGTGCCCGCCAAGACGCACAGCCCGCGCGCCGGCGGACGTGCGCGCGAGGATCTGATCTGCCACACCGGCTTCGTCCGGCCCTTCCAGCACTCCGACGCTGCCGCCGTGGCGAAGCAGCAACTGGCGGATCAACTCGGCGTAGAGCGACGGCGGCCAGCGCTTGGCCTGGGCCAGGACCGTGTTGGCACTGCCGGCGTGGATGAGAATCGGGCGGGACCCGGCAGACAGGCCCGCCGCCTCGAGCAGTTCACACCCGCGCTGGCGCTGGGCATCGCTGAGTGGGAAGGTGGGCGACTGCGGCTGGCCGGGGTCGATGTCCAGCGCCCGCAGCAGGTTCAGGTTCTGTGCCACATCGTGAATCCCCGGCACGGCCGGCACACGCGTCATCGGCAGGAACCGCAGCGTGCGGAAGTGGCCGACGGGGTAACTGTGGATGACGCGCACCGCCGCCGCGCTGGTGGCCGCCAGCAGCGAGTATTGCCAGCGGTTGGACGGAAAGGGCACCAGGTACACATCGGCGCGCAGCGATCGCGTGAGTCGCAGGTCGGCGATGCGTCCGCGAACGCCGCTGTGCATGGGCAGGACCGTGTCCACCTCGCCCAGCCGCGAGAACACCTGGCCGATGGCGGGCGTGCGGGCGAGGATGGTGATGCGGGCCGAGGGGATGGCGGCCTTGAGGCGGCGGACCATCGGGACGGCCATCAGAGCATTGCCGATGCCCGGAACGACGGGAATAAGCACATGCGGGCTGGCGGGAAGGGCGATCATGCTTCACATCCCCGGCACGCGCCGAACCGGCTCGTAGTCCGGGGAAAAGGGGAGTTTGACGGCCTGGCCGTCGCGAATCTTATAGAGATGCCAGGTAAAGGGGATCTCCTCCGGCGTCTGGCCAGTGAGGCGACGTTGCAGCCAGGGCAGGCGGAAATGCCAGATGCGCCAGGGAGAGATGGGCGGCTGGTAGAGGTAGTAACGCACGCCGCGGGGGATGGCCCAGTCCAGCACGCGCTGGTCGGGAGGCAGGGCGGGATCGCCGGCTCTGCGGGGCGGGATGAGCTGAATCGGGCGGTCCAGGAGCATGGCCCCGGCGCGGATGGCGAAGCGCGTCCCGCGCACGCGGCCGAGGTTGATATAGCGCGGGCTGACGGCCAGCTCATTGGCCTTCACGTCCAGCTCGCGAAGATGGCGCATGGCGGCCAGGAAGTCGGCGTTGAGGCCGGCCTCGTAGGTTCCGTAAAAATCGGCCGAGTGCGCCACGCGCACATCGATGGCGTACAGCACACCGTTGCACAGGATCACGCTGCCCAGGAAGGCGGCCAGCAGGACCGTTCCCGCGCGATGGCCGATGGATCGCAGCGACAGGACAACGGCCAGGAGGATCAGCGGCGCAAACGGGACCAGGTAGCGGGCGTTGACCTTCGGCCAGTTGAGGCACAGGGCTGAACAAAGCGCGGCCAGGCCCAGCCACATCCACTGGCGCTGCCGCGCCGCTCGCCACGTCCATCGCAGCACCAGCGCGATCAGCGCCCAGCCAACCAGCCCCGCCAGCGCATCGGGCAGCCAGTGGACGGCGCCCAGCCGCAGGGGCTGCCAGAAGAGCCAACTGAGCCACTTGCCGCAGGCGATGCCGCGGCCGGCGAGCTCCGACGCCAGGCCCCGCGACGCCGCGCGCGCGCCGATCAGCAGATCGTAGCCGCGGGCTTCGGCCGCCGCCGGCGACGACTCATCGAGCAACAGGGCGATCTGCCGGGCATCCTCGGGGCTGATACGCAGGCCGATGCGCAGGCCGATGAACGTGCCGGCCGTGAACAGCAGCGTCAGGGCCACGGCCACCCAGGCGCGGTCGGCCCGCGGCCACAGTGGCCGGCCCGTCAGCAGGATGCCGGCGACCACGGCCCAGTTCAGCAGGCCCGCCCAGCGCACCGCGACGGCGCCGGCGCACAGAGCCAGCAGCAGGGGCAGTCGCCACGCGGCCGGCCGGCCGTCGGCAAGTTGGCACGCCACAAGCAGCGACCCGGCCGACACCAGGCAGAACAGCGCATCGCTGTGCATCCAGAACGACAGCGGATAGACGTGCGAGATCACCGCGCTGACCAGAACGATCGTGCACGTCCATGTCAGGGTCGCGTAACGTCGCACCAGCCACCACGCTACGGCCAGGAACCCCGCCAGGAACAGCAGGTTGACGAGCTTGAGAAACGCAAACGAAGGCGAGATTTTCATCGCGCCGGCCAGGACCAGCGGCCATCCCGGCGGCGCCATGTTCACAGGCAGGCCGTTGAAGCGATAACCCTGCCCGCGGGCCAGCGACCGCGCCGCCACGATGTAGAACTCGCTGTCGCCACCGGGAACCCACCAGGGGTTGTGCAGCAGCGCATAGAGGCCGACCACGGCGCCGATCGTCGCAGCCCACGCCAGCCAATCGCGGGCGGGCGATGCGACCTGGTCAGGAACGTCTCTCAATCCGCAATCCACAATCCGCGCTCCCCAATGCCGTTTCAGCTTCGCAGCGCATCGACGCAGAAGATGGTCTTGGAGCGGAACCCGCCCGTCCAGCCCCTGCCCGCAAGCAGATCGTGCAATCCCTTGAGGCGCGGATAGCGCCAGGGCAACAGGTGCGGCTCGGTCTGCCGGATGTAGTCCGTGCTGAGAATCTCTCCGCGCTGGTCCATCCGGCCCAGTGCGGCCGGCGCGTCAAACGCATCGCACGGCACGAAGCGCCTCAGCATGTGCCGCAGCAGTTCGTCGGCCTGCTGTCGCGTAAGCTCGAAGCGGCCGTCCAGCGACAGGTCGAACGTGAGCACCAGCAGTCCGCCGGGCCGGAGAACGCGGTGGAACTCGTCGAGAATCGCGGCGTAGTCGTCCGTGTGCTCCAGAACCGAGATGCAGCAGATGGCGTCGATCTGCCCGTCGGCCATGGGCAGGTGCTGCAACTGTGCACGGGTGAACGACACTCGCCGGTGCCCGACGGCGGCGTTGATCGCGTCGAACATGGCGGCGTAGGAAGGGTTGCTGTCCACGCAGCGCACAAAGGCGCCGGGCAGATGTTCACAGAGGAAATACGGGAAATGCGTCACGCCCGAGCCGGCATCGAGGATGGTCCACGGCCGGCCGGCGGCGGCTGCGAAGAGGCGCGACGCGGCGTAGGGGTACTCCCATCGCCGGCTCCAGAGGCGAAACGGATCGGCGCCCCAGTGGCGGCCGTAACGTGCCAGGGCCGCGCCGTGGGTGCGGAGGAACCGCTCGTTGAACGCGACGTGCCGCGCGTAGTCGTCGCTGGCCTTGAGCGAGTCCAGGTCGGACAGGAGCGGGATGCCGCTGGGAAGATGCATCGTGCGTTTCCTAGGGGCGGCACCAGGGGGACAGGTCGCGGTCGATCAGGCGGGCCAGCGCCTCGATTTTCGGGACGAACGACGGCAGGAGCCGCGATCGCAGCTGCGGATCGATCCGCGGGGCACGAGCGACCGGCTTGATTACCCGTGGCAGGGCATAGTTCACCTGCCGGAGGACGGGCCCAGGCACCAGCCGGTGCAGGGCGCTTCGCAGCCACGGCCGCCTCGCCAGGAAACGGTTCAGACGCGGCGTGATGGGCTTGGCGGCGTTGACGACGCGGAAGTCGGGCTGGAAGGTCTGGTCCACGTCCAGGAACTCCAGCACGCGGCGATACACGCCGGCCGTGTCCTTCACGAACTCGTCGAACAGGATCACCATCACGTTTTCCCGGCCGAACGCGTCGAAATACCTCTGCACCTGCGGCGCGAAATCCACCACCTGGCTGTAGAGCAGGGCGGGGGGCATGTGCGCCTCGGCAGGAATGCGCAAACCCCGCTCCCGGTCAACCTCGGCGGCGAGGGCCTCCTCGAAGTCCAGGATGTCCTCGTTGCAGTTCCACAGGAACTGGCCGTGCAGCGAGTACATCGTGTCGATGGGGTCGCGGAGCATGACGATGATGCGAGCATCGGGACGGAACTGCCGCAACTCGGCGGCAGCCGTCCGCGAATAGATGTACCAGACCGACGCCTCGCCGACGCGGCGGCGCTGGCCGGCATCGGCAAAGAGCTTTGCGTATCGCCGGCAGTCGCGGACGCACCAGTCGGCGGGAATGTCAAAGTCGCGCGCGAAAAAGTGCGGCTCCTTCAGCCGGGACATGAACACATCCGGGTGGCGGCTGAGGTAGTCGTGCAGCGACGTGGTGCCGCACTTGGCAGCGCCGACGATGAAGAAGTTTGGCCCCGGCGTCGTCAAACGGGCCGACATCATAGACCGATGCAGCGCGCGTTCAAGCGCCCGGCGACGGGGGGCCGGCGGCGTGGAGGATCACCGCTCCCGCGGCGCCGACCGCAAGGTCGGCCAGCGTCTGGAGCACGCGATACAGCACGGCCAGCAGGCCCGAGCCCGGCCCAAGCACCGGCCCCAGGGCCAACAGGAAGATGCCCTCCTGCACGCCCAGCCCCGCCGGCACGAACACCGCCAGGAACCCGCCGACGGTCGCCAGCGCCACGGCGCCGACGAACGTCGGGTACGCGGCCGGGGATACCTGCGAAAACGAGCGCACGCACCACCATGCCGCCAGCCCCATGAGACCGGCCCGCACCACCAGCAGCGCCGCGGTCATCGTGTAGGGCCCGGCAGCCGGCCTGGCCGGCAGGGGCACGCGGCCCATCCGGCGCAGCGCCGCGTTGCAGATCGAGGCGAACAGCCGTGGATGCAGGCAGACGGTTCCCATCAGGCCGAGGCCCCCGACCAGGGCCCAGCCGTGAGGCACTTCGCGGCGGAACTCCGCGGTCATCGCCAGGGGCAGGCCGGCGATGAAGCTGATGACGACCATCAGTCCGGTGGACAGGAACATGGCCGCCAGCGCCACCGGCAAACGCACGCCGCGCTGCGCCAACAAAGCCGCCGCTCCGGCCACGGCCACCACCCGTCCAGGGATGTACCTGCCCAGCGCCGCAACCCACAGCGGCGCAATCGCCGCCGCCGGGCGCAGCTGGGCTCCCAGTGAGCCAAGCAGCAGGCCGGTGCATAGTCCATTCAACACGCGCACCACCAGCAGGCAGACCATCGCCGCGGCCAGCGCCGGCCAGTCGAGGGCGATCGCCGCAAAGTCGATCTGTCGAAGATTGCGCGCCAGATGCCGGCCGGCGAAGAACAACACCGCGACGGCGAGCACCGCGTAAACGGCAAGGCGCACTTGTGGCCGTAGCAGGCTATTCATCTTCGCCGCCACCTCCGACGGACGTTGTCGGAGCGCCATGCGCGGATGCGGCGGTCCGGCCCAGCCGCTCCAGGCGTTGCATGCGCTCCAGCCGTCGCTGCCGAGAGTGGGTTTGGGTCTCCCAGAGCCTGACGACGCGAGCCGAACGTACACGGTCCGGGCCTTGGGCGAGGGCGATGCGAGAGAGCCACAGACTCCGGGAACGATCGGCCGGCGGCGGGTCGGCCGGTGCGATCACGTTGCGCCGCATGAGCTGGAAGGCCGGCGGGTCGGTGTTGCGATAGGCCTCGGCGGGAAAGACCGCATGAGTCAAGCGAGCGCGTCGGACCAGAGCGGGGCCGATCTGGCGTTGGCCCCCCCCGGAGAGTTCGCCAAGGCTGACGACATTCCGGCGGCTCAAGTAACTCATGATGGCCGGTTCCGGGCCCAGGATGCGGCCCTGGGGAGGCAGGGGGGTCGCGGCCAGGGTCTGGCTGATGCTCACGATCGGTTCCATCCGGCCCTGGCGATAAACCTGAAGGAACGGGCGGGCCGGGCTGCGAAGGCTCAGCCGCTTGGCATCCACACCTCGCTGCTCGAGGATGAACCCCGCGCTCTTGCCGATGTTGAGGCTTGTGCTGAGCCCCAGCCCCAGTACCAGGAAAACCGTTGGTCCATGGCGAACAGAGGCGAACCAGTGCGAGGCCGATTCGACGAAGAGCGTCGCGCCCAGCATCATGAACGGCATGATCATCAGGTAGTAGCGCGGCAATATGCCCGCCACCAGCGTCATCGCGACGGTCGCCACGACGAGCATGCCCCACAAAGGGACCTTGCGCCCCACGAGCACCGCCGAGACAAGAACGATCAGCGAGAGCAGCGAGTTGAGGCCGGGCAGGTAGCGGATGATCCGAGAGTCCGACAGGTGGCCCTGTCCGGCCAGTCGGGCCAGGTCCGCCGGCTCCGGGCACAACTGCACACCGTAGAACGCCTCGGGGATGCGCTCCTCCAGGAGCCGCTGGATGCGCCCCGGCCAGTTGACCGACGCAAGCTGCTGGAGCTGCTCGAGAGCATCGGATTCGTAGTGGCCGCCGGCCAGCCGCCACGGCCGGGCGCGCGGTTCCACGGCCGCGAAGGCCACCGCCAGCACGAGCAGCGCCCCCAGCGCAACGGCATAGGCCGCCCGATGCGGCCCGCGCCACAGGCCCCACAGGCTTGCGCCCGTCCATGCCGCGGCCAGTGCCCAGAACGTCGGCCGCATCGACGCCGCCAGCGCCAAACCCATAGCGCTCAATGCCAGTCCCCAAACCAACTGTCGCCGATGCTTCGCCAGGCGCAACCGCTCGAATCCAAGCAGCGATATGCACAGGCCCAGCAGAAACGGCGTGTCGGTCATCAGCTCATGGGCCTGCTGCAGAAAGCGCCAGTGAACGGCCAGGCCGATCACAGTGCAGACGGCGGCCCAGGGGGGGAAGTGCAGGCTTATCAGGCGATAGACGACAACCAACGTCGCCCCGGCCAGCAAGCACATCACGGCGAGGGCCGCGCGCGGCTGGAGCATGTTCTCTCCGAACAGGCGGTCGATGCCGGCAAGCATCAGCGGAAGGCCCGGATAGACGGTGCGCTCGGCCTCGCCGCGGAAGAGGTACCGGCCCTCCTCGGCGATGCTGCGGGCCAGGGCGCGATAGTGGGCACTGTCGCGGCCGATGCGCCACTGGCCATTCCACGAAGCCACGTAGGGAATGAGCAGGACAAGGAAGATGAGGCGGCGCCACCTGACCAGCCCCCGCAGCAGCGGGTCTGGATGACAGGCGGCCAGGGCGGCGGATATCGGCGGCCCATCGCTCATGGTGGCATAGTATTCCGGGAGCGGACTTGGCGAAACAGTCGCCGGATTGTCTCTCCGGACCCGGCCCGGTAAACACGGCTGGGTTGGGAAAGCGATCGCCCGTTAAGTCGGAGAGTCTTTCCAGCCGATATGAGTTTTTGAGGCTGTGGGTCTCCGACCAGTTATGGTCGGGCAGCCTGACTTGAGACCGGTGTAACGGCGAGCACCGGTCTCTTTTTCTGCGCGCACTGCGACCTTGACCCGATACCTCGAGTCTGCCATGCCCGACGAGTTCGTGAAGGAATGACCGGCTCATGCGAGACAAGGCCCGCAGTTGGCCCCCCTGCCCGGTCCCATAATCGGTGTTATGTTAAGTTCGACATCCCGCGCCGGCGGGGGGGACCCGCCATGCCGCGTGATCGGCGCCTATTTCCTCACCACCAGCGTCTCGGCAATCATGTCGTGCAGCGCCTGCTTCTTTTCCGTGAAGCCTGCCATGTTGCTGGACGTGCTCATGCCCCCACATGCTACCGAAGGCAGCAGGACTGTCCATTTCCGGCAAGGTCGGCAACAGCTCAAGTGGATTTCAGCCCCACGGCCGCCATCGCCCCGCCGAAACCCGATGCCAGGACGATGCTGCGGTGCACCGGCCGGCGCTCTGGGGCGATGGAGATCTTGACGCGCCTGGCCGGCAGTGGCGAATCGGTACGCACGTTGCCCGGGATCAGGCCTTGGCGGTGGCACATGCAGTTGATGACCACCGACACCAGTCCAGCGGCCCCGAGGCTGTGCCCCAGCGCGCCTTTGTGGCTGTAAAGCACGGCCGGATGTTCCTGCCCGGCCAACGCGTCGTCGATGGCCGCCAGCTCCGCCGGGTCGTTGGAATCGGTGCCGGTGCCGTGGGCGTGGACCAGGTCCACCGGCCGGCCGGCGATCACCTCGGCCAGGAGCCTTCGCAGCGCCCGGCCAAGCGGGTCGCCGCCGGTCAGGTGCGTGGCATCGCCGCCGATCGCGTAGGCGTCAATGGCGATGCCGGGCGCGTCGGCTTGGAGGCACACGGCCGCCGCCGCCTCGCTCATCAGGAAGCCGTTGCGGTGCTGATCGAACGGCCGGCATCCCTTGCCGGATTTCGGCAGCACGCCCAGACGCCGGAAACTGCCCTCAAACAGCGGGTGCAGCGATGCCTCGCAGGCCACGCACAGCACGCGGCGACACTCGCCGGCCTGCACGAGCATGGCAGCGCGGATCAGAGCGTGCAGACCGCTGGCACACGCGGCCGAGAGCGTGAGCCTGGGGCCGCAGCCCATCTTCAGATGCGTCGCAAGCGACTGGGCGACCTGGCCCAGGCCGGGCGGCTCGAGATGCCCGGCCAGCCAGTCCAGAACCGGCCCCTTGCTGGTGCCCACGACAAGCGCCGTACCGTCGTCAGCCAGTATGTCGGCGTCCCATGCGGCGTGGGCTATGGCCTGGCGGGCGACCATTGCGGCTGTCGTGGCCGCCCGTGCCTCGCCCTTGCCCGTTGATTCGGATGCCGCGACTGCGGCGTGGTCGGCGATGAATCGACCGGCGAGCAGTGCCTCCCAGGTCGCCGGCGCCGTGGCACCCAGGGCCGTGGCCAGCCCCCATCCCGTGATGCAGATCCGCGGGATCACGACGGACCTGCGGTCGGCGCTGGCGAGAGCACTTCCCGCTCGTACAGGATGGGGATGCGATGCCGGCCGGTGTGCGACACGCGACCGAGGGATGGCCGGGGCACGGCGGGCTCCACCCCCCCGCCGTCATAGGTGTGCCAGCTCAATCCCAGGTCGCGCACCATCTGGTGGTCCAGTTCGGGCTTGCGGCCGTAGGTGGTGAGGTAGTTGCCGATCATCGTGCTGTCGGCGCCGGCGAAGAAGATCCAGCTCTGCAGGTCGCGAAGGCACACCTCGCGGCCGCCGGCGACTTTCAGCTCCTTGTCGGGCAGGAGGAAGCGGGCGACGGCGATGATCTTCAGGCACTCCATGGGCGGCAGTTTCTCCCTGTCGCCCAGGGGCGTGCCGTGGATGGGGTTCAGAAAGTTGATCGGCACCACGTCCACGCCCAACTCGCGCAGCGTCAGCAGCATGTCGATGCGGTCGCACCAGTCTTCGCCCATGCCGAAGATGCCGCCGGAGCACAGCGAAAGCCCGGCGTCGCGCGCCGTCCGCAGGGTCGCCAGACGCTCCTCGTAGCTGTGCGTGGTGACGATGTTGGGGTAGTGCCGCCGCGAGGTCTCCAGGTTATGGTTGATGCGGCGGATGCCGCAGTCGTACAGGAACCGGGCCGTCTGCGGCGTCAGCGCCCCCAGCGTGGCACAGGCGCGGGTGCGGCCTTCGCGGGCGATCTTCATCATCATCGGCGCCAGCCAGTCCTCCAGTTCGCGCCGCGTGGGTCCCCGGCCGCTGTTGACAATCCCAAATGAGTCGGCACCCACCTTCGCCGCATGCCGGGCGCTGTCCAGCACCTGCTGTTCGTTGAGAAACGTCGTGCCATCGACGCCCGTGCTGTAGTGCGACGATTGCGCGCAGAACTTGCAGTCTTCGCTGCATCCGCCCACCTTGGCGGCGACGATGGCGCAGAACCGCACGTCTCGCCCGCGCATGGCGATGCGGATGCGGTTGGACCAGTAGAACAGGTCATAGACATCATCGCCGCCGACGGCCACAAGGCTTTCAGCGTCGCGACGGTCCAACAGTTGGCCGCCGAGCACGCGCTCGGCCAGCGCGGCAACGTGTTTCAGCACGGCAACTCCCGCCAGACGGTTACTTGATCAACTGGGTCAGGTCGCCCGTGGCCTTGGGAACCAGCGTGCGCTGGTTGGGGTCCCAGGCGAAGACAATGACCCTTCCGGTCCGCGTGTCGGTGACGTACAGCGCATCGCCGCCGGTCTGGCTGGGCACGGCCGTCAGGAGGTAGTCGCGGTCGTTGACGGCGAACTGGGCTTCCAGCGGCCGCGGCAGAAAGATGCACGCCAGCGCCAGCAGTACGGCGGTGATCGAGAGTATGCGAATGGAATTTTGGTTGTTCATGGTGCACCTCGGGCGTTTCGTGAGACCGTCTCAACGACCGGGAACCGGCCCACCGCCGGGAATGGCCCCGCCGCCTCCGGCAAACAGCCGCTGCAGATTGATCGGCCGCGTGGCGTCCAGCGGCCGCTGGCGGTTGTTCTGGTCATAGACCAGCACGCTCAGCAGGCCGTTGCGGGTGTCCACCACGTACACGACCCCGCCGCTGAAGCCGGTGATCTGCCCCGGCACGGTCACGTAGTCCGACGGGCGGGCCGCCTGGGCGAAGACCCGAGGTTCGCCGGCAAATCGCCACACCAGCACGCACAGCAGCAGCGCATTGATCGCCGCCAAGGTCCAAAACTTCGTCGATCTCATCGATGCCTCCGGGTAAGAGGTTGGTCCGGTTATGCTTCCGCTTGCGGCGATGCCTGGAAGGCTAGTCCAGGTGCGTCCGCCGGGCGTTCTTGAACATCGCGCCGATGCACAGCAGGGTCAGGAACACCAGCAGAAGCCATGTCATGGCGGTCGTGCCGGCCGGCAGCGTCACATCCGTGGCATAGCCCTCGAGGCGTATGTCCACGATTTCCCTGTCCGGCGCCCGCTGCGCCATCAGGAACGGGCAGGTCGCCAGGAACATCAACCAGCACCACACGGCCGCGGTTCGCCTACGCATAGGTGGACACATCATAACCAGTCTTCGATGGGCCGGGCAAGCGAACGAAAATCCGCCGCCGGCAGCGCGACGGTCTCCCACCTGGCCGAGCGGCGACGCATGTGCTGGCGGTACTCGTCCAGATCGACCCCCAGCATCAGGTACCAGCGGTCGTTGTGCTCGAACATCCCCGGCTCGGGGGTCAGCGGCGGATCGATCCAGTACACGAACACGAGTACCGCCTCGAAATCCTTGCCGAAGACCTGCTGCCACTGGAGCAGGTCGGTCACATCCTGTTCGGTGCACCAGGTCTGGAAACCGCCGGAAGCGGCCTGGTTGCGGCGCTGTCGGCCCTTGATGTCCACCAGCAGGTTCGGGCCGGACTTGCTGTAAACCACGAAGTCGAAGCTCTTGAGGGCGGCGTTGGAGAACAGCGCTTTCTTGGCCTCATCGACGGCCACATAGGGAACGCCGCGGTCGCGCAGGAACGCCTCGAACGCGGCCTCGTAATGCACCTTGCGGTCGGCCATAGACGCCCGCCAGTGTATCGGCGGTCGGGGCGGTTGCCTATGGCGCTGGACGGATCGACAATCCTCCACCCATGCGGATCATCGCCGGGGAGTTTCGCGGCCGCAGGCTCCTGGGGCCGGAGGGCGACGCAACCCGCCCCATCACCGACCGGGCCAAGCAGTCGCTGTTTGATGTGCTGGCCCCCCTGCTGCCCGGCAGCGTGGTCTATGACCTGTTCGCCGGCACGGGAAGCATGGGCCTGGAATCCATCAGCCGGGGTGCCCGTTTAGCCGTCTTCTATGAATCCGACCGCTCGGCTCTGGCCCTGCTCAGGAAGAACATCGACGCCCTGCGGGTGGCCGACCGCTGCCGCGTGGTGGCCGGCGACTTGTTCAGGCTGATCGCCGCATCGGCCGCCCCAGATGCCGACCGGGCCGACCTGGTCTTCCTCGATCCCCCCTATCGCTTCGTCCGCGAACGACCCGATGACCTGCGCGCCCTGGCCACGACCTTGCGCGGCCGCCACATGGCCCCAGACGCCACGCTGGTCTTCCGCCACGACGCGGCCGACGCCATGGACCTGCCGGGGTTTGAGCGATTCGACCTGCGCACCTACGGCGAGATGGCCATCGAGCTGCTCAGGTGATCCCTCCTTGCCGCTGTTGATCGTGCCGTGGGCCTCGTGTAGCCTGACACCACTTCTCTCACTGGGAGGCTGCGTGAACCTGACAACCCGCTTCACCGTTACAGCCCTGGGCCTGCTGATTCTTGCGTGCGCCAGGTCTGGCGCGGCGCCCACCACGGCGCCCGCGGCCGTGGACGCCGTGGACTTCACCACGACGCAGGTGCCCTCAGACTACAAGGCATTTGCCAGTGCAGGTCTTGGCTACCAGGTGAAGCACCCGGCCAACTGGACAACTGGAAGCAAGGGTCAGACCGACCTCTATCACGGCCCCGACGACAGCCCCACGTTCCGCGCCAATATCGGCGTCAAGTGCCTGACCCGGCGGGGCGCCGAGGCCGACCTCACGCTCGCACAGGTGGCCGACATCTCGGTGGCCGCCGTTGCGAAGGTCCTGCAGGATCCCCAGCGCCACGTCATGTCGCCCGCGAAGCACGCCGCCGGCGATGCCTACGTCATGATCTACTCCGGCAAGGTCGAGATGTCCGGCAGCGTGTATTCACTCAAGTGGGCTCAGTTGCTGATTTCCCGGGGCGAGAAGGTTTGGCTGCTGACGCTCACCACCGAGGCGCCCACGTTTGACCGCTACTGGAAGGAAATCCAGCCGCTGTTCGCGTCGTTCAGCGTGGAGGCAGGCAAGTGAACCGCGGATCGCGCTGAATGCCCGTCGCCAAGTACACCTTCTTCTCCACCACCGACGCGGCCAGGACCTCGTCGCTGCAGCTGGTGGCCCGGCAGGTGGTCGAGGGGATCATCACCGGCCTGCACCGCTCGCCCCATCGCGGCTTTTCCGTCGAGTTCTCCGAGCACCGCGAGTACGTGCCCGGCGATGAGCTTCGCCACCTGGACTGGCGGGCGTATGCGCGCTCCGACCGCTACTACATCAAGCTCTACGAGCAGGAAACCAACCTGCGGGCGACGATCGTGCTGGACACATCGGCGTCCATGCGCTTTGCCGAAAAGTTCGATTACGGCCGGCATTTGGCCGCGTGCCTGGCGTACATCCTGGCTCACCAGCAGGACCTGGTCGGGCTGGTCGGGATGGACGACCGCCTGCGCGTGGACCTGCCGGCCGGCTCGACGCCTGCCCACCTGGACCGCCTGTTCAAGGAGCTGGAGCGGGTGGAGCCGGGCAAGACCACCGACCTGGCCGCCGGGCTGCACCTGCTGGCCGACCGCCTGCCGCGCCGCAGCATGGTGATCCTCATCAGCGACCTTTGGATCGAGCCCGACGCCTTCACGCACGCGCTGCAGCACCTGCGCTACCGCAAGCACCAGGGCATGGTGCTGCACCTGCTGGACCGCGCCGAGACCGAGCTGCCCTATGAGCGGCGGGTCACGCTGGAGGACCTGGAGACCGGCGAGAAGTTGCAGGTGAACCCGGCCGAGTTCCGCGAGGTGTATAAGCAGCAGGTGCAGGACTACCTGACAAGCATCCGCCGCACGTGCAGCGATTGCGATGTGGAGTATCACCCCATCGACGTGGCCATGCCGTATGACAAGGCGCTGGTGCAGTTGATTACCCGCAGAAGCTAGAGGGATCGACATGAAATCGCGGCCGTTCGCAACGACAGGGCGCAAGGTTTCGGAGATTGGCCTGGGATGCTGGCAGATCGGCGGAAACTGGGGGAAGGTTTCCGACGACACCGCCCTGCAGATTCTCGCCGCGGCACATGACCACGGCGTGACGTTCTTCGACACGGCGGATGTCTATGGCGGTGGCCGCAGCGAGAGGCTCATCGGCCGGTTTCTGCGCCAGCGCAAGCCGGCCGGGGTCTTTGTTGCCACGAAACTGGGCAGGTGGGGCGATCCGGGCTGGCCGAAGAACTTTGGGGCGGATGTCATGCGGCGGCACACGGAAGCGTCGCTTGAGCGGCTGGGCGTGGAGACGGTGGACCTGACGCAGCTGCACTGCATCCCGACCGAGGAGCTTCGGCGGGGCGAGGTGTTCGAGACGCTGCGGGCGATGCAGAAGGAAGGCAAGATCCGGCACTTCGGCGCCAGCGTCGAGTCGATGGAGCAGGCCGACATCTGCCTGGATCAGCCGGGGCTGGCGTCTTTGCAGATCATCTTCAACATCTTCCGCCAGAAACCCATCGACACGCTCTTCGACCGGGCCGAGGCGAAGAAGGTCGCCCTGATTGTGCGTCTGCCGCTGGCCAGCGGGCTGCTGTCGGGAAAGTTCAGCCGGGGGACGCGGTTCGGCCCCGACGACCATCGGAGCTTCAACCGCGACGGGGCGGCGTTCAACGTCGGCGAGACGTTCGCGGGGCTGCCGTTTGAGAAGGGCGTGGAACTGGCCGAGCGGCTTGCGCCGCTGGTGCCGGCCGGCATGAGCATGGCGCAGTTCGCCCTGCGCTGGATCCTGGACCACGAGGCCGTAACGACGGTCATTCCCGGCGCGACGCGGGTGCAGCAGGCGATCGACAACACGTCGGCCAGCGACCTGCCGCCGCTGGGGAGGGACCTGCACGAGAGGCTTCGGCGGTTCTACGAACAACAGGTCAAAGAGGACATCCGCGGGCCGATGTGAAGCGGGTCTTGAACCTTCGGGGCCCCGAGCGGAATCGCCATGGTCGAGTGCTGCCTGACAGGGTGCAGTGGAGGCGCTGTTTCGTCGGGTCGCTCAGGAGGCGGCAACGGCGGCCACCTCCCGTTTCATGTCGAGGACCGCCTGCTCGATGCACTTCTGCCAGTCCTCACCGAAGCGGCTGGCATAGCGTGGGTCCCGGTAGGCATATAGGATGGAACGGCTGGCCGAGACGATCGCCCCCTGTCCCCTCACGAAAGCCGCGCGGGTCATTTCGGCCGTGGCGCCCTGCGCGCCGTACCCCGGCAGCAGGAAGATGGACTGGGGCAGTCGCTGCCGCAGGGACGTCATGGTGTGCGGCTGGGTGGCGCCGACCACGGCGCCGACGGCGCTGTAGCCGCTGTCGCCGACCAGGCCTGGGGATGATGCGACCTCCCGGAGCCGGTCGGCCAGCATCTCGCAGAAGGTCCGTCCATCCTCCAGTTTCGCATCCTGGAGATCGGCTGAACCGGGGTTGCTGCTGCGCACGACCACGAACAGCCCCTTGCCATAGGCCCGCGCGGCGGCGACGAACGGCTCGAGGGTGTCCATTCCCATATAGGGGTTTACGGTGATCGCATCGGGAAGGACGATGTCGTCAAGATTCTCGTAGGGCGGATCGGCCAGGTGCGCCTCGGCGTAGGCCGCCGCCGTCGTGCCGATGTCGCCGCGCTTCACGTCGCCGATGACCAGCAGATCCATGGCCTCGGCTTCCTGAATGAGGCTGTAGTAGGATTCGACGCCCTCCCACAGGTACTTTTCGAAGCACGCGGACTGGAACTTCACGCAGGGCACGTGGGGTGCGACGATGCGAATCACGGCCGTGGTGAACTCGAAGATCGCATCGACGGCGGCCTCGAAGTCGCCGGGGTCGCGCGACGGGGGCGCTCCGGCGATGACGTCCGGAAGCATCTCATACACGGGATCGATGCCGACGCACACCGCCGCACCCTTGTTGGCGATGCGTTGCAGCAGCCGATCGGCGAAATGCTCGGACATCAATGGAACCTCGGATCCCGGGCCGCCCGGCGCGCGTGGCGCAGGAACACCCGGCCGCCCAGAGGGGCCTGTTGCCAAGGACAGTCCGGCCCGGGCATACGGGCGTTACCGCTTGCGCCGGTCGCGACGGGCCTTGCGTTTCTTGCTGCCGATCTTACGTCGGCGGCGGGGCTTGGCCATGATATACTCCTTTCCGCCGCTGCGAGGGGCGGATGCTGTTGTGCCTTTGTCCTTCCCGCGCGGCGTATCACACGCGGAGGTCGCCCAGCCCGCGGGTGTCTTCGCCGCCTTCCAGGCCGCCGCGCAGTCCGCGCTGCCGCGCCCGTGCGGATCGTTCGGCCTCCCGGGCCTGCTCTTCCATCGCCCACTGGGCGCGTTTGAGCGACAGGCCGATCTTGCGCTCCTCGGCATCGACGCGGAGGATCTTCACATCGACCTCCTGGCCGATCTTCAGGGCATCTTCCGGTTTTTCGATTTTGTGGTCGCTGATTTCGCTGATGTGCAGCAGCCCTTCCAGCCCGGGTTCCAGTTCCACGAACACGCCGAAATTGGCGATCTTCGTGACATGGCCCTTGACCACCATTCCGGGGCGGTAGTTGGCGGGGATGACATGCTGCCAGGGGTCTTCCTGCAACTGCTTGAGGCCCAGGGCGATGCGCTGCTTCTCCTGGTCCACGCTGAGCACCACGGCCTGGATTTCCTCGTTTTTCTTGAGGATCTCCGAGGGGTGACCCACCTTCTTGGTCCAGGACAGGTCCGACACGTGAAGGAGGCCGTCGATGCCTTCCTCGATTTCCACGAAGGCGCCGTAGTTGGCGATATTGCGGACTCGGCCCTTGACCACCGAGCCCTGCGGGTATTTCTCCGCCACGCGCTCCCAGGGGTTCTCCTCCACCTGCTTCATGCCCAGCGAGATCTCCTGCTTCTCCTTGTTGATCTCCAGGACCTTGACCTTCACCTTCTGGTTGACGGCGACGACTTCGCTGGGGTGGTTGATCCGCTTGGTCCAGCTCATCTCGCTGATGTGCACCAGCCCCTCGACGCCCTCCTCCAGCTTGCAGAACGCGCCGTAGGACATGATGTTGACCACCTCCGCCTCGTGGATCGAGCCGACGGGATACCGCGTCTCGATGTTCTCCCACGGGCTGGGCTCCTTCTGCTTGAGGCCCAGCGCGATCTTCTCCTTCTCCTTGTCCACGGCCAGGACCTTGACCTCGATCTCCTGGTCGATCTTCAGCAGGTCGCTGGGGTGGTTGACCCTGCCCCAGGACATGTCGGTGATATGCAGCAGGCCGTCGATGCCGCCCAGGTCGATGAACACGCCGAACTCGGCGATGTTCTTCACCACGCCTTTGCGGATCTGCCCCACTTCCAGGCTCTCGAGGGTCTTTTTCTTCATTTCCTCGCGCTGCTGCTCGATGAGCTTGCGTCGCGAGATCACGATGTTGCGCCGCTCCTCGTCGATCTTCAGAATGACCGCCTCGATCTCGCGGCCGATCCAGTCGGAGATCTCGCCCGGCCGGCGGATGTCCACCTGGGAAGCCGGCAGGAACACCGGCACCCCGATGTCCACCAGCAGCCCGCCCTTGATCTTCTTGGTGGCCTTGCCGCGGACCGGGTCGCCCTCCTTCTTGGTCTTCATGATCGATTCCCAGTTGATGATGCGGTCGGCCTTCCGCTTGGAAATCTTCACCAGGCCCGTGTCGCCCTCCACCTCCTCCAGCAGCACATGCACTTCGTCCCCCACCTGCACCTTGGTGGGATCGTCGAACTCGCTCTTTTCCAGGACGCCCTCGCTTTTGAGGCCCAGTTCCACGACAAAGTCATCGCCGGCCATTCCGCTGACGCGGCCCTTGATGATGGCGCCAGGCACGAAGTCCTGCACATCGTCGGACTTGACGAGTTTGCTCAGGTCGCTGGCGGCTTCCCCCAGGGCCGTCGAAACGGCCGCGTTGACGTCTTCGTCGATGTCCCCCAGCGAATGGATCAGATTGTAATCAACCATGCTGTCTCTGCGGCGGAAAGTTCCCGCCTGGTCCCATGATGCGCGCGGCCCGCTTCCTGCGCCGGCAGCAACCGCGCTCTGCCGCCGGCCCGAATCCTTTCCTGCGCGCCGGAACGTCCGGCGCGCCTAAGCGAACATTATAGCGCCCAACACCTCCGGCTGGCAATGAGCCCGACCCGACGGAGAGCCGCTTGTGTTGTGAAGGGGGGAGTCGGTGGCAGTGGGTGAATCGGTAGATAGCGCAGCGGCCGATACCCCAAGTCGGCGTTGACAGGTTGTCGTGGCGGTCGGGGCGAGGCGGCGGGTGCGACGAGCAGCGTGCTGC